>Ga0207416_1000004_pt1 | contig 522120 bp, 495 predicted proteins | sample PaiPotPPM11metaG_FD_184107 | JGI IMG/M metagenome (GOLD analysis project Ga0207416, IMG submission 184107) | Iron sulfur acid spring bacterial and archeal communities from Banff, Canada, to study Microbial Dark Matter (Phase II) - Paint Pots PPM... ... | reverse complement strand
CGCCTGCCCCCACCCTACCCTCCCCCGCAAGCGGGGGAGGGAATGAGTTGGCGTCGCCGGCGTGGTAATCCGCCGCGGCTTCGGAGAAGCCGTCGCCGTTGTCGGCTTTGTGGTCCGCTCTTTTCGCCTGGGCGCGCTGCCAGCCGGGCGTGTTGTAGCTGGAGCCGAACGCGGTGGCGGCGTCAAAGCGCGAACTGCCGTAGCCGCCATAACCGCCGAAGCCGGCATGTCCCCCTTGCGCCTCCGTCACCTCGACATTGGCTTCCGGCAATTCGTCCAAGAAGCGCGACGGAATGTTGGTCTGCCACAGGCCGTGCATGCGGCGGTTGGTGGCGAAATAGATTTTCGCCCGCCTGCGCGCGCGGGTCAGCCCGACATGGGCGAGGCGGCGCTCCTCTTCCAGCCCGGCGCGGCCCTGGTCGTCGAGCGTGCGCTGGTGCGGAAACAGGCCCTCCTCCCAGCCGGGCAGGAACACGGTGTCGAATTCCAGCCCCTTGGCGGCGTGCAGCGTCATGATGCTGACCGCATCGGCCTCGGCGGCCTTGTCGTTGTCCATCACCAGCGAAATGTGCTCCAAGAAACCTTGCAGGTTCTCGAACTCCTCCATCGAGCGCACCAGCTCTTTGAGGTTTTCCAGCCTTCCTGCGGCGTCGGCGGAGCGGTCCTTCTGCCACATTTCGGTGTAGCCGCTCTCGTCGAGCACGATTTCGGCGAGCTCGTTATGCGGCAGGCTATCGCGCTCTTTGCGCCAGCGGTCGAACGATTCCAGCACGCCGCGCAGCGCGCCGCGCGGCTTCGGCTTCAGCTCGTCGGTCGCGATCATGGCGCGGGCGGCTTCGAAGAGCGGCACGCGGCGTTTGCGCGCATGGTCGTGCAGCAGCGCCACGGTGGCGTCGCCTAAGCCGCGCTTCGGCACATTGACGATGCGCTCGAAGGCGAGATCGTCGGCCGGCGAATTGACCACGCGCAGATAGGCCAGCGCGTCGCGGATTTCGGCGCGCTCGTAAAAACGCGGGCCGCCGATGACGCGATACGGCAGGCCGAGGGTGACGAAGCGGTCCTCGAATTCGCGCATCTGGAACGAGGCGCGCACCAGGATGGCGATCTGGTTGAGCGCGTGGCCTTTGGTTTGACCGCCGCCGCGCTGCAGCTGCTCGATCTCCTCGCCGATGGCGCGGGCTTCTTCTTCGCTGTCCCACGAGCCGGTGACGGTGACTTTTTCGCCCAGCACGTCGTCGGTGCGCAGCGTCTTGCCGAGCCGGCCTTCGTTGTAGGCGATGATGTGCGAGGCGGCGGCGAGGATGTGGCCGGTGGAGCGGTAATTGCGCTCGAGGCGAATGACCGTGGCGCCGGGGAAATCGTGCTCGAAGCGCAAAATATTGTCGACCTCGGCGCCGCGCCAGCCGTAGATCGACTGGTCGTCGTCGCCGACGCAGCAGATGTTCTTTGGCATTGGCGGCGGCGCCTCGGCCTCGTCCTTCGAGGGCCGCTTCGCGGCCACCTCAGGATGAGGGTCAAGCGGATGTACGCTTCGCACCTCCTCAGGACGAGGAATCAGGGCTTGCTCCCGACGGTCCTCATCCTGAGGAGCCGCGCGCGGCGCGGCGTCTCGAAGGATGCTGCGCTGCGCCAACAATCTCAGCCACAGATATTGCGCGACGTTGGTGTCCTGATATTCGTCGACCAAAATGAATTTGAAGCGCTCCTGATATTGGCGCAGCACTTCGGGGTGCTCGCGGAACAGCCGGATGCACTCGAGCAACAGATCGCCGAAGTCGGCGGCGTTGAGGATTTTCAGGCGTTCCTGGAACGCCTTATAGAGCTTCAGCCCTTTGCCGTTGGCGAACACCGCGGCTTCGCCGGCCGGCACCTGCTCGGGGGTGAGGCCGCGGTTTTTCCAGCCGTCGATCAGCATCGCCAAAACGCGCGCCGGCCAGCGCTTCTCGTCGATGTTCTCGGCTTGCAGCTGCTGCTTCAACAATCGGATCTGATCGTCGACGTCGAGAATGGTGAAATCGTTTTTCAGCCCGACCAGCTCGGCATGGCGACGCAAGATCTTCACGCCGATGGAATGAAACGTGCCGAGCCACGGCATGCCCTCGACCACCTGGCCGACGATCTCGCCGACGCGGTGCTTCATCTCGCGCGCCGCCTTGTTGGTGAAGGTGACGGCAAGGATTTCGCCGGGGCGGGCGCGGCCGAGGCTGAGAATATGCGCGATGCGCACGGTGAGCACGCGGGTCTTGCCGGTGCCGGCGCCGGCCAGCACCAGGACCGGGCCGTCGAGCGTCTCCACCGCCAGCCGCTGCTCCGGATTGAGCCCGGCGAGATAGGGCGCCGGCGCCGCCGCGGCGCGCGCCCGCGCGGCAATGCCGCCGGCGGCGGGTTGCGGCGGCGCGGCCGGCTCGATGCTGCGCTTTAACGGGTCAGCCACTGCACTTGGCGCCACTGATTCTCATGGCTCAGAACATGGCACCTGGGCGCGGCTTTTACGAGGCTTACCGGCCCGTCATTGCGAGCGAACAGCGAGGCAATTCAGACTTGTTTCCCGCTCGTCCCCGCGCAAGCGGGGACCCGGTTGCCGGAGTCCCGCTTTCGCGGGAATGAGCGGGAATTGCTGGATTTCCTCGTCGCTGTCGCTCCTCGCAATGACGGCCTAGCCGATAACGACCTCCCCGATCGCTCCCGCATCGTATTCGGTGAAGAACAGCCGGCCGTCGGCAAACGCGGCGATGCAGCGGGCGCCGCTGTTTGAGGTGGGAATGTCGTATTCGCCGCGCACCGTGCCGTCCGGCGCCATGCAGCCGATCTTGTTGGCAAAATTCGCGGTGTACCAGAGGTCGCCGGCGACGCCGACGGCGACGCCACGCAGCGAGGCGCTCGGCGTCGGCACCGGATGCTCGGCGATGCGGCCGGCACGGTCGATGCGGCCGAGCGCATTGGTCGAGGTCTCGACGAACCAGATGCCGCCGTCGGGATGGGCGACCATGGCGCGCGGCTGGCTGTCATGGCTTGGAATCGGGAACTCCGTCACCGCGCCGTCCACCGTGATGCGGCCGATGCGGTTGCCGGCGGCTTCGGAAAACCACAATGCGCCGTCGCGCACCGCGATCGACAGCGGCTTCGCCCCGGGCGAAATGCCGTCGCCATATTCGGTAATGCGGCCGTCCGGCGTGATTTTCGCGATGCGATTGGCGTCGCTCTCGGAAAACCAGATATGGCCGTCGGGGCCGAGGATGATGCCGTCGGGCCCGGCATCGGCGTCGGCAGCGCGAATTCGGTGACTTCGCCGCGCGGCGTGATGCGGCCGATGTTGTTGGCGGATTTTTCGGCGAACCACAGATTGCCGTCGCCGCCGAGCGCAATGCCGATCGGCGTGGCATTTGGCGTCGGCAGGGTAAATTCGGTGAACGCGCCGCGGTCCGGATCGAGGCGGCCGATCTTGGATGCGCCGCTCTCGCAGAACCACAGCGCGCCGTCCGGTCCCTCGACCGCGATATAGGGCTTGCTGCCGGCGGTCGGGATGCGGTGCTCGCGGATGGTTACACGCGGAAGCGACATTGCCGGCACGCCCATCATCGCCCTTCAAGCCGGCTCGATATCGGTTTGCGCGAAATCGCCGCCTTTGAACAGCAGCGGCGCGTCAAGCTCTTTTGCCAGCGCATAGACAAAGCAGTCGCCGTAATTCAGCGAGGCTTTTGCGCCGCGCCCTTTGCCGAAGCGTTTGAAGGCTGCGAAGGAAAGGCGTGCTTGTTCTACTGTGACCGGAATGACCTCTACAGCCAGCGATGCGAGGATGCCTTCGAGACGCGCCGCGCCTCCTTCCTTGGATGCACCTTCGCACACCATGGCAGTCTCCAACCACGTCGCCGCCGACATAACCCGTCGTTGGTACGAATACGTGCGGTCCGTGAGTGCTGCAGTGTCCGCTTCGCTTTTGAAGATCGCAACGCACACCGAAGAATCGATGACGACGGTGTCGCTCTTCACTTCGGCAGTCCGTGTTCATCATAAAGGTCGTCGTCGGTCAGCATGTTCTCGATCAGCCCCAAGCGACGAACCTCCTCCTGGATTTTTCTGATTTCCCCTAGGGCCTTGTCGACGTCCCGCCGCTTCCGCTCGGTGGTGCAGGCGGCACGGGCTTGATGTTCCGCCTTGGCTCGATCCAAGCGTTCGCGCAGAGCCTTGCGAACGGCCTCCGTCTGGGTTTCGCCCGTCAATTCAATCAGTTCTCGAACGAGGCGGGTGGCCTCTGTGTCCTTGATGTTCAGTTGCGGCGTGCCCATGGTAGAACTCCATGGCAACTTTCTACCACGAAACTTCGCCGGGGCCAAACCGCAAGTCCGCCGACAACCGCAAGCCTATTGCGACATGCCTATCGCGACATGGCAATTCGCGACATGGCAATGCGGCGGCCGACACCCTCCGGAACCGGCAGCCTGTCGTGCGCCGCCTTCATACGCTTAAGCCGCGCCATGACAGTATCCGGAAAAGCCGCGGCCTTCTTCACGGTGGTATCGACGTTGAGCGCCATGTTCTCGGAGGTGGCCGACAGCCAGCCTTGGTCGGCGTGAATAAGCCGCTCGAAATAATGCATGCGCTTGCCGTCGAAGCCGAGCAGCTGGAAGCTGACGCGCACCGGCGCGTCGAGGAGAAGCTCGCGCAGATAGCGCACATGCACTTCGGCGGTGAAAGTCGAGCACTTCGTGGCCTCGACATAACTCAGCCCAAGGCCGAGGAGTTCGTAGACCTCGTCGACCGCGCGGTCGAACAGCACATTATAATAGGCCATGTTGAGATGGCCGTTGTAGTCGATCCAGCCCGGCTCGACCCGCATGACGCTGGACACAAAGGGTGCGGGAATTGCGGCTTCGGGCGCGGCGCGGTCGTTCATGCGCCGACTGTGGCGGATCAACCGCGCCGCAGGCAAGAGCGGGGTATTTGACGGCTTGACCTGCCGCGGCGGCGCCGCCACGTTGGGCGAAAATTCGAGGAAACGCACGGGAACGCATCATGGCGCCGGTCGACGCTCCGCAGCGCACTGCACAGGACCGCAAAGCCGCCGACGCTGCGATCGCCAAGCTTGCCGCACGCTACGGCAACCGGCTGGTGACCTCGCAGGCGGTGCGCGAGCAGCACGGCCACACCACCACCTGGCTGGACAACCAGCCGCCGGACGCGGTGATGTTTCCGCAGGCGACCGAGGAAGTGCAGGAGATCGTGCGGCTGTGCGCGGCGAAACGCGTACCGGTGATCGCATTCGGCGCCGGCACCTCGCTCGAAGGCCAGGTCAATGCGCCGCACGGCGGCATCTGCCTGGATTTCCGCGACATGAACCGCGTGCTGGCGGTGCATGCCGAGGATCTCGATTGCGTCATCGAGCCCGGCATCACGAGAAAGCAGCTCAACGAGCACCTGCGCGACCGCGGGGTGTTCTTTCCGATCGATCCCGGCGCCGACGCCTCGCTCGGCGGCATGGCGGCGACGCGCTGTTCCGGCACCAATGCGGTGCGCTACGGCACCATGAAGGACAACGTGCTGGCGCTCAAAGTCGTGCTCGCCAATGGCGAGGTGATGACGACCGCGCGGCGCGCCAAGAAGTCGTCCGCGGGCTACGACCTGACGCGCCTGATGGTCGGTTCGGAAGGCACGCTAGGCATTATCGCCGAGCTGACGCTGCGGCTCGCCGGCATCCCGGAGGCGATCGCGTCGGGCGTTTGCCCGTTCCCCTCGGTCGAGGCGGCATGCCAGGCCGCGATCCTCACCATCCAGTCCGGCATACCGATAGCGCGGATAGAATTGCTCGATGCGCTGCAAGTGAAGGCCTGCAATCTCTATTCGAACCTCGCGCTGCCGGAAGTGCCGATGCTGTTCCTGGAATTTCACGGCACCGATGCAAGCGTCGCCGAGCAGTCGCAACGCTTCGGCGAAATCGCGGCCGAGCTTGGCGGCGGACCGTTCGATTGGGCGACGCGCGCCGAGGACCGCACCCGGTTATGGCAGGCGCGACACGACGCCTATTGGGCGGCGCGCCGCTTGCGGCCGGGCACCCAGGCCCTGTCGTCCGATGTTTGCGTTCCGATCTCGCGGCTCGCCGAATGCGTCGTTGCAACCCAACGGGACGCCGCGGAAAGCCAATTCATTGCGCCGATCGTCGGCCACGTCGGCGACGGCAACTTCCACTTGCTGCTGATGATCGACCTCAACGACAAACAGGAAATCGAACGCGCCGACGCCTTGCTCGAACGACTGGTCGAGCGGGCGCTGGCGATGGGGGGCACCTGCACCGGCGAGCACGGCGTCGGTCAGGGCAAGATGAAATATCTCAAGGCCGAGCACGGCGAGCCGGCGCTCGAGGCGATGCGGGCGATCAAGCGCGCGCTCGATCCGCTCGATATCCTCAACCCGGGCAAGATCGTCGGTGTCTAAAACATGATCCCGAAAAAGCCTGCCCTCGGACTTGATCCGGGGGTGGAAACCGGTTTTCGGAAAAGATCATGCGCAAACAAAAGGCTGGAGCGGGACAATGATTCAAGGAAATCGCATCCCGCTGTAATGGGTCGCCCGACGACGCCGGCCTACTCCGCCCGCAGCGCCGCGGCGCTATGGGGCGGCGCCAGAACGATCTCGCGCGGCGGCTGCCGCGACGCGGTTGGTTCGTCGGCATGGCTTTGCGCCCGATAATGATCGAGCACGAACAGGCGGATCGCCGACGACAGATTGCCGTGCCGGCGCTCGGTATCGATCGATGCCACCAGGTCCGACAAGGTGATCTGCCGGACGATCGCGATGTCCTTCAGGCCGTTCCAGAATGCGTCTTCCAGGCTGACGCTGGTCTTGTGGCCGGCGATGACGATTGAACGCTTAACGACCGGCGATTTCATTGCCCATCTCCTGTCTCGATCCGGTGTTGGTCGAGGCTTCTCCGGTCTTTGTCGCGCCGAGCGTGCTCCAGGTTTCGTCCCGCTTTGGGACGGCCGTGCTCCAGCCGCTTGGCCGCGGCCTTCTGCTCGGCCCGGCGCCGCTTGGCTCGCTTGCGCGCGATACGAAGATTGACGATGGCGCCCATGAATGAAAACCCACCGCTGGATGAAGGACTTGGCGGCCGTCCCGGCCTCCAACCTATACGCCGGTACCGTGCTATCGGATCATAGCGGCGCGGACCCCTGGGGGCTTGCCCTGAACACAATGTCGTTATCGCCGCCTCCACGCCGGCGCGTCAGGGGTCCGGCCGCGTCATCCGTCGCGGCTGGACCAGGCGATCGAAGTCCCGGCCGGACACGAAACCAAGCCGGATCGCCTCCTCCCGCAACGTGGTGCCGTTCTTGTGCGCCGCCTTGGCGATTTGCGCCGCTTTGTCGTAACCGATGCGCGGCGTCAGCGCGGTGACCAGCATCAGCGAATTGTTCAACAGTTCGCTGATGCGCGGCTCGTTGGCGCGGATGCCGGCGACGCAACGGTCGGCGAACGAGACCGCCGCGTCGGCCAGAAGCCGGATCGATTGCAGCACGGCGTCGATGATCACGGGCTTGAAGACGTTGAGCTCGAACTGACCTTGGCTCGCCGCTATGGCAACCGTGGTGTCGTTGCCGAACACGCGGCAGCAGACCATGGTCAGCGCCTCGCATTGGGTCGGGTTGACCTTGCCCGGCATGATCGAGGAGCCCGGCTCGTTCTCCGGCAAGACCAGTTCGCCGAGGCCCGAGCGCGGACCGGAGCCGAGCAAGCGGATGTCGTTGCCGATCTTGAACAGGTCCGCGGCGAGCGCGTTGAGCGCGCCATGGGCAAAGACCAGAGCGCCATGCGACGCCAGCGCCTCGAATTTGTTCGGTGCGCTCACGAAAGGCAGGCCGGTCAGGTGCGCGACTTTTTTGGCAAAGGCCTTGGCGAATGCGCGTTTGGCATTCAGCCCGGTGCCGACCGCGGTGCCGCCCTGCGCCAGCGGATAAAGCTCCTTGCGCCCGATCTTGACGCGGGCGATGCCGGAAGCGACCTGCGCGGCATAGCCGGAAAATTCCTGGCCGAGCGTGAGCGGGGTCGCGTCCTGGGTGTGGGTGCGGCCGATCTTGACGATGCGCTGGAATTCGTTGGCTTTCGCATGCAGCGCCGCGCGCAGCCGCGCCAGCGCCGGCAGCAGCCGGCCCGATATTTCCTGCGCGGCCGCGATATGCATCGCGGTCGGGAAAGCATCGTTCGACGACTGACTCATATTGACGTGGTCGTTCGGATGAACCGGTTCCTTGGCGCCGAGCTTGCCGCCGAGTATCTCGTTGGCGCGATTGGCGATCACCTCGTTGACGTTCATGTTGGTTTGCGTGCCGGAGCCGGTCTGCCATACCGCCAGCGGGAAATGATCGTCGAGCTTGCCGCCGACGATCTCGGCCGCCGCCTGCACGATCGCCTTGGCGCGCCGCGCGTCGAGCGAACCAAGCTCGAGATTGACCTCTGCGGCGGCGCGCTTGACGAGCGTCAGCGCCGCAATCAAGGGACGCGGCATGCGCTCTTCGCCGATGCGGAAATTATTGCGCGAACGTTCGGTCTGCGCGCCCCAATAACGATCGGACGCGACTTGGATCGGCCCGAACGAGTCGGTTTCGGTGCGGGTTTTCATGCCAGTGTCAGGATCGGATCGGTAATCAGGGATCAGGAAACAGAACTATCCTGATAGCCGATCCCTGATACCTGCTTCCTGAAATCCTCACTTCTTCCTGAACCGATCGAGCCGCACGACTTCGCCGCCGCCGGTTCCACCGCCGCTGGGCGCGGACGCCTTTGGTTTGGCGGCGACAGGCCTCGGCAGCGCGTCAGGCTGGCTAGGCTGCGCGGGCAATCGCGTCGCCGGCGCATTCGATATCTCGGGGGATGTGCCGGCGGCGCCGCGTTCGCCTGATGCCTCGGCCTTGATGGTCTCGAATTGGAAACCGAACTCCACCGCCGGATCGTAGAACGCGGTGATGGCATCGAACGGCACGGCGAGGCGCTCCGTTACGCCGTTAAACGACAGGCCGACTTCAAAGGCGTCGTCGTTGACCGCCAGATCCCAGAATTGATGCTGCAGGACGATCGTCATTGTTTCGGGATATTGCGCGCGCATGCGATCGGAAAGCCGCACGCCAAGCGCCGCGGTGGCAAAGGTGATCTTGAAATGATGCTCGCCCGGCAGGCCTTTCGCGGCCACATCGGCCAGAACGGTCCGCACCACGCCGCGCAGCGCGTGTTGCGCCAGGATATCGTAGCGAATGTGATCGACGGGCATGTCAGTGGTCAGGAATCAGGTATCAGAAGACAGATAGGCAGAGAATCATAGCGGTCCAGGTCCATTCTGTCGCGATCCCTGATTCCTGACCACCGATTTCTGGAAAGTGGAGGCTTCTGTTGCCAGGTGCCTCCGAACCCCGCCTAACGGAGCTTAACCCGTTAGGACTTTAAGTCGGTCTTTCGGACTGCTTACGCAGCCAGAGCAACCGGAGCATAGTTGTCGTTTGCAACTATGGATTCGGCCCGATAACGGCGGAACCATGCCGAGCAAAAGCACGCCCTTTACGCCCTCGTCGATCCTATTTCGCCCCCGCCGATGCAGCCCCAAGGACTAGAATTAAGCGGGCTGCACGGGTGGAGGCGCCGGGTACCGCCCCCGGGTCCGAAAGGTTTATTACGACGCCCATTTATCGCCATAGCCGGCTTGCGCCGGCACCTTGCAATATAGGCGCAAAAGGTTGCCGAAAAAAGGCTGTTCGGGTGGGCGGTGGGTAAGGCCCTGAGGAAAACCGAATGAAACTCCTCTCCGGCGGCCAGAGCGGCGTCGACCGCGCCGTGCTCGACATGGCGATCGAGCGCGGCATCGGCTATGGCGGCTGGTGCCCCAAAGGCGGCTGGACCGAGGATTTTGCCGAGCCGCCGGGCTTGCTGGCGAAATATCCGCAGCTCCGCGAGACCCCGCTGGCCGACCCGGCGCAGCGCACGGAGTGGAACGTGCGCGACGCCGACGCCTGCATGATCCTCGTCGATACTGGCGGTTTGGCGGTCTCGGCGGGGACGCTACTCGCGCAAGAACTGGCGCACCGCTACCGCAAGCCGCTCCTCATCGTGAACCTCGGCGAGACCGATACGCTTCATCGCGCCCGGCTTTGGCTGCGCGTCCAACGCGCAAAACACGGCGCCAGCCTGAAACTCGCCATCGGCGGGCCGCGCGAAAGCGAAGCGCCGGGGATTTACGCGCGCACGATGACATTCATCGGGTCGCTGTTGGACTAGCAGATGGATTCCATAAAACCGATCAGGTGCCCGCCGCCCTTGGATCGCTTCGCCTTCGGCTCGCAATGACGGCTGTGGATCGTCATTGCGAGGCGCGGAGCGCCGAAGCAATCCAGGCCTTTGTGCACAGCGCTAAATGATTCGAATTTCGAAAACGCTGAACCAGCCTCCGCTCTGTTATGATTGGGAGCAGTCCCCGGGATTTCGCCGGCGCTCATTCCGCACTACGCTCGCTTCCTTCTTGCGATGGAGACCCCGCATGCTGTTCGCCGCCTGCAATTGCACTCCCGGCGCGTCGTTACTGTCGGCCGGCTCGCTATGCGCGGGGGGCGCCGGATTCGTCTCGGCGATGATCGGCGCGATGGTCGCCAGTGCACGGACTGCGCCGGCGCCCAAGCTCGGCCGCGTCCCCGAAGTCGACCGGCTTGCGGTCCGGATGGTGACCGACAACGTCGTGATCCAGTTCGTGCCCCCGGAAACGCGCCACGGCATCGCCATCGAGCGGCGAAATCGCAGCAATACGTCGGCCGATGCGCCGCCGCACACCGCGCTCAACGGCGAGTGGGGCCTGGCGATGCATGCGCAATCGCACCGCGCCGGCGCGGAGCGCAATGTGCTGATCGATTTCGGTTACACCCCCGAAGTCCTGCTCAACAACATGTCGATTCTCGAGATCGATGCCGCGGCGCTCGATGCGCTGGTGCTCAGCCACGGCCATTACGATCATTTCGGCGGCATGGTCGGATTTCTTGCCGCCTACAAAGACAGGCTCAAGCGGAAAATACCGTTCTACGTCGGCGGCGAGGATGCCTTTTGCATCCGGCGCAATGCCGGCGGTCAATTCGGCGCGCTGGATCGGCGCGCGATCCTCGACGCCGAATTGATGCTGATGACGTCGGAAGGCCCCGCCATGGTCGCCGATCACGCCTTCACGACCGGCCGCATCGGCCACACATCGTTCGAAAAACCGCTGCAGCCGTCGCACGAAATCATCGGCATTTTCGACGGTTTCGGCTGTTTCCCGGAAAAAATGCCGGCGGCGAAGAATACCGGCACCTACATTCCCGACGATTTCGACCACGAAATCGCGACCGCCTATCTGGTCAAAGGCAAAGGCCTCGTCGTCCTGACTTCGTGCAGCCATCGCGGCGTTATCAATGCGGTCAAGCAGGCCCAGGAAGTCTCCGGCGTCGACAAAGTGCATGCCGTCGTCGGCGGTTTCCACATCGTGCCGCCGCTCGGCGACGAATATATCGCTCAGACAGTCGACGCCTTCAAACAGATCAATCCCGATATTCTGATCCCGGCGCATTGCAGCGGCGACCGGTTCTACGACCTCGCCCGAGCTGCGTTGGGCGACAAGGTGGTCCATTCGGCGGTCGGCACGCGGTTCGTGTTCGCGGCTTAGCGGCCCACGCGCAGCGCCGTCGCGCGGCGCTCGCTGCATCGCCCGCCTGCGTGAAACCGCATGGCGGTGATCGCCGAGCGGCGCTAAACGGATTTCATGAGCTCTTCGCCGCCGATTCCAAGCCACGAGGAACCGCCAGCCGCGTCGTCCCAGCCCATTCCGGCAGCGGCGCCGCAACAACCGCGGCCAAGCCTGGCCGAACTCTTCGTCGCCTTTGCGACGATTTCGCTTTCGGGTTTCGGCGGCGTGCTGGCCTGGTCGCGCCGCATGATGGTCGAAGAGCGCAGATGGCTGACGCCCGAGCAGTTCAACGAGACCTACGCATTGTGTGCCATTCTGCCCGGCGGCAACATCCTCAACTTCTCGGTGATACTGGGGTCGCGCTTTCACGGCGCATTGGGGGCTATTGCCGCAGTCGCCGGACTGATGGGACCGCCGTTGCTCCTGGTCCTCGGTATCGGCGCGATCTACGCCCATTATGGCGAACTGCCCGCATTGCGCCACATGTTGACCGGCGTGGCGTCGGCCGCGGCAGGCCTGATGCTGGCGACCGTCGCCAAAATGGCGCGCCCGCTGTTTCGCAGCGGCGCGATCACCCCGCCGCTGATCGCGGTCGCCACGTTCGCTGCGATCGGCGTATTGCAGTGGCCGCTGCCGCTGGTGCTGGCGGTCATCGTGCCGGCGAGCGTCGCCGCGGCATGGCTGCGGTTATGAATGCCGGCAGCAATACGCTCCTGACGCTCGCGGGCTATTTCGCGCTATTGTCGCTGTTCGCGATCGGCGGCGGCAATTCGGCGGTGCCGGAAATGCATCGCTTCGCCGTCGACGTCGAGCACTGGCTGAGCGACCGGCAGTTCGCCGACAGTTTCGCGCTGGCGCAGCTCACCCCGGGACCGAACATCATCATCGTTACGTTGATCGGCTATCATGTCGCCGGCGTCTTGGGTGCGTTGGTGACAACGCTGGCGATGTGCGGACCGGCCGGCCTGTTCGCCTTTTTCGTCGGCGGCGCGTCCGAGCGCTTTAAAGGCGCGGTGTGGCACGGCGTGCTGAACCGCGCGCTGGTTCCAGTCACCATCGGCCTGACCGCCGCCAGCGCCATCGTCGTCGCCACCACGGCGGGCTATAACTGGCTGGCGGCGGCGATTACGCTCGGCACGGCGCTGACGGCTTATTTCTTACCCGTGCACCCGCTATGGGCCTTTGCCGCCGCGGCGCTCCTCGGCCTGAGCGGATGGATGTGAAAGCGAGCTTGCGCACGCTTCGTGTGTCCCTCATTTGACGCTACACTTGCCGCCGAGTCGGCCGGACCGCAAACCGATGCGCCAATATCTCGACCTGATGCAACGGGTGCTCGCCGAGGGCGTCGAAAAGCGCGACCGCACCGGCATCGGCACCCGCTCGGTGTTCGGCCACCAGATGCGCTTCGACCTGCAGCACGGCTTCCCGCTGGTCACCACCAAGAAGCTGCACGTCAAATCCATCGTCTACGAGTTGCTGTGGTTCCTGCGCGGCGACACCAACGTCAAATACCTTAACGACCACGGCGTCACCATCTGGAACGAATGGGCCGACGAGAACGGCGATCTCGGCCCGGTCTATGGCCGGCAATGGCGGTCGTGGCCGACGCCGGACGGCGGTTCGATCGATCAATTGGCCAACGTGGTCGCCGATATCCGCCGCAATCCGAACTCGCGCCGGCTCGTCGTGACCGCCTGGAACCCGGCGGAGATCGAGGGCATGGCGCTGCCGCCGTGCCATTGCCTGTTTCAGTTCTACGTCGCCGACGGTCGGCTATCCTGCCAGCTCTATCAGCGGTCCGCGGACGTGTTTCTCGGCGTGCCGTTTAACATAGCCTCCTACGCCTTGCTGACGGTTGCCGTCGCGCAGGTGACCGGCCTCAAGCCCGGCGCCTTCATCCACAGTCTCGGCGACGCGCACCTTTATCTCAATCATCTGGATCAGGCGCGGCTGCAGCTCACGCGCCCGCCGCGGCCGCTGCCGACGCTGCGGGTCGACCCGGCGGCGAAAGACTTGTTCGCGCTGCGCTACGAGGATTTTTCGCTGGAAGGTTACGACCCGCATCCGCACATCAAGGCCGCGGTGGCGGTGTGATGGCTTCCGAACGAGCCGCTCTTCAGCAACTCGCCAAGCTTCGGCTTGAAGAGGCCAAGCTATTGGCTCGTGAAAAATATTTCTCGGGTGCTTATTATATAGCCGGATACGCTATTGAATGTGCGCTGAAGGCCTGTATTACCACACAGTTTCGAGCGAACGAGATTCCTGATAAAAGCTTGGTCGATAAGATATACACGCACAAGCTCGCAGATTTACTGAAGCTGGCGGGATTGGAGAAACTGCTCGATGCAGAACGGCAGAACGATGCGGATTTGGATCGGCGCTGGTCAGTCGTGAAAAACTGGACGGAGCAGGCTCGATATTCAATTTACACGGAAGAGCAGGCTTTAGCTATTATGGATGCAATTAATGGAGATGGCAGGACAGAAGGGTTGTTCCAATGGCTGAGCGCCCGGTGGTAGAACAAAAGTTCGAGGCTTCTCGAAGTTTGGTCGAGCGGATCAAAGCCGTTCGAGCGCCCTTGCTTGCGGCCTATTGGGAGTTGCCGCCCGAGCAAGATCGCTGGGTCTTCTACTTGGTCCCAAAGTCGATCCAAGAGGAACGCGCTTTGGTCGACACAACCTCAAAAATCATGATCACCCCGCCCTATCGCTCGGTATTTTCATTATCGGACGTTTACGTGGATGCTAATCAGATACCGCGAGCAAGGGCCATCGGCACCTACCTTAAGAATGTAGAAAACTTGGGACGGCAATTCGATACGACATTCACAGGTGGGCAATATTTTGAAAGCGTTATCGTCCTATACCTCGCCCCCGAACTGCAGAAAGCACATCACGCGGCGTAGTGGTTTTACCATTCCACTCGGACCCAACATCCTCCTCCTCGCCGCCGTTGCCGAGAACGGCGTCATCGGCCGCGGCAATGCGCTGCCGTGGCGGCTGAAATCGGACATGGCGCATTTTCGCGGCCTCACCATGGGAAAGCCGGTGGTTATCGGGCGCCGAACCTATCTCTCCATCGGCAAGCCGCTTAAGGGCCGCACCACGATCGCGGTCAGCGGCGACCGCACTTTTGCCGCCCCGGGGCTTGTGGTCGCGCCGAGCCTCGATCACGCTCTCGCCGCGGCGCGCGGCGACGCGTTGCGGCGCGGCTGCGATGAGATCGTCGTCGCCGGCGGCGCCGAGATTTACAGGCAGGCCTTGCCGCTGGCCGATCGTCTCGTCATCACCGAGGTGCACAAACACATCGACGGCGACGCGCACTTTCCCGCGATCGACCCACAGCTCTGGCGCGAAATCGCCCGCAGCGAGCGGCAGCCGGCGGCCGACGATGAATTCGCTTTCGCCTTCGTCAGCTACGAGCGCGCGAAATAAGGCGGCAAAGCACCCGACAGGCGCGTCATAACTGCGCGTTGTAAGGGCCGGGGCGGTCCACTATAACCCCGCCAGCCGTGCCGGATACCAGCCGGTGTCAAGGAGTCGTCGCATGCCGTGGAGCAACCAATCCGGCGGCCCATGGGGTTCGGGGCCGCGCGGGCCCTGGGGCTCGGGGCCGCAATCGCCGGGGCAGAAGCCGCCCGATCTCGAGGAGTTCCTGCGCCGCGGCCAGGACAAGCTGCGCGGCCTGCTGCCGGGCAATCTCGGCGGCCGCGGCATTGCGCTGATCGTTCTCGCGCTGGTGGCGTTGTGGGGCTTTTCCGGCTTCTTCAAGGTCGAGCCCGATGAAGTTGGCGTGGTTCTCCGCTTCGGCAAGTTCGTCCGCGAAGTGCAGCCCGGCTTGAATTATCACCTGCCCTATCCGATCGAGACCGCGCTCACGCCGCCGGCACTGCGCGTCAACAAGATCGACATCGGCTTCGACATGCGCGGCGGCGCCACGATGCGCGACGTGCCCCAAGAAAGCCTGATGCTGACCGGCGACGAAAACATCGTCGATGTCGATTTCTCGGTGCTGTGGAAAATCAAGCCGACCGCCATCGGCGATTACCTCTTCAACATCCAGAATCCCGAAGGCACCGTGAAGGCGGTGGCCGAAAGCGCCATGCGCGAGGTGATCGGACAGTCGAACATCCAGCCGATTCTCACCGGAGCGCGGCAGAAGATCGAGACGGCGGTGCAGACGCTGCTGCAGAAGACCCTCGACGGCTACGGCGCCGGCATCCAGGTGCAGCAGGTGCAGCTGCAAAAGGTCGACCCGCCCGCCCAGGTTATCGACGCCTTCCGCGACGTGCAGGCGGCGCGCTCGGATCTCGAGCGCTTGCAGAACGAGGCGCAGACCTACGCCAATCGCGTGGTGCCGGAGGCGAAGGGCCGCGCCTCAAGAATCATCCAGGGCGCCGAAGCCTATCGCGCACAGACTGTCGCCGACGCCAAGGGCCAGACCTCGCGCTTCCTGCAAATCTACGCGCAGTACAAAAAGGCGCCCGACGTGACCCGCGAGCGCATGTATCTCGAAACCATGGAGCATATTTTCGCCGACACCGACAAGACGATCATCGATACCGGCCCACAGAGCGGTCCGGGCGTCGTACCGTATCTGCCACTCAACGGTCTGACGCAGTCGCCACCGGCGCCGCAGACGCCGGAAGCGCCAACTGGAGGCAAACAATGAAGCTCGGCCTCGTCGGCGGCGCGGCCGCCGTTGTGCTCCTGCTGGCGGCAATCGTCAGCTACAGCACCTTTTTCACCGTTTACCAGACCACGCAGGCGCTGGTGGTCCGGCTCGGCAATCCGGTGCGCGTCATCACCGCGCCCGGCCTTAACGTAAAAGTGCCGTTCGTTGACAGCGTGATCTATATCGACAAGCGCATTCTCGCCATCGAGCAGCCGGCGCAGGAGGTGATCGCCTCGAGCGGGGACAACGCGACGGGCGCAGGCCAGGCGGGCGAGCGGCTCGTGGTCGACGCCTTTGCGCGCTACCGCATCACCGACCCGCTCAAATATTATCAGACCGTCGGTCCCGCCGGCGCCAGTTCGCAGCTCGCGATCCTGCTCAATTCGACGCTGCGCAGCGTGCTCGGCGAGGCGACGCTGACGGACGTGGTGCGCAACAGGCGCGAGGAGCTGATGGCGCGGATGCGCGATCAGCTCGATCACGATGCGCAGCCGTTCGGCATTCACGTCGTCGACGTGCGTATCCGCCGTGCCGACCTTCCGGAGCAGAACAGCGAGGCCGTCTACCACCGCATGCAGACCGAACGTCAGCGTGAGGCGGCCGAGTTCCGCGCCGAGGGCAGCCAGAAGAGCCAGGCGATCCGCGCCAAGGCCGACCGCGACGTGACCGTGATCGTGGCGGACGCCAATCAGCAGTCCGAGCAGATCCGCGGCCAGGGCGACGCCACCCGCAACCAGATTTTCGCCGAAGCCTATGACCAGGACCCGGGTTTCTTCGCCTTCTATCGCTCCATGCAGGCCTATGAAAGGAGCATGCAGAAAGGCGATACCCACCTGGTGCTGCGGCCGGATTCGAATTTCTTCCGCTATTTCGGCGACCCTTCCGGCAAGACGTTGCCTGACGGAGCACCCGTCGTGGCGCCAACGGTTCCCGGCGCGCCGGCGGCGGCGCCTGCCGCACATTCGGGCGGCGCCCCCAAATAGCGCCTTCGGGTAGAGCGCAGCAGGTCGAGTGATGTCGGACTTCCTCGCCGCGCTCGGCCTGTTCTTTGCGATCGAGGGCATTTTTCTTGCGGCGTTCCCGGCCGGCGCCAAACGCACCATGGCGACCGTGCTGAGCATGCCGGATGGGCCGCTGCGCATCGCCGGCATCGTCTCGGCGGTGGTCGGCGTGCTCATCGTCTGGCTGGTGCGCGGGTAACGTTTATCGAGAGGTCGCTTTTCCGCCCCAATCCGGCCGCTACTGGAGATGCCGGGCTTAGGATTGGCTTGGTACTTGCGTCCCGAATTGGACAGGGGCAACCTTTTCCACTTGAGTCTTTTCCCTATGTCGCAGATGCCAGGAGCGCTGACGTCCATGTTACTGACGTCCAAGTCACCGCTGGTCGGAACACGCAATTCCCTGTCCCCGACGCTCGGGAGCGGCCAATTTCCGGCGCGCCGCCTGGTCCAATGGGTCCGGCACGCTGCTGCAATCGCCGCGCTCGCGGCGGCGGTCGTTCTTTTGCCGGCGCAGCCCGCGGCGGCTCGCGGTCCGGACGCCATCGCCGACGTCGCCGAACAGGTGATCGACGCGGTGGTCAACATTTCGACATCGCAAAAAATCGACCCGCGCGCCGACGAGCTGCCCGACCTGCCGCCCGGCTCGCCGATGGAAAAGTTCTTCGATCAGTTCTTCAAGAACCATCACGGCCAGGGCGACAATTCCGCGGAGGCGCCGCACCGCATCAATTCGCTCGGCTCCGGCTTCATCATCGATCCGTCCGGCCTCGTCGTCACCAACAATCACGTGATCGCCGACGCCGACGAGATCAGCGTCATCCTCAATGACGGCACCAAGCTCAAGGCAGACCTGGTCGGCAAGGACACCAAGGCCGACCTCGCTCTGCTGCGCGTGCATGCCGACAAGCCGCTCAAGGCGGTGAAGTTCGGCGACTCCGGCAAGCTGCGGCTTGGCGAATGGGTCATCGCCATCGGCAATCCGTTCAGTCTCGGCGGCACGGTCACCGCGGGCATCGTCTCGGCGCGCAATCGCGACATCAATTCGGGGCCCTACGACAACTACATCCAGACCGACGCCGCCATCAATCGCGGCAATTCCGGCGGCCCGTTGTTCAATCTCGATGGCGAAGTGATCGGCATCAACACCGCGATCATCTCGCCGTCCGGCGGCTCGATCGGCATCGGCTTTGCCGTGCCGTCCGACACGGCGATCGACGTCATCAATCAGTTGCGCCAATACGGCGAGGTGCGCCGCGGCTGGCTCGGCGTGCGCATCCAGCAAGTCACCGACGACATTGGCGAAAGCCTGAACATCAGCCCGCCGCGCGGCGCGCTGGTCGCCGGCATCGACGACAAGGGTCCCGCCAAACCGGCCGGCATCGAGCCCGGCGACGTCATCGTCACCTTCGACGGCCACGACGTCAAAGAAATGCACGATCTGCCCCGCATCGTCGCCGACACGCCGGTCGGCAAAACGGTCGACGTCGTGATCATTCGCAAAGGCAAGGAAGCGACTCACAAAGTCACCGTCGGCCGCCTTGCGGACAACACCAAGGTCGCGGTGGCCGACGCAAACAAGGACAATCCGACGCCGGAAAAATCCGTCGTGCAGAAGACGCTGGGGCTCGAGCTTTCCAGCCTGTCGGACGATCTGCGCCACAAGTTCAAGATCAGGGACGACATCAAGGGCGTGCTTGTGACCGGCGTCGATCCGAGCGTGGCCACCGCCGATCCGGACAAGCGGCTGGCGCCCGGCGACGTCATTGTCGAGGTGCAATACACCGCCGTCAGTACGCCTGCCGACATGAAGAAGCGGACCGACCAACTGAAATCGCAAGGCAAGAAGATGGCGGTGCTGCTGGTCGCCAATGCCGAGGGCGAGACCCGGTTTGTTGCGCTCAGTCTGCAATAGCGGACGGGATTCGGCCGCTATCCGGCGCGCACGAATTCTTCACGCCGGTAGCCCTGCAGGTAGAGCAGCGCGGTGAGGTCGCCGTGATCGATGCAAGCTGCGGCGGCTTCGCGCAGGATCGGTTTGCCGTGATAGGCCACGCCTAGCCCGGCAGCCTCGATCATCGGCAGGTCGTTGGCGCCGTCGCCGACCGCAAGGGTGTCTTCGGGGGGCAGCCGCAAGCGTGCGCGCAGCTCCAGCAATGTCTCGAGCTTGGCCTCGCGGCCAAGCACCGGCTCCGCGACTTCGCCGGTGAGCCGGCCGCCGGCATCGAGCAAAAGCGTGTTGGCGCGCTGCTCGTCGAAACCGATCGCGGCGGCGAGGCTTATCGTGAACGCGGTGAACCCGCCGGACACGACGCAGGTGTAAGCGCCGTTCGCCCGCATGGTGTTCACCAATGTACGGCCGCCCGGCGTCAGCCCGATGCGCTCGGCGATCACGGTATCGATAATCGCGGCGGGCAGCCCCTTGAGCAGCGCGACGCGCTGGCGCAGCGCCGGCGCGAACGCAATCGCTCCGCGCATGGCGCGCTCGGTGATGTCCGCCACCCGGCTTTTGACGCCGGCATAGTCGGCGAGTTCGTCGATACACTCCTGACCGATCATGGTGGAATCCATGTCGGCAACGAGCAGTTTCTTGCGCCTATTGTCCTGGGGCTGAATGACGACATCGACCGCTTCGCCATCGAGAATGTCACGCAGATCGCCCGTCATATCTTTCAGCAACGCCGGCGCAGCGCCGGATTCCCCATCCTCGACCAGGAAGGCGATGTCCAGCGCCACTCCCGGATCGAGCCAATCGACCGGCCGGCCGTGCGGCAGGTATCGTGCGGCTTTCCGCGCCAAGGCGTCGGTGAGCGCCGGACGGCCGGAAGCCGAGATCAGCGTTGCCACATAGAACATGCCGTGCGATCCGAGCGGCTGAAAAGGACGATTAAGACGTGCCGAGCACCATTCTCATTGCAGGACCGACGGCGAGCGGCAAGTCGGCCTTGGCGCTGGCACTTGCCGAACAGCGCGGCGGAACGATCGTCAATGCCGATTCCATGCAGGTCTATCGCGACCTGCGCGTCATCACCGCACGGCCGACACCGGACGACGAGCGCCGCGTGCCGCATCGGCTCTACGGCCACGTCGACGCCGCCGAGAACTATTCCGTTGGCCGCTGGTGCGACGAAGCCGCGGCGGCGACGGCGAAGCGCGAAAGCCGCACGGCCATTATCGTCGGCGGCACGGGACTTTATTTCAACGCGCTCACCCGCGGACTAGCCGCGGTGCCGCCGATCCCCGCTGCGATTCGCAACGCGGTCCGCACGCGGCTTGCCGACGAAGGCGTCGCCGCGCTGCACGCCGAGCTCGGCGTTCGCGATCCGGCGGCGACGGCGCGGTTGATGCCGGGCGATCGCGCGCGCGTCACCCGCGCCCTGGAAGTGGTCCTGGCGACCGGCCGTTCCATCCTGGACTGGCAGGAGAAGAACAACAAGCCGGCGAGCGTCGATCTTGCCCGCACCGCGAAAGTCTTTCTGATGCCGGATCGCGCCGAGCTCATGCGCCGCATCGACGCGCGGTTCGACGCCATGATGGAAGCCGGCGCGTTGGATGAAGTTCGTGCGCTCGCCGCGCGCCGGCTCAATCCCAGTCTGCCGGCGATGAAGGCGCACGGCGTGCCGTGGTTGATTCGCCACCTCGACGGCGAAGTTACACTCGCTGCGGCGGTCGCTCATGCGAAGCTCGAAACGCGCCAATACACCAAGCGGCAGGCGACGTGGTTCCGCAATCAGCTACCGGAGTTCGAATGGGTCGCGCCCGATGACGCTCAGCGCGCGATCGCGCAACAGTTGCGCGAATTTTCAACCTGACCAGTCACCCTTGTAGGGCATGGGCGTGTACTCATTGAACCGTGATGTCCGCTTCCAGGCGCAAAGCCGCGCAATTGGCAGAGCAGTCGCGTGTCCGCCAATTTCTCCACAGGCGGGCGCGACATGTTCGCATCCGCCGACGCGGTGCGGCGCAGGCACAAGAAGTTCGGCGAATATGATCGCATTTATATACTTGACATAAGTACCGGCCTGCCCTAGGATTACCATCAGGGGGGAGCTAAGGCATGGCCAAATCAGCCACGTTTCAGGACCCAATGTTTTACGACGAGAACAAGGCCCGTGAGGTCCTAGAGGCCGAACTTTGGCCCGATGGCCCCTATTGCCGTCATTGTGGCAATAGCGATCCCGACAAGATCGCCAAGATGCAGGGCAAGAGCCATCGTCCCGGCCTCTACTACTGCCATGAGTGCAACGGGCAATTCACCGTCACGGTCGGGACCGTGTTGGAACGGTCAAAAATACCCCTGACCAAGTGGCTCATGGCCGCGCGCATGTTCAATTCGGGCAAGAACGGCGTATCGGCCCACGAAATTCACCGCACGCTTGCCGTCACGTACAAGACCGCATGGTTCATGATGCACCGGCTACGCGAAGCCATGAACGAGTTGAACCCTGCTCCTATGGGCGGCAAAGGGCAGTCGGTGCAGGCGCGGACGAGACCTACTACGGTAACTCGTCCAAGCGAGCCAAGGGCTACCGCAAAGGCCACAGCCATAAGGCCAGCGTCGTTGCGCTGGTCGAACCCAAGGGCCACACCCGCGTATTCCAATTGAACCGTGCAGGCGGCAAGGACGTGCGCGATCTTCTCGTTACCAATGTGCACCGCACTTCGGAACTGCACACCGACGAAAGCCGCCTCTATACCGAAGTCAGCAAAGCGTTTGCCGCGCATAAGACCGTCATGCACGGATCGAAGGGTGGCGAAGGCTTTTACGTTGGCAACGAAGGCCAGAACACCAACGCCGCTGAAAACTTCTTCGGCAATTTCAAGCGTTCAATGAAGGGTACGTATCGCTTTTGCAGCGAGCAACATTTGCAACGATATCTGAACGAGTTGCAGTTCAGGCACAATCACCGCACCAAACTCGGCTTCACTGACGGGGAACGGACGGCGGCGGCTCTTAAGGGTATCGAGGGCAAGCGCCTGACGTACCGGCCGACTAATTAAGCAAAATCCCAAGTGGATCAGACATAACGCCAAGCGGTTTATGGCTTGCCAACGCCGCACGAAGTGATTGTGGATAATGCCGCAAACAATTTTGGCGATTGAGCCGAATCGTGTTCTGGTTGACCGTGTTTTGCCCGGAGACGGACGAAGCCGCCAGCCCTGGCAGGCGAAGCGGCTTCTATGTTTCCGACCCGCACAAACCCCTAGCCGGGCGCGGGACAGTAAGTGTGGCGTCCCTGGTTAGAATCCAAGATTCGCGCGTGGTCAAGCCCGGCTTTTCCACAGGAGTATAACTATGGCACGTCGCATTACCTGCATTACCAAGTTACCCACCCATGAAGACCGTCACCGTCGCATTCAAGCAGTCGGCGGTGACGGCTGGAAGGACTCGGAAACAACGGCAATCGCCAATGTTAAGCGTGACTCAACTGCATATCAGGTCACCGAGCAGGGAAAAACCGTTTGGGTGAAAGTTAAGACGCACGACAATCGAGAGTATCTGAAAACGGAAAATGACCGTTTCCTGCCCGACAACCTTCTAAGTCTTCCCGAGTGTCGCTAGTCAGCACAATCATGTCGTAGGGTGCTTTGAAGCCCTCTGGGTCGATGGCCCACAACAATGCCTGCTGGACCGCGTATAGCTGGCTGCGCATCTCAGCGGCCAGCGGCCCGGCAGTCTGTAATATAGCCGCTACTCTTTCCAACTCGCGTGCGACAAACCCCATGGCATTTTCCTTTTGCGACGGTGGTTTAGTTAGATGGCAGAACCCTTAACCGCACTTGTATGGTCGCTGTGGGCGCGCGGTCGCGCAGCCCTTCACTGGGTCATGAATGTTTTTCGAACTCAGTCGCGATTGGATGAACTCGAAAGTAAAATTGCTTCTCTACAAAAAACTGATGAACCGTCCCCGTATCGCAAATGTCAAAATTGCGGTGAGCGGGATTTGCGCCTTCAAGACCGATATAGGTTCAGGCGTGGAGTATTCGATGACCAGCGTTATTTTCATGAAAAATGGCGCTGTTTCAGTTGTGGGCATCGTGAGCAGAATGAAATTCCAGAACCGGGAGGCTAAGCTTTCTTCCGCTTCCGTCTCTTGTTTTTCTTCTTGGTGGATTTGCCGATCCTCATTTCCGAATGCGGTTTCGGCGGCATTCGCAAGAGTGCGCCGATGAGCTTTGTAGTCTGTCTTAAATCGTCCCTTTCAGCCATGCACAGCCTGTTTCGCAAAATACGAATCCATTGGCGTATTTATAAGCGCCGACGAGAACTCGGGCGACCACTTTCGGAAACCGAATTGCATGTAGTTTTAGCTGACGTCCTAGACGAAACCAATCTTATATTTCGCGCAGTGGGAGCCGTAGCCATAGTTTGGGCCGAAGCAGAACTCATCCTGGATTACACCAATGGTATTTTGATTTTGCAGGATCATATCAAAAATCCGAAACTGCCGAGAACGTCTCTGGACGCAAAATTTCGTCTTTTTAAAAATGGGTTTGATCGCACTCCCGAGCTTGCTCTACTTCGCGAAACAGCTTTCCGCATTGCCGCTGAACTCGATCGGCTCAGATTTATCCGCCATGACATTGTTCATGGCGTAGCGATTGAAAGAATGCCAGTGACCGTCCGAAAACTGATACGACCAAAAATAGTAGGTAAAGACATAACCGAAGAATATAAAACATATACGATCCCCGAAATGACCAAGGCAGCAACCGACATATTGGCGGCTAAGAACGAACTATTCGCGCTTTTCCGAGAGATGCTTCGCATCCTCCATCCGGACCAAGCGAAGCAATCTTTCGGCTAGTTCCAAATAATTTTCGTCACTGCGACCGCCATCCCATTCAGCAATTGCGGTTTCCATTTTTCGGATTAGGACCTCGTCTCCGTCTGTAATCGCATCCATTTGCGTTTCACCTTTTCTGCGGCGAAACGCATCCACACACTTGACCCCCATCGGGCGCCGGCCTGTCGAGGCCGGAATAGGACGATTGTCCGACTTATGTCAAGTATATAAATGCGAATATGATCCCAAAATCTTCGACCCAGTGGCACACCGTGCCGCTGGCCAAATTTCAACTTTTTGCGGTGAGCTAGGCGGGCGACGTGCGGCGGTGGGCGGGATGCGGTCGCGGCTGTCCGATTGCTGCGGCCACGCCGCGAACCTTTTGTCCCGGAAATTCTTTCCGGGTGAATTGATAGGTCTCTTCGATGAAGATTTTTGCGGCGGGCGTCAGATACCGCCGCGGATCCCATATCGCCGACATCCACATTCCGATCGGCTTTTGATTGTGCCAGATCGGAATCACTTTCTGGCGGACGTTTTCGAGTTTCACGGTTGACGGCAAAATGGCGATCCCCTGCCCGACCTTGGCCAGCGCCAGAAGCGCCTGGGCATTGTTGCTTTCGAGCAGCACTTTTGGATTTACGTGCGACATCTTGCAGGCGGAGTCGAAAAGCTGACGCGACAGAAAATTCCTTCTGAGCAAGAGCAACCGTGGCACATTCAGGACATGATCGTCGTCGCCAAAAACGGGCCCCAATTGATCTCGGATGGCTTCTCGACCCGCGAAATGTTCGTCATCGAGTGAAAAAGGAGGAGCCATTGTCGACGCTCAACGACAACAAGAATCTCTACCTGCGCCTTGCCGACGAGGTGTTGTCAAAAAAGCATCTTGCGGTCGTCGAGGAATTGATCGCCGACGATTTCGTCGAGCATGTCGGCGGGCAGCCGAGGCGGATCGGCGTCGAGGGTTTCAAGGCGGCGCGGAGCCGGCGCAATCTCGCCTTTCCCGACTGGACAGTGGCCGTCGACGACATGATCGCCGAAGGCGACAAGGTTGTCGCCCGAGCCACCGGACAGGGCACCCACCGCGGCGAGTACATGGGGATTCCGCCAACCGGCAAAGCCGTCAAAGTAAGCTGGATTGCCATTTATCGGGTCGCCAACGGCAAATTGGCCGAGCATTGGCAACACATTGACGAGCTCGGATTGCGCGAGCAGCTCGGCGCAACCCTGACTCATTCAGCCGGCTGACGGCACAGGAACGTCGCCGGTGCCGGACGCGCGCAACGGGAGCAATTTCGGCGCCCATAGCGAGCTCGAAAAGTTGAAGGCCGCTTCACCGTTCCTGATCGATATCCGCACCGCAGGCGAGGTCATTCCCGCCCTCGGCACGCACGATTTCCTGCACGCCGGACCGCGCCGCTTGAGGGCTGGCACGAAGCCTGTGGTGCGCTGCGCGGCGCGGTGATCGGCACCATCCTGCACACCGGGCTTGCGCATGGCGTTGCGGATGCCGAAGCTGTCGCCGCCGAATCCGTTCGCCTCGTTCCTGCGCACGACCACAATGCACTCGGCACGTTCGGCGGCATCATTGCCAGGCGGACACCGGTTGTTGTGGTCCGCGAGCAGTCGTCGGGCACCCTCGCCTTCGCCGCGCTCAATGAAGGCCGCGGCAAGGCGCTGCGCTACGGCTCCTATGACGGCGACACGCTCGCGCGGCTGTCTTGGATGGAAACCGAATTGGCGCAGATGCTCGGTCAGGCGATCAGGCTTGCCGGCGCCATCGACCTGTTCGAGATCATGTCGCAGGCGCTGCACATGGGCGATATTTTCAAGGCTACGGCCCGGACGATGCGGGACCGATCATCGGCGGTAGTGAAATCACCGAGACAATGGGGCTCGGAGCATTCGCGATGGCGGCAGCGCCCGTTCTCGCGCGCTACGTAGGCGGCACCATCGAACTGGCAACCCGCTTTACGCTTGAAATGTACAGGATTACGTCAGGTGAGCATCCGCGCTTTACGATTCCCGCGCTCGGATTTCGCGGCACGCCTTTCGGCATCGACGCGCGACGCGTCGTGGAAACCGGAATCGAGCCGGTATTTAATACCGGAATCGCGCATCGCTTGGCCCGCATTGGGCAAATCGGCGCCGGCTACGGCCGAGCGCCGATGGCATGCTTTCGCCAGGCGGTCGAAGCGCTTTGATCCAGGACTGGCGGTCCCGAAAGCGGCGAGCGGCGCCACGCAGCTATTCTGAAAGCCGAGACGAAGAGCCCAAGTGTGGGTGGTCGTCCCTAATGCGTCACATATTGCAGGCCGGCCGTATAAGCGGCGCCGCCGATCACGCAGGGAATGCCGAGTTCGATTTGCCCGGTGGCGGCAGCGACAACGCAGCCCATCGACAGCGCGCCCTGGCCGACCTGACCCCAGCCCGAGAGCTCCCGCTTCGAGTATGGGCCCTTCTCCTTGAGCTCCTCGATTGCGGCCAGCGATTCCTGACGCATATGCACGGTGTCGACCGTTTCCGCGGTCTCGATGACATCCTTGAGCACGGGCTTAACGTCCTTGGGCTGGCTTTTGACTGCCCACTGCAACATCGTCAGTAGATCGGTATCGCGCACCGCATTGCTCGCCAGCGTGAATTTCGCCGCGCTGCCGGTGGTGAGATCGTCGACATTGTCATGGTCGTTGGCGAGCGGCAGAAGCTTGATCACGCTTTCGATCGGCGCATAGCCGCCGGTCGCCAGGTAATAGCCCCACAATACGTCGATCAGCTCCGGCGTCGGTTCGAGCGCCACGACTTTTTTGAGCTGCTTGCCGATGTGGAGCGTCGTCTCGATCTTATCGAGCATGTCCGGTTTCACCGTCTTGAAATCGATCTGCTCGAGCGTGGGCAGTTGGCCATCGAGATATTTGTTGATCATCTCGCGCCGGGTTGGCATGCGATCGACAAACGTGGCCAGGAGGTCTTTCCAATCCGGCAGGCCGGAATAAGCGATGGCGCGCACCAGCACCCAATGATCGGCCGGATCGATCGACAGCATGGTCAGAATAAGGTTTTCGGCGCGCGCCGGATTGGCGCCGAGCACGCCGGCAATGAAGCCGATATACGGCCCTGAGCTTTCGGCATTCTTGAAGGCTTGCATGGCGCTCAGCGTGTGGACAACGCCAGGCAACCCTTCCGGATCCGGCTTATGACGGTAGCCGTTGATCCATCTGAGGATCGAGTCCGTGGAGTTGAGCGCCGGAGTCAGCCGTGGCGCGGCGGCGGCTGGCGCCAACAAGATCATGACAGCAGCGAGTGCGACGACAGCACCGGCGGCGATACGGCATCCGGCAGCCCAATGTCCCTCGACCATGTCCCCTCCAGCGGAAGAAAGCCGGCAGCGCGTCTTTGGAGATTTCAGAACCCACGCCCCCGGTTGAGGTAATTCAGCAACAGCGCTGGGAAATTTCAGGGCCGCTCCCGCGCCAAAACACGGCCGCCATGTGACATTTAGCAATGGTGAAAAATCACGTTTGTGGCCGTCGTTTCGATTTCAAACGCCAGTTTTAAGTTTGCCGGCGCGCGCGATGTCGCATTGTCGCCGCATTCCGCTTGACCCGAACGGACACAATGCTTATAAATGTCGCGCCAAAGGAAAGGGCGCACACGTGCGTACTGCAACGTCGCTGATCCTCGTAACGAAGCGCACCGCCGGGGGTGGGTGATTCCACCTGCGAGACGTGGCGGTGCGCGACCCAGGGGCCCTTCGAGGCCCTTTTTTGTTACCCGAATTCCCCGCCCTTCCCTGCCCCGCAAATGCGGGATGGTTATCGAGGGGCGCGATTGAGTGGAGCGAGCGATGACTGAGATGACCGGCGCAGAAATGGTGATGGCAGCGCTTGCCGATCAGGGCGTCGAGCACATTTTCGGCTATCCCGGCGGCGCGGTGCTGCCGATCTACGACGCGCTGTTCCAGCAAGACAAAGTGCAGCACATCCTGGTGCGCCACGAACAGGGCGCGGTGCACGCCGCCGAGGGTTATGCCCGCTCGACCGGCAAGGTCGGCACCGTGCTGGTCACGTCCGGGCCGGGCGCCACCAACGCCGTGACCGGCCTGACCGACGCGCTGTGCGACTCCATCCCGCTCGTTGTCATCACCGGCCAGGTGCCGACCCATCTCATCGGCAACGATGCATTTCAGGAATGCGATACCGTCGGAATTACCCGGCCGTGCACCAAGTACAATTACCTCGTCAAATCCGTCGCCGACCTGCCGCGCGTGCTGCATGAGGCATTTCACATCGCCTCAAGCGGGCGGCCCGGCCCGGTCGTGGTCGATATCCCCAAGGACGTGCAATTCGCCAAGGGGACCTATTTCAAGCCCAAGGAATTCCAGCACAAGGGCTACCGGCCGAAGCTCGACGGCGACCCCGACAGGATCCGGGAAGCCGTCGCGATGATGGCGGCCGCCAAGCGGCCGCTGTTCTATACCGGCGGCGGCGTCATCAATTCCGGTCCCGCCGCCAGCGAACGTTTGCGCGAACTGACCAAGCTCACCGGCTTTCCCCTCACCTCGACGCTGATGGGTTTAGGCGCGTTTCCTGCGGCCGATCCGCAATGGCTCGGCATGCTCGGCATGCACGGCACCTGGGAGGCGAATTGGTCGATGCACGATTGCGATCTGATGATCTGCATCGGCGCGCGCTTCGACGACCGCATCACCGGACGGCTCGACGCCTTCTCGCCCGGATCGAAGAAGATCCACGTCGACATCGATCCGTCCTCGATCAACAAGAACGTCAAAGTCGACCTGCCGATCGTCGGCGATTGCGCCCACGTACTCGCCGAGATGCTCCGCCTGTGGCGCGAGAGCGGCGCCAAGCCGGATAAGAAGGCGCTCGATGCCTGGTGGGCGCAGATCGGCAAATGGCGGGCGAAGAATTCGCTCGCCTACCGCAATTCCAACGAGATCATCAAGCCGCAATACGCGATCCAGCGCCTCTACGAACTGACCAGGGACCGCGACACTTACATCACCACCGAAGTCGGCCAGCATCAGATGTGGGCGGCGCAGTTCTATCACTTCCAGGAGCCGAAGCGGTGGATGACCTCGGGCGGCCTCGGCACCATGGGTTACGGCTTGCCGGCCTCGGTCGGCGTGCAGCTGGCGCACCCGAATTCACTGGTCGTCGACATCGCCGGCGAAGCCTCGGTGTTGATGACGATGCAGGAAATGTCGACAGCGGCGCAGTACGATCTGCCGATCAAGATCTTCATCCTCAACAACCAATACATGGGCATGGTGCGGCAATGGCAGGAATTGCTGCATGGCGGCCGCTATTCGCATTCCTACTCGGAGGCGCTGCCGGATTTCGTCAAGCTCGCCGAGGCGTATCATGCGCATGGCATCCGCTGCGAACACCCGGGCGATCTCGACGATAAGATCCGGGAGATGATCGAGGTGAAGAAGCCGGTCATCTTCGACTGCGTTGTCGATCCGGCGGAGAATTGCTTCCCGATGATTCCGTCGGGCCGCGCCCATAACGAAATGCTGCTCGGCGATGCCGTAATCCGCGTCGAGGACGCCGTCACCGAAGAAGGCAAGATGCTGGTGTGATTCTTACTGTCGTCCCCGCGAATGCGGGGACCCAGTAATCGCCGACATGGACGTGATTACCGGATCGCACGCCTGCGCGAGCGATGACAACGAGGAAGGAGTTCGTGTCATGAAGCTCGCCATCATCGGCGCCGGCAATGTCGGCGGCACGCTCGGCGCGGCCTGGGCGCAGAAGGCCGGTCACGACATCTTCTTCGGCGTCACCAATCCGAAATCCGACAAGACGCAAGCCTTGCTGCGCACGCTCGGCGGCAAGGCGCGCGCCGGCACGTCGGCGGAATCGGCCGCTTTCGGCGACATGATCGTGCTGACGACGCCGTGGCCGGCGACCGAGGCGGCGATCCGCTCCATGGGCGATTTGAGCGGAAGAATCGTCCTCGATGCGACCAACCCGCTGGCCATGGGGCCGGACGGCCTCGGCCTCGAAATCGGCCACAGCATTTCGGCCGGCGAGAAGGTGCAGGGCTGGGCGAAAGGCGCGTCGGTGTTCAAGACGCTCAACACCACCGGGTTCGGCAATATGGCCGACCCGATCTTTCACGGGGTGAAATCGGTGATGTTCGTGGCCGGCGACGACGCGGCGAACAAGCCGAAAGTCGTCGCGCTGGTCGCCGCGCTCGGCTTCGACGTTATCGACGCCGGGCCGTTGCGCAACGCGCGGCTGCTGGAAGCCCATGCCATGCTATGGATCGAGCTTGCGCTCAAGCGCGGCCAAGGCCGCGACTGGGCCTTTGCCGTAGTCAGGCGCCAAGGAGAAATGCCGTGAACACCGCGACGAGTCATTATCCTGCCGCCGCGACAAGCGAGCGCGTCGAGTCCCGCACGCTCTGCGTCCTGGTCGACAACGAGCCCGGCGTGCTCGCGCGCGTCATCGGCCTATTCGCCGGCCGCGGCTACAACATCGACTCGCTCACGGTGTCCGAGACCGAGCACGAGAAGCATCTGTCGCGCATCACCATCGTCACGCGCGGCACGCCGATGGTGCTGGAGCAGATCAAGAATCAGCTCGACCGCCTGGTCCCGGTGCACCGCGTCATCGACCTGACGACGGCCGGGCCGGCGATCGCCCGCGAGCTCGCCATGGTCAAGGTGCGCGGCATCGGCGAGCAGCGCATGGAGGCGCTGCGTCTCGCCGACGCGTTCCGCGCCCGCGTCATCGACGCCACCACCGAGAGCTTCGTGTTCGAGATCACCGGCGCATCCGACAAGATCGAAAGCTTCATCAATTTGATGCTGCCGGTCGGCCTGGTCGAGGTGTCGCGCACCGGCGTCGTCGCCATCGCGCGCGGCCCGGAGGGGATGTGAATCCGGTGCGCTCATTCCTGCGCGAGCGGGAATCCAGAAACTAGGTGCCCGCATGCGCGGGGACGAGCGGTTCGGGATCGTCGCGCCCTACGCCTTGAGCTTCGCGACCAGCGTTGCAAAGCGGTCGACAAAGCCCTGCAGGAATTTCTGCGTGTTGTCGTCGCTGATATTGCCCTGGTCGTCGATCAGGTTCGGCTTATTGGTGATATAGGCCTCGCCGCCGAGCAGGATCATGCCGAGCCCGGTCATGACCGAGCGCAAATGCTGCTGCGCCAGCGCGGTGCCGATGGCGCCGCCCGAGGTGCCGGTGATAAATCCCGGCTTGCCGGGCCACACGCTCTTGCCGAACGGCCGCGCCCCCCAATCGATGGCGTTTTTCAAGACCGCCGGCATGGCGCGGTCGTGCTCCGGCGTCACGATGAGAACGCCGTCGGCGCGGGTGATCTCGTCTTTAAGACGCGCGGCTTCCGCCGGCATGTTGGCCTCGTTATCCTGGTTGAACATCGGCAGATCGTCGATGCGCGCGAATTTGGCGTCGAACTTGCCGGCGCCGAGCTTGACCAATGCCTGGGCGTATTTGCGGTTGATCGATTCGCGGCGGTTCGATCCGACGATCACGGCAATTTGCGGCAATAAAGCTGGGCTGGGCATGATTGAACACCTCGGTTAGAATTCGTAACTAGGGCTAAGTAAGTGACCGGACGGCGGCCGCGCAAGCAGGCACAGCAATGAAACCAAGACACATGCATTTGCCCGCGGATTGCCGCGCCATCAGCGACGTGCTGGCCCGGGTTGGCGACAAATGGTCGGTGCTGGTGGTGACGCGGCTTGGCCAGGGCCGGATGCGCTTTAACGAGTTGCGGCGCGCGATCGGCGGCATTTCCCAGCGCATGCTGACGCTGACGCTGCGCGGGCTGGAGCGCGACGGCCTGATCACGCGCACGGTGTTCCCGACGATTCCGCCGCGGGTGGATTATGCGCTCACTCCGCTGGGCCGCGACCTGTTGAACCCGGTTTCGGCGCTCGGCGATTGGGCAGTGCGCAATCAGGCCAAGATCGCCCAGGCGCGGGAGAGGTTCGATGGCACGAGTCCGAACGCCGAATCGGCCATAAGACGGAAAGCGAGCTGAGACTGGACTGCATGCAGGTTCGGATATACATTGTATATCCGAACTGGAGTGCTTGATATGAAAGGTCAAATTGCTCAATGGGGTAACAGCGCGGCGGTGCGGTTGCCGAAATCCGTGGTGGAAGACTTGCGCATCGCGCCGGGTAGCGAGGTGGAGATGTGGATTGAGGGGCGCGAGTTGCGGATCAGGCCTATCCCGCCCGTCACCAGCCACCGCCTGGAGGACCTGTTAGCTCAAATCACCCCGTATAACGTTCCGGAAATGGAAGAATGGCCATCGGTTGGAGCTGAGATTATCAAAGATGACTATTCCAAATGAAGAAGACGACATACCCGATCGCGGCTATCTCGCTTGGGTAAATTTGGATCCCCATGCAGGTCACGAACAATCGGGTAATCGGCCTGTCGTCATTCTCAGCCCCTACGGCTATCACGCCAAAACACCCTTTATTGTTATTTGTCCCATTACGGCGAACTTGACCCCATATCCATTCAAGATCGAATTGCCAGCAGGCTTGCCGATCAGTGGTGCCGTCCTTGTGGATCAAGTCAAATCAGTCGATCGCTGGGCCCGCGGATGCGACGTCGTTGGTATCGTACCTGAATCAGCAATGGCTGATATTCGGGGAAGACTTGCCTCGTTGTTGGGTATCACCGTCGCTTCGATTTCGACTTCCCCGTAGAAACTAGAAAACATCTGCTGAACCAAAGAGGGTGAGAAAACATGCGTGTTTACTATGATCGCGACGCCGACCTGAACCTGATCAAGGGCAAGAAGATCGCCATTATCGGCTACGGCAGCCAGGGCCACGCCCATGCGCTCAATCTGCGCGACTCCGGCGTCAAGGAGGTCGCGGTGGCGCTGCGCAAGAACTCGCAGGGCGTCAAGAAAGCGCAAGGCGAGAAGCTCAAAGTGATGGAAGTCGCCGAGGCCGCCAAATGGGCCGACGTGATGATGATGCTCACGCCCGACGAATTGCAGGCCGACATCTACAACGGCCAGCTGCAGGGCAATATGAAAGAGGGCGCGGCGCTGATGTTCGCGCACGGGCTGAACATCCATTTCAATCTGATCGAGCCGCGCGGCGACCTCGACGTGATGATGATCGCGCCAAAGGGACCCGGCCACACCGTGCGCTCCGAGTACCAGCGTGGCGCCGGCGTGCCGTGCTTGCTCGCCATCCACAAGGACGCCTCCGGCAATGCACACGATCTGGGCCTGTCCTATGGCGCGGCGATCGGCGGCGGCCGCGCCGGCATCATCGAGACGAGCTTCCGCGAGGAATGCGAGACCGACCTGTTCGGCGAGCAATCGGTGCTGTGCGGCGGCGTCGTCGAACTGATGAAGGCCGGATATGAGACCCTGGTCGGCGCCGGCTACGCGCCGGAAATGGCCTATTTCGAGTGCATCCACGAAATGAAGCTGATCGTCGACCTCATCTACGAAGGCGGCATCGCCAACATGAACTATTCGGTGTCCAACACCGCCGAATACGGCGAATATGTCTCCGGCCCACGCGTCATCAACGATGCGACCCGCGCCGAGATGAAGAAAATTCTCGACGACATCCAGTCGGGCAAGTTCGTCAAGGACTGGATGCTGGAAAACAAGGTCAACCAGACCTCGTTCAAGGCCATGCGCTCGAAGCTCGCGGCGCATCCGGCGGAAGCCGTCGGCGCCAAGCTGCGCGAGATGATGCCGTGGATCAAAGAACGGGCGCTGGTCGACCGCAGCCGGAACTGATCCCGGCCGGTCCGAATCCTAGCCGCAACGACCGAGATTTGCCGCCTCGTCGCCCAGACATCCCTTGTCATGACGATTTAATTACAGTTTTATGACAGGCGGCGCCGTGCGCCGGGGTTAGGTGGGTCATTTCCGGGCACGCGCAATGCCATGCGTGCTGCCGTATTGCCGCGGATCAAGCGTCTGGCTTCCGCAAGCCTGGTTCGGCATGGCCTTCGCCGGCCGGCATTGGTCTTGCTTCCGCACTTGACCGCTTTGGCGCTGATGGCCGCGACCGAGTCGACGGTCACCGCCATGGCGGCCTTCGTGCTGGCCTGGGGCATTCTCAATTTCCTGTGGCTCGCGCTGTTGCGCCGGCCGCTGTTGGCGGGAACGCTGTCGCTGACGCTGATGGCCGTTCTGGTTCTGCTCTCGCAGCTCAAATACCACGTGCTGATGATGACGGCGAACTTCGTCGACCTGATGATCGTCGACACCGACACGATCAGTTTCCTGTTCACGATTTTCCCTGCGCTGCGTTGGCTCGCGGCCTTGAGCGCGATCGCGCTCGTCCCGGTCATCGTGCTGGCCTGGAAGCTCGATCCGTTCCGCGTCCGCCGCACCGTGGCGGCGGCGCTGGCGCTCGCCTGCATCGGCGGCCTGACGGCGCTGGAAATGCAAATTCCGCTGCAGCCGTTCGAGGCCTTTTATGGCGGCAACCTCGTCTCGTCCTTCGCCAGATCGGGCGTCGACGCCATCGCCGCGCTGGCGACGCAGGGATTGATGGAGTCCGACGCCTTCGCTGCGGACCGTCTGCCGCCGGTCGCCAAGACCTGCCGGCCGGCGGGCAAGCCGCCACACATCATCCTGATCCACGACGAATCGAGCTTCGATATCCGCATGGCGCCCGGCATCAAGCTGCCGGCCGGCTACGGCGCGCATTTCAAGTCGTTCGACGGCAAGGAGCGCAATTTCCTGGTCGAGGGCAATGGCGGCCCGAGCTGGTACGCCGAGTACAACGTGCTGGAGGGCCTGTCCGCGCGCTCGTTCGGCCGCTTCGCCTATTTTGTGACGCGGATCGCGGCGGGCCGCGTCAATCGCGGGCTGCCGGCGGCGTTGCGGCGTTGCGGCTATCGCACCTACTCGCTCTATCCGGCGCTCGGCGCGTTCATGAGCGAGCGCAGCTTCCAGGCCACCACCGGCGTGCAGCGCTTCTACGATCAACACGATCTCGGCGCCCGCGAGATCGAGCCCGACAGCTTCTTCTTCGACGCCGCGGCGCGGATGCTCGAGCGGCGACACGGTCGCGGCCCGATGTTCATCTTCGTCTACCTCGCCGCCAATCACTTCCCCTGGGATTTCCGCTACCGGCCCGATCTGATGCCGCAGTGGAAGGATTTGGGCAATGTGCCGCCGGTCGACGAATATCTGCGCCGGCAGGCGATGAGCGCCAAGGACTATTCGGATTTTGTTGCCCGGCTGAAACGGGAATTCCCCGACGATTCGTTTCTCTTGGTGCGGTTCGGCGATCACCAGCCGGACTTCTCGCCCCGCATTCTCGACCCCGCGCTCGACGACAACGGCATCGCACAGCGCCTCATGGCCTACGATCCGCGCTATTTCACCACCTACTACGCCATCGATGCGATCAATTTCGCGCCGGTCGACGTTTCGTCCGCGCTCGATACGCTTGAGGGCCCCTATCTGCCGCTCGTCGTGCAGGAGGCCGCCGGCCTGCCGCTCGATCCGTCCTTCGCCGAGCAGAAGAAGATTCTGATTCGTTGCAAGGGGTTGTTCTACGGCTGCGCCAACGGCGCCGAGGCGCGGCATTTCAACCGCATGCTGATCGACGCCGGCCTGATCAAGGACCTATAGCAGGCCGCGGACGGCACTTGGCCGTTGGCGAAAAAAGGCGACAATGCCTCTGCCGTCAACCCGCACGAGGCAATGATGAAGCTCGCCCACATCGTCAGACAGTGCCGGATCGACAATCCGCGGCGCTTTGAGCTTGCCGATCACGACCCAGCTGAGCGGTTCGGCCTCTCCACCGACATCGAGGATGTGAGAGCGATCCTCGCCGACGGCATCGCCCGCATCGCCGAGCTGCAGCAGCGGCTTTACGCGCACGGCCAATGGGGCATGCTGCTGGTGCTCCAAGGCATGGATACCGCGGGCAAGGACGGCGTGGTCAAGCACGTCATGTCGGGCATCAATCCGCAGGGCTGCGAGGTGCACGCCTTCAAGGCGCCAAGCCGCGAGGAGCTCGAGCACGATTTCTTGTGGCGCACCGGCAGGGACGTGCCGGCGCGTGGGCGCATCGGCATATTCAATCGCTCGCATTACGAAGAGGTGCTGGTGGTGCGCGTGCATCCGGAGATGCTGGAACGGCAAAATCTGCCGCCCGAGGCGACCGGCAAGGACATCTGGAAACACCGCTTCAAGGAGATCCGCGCCTTCGAGCGCCACTTGGCGCGCAACGGCACGCTGGTGCTGAAATTCCACTTGCGCATTTCCAAGGACGAGCAGCGCAAGCGCTTCCTGGCGCGGCTCGACGAGCCGTTCAAGCGTTGGAAGTTCTCGCATAACGACATTGCCGAGCGCGCGCACTGGGACGACTACATGGCCGCTTACCAGGACATGATCCGCGAGACCTCGACCGACCATGCGCCGTGGTACGTGGTGCCGTCCGACCACAAGCACGTCGCCTGGCTGGTCGTGTCCGCGGCAATCATCGAGGCGCTGGACAGGCTCAAGCTCGAATATCCCAAGGTCGTGGGCAAGGCATTGAAGGAGCTGAAAGAGTGCGAGCGGGCGCTCAAGGCCGAGGGGCGGCACTGAGCCGGCGCTGTGTGGGCGCTTGCGCCGCGGCAGCCTGTTCCGCTACAAAGACGCCGGTCCCACGGCAAGTTAACGCGGAATTCACCTTGATCCGCGAGCTTCGGGACATAACGAGGACGGTAGCCAATGTCGTCTCGCAGCGATTTTCGCGCGATGACCCGGGAAGCCCACGCGGGCCAACCCGTTGCGCTGTCCGCTGCCGCCCTCGGTCTCGGCGGGCTCCTGCTGCTCCTTAGCACCCCCTGAGGGCCGGCTGGGCGTTTGCGCCTGGGCACTCAGGGGTCGACCGCAGCCACGGAACCCAATGAGCGCCCCACCCCCAACGACAGACCTTTGGGCGGGCGCAAACGAGAAGGAGGTCATTCCATGATCACGCCAGCCAAGAGTGCACCAGCCAAGAGTGCGCCAGCCAGGAGCGCGCCAGCCAAGAGCGCACCCACACATTCGCAGGCCAGGTCCGAGAAGGACCGCGTCGTCATTTTCGACACCACTTTGCGCGACGGCGAGCAATGCCCCGGCGCCACCATGACGCACGAGGAGAAGCTCGAAGTCGCCGAACTGCTCGACGACATGGGCGTCGACATCATCGAGGCCGGCTTTCCGATCGCATCCGACGGCGACTTCGCCGCCGTCAACGAGATCGCCAAGCGGACCAAGAATGCGGTGGTGTGCGGCCTGGCGCGCGCCGGCTTCAAGGACATCGACCGCTGCGCCGAAGCGATCAAGCCGGCCAAAAGGCAGCGCATCCACACCTTCCTGTCCACCTCGCCGGTGCACATGAAATACAAACTGCAGAAGGAGCCGCACGAAGTCTACGAGATGGTGATCGCGCAGGTGACCCGCGCGCGCAATTACACCGACGACGTCGAATGGTCGGCCGAGGACGGCACCCGCACCGAATTCGACTTCCTGTGCCGCTGCGTCGAGGCCGCGATCAAGGCCGGCGCAACTACGATCAATATTCCCGACACCGTCGGCTACACGGTGCCGGAGGAATATTTCAGGATGTTCAAGACGTTGCGCGAGCGCGTGCCGAATTCCGACCTAGCGCGCTTCTCGGTGCATTGCCACGACGATCTCGGCATGGCGGTGGCGAATTCGCTCGCCGGCGTCAACGCCGGCGCCCGCCAGATCGAATGCACCGTCAACGGCATCGGCGAGCGCGCCGGCAACGCGTCGCTGGAAGAAGTCGTGATGGCGATGCGGGTGCGCAACGACGTGCTGCCATACTGGACCGGCGTCGACGCCACCATGCTGACGCGGGCCTCGAAGCTCGTCGCGGCGGTGACCTCGTTTCCGGTGCAATACAACAAGGCGATCGTCGGCCGCAACGCCTTCGCCCATGAAAGCGGCATCCATCAGGACGGCATGCTCAAGCACACCCAGACCTACGAAATCATGGTGCCCGAGGACGTCGGCGTGAAGCAGACCTCACTGGTGATGGGTAAGCATTCCGGGCGGCACGCCTTCGTGCACAAGCTCGAAGAGCTGGGCTATCACCTCGCCGGCAACCAGCTCGAAGACGCCTTTGTCCGCTTCAAGACGCTCGCCGACCGCAAGAAGCACGTCTATGACGAGGATATCGAGGCGCTGGTCGACGAGGAGATCGCCACCGCCCAGGATCACATCAAGCTCGTCTCGCTGTCGGTGATCGCCGGCACGCGCGGGCCGCAGCGCGCCACCATGAAGCTCGACGTCGACGGCAAGGCGATGATCGAGGAATGCGAGGGCAACGGCCCGGTCGACGCCGTGTTCAACTGCGTCAAGGCGATGGTGCCGCACGACGCGGTGCTGGAGCTCTATCAGGTGCACGCGGTGACCGAAGGCACCGACGCGCAGGCCGAAGTCTCGGTGCGGCTGTCGGAACTGGGACGCTCGGTGACGGCCAAAGGCGCCGATCCCGATACACTGGTCGCCTCGGCCAAGGCCTACCTCGCAGCCCTCAACAAGCTGGTGGCGCGGCGGCTACGCGGCCAGCCCGAGGAGCGGCGGCTGCATTCGACGGATGTGGGGTAACCGGGCAAGCCTTGCCCGTGGCGCAGCGGGCCGCTATATCGAACGAAAGATTGCCGCCGTAAGGCGGCTTTCTTTTCCGGTCAGCGCCTTACGGCGTCGGCAGTTTGGTGGCGGTGCCTAGCCTCGCGCGGTTTTTCGGTTAGGGCGCATAGCTCAGTTGGTAGAGCAGCTGACTCTTAATCAGCGGGTCCAAGGTTCGAGTCCTTGTGCGCCCACCACGAAATCCGTGATTAGACTCCTTGGCGGCGGGCTGAGGCTCGCGACAGGCTCGTCGTTTCGATTTTGCGTCGCCGCGCCCGATGTCCGAGCTGCGCCGACAACCAGACAAATTCCGCAAGCAGGTTGCCGCCGTTGGACTCACCTCGTTTGCGCAGCCACCTGCCCGGGATGCCTGCCTGCGCGCTGGGGCAGCAGGACAATGCCCGCTACGATGCACACCGCGATGACGGCGGAGGCAATCGGGCGGCTGAGCGCCAATCCACCATCATGAACCGGCTTGTCGAGAAAGTCTCCGACTGTAGCGCCGAGCGGTCGCGTCAGGATGAAAGCCGCCCAGAACAGGAACACGCGCGAGAGTGTGCTCCAATAGTACAAGGCCGCCAGCACGGCGAGCCCTCCACAGAACACGAGAGCGCCGCCATCGTAACCCAATCCGGTGCTGTCCGCCGTCCAATCGCCGAGCGCAGTCCCGAGCGTCTGCGAAAACGTGATCGTCACCCAATAGAAGATTTCCACTTTCGGCGTTGCAACCGTCTGAACGTTTATCGAGCCGAGAGTGAAGTACCAGATTGCGAGCGAGCACAAAACGCACGCCAACAAAATCGACGAGCCGCCGGTGTAGCCGATCCCCAATGAGCGGTCGAAAAGATCGGCCATGGCCGTGCCCACGGTGGTAGAGGCCACGATGGCGATCCAATAGATCCAGGGATTGAACTTTTTGACCAGGATTTGGGCGATCACGGCCGCAACGAACACAACGATAAACATGCCGGTGCCGATCAAATATCCGCCGTTGTGAGGATTTACGTCGGCGTGCAGCCAGCTCATCGTCACCGAGTCGCCACCCGTTTCGCCGAGCGTCGTGGCAAGGATCTTGATCACCCAGAAACCGAGCGTGACTTCGGGGATTTTGGTGGCGGCTTCGCGCCAGAGAGCGGTCGATTCGCGTGTCATGGGACCCTTGGATGGCTGTTGTTGCTGGGTGGAAAATTGAGATTCTTACTGGATTTCCATACGGATACTCATCGGCGGCGATTGCGTTCCCGATTGGAAGGCTAAATGTTGCTCATATTTTGGCGGCTGCCGTGCGGCGTTTAGTCTCTTACTAGAATGTGAATAATAAAGCGCCGTACCAGGACACACGATCGGTATCGTTCCGGTTCTGTATGCCGGTCCGGACGTAGCCCAGCACATGGAACGTCTTGTTTAGATCGTACACCGCGCCCATCCCTACACTGTTGCTTGCCGGCATCAGGGACGTGGCCGATTGATGGAACAGCTCGGCGCCGACCTGCAGGTTCGACAGGACTTGTCGCGTCAACACCCATCCGGCCATGCAACTATCCAGCGAAGGCTCGCCATAGATTTGGCAGCCGCCACCGCCAAAGGTCGTCCAACCGTTCCCCAGCTCCCGCTGCGCCCAGATCGGAAGCAAGACGGAAGCATCGCGGTCGCCGACCGCAGTGGACGCACTTGGCAGAAAAATCCGCGGGAAGACGGCCACATCCCAACCGAACGTCGCTTGATGCAAAAACCGATACTTCGCGGCAAGCTCGACATTGCTCAGGCCGAACTGTCCTGCGCCGCCATTCGGAAGACCGAAGCCCAATGGCAATGTCGCCGTGAGCTGAAGATCGGGGGTGGCGCCGTAATTGAAATCGACGCCGGTTTCCCCGTCGCTTCCATCGCGCGCGTTCGTTCCAGAATTGAACGTATAAATCTCGAAATGCCGGTAGTCGGTCGGCTCCGGATCGTCCGACTGGTACGGCGGACCGGCAAACACCGGCCGCACGAGCATCAACGATAGACACAAGACGGCCGCGACGCGCACCATGGCATAAAGCGTAGTCCTTGCCCTGAAGGAGTCAACGAAACGCCTGTCGGGTTCATTTGAATTGGAACGATTCGCGGACCTCGTCGAACTTCAATCGCCAGATAACCGACGGGTGGCCGAGCGGCCGCGCCTATTCGCGTCATCCCGCCCGCACCGAGCGCGGCGACGCCGGCGGATCGAGCGCCTGGTGAAGAACGCGGCCGAGCGTGGAGACATGGTACGGCTTGCGCAGCACCGGAAATTCCGGAGCGGTGTCGAACACTTTGGTGTAGCCGGTGGTCAGCACCACCGGAATGCCCGGATAACGACCGCTGACGACGCGGGCGAGCGCCAGGCCGTCGGTCTGGCCGGGCAGCACCACGTCGCTGAACACGAGCGAGATGTGCCTTCCCGACGCGATGACGTCGAGCGCGGCGGCTGCGCTTTCCACTTCGATCGTGCGATAGCCGAGCTGCTCCAACAGCGATACCGCGACGTATCTGACGTCGGCATTGTCCTCGACGACCAGAATCGTGTGCCCGCCGAGCGCGACATATTGCCTGTCGTCTTGCGGCAGCGCGGCGACGACGGACGCATGACTGCGCGGCAGATAGACCGTCACTCGCGTGCCGCGACCGACGTCGCTGTCGATCGTCACGGCGCCGTCCGAGCGCCGCGCAAATCCGTAAACTTGCGACAAGCCGAGGCCGGTGCCCTTTTGCGGGCCTTTGGTGGTGAAGAACGGCTCGACCACCCGGGACAGCAGGTCGGGCGGAATGCCGCTGCCGGTATCGGCGACGCCGAGCGCGACGAAATCGCCGGGGAGGCCTTCGGAAGCGATGCCTTCCGGCGCACAGCCGGCGTCGAGATGCACGTTCTGCGCCGCGATCAGGATACGGCCGCCGTCCGGCATCGCATCGCGGGCGTTGACGGCGAGATTGACCAAAGCAAGCTCGAGCTCGGACTTGTCGACGCAGACCGGCCAGGTCGTATCGGGAACGTCGATCTGGAATTCGATATTGACGTGCATCGAGCCGGCGAGCACGTCGCGGATGGCTTGCACCGCCTCGGCCGGATCGATCACGCTCGGATTGAGCGGCAGCGTGCGCGCGAACGACAGCAGCTGCCGCGTCAGATTCTCGCCGCGCGTCGCCGCCATTTCGATCGCCGCCAAGGCGCGCGCATCCTTGGCGTCCTTGAGGCGACCCTTGAGGCGCTGCGCATGCCCGCTCACGATCATCAGCAGATTGTTGAAGTCGTGGGCGATGCCGCCGGTGAGCTGGCCGATGGCGTCCATCTTCTGCAGGTGCGCGGCCTGCCGTTGCGCGCGCTCCAGCGCCGCGGCGGCTTCCTTCTCGGTGGTGACGTGGCGGCCGGCGACATAGATCAGGCCGTTATTCTCGGTCATGGTCCATTGCAGCCAGCGCCACGAGCCGTCCTTATGGCGGAAGCGATTTTCCATGCGCACGGTCGGCACGCCCTGCGCGAGTTGCGCCCGGCCGGCGACGCCATTGGGCGCATCGTCGGGATGGCGCAGCTCGCTCACATGCATGGCCTTGATCTCGTCCTCGCTCCAGCCGAGCAATCTGGTCCAGGCCGGATTCATGCTGAGGAAATAGCCATCGAAATTGGAGACCGCGAACAAGTCCTCGGAGACGCTCCAGATGCGGTCGCGCTCCAGCGTGCGCCGTTCGACCTCGGCCTCGAGCTTTTCGCTGAGCGCGCGCAGCTCCGCTTCGACGCGTTTCTGCTCGGTAATGTCGAGTAGCGATGCGATCCAGCCGCCGACTTTGCCGTCCGCGTCGCGCTCCGGCCGGTAGGCAATGGCGAAACGGCGCGTTCCGGCATTCGGAAAATCGAGCTCGCATTCGAAGTCCACCGCCTCGCCGCGCAATACTTTCTCGATATTCGGGCGGAGCACGGCAAAACCGCTCTCACCCAGCATTTCCGCAATGGACCTGCCGATCACCTCGTCGCGGGCGCGCCCGATCATTTGCGCATAGGCTTCGCTGATAAAGCGATAGCGCCGGTCGCGGCTGCAGCGCACCAGCATGAACGGCGTGCGGTTGATGACCGACTGCAACTCCGCTTCGCTGGCGCGCAATGCTTCTTCGGCGCGCTTGCGCTCGGTCAGTTCCTGAAAGCTGCAAACGGCGCCCTCAATGCGGCCGGACCGGTCCTTGAGCGGCGCGGCATTCATCAGCACCGGAACCCGCGAACCGTCGGGCCGCTCGATGACCAACTCGGCGCCGATCACGGGCTCGCCGCTCCGCAGTGCGGCGGCCACCGGCGTGGCATCGAAGCGAAGCGGCTCGCCGTCGGCGCCATAGCGACGGAACGACGAACGATGGCGGTCGTTCGGATCGCCGAGCGGCGGCGCGCGTCCCCAAAGCTCGATGGCGTGCCGATTGTAGCGGACGAGGCCGCTATCGGCGCGGCACACGCAAAACCCCGTCGGAATGGCATCCAGCGCGCTTTGCGCGATGTCGCGGAAGGCGTCCAGGCCGGGCGGCGGCGTGACGGGTTCTGATTCTTGACCACTCATGCAACGGCTACCCCCAAGCGGGCGAACGCGGGTCGGCGGGGAAAGTTCCCCACCTTTCAATCCCTTATCCAGTATCGCACCATAGCGAAAAGAGTCCGTTTGCGGCCAAGGTTAAGGGATTAATCATCCGCAGAGCCGGCGGCAATTAGGCTGTGGCGAGCGGCTGCGGCCACGGGCATAATCCGCTCGATCGTGAACGCGTTGGGCTGGCATGGCCGATCGACGGCGGCCCGGAAATTGCAAGGTACTTGCGTATTCATCGGGCAAACCCGTGCGTAGCGCGTAATAGCATGTCGATCCTCGTCGGGCTCCACCACGCCACCCGCTACACCTACGATCGGCCGATCGGGCTCGGCCCGCAGACCGTAAGGTTGCGGCCGGCGCCGCATTGCCGCACGCGAATTCCGAGCTACTCGGTAACGGTGACGCCGGCACAGCACTTCGTGAACTGGCAGCAGGACCCGCACGGCAATTGGCTGGCGCGCTTCGTCTTTCCGGAAAAGACCGTTGCATTTTCCATCACCGTCGATCTCCTCGCGGACATGGAAGTCATCAATCCGTTCGACTTTTTTATCGAGCCCTATGCCGAGCAATGGCCGTTCAAATTCTCGCCGGAGCTGCTGCACGAGGATCTTGCGGCGTTCGTCGAGCCGGAACCCGCCGGGCCGCGCCTTCTGGAGTTCGTCCGCTCGATCTCGCGTGAGCCGCGCAACACCGTCGATTTCCTGGTCGAACTCAATCAACGGCTGCAAAGCCTGATCCGCTATCTGATCCGCATGGAGCCCGGCGTGCAAACGCCGGATGAAACGCTCGCGTCCGGCGCCGGCTCCTGTCGCGACACCGCATGGTTGTTGGTGCAAGTGTTGCGCCGCATCGGCCTGCCGGCGCGTTTCGTCTCCGGCTATCTCATCCAATTGCGACCGGACGTAAGGCCGCTCGACGGCCCGGCGGGCGCCGAACTCGATTTCACCGATCTGCACGCCTGGACCGAAGTCTATCTGCCGGGCGCGGGCTGGGTCGGACTCGATCCGACATCGGGGCTGCTCTGCGGCGAGGGCCATATCCCGCTCGCCGCGACGCCGCACTTCCGCTCCGCCGCGCCGATCAGCGGCATGGTCGAGCCATGCACGGTGACCTTCGGCTACGACATGAGCGTGACGCGGCTTGCCGAACCGCCGCGGGTGACGGCGCCGTTTTCCAAAGAAGCCTGGACGGCGCTCGACGCGCTCGGCGACAAAGTCGATGCCGATCTCGTCGAGCACGACGTACGCCTGACCATGGGCGGCGAACCGACTTTCGTATCGGTCGACGATTATCAGTCCGCGGAATGGAATACCGAGGCGCTTGGCGCGACCAAGCGCGAGCGTTCCGACGATCTGATAAGGCGGCTGCGCGACCGCTTCGCGCCGGGTGGGCTGCTGCATTACGGCCAGGGCAAATGGTATCCCGGGGAGCCCGTTCCGCGCTGGGCGTTCGCGCTGTATTGGCGCCGCGACGGCGTGCCGATCTGGCGCGGCGAGAGATTGATCGCGCGCGAGGCCGCGACGCGCACGGCGTCCACCGCGGACGCACGGCATTTCGCCGAGGGGGTTGCCGCGCACGTGGGAATCATGGCCGATTACGTGCAGCCCGCTTACGAGGACCCGGTTGACCGGATGCTCAAGCTAGGTCTGATCCCGGACAATATCGATCCGAGCGACCCCATGATCGACGACCCGCATGAGCGCGCGCGTCTGCTGAAACTGTTCGACGATCATTGCGGCGAACCGAAAGGCTTTGTGCTGCCGCTGCAACGCTGGACGGCGCAGGCCAGACCGAGCTGGCTCAGCGAAATCTGGCGCACGCGCCGCGGCCGGCTGTTTCTGGTGCCCGGCGATTCACCGCTCGGCTTGCGGCTGCCGCTGCAATCGCTGCCGGCTCTCGCGCCGGTCGACTATCCGCACCTGGTGCCGGCCGATCCGTTCGCCGAGCGCCGGCCGCTGTCCGATCCGCGCGTCACCCATCCGATCGGGCCGCGGAAAATGCAGGCTTCGCGCGGCGATGCGGCATCGCCGCCGCTGGCGCCCGAGACCTTGCTCATGCAGCGGATGCCAAGCGCGGGTGCCGCGCTGGAATCCGAAATCCCGGTGCGCACCGCGCTATCGGTCGAGGTGCGCGCCGGCCGCTTGTGCGTCTTCATGCCGCCGGTCGAGACGCTCAACGACTATCTGGAGCTCGTCGCCACCATTGAATCGACCGCTGCCGATCTCGACTTGCCGATCCACCTCGAAGGCTATGCGCCGCCGCCCGATCCGCGGCTCAATATTCTCAAAGTGACGCCCGATCCCGGCGTCATCGAGGTCAATATCCAGCCGGCGACATCCTGGCGCGAAGCCGTCGATATCACGCACGGCGTTTACGAAGACGCTCATAGCGCCCGGCTCGGCACCGACAAGTTCATGCTCGACGGCAGGCATACCGGAACCGGCGGCGGCAACCACGTCGTGCTCGGCGGATTGAATGCCGCCGACAGCCCGTTCCTGCGGCGGCCGGATCTGCTCAAGAGCCTGGTAATCTATGCGTTGCGGCGTCCGTCATTGTCCTATCTGTTCTCCGGATTGTTTGTCGGGCCGACCAGCCAGGCGCCGCGCATCGACGAGGCGCGGCAGGATCTGCTCTACGAGCTCGAAATCGCGGTCGGCAAAGTGCCGCCGCCCGGCGGCCCGGAATGGGTGCCGCCGTGGCTGGTCGACCGGCTATTCCGCAACGTCCTGGCCGACGTCACCGGCAACACCCACCGCACCGAGATTTGCATCGATAAGCTATTCTCGCCGGACGGCCCGACCGGCCGGCTCGGTCTGGTCGAATTCCGCTCGTTCGAAATGCCGCCGGACGCGCGCATGAGCCTCGCCCAGCAATTGCTCCTGCGCGCGCTGATCGCCTGGTTCTGGCGCACGCCGCTCGACGGCAAGCCGGTGCGCTGGGGCACCGCGCTGCACGACCGGTTCATGCTCGAACATTTCGTCTGGAACGATTTCCTCGGGGTATTGGACGACCTGAAATGCTCAGGCTACGCTTTCGATCCCGGCTGGTTCGAGGCGCAGCGGCAATTCCGCTTCCCGGTCAGCGGCAGCGTGCACCATGGCGGCGTCGATCTCGAACTGCGGCAAGCGATCGAACCCTGGTACGTGCTCGGCGAGGAAGGCAACCAAGGCGCCACCGTGCGCTTCGTCGATTCCTCGGTCGAGCGGCTGCAGGTCAAGGCGGCCGGCCTGAACCAGGATCGTCACATCATGACCTGCAACGGCCGGCGCGTGCCGCTGAATGCGACCGGGCGATCCGGCGAATTCGTCGCCGGCGTGCGCTTTAAGGCCTGGGATCTGGCGGCGTCGTTGCAGCCGACAATCGGCGTGCACGCGCCGCTCACCTTCGACATCGTCGACACCTGGAACCGACGGTCGCTGGGCGGCTGCGTCTATCACGTGGCGCATCCCGGCGGACGCAATTACGAGACTTTCCCGGTCAATTCCTATGAAGCGGAAGCGCGGCGGCGGGCGCGCTTTCAGGAGCACGGCCATACCGGCGGGCTGATCGATATACCCCCGCTCGAAATATCGCTCGAATACCCAACGACGCTCGACCTGCGGCGCCCCAACTGAACCGATCCGCGCAATTTTGCCAAATCGCACCATGGCACTGCAATTTCCGAGCGCAGCCGAACCGCCGATCGCCGGCCTGGAGCCGCTGATTGCTGGTTATCGGCCGCTCCACGGCGTGTTCGACGAGATGATGGACGGCGATGGGCGCGTCCGCGCTCATTGGCAGCCGTTCCTGGCCACGCTCGCCGCGCTGGGCGGCGACGAGATCAATCGCCGTTTTGCCGCGGCCGATCGCTATCTGCGCGATTCCGGCGTATTCTATCGAGTCTATGAGGACGCGGCCGGCATCGAGCGCCCCTGGCCGTTGAGCCACATTCCGCTCATCATTGAGCCTGGCGAATGGCGGCGGTTGGAAGCCGGCCTGACGCAGCGCGCCGATTTGCTCGAAGCGGTCTTGGCGGATTCCTACGGACCGGGAACGCTGACGCGCGACGGCAGGCTGCCCGCCGCCTTGATCGCCGGCAATCCAGAATTTTTACGGCCCTTGGTCGGCGTCGAGCCGCCGGGCGGCGCGCATCTGCGTTTCTATGCCGTCGACGTCGGACGCGGCGCCGACGGCCGCTGGTGGGTGCTCAACGATCGCGCCCAGGCGCCGTCGGGTGCCGGCTATGCCATCGAAAATCGCCTCGCATTATCGCGCGCCATTCCGGATATCTACCGCAAGGCGCGCGTCGAGCGCGTGGCGCCCTTTTTCCAGGCTTTGCAGGCCGAGCTGTTCGCGCTCAACCGCCGCGACGACGCCCGCATCGGCCTGCTCACGCCCGGGCCGATGAACGAAACCTATTTCGAGCACGCTTATCTCGCCCGCTATCTCGGTCTCCTCCTGGTGGAAGGCGAGGATTTAAGCGTCCAAGACGACGGCGTCTTCATCCGCACCGTGTCGGGGCTGCGCCGCACCGAGGTGCTGCTCCGCCGCGTCGACGCCGATTTCGCCGATCCGCTCGAACTCAACGCCGCCTCGCGGCTCGGCGTAGCCGGGCTCCTGCAAGCCGTGCGCGACGGCAAAGTCGTCATCATCAACGCGCTCGGCGCCGGCCTGGTCGAGGCCCGCGCCATGCTGGCGTTCTTGCCGGCGCTGGCGCCAATCGTGCTCGGCGCCGAGTTGACAATGCCGAATGTCGCGACGTGGTGGCTCGGCCGCGCCGACATGCGCGAGGAAATGCTCGGGAAACTCGACAGCATGGTGATTGCGGCGGCGTTCAGCGAACAGCTCCCCAATACGCGACTCGGCAGCGAGATATTGGGCGCGACGCTCGACGATGTGCAACGGCAGTCGCTCATGCAGTCGATCCGCGATCGCGGCATCGACTACGTGGCTCAGGAGGCCGTAACGCTGTCAAGCATGCCGGTATGGCGTGACGGCCGGCTGCAGCCGCGACCGTTTACGCTGCGGCTTTTCCTGGCACGGGTCGGCGGGCACTGGCGGGTCCTGCCCGCCGGCTTCGTGCGTATCGCCGACGACGTCGATGCTCGCGCGGTCAGCCTGCAGCGCGGCGCTGCGACCGCCGACGCCTGGGTGCTGTCGCACGGACCGGTGGCTGAGACCACGCTGTTGCCGACGGCGGAGCGGATGCCGGTACAACGCGCCACCGGGCTGCTGCCGAGCCGCGCCGCCGACAATCTGTTCTGGGTCGGACGCTATGTGGAACGCGCCGAGGCGACGCTGCGGCTCGTACGCGCCATCATCAACCGCGTCGCCGAAGCCGACGACGCGGCGGCGCCGGTCATCACCAGTCTGGGCGGCCTGCTCGCGGCGTGGAACGCCATCCCGCCCGGCAGCAATGCGGCGCTGGCTACCTTCACCGCGCGCGCGGTGCTCACCCGCGCCGATCTGGAAGGCTCCCTGCCGCGGCTGGCCGGCGCCGCCCGCTCGACTGCTTCCGTCATTCGCGACCGCTTCTCGCCGGACGCCTGGCGGGCGATCAATGACCTCGCCAATCTGATCACGGCGCCGCTCGCGTCCGGCAAGACCGAAAGTGCCATTGCCGAAAGCGCCATGGCCGAACGCGCCGAAGCGGGTTTGCGGATCATTGCGGCGCTGTCCGGGCTGGCGCAGGAAAACATGACGCAGCTCGCCGGCTGGCGTTTTCTCGAACTCGGCCGCCGCATCGAACGCGCCCTGCTGACGTGCCGGCTGACGCGCGCTCTGGCGCAAGCCGGCACGCTCGACGGCGAGCTCGACGTGCTGCTGGAACTCGCCGACAGCCAGATCACCTATCGGCAGCGCTACGTGATGATTGCAGCGCCTGCGCCGGTCGTCGACCTCGTCGTGCTCGATCCGAACAATCCGCGTTCGGTCATGTTTCAGCTCGATCGCATCGAGGCCCATCTACGCGCTCTGCCGAAGCGCAATTCCGGCGGCCGCTTGTCGCCGGTCCAGCAGATCGCCGCCGGCATTGCTACGCGCTTGCGCACCGCCGATGCGGCCGCCGTCAATAAAACGGTGATCGTCGAGATCGAGCAAGCGCTGATGAAATTGTCGGACGCCATCAGCGCGGCCTATCTCACCAATAATGAGCGGACCGAACCGGCATGGGAGGCGCTGGCGTGATCTACGACGTACGACAGACGACGACGTGCAGCTATGCGACGCCGGTCGCGCATGCGCGTCACGTGCTCCGCCTCACGCCGGTATCGCGTGACGGCGAGCGCGTGCATGTCGCCGCGCTGCAAATCGTGCCCGAGCCGGTGCATCGGCGCGAGGGTCAGGATTTTTTCGGCAATCGTCTGACCTGGATCGAGATCGACCAGCCGCACGAGACGCTGACGGTGAAATTGTCAGCCCGCGTCGCCGTGGATCCCGCTCCCTACCCTCCCTTGCATGCGGGGAAGGGTAGGGAGCGGGAAACGCCGGGATGGGAAGAAGTCCGCGAACAGGCGTTCGCCACCAGCGATATCGGCCCGCTGTCGCCCGCGCACTTCCTGTTCCCGAGCCGCATCGTTTCGCTCGATCCGGAAATCCGCGACTACGTGCGGCAGAGTTTTACGCCGCGACGCGCCGTGTTCGCGGCCGCAATCGAACTCATCGGCCGCATGAAAGCCGATATCGCCTATGAGATCGGCGCCACCACCGTCACCACGACGCCGCCGATGTCGTTCGCGTTGCGCCGCGGCGTGTGCCAGGATTTCGCGCACATTATGATCTCGGGGCTGCGCGGCATCGGCCTGCCGGCCGCCTATGTCAGCGGCTATCTGCGCAGTGCGCCGGCCAAGGACGCGACACGGCTGCAGGGTAGCGAGGCGATGCACGCCTGGGTGCTGCTGTGGTCCGGCCCCCCCTCCCCCGCAGGCGGCGGGGGCAAGGCAGGGGGCTGGATCGGGCTCGACCCCACCAATGCGATCTTGGCAGCCGAGGATCACGTCACGCTGGCGATCGGCCGGGACTATACCGACGTGGCGCCAATGGATGGCGTGATCCTGGGCTCCGGCGGGCAACGCATCGACGTGTCCGTCAATGTGACGCCGGCCAGCGTGGCATAACAAACGCATTGACCTTAAGCCGCCGGCGCGAGAAACAGTCGCGCTGGAGATCGATAATGGCCGATAACGAAGACAAAAAGCCGGCCCACACGCTTGCCGATCATCTCTACGGCCGCGACGTCGTGCACCTGCACGCCGACGATTCCGATCACGATCACGACCACGATTTCGACGACGACGACGGGCCGCTGGAGGACAATCCGCTGTGGCGGCAGGACAATGTCACCTTGATGACGGTCGGCATCGATATCGGCTCCTCCGGCACGCAGGTTATCTTCTCGCGCGTCCAATTGCGCCGCTTGGCGGAGGATTTGACCAGCCGCTATTACGTCGTGGCGCGCGAGACATTGTTCCAGTCGCCGGTCGCTCTGACGCCGTATCAGAGCGAGGAGCGCATCGACGACGGCAAGCTCGGCGTCATCATCGACGACGCCTATGTCGCGGCCGGTTTGTCGCCCGACAAGATCGATACCGGCGTCGTCATCCTGACCGGCGAAGCGCTGCGCCGCGACAACGCGCAAGGCATTGCCAAGATACTTTCCGAGCAAGGCGGCGACTTCGTCACCGCCACCGCCGGCCATCACATGGAGGCGATGCTGGCGGCTTACGGCTCCGGCGCGGCTCGGGTGTCGAGCGACGAAGATAAGCGTATTCTCAACATCGACATCGGCGGCGGCACCACCAAACTCGGCCTGATCGAGAACGGCAAGGTGATCGCGACCGCCGCGGTGCATATCGGTGGCCGCCTGCACGTGGTCGAAGACGGCAAGATCGTCCGGCTCGATCCGGCGGGAAAGCATCACGCCAAGCGCGCGGGTTTTTCCTGGAACCGCGGCGACGCCGCCACGGCCGCCGACCTGCAGAAAGTCGCCGACGGCATGGCCGACGCGCTGGTCGCGGCGGTCACCGCGCGCCCGCTGCCGCACGACATCGCGCACCTTTATCTGACCGATCCGATCGCCGAACTAGATGCCGGGCTTGGCCGCATCGACGGCGTGATGTTCTCCGGCGGCGTCGCCGAATATGTTTATGAGCGCGAAGCACGCGACTTCGGCGATCTCGGCCCAAGGCTCGGACGGGCCGTGCGCGCGCGCATCGCGCAGGGCGCATTTCCGTGGCCGGTACTGCCGGCCGGCGAGTGCATCCGCGCCACCGCGCTCGGCGCCTCGGAATACAGCGTGCAGCTGTCCGGCAATACCAGCTACATCTCGGCGCCGGGACTGTTATTGCCGCGCCGCAATCTCCAGGTCGTACAGCCGCCCTTCGTTCCCGCCGAAAGCATCGATCCGGAACAGCTCGCGCAGGCGATCCGCAGCCACGTCACGGCATTCGACCTTGACGATACCGACCGCGATATCGCGCTCGCCTTGCGCTGGACCGGCTTGCCGTCCTATCCGCGGCTCGCCGCCTTCGCTGAAGGTATCAAGCGCGGGCTCGCCGACCGCCTAGCCGGGAAACTGCCGCTCTACATTATGCTCGACGGCGACGTGGCGCAGACGCTCGGTCATATCCTGCGCGAGGAGCTGCACGTCGACAGCGAGCTTCTGGTGATCGACGGCGTGGTGCTGTGGGACTTCGACTATATCGATCTCGGCCGCATCCGCATGCCGTCCTACACCGTGCCGGTCACCATCAAATCGCTGGTGTTCAGCGAGGACCCGCGCGGGCCGCAACCGCGGCAGCGCCTGCATCACCGCGAGCATGAGCACGACCATGACCATGACCAGCATCACCACGGTCATGTTCATGGTCACGAGCACGAGCACTAATTACCCCGATTTAGCATTTCGCATAAATTTTTGCTAAGATCGGTGCCGAGGAAGACAAGGTGAGCCAAATGGCCGAATCTGCCAAAAAGAATGCCGTCGTTTCCGACGAACTCGCCAGCAAATTCAAGGCCGAGAAGGAAACGCCCTATACCCGTTGGGTGAAGGCCGAAGGCCTCGACATCATCCCGTCGTTTTACGTGAAGAACCTGAACACGGTCGCGCTGAAGCCGTGGCCGCGCCGCGGCGGCAACGCCGTCTTTCTCAATCACGACGCCTCGCGCACCTCGAACGACTGCTATGTGATGGAAATCCCGCCGGGCAAGAGCCTTAGCCCGCACCGCCAGCTCTACGAAGAAATGGTCATGGTTTTGAGCGGCCGCGGCTCGACCACGGTGTGGAACGACGCGGGCGCGCGCATCACCTTCGAGTGGAAGGCCGGCGCGCTGTTCGCCATCCCGCTCAACTGTCACCACCAGCACTTCAACGGTTCCGGCAAGGAGCCGGCGCGCTACGTCGCGGTGACCAACGCGCCGCCGGTCATCAATCTCTATGAAGACCTCGATTTCATTTTCAACACCACCTACGACTTCAAGGGCCGCTTCGCCGGCGAGCCCGATTATTTTTCGTCCAAGGGCGAGCAGAAGGGATTTCTGCTGACCACGAATTTCGTGCCCGACGCGGTGAATATTCCGCTGATCACGGCCGCGGAGCGCGGCGCCGGCGGCGGCCATCTCCGCTTCAATATGGCCAAAGGCTCGTTGAACAGCCACATTTCGCAGTTTCCCATCGGTACCTACAAGAAGGGCCACGCGCACGGCCCGGGCGCGCATGTCATCGTGCTCTCAGGCGAAGGCTTTTCGATGATGTGGCCGGAGGGCGAGGAGCCGCAGCGCTTCGACTGGGAGATCGGCACCTGCATCGTGCCGCCGAACATGTGGTTTCACCAGCACTTCAACACCGGCACCACGCCGTCGCGCTATCTCGCCTTCAAGCACGAGGGCGTCGCCGTCCGCAACGCCCAAGGCGTGCCCATGGCGTGGATCAGTAAGCGCGTCGGCGGCGACCAGATCGACTATATCGACGAGAAGCCGGAAATCCGCCGCATCTTCGCGACCGAGCTCGCCAGGCACGGCATCGCGCCGCGCATGGACGCCGCCTACGCCAAAGAGCAGGCGGAGCTGGGCGTGAAGACGGCGTAGCCTCTCACCTCTCCCCGCCGCGCGGGGAGAGGTCGAGCGAACGAAGTGAGCGAGGGTGAGGGGGCCTCACCGCGATTCTGAGCTTGGCGGCGACGCCCCCTCACCCCTGAGCAACCGGCGACATGGGTAACCCTCTCCCCGCACGCGGGGAGAGGGAGGAGTGTGCGCCGCCTCATTCGATCACCTCGTCGGCGGCAACAAGCAGGGTTTGCGGCACGGCCAAGCCGAGCGCCTTTGCGGTTTTCAGATTGACGACCGTTTCGTACTTGGTCGGCGCCTGCACCGGCAGGTCGGCTGGCTTCTCGCCTCTGAGGATGCGATCGACGTAACCCGCCGCCTGATGGAATTGTTCGACGATGTCGGTGTCATAACACATCAGACCGCCCGCCGTGACGAAGTAGCGGTAGGCGTAGACCGCCGGCAGCCGTAGCTTGGCCGCGAGGGCGATGATGAGATCGCGGTGCGAAATAGTGGTTGGGTCCGGGGGCAGAACCAGGCCACCGTTCGGCAGGCGCGTTATGGATTCGATTGCTTGCTGAATGTCGGCGGCGTTCTCGACCCGGCTGGGTACCAGTTCGATACCGAGCCCAGGCGCTACGGCCTGCGCCGAGCGCAGAAAATAAGCATAGGGGGTGTCTTTAGGGTTGGCTATAATGGCGGCGCGTTGCAATTGCGGCGCAATCTCCTTGAGCATCGCCAGCCACTTGCCCGCGATACCATCCTCGTAGAGCAGGAAGCCCGTAAGATTGCCGCCTGGCCGTGCTAGACTTGCTACGAATCCCGATCCGACCGGATCGGAGACGTTGGTGAATACAATCGGAACCGTGTGGGCCACTCGTTGTAGTGCGGCGACGAGGAGCGTGCCTTGTGCAAGCATCGCGTCGGGCTGCATGGCGACCAGTTCTTTCGCCAATACCTGGTACTGATCTGCTCTGCCGGCCGCATAACGGACTTCAACGTGGAGATTTTGGTCCTCCCGCCATCCCAGCTGTTGGAGCTGTTGCCGAAATCCCGCTATCTGGGCTTTCGATTCAGGATCGTCCGCAGCGCTATTCATGAGCACGCCGATCCTGCGCATCCCTTCGAACTGCTGCGCAAGTGTCGTGAGCGGGCGAAGGAGCAATGCCGCCGCCGCGCTGCCGAGCGTAGTCAGAAACACACGCCGTTCGATGCTAGAGATCACGACCCCCTCCCCCTCGTTCATCGCTTTCCTTGCACTTGCAAAATTAGCATGCTTCGATACCGGCGTCTGTGACGCCGAGCACAGTGACTTCTCTTGAATATCGGCAATCCGTCCGCCGCAAGAGCCACAACAAATCCGGGACAATGAAGCCTGCGCCGTTCGACTATCACGCGCCGCGGCAGATCCAGGAAGCCGCCGAGATTCTGGCGAGCCTGCCGAACGCCAAAATCCTCGCCGGCGGCCAATCGCTGGTGCCGATGATGAATTTCCGTTACGTCATCGTCGATCATCTGGTCGATCTCGGCCACGTCGACGATCTGCGCGGCATCGCCGTGGTCGACGGCCGCTTGCGCATCGGCGCCATGATGCGGCAACGCGACCTCGAACGCTCGCCCGAAATCGCGCGGCATTGCCCGCTGCTGGCGCAAGCTTTGCGCCATGTCGGCCATCGCCAGACGCGCAACCGCGGCACCATCGGCGGCAGCCTCGCGCATGCCGATCCCGCCGCCGAATTGCCGGCCGTGTGCGCCGCCTATGACGCCGTCGTGCACCTCGCCAGTATCCGCGGCCTGCGTGCGCTGCCGTTTGCCGATTTCAGCTTGGGCTTCATGACGACCGCGCTCGCGGCCGATGAAATGATCGCGGCCATCGAGCTGCCGATCTGGCGGCCGGGTCACGGTTTTGGCTTTCACGAATTCGCCCGCCGGCAAGGCGATTTCGCGCTGGCCGGCGCCGCGGCGCTACTCGATATCGGCGCTGGCAATGTGGTGCGGCGCGCAGGACTCGCGTTGTTCGGCGTCGCCGCGCAGCCGGTGCGCATCGATACCGCCGAAGCAACGCTGACCGGCAAGGCGATCGATTCCACCGCGATCCAGACTGCCGCCGCCGCGGCATGGCTGATCGAGCCGATTTCGGATATCCATGCCGGCGGCGAGTATCGGCGTCATCTGGCGCAGGTGCTCAGCGCACGCGCGCTGGTCGACGCGGCGCGGCGCGCCGGCGTCGACGTGTAACGAGTAGAGTTGGCCATGGGTAAGCAGGCGACGCGGATCACGGTCAACGGCAATTCGCATGCCCGAGTGGTCGAAGCGCGGCTGACGCTTGCGGACTTTTTGCGACACGAGCTTGGCCTCACCGGCACCCATCTCGGTTGCGAGCACGGCGTCTGCGGCGCCTGCACGGTGCTGGTCGATGGCCGCTCCGCCCGCTCCTGCCTGATGTTCGCGGTGCAAGCCAATGGCTGCGAGGTGACCACGGTCGAGGGCCTCACGCCCGACGGCGAGCTGTCCGTGCTGCAGCAAGCCTTCATGGATAATCACGGCCTGCAATGCGGCTTCTGCACCCCGGGGATGTTGGTCACGCTGACCGAGCTGTTGCGCGACAATGCCGACCCGAGCGAGCAGGAGGTGCGCGAGGCGCTGACCGGCAACTTGTGCCGCTGCACCGGTTATGCCGGCATCGTCAAAGCCGCGCTCGATGCCGCGCAGCGGCTGCGCGGCGGCACCCCCTTCCTGGCCTCCCCCGCAAGCGGGGCAGGCAAGTGAGCTGAGCGATGGGTGCGAAACATTTCGGCGCACGCGTGATGCGGCTGGAAGATCCGGCGCTGCTCGCCGGCCGCGGCCGCTTTGTCGATGACCTGAAGCTGCCGGGTGTGCTGCACGCCTGCTTCGTGCGCTCGCCGCACGCCCACGCCATGGTGCGCGACATCGATATCCGCGCAGCCATGGTCATCCCGGGCGTCCAGGCGGTGCTGACGGCCGACGATCTCCCAGAACCCATGCGCCGGATGCCGATCCCGATGCTCACGCCCAATCCGGCCATCGCGACGCCGCGCACGCAAACGGCGTTGGCGCGCGACGAAGTTTGTTACGTCGGCCAGCCCATCGCGGTGGTGATCGCCGATTCGCGCTACCTTGCCGAAGACGCCGCCGCGGCGGTCATCTTCGATTGCGACGTGCTCGGTGCCGCCGGCAACTGCCGCGCCGCCATCAAGGACGGCGCCCCGCGCGCCCACAGCGATCTTGCCTCGAACGTCATCGCGCGCTTCCCGCTCGCCTATGGCGACGTCGATGCCGCCTTCGCGAGCGCCGCGCATGTGTTCGAGGAAGTGCTTTGGCAGCATCGCGGCGGCGGCATGGCGCTCGAAACGCGTGCAGTGCTCGCCAGTCACGATCCGGTCTCCGATATGCTGACCGTATGGTCCGGCACGCAGACGCCGCATCTCGGCCGCGGCATGCTTGCCGATCTGCTCGACCGCAACATCGAGTCGATCCGCATGATCGCGCCGGACGTCGGGGGCGGTTTTGGGCCGAAGGCGATCTTCTACCCTGAGGAAGCCGTCATCCCAGCCGTGGCGCTCAAGCTCGGCCGGCCGGTGAAATGGATCGAGGACCGCCGCGAGCATTTCCTCTGCGCGACCCAGGAACGCGACCAATATTGGGACCTGGCGATCGCGGTCGATGCCGACGGCAAAATCCTGGGCGTGCGTGGCCGGATGTTGCACGACAGTGGCGCTTTCGTGCCGTGGGGCATCATCATGCCCTATATCGCCGCCGTCACGGTGCCCGGTCCCTACGTTGTTCCGGCCTATCGGCTGGAGACCGTCGTCGTCCTCACCAACAAAGTGCCGACGACGCCGGTGCGCGGCGCCGGCCGGCCGCAGGCGGTGTTCGCGATGGAGCGGCTGCTCGACCGGGTGGCGCGCGAACTGTCGCTCGATCGTGCCGAAGTGCGACGCCGCAACTTCATCCAGCCGGAGCAGATGCCCTACGCGGTCGGCCTGCTGTTCCGCGATGGCAAGCCGCTGGTTTACGACAGCGGCGATTATCCGAAGGGGCAAGAAGCGGCGCTCACACTCGCCCAATATGAAAGCTTCCGCCAGCGCCAGCGCGCCGCGCTCGATCAAGGCCGCCTCATCGGCATCGGCATCGGCAATTATGTCGAGGGCACCGGACTCGGCCCATTCGAGGGCGTGACCGTGCGCGTGCTGCCCAGCGGCAAGGTCGCGGTTGCGACCGGCGCCACCAACCAGGGCCAGGGCACCCGCACCACGCTGTCGCAGATCGTCGCCGAACAAATCGGCTGCCGCATCGAGGACATCGTGATGACGATCGGCGATACCGGCGCCATCGCGCAAGGCGTCGGCGCCTTCGCCAGCCGCCAGGCGGTGAATGCCGGCTGCTCGGCGCAACTCGCCGGACAGGCGGTGCGTACGCAAATCATCGCGCTGGCGGCGCGCGCGCTCGGCGTCAATGAAAGCGATATCGATCTCGATGACGGCCAGGCGACGGCGACGACCGGCAACAAGCCGACCATCCCGTTCGGCGAGCTCGCCCGTCTCGCCCAGGGCATCCCCGGCGTGTCGCTGCCGGCCGGCCAGGCCGCCGGGCTGGAGCACACCGCCTATTACACGCCGCCGCAGGCCGCCTATTGCTCCGGCACCCATGTCGCCGAAGTCGAGGTCGATCACATGACCGGCGGGGTGAAAGTTCTCAATTACACCGTGGCCCATGACAGCGGGCGCATCATCAATCCGCTCATCGTCGACGGCCAGGTGCAAGGCGGCGTCGCCCACGGTATCGGCAACGCGCTGCTGGAATGGATGCAATACGACGACAACGCGCAGCCGCTGACGACCACGTTCGCCGATTACCTCTTACCGACGGCGACCGATGTGCCGACCTGCGCCATCGCCCATGTCGAGACGGTCAATCCGCTCAATCCGCTCGGCGTCAAAGGCGCCGGCGAGGGCGGCACCATTCCGGCGCCGGCGGCGATCATCGCGGCAATCGAAGACGCGCTTGCCCCGTTCAACGTGCACTTCGCCGAAACGCCGCTGACCCCTGAGCGCATCGTTGCGGCGCTGCGCGCCGCCGGTGCCTATGAGAAGATGTTCGCGGCATGAGCAAATCCTTAAATGTCATACTCCGCGAAGGCGGAGTATCCAGTACACACTGAAGAACGGTGATTACTGGATCGTCTGCCTTCGCAGACGATGACAAAAGCCGGTGACGGGTATCGAAATGACCGAACAAGCAACAACGCCATTCTGGCGCTTCTCGCTGCATTTCTATCGCCAGGCCGGCGTGTCGGACGCCTGCATCGCCCTGCAGGACGGCCGCGGCGTCGACGTCAATCTGCTGCTGTTTCTGTTCTGGCTCGCCTCCGAGGGCCGGCAATTGTCGTCCGGCGAGGTCAAAAAGCTCGACGACCAGGTGCGCGACTGGCGCATTCTCACGATCGTTCCGATCCGCGATGCGCGGCGCAAGCTGAAAGGCGCGGCGACACTGGTCGAGCCGGGCAAGCAGGAAGCGTTTCGCAATAAGGTAAAGGCGATCGAGCTCGAAGCCGAGCGGCTGCAGCAGGAAGCGCTGTACGATGTCACCAAATCCGGCCCGCTCGGCGCTCCGGCACCGCCAAAAGATGCCGCGCGTTCCAATGTCGCCGCCTATGAGCGCGCCATCGGCAAGAACTTTCCGGGAAACGCCGTCGACGTCCTGCTTGGCGGGTTCGAAAGCGCGATCTAAGGCGGGCCGACCGGCTGGCATGGCGCGCCGTCCCGTGGCAAAAGGCGTCCGACGCAAAGCGGAATGAGGGCAGGAATGGCCAAGGCTGGGCGGCTGATTGTCGGCATATCCGGCGCCTCGGGCACCGTGTACGGCGTACGCATCCTCGAAATGCTGCGCAAAGCCGAGGTCGAGACCCATCTGGTCATGTCGAAGTCGGCGGAAATGACGCTGGTCTATGAGACCGATCTCAAGCCGAAGGACGTGCGCGCGCTCGCCTCGGTGCACTATCCCGTCACCGATATCGGCGCAGCAATCTCCTCGGGCTCGTTTCCGACCATGGGCATGATCATCGCGCCCTGCTCGATCCGCACCATGAGCGAAATCGCCACCGGCGTAACGGCGTCGCTGTTGTCGCGTGCGGCCGACGTCGTGCTCAAGGAGAAGCGCCGGCTGGTGCTTGCCGTGCGCGAAACGCCGTTGCATAGCGGCCATCTGCGCTCGATGAAGACGCTTGCCGATATCGGCGCGGTGATCGCCCCGATCGTGCCGGCGTTCTATAACCGGCCGCAATCGGTCGACGACATCATCAACCACACCTGCGGCCGGCTCTTGGACCTGTTCGGCATCGATACCGGCATGGTCAAACGCTGGAAGGGCGGCCCGGCGGAAACATAATTTTGCGTCATTCACGAGCGAGGACAGTCCCATGGACCAGAAACGTTACGATCTCGGCCTTGCCAAGCGTAAAAAGGTGTTGGGTGAGGCCTATGTCGACCGCGCCCTGCAAAACGTCGACGATTTCAATCGCGATTTTCAGCGCCTGCTCACGGAATATTGCTGGGGCGAGACTTGGGGCGATGAAACGCTCAAACCGCGCGAGCGTTCGATCCTCAACCTCGGCATGATCGCGGCGCTCGGCAAAATGGAAGAATTCGCCACCCATGTGCGCGGCGCGCTCAATAACGGATTGACTCCGGACGAGATCCGCGCGGCGTTGACCCAAGTCACGATTTATTGCGGCGCGCCGATCGGCGTCGACTGTTTTCGCGTCGCGAAGCCCATTATCGCCGAACACCTGAAGAACAAGAAGTAGCGATACGTCATGCCCGGCCTCGTTGTTTGGCCCGGCCATGACGACCGAAATCACTGAAAGGCTTGTGCAATGCTCGACAAACGCGGCACTCGGAAAATCGCGACCAAATCCTCCGGGCCGCCGCTCGATTTCCAGGACCATCTGGCGCGGCTCGAAGCCGCGGGGCTGCTCACGCGCATCGACCGGCCGATCGACAAAGACACCGAGCTGCATCCGCTGGTGCGCTGGCAGTTCCAGGGCGGGCTGCGCGAGGAAGAGCGGCGGGCGTTTTTATTCACCAACGTGACCGACGGCCAAGGCCGCCGCTACGACGTGCCGGTGGCGATCGGCGCGCTGGCGGCTTCGGCGCGCATTTATGCGGTCGGCATGGGCCGGCCGGTCGAGGACATCGGCTCGGCCTGGATGCAGGCGATCGCCAACCCGATTGCGCCGGTCGCGGTGACATCGGCGCCGTGCCAGGAGGTCGTCATCAAGGGCGACGCACTGCGCAAGCCGGACGGCGGCTTGAAGCTTTTGCCGGTGCCGATCTCGACGCCGGGATACGACTCGGCCCCCTACCTCACCGCCACCGTGTGCATCACGCAGGATCCGGAGACCGGCATACGCAACATGGGCACCTATCGCGGCGGGCTCAAAGCTACCGACCGGCTCGCCGTGCGTATGGCGGCGCGGCCCGGCGGCGCCGGCGGTTACTTGCACTGGCAAAAATACCGCAAGCTGAAAAAGCCGATGCCGATCGCCATCGTGGTCGGCGCCGCCCCGGTGGTGATGTTCACCGGACCGCAAAAACTGCCGATCGATTGCGACGAGATGGCGGTTGCCGGCGGCCTTGCCGGCGCGCCGATCCGCGTCGTCAAGGCCGCGACCATCGATCTCGACGTCCCGGCCGATGCCGAATTCGTCGTCGAGGGGCTGATCGACCCGGAATTGCTCGAGCCGGAAGGCCCGTTCGGCGAAAGCCACGGCCATGTCGCGCTCGAAGGCTTCAACATGTCGATGCAGGTCACCGCGATCACGTATAAGCGTGCGCCGGTTTGGGCGTCGATCCTGAGCGAGGTGACGCCGAGCGAATCGAGCGTAATGAAGCGCGTCGCCTACGAGCCGCGCTATCTTGCCTATTTGCGCGACACCTTGGCGATCAAAGGCGTGCGCCGCGTCGCGCTGCACGAGCCGCTGACCAATCTGCGCAAGGTGGTCTTCGTGCAGTTTGCGCCGGGCGTGCCGCGCACCGAAATCTGGCGCGCATTGCAGGGCGCGGCGACACTGCAGGCCGATATCGGCAAATACGTCATCGGCGTCAGCGCGGATATCGATCCGGACAATCCCGACGCGGTGTTCTGGTCGATGGCCTATCGGGCCAATCCGGTCGAGGACGTGCATATCGTCCCCTACCGTTCGGAGGGGCACCGGCCAAAATCGGACGCGCCCGGAGTGGAGTCGACCATGCTGATCGACGCCACGCAGAAGGAATCCTACCCGCCGATCTCGCTGCCGAAGCGCGAATATATGGAGCGGGCGCGCGCCATCTGGGAAGAGCTCGGCCTGCCGGCGCTAACGCCGAAGCAGCCGTGGCACGGCTATTCGCTCGGCGATTGGGACGCGGTGTGGGACACCTATGCGAGCCGCGCCGTCGTCGGCCAATGGGAAGAGACCGGCAGGGAAACCTTCGCCCGCCGCCGCGGCGGACTGACGCCGGAAACGCCGGTGAAGAGCGTCAAGGAGTGATAATTAACCTCTCCCCGCGCCGCGCGCGGAGAGGCCGAGCGAAGCGAGGGTGAGGGGGCATCTCCGCGATTCTGAGTCCAGCGGATAGGTCCCGTCATCCCAACCTTCTCCCCGCACGCCGGGCGAAGGAGCAGCAAGCGCTACCGCGCCCGCAACACCGTATCCACCAGCGCCGGCTTGCCGGCCTTCACCTGCGCGATGGCGCGGCGCAGCGCCGGCGCGATGTCGGCGGGCTTTTCGATCGGGCCTTCGGCGTACCAGCCCATGCTCTTCGCCATGGTGGCGAAGTCCGGCTCGGGGCCGGTGATGTCTTGCGCGATGTAGGCGCGCTCGACCGGCGTGCCGCGGTGATGCGCGACGCGGATCTGATGCTCCCAATCGTTGTAATAGGCGCGGTTGTTGTACATCACGACGAGCATCGGGATGTCGTTCTTGGCGGCGCTCCACAGCGCGCCGACGTCGAACATCAGATCGCCGTCGGGCTGGATGTCGACGACGAGCCGGCCTTTGCCGCGATGCGCCAGCGCGACACCGAGCGAGACGCCGATCTGGGTGCCGGTGCCGAGCGCCTGGCCGGGATGGCGGTACGGCTTGTCGAAGTCCCACAGTCTGTACACCCATTCCTGCAGATTGCAGGCGGTGAGCACCCAATCCTCGCTCTTGATCACGTTCCACATTTCGCTGGCCAGCCGCGGCAGCGTGATCGGCACGCCGTCCCAGTCTTTTTTCGCCGCCTCGCCCCAGGCCTTGAACAGCGCGTCGTGCTTCCGCGCGACCGCCTTGGTGCGCTCGGCGATGCGCTTGGCCAGGCCCGCGTCCTTGGCGATGCGCTCGCGGCACAGCCGCGTCAGCTCGGGGATGGCAGTCAGCGTATCGCCGAGAACGCGCAAGCTGCAGGTCGGCATGCGCGCATAGTCCATCGACCATTTGCTCAAGTTGATCTCGCCGAAACCGATCTCGATCAGTTGGCAGTTCGGCGGATAGTGCGGCACGACCTCGCGCTTGGTGCGGTCGATGTAATGCGTCGATTTCTCCCAGTCGCGGGTATCGAGCGACAGAATAAGATCGGCGTCGCGGAAGATTTCCTTTTCGCAGCTCAGATTAAGTGGGTGACGATTGGGGAAATTGAGCCGCGCATGGACGTCGAAGACCGCGGCGCCGACGGTCTCGGCCAGCGCCACCAGATTGTCGAAGCCGCTTTCGCTGCGCGCTACGTATTCGGCCATCAGCACCGGATATTTCGCGGCCAAAAGCCGATCGGCGATATCGCCGAGCGCCGCGCTGTCGGCCGCCATCGCCACCGGCACCTTGTTCGTCGACGCCTGCGGCAGCGCCACGTCCTTTTCCAGCGGCTGCTCCTGCAGCCAGGCGTCGTAGCACATATAGATCGGCCCTTGCGGCTCGGTCATCATCGCCGCATAGGCGCGCGCGAAGGAATCCGGCACGCCTTCGATGCTGGCCGGCTGGTAATCCCACTTCACGTAATGGCGAAGCTGCTCGCCGTTGACGTTGGCGGTGTGGATCCAATCGATGAAAGGCCGCCGCCGGCTTTCGTCCATCGGACCGGTGGCGCCGATGACGAAGACGGGGCAGCGATCGATGTAGGCGTAATAGATGCCCATGGTGGCGTGCAGCATGCCGACGATGTCGTGCACGATCGCCACCATCGGCCGGCCGGTCGCCTTGGCATAGCCGTGAGCGATCTGCACGGCGATCTTCTCGTGCTGGCACAACAGGATGGGCGGATGATTGCCGCCGTAATTGACTAGCGAATCGTGCAAGCCCCGATAGCTGGCGCCGGGATTGAGCGCGATGTAGGGAAAGTCGTAGTGCTTTAGCAGATCGACGATCACGTCAGACTGCCAGGCTTTCTTGGCGTAACTTACTGGCGCCTCCGGTTTGGCGACGTCGTTCATTTCACGGTCCTTTGCGATGATTCTATCGTGCCGCCGTAGTATCGTGTCGGTTTGACGCGCTCTGGGCTGCGGCATGAATCGCGGCGCGGACACGCTGATAGGTTCCGCACCGGCAGATATTGGTGATCGACGCATCGATATCGGCGTCGCTCGGGTGCGGCTTTTCCTTAAGCAAGGCCACCACCGCCATCATCATTCCGGTCTGGCAATAGCCGCACTGCGGCACGTCGAGATCGAGCCACGCCTGCTGCACGGGATGCAGCTTGCCGTCCTGCGCCAACGCCTCGATCGTGGTGATCTGCGCGGCGCCAATCGTGCCGACCGGCAGCTGGCACGAGCGCGCGGCTGCGCCGTCGATATGCACGGTGCAACAACCGCATTGGGCAATGCCGCAGCCGTATTTGGTGCCGGTGAGCCCGATGGTGTCGCGCAGCACCCACAGGAGAGGCGTATCGGCCTCGACTTCGACGTTGTAGGTCTTTCCGTTGACCGACAGCGCAATCATGCTCGCTTTCCCGGAATGGAGACATCCACGGCAAAGCTATCCGGTTCGATTTCGTTGGGAAATGCCCATTCGGTGGGCGGCACCCTGTCTTTGGGCGCTTTTCCGGCGAAATCGCGCTTCGGCTGCGGATTCCGACCGGCCGGGCAGATTGCCACGCTCCCTGTCACTCTCTTTTCACGCACGTCAAACCAGGGCATTCTTAAGCCGACACTGCCGCGTCATGCCTACCGGCCTGCCCGTCAGAGCACCACGAATCAGAAACACGCATTTTGGAGGAATCTAATGAGTCATCGTTTCACCCGGCGCGGCATTAACGCCGGCATCGGCGCGGCGCTGATTTCGCCGGCGCTGGGCCGGACGCCGGCTTTCGCGCAAGGCGCCGCGCCGATCAAAATCGGCTTCAGCATGGCGCTGACCGGCCCGTTGGCGGCAAACGGCAAGCAGGCGCTGCTCGGCGCCCAGATCTGGCAGGAGCAAGTCAACGCCAAGGGCGGCCTGCTCGGCCGCCAGGTTCAACTGGTGAATTATGACGATCAGTCAAATCCGGCGACCGTCCCGGGAATTTATACCAAGCTTCTCGACGTCGACAAAGTCGACCTCATCGTCAGCGGCTACGCGACCAATATGGTGGCGCCGGCCATTCCTATCGCCATGCAGCGGGGCAAGGTCTTCATCGGCTTGTTTGCGCTCGACGCCAACGGCGAATTTCACTATCCGAAGTATTTCTCCGTGCTGCCGTCCGGCCCGACGCCGAAGGAATCCTTCACTGAAGGCTTCTTTCAGGTCGCGGCCGCACAGAACCCCAAGCCGCAAACCATCGCGATCGCAGCCGAGGATGCCGATTTCTCGCACAATGCCGCGGACGGCGCCCGCGCGAACGTGAAAAAATATGGCTTGAAGACGGTCTATGACAAGACCTACCCGCCGAACACGACCGACTTCTCGCCGATCGTGCGCGCGATCCAGGCCGCCAATGCGGATCTCGTGGTGATCTGCTCGTATCCGTTGAGCTCGGTCGGCATCGCGCTGTCCGCCAACGAACTCGGCCTCAAGCCGAAAATGTTCGGCGGCGCCATGGTCGGACTGCAGGCGACCGTATTCAAGGAGAAGCTCAAGTCCAAGCTCAACGGCATCGTGAATTATGAGACCTGGGTGCCGTCGCCGAAATTGATGGCGCCGGCAGCGGATTTCTTCAAAATCTACCAATCGCGCGCGCCGGGCCTCGGCATCGATCCGCTCGGCTATTATCTCGGCGGCTGGGGCTACGCCTATTTCCAGGTGCTGCAACAAGCCATCGAAGGCACCAAGAGCATCAACGACGACAAGCTGGCCGACTACATGCGCAGCCATGCCTTCAACACGATCATGACGTCCGGCATCAAGTTCGGCAAGAACGGCGAATGGACAAAATCCGGGATGTTGCAGGTGCAATATCACGGCATCACCGACGCCGCGAACCTCGATACCTGGCGCGGCATGAGCTACCAGACCGTGCTCACGCCCGCCGACGAGAAGACCGGCAACGTTATTTATCCCTACGCGAAGGCGTTGGGATAAGCGGTACAGAGCCGCCCGGCGATCCGCTGTCGCCCGCTTTGCGGTCGACGGCGGCTCTCCGTCCGCCGCAGCGTGGCAACGTGCAGGCGATGCGTAGCGAAAGCGGCAAGGAATCCTGACGGTATCGCGTCAGGTCCAAGCCCGGCGGTCAGACCGGGTATCATCAAATAAAACCCGCTCTGAGGAGGAACCCATGAGTCACCGCATAACCCGCCGCGGCGTCAATGCAGGAATTGGCGCCGCTCTGATTTCACCCGCATTGGCCGGACGGCCCGCTTTAGCCCAAGACGCCGCGCCGATCAAAATCGGCTTCGGCATGGCGCTGACGGGCCCGCTTGCGCCCAACGGCCAACAGGCCCTGCTCGGCAGCCAGATCTGGGAAGCGGAAATCAACGCGAAAGGCGGCCTGCTTGGCCGCAAGGTCCAACTCGTTCATTACGACGACCAGTCCAATCCCTCTACCATACCGGGCATCTACACCAAACTGCTCGACGTCGACAAAGTCGACGTCGTCATCAGCGGCTATGCGACCAATATGGTTGCCCCGGCCATTCCGGTCGTCATGCAAAAGAACAAGCTCTTCATTAGTCTGTTCGCGCTCGATGCCAACGCCGAGTTTAAGTATCCGAGATACTTCTCGATGATACCGACCGGAGGGCCGAACCCGAAACAGACGTTCACCGAAGGGTTCTTCACGGTCGCAGCCGCGCAGAATCCGAAGCCGCAGACGATCGCGATCGCCGGTGACGACGCCGAGTTCTCACACAATGCCATGGAAGGCGCGCGCGCCAACGCGAAAAAATACGGCTTCAAGATCGTTTATGACAAGACCTACCCGCCGAATACGACCGACTATTCGCCGATCGTCCGCGCCATCCAGGCCAATAATCCGGATCTCGTGGTGATTTGTTCTTATCCTCTTAGCTCGGTCGGCATCACGCTGTCCGCCAACGAACTCGGCCTGAAGCCGAAAATGTTCGGCGGCGGCATGGTTGGGCTGCAGGCGACGGTGTTCAAGGGAAAGCTCAAGTCCAAGCTCAACGGCATTACGAATTACGAAAACTGGGTGCCGTCGCCGAAATTGATGGCGCCGGCGGCGGACTTCTTTAAAAAGTATCAGGCTCGCGCGCCGGGCCTCGGCATCGACCCGCTCGGCTACTATCTCGGCGGCTGGGGCTATGCCCGTATGCAAGTGCTGGCCGCCGCAATCACGGGAGCCAAGAGCATCAATGACGATAAGCTCGCGGACTACCTGCGCAGCCATGCGTTCGATACCATCATGATTGACGGTCTCAGGTTCGGCAAAAACGGCGAATGGGTCAAAGCCCGACAGTTGGAGGTGCAGTATCACGGCATCACCGATGCCGCGAACCTCGATACCTGGCGGGGCATGGACTATCAGACCGTGCTCTATCCAGCGGACGATGTGACCGGCAAGGTCATCTATCCCTACGCGAAGGCGTTGGGGTAAAACTCTGCATCCGCCCTGCGCCTGCGCAGGGCGGATGCAAGGCCTGCTTGCGGGGTGGGGTCAGAGAGGAAACGAATGCTCCTACCCACCTCGCTCGTCGGTTCTTATCCGCAGCCGGAATGGCTGATCGACCGCGTCAAGCTGTCGAAGCAGGTGCCTCGGCTGCGCGCCGGCGACCTGTGGCTGGTCGCGCCAGACAAGCTCGAAGCGGCGCAGGACGACGCCACGCTCCTTGCCATCCGCGATCAGGAGCGCGCGGGTCTCGATATCATCACCGATGGCGAGCAGCGGCGCGAAAGCTATTCCAACCGCTTTGCCACCGCGCTCGACGGCATCGACATCGAGAACCCGGGCACGGTGATCAACAGAAACGGCCGGCCGATTCCGGTGCCGCGGATCACCGGCCCAATCCGGCGTAGCCGCCCGGTCGAGCTGCGCGATCTCAAATTGCTGCGCGCCAATACCGGCCGCGCCGTCAAGGCGACGCTGCCCGGCCCGTTCACCATGGGCAGGCAGGCTCAGGACGATTACTACAACGACGAGGAAGCGGTGGCGATGGCCTACGCCGCCGCGGTGAATGCCGAAATCATGGATCTGTTCGCCGCCGGCGCCGACGTGGTGCAGATCGACGAACCGTGGATGCAGCAGCATCCCCAAAAGGCCCGACAATACGGGCTCAAAGCGCTCGACCGCGCGCTCGACGGCGTCACCGGCACGGTCGCGGTGCATCTGTGCTTCGGCTATGCGGCGGTGGTCCACGACAAGCCGTCGGGCTATTCGTTTCTGCCGGAACTGGACGGCTGCAAGGCGCAGCAGATTTCCATCGAAGCGGCGCAGCCCAAGCTCGACTTGAAAGTGCTCAAGCAATTGCCGTCGAAGTCCATCATCCTCGGCGTCATCGATCTTGCCGATAAGACGGTCGAGACGCCGGAAATCGTCGCGACGCGCATTCGCGCGGCGCTGGCGCAGCTCGCGGCGGAGCGGCTCGTCGTGGCGCCGGACTGCGGCATGAAATACCTGCCGCGCGCGATTGCTTTTGCCAAGATGAAAGCCATGGCCGACGGCGCGGCGATGGTGCGGCGCGAGCTTACGGCCGGATGACGGATCGCTCCAAAGTCTTGCGATGCCATCTCGCCAGATCGGCGGCCGCCTCGTAAGTTTCCTGCAAAAAGCCGAGCAGCAGCGCATCCGGATCGCTCGCCTGGCGGACCGCATCGTATGGCAAAATGAATTGGCCGAGACCTTTGTCGTAGCAGGCCTCGGCCGTTGCGAGGCGCGTGTCGCCGTAACCCGACGGTTCCGGGTAGGCGTAAACGTAGAACGCCGCGTGGCCATAGCCGCCGTTGCCGGGCCAGAAGCCGCAGCTCGATACTTCGTGCGAATAGGCTTCCGCCATCACCCAGCTTGCGACATGAGGTGTGGCTCCCTCCGGCGGCGGCGCGGTTCGCCCGGAAAAGCGCGTCACCGCGAGGTCGAAACTGCCCCAAAAGAAATGCACCGGGCTTGCCTTGCCGATGAAGCGCGCGCGAAACTCGTTCATCACGCGATTGGCCTGCACCAGCGCATGCCAGAACCTTTGCGCATAAACCGGATCGTATTGCGCATGCGTGCGGTCCCGATCGAACGGCACGGCATTTTCGATTTCGCTCGGCATAGTCCAAATGTGCACATCGATGCCGAGCCGGCGCAGCCGATCCATGAATTCGGCATGGAAGTCGGCGACCGCCATCGGCTTGAGCGCAAAGCCTTCGGCGCTGCCGTTGCTCGTTTCAATCGCCAGCCGCTGGCCGGCGAAATCGAAGACAATATCGAACGTGCCTCCGCCATAGGGCATGGCCGGCGCGGCAAGCCCGCGCGCCGTCACCAAAAACGTCGCATTCCACCAATGATTGACGAGCGGGGTGACCGCGATGCGCACTTTGCCCGCGATCTGGGTCCATAGCTGCAACGTGTCGCAGGTGTCGCTCCACGCCGAAAGCGGCAGGTCCGGCCATTGCGAATTTACGCTGCGGGTCAAGGCTGCTTTCTATCCTGTTGCGACGATCGGCTAAGGGACTGCTTTCCAATTCTCGGCGATATAGCCCTGCGCGTCGACCGCGACCATGGCTTTTCCGGCAACCGCACGGCGGCTCTTGCAGGACCATTGGTAGATCGTCGCGTGGCCGGTCGCCGCCATCGGAATGTCGGTCGCGCCCGGGTTCTGGAGGCACCAAGCGGTTGCTCCCGGCAGCACGCGCCGGGCATCCGCCTTGTCGCAATCGAGATTGGTGCCGACATAACACGCAATCAATTTCGCTCCGACACAGCGCACGAAGGCGGCGTCGCTAATCGCGCCGGGGTCGATCTGAAACGTTTTGGCGACGGCGGCCAGCAAATCCGCAGGAACCTTCGCCGGAGTGGCGTGTGCGGGATTCGGACAGTAGGTCTCGGCCGCCGCCGAGCGTTGCGGCGGCGCGACGATGGCGACGATCAAGGCCGCAAGCACAAAGCCCGCTGCAGACTTGGCGCCATGAGCGTATTCGGCCGCAATCACAGCATGTCCTTGATGGCGCGGATCAGGTTGCGGTCGACGCTGATGAGGTCCGCATCGCGCGGCAACGAGAGCTTGTCGCGTTCCTGGGCCGAAAGGCCGCGGCCTTGCAGGACGACTCGGCCGTCCGATGTGAGAAATATCGACGAGGCTTCCTGGTCGTCGTTTTCTTTCCAGATCAGCTCAACGCGAAAATTCACCGCCATTTTGTGGGTCGCGTCATTCCGCCGCCGTCGCGTGCGCCGTTGCGGCTACCTGTTCCTCGCGATAAAGCCGATCGACGATGCGGCGGGCCTGCATGCCGCCGGCATCGGCATTGATGTCGACTTGCAGCGCGTCCGGGCGCAGGCTGATCGAGCGCTGCTGCGCCGTGAACACCGCCACGTCTTCGAGGAACGCCGTCTTGATCTGCTCGAACACCCGGTCGGTCATCTCGGCATTGTGCGGCTCGAAATCATGCGCCTGCGCCCAGAAATAATGCGCGGTGGTTTCGGTCTCGGGCGTGATGGCGTTGAGATTGCGCATGCCGATGCCGCCGACGCGGCGGCCGTCCGGCGCGCCGGTTCCGGTCGGGCAAGCGCCGACATCGAGGCGCAGGAATGCCGGCGGCGTGTAGTCGATGATCTGCCAGCGGTCGACATTGGTGGTGAACTTGCCGACCTTGACGAAAGTGGGCGGCGCCGGCTGATCGACGATCCAGCGCGTGACCAGAACGTTGTTCGGCGCGCGCTGCACTTTGACTGCGGCGTGCTCGACCAGCGCCATATTGCCGATGGTCGTCTCATGGACGAAGGCGAGATGGGTGAGATCGAGCAGATTGTCGACGACGAGCTGCCAGTTGGCCTCGACATGAAGATAGGACGGCTTGGCGCCCCACTGCGGATCGGTCAGCCAATGGAAGTCGCAAATCTGCGCCGGATCGGCCAGCGCCGGATCGCCCATCCAGATCCAAATCCAGCGATAGCGCTCGATCACGGGAAAAGTACGCACCCGCGCATTTTGCGGGATATGGTCCTGACCGGGGACGCGCGCGCATTGGCCGGAGCCGTCGAAACGCAACCCGTGATAGTGGCATTGCAGCACATCGCCGACGATCTTTCCCATCGACAGCGGCAGGCGGCGATGCGGGCAGCGATCCTCGAAGGCGTGCAGCGCTCCATCCGCCGTGCGGAACAAGACGACCGGCTCGCCGAGTATGGTGCGGCCGAGCGGACGGTCGCGAACCTCGTCGTCCAACGCCGCGACGTACCAGTAATTGCGGAGAAACATCGCGTCCTCCCTGTGGCGCTTGCTGCCGCCACTTTATGCGCCCATTGCCGTCTGCTCAATCCATCATCGTGGGTCGGTCGATTACGGGCCATGCGCCGGAGTGGTTTTAATCGCCGGCGAAATGCTTATGATGCTAAAAAACTCCAAGGTGAGGCGACATGCAGGCGAGTGCGGGTCCGGAGCTGTTGCGCGACTGGATTGCGCGCGCCGCGCGCCGCTGCCCCGACAAGACTTGGCTGGTCTCGGCTGAGGACGGCCGAACCGTCAGTTACCGGCAGTTGCACGATACGGTCGGCCGCTTCGCCATGTTTCTGCGCCAGCGTGGGCTCGGCCGCAATGACCGGGTCGCGCTGCTTGCCAACAATTCGATCGAGCACCTGCTGTGCTATTTCGGCGTGATGGCGGCCGGCGCGACCGTTTGCACCGTCCACATCGAGATGAACCGCAATCAGCTCGGCAACATTTTCGAGCGGCTCAAGCCGCGGCTTATCCTTTGTCAGGACGGCCTGCAGCTCGACGAGCTCCTTGCCGCGACCACCGTGCCGCAATTGCGGATTGGGCGCTGGGACAAGCCGGACGCCGACACGTTATTTGCCGGGCTCGCGCGCCTGGCGCCGAGCGAGCCGCCCCCTCCCTACCCTTCCCCGCAGGCGAGGGAGGCTGCGGAGGCGGCTGGGCCGGAGGATGACGCGATCATCCTGTTCACATCGGGCACCAGCGCCACGCCCAAGGGCGTCATTCTGAATTTCCGCGAATATTTGTCGAACATCGATCCGCTCGCCGAAGGCTTCGGCATTACCGCCGACGATCGGCTTTACGATTTCCGCCCCTTCAGCTGGAATTCGGCGCAGACTTTGGGCGCGCTTACGGTTGTCAACCGCAGCGCGACCCTCGTGCTGTCGGAAAAATTCTCGGCGCGCCGCTTTTTCCAGCACTTGCGCGATTACGACGTGACAATTGCCACCGGCAATCCGACCACGATCAATATTCTGCTCAACAGCGAACAGACTTGGCAAGGGCAGACTTGGCATCGCGACAGCCTGCCGAAATTACGCTTCATCACATCGAGCTCGGCCCCGCTGTTGCTCGAAGAGTGGAAGCGGTTCGAGCAGAAATTCGGCATCCCGGTCGCGCAAGGCTGCGGCGCCAGCGAGGTGAGCTGGATTGCCGCCATTCCCGGCGAACGGCGGCGCCTCGGCAAAGTCGGACGGCCGCTCGCCTATCACGATCTCGCCATCGTCGACGCCGAGGGCCGGCGGCGGCCCGCGGGCGAAATCGGCTATGTCGAGCTCGGCGGGCTCGGCGATCGTCATCCGTACCGCTATCTTGGCGACGACGGCGAGGTGAAGACCCACAGCCGCGGCCGCTTCCGCACCGGCGATCTCGGCTCGCTCGACGCCGACGGCTTCTTGACGCTGAGCGGCCGCGAGAAGGAGCTGATCATCCGCGGCGGCGCAAAGATTTCGCCGGTCGAGATCGACTCGTTTTTGATGCAGCACGCCGACGTGATCGAGGCCGCGACCATCGGCGTGCCGGACAACATCTACGGCGAGGAAGTGATGAGTTACGTCGTCGCGCGACCCGGCAGCAGCGTCGATGCCGATGCGCTGCTGCGCTATTGCGCCGGCGCCCTGCCGGCGTTCAAGGCGCCGAAGCGGATTGTGCTCAGCGACTCGCTGCCGAAGACCGATCGCGGCAAGCTGGACCGGCGGGCCCTGGCGGAAAGATGGCGGCACGACACGGGCTAACTCTTTCCGCCCCCGCGAAGCGGGGGAGGGGGACCGCCCGAAGCGCGGCGGAGGTGGCTTCGGCTGCGACGCTACCTCGACGATGAGGCAAACCTCTCTGCTGCGCGCCCCCTCCACCGCGCTAATGCGCGGTCCCCCTCCCCCGCTACGATTCGCTACGCGGTGGCGGAAAGAAATTACCGCCCCGTCCTTGCCAACGAATGCACCCAGCCGTGCATGCGCTTCTTGGCGTTGGCGATGTCTTCCTTGGTGAAGAAATCCTCCGGCTTGACTTTGTCGACCGGATAAACCGGACGTAAAAAGTCGCTTTCGTAGCCGAATGGGACGGTGGCATCGATGCCCATGCCGCCTTCGAAGCGGGTGTTCGACGCGGTCCATTGCTGGCCGCCCGCGGTCATGCGCTCCGACGGCATGAAGGTCTGGCCGCGGCCGCCGGGGATCGGATTGAGGATGTCGGTCTGCGGATTGACCCGTGTGGTCAGGCACCACATCACGTCGTCCATCGAATAGGGATCGACGTCCTCGCTCACGGCGATGACAAGGCGCATGCCTTGCGAGCACGACAAAGCGGCGCCCATGAAATTGCGCTGCCAGCCTTCGTCGATCTGGTGGCGCTTCTTGACCTGGATGACGCAGCCGCCCCAATCGGTCATGCAGTACGGGATCACCACGTTCTGCACGATGCCGGGCTGCAGCCGGTTGCACAGTTCGTAGATCGCGGCCTCGCGCACCGTGGTGTCGATGTTGTGGTCGTCCAGCATGTGCACGCCGAGCGCGAAGATGATCGGCTTGGTCTCCGGCTTGCGCATGGTGATGCCGGTGACGTGGAAGGTCGGCGCCTTGTAGGCCTTGCCCATATAGCCGGCCCACTCGGGGTGGAAATGATGGCGGCCCTGCACGCCGGCATCTTCCGATTCCTTGGTCTCGTAGCGCCGGTCGCGCGGATTGACGTAGCCTTCGAGCACCAATTCGCAGTCGGCGAGCGCCATGGCGTCCACCGTGCGCGCCTTGACCAGCCGGATCGGCGCGCCCTGCACCGCGGACGCGATGCCGATCTCGTCGCAGCCCATCGGCAGCACCGCATAGTCGAAGCCGGCGCCGGCGAGAAGCGTGCACGCCGGCGGCACGCCGAAACACATCGTGATCGGCACCGGCTGGTCTTCCTTGTAATATTTGTTGACCACCTGCCACATGTGCGAGCCGGGCGAAATCTGGAACGTGCCGACGTTGCCCCAACGGAAATTCATGCGGTTGTAGCCGAGGTCGGAGCCGCCATCGAATTGCGGGCCGGTCACGCAGCGTATGCCGGAGCCGACGGTGAGCTCGGACTCGTAGGTGGTGTGGCGGATCGGCACCATCCATTGATTGACGTCGTTCGGTCGCTCGATGACGTGCTCCTGGCACGGCGCCTCGCTCTGCGCGATCTCAACGGGCTTGATCGGATGCGACAGCGCGTGCGCCAGCTTGCGCACCCGCTCGGCATCGTCCTGCCAGCCGAACATGCGGTTGATGATCGCCATGTCGCCGAACAGGTTGGTGATGACGCGATGATTGGGCTTGCCCTTGACGTTATTGAACAGGATCGGGCAGCCGCCATCCATGTGCTTTTGCAGACCGGTGACCTGGAGATCCGGATCGACTTCTTTGTCGGTCTCGATCAGCGCACCCGACGCGCGCAGCCACTCCAGCGTAGAGCGCAGATCGAAAGCCTGGTTCGGCGTCATGGAAGCGTGTTGTTCCTTGCGGAGCGGCTGTTGCATCGCTGGCGTTCCCATTCCCATTGTGCGGAATTTGAAGGATTATCCGCCCGGCCAGCCAAAGCTGTCAACGCCGCAGCCCCGCCGCAGCCGCGTCACTGCGAAGTTCGCAAGAAAAACACTCGACTAAGCGATAAGTCTAGCGCGACTTGACGGCAGGTGGTGGCGTCTGACGCGCCGCTTGCGGATGGAGCAGTTGCCCCATCGCGGAGCGCACCCGCGACACGGCGCGCCACAGCAGCGGCGTTTGCTTGATAAAGCGCTTGACGCGGCGCCGTGCGGTCGACAGCAGGCTCGCCGGCCAGCCGCGCCACGTCGCGGCAGCGCTGTAATCGTACAGCTGCAGACGCAGATCGGACCATTCCAGCTTGTAGGGCTCGTCGCCGATGGTGAAATCGAACAGCCGCAGGCCACGCCCGATCGCGTAGGCCAGCAGTTCGCGAAGATGCAGCGTGCCCGGTCCGAAGCGGGTCATCTCGCCGTGACAGTAGCTCGACAGTACGTGGTAGTAGCAGTCGCCGAACACAATCGCGAAATTCGCCGCCGCGCATGTCGGGCCAATGCGAACGCGGCTGACATGCGCCAATCGGCGCGAATTCGGGTTGCACGCAAAATCGGCGAAGAACTCGCGATAACCGGGGCGCGCAAAAATGTCGCCAATTCCTTTGTGGGCGAATATCTGCTTTTTCTGCTCCCACAGCGTGTCGAGCGTCCGGCGCAAATCGTCCGGCTCGGTTGCGGTCTCGAAGCGAATCTCGCCGAACTCGCCCATGCGCTTGCGCTTGGCGCGGTCGCGCCGGCGCGTCGCGGAGGATCGCTTGACGCGGTAGAACGCCTCCCAGTTATCGCCGAGTTGCGTGATATGCGCGCTGTTGGCATTGGCCATGACGCCCAGATCGACAAACGGATTGCGCTGGACGCCGACGCTGTGCGGCATTTTCTCGAACTCGATCCAGTCGCAGTGCAGGGCGCGATCGGATTGCAGGCGCGCCAATAGCTCCCGCCACAGCGCGAGGAAGCGGGACGGCGTCACGCGCTGCGCAAAGTCGCGCGCCAACAACGGCGCATTGTAGTCGCACAGGTCCTGGCCGAGCCAGCACAGCCGGCGGACCGAACGCCTCGATTCGACGGCAAGCGGCAGGATGAACGCGGTTCCGCCGTCGGCAAAACGGCCGACCACGATGACCGGCCGGGCGCCATCGCGCGCTCCGATGTGGCGCTGCCACGTCGCCAGCCATTCAAAGCTCTGGAAGGCCGTGCACTCCGCGACATGCTGGAAACGGCGCCATTCGTCTTCGACGGCGTCGAGGCTGGCGTAGATGTCGAAATTCACATCCGGCGCAAACTCGCGCGACAAATCGGTCAACCGCGACAGTGCCGGGTGGCCTAAATCCGCCGGACCCGCGTCCGTGGGCGAGTTCGCGGTCCGGAACGCAGTCAATGGTGTCAAACGTGTCACTATTTCGACCGAACCGACTGATACGTCACCGAAACTTGCTTAGTAGAAAATCCTTAAATGTGCATCTTCGGCCGCCGGTTAGATGCGGTTAACGTAAAGAGATCGCCACCGCTCGGCCGCCCGCGGCGTGTCGGTTTGGCGCAGCCAATCCGGTGGAACGGGCAACACGACAGCCGTATCCTCCAGCTAATAATTTCGCTATGGCGTGCCGGGTTGGGCGCCACGGATCGATTCATGGGGAGGACTTTATGAATAGCTTACGGAATTTGGCTTGGATTGTCGGGCTATCCTTGCTGGCGCTGCCGGTGGCGACCGCCGCCTACGCCCAGGCCGACAGCTACCCGAACAAGTCGGTGACGATCATTTCCGACGCCGCGCCTGGCTCGACCCCGGACGTCGACGCCCGCTTCGTCGCCGAAGGTCTCGGCAAGGCATTCGGCCAGCAATTCATCGTCGTCAATCACCCCGGCGCTAACGGCAGCATCGCCGCCCGCGCCGCTTCCGAAGCAATGCCGGACGGCTACACGCTGTTCATGCCGGCGCTGTCGACCTTCGTCGCGCTGCCGACAATCGCGCCCAATCTGCCGCTGAAGCTGCCGCGCGACTTCATCCCGATCGGATACACGGCGGAAAATCCGATGTTCGTCGCGGTCAATCCCAAGCTCGGCGTCTCAACGCTGCCGGAGCTGATCGCGCTCGCCAAGAAAGAGCCGGGCAAGATTTCCATCGCGGTGACCGGCGCCGGCCGGCTCACGGATCTGACCGGCCTGTTGCTGCAGGACCGGGCCGACGTGCAGCTGCTGCGGGTTCCCTATACCGGCGGGCCGGCGGCAGCGCTTGCCGACGTCGGTGCGGGGCGCGTGTCGATGATCATCGAAGGCTATTCGGGAATCGTCGGCGCGGTGAAAGCGGGACAGGTGAAGCTGATCGCGGTCGCCGCGCCGGAGCGGTTGCCGCAGTTTCCCGATCTGCCCACGGTCGGCGAAACGCTCAAGGGCGTTATCGCGCTCGGCTGGCAGGTGCTGGTTGCCCCGAAAGGAACGCCAACCGCGATCGTCGGCAAGGTGAGCGACGTTTTGGCCAAGGTTGTCACCGATCCGGGTTTCAAGCAGCGGCTGGCGAACATCGGCAGCTATTCGCGCGCCATGACGCCGGAGCAAACGCTGGCCTTCGTCGACAAGGAGCAACAAACCTGGGCGCCGATCCTGCAAAAAGTTTCCAAGAAATGACGGGCGGATTTCGCCAGAAGGGATTTCGACATGTTGACGCTTTATTACGCTCCCGGAGCCTGCTCGATGGCATCGCATATCGTGCTCGAAGAAAGCGGCGAGAACTACGAGCCGCAGAAGGTCGACCTCGCCGGCGGCGAGCAGCGCACCGAGGCCTATCTGAAAATCAATCCGCTGGGACGCGTGCCGGCGCTGCGTTTGGATAACGGCGAGGCGCTGACCGAGAACACCGCCATTTTGCCCTATCTCGGCAAGCGGTTCGACCTGTGGCCGAACGACCCTGGCGCCGAGGCGAAGGCGCTGTCCCTGATCGGCTTCTTTGCGTCGAGCGTGCACCCGGCGCACGCCCATGTCGGGCGGCCCGAGCGCTATACGGCCGATGCGAACGCCTATCCCGGCATCAAGGAGATGGGCTTGAAGACCTTCCACACCTATCTGAAACAGATCGACGGCATGCTGGCCGGACGCGAATGGTTCGCCGATAGCTATTCCGTGCTCGATCCCTACGGCTTCGTCTTCTACACCTGGGGCCTGCGCCGCGAACTGCCGATGGCGGAGCTGAAAAACTACACCGCGCACAAGAACCGGCTCACGAAGCGGCCGGCCGTTGCGCGGGTGGTCGAGAACGAGAAGATCAAGACGCAGTAATCGCGACTGGTCTCGTCTGTCATCGTCCGCAGGCGGACGATCCAGTAAACGCAGGAATCCGAAAATCCGCTGCAAGGCCTGCGGTTACTGGATGCTCCGCCGGAGCTTGTCATCGGGCCGGCCACTTCGGGCCGGACCCGTTGACGGAGCATGACAGGTCGGACAATGACGAGGCTTACGCCGTCTTCTGCGCCTGCAGCCCAAGCTCGGCGATGCTGCGCTCGCGCATGATGAATTTCTGGATCTTGCCGGTCACCGTCATCGGGAAATCGTCGACGAATTTGACGTAGCGCGGCACCTTGTAGTGGGCGATCTGGTCGCGGCAGAACGCCTTGATCTCCTCTTCGTTCGCGGCGACGCCGGGGCGCAGCTTGACCCAGGCGCAGATTTCCTCGCCGTAGCGGTCGTCCGGCACGCCGATCACCTGGACGTCCTGGATTTTAGGGTGGCGATACAAAAACTCCTCGATCTCGCGCGGATAGACGTTCTCGCCGCCGCGGATCACCATGTCCTTGATGCGGCCGACGATATTGCAATAGCCCTCGGCGTCGATGGTGGCGAGGTCGCCGGTATGCATCCAGCGCGCCGCGTCGATGGCCTCGCGGCTGCGCTCGTCGTCGCCCCAATAGCCGAGCATCACCGAATAGCCGCGCGTCAACAGTTCGCCGGGCGTGCCGGGCGCCACGATGCGCCCCTGCGTATCGACGATCTTGACTTCGAGATGCGGCTGGATGCGGCCGACTGTCGCGACCCGCCGCTGCAGCGGGTCCTCGGTCGAGCTCTGGAAGCTGACCGGGCTGGTCTCGGTCATGCCGTAGGCGATGGTGATTTCGGCAAGGTTCATCTTGGCGACGGCGCGCTTCATCACTTCGATCGGGCACGGCGAGCCGGCCATGATGCCGGTGCGCAGCGACGACAAATCGAAACGGCCGAATTCCGGATGATCGAGCTGCGCGATGAACATAGTCGGCACGCCGTGCAGCGCGGTGCAGCGCTCCGCGGCGACGGTTTCCAGCGTCACCAGCGGATCGAAGCCTTCGCCGGGAAACACCATGCAGGCGCCGTGCGTAACCGCCGCCAGATTGCCCAGCACCATGCCGAAGCAGTGATAGAGCGGCACCGGAATGCAGAGGCGATCCTCCGGCGTCAGCCGCATCGCTTCGCCGATGAAGAAACCGTTGTTGAGGATGTTGTGATGCGACAGCGTCGCGCCCTTGGGAAAGCCGGTGGTGCCGGAGGTAAATTGGATATTGATCGGTTCGTCGAATTGAAGTTGCGGCGCAAGCTCGGCGTTGCGTTGGGCTTCCTGCTCGCCGCCGCGCGCGAGAATTTCGCCAAAGCGGAACGTGCCGGGATGCCAGCCGTCGCCAATCAGCACGACCGAGCGTAGCGCCGGCAGCCGCGCCGATTCGAGTTTGCCGGGCGTGGCGTGGCCGAGCTCCGGCGCCAGCTCGCGCAGCATGCCGACATAGTCCGAGGTTTTGAACCGCTCGGCCAGAATAAGCGCCTTGCAGCCGACCTTGTTGAGCGCGTATTCCAGCTCGGCGATACGATAGGCGGGATTGATATTGACCAGGATGAGGCCGGCTTTCGCGGTGGCGAATTGGGTCAGCACCCATTCCGAATTGTTGGGCGACCAGATGCCGATGCGGTCGCCGGGATTTAGCCCGAGCGTCAAAAGCCCGGCGGCGAGCCTGTCGACCTGTCGCCGCAATTCGCCGTAGCTGAGCCGCACGTTCTGGTGGCGCACGACCAAGGCCGGCCGCGCGGGCCATTTGTCGCAGACTGCGTCAAAAAACTGACCGATCGTCTGGCCGATGAGCGGTTGCTCGCTCGCGCCGTGCACGTAACTCAGCTTGAGACCGGCCATAGCGTGTCCTCCCAGAGCTTCGGACGACTATAGCGCCTTCCCGCCGAGACCGCGAAGTCTCACGGCTCGGGACTGCTGGAACCGGGATCGCCTTTTTGCGCGCGATCGAGCTTGGTACAGTCGATTTAAAGTACGCTAAGAAGACGCCCTAGGGATTTCATGTCCGGACAAATTTCGGAACTGTCGGTATCGCTCTGGCGCGGCGGCAAGTCTGGCCGCTACCAGACCTACAGCGTGCCGCGGCGCGAAAGCCAGACCGTGCTCGACGTCGTGACCTTCGTGCAGCGCCATCTCGATCCGACGCTGTCCTATCGCTTCGCCTGCCGGGTCGGCGTGTGCGGCTCCTGCGCCATGACCGTCAACGGCCGGCCGCGTTGGACCTGCCGCACGCATGTCGGAAAGGTGGCCGACAACGGCCGGCTGGAAATCGGCCCGCTCGCAAATCTTCCGGTGATCAAGGACCTGACCACCGACATGGAAATATTCTTCCGCAACTGGCAAAAGGCCAAAGGCGCCTTTGTGCCGTCGCAGACGCGGCACGAGCCCATCGCGCAAATCCGCCCGGACAGCCCGGCCCGCATCGCCGCCGACGCGGCGATCGAATGCATCAATTGCGGCGTCTGCTATGCCGGCTGCGATACGGTGCGCTGGAATTCCGGCTATGTCGGCCCGGCGGCGCTGACGCGGGCGTGGACGCTGGTCAACGACGAACGCGACGGCGGCAATACTGCGCGCCTGCAAGCTGTGGCGGCGGATGGCGGTTGCCATTCCTGCCACTCGCACCAATCCTGCCAGGAGCTTTGCCCGCAGACGCTTAATCCGACCGCCGCGATTGCCGGGTTGAAGCGGCGCACGGCGGCGGCCTATCTCAAAGGCGAGATCGAGGCATGAACGTCCGTCTTTATGTCTGGCAGCGGGCGACGGCGGCCGTCATGGCGCCGCTCGTTCTCGGCCATCTCGCCGTCATCTTCTACGCCACGCGCCAAGGGCTCTCCGCCGCAGATATCCTCGCGCGCACGCGCGGCAGCATCGTCTGGGCGGCCTATTACGGCCTCTTCGTCGCCGCCGCTTCGATCCACGCCGCGATCGGCATCCGCAACATTTTCAGCGAATGGTCGCCGTTCAACGAGCGGCAAGCAGGATTTCTTGCCATTCTCTTTGGGCTGCTGCTGGCGCTGCTCGGCGCGCGCGCCGTGGCCGCGGTGGTGCTGTCGTGACCGCGCGCCTCACCAAACACCGCGACAGCGCGCTGTGGCTCGCCGCGATGGTGCATCGGATTTCCGGCCTGGCGCTCGCGATTTTCCTGCCGTTCCATTTTCTCGCGCTCGGCCTCGCCATCGATAGCGATGCGCGGTTCGAAAGCTTCCTGCGCTGGACCGATCAGCCGCTGGTCAAATTTGCCGAAGGCGGACTGGTATTTCTGCTCGCGGTGCATTTGCTCGGCGGCTTGCGCGTCCTGGTGATCGAGAATTTCGCGTGGCGGGACGGCCAGAAGCAGCTTGCGACGCTTGCCGCGGCGGTATCGGTGCTGATCGCGGTCGGCTTTCTGGCACGCGTGTTCTGAGGACCGCATGTACGTCGAGCAGCTGAAAACCGACATTCTGATCCTCGGCTCCGGCGGCGCCGGACTGTTCGCCGCGCTGCACGCCTTGAAGGCCAACCCCGATCTCGACATCACGGTTGCCAGCAAGGGTCTCCTCGGCAAATGCGGCTGCACCCGCATGGTGCAGGGCGGCTACAACGTCGCGCTCAATCCCGGCGATTCGATCGAGCGCCATTTCATGGATACGATCGAAGGCGGCAAGTGGCTGCCGCACCAGGAACTTGCTTGGACGCTGGTTTCGACCGCGGTCGAGCGCGTGCGCGAACTGGAAAACGAGATCGGCTGTTTCTTCGACCGCAATCCGGACGGTACGCTCCACGGCAAGGCCTTCGCCGGGCAGACTTTCGACCGCACCGTGCACAAAGGCGACCTCACCGGCATCGAGATCATCAATCGGCTGATGGAGCAGGTCTGGGCGCGGCCGATCCGCCGCTTGGAGGAGCACCGCGCCGTCGCGCTGATCCCTGCGAATGACGGCGCGCTCGCCGGCGTGCTGCTGATCGATGTGCGCAGCGGCGAATTCCGCTTCGTCTCGGCGCAAGCCGTGTTGCTGGCGACCGGCGGCGGCCCGACCATGTATCGCTATCACACGCCGTCCGGCGACAAGAGCATGGACGGCCTCGCCATGGCGCTGCGCCTCGGGCTGCCGCTTCGCGATATGGAGATGGTGCAGTTCCATCCGACCGGGCTCCTCGCCGGTCCCGACACGCGCATGACCGGCACCGTGCTGGAAGAAGGCTTGCGCGGGGCCGGCGGGCATTTGCTCAACGGCGCCATGCACCGCTTCATGGGCGACTACGATCCGAAGCTCGAACGCGCCACGCGCGACGTGGTCAGCCGCGCCATCGATGCGGAAATGCGGGCTGGGCGAACCACGCCGAATGGCGGCGTCTATATCAAGATGGGCCATCTCGGGCCGGCTAAGGTGGCAAAGCAATTCAAGGGCATGGTGGACCGCTGCCGCGATTGCGGCTTCGATCTCGCCGGCGGCCTGGTCGAAGTGGTGCCGACCGCGCATTATTTCATGGGCGGCGTGATCTGCGAGGTGGACACCACGACCGAATGCGCCGGCCTGTTCGTCGCTGGCGAGGACGCCAGCGGCATGCACGGCGCCAACCGGCTCGGCGGCAACGGCGTCGCCAATTCGACCGTGTTCGGCGGCATCGCCGGCGACGTCATGCCGCGCTGGATCGGCAAAAATCCCGGTCATCGCCCGGCCGATGCGGGCGCGATCGAGGCGGAGATCGACCGCGCGCTGCATCCCTTCGCCCGCAAGCCCGGCGATCTCAATGCGCTTCGCGAAAAGCTCCTCGACACGATGTGGGACGATGTCGGGGTGGTGCGCGACCGCGCCGGTATCGAACGCGGCCTCGCCGCCGTCGAGCGGATCGAAGCGGAACTGCTCTCGCTCGGCGTCGCCGATGCCGATCGCCGCTTCAATTTGACCTGGCACGATTGGCTTAATCTTCGCTCGTTATGCGAGATCAGCCGCGTCATTGCGCTCGCCGCGTTGCGGCGCGAGAATTCCCGCGGCGCGCATTTCCGCTCCGATTTCCCGGAGCCGGGCGATTTCGCGACCTCGACCTTCACGGTGGCGCGGCATATATCCGCCGGGATCGAGATCGCCGACCGGCCGGTCGTCTTCAGCCACGTGAAACCCGGTGAAACTCTACTGCGCGATTCGATCGCAGCCGAATAGAGGCGAATATGATTCCGCTCTCGTCCATTCAACGCGCCGCCGAAGATTTGATGGCCAAGGCGGCAATAGAAATCCCCGACGATTACCTCGCGGGGCTCCGCCGCTGCGCCGACACCGAAAAGGGCGATCTGTCCTCCTTCGTCATCAAGGCCATGCTGGAGAACTACGAAGCCGCCAAGGAGGACCGCCGCGCCATGTGCGGCGATACCGGCCTGCCGCGCTGGTATGTCAAGATCGGCAACGAGGCGCGGATCGAAGGCGGCCCGGTAGCGCTGGAGGCGGCGTTGCGCCGCGCCACCGCGCGCGCCACCACGAAGGTGCCGCTACGCCCCAACCGCGTGCATCCGCTGTGGCGCACCGATCACAACAACAATGTCGGCATCAACGCGCCGGAGATCGAATATGCGTTCCACCCCGACGCCGATTGGATCGAGCTGACCACCGTGCACAAAGGCGGGCTGTTCGGCTCCGATTACCGCATGCTGTTTCCCGGCGACGGCATCGAGGGCATCAGGCGGTTTTTCCTCGACACGCTGATTGGCTTCGGCAAGCGCGGGCTCGCCTGCCAGCCGGCCATCGTCGGCGTCGGGCTCGGCGGCTCGAAGGACACCTCAATGGTGCTGGGCAAGCAGGCCTCGTGCCTGCGCGTGGTCGGCTCGCGCAATCCCGATCCGAAAATCGCGGCGTTGGAAGACGAATTCAAGGAACTCGGCAACACTATCGGCATGGGCGCCATGGGCTTCGTCGGTTCCTCGATGGTGATCGATTGCCACATCGAAGTCGGCTATTGCCACACCGGCGGCATGCCGATGTCGGTGCACATGTTCTGCCTTTCCTCGCGACGCGCCTGTGCGCGGATTGCACCGGACGGCAAGGTGGCGTTCCGCACCGACCCGATGTGGTTCACCGACTACATGCGGCGCTCCACGGTGGAGTGGGGCGAGCGGGCGGCGGAAGCTGCGGAATAGCTCAGATTGAAAGCAATATTGGCATTAGCGGCGCTGATGGCGAGTGTAATCTTAATCGGCTCGATTTTTTCATTTGCGCGGCAAAGGACAGTCTGGAGATTGCTGCAGTTATTCGGGGCCGTTTGTTTGACGATCGTCGTATTGACGCATGTCGCTGAAACGCGCCGCATCTTGCCCGGGATGGGATGGGGTCTGCGGAACAGCGTGGGACACTATCTCGATTTTGGGAGTGCCGTGCTCGGGTGTACTCTCTTCCCGTTAGGCTTGCTCGCCAGCGCGGTCACCGGACGCAAGAAAGCAGATTAAGGCACTATTCATGGCGGAGCTTAAGACCATTCACATCGACCTTCCGGCGCGCACCGCAGAGCTGCAAAAACTGGAAATCGGCTCGGTCGCCTATCTCACCGGGCGCGTCTTCACCGCGCGCGAGGGCGTCTATAAGCGGGCGATTGCCGATGGCGAGGGTATGCCGGCCGGCAAGGATGTCCTCGGCATCACCAATTTCCACTGCTCGCCGGCGGCCAGCATCAATTCCGACGGCAGCTACACGGTCGGCGCGGTCACCGCGACCGCGTCGTTTCGGTTTGCGCAATGGCTCGACGGCTGGTTCAAACTCTCCGGCTGCAACGTCATCATCGGCAAAGGCGGCATGACGTCGGAAAACTACCGCACCCATTTCGTGCCGAACAATGCGGTCTATCTGACCACGGTCGGCTACGGCACCGGCGCACTGCTCGGCCGCGGTATCAAGCGCGTCGCCGGAGTTTATTGGTTGGAGGAATTGGGTCTGGCGCAGGCGGTGTGGGTGCTCGACGTCGAAAAATTCGGCCCATTCCTGGTCGAAAGCGACCTCGCCGGCAATTCTCTGTTCGAACGCGAGAACGCCAAGATCGCGCCCGGGCTGGAGCGGCTTTATGCCGGAACGAGACCCGCTACGCTGCACCGCTACGGCGAGACGGATGATAAGACCAAGGAAGTGATCTGAACGTTATCGGCGCGCGGGTCGAAGCACTTCTGCTCGCCGACCTGGAACCGGCCGGATAACGCCGGAAACGCTGCGCCGCTACAGCGAGACCGACGACACGGCGAAACACGTTTTTTGAAGATATTCTTGATATTTTGCTGCGACTATTTTGATGGCTTCTACCGGATTGACCCTGATCTTTCCGTCTCGCATTTGACGGCGGTGAGGACCTGCGGAGAGAACCCGTGACTACACGATTCCTGGCGCAAGTGCTGGCCCAGGCGCGCAGCGGTGCTTGGCTGGACGGCAGGCGGGCGCGGGACTACGGCGTGGCCCTGGGCACGCTCTATTTCGCCGCCTGCCTCGGCCTGGTCCTGTGGTCGGGAGCGGCCGCGTTGGGCAACCTCGACTTCACCAGCTTCTATGCCGCGGGGCGACTGGCGCTGATCGATCCGGCTTCGGTCTATGACCTCACCGCCCACTACGCCATGGAGAAAGCGGTCACCGGCAATCCGTCGCTGGACTACAGCTATTTTTTCTATCCGCCGGTGTTTTTGCTGCTGTGCGCGCCGCTGGCGACGCTGCCCTACGCGCCGGCCTACGCCGTCTGGGGAACGCTGCAGTTGGGCTGCTACGCCCTGGCGCTGCGGCAGGTGGTCGGACGCAGTGCGACCATCGCCCCCTACATCGCGTTCCCCGCCGGCCTGCTCGCTCTGGTGATGGGGCAGAACGCCATGCTCACCGCCGCGCTGTTTGCCGGCGCTACCGCCGCGTTGGCGGCGCGGCGCGAAATCCTGGCCGGCGTGCTGTTCGGCCTAATTTGCTACAAGCCACATTTCGGCTTGCTGATACCCGTCGCGCTACTCGCCGGCCGGTGCTGGCGCGCCGTCGCGGCCGCCGCCGCAACCGTCGCCGGCTTGGTGCTGGTCAGCGCGGCGATATTCGGTGTTTCGGCATGGCTCGCTTATATCGACTCTTTCTTGCACGCAACCGTCGGCGTCTACGGCGCCGCCGATGCCGGCGCCACCACGATGGGCAGCGGCGTGCCGGCGTGGTGGCTGATCAGCCCCTACGGGACCGCGCTGTCGTTCGGCTTCGGCCGCGCCGCCGCACTAACGCTGCAAACGATCGTCGCGCTGGCCGCCGCCGGCGTCGTGGCGGCGATCTGGCGCCGGCGCGAGTCCGGGCCGGCGGTCAAGGCGATGGCGCTGCTGGCCGGCACCATGCTGTCGGTGCCGGTGATCCTCTATTACGACTCGCTGCCCGTTGCGGTTTGTCTCGCCTGGGCGGCGGTGGAGGCGCGCCGCACCGGCTGGCTGCCGTGGGAGAAGAGCTTCTTCCTTGCCGCTTTCGTCGTGTCGTTGGTGGAGGGGTTGCTGCACGACCTCGTCCACACTCCTGCGCTGTTGGTGGTCACGCTGGGCGTAATGGCGTTTGCGTCGCGGCGGGCGATGCTGGCATGGAGCCGCGCCGAGCAAGCGGCCGAGCCGCAGGCTTTGCTCGGCTGATCCGTGTTACCGAAATGCCGGGCGTATCACTTGCGGAACAGATAAATCGGGCTCGACCACGCCCGATGGCCGTCCTCCTGCTGGACTCGCACATGGAGCCTGGTATCGCCATCGCGCCTGATTTGCACCGCGACGCTATGGACCACTTTCGTTGTCGTCATGACGTCCGGCAGGCGCTGCAGCGTAACCGCACGTTCGAGTCCGCCGGCGTCGAAAACCGCTTCCTCCAATCCGATTTCGGCGATCGCGTGTTCGCCCGAAATCGGCTTGGTGGCAAACGCAATCCGGCCGGATCGGTGCTGCAGCCATAAATCGATCGCGCTGTAATTGCCCGTGGTCACGGCCTTCCAGGTCGCCGACCGGCTATCCTGTTGCCGGATGCCGCGATCCAGATTCCAATTGTTGATGACGGCGGCCTTGACGATGGCGTTGTCGGCGATGCGCAGCGTCCCGTCCCAGGCCGTCGTCCGCGCCCGCCCCCGATATTCCGCGCCGTGAAAACCGAGCCGAATGCGGCTGCCGAGATCGGCGGCGGCATAGGGGCGCACGGTCTCCAACCGGTCGAGCCCATCGAAAATATCGATGCGCTCGATCGGCGCCGAGCCGACCGCCTCGACGCTCAGCTGCGCGGTGTCCGACCCAACGCGCGCGATGTCGCCCATGATGAGCCGGCGGGTGCGCGCAGCGATCGTGGCATCGAAAGCCGGGTCGCGATCGAACAGCGCGGCGTCATCGGGCAGCTCGACGCCGACATTCAAGATCATCCGATTGCCGGTCGTGCCGTAATGATGCCGGCGGCGCATCGCCTCGAAGATCGCGTCGCGGTCCAGCCGCTGGCTGAGGAAGCAGGTCAAGCCGCCCTGGCTGCCGAAAAACGACGCGCCCGGATAGCACGCTCCCGGCCGGCCCTTGTGCCCGTCGGAATTGGCGACGATCCCGATGCGATAATTTTTCTCGAAAGCGTCGCGCAAAATCCATTCGAACGTGCCCCAGGCCGAGTGGACCTCCACCGCGGTTTCCAGCTTCGGGTCGTGGGCATAGCAAATATCGGCATAGCGGCCGCCGACATGGGCGATCACGACGCAATCCTTGCCTTGGAGCCTCTCGAACAGAGCGTGGGCGTCGTGGGCGTCGGAACGTTCGTCGGCCATGTTGTTGGCGTCGGCGATTTGCGCATGCGACGAGCGATGAATGGTCTCGCCTTCGCGCCGATAGTGAACATTGCGATCGCCGCCGACCGCCGTGTTGGCGGACCATTCGTAACCGGGAATACAGACGAAGGAGCCCGGCCGATCGAATTCTTGCGACAGCCGATTGAGGCCGCGCCAGAACTCTCCGGTGATCTGAAAATCGTTGCCCTGATGGCCCATCACATCGAGGAAGGCCTTGTCGCGGCCGAATGTGAAATATTCGCAGGCGGAATTGGTGCCGAGCGTTTCGTTCGATTGACCATGGGTATCGCCCCAGAAGTGCACGAGTTGCTCGTCGGCATTGGCGATCCTCAAGGAATTCGAACGGCACAATTCCCTACTTTGCTCGAACACGCCGACGGTCAGGTCGCCCGGTTCCGTGACCGTGAGATCGGGTACGATGGCGGAAAATTTGCCGCGCTCGAAGGCGACCGTCTCCGGCAGTCCTTGAATGGCAGCCGAGCTTTTCAGGTGCAGCTTCGCCGCAATGACGTTCGACGGATTGCCCCACTTGTCATCGGCCTTGATGGCGAGACGGAACGGCTCGCCGCTTCGGATCAGCGTCGGCAGCACGGCATGCCAGCGCACCGGCGGACCCGGCACGATGGCGATCTTCGGACTCTGCGGCAGCGCGACATAGTCGTATGTCGCGATGGGGTCCGCCAAGACGCGAAACTCGAACTCGCTCTCGCAATAGGTCTGCAGCCGGATGCCCGGCGAGCCGAATTGGCGATCGCCGAAGCGGATCGTGATGGTGCCGCCCGGCGCCAGGAAATGCTGGATCACCCCGATATAGAGCGAGCGGCTCCACGGCCGGATATTGCGTTTGAATTCCCATCTGCATTCGAGCGTCGCGCCGTTCGACGCTTCGACCGTGGTGTAGCCGGCCGCCTTGGGATCGTCGAACTGCACGGGTCCGAAGTCTGTCGCAAAACGAAAGCCGATCTTGAGCGAGCCGCTATCGTCGATGCCGAACGCGCCCGCCGTGTAGACGAGCGTAAACGATTGATAGGAACCCGCTTCGAATGCGCCCGATGGCTCAAGCCGCGCGGAGCCCATGAGATCGGGCCGATAGTCGGAATATGGCATTGGCGATGGGGGTCCCGATCAGAGCACGCGGATAAATGGCCGTTCCGCCGCCGGATCGACCTCGACTGTGGCGCCGTTGGGGATCGTTTTTGTAATGTCGACATCGAAGCCGGAAATCATGGTGAAGTCGGCCAGCGCCGCGCCTTGGACCATGATCGGATTGACCCGGTTCAGCACCAGCGCCGCCGGCATCACGCCGCGCGACGCCATCTCATGCAGCATCCAGGCGGTGGCGACGCCGCCTTTGGCGGCATCGAGCACCAGCACGCGGCCGCGATAGCTTGCTCCGGCGAGCTTGTGCTCGGGCCGCGAGAACACGCCGCGAATGCGGTCGAGATCGTAGCGCGCGGAGAAGCCGTCGCTGGCGACCAGCGCCTGCGCCTGCACTTTGCGGCCCATGCCGGCACTGGCATAGAACATTCCTGCGCTCATTTGAGCTTTCCGCCGGCGCAAGCGGCCGCAACACATTCCGCCATCGACAGCAGCACGGGCCGGTAACCGTAGCCGCCGAGGATGTTGGTGAGCTTGGCCGAGTTGGTCGCAAGACGGCTCCAGCCATTGGCTTCGGCGATTTCGCGCGCATAGCTCTGGTAGAAGCACATGCCCGAGAGGACCGTTCCGCCGGCGGATTCGATCCGCGCGGTCAGGCCCATGCGGTCGCAATCCGGCTTGACCTGCGGGCTGGTGACGGCAAGGAGCGGAATCGCAGCGCGGCGGCCGTCGAGCATCGCCGCCAGCGTCTGCATCTCGACGAGGCTGAGTTGCGGCGCCGAGAAGACGACGAGATCGACGGCGCCGATATCCTTGGCATAGTGCGCTTGCAGCGCGCGGATGTCGGCCTCGCCGATATCGTGGGTCGGCAGCGACACTCCATCGAGCACGACGTCTTCCAGACGCGTCGCCTCCGGCGTGATCCCTATCATGTGAAACAGCGCCACCGAACCGAAGCTCGCCAGCGCCGCACCGAAATGCTTCATTTCATCGGCGCTCGGCACACGGTCGACACCGAGCAGCGCCGGCACTTGCGAATAATCGCCGGCCAGACGCCCGATGACGCCGCCAAGCGCGCCCCAATCGGAGAGCTCGCGCGGCGGCCATGACAGCTCGACGAGAAACGTCGCTCGACGGAGCTCATCCAGGTGAAAGCCGTAGCGCGGCGTGCGCCCGGTAAGGCCGGCGCTCAAGGCCGAAGGTCCACCTTCAAAATTCGAGCGCGCGCCGCACACGCTGTTCGAATAGATCACCACGCCGGTGTCGCCATAGGCCATGTGCTCGCCGCGCACCGGCGGCATGATGGTTTGATAATTGATGCAGGTATCGGTCATCAGCACGCCGAGCCCCTCGAAAGCCGTGATAGCACGACGCTCCAGATCGAGCATCCAGGGCTGCTGCTTGAGCCGTGCCGCGTGCGCAAAATCGGTGCCGCGCGGATCGGTGATAGTCGGAATGCGGACCATGCGATGTTCCGCCGGCAGCGTCGTCCAATGTTCCAGCCATTCGACGCCGGCCGTGCCGAGCGACTCCGTGTCGGCCATGATGTGCGCTTGGCCGACCGAAACAAAATCCCGCGCGCCGAGATAATCGCCGACTTTTATTTGGTGCTCGATCGCCCATTGCCGCAGCGGGCCTTGTGCGCCCGCGCGCATCGCCTGTTCTTCGTCGTTGAGTTTCACGGCGATGGATTCATTTCGCCGTTACGCCTGCGGCCTTGATCAATGGCACCCATTTGTCGATTTCGGACCTGACAAGCTGTCCGAGCGCCTGCGGCGACCGCTGATCCGGCGGTGGAATGTCGGCGCCGATTTGCGCGAGCCGTTTGGCGATAGCCGGGTCCTGCATGGCCTTGACGACGGCGCCGTTGATGCGGTCGACGATCGTCGCCGGCGTGCCTTTGGGCATGAAGAGCGCGGTCCAGGCAACGGTCTGCAGTTGCGGCAAGCCAGCCTCGGTTGCCGACGGCACATTCGGGATCGAGGGCGCGCGGTGCGGGATCGTGACCACGATGGCATTTTCGCTGTCGTTGAGAATGTGCGGGGTCGCGGTGACGACCTGATCGAACAACATGTCGATCTGGCCGCCGAGCAGATCGTTGGTCGCCTCGGAAAGACCGCGATAGGGCACGTGCGTGACGTCGGCGCCGGTGAGATGGTTAAACAGCAGCAGCGTCAAATGCGAGATCGAGCCGACGCCGGCCGAGCCCATTGTCGCCTTGCCCTTGTCGGCCTTGGCCCAGGCGATGACATCGCTCAGCGTTTTCACCGGCAGCGTCTTTCTGGTCACCAGGACCATCGGCGTCGAGGCGACCAGGATCACCGGCTCAAAATCCTTGCGTGGATCGTAGGGCAGGTTGCTGTAAATGCCGACGCTAGCAGCGTGGGTGCCGAGATTGCCCATCACCATCGTGTAGCCGTCAGGCGCGGCGCGAGCGACCTTGGTCGCACCGATCGTGCCGCCGGCGCCGGTCACATCCTCCACTATGACTTGCTGGCCGAGCGTCGGACCGATGGCCTGCCCGACAAGCCGGGCGAGAATGTCGGTCGGACCGCCGGCGGCGAACGGTACGACAATGGTGATCGGACGGCTCGGATATTGGTCTTCGGCGCGGGCGATCGAGGCGGCGCCGACGCATACGATAACCGCCACGGCTGCGGCGACGAGCCGAAAAGCGGCGTAAGCTTTGGACATTCTCTCCCCCTGGCCTCAAAGCAACGCCTGTTTGCGTCGCATTTTTCTTCGCTGGTCACTCTAGGGAGGAACGTTATTGAGTCAAATGCACGTAGCGCGGAGCGGCGCTGCGGACAACGATCTGCTCTGCCGAGATGGCCGGCGAAGCAACCGCGGAGTCCGCAGTGGACGTGGTACAGCTGGGTGGATTCGAACCACCGACCTCTTGATCCACAGTCAAGCGCTCTAACCAACTGAGCTACAGCTGCACGGGCTCGCGGAGCAGCATTTGCTTGAGCATGATCTTTTCCGAAAACCGGTATCCACTTTTCCGGATCATGCTTTAGCGCGCGGAACCTATGAGCAACATCCAAGTTTGGCAAGCGGCCCCCAAAAACGGCAAAAAGCCCGGGCCAGGCCCGGGCTTTCCCCTCGCCGCAATCGCCGCGGCAGCGATGACCAGGGCCTAATCGGCTTTGATGGAATCAAAACCGGGCCCTAGCATTTTGTTTGAGCGTGATCTTTTCGGACCGTCCCTCGCGCGCCGACCCTCCTTCCCTCGTTTTGCGAGCTACGGAGGGTTCACGTCCACCGCAGCGCGGAGCGCGGAGGTGGAAGCGGGCTTCGCGAAGGCGGGAAATTGCTATCCACCCCCGGATCGGGGTCCGGGGGCAGGCTGCTTCGGGATCGTGCTCGATGCCGCGGTTACGCGACCTTGCTGAACGCCTTGTTCATGCCGCTCTTGATCGGCTCGGCGGTCTCGGTCGCGACCTTCTGCGCCAGCGCGCCAAGTTCCTTGCTCTGCTCCGTCAGCGACTCGAAGTGCTTGCGCGTATGCGTGCTCGACAGTTCGATCACCTCCGAAAGCGACTTCGCCGTGATCAGCTCGCCGAAAAAGTCGAACGCCGCGTTGGTGTTCACGCGCGCGGCCTCGATGACCTTGAGACCGTATTCGGATGTGCCCTTGCTGGCGGTCGAATAGGTGGTTTCGAGCACGTCGGTCGCCTCTTCGGCGGCGGCCTTCATCTTCTCGTAAGTGTCCTTGCACTGCGCGACGCCGCGCTCGGCAAATTCACGGAATGCCGCCGGCATTTCGACCTTCGGAATTTCGAATTTCGGCATCTCGAATTTCGGCATTTCGAATGCGCTTGCCGCCGGCTTGCTTTTCATTTTGGGGGGAGTGGTTGTAGTTGTCGCTTCCGCCATGACACTGGTCCTTGATTTTGCTCGTTGCGTCTTGGGCTGTCTCACCTGGAGAACTTGTTCTTCGCTGGCCACGCCGCCCATCGCGCGTTGCCTGGCATTCTGCGGTCCCGCTGCTTGAAACGCCGTCCACAACTCGTGCGTCCGGCTCCACGCCTTGCGGGCCTTTGCTGACTATTTAGATAGCAACTTTTTTGGTGCATTGCAACAGGAAATATTGCGACGCACAAATTAAGGGCATATTATTGAAACAATTGCGAATTTTGAACCGGCCGGGGCGGCCTCTATGCCGGAGTCGCCTATGCCTTAGGCTTGCCAGCATCGACCACGATTTTGGCGGCACTTTGTCCGAGATCGTGGACCTGACTCGACAGTGCCTGCATCTGCCGGCTCAAATATTCGGATTGCAGCGCCATGAGTTCCGCCGCGTCCTTGGCGTGCATGAGCTTTTGCGCAAAATCGAATGTCGCCGTCACGTTCTGCTCGGCATAGCTCATCGATTTATGCGCGATTTCGGTAGCCCCGCTATGCGCCGCCTGGGCGTGGCCCTGCAACTGCCCCATCGCCTTGTTGGCCGCTTCGATAAATCCTTCGAATGCTTGGCGCGCCTGCGTCACGCTCTGCTCGACGAAGGTCCGCATGTCGTTGGGAATTGCGAATTGCTCGAATGGATCTTTTGCCATCATACGCTCCTCGTGCCCCCGACCCACTAATCCTAGCGCGAATTTGCGCCCGGCAGGCAAGCGAAACGGCGGCCTCCGCTAAGCCACGGGTGCGATTAAGGTTATCCAGGCAAGCTTGGCTGCATCCGGGCCGCCGCCATGGACGCCGCGGACGCCCCGCACTATTAAGAATTTCTTTAGGCTACGAGTTCCGGCGCGCATGTCGATCGTGGAGAGAGAGCTCGCGTTGTCAGGTCATCCGCGTCTGGCGGCGCTTGCGACGAATGCTTGGCCGGCTTGGCTGTGGAGCCTCGACGGCTCGCGGATGCTGTGGGCCAATGCGGTCGGCGCCGCGATCTTCGGCGGCGCCACCGTGGCTGCCTGCACGCAGCGCCGGTTCGACGTCCGCGATCCTTCCGCCACGCAAATCGCCCGTCTCGCCGCCACGCTGCCGGCGGCCGCCCAAGAGCGGCTCGAGCGGCTGCGCGGTTTCGGCGCGGGCTTCGGCCGCGCGCTGACCTGCGCCTGCTCGCGCATCGTGCTGGATGGCAACGCCACGGTGCTGGTCGCCGCCGTAGAGCCGGCGGGTCCGGACTTGCCGCTCGGCGAACGCGTGCGCCGCCTGTTCGGCGATTGCGAAGAACCGATCGCGAGTTTCGCGCCGGATGGACGGCTCGTTTATGCCAATCCGGCGGCCCAGGCGCGGCTGTCGGGTGCGACCATGTTGTCGGCTCTCGGTATCGAAACGCTCGCCGCCACCGTGCTCGAAACCGGTAGCGCCAATGGCACCGCGCATTTGGGCAACGCGTCGTTCGCGGTCGCCGCCACGCGGCTGGGCAAAGACGCTTCGCGCCTGCTCGTACTCACGATGCCGCCGCCGAGCGAAGCTCCCCGCGGGCAAAGTGCGCCGCGAAATATCGCGCAAGAAAATCTCGTACAAGACACGGCTCCGGATATCGCAATCGCACCGCCCGCCGCGGCGCCGGCCGAAGCGGCGCTCGCCGCGCCCCCGGCTGCGCCTATCGCGCCTGCAGCGCCGGTCGTGGAGCCGGCGCCGAGTCCGGCCGCACTTCACGACGCCGCAGCCGAGCGGCGGCACCCGTTGCGTTTCGTCTGGCACATGGATGCGGACGGCCGCTTCGGCGTCGGGTCGGACGAATTCATCGAGCTCACGGGACCGCACACGACGGCCGCATTCGGCCGGCCCTGGAACGAGATCGCCGCCGAATTGAATCTCGATCCAAGCAATCAGGTTGCGCGCGCGGTGGCGAGCCATGAAACCTGGAGCGGCATCGTCGTATCCTGGCCGGTCGACGATTGCGCCGAACCGCTGCCGATCGAAATGTCGGGCCTGCCGGTGTTCGACCGCGATCGCACCTTCGGCGGCTATCGCGGCTTCGGCGTCTGCCGCGACATCGACCGCATCAACCGGTTGGCGCGGCTGCGCCGCGAACATCCGATAGGCTTCCAACCGGCGGCGCAGTCGGAAGCGGAAGCCGCGCTCAGCGCTCCGGCAAATCCGACCGCCGCGCCGGACCAGCCCGCGACCGCTGCGGCGGCCGAAACGGCGCCGCACGCCGAGCGGCCGGCATCGCCGACGGCGCCGCCGGCGGCCAATGTAGTGCCGTTTCGCCAGTCGCCGCCGGCCGAGCCCAAGGTGCCGCCGACCTTGAGCCCGGTCGAACGCCGGGCCTTTCGCGAATTGGCGCAGGAACTGACGGCGCGGCTGCGCAGCCCGGAAGAGGCGCCGGTTGCGGCCGAAAGCAACGCCGAGGGCTTGCCGGCCGAAGTTGCGGAGGCCGCCGCAGGCGCGGCGCCGGCCGCGCAGCCGGCCCTCGAGCCGGCGCTGCTCGACCGCATCCCGGTCGGCGTTCTGGTCTACCGGCATGATCGGCTGCTTTACGCCAACCGCCATTTCCTTGACTGGAGCGGCTACGAAAACCTCGCCGCGATCGAGGCGGCGGGCGGCTTGAGCAGGCTGATTGCCGAGCCCGACGGCGACGCTTTTGCCGAGCCCGCCGATGCCGCCGCGCCCGCGAACAGATCGCTGTCGATCGCGACCCGACGCGGCGACAAGGTGCCGGTCGAGGGCTGCATGTTTACCGTGCCATGGGACGGATCGCCGGCGTTGGCGCTGATCCTGTCGAACGGCCAGGCCGCGGCGGCCGGACGCGCCCGCGATGCCGCCGAGCAGGAAAACCGCGATCTCAAATCGATCCTCGACGCGGCGACCGACGGCGTCGTCACGTTCGATAACGAAGGCCGCGTCGTCGTCGCCGATGCGCGCGCCGCTGCGCTGTTCGGCAGAGCCGCGGCCGTGCTCGCTGGCTGCTCGTTTGGCGATCTCTTGGCGCCCGAGAGCGAACGCGCGGCGCGCGACTATCTCGGCCGCGTCGTGCGCGGCACCGGCATCCCCAATAACGTGCTCGAAGTGGCGGCCCATGTCGGCGACGAGCGCCTGGTGCCGCTGGCGATGACGCTCGCCCGCATCGGCGGCGACCGCATCGGCGCCGTCTTCCGCGATATCACGAGCAGCAAGCAGAGCGAGGAAGAGCTGCGCACCGCCAAGCGTGAGGCGATTCGAGCGGCGTCGGCCAAGGCGGAATTCCTCGCCAAAGTCAGCCACGAAATCCGCACGCCGCTCAATGCCATGACCGGATTTGCCGAAGTGATCATGGCCGAACGTTTCGGGCCGATCGGCAACGAACGCTACCGTGAATACGTCAAGGACATCCACGCCGCCGGCACGCATCTGGTTTCGATGCTCAACGATCTGCTCGATATGTCGCGGATCGAGACCGGACAGATCGAGCTCAATTTCGTCAACGTCAATCTCAACGAGCTGACCCAGCAATGCGTCGGCATCATGCAGCCGCAGGCGAACCGCGCGCGCATCATTATCCGCACTTCGCTCACGCCGGGCGTGCCGCTGATCGTCGCCGACGAGCGGTCGCTGCGTCAGATTGTGCTTAATCTCATAGCCAATTCGATCAGGTGCACCGGCCCTGGCGGCCAGGTCATCGTGTCGACCGTCTTCACCGACCGCCGCGAGGCGGTGCTGCGCGTGCGCGACACCGGCTCGGGCATGAGCGAAAAGGACATTACCGCCGCTCTCGAACCGTTCCGGCAGATCGCGACGTCGGGAAGCTGGGGCTCCGGCGGCACTGGCTTCGGTCTGCCGCTGACCAAAGCGCTGGCCGAGGCTAACCGCGCCAATTTCAGCATCACCAGCGCGCCGAACGCCGGAACGCTGGTCGAAATCGCATTCCCGCCGAGCCGCATCGTCGCGGATTGATGGACCGGCGGCCGTCAAACATCGTCCGGACTTAACGTCGTCCGAACGTAGCATCGTGCGGACTTGCATCGGTCCAGTTTTCGCCGTCATTCACCGCGATGCTCGCCGAGGGAAGCGGCGATGCACTTGATCAGAATCTTCATTGTATCGATCTTCGCCGCCGGAACGCTGGCGCCGGCTGCGGCGCGCGCCGGCGCCAGCGTCGATCTGCTTCTGGTTCTCGCCGCCGACGTCTCGCGCAGCATCGACGACACGAAGTTCCAGCTGCAGCGCAACGGTTACGCCGCCGCCATATCCGATCCGCGCGTGCTCGACACCATCCGCTCCGGCCATAACGGCCGCATCGGGCTGACTTTCGTCGAATGGTCGGGTGTCGGTGCGCAACATGTGTTGATCGACTGGACCGAGATCGCCGACGCCGCCGCGGCGAAGCAATTCGGCGACCAATTGATCGAGTTGCCGCGCTCGTTCGCCGGCCGGACCTCGATCAGCGGCGGCATCGAATTCGCCTTGACTCGGTTCGCCGGCGCACCGTTCAACTGTGTTCGCCGCACCATCGACGTGTCCGGCGACGGCACCAACAATGACGGCGTCGACGTCGCCGAGCTGCGCGACCGGGCGGTCGCCAAGGGCATCACCATCAACGGCCTCGTCATCCTCAGCGACAACCCGATGCCGTGGAATCCGGAGCACACCAATCCGCCCGGCGGCCTCGACAATTACTATCGCAGCAACGTAGTCGGCGGTCCGGGCGCCTTCGTCACGGTGGCGCAAAACTTCAATTCGTTCGGCCGTGCCATCATCGCCAAAATGATCGCTGAAGTGTCGCAGGCGCGCCAGCCCAGACGCCTGCGGACCGCCGCACGCTGAGTCGCGCGACGACCCCGGCGCGGCCGAATTTGCTTAATGGCAACAGACATTTGGTCGAGGGCGCGAAAGCTCCGGCCACGAAAGCGACACAGATGCCCGGCATGTTTGCGGCTCGCATACCCCTCGGTATAGTCGACCGACCTCTCACCAATCGGAGACGCGTCCCGTGACCGCGGCTACCGGCTTGAAACGCCTTGCGATTGCCGTTGCCGCCGTGGTCGCGGCGGCGTTCGCCACGCTGGTCGCGCTGTCGTTTCTCATCCCGGCCGCGACGGTGCGTGACGCGGTGAAGGCGGAAATCCACGCCGTGACCGGCCTCGATCCGATGCTCGGCAACGACGTTTCGCTGTCGCTGTTCCCGTCCGGCACCGTGCACTTTCGCAACGTGCTCCTGGGTAACGACCGCACCGGCGAACCGGCCGTCGCGGCCGACGAATTGACTGCGCGGCTGCGCTATTTCCCGCTGCTGGCCGGACGCATCGAAATCGCCGACGTGACGCTGGTGCGCCCGGTCATCAACGTCACGTTTTCCGCCGCCGGAAAAACCAATTGGTCCGGGCTGATCGTCTCGCTGGCGCATGCCCTGCAGCCGGATCGCGAGCGTACGGCATCGTTTTCCGAGATCGGCATCCAGGACGGCACAGTCATCGTACGGAACGCCGGCAAGGATGCTCCCGAGCGGCTCGAAGACGTCAACTTTCAGGTCGCCTGGCCGTCGATTTCGCGCAGCTTCGGCGCCAACGGCCGCTTCGTCTGGAACAAAGAACCGGTCGAGGCGAGCCTCACGCTGAGCGATTTTTTGGCGGCGCTGACCGGCGATCGCACCGGCGTCAAGTTGCGGGTTTCGAGCACCCCGCTCAATGTCGCGTTCGACGGCGCGGCGACCGATCGACCGACGCTGAAGCTCGATGGCACGCTCGATGTCGAGGCGCTGTCGCTGCGCGAGGCCTTGCGCTGGACCGACAACAGCAAAGTGCCGTTCGGCGGCTTCGGCCGCTTTGCGCTCCGCGCGCGGAGCGAGATCGGCGGCGGCATGGCGTCATTGTCCAACGTCAACGTCGAGCTCGATGGCAACAGCGCCGAAGGCGCCCTGACGCTGGCGACCGGCGGCCATCGCCTGGTGCAAGGCACGCTGGCGGCCGATGCGCTGGATCTGACGCCCTATGTCTCCGGCGTGCGGTTTCTGGCCCGGGACGAGAACAATTGGGACCGCCTGCCGATCGTGCTCAACGGCTTTAGCGATTTCAATCTCGATCTGCGGCTGTCGGCCCCCAGCATCAAGATCGCCGACGCGCAATTGGGACGCAGCGCGGTCGCCGCGACCATGCACGACGGCAAGCTCGATCTCACGATCGGGGAATCGCAAGCATTCGGCGGCACCGCCAAAGGCACGCTAGGCATCGCCAGCGCCGATAACGGCGTCACGGTGCACTCGAACATGCAATTCCTCGACGTCGACCTGGAAAATTGTCTCGGCCAGATTTTCGGCATGCATCGAGTGCAAGGTCGCGGCAATCTCGCCTTCAATCTCGACGGCGCCGGCGATTCCGTGCTGGCGGTGACGCACGCGCTCAACGGGACGGCCACGCTGAACGCCCAATCCGGCGCGCTGAGCGGCATCGATGTCGAGCAATTGCTGCGCCGGCTCGAGCGCCGTCCGCTCTCCGGCAACGGCGATTTCCGCCAGGGCCACACCTCGTTCGATCGCCTCGCCATCGGCCTCAAGGTCGTCAACGGCTTGGTCTCGGTCGACGACATGCATATCGACGGACCGTCCATAAAGCTCGCGATCGCCGGCCAGGCATCCGTGCCGACGCGCGAGCTCGATCTCAAGGGCGTGGCGACGCTGGTGTCGACCGAGACCGCCGACGAGTTCGAGTTGCCCTTCGTGGTGCAGGGTCCATGGGACGATCCGATCGTGCTGCCGGATGCGCAGAGCCTGATCCGGCGCTCGGGAGCGGCGGCGCCGCTGCTCAATGCGGCCAAGAGCTACAATGCAAGCGACGCCGTGCGCTCGGTGATCGACCAATTGCTGGCGAACCCGGCTGCGCCCGCCACGACACCGACGGCGGCGCCGGCCGCGGTGCCGACGGCAGCCCCTGCCCCGGCACCGGCCGCAACCAAGACCGCCCAATAGTGCCTTCCCACTGAGCCGAGAAAACCGCCGCTCACCGCCTTTCGGCGTTCCGAAGCGCGCAGTTTTCTACTTTTTGCTCTATGATTCGCGGCGCACGAATCAGCGGGATTTTTTTCGCCCGCGACCGGAGCCCGGACGCTTAGCCGATGCTCAGCCTCACTCGCACTGTCGTGAAAGTGCTGATCGCGTCGCTGATCGTCGGCACGATTCTCGACCATTTCGGCATCAGGACCGAGGAACTCATAAAAACCGCCGGACTGTCGCCGGAACGGATCGAGGACCTGGCACGCGCCGGGGTTGCCTGGGCGGTGCCCAACCTGCTGCTCGGTGCGCTGGTGATCGTTCCGGTCTGGTTTCTGTTCTACATTTTCCGGCCGCCCGGCGAGAGCCGGGATTGATTAGGCCGGCGTCGGTGCGCCTCTCGCCGCGCCAAGCTTGGTCAATAGCGACGCGCCGATCACCGCGACCCCGACCACGCCGACCATGATGCTGCAGACGGCGTTCATCTCCGGGCTGACGCCGAGCCGCACCTGCGAATAGATGCGGATCGGCAGCGTGGTCGCGCCCGGACCGGTGGTGAAGCTCGCGATGACCAGATCGTCGAGCGACAATGCGAAGGCAAGCATCCAGCTCGCGGCGATCGCGGGCAGGATCAGCGGCAGCGTCACCGTCATGAAGGTGCGCGCCGGCGAGGCGCCGAGATCCATGGCGGCTTCTTCGAGGCTCATGTCGAAATCTATCAGCCGCGCCTGCACGACCACCGCAACGAAACACATGGCCATGGTGGTGTGGGCGACGACCACGGTCCAAAAGCCGCGATCGACCGCGAGGGCGACGAACAACAGCAGCATCGACAGCCCGGTAATGACCTCCGGCATGACCAATGGCGCATAGATCATCGCCGCGAACAGGAGTCGGCCGCGGAAGCGGCCGAACCGCACCAGCGCCACCGCGGCTAGCGTTCCCAACAAGGTCGCCGCGCTCGCCGAGACCAGCGCGACCCGCAGGCTGATGAAGGCCGCTTCGAGCAGCGGCGCGTCGCCGGCGAGTTCGGCATACCAATGCATCGACCAACCGCCCCATACCGCGACCAGGCGCGATGCATTGAACGAGTAGATGACCAGAATAACGATCGGCAGGTAGAGGAAGGCCATGCCGATGCACAACGTCGCCAAATTGAATGCGGAGAGTTTGCGCATCGTCAGTCCCGCTCGACCCCGCGCATCGTCTGGTGCTGGAAGATTACGATCGGCGTGACCAAGAGGCACACCAGAACGACGGCGACCGCGGACGCGGTCGGCCAGTCCTTGTTCGCGAAAAATTCGGTCCAGATGGTCTGCCCGATCATCGCGGTGCGCGAACCGCCGAGCAAATCCGGAATGACGAACTCGCCGACCGCCGGAATGAAGCACAATAGCGCACCGGCGACGATGCCCGGCGCCGACAACGGCACGGTGACGAGCCAAAACGCCTTCCAGCGCGGGCAGCCGAGATCGGCGGCCGCTTCCAGCAGCGACTGGTCGAGTTTCTCCAGCGTCGCATAGAGCGGCAGCACCATGAACGGCAGGTAGGAATAGACGATGCCGATATAGACGGCGGTATTGGTCGACAGCCAGACCGGCGGCTCGCGCACCAGATCGAGCGCCAGCAGCAGCCGGTTGAGCGGACCGTCGTGCTGCAGGATATTCATCCAGGCATAGATGCGGATGAGAAACGACGTCCAGAACGGCAGAATGACCAGGAGTACCAACACCGCTTGCGCCTTCCGCGGCGCGCGGGTCATGGCATAGGCGATCGGATAGCCGATGATCAGCAATAGGGCGGTGGAGAGCGCGGCAATCCCGACGCTCTTGACGTAGGAGAGAGAGTAAAGCGGGTCGGAGCCCAGCAACGCGTAATTATCGAGCGACAGACCGGCGAAAAAGCGCGCAATGCCGTGCCAACCGGCCGCAAGGTCGAACGCCGGCGTATAGGGAGGCTGGGCGATCGCGGTCTGCGACAGGCTGATCTTGAGCACGATCAGGAACGGCGCCAGGAAGAACGCGATCAGCCAGGCATAGGGAATCCGCACCACCAGCTTCGCCACAAAAGATCGCTTCGGCTTTTGCATGGTCATGCGCGCGTCGCTCGTCATCGCGTCAGCACGATCGCGGCGTCGCACGCAAAGGAGACCCACACTTTAGCGTTTGCGCCGATGCTACGCTCCGCGAACGGCCCGGTATTGGCCCGCGTCGCTTGCAGCGACACGCCGCCATCGGTTCGGAGCCGGTAGATCGACAAATCGCCCAGATAGGCGATGTCGACGAGCGTCGCGGCGGCGGCGGCGGCGGTGTCGAGCGCCGATTGTTGGTCCGGCGCCATGGGATTCGGTGCGATCCGCAGCTTTTCCGGCCGCACTGCGACCCAAACCGTCGCGCCGGGTTCGGCGGCGATCCTTGCCGCAACGCGCAGCCGGCCCAACGCCGTGCCTTCAACGCTCGTGCCGTCGGCTCCGACGCGACCCTCGAACAGGTTGACGCTGCCGATGAAGTCGGCAACCCAGCGCGAGTTCGGCTGTTCGTAGATTTCGGCGGGCGGCGCCATCTGGATCAGTCGGCCGCGGTCCATCACCGCGATGCGGTCGGCGACCGTCATCGCTTCGCTCTGGTCGTGGGTGACGATGATGAAGGTGAGTCCGAGGCGGCGCTGCAGGTCCATCAGCTCGAACTGCGTCTCGCCGCGCAGCTTCTTGTCGAGCGCCGCCATCGGCTCGTCGAGGAGGAGGACGCGCGGCCGTTTGACCAGCGAACGGGCCAGCGCGACGCGCTGGCGCTGGCCGCCGGACAATTCATGCGGTTTGCGGGCGCCGAAATCTTCGAGCCGCACCAGCGCCAGCATTTCGGCCACCCGCTCGGCGATTTGCGCCTTCGGCAGACCCTCCCGCTTGAGACCGAAGCCGATATTGCCCTCGACCGTCAGATGCGGGAACAGCGCATAGCTCTGGAACATCATATTGACGGGACGCCGATGCGGCGGCACCGGCGCAAGATCGACGCCGTCAAGGACGATGCGACCGGCATTGGCGCGCTCGAACCCGGCGATCAATCGCAACAGCGTTGTCTTGCCGCAGCCAGACGGTCCGAGCAGCGCGAAAAATTCGCCCTGATAGATATCGAGCGAAAGACCATCGACCGCCGCATCGGCGCCGAAGCGTTTCGTCAATCCCTCGATCCGCAACAGCGGCTGCAGCGCGCGATCGGCCCACGGCGCGAAACCCCGCTTCGCCAGGCCTGTTTTCGATTCTACGGTCTGCATCGATGCTGGGCTCGCGACGGCGCAGGCCCCGACGGCGCGCCGCTCGCACGCTAAAGCATTTCTATACCGACTGAAAAGACGTGTGCGTCAGTTGACGGTGGCCGCCGGCATTGGCGACGCCAGGGCGGCGTCAGCCGCTGTGTCGGTCACCAGCTTGCGCGGCTCCGGGCCGTAATAATCGCCCATTTGCACGACCGGCCGAGGCTGCGTCGTAATCGAGATAAGACGGTCACAGAGCGATTTCGCCGAGACCGGCTTGGTCAGATATTCGTTGACGCCGAGCCGCACCGCCTCGACGACACGCCAGCGTTCGCAGTGGCCGGTCAGGATGATGATCGGAATATCCGGCATCGGAAACACGCCGGGCGAGCGCACGATCCGCACCAGTTCGGCGCCGCTGAGCATCGGCATTTCCCAATCGAGGATGACGACATCGGGCGCCACAGTGCGGATCGAGTCGAGCGCCGCAATCCCGTCGGCTGCCTCGTAAATGTCCTTGATGCCGCAATTGACGAGCAGGTTGCGGATCATCTTGCGCATGTACTGGTTGTCGTCGACCACCAGCACGCAAAGCGCCTGAATGAGATTCTCGATTTGCGTCTTGGTATGTTTTTCCAACATGCCGTGCCGGCCGCCAACGCGGCCGCGCGATTCTCGGCTCTGGCCGTCGCCTTGCATCGGTCCATCAAAGCACGCTCCCTGTTGCGGGACCGTAAAATAAAAAGCAGCAAATTGTCGGGATTGTACGATTGGTGCGCCGGCCGATAGAGTGGGCGTCCGGTTAACGCGCTGGCGGTTGCTGGTGCGGACATTCAATCGAAGAGAGCGATCCGGCTCAAGTCGGTATCCGGTTCCGGCCTATAAGACGCGATCTGGCGCGGTTCGGGGCCATAATATTCGCCTCGTCTTACCATCGGGCGCGGCTTGGCGAGAATCGATACGATGCGCGCCAACAGCGCGGTCGACGATACCGGCTTGAGCAGATATTCGTTGACGCCAAGATGCGCCGCCTCGACCACGCGCGAACGCTCGCTGTAGCCGGTGAGCATGATGACCGGCACGTCGGGCAGCGGAAACGTGGCGGGCGAGCGCAGCATGCGCATGAATTCCGGTCCGTTCGGGCTCGGCATTTCCCAATCCAACAGCACGATATCGGGCGCGCGGACGCGAATCGCCTCGAGTCCGTCGCGGCCGTCGCTCGCCTCGTGAATGTCCCTGATGCCGATCGCCTGCAGCAGCACCCGCGTAACCTTGCGCATGCTCGGCTCGTCATCGACGATGAGCACTTTGAGGCGCTGGACCATTCGCGCCATCTGGTTTGCGGCGGATTCCATGGTGCCCCGCGGAACGGCAAATTCCTCGCTGCCATCTGATCACAGATCGATGAAATTGGACTTCGGCAAATCGATAAAATTTTACGAACCGGCGTGAGCCGGCGGCGGCGCCGACGCCATGAAGCGATCGAGCATCGCTTTCTGCTCCGGCGTGAGCAGCAGGCCGAGCTTGGAGCGGCGCCACAGCACGTCGTCGGCGGTCTGCGCCCATTCCGTGCCCATCAGGTAGCCCACCTCGGCGGCGGTGAGATCGGCGCCGAAGCGCATGCCTAGATCGTCGAGCCCGGCGGCCTTGCCGAGCACGCGCTCGACCCGCGTGCCGTAGGCGCGCACCAAGCGGCGCGCATGGTCGGCGGTGAGGAAACGCCAGGTCCGCCGGGTGCGCTCGATCAAAGTGTCGACGCCGTCATAGACGAAGTCGCCGCCCGGCAATGGGCTTTGCGCGGTCCAGGGCCGCGAGCGCGGAAAGAAATGCGCCAGCCGCGCCAGCGCGTCCTCGGCGAGACGCCGGTACGTCGTGATCTTGCCGCCGTAGACGGTGAGCAGCGGCGCCTCGCCGGAACGCTCGTCGAGGATAAGGGCATAGTCGCGGCCGATGTCCTGCGGCTTGCGCGCGCCGTCGTCGTAGAGCGAACGGACGCCGGCATAGGCCCACACCGCGTCGGCCGCGCCGATCGCGGTGCGGAAATACTCGTTCACGACGGCGCACAGATAATCGATCTCCGCGCCGGTCGGCAGCACCTTCGCCGGATCGCCTGCGAAAGGGCGATCGGTGGTGCCGATCAGGGTGAAGTCGCGTTGAAACGGAATCGCGAATACGACGCGGCGGTCGGACGCCTGCAAGATGTAGGCGCGATCGTGATCGTACAGCCGCCGCACCACGATGTGACTGCCTTTGTCGAGCCGCAAACGGCGCTTCGGCTCGATCCGCAGCGCCGTCTCGGCAAATAACTCGCTCCAGGCACCGGCGGCATTGACCAAAATCCGCGCCGTGACCACGTCACGCCGGCCGCGGACGTTAAGGACAAGGCGCCACACGTCGGTGCGGTCGGCGCGCACGCAGCGGGTGCGGGTGCGGATCACCGCGCCGCGCTCGGCGGCGTCGACCGCGTTAAGGACGACGAGGCGGGAGTCGTCGGCGAAGCAATCGGAATATTCGAAAGCGTGGTGGAAGCGTGCTTTGAGCGGCTGGCCCGCTTCGTCGGTGACCAGATCGAGCTCGCGCGTTCCCGGCAAGATACTGCGCCAGCCGATCCAATCGTAGATCAGCAGACCGAGCCGCAACCGCGCCGCCGAACGCCGCGCCTCGTTGATCGGCAGCACAAAGCGCAGCGGCCGGATCAGATGCGGCGCCGCGCGCAACAGCGCTTCGCGTTCGCGCAGCGCTGCATGAACCAGCCGGAATTGGCGCTGCTCGAGATAGCGCAAGCCGCCATGAATGAGCTTCGACGACGCCGACGATGTGCCGGAGGCGAGATCGCTCTGCTCGATAAGCACGACGCGCAAGCCGCGGCCGGCGGCATCGCGCGCGATGCCGGTACCGTTGATGCCGCCGCCGATAATGGCGAGATCGTAATCGGCCACTGATTCTCCCCTTTTGGCAAGATAAAGAACCGCCATTCATTGTCACCGTCCGCGACCGCGGACGATCCAGTAGCCACGGAAACGAGGTGACGAACGGCGGTATTTTGCCTCATAGTCCTTGCTTATTGGATGCTCCGCCTATGCGGAGCATGACAACGAAGGTGCCGTTTTGGACTTTCGCGACCGTCACATTGTCGTCACCGGCGGCGCCGGAGCGCTCGGCACGGCGGTCGTCGCCGCGCTGATCGAGGCCGGCGCGACGTGTCATGTGCCGTGCTACGACGAGGCGGAAGCGAAGCGCTTTCGCCTGCGCGAGCACAAGCAGGTGGCCGTTACGGTCACCGGCAGCCTTGCCGATGAGGCGGCGGTGGCGCGCCTCTATCAAGCGATTCCCTCGCTGTGGGCCTCGATCCACATCGCCGGCGGTTTTGCCGCCGCGCCGTTGCGCGAAGCCGACGTCGCGACGATCCGGCGGCAGATCGATATGAACTTCTTGAGCTGCTTACTGTGCTGCCGCGGCGCCATCAAGGCGATGACGGTCAGCGCGTCGAATAGCGGTGGCCGTATTGTCAACATCTCGGCCCGCGCCGGCTTGGAATGGCGCAGCGGCGCCGGCATGACCGCCTATGCCGCGAGCAAGGCGGCGGTCGCGGCGCTGACCGTGGCGCTCGCCGAGGAAGTGGCCAAGGACGGCATTCTGGTCAACGCGGTGGCGCCCTCGATCATGGATACGCCGGCCAACCGCCAGGCGATGCCGAAAGCCGATTACGCGGCCTGGCCAAAAGTCGAAGAAGTCGCAGCTACGATCCTGTTTCTCGCCTCGCCCGACAATCGCGTTACGCGCGGCGCGGTGGTGCCGGTTTACGGCAAATCCTAATATCCCGGCCACAGTCCCGGCGTCGCCAATTCGACGAGATGGTCGTCGGGATCGCGGAAATAGATGCTCATCCCGCCGCGCGGCCATGTGGTGCGGCCTTCGATCTTCACATCGGCGTCCTTGAGCCGCGCTTCCCAAGCCTCACGCTGGTCGGCTGCGATCGAGAAGGCAATGTGCGCGGGGCCATGACCGTCATGCGGCGGGATGGTGCCGCCGGGCAGACGCACCGTCTGCAGCGAATGGCCGCGCAAGAACAAGAGCAGCACGCCGCGATAACCGACGTCGTAAGCGCATAGCCGCTGATCGCGATAGATGCTGTTTAATCCCAGCACCTGTTCGTAGAACGGACAGGCGCGCTCGAAGGCGTCGACGTAGAGGACGGTTTCCAGGATGCCGAGCAGGTCCGGCATTTTTCGGATCAACCCGAGACCGCAACGATGTCGCGCGCCGGCGCCGTCACCAGCCGCGTCACCGCGCTGGCGGCGACGATGGCGTGCTGCTGCGCATAGGCCTCGTGATTGCGCTCGATATAATCGAGATCGTAGCGGTAATTCACCATCAGGCCGTGGGACTGCTTGAGCGCGCGCTCCGAGGTGTCGGCAAGAAAGTCGAGGCGTTCCAGCCGCGCGCCGTTGCCGAGATGGAAGCGCGCCACCGCATCGACCGGCAAGCCACGGCTGTTGCGGGCGCGCAGGTAATACCAGGCGGCGGCGCGAGTGAGCGGGTCGCGGACTAGTTCGGCGACGTCGGACGAGCGCCACCAATTGTCGTCGTCGAGCGCCGCCAGCGCGTCGCGATCGTCGTCATCGAGCGCGGCCGCGGCGGCGTTGGCCCGCTCGCGCTTGAGCCAGCCGGCAAAATTCGGCGCCGGCGACAGCGTCACGAAAGTGCCGACGCGGGGAACTTCGCGCGACACTTCCTCGACCACTTGCTTGATCAGGAAATGGCCGAAGGTGACGCCGGCAAGCCCGCGCTGACAATTGGTGATCGAATAGAACACCGCCGTGGTCGCGCGCTGCGGTTCGACCGGTTCGCGCCTCTCGGACAGGATCGGCGCGATCGCTCCGGGGATTTCACGCGTCAGCGCCACTTCGACGAAGATCAAGGGTTCGTCGACCAGCGCGGGATGGAAGAAGGCATAGCAGCGGCGGTCCGGCGGATCGATGCGCCGGCGCAGTTCGTCCCAATCCTGGATTTCGTGAACCGCCTCGTAGCGGATGATTTTTTCCAGGATGGCAGCCGACGTCGACCAGTCGATCCGGCGCAGCACCAGAAATCCGCGATTGAACCAGGACGAGAACAAGTGGACGAAGTCGTTGTCGATCACGGCGAGTTCGTCGCGACGATGGTCCATGGTGTCGAGCAGCTGCTCGCGCATGCGCACCAGCGCCGCGGTGCCGCCCGGCGCCAGGTTGAGCCTGCGGAACAGTTCGAGTCGCCGCGGCTCGCTCGCCACATGCAGGTCCGCCGCCGTCTCGTCGGATGGCGATTGCCGCCACGCGGCGATGGCTTGATCGATGCGGGCGCGATCGTGGCCGAACGTGGTGGCAAGCGCTTCGAAAAAGGCGATGCGCGGCCCGGTCGTGAGTTCCGCGTAGCTCGCCAGGATCTCCTGCGCCAGTGCGACGCCGGAGGCCTCGCCGCGGCCGGAGAGCAGTTCCTCGCATTGTTCGATCAGACCAGCCGAGCGCTCATGGGCCGGCTCGCGGCGCTCGCGCTTGATGAGTGCGCGGCTCCTCTCGGCGATGCTTTGCAGCATTTCGCTGAAGAATGAGGTGTCCACCAATTCATCCGATCCGGCCGGCAGGGCTTTAGCTAATGATCGCGCAAAGCAATGACAAGTTCGCTAACGGTGAGCGACCACAGACGAATCTGGACAAATCCCCGTCGCTTTGTCACTTAAACGCCGGCGCGGCGGCTGGTCGCGCGGCGTAAAGGGTCGATCATGCCGGAACCGTCCAAACCGGGGCCCAAACCGGGCCCACTCGCCGGATTGCGCGTGCTGGAGCTGGCCCGCATCCTGGCCGGACCATGGGCCGGACAGATCCTTGCCGATCTCGGCGCCGACGTCATCAAGGTCGAGCGCGAGGGTTCGGGTGACGACACCCGCGCCTGGGGTCCGCCATTCGTGCCGGCGGCCGACGGCGGCCATCTCAGCTCGGCCTATTTTCACTCCGCCAACCGCGGCAAACGCTCGATCGCGCTCGATTTCACCAAGCCCGAAGGCCAGCGCATCGTCAACAAGCTGGTGGCGCGCTCCGACGTGCTGATCGAGAATTTCAAGGTGGGCGGCTTGGCCAAATTCGGCCTCGACTATGACAGCCTTGGGCCCGCCAATCCGCGCCTGATCTACTGCTCGGTGACCGGCTTCGGCCAGACCGGACCTTCGGCGGCGCGCGCCGGCTACGATCTGATGGCGCAAGGTATCGGCGGCATCATGGCTATGACCGGCACGCCCGACGGACCGCCGATGCGGGTCGGTGCGCCGATCGCCGATATTTTCTCCGGCGTCTATGCGGCGGTCGGCATCCTCGCCGCAGTCACGCGGCGGGAGCAAACCGGCCGCGGCGGCTATGTCGATACCGCGCTGGTCGATTCCACCGTCGGCACGCTGGCGTTTCAGGCGCTCAATTATCTGGTTTCCGGCGAAGTGCCCAAACGCATCGGGAATGCGCATCCCAATCTGGTGCCCTATCAGGAGTTTCCGGTCGCTGACGGCGCCGTCATCATCGCCACCGGCAACGACCCGCAATTCGTCAAGCTGTGCGGCATCCTCGGCGCGCCGGAACTGGCCGAGATGCCCGCTTACAAGGACAACAAGGGCCGCCTCGCCCACCGCACCGAACTGGTCGGCAAGCTCTGCGCGCTGACTTCGCAGTTCAAGCGCGAGGCGCTTCTCGACAAGCTCGAAGCCGCCACCATTCCCGCCGGTCCGATCAACGACCTCGACCAGGTTTTTGCCGATCCGCAGGTCATCCATCGCGGCATGAAACTCGCGCTCGACAGCCCGGCCGCCAAGGGCGGCAAAATTCCCGGCATCCGCACTCCGATCGTGCTCGACGGCATGCCGATGGCCTCGGAGCGGCCCTCGCCGCGGCTCGGCGAGCACAGCGCCGAAATCTTGCGCGAGATCGGCGAGGGGTAATTTCATCCTGCCCCGCGAAGCGGGGAAGGGGGACCACCCGTAGCGCGTAGCGCGAAGGATGGTGGAAGGGGCGCGGGCCGCGACGATATTTCGGCGACGACAACGAAGCGCGGAGTCAGAGGCCCCCTCCACCGCGCAAACGCGCGGTCCCCCTCCCCCGCTGCGCGGGGGCGGATAAAGCAATCCCATTCCCGCGCGCGATCTGCGCGCGAGTGATGTCAAACAGCAATGTCGAACGGCCCGTAGTCGTAGCCCGCATGAGCGGAGCGATATGGGGGCTACGATCGGGAAGCTACACTGTCCAGCGATGGAGGGTGGGCAAAGGCGCAAAGCGCCGTGCCCACGCTGTGCATCGCCGTATCGCCTCTCGTTCCGCGTGGGCTTCGCTTCGCGAAGCCCACCCTACGAACAAAAAATAAGGGAAGCGAAACGCCGGCAGTCGCAATGTTTCATGTCCCGCACCTGACCTCTTTCTCCTCCCCCGCTTGCGGGGGAGGGTAGGGAGGGGGCGCGGGTCGCGCCACGGATAAGGCGGCTTGCGCCGCCCTTCCGCTCTCGGGCGCGCTCGCCTGCCGGCGTTCCACCACGGCTCTTGCGGTCGCGACCGAACGCCACCGCTCAGCTCCAGTTCACGCGCTTCCTGGGACGGAACTAGGGAGGAGCGGGTGTTATCCGCTCCCGGCCGTCCCAGTGCAGCGGGCGGTATGACCCGCAGACCGGTCGTCGTGCCGGCCGGGCGTTTTGGCCCGGAGCCGCCCGGGAGCGGGGCTGACAACCCCGCCCGCGGGAACCGCACTCGCCCCTCTCCGCCGGTGTCACCCGGCGGTGTCCCTTAGGGCGAGATTGATTCGCAATATGTAACGGAAGTGGGGACGAATGTCAAGTGCGGTCACTTCGATGTTGACAACTGTCTCCGATTGTGAGACAATGCCGTAATGATTCGGATCTGGCGTTTTAAGCGAAGGCGGCGAGGACAATCTCGGTCTCGCTTGCACCAATGACGGCCTCCTCATGGGCCGCACGCCGCTGATCGAGCGGCGCGATCATCGTTTTGTGGTCCGCGACCGGGAAGAGATCGAAGCCCTGCTTAGCCGCGCTTATCGGAAAAATATTACGGCAGACCGGCTGATGCCTGGGCGCGCGACTGTGGCAGCCGCGTTGAACGCCAACGACCCATGTCTGGCGCGGATTGCAGCAGTGCATCTACGCATTCCCGATCTGCCCGATCGATCCGCGCGAGACAGCCTGGAAGCCGAAGATAATTTTGTCAAATACGCGCGCACGCCTGCGATCGGCGAACCGCGCAAGGTCGACAGCAGTTCCATCGACGCGACCGAGAAACTCTACAATCCCGACGAGCCACGCGTGCCGGCCGGCAGCGGCAGGACCAGCGGGCAATGGACGCGCGATGACGGAGCGCCTGGAAATTCGCTGCTTGGCGGCTTCGCAGTGCCGGCTGCGGCGACACTTGCCGATCTCACGGCATCGGCGGCGGAGTCTCTCGGCGAATTTGCCTTGCGCTTTCTAGCGCCGCGCTTAGGCAGTCCAGCGGCCGCGGCATTCGGCTTGTTGTTCATCCCATCGCGCAACGACATTGGCATCGAAGGGGGCGTGGAGGGTGTACCCGGATTCCATTACGCCTGGAATCGCGACGAGTCCCTGCTGCACTTCACTTACGACGATGCCGATGGGAAGCGGACCACTTTCACAGCCGAGCTCGAGGACGACGTGTTCCGCGACCAGCGTGGGCAGGTCGTCGCCCGCGTGTTGGCTGGCGGCACCATAGCAATCGATACCAGCGCTATTTTCCCGGACGCCCTGAACGACAACGAGCCGCGGCTCTGCCCGATGCCGGGGCTCGACAAGCCTGGTGAAAGAGGCAGGGACTACGAGGACTACGTAAAGAGCATCGTCAATCCACAGGACACGACTCCCCGCTACTGGGGCTTTCAGCTCGCAGACCCCGAAAGCGGTAAACTTGTTTATTATGATGACTGCCAGCACACAACCGGCATGATGGTCGAAGCCAAGGGGCCGGGATATGCACGTCTTCTGACATTCGAGAGCGTCAAAGATTCCATCATCGACGAATTTCTGGACGAGTCCGAGCGGCAACTCGCAACACTCGTCACGCGTCAGCTTCGGTGGTATTTCGCCGAACCGGCAGCGGCTGAGTTCACAAGAAGGCTATTTGAAGGGTACGACGAAGGCCGGGATAGGATCGACATCGAGGTATTGCCCTGGCCGGAGAAAAGCCAGTGAACGACATCACATTTGAGTATTCCATTCGTTCCGACCTACCGGGCCATCCCGAAGAACCAGCATCGCTTGGTGCGAAGTTCGTCGATACGCTTGATGCTTTGAGCCGCATTGATCCGACTATCTTCACTTCCTGGGAGGTTATGGATATGCCCGCGAGGGATTCCCTCCCGCTCGCGCAAGCGCGGCATCGCATTGGCTCGATCATCGAGAAGAATGTGACCCGCGATGATTTCCGCCGCCCGGAGCCATATTACGGTTACAGCGCAGTCGCCTTTACCGGCAATGTCGCCAAGTCACGTCGGGTCAGCCTGCGAATCAAAGCTGGCGGAAATAGGAAGGGGCGCACCACTCTTGAAACTGGAGATTGGAAAGTCTTTCCCGATCCGGCGATCGTGACTTACCCGATCTTCAAAGCGGCGTTGCTTGCGCTCAACGCGATCTGGCTGCCGCCGTGTGCCTGCGCCGACGCTTTCAGGATGGACTACGATAAAGCGCCGCTGATCCCCGGCACTCCGTTGTTTCCCTACTCGCGCTTCCACATTCCGTGGCTCGCTTATCTCTCGGCGCCGCTTACCGACGACCTCGATCTGCCAGCCGACATCCCGACCGAACGCACGCCCGACGGCGGGCTCCTGATGATCGCCGCCGAGAAACGGCTCGATCCCACCGATCCCGAGCACCTGCGCCGCGCGCGCATTCTCGGCGAGACCATGATGGCGCGCACGGGCTATTCGCCTTACTAGAGCCCTATCCGTTCTGATTGAATCAGAACCGGGCTCTAGCTTTTTGTTTGAGCATGATCTTTTCGGAAAACCGGCTCCCACTTTTCCGGATCATGCTCTAGGGCCGCGCGCTGATAATGGCGACACGGAAGGCTCTGCACTGGCCAACGGCGGCGCGGATGTGTTGTTCCTCCCACGCGCCCATCGCCTCACTTTTGCGAAAATCTTACCGCGCAAAGTCAACATCTCGTCTTGCATGCCGGGTATTGCGCTTAACGGCGCGGGATTTGCATCGGGTCCCGTGGCGGCGGGCCAACACAGGAGCATGAGATGCCCAATCGAGGTGAGCTTCCCATTCCGGCAATGCGCGGCAGAAGCGCCGCCGACAGCCGCGCAGCGAACTCGGATGCCGACGCCTGGGCCGTCATCGCCTTTTGCGCGATCGGCGGGTTGTTGTCGTTCTATTTCGCCATCTCGTCGGTTGGCTTCGACGCATTCCCGGCGCTGATGTCGCAGATTCCCGGGGGATGACGCGACAGGCAGCCTGCCTCCGCGCTGAGCAATATTGAGCGATTAGCCGACCGCGCGCGCCGGCGCCGAGACCGGTTCGCGGCCGCTTGATCCGTGCGCCTCGCGCAAGGCGGTTTCCAGCCCGGCAAGGTCGTAGGGCTTCTGCAGCACCGCAAAGCCGCGGCGCACCGCGTCCTGCGCGCTCGAACTATAGCCGGTCGTCAACAGCACCGTGATGCCCGGATAAAGCCGGCACACCGTCTCGGCCAATTGCAAGCCGTTCATTCCGCCCGGCATCAGGATGTCGGAGAACACCAGGTCGATGCCGCCTTTGCGTTCGATCAGATCGAGGCCGGCTTGCGCGCTCGCCGCATGGCGCACCGCGTAGCCGAGCTGTTCGAAATAGGCCTCGGCGACTGCGGCGACTTCGGCGTTGTCTTCGACGACCAGCACGGTGCCGGCGGGCGGCGCGGTGTCGATGGCGGCGATGTCGTGGCGCGGCTGCGCCGGGGCCTCCCACGTTCGCGGCAAAAACAGCGTAACGGCGGTGCCGCGCCGCGCCGAGGTGGAGATGCTGGCCGCGCCGCCGGACTGCCGGGCAAAGCCATAGACCTGGCTCAAGCCGAGCCCGGTGCCCTTACCGACTTCCTTGGTGGTGAAGAACGGCTCGAACACCCGCGGCAGGACATCGGGCGGAATGCCGGTGCCGGTGTCGGCCACGCGCAGGGCGACGAATTCTCCGCGCAGCCCCTCCTCCAAGCCCTTGCCGCGCATCGCGACCGGCTTGGCGCTGATGGTCAGCGTGCCGCCCGACGGCATGGCGTCGCGCGCGTTAAACGCGAGGTTGAGCAGGGCAAGCTCGAACTCGCTGGGGTCGACCTTGACCGCGCACGGCCGCCGCGGCACGCCGAGGCGGATGTCGATGTCGCCGCGTAGTGAGCGGCTGAGCATGTCCTTGATCTGCGGCAGCCGCTCGGCGAGGTCGATCACGCTCGGCTGCAGCGTCTGCCGGCGCGAGAAGGCGAGCAATTGCCGGGTCAGGCTTTCGCCGCGCTCCGTCGCATTGGCGATGGTGTCGAGCAGCTGGGTCTCTTTCTCGCCGCTGACTTGGCGGCGCAGCCGCGCCACCGTGCCGCTAACGATCATCAGGAGATTGTTGAAGTCGTGGGCGACGCCGCCGGTCAATTGGCCGATGGCTTCGAGCCGTTGCGCCTGGCGCAGCGCGTCTTCGGCGAATTCGCGGCGTTGCGCCTCTTCGTAGAGCCGCTTGGTCCGCCGCAGCACCACCCACAGCGCGGAGAACAAAAGCAGCGTGACCGGCAAGCCGAAGATCAGATGGCTGCCGACCTGATTAAGCCAGGCGGCGCGGATCGCGGCGGCGTCGATGCCGGCAATGGCATAGACCGGATAACCCGGCAGCTTGCGAAAGCCTACCTGCCGGTCGTGGCCGTCGACTTCGGAATGGGCCGAGAACAGGCCGCGCGTCAGGCCGCGGCCGATCGCAAGCCGCAACATGCTCTGCGGACTGAGCTGCTGCGACGGCCGCGAGCCGGCCGGATACCGCGCCAGCAATACGCCGTCGGCGCGCGCCAGGGCGTAGAAATTTCCCGGCGACTGCTCGATCATCGAATAGAAGTCGTCGAAGTAGCGCGGCCGCACCGCAACCGCGATGACGCCGCGGAAAGCGCCGTCGGCGGAAGCAAGACGCTGCGAGATTTCGAACAGATCGGCGCCGGCGGCCCGGATTTTCGAGCTGCGCACATCGCTGACATAGGTCCCGGCGTCGGTGTCGGCCTGCGCCGTGAAGTAATTGCGATCGGCAAAATCGGCGCCGCGCGGCAGCACGCCCGGCTCGCTCGAGGCGAGCGGGCGGCCGTCGCGGCCGATCAGCACGATCGACTGCACCTGCGGCATGACCCCGACGATACGCTGCAGGCGCGGCGCGATGTTTCCTTCCGCCGCGCGCATCCGATCGTCCGACATGCCGCGCACCACCTCGTCGACTTCCGGGAAGATGCGGTCGACGGTTTCGAACACCTTGAGCGCCTGCTCCTGCAGCACGTCGAGCGAGCGATCGATACGCTCGTCGGCGACCGCGTAGACGTCGCGATAGTCGTTATAGGACGCATAGACGAACAGCGCCGCCGGAAAGACCAGCGACGCGACCATCAGCAACTGCAAGAGACGGATCGCCGAGTCTCGTTCCGTGCGCATCGCAGTCCGATTGTTGCAGCGGGCAATAGGCGCCGAAGCCACGCAACGACGCCAATGCCAGGGAAACTGTCAAACTTCTGCGGCGCGAACGAGGCGGTCAATCGCCGCATTCAATTGCAATTTCGTGACCGAAACGACAGCAGCCGTGACTTGACTGTCATAAATCGTCGCAATTGCAGCGGATGATGGAATTGGATTGCCGTCGCGTAATATTCCGCTCATTCCCGCGCAAGCGGGAATCCAGCAATTAAATTAAAATCCGGATCCCCGCCTTCGCGGTGACGGGCGGGCATTCAGCTTACCGCGGTCGGCGCCAGCGCGTCGATGTCGGTGACCACGTCGATGACGGCGGGGCGGTTGGCGGCGAGCGCCTGCGCCAATGCCGCCGGGAATGCCGACGCCTGCTCGACGCGAATGCCGAGCGCGCCCATGTCCTCGGCGATGCGGGCGAAATTCATTTTGCTGAAGGTCCACAATTCGCGCGCCTTGTCGGTCTGCTTGCCGCCATAGACGCGGTCGAAGCCGCGCTTACTCTGATTGCCGCCGCCGTTATTGTTGACCACGGTCACCGCATTGATGTTCCAGCGCGCCGCGGTCTCGATCTCGGCGATGTGGTACCAGAACCCGGCGTCGCCGGTGAAAGTCACCACCGGCCGCTCCGGACAGGCGCACTTGGCGCCGAGCCCCGCCGGAAATGCCCAGCCGAGATGGCCGGCGCTGCGCATATAGCTCTGCCGCGGCGAGGCGAGATCGAACATGCCGCCCATCCACATGCCGGCATGACCGGTATCGACGACGACGATGGCGTCGCCCGGCACGTGCCGGGACAATTCGCGGCACAGCCGCTCCGGACGGATCGGCACCGCGTCGGAATTGAGCGCGGCGGCGTATTTGTCGCGCCACTCGCCGCAGATTTTTTCCACTTCGGCGATCCAGCTTTTGCGCTTGGCCGCGCCGGCGCGGTCGGCCCGGGCCAGCATCCGCGCGAGCGTCACTTTGGCGTCGCCATTGACGCACGCCGCAAGTGGATAATTGCGGCCGAGCGCCTCCGCATCGATGTCGATCTGAATCGCCGGCGTGCCGATTTTCGGCACCGCCCAGAAATGCGTGGTCATGCCGCCGGTCTCGCTGCCGATGAAACAAACGAGGTCGGCTGAATTGACCACGCGGTTGGCGCTCTCGCGCGAATAAGAGCCGACGACGCCCACCGAGAGCGGATGGGCGCCGGGAATCGAATCCTTGCCGTTGAGCGAGGTCGCGACCGGAATTTGCAACGCCTCGGCGAGCGCGACGAGTTCGCCCGCCGCACCCGAAGCGCGCACGCCGCCGCCGGCGACGATGACCGGCCGCGCGGCGTCCTGCAGGATTTTCAGCGCGGCGCGCACGCTCGCTTCGTCCGGTTCCGGGCGGAACGCCGGCACGCGGGCGAATTGCGGCTCGACGAGCGGCTCCATGTCGGCTTCCTCGGCGTCGATCTGGCCCTCATTGCCGCGGAATTGCAGATGCACCGGCCCCGGGCACCCGGTCACTGCGGCGCGAAACGCCTGCCGCACCATGTCGGGAAAGCGCGCCACGTCGTCGACGGTGGCGTTGAACTTGGTCACCGGCTCGAACGCCGGCACGTCGTCGACCTCCTGATAGACCTTGCGGAACTTGTTTTTCGGCTCGCGGCCGCCGGTCATGGCGATGACCGGCGAATGGGCGAGCCAGGCGTCGCGCAATCCGGCGGCGAGATTGAGTGCGCCGATCACCTGCGCCATGCAGATGCCGGGCCTGCCCGAGGCGCGGGCATAACCGTCCGCCATATAAGCGGCGGCTTTCTCGCCGTGCACGTGCAGCCGCTTGATGTCGGTGCGCCGCTCCATCTCGGCATAGGTGGTGCGCAACACCGCCGGCACATGAAACACGTGCGTGACGCCGTAGCCTTTGAGCATATCGGCAAGGCATTGAGCGCCGGTCATTTTGCGGTTGTGGCCGATTTGCATGATCTTTGTTTCCTCGCTCGTTCCTTGTCATGCTCCGCGAAGGCGGAGCATCCAGTAGTCACTGTGATTACTGGATCATCCGCCTGCGCGGATGATGACGGGAAGGAATTATCCTAATCGTTGAACACCGCGACGGCGCGGATTGGCGAGCCGGTACCTTCGCGCCATTTCAGCGGCAGGCCGATGAACTGAAACTCGCCGGCGCCGAGCAGGCTTTCCAGATTGCACAAGCTCTCGATATGGGTGATGTCGAGGTCGAGGCAGGCTTTGTGCACCAGCGAGTTGACCTTGCCCTCGGGGCCGGGCCGCATCGAGTCGATGCCGAAATGCACGATGCTCTGCGCAGCGAGCCATTCGGTCGCCGCGACATTGACGCCGGGATTGTCGGTGGCATAGGCCGGCGTCGGAAAGGTGCGGGCGTGGTGGCCGGTGCACAAGAGCACGGTGCCCCTTTTCGGAATTGGAGCGCCGGCCTTCTTCACCGCGGCTTCGAGATCGGCCGGCGTGATTTCAGCCCGCGGCACAATATGCCGCAGGTCGATGCAGATGCCCTGCACGATGCAATTCTCCAGCGGATATTTGTCGATCGGCGTGCCGGTCTTGCCGAAATGGCGCGGCGCGTCGATATGGGTGCCGCCGTGGTCGGGCATGGAGAAGAACATCACGCTGTTGCCCTGGACGTTGCCCGACTCGGCGAATGCCTCTTCGTGCGTCTTCCAGATGCCGTGGATGACCGGCGGCTGCCCCGGATAGGACGGCGTGCGGTGGTACAGCTCCCGGCTCAAATCGACGATCCGCATGCAACGCGCCTCCCCTACTGGCCTTTCGTTGCACAAACACTATCCTCGGCAGTCCGCGGCGACAACGCCGTTCAAGAACTGGCAGCCGAGAACTAAAGGGAAACGCCGCATGAAAACTTCGACCGACCGCATCCTCACCACCCACACCGGCAGCCTGCCGCGGCCGAAACCGCTGATCGACCTCATCCTTGGGCGAGAGCAAGGCAACGCCGTCGCCGCAGACGTCTTCGAGGCCGCGACCGCCAAGGCGGTCGACGAGGTCGTGGCGCAGCAGGTCGCTTGCGGCGTTGACGTGGTCTCGGACGGCGAGATGAGCAAGCCGTCCTACACCACCTATATCCGCCATCGCGTCGACGGCATCGCGCCGGATCCGCGCGCCGCCGCGAAGGGCCGCGACATCATGATCGGCCGCGATCTCCTTGAGCATCCGGATTTCGCCCGCGAACGCCGCGGCTTTGCCGCCGTGCCGTTTCCCGGCTGCGTCGGCGAATTGCGCTACAAGGACCGCTCGGCGCTCGACCGCGACATCGCGCATCTCAAAGCCGCGGCGGCGAAAGCCAAGCCCACCGACGTGTTCATGACGGCGCCATCACCGGGCATCCTGACGCGCTTCATCATCAACCTGCATTACGCGTCCGAAGACGCTTATTTAGCCGCGCTCGCCGACGTGCTGAAGGTCGAGTACCGCGCTATCGTCGAGGCAGGATTCATTCTCCAGATCGACGCGCCCGACCTCGCCTCGGCGCGCAACAACCAATACCGCCATCTCACCGACGACGAATTTCGCAGCAAGATCGCCGAGCGCAACATCGCGGCGCTCAACGCGGCGATCGCAGGGCTTCCTGCGGATAAAATGCGGCTGCATATCTGCTGGGGCAATTACGAGGGACCGCATACCCACGATCTGCCGCTTGTGAAAATCATCGACATCGCCTTCAAGGCGCACGTGCAGGCGATCAGCATCGAGGCCGCCAATCCGCGCCACGATCACGAATGGGAAGACCTCAAGTCGATCAAGATACCGGACGACAAGATCCTCATTCCCGGCGTCATCGATTCGACCACGAATTTCGTCGAGCATCCGCGCCTGGTGGCGCAGCGCATCGGCCGCTACGCCGGCATCGTCGGCCGCGACCGCGTTATCGCCGGCGTCGATTGCGGCTTCGGCACCGCGGTGCGCACCGAGCCGATGGTGGTGGACTCGATCGTCTGGGCCAAGCTCACCGCGCTCGGCGAGGGCGCCGCGATCGCGAGCAAGCTATTGTGGCAGTGAACTCCGTCGCCCCGCTCGCGGCGCTTGCGGGAAGAGGCGAATTTGCATTCACTGCGGCTTGAGCCCGGCGAACTTCACCACCTTGGCCCACTTCTCGGTCTCCTCGGCGATGTAATTGCCGAAATCCGCCGGCGAAAGCATAAGCTCGCTGACGCCGAGGTCGCTCAGCCGCGCCTTGAATTTGGCATCGGCTTGCACCGCGCGGACTGCACCGGCAAGCTTGTCGATGATCTCCGCCGGCGTGTTCTTGGGTGCAACAATGCCGCTAAATCCGCTGGCCTCGAAGCCCGGCAATGTCTCGGCGACGGTGGGAACGCCGGGCAATTCGTCGATGCGGGTCGCCGTGGTCAGCGCCAGCGCGCGCAGCGTGCCGGTCTTGATATGCCCGATGGCGACAGAGATGCCGTCGACGCCCAGTTTCACCTGACCGCCAAGCAGATCGGTCACCATCTGGCCCTCGCCGGCATAGGGCACATGCACGACGTCGACGCCGGCCATCATCTTGAAAAGCTCCACCGCCAGATAGGGCGGCGTGCCGAGCGACGGCGACGCGATGGCGATCTTGCCCGGATTGGCTTTGAGTTGCGCGATCAGCTCGGCGACGGTGGTCGCCGGGAACGACGGGTTGGCGTCCAGGACCAGATTGATGCGGTTGATCGGCGCGACCGGCGCGGTATCGCGCACGAAATCGTAGCTGAGGTTTTTTATCAGCGAAGGGTTGACGGTGTTCGACGCCGCGGCGAACAACAGCGTGTAGCCGTCCGGCGGGGCGTTGACGACGGCTTCGGCGCCCAGCGAGCCGCCGGCGCCGGGCCGGTTTTCGACCACGACCGATTGGCCCAGTTCCTGCGCCAGCCATTGCGCCGTGATCCGGGCAATGATGTCGACCTGGCCGCCGGGCGGGAAGCCGACGATCAGCTTGATCGGCCGTGCCGGGTAACTTTGCGCGCGGACCATCGTGGCGGCGGCGGGCAACGCGGCGGCGCCCCCCGCCAGACGCAAAAGGTCTCGTCGTCGAAGCGCCATCACACCCTCCCCCCGTCTTTCGCAGCGTTGTGCGACAGCGCCGGATTGGTTCCGGCTGGCGGTTATTCCGGCTTGAAGTCCATCGCCACGCCGTTGATACAATAGCGCAGATGGGTCGGCGGCGGGCCGTCTTCAAAGACATGGCCGAGATGGCTGCCGCAACGGCTGCAATGCGCCTCGGTGCGGCTCATGAAAGAGCTGTTGTCGGTCGCGGTCTCGACCGCTCCCGGCTCCGGATCGTTGAAGCTCGGCCAGCCGGTGCCGCTGTCAAACTTCTTTTTCGAGGCGAACAGCTTTTGCCCGCAGCCGGCGCAATAAAACGCCCCGGCGCGCTTCTCGTAATTGAGCGCGCAAGACCCCGGCCGCTCGGTGCCGTGCTCGCGCATGATGTGAAACTGCTCCGGGGTGAGGAGCTTTCTCCACTCCGCGTCGGGGTGCGTGACGGGATATTGCTTGGCGTCGATCTTGGTATCCATGTCTATCTTGGTATCCATGCCTATCTTGGTACCCATGGCGGGACCGCCTGCGTTGCGGTGATCGGTAGCGCTAAACCTAATGAATGCCGGCAAAAGCGCAACCGTACCGGCCGTCACTTGATCGCGAGCCAGCGCCGCGACCGATGTCTTCAAGAAGCGCCGGCAAGTGCTATGATCCCCGACAATGACGCCTGGGAAGGATACGCCATGCTGGATTCACCCCACGCCAAGAGCGACGGCGCAAAGCCGCAGCAGGAGATGATCTCCGGCGCGTTCCTGCGCAACGCCTGGTACGTGGCGGCATGGTCCGACGCGGTCGGCGACGAACGGCTTGTCGCCCGCACGATCATGAACGAGCCGGTCGTGCTCTTTCGCAAAAACAACGGCGAGGTGGCGGCGATCGAAGACCGCTGCGCCCACCGCTTCGCGCCGCTGCATATGGGCAAGATCGTCGGCGGCGACCGCATCCAGTGCCCCTATCACGGACTGGAATTCGACGGCAGCGGCGCCTGCGTGCGCAACCCGCACGGCGCCAAGAACATTCCCGCGCGCGCCAGAGTGAAAAGCTATCCGGTGGTCGAGAAGCATAAGGCGGTCTGGGTCTGGATGGGCGCGGCGCCGGCCGACGCCGGAAAAATCCCGGATTTCTCCGTGCTCGACAGCGTGCCGGAGCTGCACACCACTAAGCGCGACAGCATCGCGATCAAAGCCCATTATCAGCTCATCATCGACAACCTGCTCGACCTCAGCCACACCTCCTATCTGCACGACGGCATTCTCGGCAACGCCGACACCGTCGAATCCGAGATCGCGGCGGAGCAGGATGGCGACGACATCGTGGTCAGCCGGCACGCCAGCAACGCGATTCCGCCCGGCATGTTCGTGCCGTTCTGGCCGGATCATCCGCCGCGCGTCGACAAGTTCACCAAAATGCGCTGGACGGCGCCGTCAACGCTGCGGCTGTTCTCAGGAATCTGCGCGATCGGCGCGGCGCCGGAGACCGGCACCGGCTATCACGCCGTCCACCTGCTGACGCCCGAGACCGAGCGCTCGACGCATTATTTCTTCACCGCCGTGCGCTGGGGCGTGAAGACGGCGGAGGACCAGCTCAACCGCGATCTGCAGACGCGGATCGCGGAAATGCGACGGTTTGCGTTTGAAGAGCAGGACGCGCCGGTGATCGAGGCGCAGCAACGCATCATCGAGAGCGCGACCGAGCCGCTCGATCCGGTGATCCTCGCCGTCGACGTCGGCTGCGTGCGCTACAAGCGCGTGCTGGGCAGGATGATTGCTGAAGAGCAGCAGCCGTAGGGTGGGTTAGCTGCGAAGCGGCGTAACCCACCAGCTGCCGATCGGTGGGCTTCGCTGCGCTCAGCCCACCCTACATTTTCTACATTTTATTTTATTGCCAGCGGATTGGTCGGCGAGCCGACCGCGCCGGTGATGGGAATGGCCGGCGCGACGAACATGAACTCATAGACGCCGTCAGCCGCGCAGTCCTCGGCAAGGTCTTTCAGATAAAAAATCTCGCCCATGGTCATGCCCATGATCGGGATGGTGATCCAGTGCCAGGGCTGGTTGATGCCGGCTTCGGTATTGTTCGGCCGCACCTCGCAGCCCCAGGTGTCGCTGGCGAGCGCGGCGAGCTCGGTCTTGGCGACGAATTCCAGCGTCTCGAAGGCAAAGCCCGGCGCGTCGCCGCCGGGATAGCCGTCCCAGCTGCCGGCTTTGAGGCAGCGCTCCATCTGCCCGGTGCGCACGATGATGTAATCGCCGCGCTTGAACTCGATGTTCTGCTGCTTCGCCGTGAGGTTGAGATCGTCGCAGGTGATGCCGTAGCCGTCGTCGAGGCACTCCTTGCCGAGCGCGCGCGCCACGTCGAGAAACACGCCGCGGCCGACCATCTTGGCCTTGGTTTTCTCGATGCCGCATTTTTGCGCGCCGAACGACGACACTTCGCGGCAGTCGTAGCCGTTCCACATGTTGTTCTCGTAGAACACATGGCCGAGGCCGTCCCATTGCGTGCCGCATTGCAGCGGCATCGTCACCATGTCGTCGGCGGCGCGGATGCCGCGCTTGTCGAGCACGCCGGAATAGGCGTCGGTGCCGGTGCGCAGCATGGTGTGCAGCGGATTGATGCGGCCAAGCGCCGGATAACTGGTCTTGCCGCCCTGCGGCCCGTTATTGTCGAAGTTGAGCGCCAGCGAGATCACCTTGCCTCTTCTGACCAGCCGCGCCGCGGCGACAATATCCTCGGCGCTGGTGTGATTGAGCGTCCCGATCTCGTCGTCCGGGCCCCATTTGCCCCAGTTCTTGTACTTCTCCGCCGCCGCGCGGAGATCGTCTCGCGTCACTTTGCGCCCGGCCATTGGCTGTCCTTTTTCCTGCCCCGTTGGTGCTTATGCCCGGCAATGATAGCATCGGACAAACGCCGCGGAAGGTTTTTGTCGGGCCGGTCATGCGCATCATCGACATCCGCGAGACAGCGATCCCGCTCAATTCGACGCTCGCCAATTCGAGCACCGATTTTTCCGAGATGACGACCTCGGTGGTCGCAGTGATCACCGACGTCGTGCGCGGCGCCAGACCGGTCTGCGGCTTTGCCTTCAATTCCACCGGACGCTATGCCTGCGGCGCGCAAATGCGCGCGCGCTTCATCCCGCGCATTCTCAAAGCCGACCCCGAATCGCTACTCAACGACGCCGGCGATAATTTCGCGCCGGAAACGATTCTCGCCGTGATGATGCGCAACGAAAAATCCGGCGGCCATAGCGAGCGCTCGATCGGCATCGGCACCATCGAAGTCGCGGTGTGGGACGCCGTCGCCAAGATCGCGGAAAAGCCGCTGCACGCCGTGCTCGGCGAACGCTACAACGGCGGCAAGATCGCCGACAAAGTGTTCTGTTATGTCGGCGGCGGCTGGTATGCGCCGGGCAAGACGACACCGGACTTGCGCGACGAGATGCGCCGCCATCTCGACAGCGGCTATAGCATGCTCAAGATGAAAGTCGGCGGCATGCCGCTCGGCGACGATCTCGTCCGCGTCGAGGCGGTGAAATCGATCCTGCCGAAAGGCGGCGAGCTTGCGGTCGACGCCAATTCGAAATTTTCCCGCGACGACGCGCTGGCCTATGCGCGCGGCCTGCAGCCGTTCGCGCTGCGCTGGTTCGAGGAGCCGTGCGACCCGCTCGATTTCGCGCTGCTGGCCGAGATCGCCGCCAATTACGCTGCGCCGCTGTCGACCGGCGAGAATTTGTACTCGACGCAGGACGTGGAGAACCTGGTGCGCTTCGGCGGCTTGACGCCGCAGCGCCGCGACGTCATCCAGGTCGATCCGCCGCAGGCCTACGGCATCGTGCAATATGCGCGCACGCTCGACATGCTGGCGCGGCATGGCTGGCCGCGCCGCCTGTTGTTCCCGCACGGCGGCAACCAGATGTCGCTTGCGATCGCCGCCGGCTTCGGGCTCGGCGGCGCGGAAGCCTATCCGGGCGTGTTCGGCGATTTCGGCGGCTTCGCCGACGACGCGAAACTCGACGGCGGCTATCTGACGCTGTCGGACCGGACCGGCATCGGCTTCGAAGGCCAAGCGGGGCTGTACCGGATCATGCGCGAGCTGGCGGCGTGATCAGAACGACACGATTATCTTGACGGATTTTGAGGTTCCGCCGGCGTAACCGTCGGTGCCGGATTTCCTGCCGGCGCTTGGGTACCGATTGCGCGCCAGGCGGCATCGGCGGCGGGCGGCAACTTGTCCATATGCTTGAGGAACAACGCCAGCGTCCAGATTTGCCGGTCGTTCAGTTCGTCTTGCCACGACGGCATGCCGGTCCAACGGATGCCGTGCTTGATTTTCCAGAATGTCCAGCCTTGGGGATCGTCTTCCACTCCATCGGTCGCGAGTTGCGGCGGCTTTGGATATTCACCCTTGGCGATGGCCGACGCCGACGCATCGCCGGCCGCCGTGCCGTGGCAAATCGCGCAATGCGTCGCATACAGATGGATGCCTTCGATAAGTCCGGCATCCGTCAGCGAGACCGGATTGGACCCTCTGGGAGCATCGTTGTCCAGAACCGCCCGCAGATCCGTTCCGGCAATGAAATTCTCCATCGCTCCGGGCGTCGCATCCGCGTTCGCCGGAATCGCGCCGGTTCGCAACGCCGCATAGCCCAGCCCAGCGGCCGCCAGCAGCGTGACGATCATTCCCAGAATAAAGCTTTTGAGCATGGTTGCCGCCGGTGCGATGCCAATGAAAGCCGCCAACCTTACTGCCAATACCAGAAATGTGTCCGCCTCGGGGCGCAAAGTCACGCGCCGCGACGCAGCCTCAATCAATCGATCAGCCGGTCGTGGCGATGCGCAATCGCGGGTCCCGGGTGAAGGCGATCGCCACGACCATGACGATGCTCGCCGCCACGAAGAACCAGCCAAGCGCCGCGTAGCCGAAGCCCGCTGCGATGCTTCCGGCAACAAGGCCGGCGACGCCGGCGACGAGATGGCCGACGCCGCTCACCGCGCCGGTATGGGCGCCGAGCCTGTCCGCCCGGGCGAAGTCCTGCGCATAGGCGATGCCCATGGGATAGAAGGTCCCGTTCGCGGCCTGAAAGATCGAGGCGAAAATTGCCGCCGATAGGAAGCTCTGCGGCAGGACGAACAGCGGCGCGGCGAGAAGCAGCGCCACGCTGCCGAAGATGAGCAGCGACCGGCGCCGGCCGATATGGTCCGAGAGATAGCCCGCAACGAAACTGAAGACGAAGGCAGACCAGCCGGCGATGGACGCGACCGCCGCCGCTTCGCCCAGCGTAAAATGCTGCGCCGTGCGCAGATAGGTCACGAAAATGCCGATGAACCCATACTGCGTCAGACCCCAGCACGCCATCGTCACCAGCAAGAGCACCATGTTCCGGTTCGTCAGCCACGCGGTGCGCGATTCCGGATGCGCATCCGGCGGCGGCGGCAGCTCGTGCAACCGCGTGTCATAGACGCGGCTCTTGCCGCGCCCGACGGCATAAATGCACAGCGCCAGCGCCAGCCCGAACATGCCATAGGCGACAAACGGCGTCTGCCAGGCGCCGGTCGCGCGAAACATTGCGCGCGTCATCAGCGGGTTGAGCGCCAAGCCGATCGTGAACATTCCCCCGAGCGAACCCAACAGCAAGCCGCGTCGCCTGCCATAGACGCCGCCGACGAACGCAAAATACGCGGGAATGAAGATCGCCTGCCCGACGCCGAGCAGAATGCGCATCAGATAAAGCACCGGCAATGTCGAGGCCGCCGCGGTCAGAATGCTAAAGAGCGAAAATACCGCGATGCCGAGTGCGAGCGTGCCGCCACGGTTCCAACGGTCCGACACATGGCCGAAAAAGATTTCGACAACTCCGTCCCCGAGCAAGGTCGCGGTCGAGATCAGGCCCGCCGCGGCGAGGCTGGCGACGCCGATGCCTTGCATCACTTCGCGCAGGATGATGGCGATGTCGATGCGGGTCGGCGCCAATAGCGCGAAGCCGACGGCGACGAGCGCCACGGCAAGTCCGAGATGCGCCGGGCGTCCCGCTGCGGCCCGAGACTTGTTAGCCGGATCACTGGTCATGCAAAGCCTCCCAAGCGTGGCGACAACTCGCGAACGAGCCAGGTGACGATGGTGGGGAAGAGCGCCGGGCTCCGGCCCATATGCCCGCCCGGGAAGAAGCGCGCCGCCTTGGCGCCGCCGTGACGCAACAGCAGGTACATATCGTCGATCGGAAACACCGAATCGTCGACACCGTTGACGCATAGAAGCGGCGCCGACGGCCGATCAAGAATGCCCTGATCGAGGAGCGAGAGGCACGGCGCGTAGTCGAGCCATTCCGTCGCGGTGGCGCGGCCGAATGCCGAAGCTAGCGTCTCGGCCAGTTCAAACGGATATTCGCCGCACGCCGCGCGCGCGATCCAGTCCGCCTGGAACGCGTGGTGGGCCGGCCCGCCATGGGTGACCGCGGCGGCGATGCGGTCGCGGTGGGTGTGCGCAAGCTTCGTCGCCCAGTATCCGCCGGTGCTGGCACCGACGACGGCAATCCGCCCGGCGTCGAGGTCCGGCACGGACGCGATCCAGTCGAAGACGGCGTCCCACAACTCCTCGGCGTGCTCCGAGCCTGGAATCGGCGCGTCGCCGACGCCCGGCATATCCATCGCCAACACGGCAAAGCCTGCCGCGAGATAAGGCTCCGGCCGGCGATCTTCCTTGAAGGAATCGATGCCGCCCCATTGCACGACCACCGGCAGCCTGCCGTCGCGCTGCGGCCGGTGCAGATAGGCGATGATGGTCGCGGCGGGCGCGGCAGCGCCGGCATAGCGCATCTCGACACGCCGTACGCCAGGCTCGGTAAATGCAGCGGCCTTGAAATAGGCGTCCTGGGAGCGGCGATAGGCCGCCTGTTTCGCCGGCGAGTTCGGCGCGGGATAGCGGGCGACACGGAACAGACCGAACGCGGCAAGGTATTCGCGGCGCGCGGCGTCGCCGTCGCCTTTGGCCTCGGCGGCAAGTCCAGCCTGGTAGTGCGGCTCGGCGGCGGCGCTAAAGGCCATGGCCCATCGTTCACGGTCGAGCGTGCCGAGCCTGTCCAGGATCGCGCGCGCTTCCGCGGCGGGCGCGTGATCCATCGGATTGCGCCCCGCCTTCAACCGCTCCAAGAGAATATCGCGCACTTCCCCGTAGGGGCGGACGTAAAGGCCCCGTGCACTCGGCGTTTCCATCGCGGCATATCTTGCGTCGGGCAGTGCGCCGACACAAGCTGCGGCTGGTCGAGATGGCGCGGAATCTCATCCAGGTCTATTCGGCGACTTCGCCCCTATGCGGGCGTCGCGGCGCCCGAAGGCGGCGCCAGGTTCGCCACGGTCACTTCGCCGTCAGTGATGTAGTGGTTGACGTGCAACGGCAGATGCCCGCCGGATCGATAGGTATTCACGTCCTCGATCGCGCCATTCTGGCGCAGCTCGGCAATGATGTAGTCGCGTTCGGCATTGGTATCCGAAGCGGTGGCGTGGGTGATCTGAAATGTCAGCCGGGTCAGGGAAAAGCCGGTGTCTTTGGTGCCGGCGCCGACCCAGAAAACATGAGCCCGTTGCGGCGGCCGGTCGGTGTTGAGCCAGAAGCTCGCCGTCCCCACCGTGGCCTCGGCGCGCGCCGGGCTCAAAGCCCAGAATCGAATGTGATGGCGCTGGCGCGGACTGTCATCGATCGCCTTCTGGAAGCCGATGTCTTGGCCGCGTCCATAGAGATAGAGGGTGCTGAACGGCGCGGTCGGATAGGGCGAGTTGAATACGAAGGCGCGCACCATGCGCCACGAACTTGCCAGTCCCAACCGATCGGCCTCCGACCAGCCGGCGTGGGCGAACGCCGCGCGCAGTTGTTGCAGCGTTCCGATCAGGACGAGATTGACGGGATCGCCGGGCAATCCGTCGCCGGTGATGGTAAAGCGCGGCACCCGTTTGCGCTGGAGAATTTTAAGGCCCATGCGCACGGCGCGCGGCAGGACGATATACGCCGCGACTCCATAAGTGAGCGCCAGAGCCAAGATGGTCGGCAGCCTGTGGTCGGTAAATCTGAAGACGAAAACGATCAACCAGACGCTAAGGCCGCCCAATCCGAGGATGAGCAGGCGGTGCAACAGGCGTTTTAGAAATCTCACGATGTGGCCACTATCAAGCGATCGATGCGATTTTTATTTCGCACCGATCGTGCGCGGACCGGCGAGCCGGCTTTAGGCCGCTCGCTGCCGCGTAAGCGGGATTCCGGCGAAATGTTGCGTCCGCAATCGAACTTGCGGCGCGGATAATAACAACTACCCCGGCAGCCGCTCGATCGCCGCGCCGCAGCGGCCGAGCTTTTCTTCCAGGCGCTCGAAGCCGCGATCGAGGTGATAGACGCGGTTGACGATGGTCTCGCCCTCGGCGGCAAGCGCCGCTATGACGAGCGACACCGACGCGCGCAGATCGGTCGCCATGACCGGGGCGCCCTTGAGCACCTCGACGCCTTCGATCGTGGCGCGTTCGCCGTCGAGATGGATGCGGGCGCCGAGCCGCGCCAGTTCGCCGACATGCATGAAGCGGTTCTCGAAAATGGTCTCGGTGATATGCGAGGTGCCGCGCGCGCGCGTCATCAGCGCCATCAGCTGCGCCTGCAGATCGGTCGGGAATTCCGGAAACGGCGCGGTGGTCACGTCGACCGGCGACAGGCCCGCGCCGTTGCGGGCGACGCGGATGCCCTGATTGGTCGGCGTGACGCTGACGCCGCTGCGGGTCAGCACGTCGAGCGCGGCCTGCAACAGTTCGGGGCGCGCGTTTTGCAACAGAATGTCGCCGCCGGCCATGGCGACCGCCATGGCATAGGTGCCGGTCTCGATGCGGTCGGGCAAAACGGCATGGCGCGCGCCGTTAAGCTTGGCGACGCCCTCGACCGTAATGCGGCGGGTGCCGGCGCCGGAAATGCGCGCGCCCATCTTGTTGAGGCAATCGGCGACGTCGGCGATTTCCGGTTCCAGCGCCGCGTTGTCGATCACGGTGACGCCGTCGGCGAGCGAGGCCGCCATGATCGCGGTGTGGGTGCCGCCGACCGTGACTTTGGGAAACACGATCTCGCCGCCCTTCAAGCCGAGCGGCGCGCGGGCCACCACATAGCCGCCGTCGATCTCGATCTTGGCGCCGAGCTGTGACATCGCCATGATGAGAAGATCGACCGGCCGCGTGCCGATGGCGCAGCCGCCGGGCATCGAGACGCGCGCCTCGCCCATGCGCGCGAGGAGCGGCGCCAGCACCCAAAAGCTCGCCCGCATTTTGGAGACCAGCTCGTAGGGCGCGGTGGTATCGACGATGCGGGCCGCCGAAATGTGCAGGGTCTGGCCGTGATCGGCGGTCTCGCCGGAACGCTTGCCGCCGACCATGATGTCGACGCCGTGATTGCCGAGGATGCGCTGCAGCAGGCCGACATCGGCAAGGCGGGGCACATTGTCGAGAATGAGCGTCTCGTCGGTGAGCAGGCTCGCGATCATCAACGGCAGCGTCGCGTTCTTGGCGCCCGAGATCGGGATGGTGCCGTTGAGCGGCCGGCCGCCGACAATGCGAATGCGATCCATATCTACCCCCGCTGGCCCTGCTCTGCCTCACTCCCGGCTCCGATTGCGGCGAAAGTCGGGACCTGCCGTTTCCATTCTGGCATCTTTTGCTAAGGAATCCTCCCCCGGCGCGCGCGTCTGCGCCCGGCCGCGGGCCTGCGCTTTGCGCCGTTTGAGGTTTTCGCGCAGCGCCGCAGACAGCCGCTCGCTGCGCGCCGCCGATTTTTCCGTTTTGCCGCGTTCAGTCATGACGGCCGTTCAAAGCACGCTCCCTGCCGCGCGGCAACAGCCCGCGCGCTTGCGCTCACGACCCCCCTATGGCAAGGATCGCCGCGCTTTTTGCGGCTATATTTGCCGCGCGAGCGGCCGAGACAGTCCGCTGCCGTAGCTCAGTGGTAGAGCACTCCCTTGGTAAGGGAGAGGTCCTCAGTTCAATCCTGAGCGGCAGCACCATTTCTCCGAGCTGGCGGTCTCACCGATAGACCTCCCGGCGATGGCCCACCGCCACTACGAGAACCACGAAGTGGTCGTCCTCGATGGCGGCCACGACCCGATAATCGCCCACGCGGTAACGCCACAGCCCCTTGCGGTCGCCGGTAAGCGCATGACCCGAGCGGCGCGGGTCCTTGTTGCCTGAGATACGCTCGCGCAAATAGCGTAACACGCGGCTCTCTGCATCGGCGCCGAGCTTGCGCAGGTCGCGAACTGCCGCCCGATCGAACTCGATCCGCCAGAGTGGCGTTGCCATCTAACGTTTGCCGCGCCGCTTGAGCTGCCGCTCCAAGCCTTCGAGCGTCACCCGCGGCCCGCCGCGCGCAAGCCGCCGCCGCGCCAAATAATAATCCTCTATGTCCTCGATCTGCCGCAAGATCGCCTCGCGGGCGTAATAGCTCTTGCTGCGGCCGGTTTTCTTCGCCAGAGCGTCGAGCCGCCGCTCGATTTCGGGGGGCAAACGGAGCGCAAGCATTTTGAGTCTCCTGGCTGTTCGTTGTTGCTATACATGTATAGCAATGCCGGGAAGATATCTACGCAAATCGTTCGTGCGGCAGCTCAGTGGTAGAGCAAATCCTGAGCGGCAGCACCGGTTTTCTCGGTTCAAAGGGCCGAGCGGAGCGTGGTCCGAAACTTTCTGTCGCGCTTGATATGCCATTCGCGGCTCATCGCGTCGCCAGGCGTTTCGCAGCACTCGGAATAAAGCAAAATCCAATTCCGCCCGCGCGTGGATTTGGCGCCGCGCCCGGCATTGTGCTGGGCCAAACGCCTTTGCAGTTCGGTCGTCCAACCGACATAGGTCCGGCGATCGTTGTTGCGCCGGCTACCCAGCACATAGACGAAACAGCGCCTGTGGCGGCTGGGTGGTGCTTTATTGTGTCGGGCAAGGACCCGCGCTTTGGACCCGATCATCGCGGCGCTACACCGCGACCTTGTTGAGAAAGCCGTCGGTCTCGGCGCGTAGATTCCCGACCGAGGCGTCGACCGAATTGGAGGCATCGATCATCGGGACGAGTTCGAGCAGCGTGAGCACAACGACAACAGGCAGATAGACGGCGCGGCGCCGCAGCGGGTCGGCCAGCGTACCGTGGTGATCGGCCAGTAGATAGAAAAGGCCGATCCAGAACACGGCGATCATCGCCATGCCGAGCAGCGGCGCCGGCCGCAGCAGCGCACGCAGCCAAGTCAGCAAGCGGTGTGTGGTCATTAGCCCCGGTTCCTCAAAGGCTTATGCCACGGCGGAAGTTTGAATTCGGTTAAATTTTAGGCAACGTGTTAAGGAATGGTAAACTCTAGGATCGGTGCAAACGCGGACGAGGGAGACTTGTTGTGCTGGCTCCGCACGCTGCCATGAAGAACCGCATCGCCATGTACAACGGCAATGCGCTCAAGATCGGCCTGTTCGGCGCCAATTGCTCGTCGGGCCGCACCGCCACCACGGTGCCGGAACGCTGGTCGGCGAGCTGGCCGGACTGCCTGGCGCTGGCGCGGCTCGCCGATGACGCCGGGCTCGACTTCATGCTGCCGATCGCGCGCTGGAAGGGCTACGGCGGCGACACCGATTTCCACGGCCGCTCGCTCGAAACCATCACCTGGGCGGTCGGGCTTCTATGCGCCACCAAGCGCATCACCGTGTTCGGCACCGTGCATGCGCCGCTGTTTCATCCGTTGATCGCGGCCAAGGAATTCGTCACCGCCGACCACATCGGCGAGGGCCGCGTCGGCGTCAACATCGTCTGCGGCTGGAACGAAGGCGAGTTCGACATGTTCGGCGTCGACTTGCGCGAGCACGACGCGCGCTACGATTACGCCCAGGAATGGATCGAAATCGTCAAACAGGCGTGGCAGCGCGACGGCACGTTCGACTATCGGGGAAAGTTCCTGCAGCTGGAAAAGGTGCGCGCCTACCCGAAGCCGTTCGGCGACACGCGGCCGATGCTGATGAATGCCGGCTCGTCCGACGCCGGGCAGGCATTTGCGCTTAGAAACTGCGACGCGTTTTTCGTCGCCACCGCCGGCTCGCGCACGTCGCTGGCCGGCAATACCGCCAAGGTCGCGGAGATCAAAGCCGCCGCGGCGCAGCTCGGCCGCGACATCGAGGTTTTCACCGTCGGCCAGGTGATCTGCCGGCCGACACAGCAAGAGGCCGACGACTATTACCGCCACGTCAATATCGACAATGCCGACTGGGGCGCGCTCGACGGCATGCTGGCCAACAAGAGCATCACGCCGCAAACCATCGCGCCGGAGCAATACGAAAAGAAGCGGCGCTATTTCGCCGCCAATGCGGTGGGCGGCTATCCGTTCGTCGGCACGCCGGACCGCGTCGCCGAGGAGCTTGCCACCATCAGCCAGGCCGGCGTGCGCGGCATCGGGCTATCGTTCGTCAATTACCTCGCCGAAGTGCCGTATTTTTGCGCCGAGGTTTTGCCGCGCCTGGAGCGCGCCGGCGTGCGCGCGAAGCAGTGAACATGAAAGACGTGTTGCGGACGAACGGGATGCGCTACAATACGTCTAGCGGAGAACTCATGTGACCAAGCTCGTCCAGCAGGCGGTTGCCGCCATCAGTCAATTGCCGCCGGAAACCCAGGACGATCTCGCCCGCCTCATGCTGGCCCTCGCCGAAGGGGCGCCGACGCCGCTGACGGCGGATGAAGCCGCGGCGATCGCAGAAGCCGAAGCTGAACTCGCGCGCGGCGACCGCGTGCCGCCGGAAACGATCCAGGCGTTCTGGCGCACGCACGGTCTATGAAGGTTGTTTATGCGCCGCGCGCACTGCGTGATCTCGACAACATTGTCGCCTATCTGACCGAACGCAATCCTGCTGCCGCGCTCGCAGTCCTAGGCGCCATCAAATCGTCGATCGATACCTTGAGTTTCTTTTCGCAGATTGGCCGTCTTGTTGACGATGCCGGTCATCGCCGCGTGCCGGTTCTGCGCTATCCCTATGTCATTTTCTAACGTATAGCGGGCGATGAGCTCTTGATACTTCACTTCCGCCGTGCGTCTCGCCGCCCAATCGATCCCGCAACCGCGTTATGAGTCTTGCCATGAACACGCAAATCCGTCCGCCGCGCATCGGGCCGCAGCCGTGGCAACAGGTGCGCGGCAAGCTCGACCAGTCGCTGCCGTTCGCCAATATGCGCGACACGCCGTATTACCGCGACGCGGTGTGGGAGCAATTCTCCAAGGCCGAATACGAGCGCCGCTACAAGGCGCTGCGGGCAAAAATGCGCGAAGAAAAGCTCGACGCCGTGATCGTGCCGGGCGGGCCGAGCCACTGGAGTTTCGGCGGCGGCATGCTGTGGCTGACCGGGCATTGGGAATGGCACGCGCTGGCGAGCTACGTCGTGGTGCCGCTCGATGGCGAGCCGACCCTGATCTATTCGATGGGCGGCACGCACGCCGAAGCGGTGCGCCGGCAGGTCGAGGTTGCCGTGGCGGACGTGCGCCACAGCCGCAGCGGCCGCTATGCCGACATCATGGTCGAGCGCCTGCGCGAACTGAAATTCGAGCGCGGCCGCATCGGGCTGATGGAAGTCGATCCGCGGCACGGCGATTACCTGCCGGTGAACCAGTACAACGTGCTGCGCGATAACCTGCCCGGCGCCGAGCTGGTGTTCACGCAAGGGTTTCTGCATGAGCTATTGTCGATCCACAGCGCCGAGGAACTCGACTGCGTGCGCCGGGCCGGCGCGTTGTGCAAGAACGCGATGGACGCGATGGTGGCGCGCGCAGCTCCCGGAGTGAAGGAATACGAGCTGCGCGCGGCGGCGGGCGCGGCCATCCTGGAAGGCGGCGGCGACATCGACTTCCTGATCATCGGCTCGACGCCGATGGCGAATCCGGCGCAGATTTTCGGCAATCCGCGGCCGTCGTCGCGCGTGCTGCAAAAAGGCGACATTATCAATATGGAGCTTGCCGCCGGCTATCGCGGCTACACCGCCCAGATCGGCTCGCCGATCTGCGTCGGCGAGCCCTCCGATATGGTGCGCAAATTCTGGGACGAGATCACGCTGCCCGGCTATCGCAAGATCGTCGCCGAGATCGGGCCGGGAAAGCCTGCGGAGAACATGCGCCAGGCCAGCAAATTCTTCCGCGACAACGGCTATCAGTCACGGCCGACGCAATGTCACGGCATCGACCTCGTCACCGACAAGCCGCACGTGGTCGCCGAGCACGTCAGCGCGGAGAAATTCGAGGAAGTGCTCAAGCCCGGCATGGTCATCATGGCCGAGCCCAATCCGATCACGCCGGACGGGCTGTTCGGCATTTTCCTCGGCCACACCTTTATCGTCACTGCGAGCGGCCACGAAGTCGTCGACGATTTCCCGCTGCAGATCGCAGTGGCGCGGGGGTGACACTCCTCCCTCTTCCCGCGTGCGGGGAGAGGTGAATTACCCCGACGTCAAAAACCTGAAATCACACCCCTCGTCGGCGCCGGTGATCTGCTCGGCGAACAGCTTGGCATAGCCGCGCGCCGGTATTGGCACTGCCGCCGGCGCCGCGGCGGCGCGCTTTTTCAGCTCGGCGTCGTCGACCAGGAGCTCGATGCGGCGGTTCTGCACCGACAGCCGGATGCGGTCGCCGTTCTTCACCAAGCCGAGCGGACCGCCGGAGGCCGCATCGGGCGTGACATGGAGCACGATGGTGCCGAACGCGGTGCCGCTCATGCGCGCGTCGGAAATGCGGACCATGTCCTTCACCCCCTTGTGCGCCAGCTTCTTCGGGATCGGCAGGTAGCCGGCCTCCGGCATGCAGGCCGGCGCATGCGGCCCGGCATTCTGCAACACCAGAATGTCGCCCGCCTCGACGTCGAGCTTGGGATCGTCGATGCGTGCGGCGAGATCTTCGAGCGAGGAAAACACCACCGCTTTGCCCTCGTGCTCGAACAATCCGGCGTCCGCCGCCGAGCGCTTGAGGATGGCGCCTTGTGGCGCCAGATTGCCGAACAGCGCGACCAGACCGCCTTCCGGTTCGAGCGGCTTGTCGGCGGGCGCCACGATCGAGCGATCGACATAGGCATCCGCATCGCCGTCGAGCCGGTCGCCCAGCGTTTCGCCGGTCACCGTCATGCAGTTAAGATGCAGCAGCGGCTTCAGTTCGCGCAGCAGCGCACCCATGCCGCCGGCCGCGCAAAAGTCTTCCATATAGCCGTTGCCGACCGGCTTGAGATTGACCAGGACCGGCGTCGTGTCCGACAGCGCGTTGAGGCGTTCGAGCGAGACTTTGACGCCGGCGCGGCCGGCAATCGCGGTGAGATGAATCACCGCATTGGTCGAGCCGCCGAGCGCAAGCAGAACGCGGAGCGCATTCTCGACCGACTTTTCGTTGATCAAGGCCGCAGGCGTGAGCTTCGAGGCGATCAGCTTGACCGCCGCGGCGCCGGTCGCTTCCGCGGCGCGCAAGCGGTCGGCGTGCACCGCCGGAATCGCCGCGGTACCGGGCAGGCACATGCCGAGCGCCTCGGTGAGGCAGGCCATGGTCGAGGCGGTGCCCATCACTGCGCAGGTGCCCGCCGTCACCGCAAGCTGGCCTTCGACTTCGGAGATTTCATCGGCATCGATGTCGCCGGAGCGGTAGCGCGCCCAGAAGCGCCGGCAATCGGTGCAGGCACCGAGCCGCTCGCCGCGGTAGCGGCCAGTCATCATCGGCCCGGCGACCAGCGCGATGGCGGGACGATCGGCGGAAACCGCGCCCATCAGCTGCGCCGGCACGGTCTTGTCGCAGCCGCCCATCAGCACCACGGCGTCCATCGGTTGCGCGCGGATCATCTCTTCGGTGTCGATCGCCATTAGGTTGCGGTATTTGAGGCTGGTCGGCGTGAGAAACACCTCGCCGAGCGAGATGGTCGGAAATTCCAGCGGCAGCGCGCCGGCGGCAAGCACGCCCCGCTTCACCGCAACGAGCAATTCGGGAAAATGACGGTGGCAATTGTTGAAATCCGAGCCGGTATAGGCGATGCCGACGACCGGCCTGTCCAAAAGCGCGCGCGAATAGCCCATCGATTGCGCAAAGGAGCGCCGCAAGTAGCGCGAGAAATCGCGATCGCCGTAATCGGTGAGGCCGCGGTCTAGCCCGGCAGTGGTTTGTGACATCACTCGGTCATGTCCCCGTTGTTATCCGCGCACGTCTGTCATCGGCCGCAAGTCTGTTGTTATCGGCCGCAAGTCTGTTATCCGCCGCACATCGGCCTCCGCACATAATTTGAGCGCAACTGCCGATAATTCGTGCGCTGCGATGCAGCATTGCGAAACGCTTTGGTAATCGAATATGCGCAATTTCACTCACGTTCTCCAGGAATTTTCCGTCCGTCGGTTGAAATTGACCCGAAATGGTCGCCCATTTGAAAAGCCCGCTGCCGGCGTGGATTGTCCTGCCACTCATTTTCGCCTGCGCCGTCGCGGTGGTGACCACTTGGGGCACGGGTAGCCTGTGGCTCGGCCTGGCCACGACGCTGATCGGCGCGCTTGCGGTGGCTTGGTACGCCGAGCGGACCTTGCGCGGCCTCATTGGCGCCATCGCCCAGATTGCGCGCGGCGACCGCTATGCCGCGCTGCCGGCGCGCATCCAGGGCGGCGCGCTCGCCGACAGCGCGGTCGCCGCTGAAACCATGCGGCAATCGCTGATCGATGCCGACGCGATCGCGGTCGATCTCAAGAGCCGCGAAGCGGAAACGCGGCTGCGGCACGCCAGCCGCGGTTTCTTCACCCAGCGCTTCCGCAGCACCATCGACGAGCTCACTGTCAAGTTCCAATCCGCCGGTGAGGAAATCCGCATTACCACAGCCAATCTCGACGCCCGCAACAAGGACATGTCGAAGCGCGCCGCCAATGCGGTCGAGGCCGCGGCCATTGCCAGCCGCGACGTCGCCGCGGTGGCCGACGCCGCGCGCGGCCTGCTGGCGCTGATCGCCGACTGCACGACCGAAGCGGCGGCCGCCAAGGACGCAACCGACCGCACCATTGCCGATCTTGGCCACACCGATTTCACGGTCCGCAGCCTCGCCGCCGCGGCCGAACGCATCGGCGCCGTGGTCAAGCTGATCGAAGCGATCGCCTCGCAGACGTCGTTGCTCGCGCTCAACGCCACGATCGAAGCGGCGCGCGCCGGCGCCGCCGGCCGCGGCTTCGCCGTCGTCGCCTCCGAGGTCAAGACGCTGGCGCAGCAGACCGCCAAGGCCACCGCCGAGATCGGCGCGCAGATTCACGACATCCAGCATGCGGTCAACGAAACGGTCGAGGCGATTTCCGGCGTGTCGTCGAGCGTAGCGACGATGAGCGACGCCAACCGGCAATTGACCGGCATCCTCGATCACCAGGCCGCGGAGATCGATCGCATCGGCAATCGCGCCAGTGAGGTCGCCGGCGCCGTCGCCGGCGTCCTGCCGGAGATTTCAACCATCGCCACGAGCGTCGAGGAAGCCGGCAACGGCGTCGTCGCCACCGCGGAGGACCTGCTCGGCCGCTCGCAATGGCTGGTCGACGCGGTGACACGCTATTTCGCCGATCTCGAATTCGGCTCGATCAAGGTCGGCGTCCTGCATTCGCTGTCCGGCACCATGACCGCGAGCGAGCGGCCGCTGCAGGAGCTCCTGGTCATGCTGATCGAGCGGCAGAACGCGCAGGGCGGCCTGCTCGGCCGGCCGCTCGAGCCGGTCATCGTCAATCCGCATTCCGACCCGCGGGCCTATGCCGAACTGGCGCACAAGCTCATCCACGAGGACAAAGTGGCGGCCCTGTTCGGCTGCTGGAGCTCGGCGTCGCGAAAAGAGGTGCTGCCGATCGTCGAGCGCGACAATGCGCTGTTGTTCTATCCCAGCCAATACGAGGGCGAGGAGTCCTCGCGCAACATCTTCTATACCGGCGCGACGCCGCCGCAGCAGGCGATCCCCGCGGTGAACTTCCTGCTCGGCCAGGGTATCCGCCGCTTCTTTCTGGTCGGCACCGATTACATCTATCCGCGCACCACCAATGCCGTGCTCAAGGGCTATCTGGCGAGCAAGGGCGTTTCCGAATTCCGCGAACGCTATACCGCGCTCGGCCAGTCCGACTGGCGCGCGGTGGTCGAGGAAATCCGTCGCTTCGCCCGCGGCGGCCGCACCGCGATCGTGGCGACGGTCTCCGGCGACGCCAATGTGCATTTCTTCCGCGAGCTGGCGAACCAGGAAATCGCCGCGGCGGAGATTCCGGTGATGTCGCTGTCGATCAACGAGGCCGAGCTCGCCGCGCTCAGGCATTCCCGAGTGGCGGGCAATTTCGTGGCGTGGAATTATCTGCACGCCTTCGATACGCCGGAGAATCGCATTTTTATCGCCGAGTGGCGCCGCTTTACCGGAAAATCCGACGCGGTGACGAACGATCCGATGGAAGCGACCTGGATCGGATTCCATTTGTGGGCCGCCGCGGTCGAAGCCGCCGGAACCACCGACGTGGACAAGGTGCGCAACGCGCTCGGCGGCCGGCGCATCGCCGCGCCGTCCGGCTTCTCGGTACAGATGGATGTCGAGACCCATCATCTCTACAAGCCGGTCATGATCGGCCGCATCACCGACGACGGCCGCATTCTGCCGGTCTCGGTGACCGAAGGGCTGGTGCCGCCGGAGCCATGGAGCCCGTGGCTGCAACGCTCGCCGGCGCCCGGCCGGGCGGCGGAAGCGACGGCCCCGGCGCCGCGTAAAGCACGCGGCGCATAACATTTTTCGTAAAATTGACGCCGATCAATAACGCGGCGAGGAACCGCGATTAGAAGACCTCGACAAACACCCTGGAAGGCTTCTAGAAGTAGCCTGATCCAGGCCCGATATCGTGGAATACCGGCAATCGCCGGAGACGCTTGCCGATGAATTACCCCAACAATCGCCCGAATATCGATTATCGCGGCTATTTCACCGGCGCGCTCGACCGGCTGCACGGCGAACGCCGCTACCGCGTCTTTGCCGATCTCGAACGCATCGCCGGCCGCTTCCCGCATGCGGTGTGGCACGCCCCCGACGGGCCGAAAAACGTCGTGATCTGGTGCTCGAACGACTACCTCGGCATGGGCCAGCACCCCAAAGTGATCGGCGCCATGGTCGAGACCGCGACGCGGATGGGCACCGGCGCCGGCGGCACCCGCAACATCGCCGGCAACAATCATCCGCTGGTCGAGCTCGAGCGCGAGCTTGCCGATCTGCACCGCAAGGAAGCGGCGCTGGTCTTCACCTCCGGCTACGTCTCCAACGAGACCGGCATCTCGACGCTGGGGCGCCTGATGCCGAATTGCCTGATCCTGTCGGATGCCTGGAATCACAATTCGATGATCGAGGGCGTGCGCCAGGCGCATTGCGAGAAGCAGATCTTCCGCCACAACGACATGGCGCATCTCGAAGCGCTGTTGGCGGGCGCCGAGCCGGAGCGGCCGAAGCTCATCGTGTTCGAGAGCCTTTATTCGATGGACGGCGACATCGCGCCGGTCAATCGCATCTGCGACCTCGCCGCGCGATACGGCGCGATGACCTATATCGACGAGGTCCATGCGGTCGGCATGTACGGACCGCGCGGCGGCGGCATCAGCGAGCGCGACGGCGTCAGCGGCCGCGTCGACGTGATCGAGGGAACGCTCGCCAAGGCGTTCGGCTGCCTCGGCGGCTACATCGCCGGCTCGGCCGCGCTGATCGACGCGGTGCGCTCCTACGCGCCTGGCTTTATCTTCACCACCGCACTGCCGCCGTCGGTCTGCGCCGCGGCAACCGCGGCGATCCGGCATCTGAAAACGTCGCAATGGGAGCGCGAGCGCCATCAGGATCGTGCCGCGCGCACCAAGGCGGTGCTGGCGGCGGCGGCGCTGCCGGTGATGACCAGCCCGACGCACATCGTGCCGGTCTATGTCGGCGATCCGGAGCGTTGCAAAGCGGCGAGCGATCTTCTTCTCGCCGATCACGGCATCTACATCCAGCCGATCAATTATCCGACGGTGCCGAAAGGCACCGAGCGGCTGCGCATCACGCCGAGCCCGTTTCACGACGACGGCCTGATCGACGCGCTGGCCGAAGCGCTGGTCGAAGTCTGGCAGCGGCTGGGCTTGCCGTTCAAAGAGCGCGCGCTGGCGGCGGAGTAAATGGAATACTTGGCGTTCCGGGCCGAGCTTTATTCCGGCGGGGATTCAACAACGCCCGTGTTTTCTAGTTCCCTAGCAAACTATTCGGGGCGGTTGCTCGCTCACGAATCGAAGGGTCTATATAAGATGGACCACATTGAATTTTGCAACGTCCCGCATCCAGGAAATCCCGATGGCGATCGGCGCACTGTCGCGTGCGACAAATGCGGCCGCGGTGAAGCGACGATCGTTAAATTCAGTTAGGCCGCATCAGTTCCTGATTTGCGGCTGGTCGCGCAGAACGACATTCAACAATGAGCTGTGGACTTCGATGCTGCCGTTGTAATCGATCAAGCCCAGCTTTCGAAATTTGTTCATGAAGAAGCTCACGCGAGACCGCGTCGTTCCGATCATCTCCGCAAGCGTCTCCTGGCTGACTTTCGCTATGATCGGCTCCGGCCGGCCTTCCTTGCCGAAATTCGCCAAAAGCAGAAGAGTCCGCGCCAGGCGTTTCTCGCTCGAATTGAACAGTTGATCGATCAGGTCCTCCTCGACACGACCGTTGCGGGCCAAGAGGTGCGCGATAAACAGCTCGGCAAACGCCGGCTCTTCGTGGATCACGCGAGTGGCGTCTGCCTTTGATATTCGCGCGATCACACATTTCGTCAGCGCGGCGACCGTCGACAGACGCAGCGCCTCTCCGGCCAAGCAGCCCTCGCCGAAGAAATCGCCGGTTTCCAGAATTGCAACCACGGCTTCCTTGCCCTGCTCGGAGACGACGGTCTTCTTGACCTTGCCGCTCTGAATGTAGAAAACGGCATCCGATGGATCGCCCTGCCTGAATACGATTTCATCCTTCCGATAGTCGAAAATGGCTCGCCCGCCGTTTACCTTCGAGAGAAACACTTTCGGGTCGAACGCGAGCGTTGCTTTGCGGTTCATTGCCGGCCCTCCTTGTCACGAGGGGCATCCTTTCGGATCGCTGCGAATGTGTCGCCACAGGTACGGTGTGCAAACAGGACGGTCAGGCCGGCATCGAGCACGCCTTCACGAATCGTCTCTACGAGATCCAGTGGGTCAACTCCGCACACGCCCGGTTCCTGCCTACCATTCGATGACGGGGCTCATCCTCGACGGCAGAAACACCTTAACCTGCCGGAGAACCGCCTCCGCCGCCGCCCGTCCTGCCTGCGAGCCCTGAATCTTATGCCGGTTTAAGGTCTATTGTCGGTAATGTACATTACCAATTGCAGGGCTACGCCGACCTTATCGCTCGTATATTTTGGGAAGGTGAAAAGCGAGGCGCGCCCGAACGTTTTGATTAATGAACTCATCCCACTGATGCACCCTTACGCGGCACTGGCCTCAGCCGGGCTATCGCGATCGATAGGACTGTCGCTCTTGTAATGCCGCTTGCGTCCAGGTCCGCGCAAGCTCAAGCAGACACTTCTTATCCTCATCGGTTTTGGCGTCGTAGGCGGAAAGGACCGCCTCTTTGGCGTATTGCCAGAACTGATCTGTTTTCGACATGGGCATCCTCCCGTGCCCGCATCCAATACCCGCATGCGCTCCGTGGCAGTAGCCGTCTGAGAAAAATTGCTCGCTATCTGATGGTCATACTCGCGACGGTGAAGACAACCGGACAATGACGAATGGCCGGGTCAAATCGACATGCACGCCGTAGCGGGTGGTTATTACTTACAAACACAAACGACCCTAACCGGTAACGACGCCGGTCAGGGTCCCTATCCATCGCAGTCTGACGCCATCAGCTACGGTGTGATGCAAGTCTTGTCTGCCTTCATCGCAGTTTCAGCTTGCGCCTGCGTCTTTTGAACGGCGCCGACGACCTTCATCGTGCTGATCGTGGGCTTGGCCTCGACGATTGAGCAATTCTTCGTTGCCATATCCTGCACGACATAAAACTCGTCGGCAGCAAAGGCCGGAATCGTGAATGCAACTACAAGAACGGCAGCGGTGATAAGTTTCATTTTCATAGGTTGCCTCCTCCTTGGGGCACTTCCCAACGTGCAACACCGTGTTTGGTTGCATCGGAGGCGACAGTTATTGGCTTTTTATGCGCATTGACTTGCAGGCATGGAGGTCGTCGCCGCCGCGAAGTCTACCATGACGGTTCTGGGGCCGGTGAGAGACTTGCCATTGTTTTCGGCGGCGACATAGTGGATGAGTTCGGGGCCGAGGAACATTTTTCACGTCATGGATCTTGGACGGTCGGCGACCTGCCGGGGCTTGGTTGAGCCGCCGAGGATGATCTGTTTTTAGTCCTCGGGCTGGAGTTGTGGCCGTCTGGCAGGAACACCGCAGCTCGAACAGGTAAGGGGGCGGATAACCCCACTTTCCGGTGTAATGATATTTCGTCGCAAGCCGTGCACTGGTGAGATGCGATGTGTGGACGGCTCCGGGTTGGCAAGAATTTTTTTCACGAGTGCAGCATCGGTCGGTGCGGCCATGTGTTCGGCCTTTGAGCTCGTGCTCTTTGCGGATGGTGAATTCTTGCGCCCAAGAAGTTTCAGTGTTCTGCGCCGCGCTCAGGCAACGAAGAAAACGCAGGCAAATACGGCGCGCCGTCGGAGGGTTCGCCAGCGTATCCCAGCGTCATGCGGTATTTTTGCTCCTGCTTTTTCCGCGTAAGCATGCGTCGCCGATCGCGTTGCGGACTATTCGATTTGCTGCTCTCCAAGGTCACTGGCGCAATCTGGCTGGTCTTTTCACTTGTCAGTTTTGCTGCGGACGTCTGGAAGTCCGTCTGGAATACCGATGGATAAGCTTGGAGATGAACCCTATCGAAATGCGATTCGCCGACGTTAATTCACGTTGTTACAACCACAGCAAGAGCTGTCGCCATCCACAAAAAGTAAGCAAGCAATATAACCATAGGTCAGCTCACCCGGCTTGATCGAAAGTCCGCGGCGCCGCATGGTGAGCAGCGGATGCATGCAGATGCACGCCGGCAATTGCTAGAGCGGAGCTGTTCCAAGATTTTGCGAAGCCGCCTGTCGCCCAAAGGAAAACCAACAAAAGGAAGGCACTCATTAGAACCGCTCCCAGGTCGCCCGTGGGCATCAAGAGTTGGCTTGTCAATTCTTCTATTTTCGTGTGTGAAAATTCTTCGATTTTTTCGCTCATGCAGAGCCGTTAACGGTCGAGAACCCAGAGAGGTTCCAGGCTGCAAGGCTGTTTGCTCCAAGCCTTTCTGTTCTGCGGGATCTTTTTGGAAGTAAACGTAGACCGGTGGGCTGGTAGCGCAGGTGTGAGATCGTTTCGCAGGACCTTGATCACCTTCTCCTCTTCGGTAGAGCCTCGATGCGCGTGACTTAGTGTTACAGGCGCTTCGCCGAACACTCTCACGATCAAATTGAACGGCACGGCCTTTTAATGATCGCCACACAGTGGCATCGACGCACGGAATCCAAGGCGAAAATGGAAGGCCTCCAAGACAGCACGTGACCCCACGACGGCCTTGGCCGTGCCGTCGCCGTCCGAGGACTTAACTCCGCCGCGCTGTCCCAGCGGACAATCATCCCGTTGCCGAACGGTCTCCGATTGCCGAACGGTCAGTACCGGTCAATTGGCGCAAGGCACCATCGGCAAGCAACATCGGGTTGCGCTCTCCTTGGTCGATTAGTCGGAGGATTGCCAAGGCCAAAGCGCGCTTCACATGTTCGTTGTCCCTCATCCTCGGTCCAAAAGACTGGCTGACCATATCGAATGCCGTTGTCATAACGGCTATGGTTTCGGGATCATAGGAGCGGTCTGGTTTGACTAAATGCAACATCACACCCGTCCATCGTGCAAAACTCTAATCGAAGATTAGATAATCGGGGAGGGAGACGCGGCTGGTCATAATTGCTCAACATCACAATTTTATTCTTCGCCGTCGGCACCCCTCCGGATTTGGGGCGTGTCGTGCAGGATCCATGCTTAGCAAGGAATTGTGCACTTCCAAGTGACCGTTGTAATCGATCAGTCCCAGCCTACGGAATTTGTCCAATGCGCAAGAACATTGGTCTCAATTGTCCCGTTGGTGTCGGATCAATACACTTTCGGAAAAGCAACCATAGTCTGGTTCGCTCCTCAGCATAGCGTGCGTCGCGCGCGAGGAGCTTGCGGGTTTATCGAGTGAAGGATTCGCTTCGACAGACGTGGCCTAGCCGTCCCCGCTCACACCTAAGCGTAGGAATGCGTTCGTTCACCAAATGCCACGCCTGCGACCCCAATATCCGCCGCCGCCGCCAAACAGCAGGACCAATACGACGATAATCAGGATCAATTCCATCGCAAGTCTCCTTTGATGATGACGGCCTTATTTGCCGCGCATTGCATCCTTCAGTCCGCCGACCGCGTTTTGCACCTTGCCTGCGGCCTTGTCGGTCTTGCCTTCGGTTTCCAATTTCTTGTCGCCGAAGACCTTCCCGGCGGTTTCTTTCACGGCGCCTTTGGCCTGCTCCGCCGAACCCCTGATTCGATCTTTATCCATTGACGTATCCTCACTGTTTGCTGGGTCTAGGATAACGGCGTCGTCAATGCGTTGTTCCCGACAGCATGGGGCGCGCAAGCATATGTATAAATCCGCCAGACCTTTTAGGTTGAGCAATTCTGCACAGTCTTCCCAGTGGTACGGTCCTAGCCTCCCTAACTCAGAAGCTCGTGTAGCCGTCTGATGAATCGAGAGGATACGAAGATGCACATGTCGGGTGAAAGTCTCCTGATCATATTGCTGGTCGGTCTCATTGCCGGATGGCTGGCCGGGAAAATCGTGCAAGGCACCGGGTTCGGGATCGCCGGCGACCTCCTCATAGGAATTGCAGGTGCCTTCATTGGCAGTTGGCTCCTGCCTCAACTTGGTCTGCATTTCGGCTCGGGCATTGTCTCGGCGGTCATCAACGCGACCATCGGCGCGTTGTTGCTGTTGCTGGTCCTCAGGCTCGTTCGGGGCAGAGGCGGATGGGGAAGAAGTTGGGGAGGAAATTGGGGCAGACGTTGGTAGCCGACGGCCGGCATTCTGAGCCGCGTTATAGCCACGTCGACACATGACCCACCGCGTTAATTCGCCGCGACGCAGCGATACGTCCTGAGTCAGTGGCTTCCTCCCTACGCGATATCTTTTTGAAAATCTCCACACGCTGAAGGATTTCCATACTGCCTGAAATTGGAGTGGTCAAAATAGAACAGACGCTATCCCGCTCAGATCGGCAACATGACCTAGTCTTGATCCGGCGTCACGCCGAAATCTAGACCGGCTCCGGTTGCCCGCCCCGCCCCCCAGCGCCCAGACAGCCGAAGCGCTTTTTCTTAATCACCTCAACAGACGGCCTCGCATGCGTAATGCACGTGGACCTATGACACATAGAGAGAGCGACTTCGATGAAAACTGCACTGCTAATGATGATCGTCGTCGCTATCGCGAGCCCCGTGTTGGCAAAGCCGTATATCACTTACCAAGATTCGGATCAGGCACGGTGGGATGGGTCATCGCATATCAACTGCGAAACGGTTCGTGCATATGTGGGTCAGGTAGGGTTGGTGCAGGCCAGGGCGCTGGCTCGAGCCGCCGGGATGACGGCATGGCAAGAATGGAGGGCAAGGCGGTGCCTTGCGAAGAAGAACTGATCAATAAAATTCCACTACTGGCACAGGGCAGCCGCCGCGTGCCGCCAAGATTGTCCATTTGTGGGTTCGTAAGAGCTCACTGTGAGCGATCCAAGGGTTGGCGCGAGCCCGGACATCAATAATGATTCCAAAGGTAAACTTGCTTATGGCCGCGTTTCTGCGCGTCACTTTATTGGGGCCGACCAGTGCAGCCGATCGCAAATCGAACGAGTGCGGGCTTGCATCGGTCTATTCGACCGGCGGCGAAAACACGTCGAGCGGAAAAACGCTCAGCCCAAAGATTTCGCCGCGCGCATCGGGCACTACGATTCGGAACGCTGGTCTACGTTTTTGATCAACAGAACGGGCGCTCGCCGATCGTGCGGATCACCGATCGAAGCCCTTTCGTCAGCGGAGGAATAATTGATTTATCAAAGGCTGCCGCACGCGAACTCCGCATTTCCGGTTTGACGCAGGTTTGTCTCAACGTCCTATCGACCTCAGTAAGACAGTTCAGGAAATATCGTCGGTAATGTACACATTACAGATACGGTGGAACGCCGACTTTATCGCTCGTATGTTTTCGGCAGGTGAAAAGCGAGGCGCGCCCGAACTAACTGATAGCATTCGCAGGATGCCGCGGTGAGGCCCTTCCGGTCGAGGATCGTGACTTGCCGCCGGCCGCGCTCGATCAATCCGGCGCGTTCGAACTCCCGGGCGGCATTCGTGATGGTTGGCCTTTGGACACCCAGCATTTCGGCGAGCAGGCTCTGCGTGATAGGCAGCGCGTCGCCGTCGCTGCGGTCGCGCATCATGAGCAGCCAACGCGCCAACCGCTGCTTGAGGTTGTGCGCACCGTTGCACCCGACCGATACCATGACCTGCTCCAGAAAGGCTTGGACGTAAGCGTCCATGACACTTCGGAAGGCCGGCATCGTTTGCATGGCCCGCGTGAACGCCGGGCGTGACATCTTTGCGGCGCTGCCGGGGATTTGGACGAGAAGCTGGACCGAGGAACGCTTGGCTCCCAAGATGGCTTGCACACCGCTGCAGCCTTCCCTTCCGATCGTTGCCATCTCGATGATGCTGCCGTTCGCATACACCGCCACCACCGAGACGACACCGCTATCGGGGAAGAATACATGGTCGAGCGCACTATCCGCGTCCATCAGGACCTGCGCGCGCTGGCAGCGAATCCGTTCAAGATCCGGCATAAGCCGCTTGAGATTGCGGGCGGGCAACGCGAGCAAAAGCCGGTTGTGCGGCCAATTTGATGAAGCGTCCACTGCCATTTAACCGCGCCCGGTTCATGTTAACGTATCGCTTAAGCAGCCTGCGCCTATATCCCCTCGGGCTCTGAGCAAAATCGCTCACTCCCAACCGACGTCGTGCGCCGGATTTCTTATTGAGCGCGTTAGAGCGCGATCCGCCGGAGTAAGAATAACGTGGCGGTGGACATCTCGCCGCAGCTAAGCGGAGTGAGCACTTCGATACAGATTGCCGGCTCCAGGGGACACACCCTCCGCAACCAGGGGAGAGACCAACAAGGTATCCCAGTCAGGAGGCTGACATGACAGAGGCCGACCTGTTTCGGCAGTACGCCGAGGAGGCGATGCGCGAGTCTTCCGAAGTCACAAGCGACAACGAGAAACGGAGCCTAATCAATCTCGCCTGCACATGGGTGCAGGCAGCGTTGCTGAGCGAGAGGGTGTTTGGCTCGCGCTTTCTTTCGTCGCCGCGCGACGTTGCCGAAGGCACATCGTCGATCCGTCAGATCGGCACCCGGTAACCGTAGAATTCATGATCTTCGTTATATCCACCCTGACCGGCGCCAAGGCCCGCGCAATCATGAACGAACTCGATCGCTGCGAGGTAGGCCGCCTTGCATCGATAACAAGGTGCGAGCGTCGTCGCTCCGGCGAACGTAGCTAGGCGAGAGCCCCGTCTTGTGCTGGAGCCCGATTTCCAGTGATCGCCGCGGGAGAGAAGACGCGGCTTCGCCTACCAGCGTCGGCGGTGAGCGTTCACGCGCGGTACGTTCTTTCGCTTTCCGAACACCAATCGCGTCGCATTGCGGTATTCGTATATTTTTGAGCAATATTACTCACACGCAAGCAGCTCTCTTGTGCTTTGAGTGATCCCATTTCCTAGCCTTCCGGGCCGGCTTCGCCAACTGATCGTGGATTGCATGCATAAGCACATGGACCGCGTTCAAGTGTCCGCCACATTGAGCAGTCGATTTCCTTCGTCCCCGAAGCGGCGTAGGATTGCTGCGCAAGGTCACGGCATGGCAACGAAACATCAATCTCCATTCGATCTGAAATTATTTTTCGCCAAAATCGGCGACGGTCGCAGCATTAATAAATACCGCAAGGACCAAATCGTCTTTTCACAGGGCGAGCCTGCGGATGCAGTCTTTTACATCCAGAAGGGCAAGGTAAAGCTCACCGTCGTTTCCAAGCACGGCAAGGAAGCGGTTATCGCGATTCTCGGAACGGACGAGTTCTTCGGCGAGGGATGCTTGGCCGGGCAGGTGCGGCGAATAGCGACGGTCACGACCATGACGGATTCCGCGATCGCGCGGTTGGAAAAGTCGGCCATCATTCAAGCGATTCATCAAGAGCCGGCATTTTCCGAAAAGTTCATTGCGCATCTTCTCGGCCGCAGTATCCGCACCGAAGCGGACCTGGTCGATCAGCTGTTCAATTCGAGCGAGAAGCGGCTTGCCCGCCTACTGCTGCTGTTGGCGAACTTCGGTAAGGATGTGGCGCCGGAGCCGGCGATTGCAAAAATCAGCCAGGAGACCCTTGCGAAAATGATCGGAACGACGCGATCGCGCGTTAGTTTCTACATGAACAAATTTAGAAAAATGGGCTTCATCGAATACAATGGCGGCATCGAGGTCCATAGTTCACTGCTGAATGTCGTTCTGCACGACCAGCCGCAGATCAAGGGCTGAATTTTCATATCTCGTTTAAGGCGGGTTTACTAGAGATAGACTATAATTATCAGCGTAAATACTATGTTTGTAAGTAGTATAAAACTTATGATATGTATTATTTAAGAATTCACCATCGGTAATTGATAATCGGCGCCGGAGGGCTTCGCCGTCCGCGACAGGTCGGGCCAATTTCGCCCATTCCCGCAAGCGGCAAATTCGGAATTAAATTGCGATCTTCTTGTTTAGGCGTAGTTAGCCACAACATTCGCGGCCTTTTCGATGTGAGCTATTTTGCACAGCCTTCGCCGGGCATTCGGGCTTTCATATATCATTGGGATTTATATTTTGGCGGCGATTGACCGTTCACAGGCTCATCGCAACAAGCGCGAATGGCTGGAAGTGGGGAGGGATTACGAGCCGATCGCCCGTCGGGGGCGATGCGTCGCTGATATATGAGGGTAGACATGGAACCGTCGAACTATCGAGAAAGTGCGCCGCCGGCTAACGCCTGGGCGTTTCCCAACAATCAGTCGATCCGAGACCTCGATGACGCGAGCGCGCTCGCGCAGGCGATCGTTGATACGATCCGCGATCCGCTCCTTGTCCTCAATCAAAACCTGCGCGTCGTCGCCGCAAACCGTGCGTTCTATCGGACGTTCAGGATGGATGGTCAGGACATCCACGGCCAGCCGATTTACGGGCTGGGCAATGGGCAGTGGGATATCCCCGAGCTTCGGCGGCTGCTGGAGGACGTCGAGCCCCGGCACGCGGCGATGGAAGCTTACGAAGTCGAGTGGGACTTTCCCATTATCGGACAACGCAAAATGCTGTTGAACGCACGCGAGGTGTTCAATCAAAAAGATTCGCAAAAGCTCATTCTGCTCGCGATCGAGGACGTCACCGACCGCTGCGCAGCGGAACGGGCGATGGCGGAACTGCTGCAGCAAAAGGAGACGTTATTGCAGGAGATGCAGCATCGCGTTGCCAACAGCCTGCAGATCATCGCGAGTATTCTTCTGCTCAAGGCTCGGACCGTACAATCCGAGGAGACCCGTTCGCATCTGCGGGACGCGCACGATCGGGTCATGTCGGTGGCGACGGTGCAGCAACAACTCCAAGCCTCGGGACATGGCGAGGCGATCGAGCTCGGCCATTATCTATCCCGGCTGTGCGAGACCCTCGCGGCCTCCATGATCGGTGACAGCCGGCCCGTCGCCGTGAAGGTGCAGGCTGGCCCCGGAACCGCCACGTCCGCCGAAGCGGTGAGCATCGGCCTGATCACTACCGAACTCGTGATCAATGCGTTGAAGCACGCCTTCCCAAGCGGTAGCGGCATTGACGACGGAGAAATATCGGTCAGTTACCAAGTCGACGAAGGCAACTGGCGGTTAGCGGTGGCCGACAATGGGGTCGGATTGCAGCAGGACGGAAGCCGCCGCGGACAAACCGGCTTGGGAACCACCATCGTCGAAGCGCTCGCGCATCAGCTCAAGGCCCGCGTCCAGATAACCGACCGATCGCCGGGAATGATCGTATCGATCGTCCACACTGCGTAAGAACCATGGGGCTGTTGAGCCATGGGGCTGTTGAGCCATGGGGCTGTTGAGCCATGGGGCTACGCCCTGCAATGCAAAGGAGATAAACTAATGTCGTTGGGACTCATTCTCGTTATCATCCTCGTCATCTTCCTGTTGGGCGGCTTCAGCGGCCGCTTCGGCGGCTACGGTTACGGCTATGGACACGGCGGTGTCGGCATCATCGGCATCGTTTTGATTATCATCGTCATTCTTATGCTGACCGGGCGAATGTAAAAATTCGATCGGGATTGGGAATTATAGCCCGCTGGCGGCGGAGTAGAATTTCAGCACGTCATTGCGGGGCCGAGCGCCAGCGAGGAGCCCGGAATCCATAATCACCGTCGGTGCATATCCTGCACTATTCGTGGTTATGGATTCCGGGCTCGCCGCTTTGCGGCGCCCCGGAATGACGCCCTGCCACCCGCCGCGCGGCGACCGCGACCAAAACCGTCACCACTAGAAATCGCGCCAGATGATGCGCGCCGACATAGACCGGATCGAGATGCAGCGCCAGCGCCAGCACCATCATGGTATCCTGCGCCCCGGGCGCGAAGGCGATGACGACGTCGGCGATCGGAAAACCGAACAGATGCACCACAATCGCGATGAAGAACGCGGCCACCGCCATGGCGACCGCGAACGAGCCGAGCGCGGCGCCGAGATAGCCGGCCAGCATCCGCAAGCTGGTATTGGCAAAGCGCGAGCCGACCAGCGCGCCGAGCACGATCACCGCGCTCGACCCGAGCCACCACGGCAGCGCGGCGTCGACCAGCCCGGCACCGTGCAGCAGGCCGGATCCCGCCATGGCGCCGAACAACAGCCCGCCGGGAAACCGCAGGCGCAGGAAAGCCAGCGCGAAGGCGGTCGAAACGACGACCAGCACGATCATTTCGCCGAGCACGGAAAATCCGGCCGGTCCGCGCGGCAGCGGCAGCGCCGGCACCACCAGGCCGAACAAAGCGAGCCCATTGGGCAGGCCGAGAACGAGCAGCAGCACGCGCACGGTCTGCACGATGGCGATGGCGCGCAGGTCGCCGCCAAGCTCGGTCGACAGCGCGATCACTTGCGCCATCGCCCCCGGACTCGCGCCTAGCAGCGCCGAGAACATGTCCCAGCGGTGCACGATGCGCAGATAGGCCATGGTCGCCGCCATCATGCCGAGCGAGGCCAGCATCATAAGCGCGATGCTCCCCGGCCAGGTTTCGATCCCGTGCAGCGTCGCCGGCGTCACCACGGTGCCAAGCAGCGTGCCGACGATGACGTAGCAGATGCGCGCCAGCGCAAGCGGCAGACGCACCGGCCGTCCCAGCAACGCCGCCGTCGCCACCGCGAGCACCGAACCCGACACCAACCCGGCGGGCAGACCTAACAAAGTGAACGTCGCGCCGCCGGCGAGCGCGATCGCCAACGTCTCGGCAGTCTCAGCGAGCGTGCGCCGCGGGGGAATTTCAGGCAGCATTGACACGTCATGAATGACTGTTCGCGGCGGCGCCGTCAACGCACCGGCGCCAGCCATGGACAGGCCATCCAAAAAATGGTGACGTGACCCAAAATAGCGCGCTGTCGGACCAAAGCGCCGGTGATCGAGGGACGAGACGGGTGAGGTCATGCTGCAAGGCTGGGTCGTCGTCGCCATTGCGCTCGCCTATATCGGCCTATTGTTCGCGGTCGCGAGTTACGGCGACCGGATGCGGATCGCGCGCGGCGCATCCTCGCGGCTTCTGATCTATCCGCTGTCGCTCGCCATCTATTGCACGTCGTGGACGTTCTTCGGCTCGGTCGGGCTGGCCTCGCGCTCGGGCTACGATTTCCTCGCCATCTATATCGGTCCGCTGGCGATGGTGGGGCTCGGTTTCCCGCTGGTGCTGCGCGTCGTGCGTCTCGCCAAGGGACAGAACATCACCTCGATCGCCGACTTCATCGCGGCGCGTTACGGCAAGAGCCAGGCGGTCGCCGCGACGGTAGCGCTGATCGCCATCGTCGGCATGATCCCCTACATCGCGTTGCAGCTCAAAGCCGTGTCGACCTCGGTATCGACCATATTGGCCGAAGCGTCGCCGGGCGGCGCGGCGCGGCCGCTGCTCGGCGATGTCGCGCTGTTTGTCGCGCTGGCGATGGCGACCTTCGCGGTCTTGTTCGGCACGCGCCATACCGATGCGACCGAGCATCAGGACGGCTTGATGCTGGCGATTGCCGCGGAATCGATCGTCAAGCTGATGGCCTTCCTCGCCGTCGGCGTGTTCGTGACTTTCGTCATGTTCCACGGGCCGTTCGCTTTGTTCGCGCGCGCGCTCGATGAGCCGCGCACCGCTGCAGTGCTGACGCACGCCCCGCAGCTCGCGTCGTTCTGCGCCATGACGGTGCTGTCGCTGTTCGCCATCGTGCTGCTGCCGCGGCAATTCCATGTCATGGTGGTCGAGAACCATAGCGAGGCCGAAATTCGCCGCGCCGCTTGGCTGTTCCCGGTCTACCTGGTGCTCATCAATCTGTTCGTGCTGCCGATCGCCGTCGCCGGCCTGATGACGTTTCCGGCCGGCCGCATCGACGGCGACATGTTCGTGGTGGCGCTGCCGCTCGCCGCCCATTCGCAAGCGATCGCGCTCGTTGCCTTTATCGGCGGCCTTTCGGCGGCGACCGCGATGGTGATCGTGGAGACGGTCGCGCTCGCCATCATGGTGTCGAACGATATCGTGATGCCCTTGGTGCTCAAGCGCCGCGCCCGGCTCGCCGGCGAGCCGCACGATGCCGGCGCCCAGCTCTTGACCACCCGCCGCATCGCCATCTTCGTCATCCTGTTGCTCGCCTACATCTACTATCACTCGGCCGGCGAGGCGCAGCTCGCCTCGATCGGGCTGTTGTCGTTCGCGGCCGTAGCGCAGCTGGCGCCGGCATTTTTCGGCGGACTGATCTGGCGCCGCGGCACCGCCTTCGGCGCCATCGCCGGCATGAGCGCCGGCATCCTGATCTGGGGCTACACGCTGCTGCTGCCGAGCATTTCTGACGCCGGCATCGTCGGCGCGCACATCCTGACCGACGGCCCGTGGGGACTAGGTTCGCTACGGCCGCAGGCGCTGTTCGGCATCGCCCTGCCGCCGCTGGTCCACGGCGTACTGCTGAGCCTTGCAGTCAATATCGCCTGTTATATCGGCTGCTCGCTCGGCCGCCGTCCGACCGCGATCGAGCGGGTGCAGGCGGATCTGTTCGTGCCAACGTCGCTCAAGCCGATCGCGCCGAGCTTCCGGCTGCGCCGCGCCTCGGTCACCGTCGGCGATCTGATCGCGACCGTCGCGCGCTATCTCGGCGAAGAGCGGACCCGCGAATCCTTCGCGAGCTTCGCGGCCACCCGCCGCATCGACCTCGCGCCGGCGGGCGAGGCCGATTTCGAGCTGCTGCAACATGCCGAATATCTGCTCGCTTCGGCGATCGGCGCGGCGTCGTCGCGGCTCGTGCTGTCACTGGTTTTGCGCAAGCGCACGGTGTCGACCAAAGCAGCGCTGAAACTGCTCGACGACGCCAATGCCGCGATCCACTACAACCGGGAAATCCTGCAGACCGCGCTCGATCACGTGCGGCAGGGTATCGCCGTATTCGACAAGGAGCTGGCGCTGGTCTGCTGGAACCGGCAGTTCGGCGACATCTTCGATCTGCCGCACGAATTGACGCGCGTCGGCATCGCGCTCGACGATATCCTGCGCCACATCGCCGAGCACGGCGAGCGCAATGCCAGAAACATCGACGAATTCGTCGCCGAGCGCATCGCCAGATATACATCCGAAGCCGAGCCGTTTCTCGAACGCTTCGCCGAGCGCGGCTTGGTGATCGAGGTGCGCTCCAACCGCATGCCCGACGGCGGCCTGGTCACGACCTTCAGCGACATTACCCCGAGCGTGAAGGCGGCCGAAGCGCTGGAGCGCGCCAATGCGACGCTGGAACGCCGCGTGCGCGAGCGCACCGGCGAGCTCACGCGGCTCAATGCCGAGCTTGAGCGCGCCAAGGCGGAAGCCGACGACGCCAACGTGTCGAAGACGCGGTTCGTCGCCGCGGCGAGCCACGACATCCTGCAGCCGCTCAACGCGGCGCGGCTTTACGTCACCAGCCTGATCGAGCGGCAGCGCCACAGCGACGGTGAAGACGCCGATCTCGTGCAAAACATCGACGCCTCGCTGGAAGCGGTCGAAGAAATCTTCGCCGCGATATTGGATATTTCCCGGCTCGACACCGGCGCGATGAAACCGGAGCTCGCCGACTTCCGCATCGACGAAATGCTGCACCGGCTCGACGTCGAATTTGCGCCGCTGGCACGCGAAAAGGGCCTCGATCTCAAATTCATGCCGTGCGCGCAAAGCGTGCGCTCGGACCGCCGGCTGCTGCGGCGGCTGTTGCAGAACCTGGTCTCAAACGCCATCAAATATACGCCCGCGGGGCGCGTCCTGGTCGGCTGCCGGCGGAGCGGCGAGCGGCTGCGCATCGAGGTCTACGACACCGGCATCGGCATTCCGCACGCCAAGCGTCGCGCGGTGTTTCGGGAATTCCACCGGCTCGATCAGGGCGCGCGGGTGGCGCGTGGCGTCGGCTTGGGGCTGTCGATCGTCGAGCGCATTGCGCGCGTGCTCGACCGCGAGGTGACGTTGAAATCGAATGTCGGCCGCGGCTCGCGGTTCTCGATCGAAGTGCCGCGCGGCAGCAGCGGGATTGCCGCCGCGCCGAAACTGCGCGCGCCGGCACGGCCCGATATCGGGCGGCTCGACGGCACGGTCGTCGTCTGCATCGACAACGACCGCGCCATTGTCGACGGCATGGAGACGCTGCTCGGCGGCTGGGGCTGCCGCACGCTTACCGCGGCCGACCTCGCTGCGGCACTCGCCGCGATCGACGCGAGCGGCCTCGAACCCGATGGAATGTTGGTCGACTATCACCTCGACGGCGCCAACGGCATTGCCGCAATCGCCGCATTGCGCCGTCGCCTCGGCCGTCACGTTCCGGCGATTCTCATTACGGCGGACCGCTCGCTGCATGTGCGCGAAGAATCTCGCGCCGAGGGCGCGCATCTCCTCAACAAGCCGATCAAGCCCGCCTCGTTGCGCGCGCTGATCACACAGTGGCGGGTGCAGCGCGTCGCGGCGGAGTAGGGCACATTCCGCGGCGTCGCCGTTGTGCCCTCACATCCCGCTCGCACCCACCTGCGGCCACTGCCCGGCCTCGATCTTGCCGGCGGCGATGACGGCCTGGGTGCGGCTTTCGACGCCGAGCTTTTGCAGGATCGCCGAGACGTGGGCCTTCACGGTCGCCTCCGACACGCCGAGCTCATAGGCGATCTGCTTGTTGAGCAAGCCGCCCGACAGCATCATCAAGACCCGCACCTGCTGTGGCGTCAGCGTGGCCAGCCGCGCGATCGTCGCGGCGGTCTCGGCATCGGCGCCGTGCGTGAGATCGACGTCGGGCGGCGTCCACACCCCGCCCTGCAGCACGCGCGCGATGGCCGCCCGCAGCACCTCGATGCCGCGCGTCTTGGGGATGAAGCCGGAGGCGCCAAATTCCATGCAGCTGCGGATCACGGCGGGATCGTCATTGGCCGAGACCACGATGATCGGCAGGCCCGGATATTGCGCGCGCAAATACATCAGACCGGAAAAGCCGCGCACGCCGGGCATGCGCAGATCGAGCAAAACCAGATCGACGTCGCCGCCGCGTTCGAGCAGCTCGGTGACTTCCTCGAACGTGCCGGCCTCGCCGACCTCGACGCGATCGAACAGCCCGTTGACCGCCTCGCGCAGCGCGCCGCGGAACAACGGATGATCGTCGGCAATCAACAAATGATGAGTCTGCGCCTCGCTCAACGGCACGCCCCGGTTCGCACCAAGTCTAGAAACGGATGGCGAACGCCGCATGTTACCGCCGTTCGACCGCCAGCGTCCACCGCACCGGCATTCGCTGCGCTGCTTGGATTGAACCTCGAGCGCAAGCCTAACCGTCACGGCCGCCATTATCGACGCACCTGCGTCATTCTCGTCCGCAGCAGCCGATGAATTGCAAAACGACTTCGCGGCGATGCGGCCGCGCGCGATGCTCGGCCACATAGATACCTTGCCAGGCGCCGAGCGCCAATCCGCCGGCGACGACCGGCAGATGCAACGACACGCCGTTGAGCATGGATTTGACATGGGCCGGCATGTCGTCCGGTCCTTCCACGTCATGCACCCAGCCGGTTCCCGCCGGCGCCAGCCGCGCCAGCGCGGCGACGAGGTCGGTGCGTACGTCGACGTCGGCGTTTTCCTGGATCACCAGCGACGCCGACGTGTGCTTGAGGTAGAGCAGCACGATGCCGTCGCGCGCTTTGATCCGGTCGGCGAATTGCGCGACGTCGCGCGTGATCTCGAAAAAGCCTTCGCCCGGCGTCGCCACGGTCAACATCGCGGTCGCAAAGGTATCGACACGCGCGGTGCGAACGGCTGACAATTCGCTCAAGCGGCACTCTAGCTGTTGCTGAAGACCTGCTTCCGGGCGCGCTCGACGGCGTCGATGAAACGATGCCAGAGCTGCCCGGCATAGACGACCATGCGCTCGATATCGGCGTCGCTCGGCAACGGCAACGTCACGCTGTGCTGTGCCGTTGGCGGCTCCGTTCCCGATTCCGGATTGGCGCCCGGCGGCAGCGGCAGGCCGCGGGAGAGAACTTCCTTTTTCAACGCGGCGTTCTCGGCGCGAAGCCGCACGATCTCACCCTCCAATACGGCGCGATCCTCGGGTGCCGCCACGCAGGCCCAGCCCACGGCGCGCTGACTGCACAGCGCCACCTCGCCGGTCTGAGTGTCGAGCCGCAGCAGGCCGTCGGGCTGCTGTTCGAACATATAGCGCCCGCCGGCCGTGTCCGGCGGCGTCGTGTCAGCCGCAGCAGGCCTGTGACCGGCCGAGCCAAGCAGGCATAACGCGACGATGGCGATAGCGATGGGGCTGCGGATCATGAGCCAATCCTCCCGCGAGGTCTTGCGAGTTTTCCATCTTAGACGGTCTTGCACGATTTCGCAGTGCACAAAGAGGGGCGCGGCAGCGGGCCCCGATACGGACCATATATGACGTGATTTCAAGGTGTTAGCATTAGTCTCCGGTTTCTTGACTTGGCGGAACTACGTCAGTATGGTCCGCGCGGCTTCAAGGGGCGGGCGTGCCGCGATCGCTGCGAGCCGCGAGTGTCGGAAGCATGAGCGACGCGCGCGATAACGGCGAGCACGACAAGCAACAAACCAGCGAAGCTGCTCTCTCCGCGAGACTCCAGCGGCTCGGCGAGGGTTTGGCGCGCCAACGCGCCGAACAAACAACCGACAACGCTGGCGAAGATCGGGCGACGACTGCATCCGGCTACGCCAGGGGCTTCCGGCTCTCGAGCGAACTCGTTGCAGGCGTGGCGGTCGGCGCCGGCCTCGGCTGGCTGATCGACCGCTGGCTCGGCGTCGCGCCGTGGGGGCTGATTGTATTTCTGCTGCTCGGCTTTGCCGCGGGCGTGCTCAACGTGATGCGCTCCGCGGGAGTCGTGACCGGCACTAGGTTCGATCAGGGCTTCGGCCGGGACCGGGAAGGATAATTTGCGCTGCGGCGCATGACGGCAGACAACGATGCAGATCAATCCGATCGAGCAGTTCGAAATCCACGACATGATGCCGATGGTGAGCATGGGCGGTCATCAGATCGCCTTCACCAATTCGGCGTTGTACATGCTGCTCACTGTCCTCGTCGTATCGGCGCTGCTCATCGCCGCCACCGCGCGCCGCGCCGTGGTGCCGGGGCGGCTGCAGTCGATCGCCGAAATGTCCTACGAGTTCGTCGCGCACACCGTGCAAAGCACGACCGGCAGCGAAGGCATGAAGTTCTTTCCCTTCGTGTTCACGCTGTTCATGTTCGTTCTGGTCGCCAATCTGATCGGCCTCATTCCCTATTCCTTCACGGTGACGAGCCAGTTGGTCGTGACCGGCGCGTTGGCGCTCACCGTGTTCTTTGTCGTCGTCGGCTACGGCTTCTACCGGCACGGCCTGCATTTTCTCAATCTGTTCGTGCCGAAGGGCGTGCCGAGCTACATCCTGCCGGCGATCGTGGTCATCGAAGTGCTGTCGTTCCTGACCCGGCCGCTGTCCCATAGCGTGCGGTTGTTCGCCAACATGCTGGCCGGTCACATCACGCTCCAGGTCTTTGCCGCCTTCATCATCATGCTCGCCGGCTTCGGCGTGCTGGGCTGGTTCGGCGCGGTGCTGCCGTTCGCCATGGTGGTCGTGCTGTTCGCGCTCGAGCTACTGGTGGCGGTCCTGCAGGCTTACGTATTCGCCATTCTCACCTGCATTTATCTCAACGATGCGATCCACCCGGGCCATTGATGGCTCGCATTCTGCAACAAACCTAAAGGAGCTTTGTCATGGATCCGACCGCCGCGAAATACATCGGTGCCGGTATCGCTTGTATCGGCATGGGCGGCGCCGGCATCGGCGTCGGCATCATTTTCGGCAACTATCTGGCGGCGGCGCTACGCAATCCGTCGGCGGCGCAAGGCCAGTTCGGCAACCTGATCTTCGGCTTCGCCATCACCGAGGCACTCGGCATCTTCTCGCTCTTGATCGCGCTGTTGCTGCTGTTCGGGTTGTAAGACCCTCCGCTCATGGCCGCACCAACCGCCACCACCGAAGCGCCCGCGGGACATCATTCCTTCCCGCCGTTTCAGACCGAGAATTTTCCGTCGCAGCTCGTCTGGCTGGGGCTATCCTTCGTGCTGCTCTACGTGCTGATGGCAAGGGTGGCGTTGCCGCGCATCGGCTCGATCCTCGAAGCGCGCAGCAAGCACATCGCCGACGATCTCGCCGCGGCGAACCGCTTCAAGGAGCAGTCCGACGCCGCGCACGCGGCTTACGAGAAGTCGCTGGCCGAGGCGCGGGCGCGGGCGCAAGTCATCGCCAGCTCGACGCGGGAGACCCAGGCGCGCGAGGCCGCACAATTGCACAAGCGGCTGGAAGCGCAACTGCACGAGCGGCTCGCGGCCGCCGAGCGATCGATCGCGACGACGCGCGGCGCGGCGATGGGCAACGTGCGCGCGATCGCGGCGGACACCGCGTCGGCGATCGTGGAGCGGCTGATCGGTCAGGTTCCAGCCCCGAACGATGTCGCGGCCGCCCTGAACGACGTCAGCAAAAGCTGAGAGATGAGCGCAGCCGATGCCCGCTCCTGAAACCTGGGTCGCCCTCGCCTTTGTCTGCTTCGTCGGCCTGCTCGCTTATATCGGAGCGCATCGCAGGGTGTTCGACGCGCTTGACGCACGCCAGGCGCGGATCAGATCCGAGCTCGACGAAGCGCGTCGGCTGCGCGAGGAGGCGCAGTCGCTGCTGGCCGAGTTCGAGCGTAAGGGACGTGAAGCGGAAACCGAAGCCGAAGGCATCATCGCCAGCGCCAAGGCCGAAGCCGAGCGTCTTGCCGGCGAAGCCAAGACCAGGGCGGAAGACTTCGTCGCGCGGCGCACCAAAATGGCGGACGCGAAGATCGCCCAAGCCGAAGCCCAGGCGCTGGCCGACGTGCGCTCCGCCGCCGCCGAAGCCGCAGTCGCAGCGGCGGAGAAGATTCTTGCGGTCGCCGCCAAGGGCAAGGTGGCCGAGGACCTGCTGGCGCGCGGCATTGAAGACATCAAACAGAAATTCAATTAGAGCGGTTTCCGGCAGAATTGAATCGGCACCGTCATTGCGAGCGCGGTTAGGCGATCCAGCGGGCAGCACGGTTCCTGGATTGCCGGGATGAGCCGATCGGGAACGCGTTATCCCGTCGGCGCGTTCGGGTTGGACTTCGGTTTCGGCTTCGGTCTGATCCTGACCGCGGGCCGCAGTCGCGTTTTGTTTTCCTCCTCCGCGCCGATGGGATCGAAGCCGATATAGACGATGTAATCGTCGAGTTCGGCCGACGACGGCAGCGGAAACGCGAAGTTGTCTTCGATATGCGTAAAGGTCGCGCCGGTGTCGGTGGACATGACCGTCACGGGAATATTGATGAGCTTGGTGAGGATCGTCTTCGCGCCGGACGTCGGCTGGTCGACGACGGCGAGACGTAGCGGTACGTCGACCTCGCCGGGGCCGCCCGCCGGTCCGACGATCACGCGTCCCTGGACGCCGATCTTCATCACCAGTTGGCCGCCGACCACTTTACAGTCGCGCGCGGCGCGGACGAAGGTACCTTGATATTTCAGCGCCATCGCATCGTTGCTGCCGTCGGGCGGCGGCGGCGGGATGGTCAAGGTTCCGGCCCCCTCGCGGATGTCGATCAAGGGACAGTCGACATTGGCCTGTTGGGTGTTGACCACCGGCCGCGGCTCGTTGGCCGCCGATGCGGTCGAGAAGAAATTCTCGATCTTGTCTTTCAGCGACACCGAACTGGGCGATTGCGGCGGCGGCACTGGAGCAGCGGACGGCGGCGCCATCGGTGGCGGCGCTGCCGATGTCTCCGAAGTCGCGGAGGTGGCGGGTCCGCCGAATATCCCGCTGCCGCCGCCTGAACATCCGGACAAAAGGCACGCGAGCGCGAGCAACGCCGCAGCTGGCGCGCGTTCCAACACACTTGTCCTATGGGACCGCAGCATTCCCCGTTTCATCGCCTAGAGCATTGTCCCGAAAAGCGTACACCGGCAATCGGACAAGAGCCTGCTCAAACCAAAAGCGACGCCCTCTGTCTTATACCAAGCCAACCGTGGCCATCCCAAGGCGCTCCCGACTATGGTTAAAGCCCGGCGGTCAAAGCCCGGCGTCGTTCAGGGTTTGGGTGCATCCTTAAGGCGGGCAAACAGCAGGTGATCCTGCCAGCTGCCGTTGATACACAGATATTCCCGGGCATAGCCTTCGCGCACGAAGCCGGTTTTCTCCAACAGCCTGATCGAGCCGTTATTGCTCGGGATGCAGGCGGCTTCGACGCGATGCAGCCGCAAGCCCGCGAAGGCGAAGGAAATCACGGCGCGCACCGCGGCCGTCATGTAGCCCTGGCGCGCGAAAGGCAGACCCATCCAATAGCCGAGGCTGCCGGCCTGGGCGACGCCACGGCGGATATTGGCCAGCGTCAGGCCGCCCACCAGCGCTCCGTCGGCATGGCGGGCGATCAGGAAGGCGTAACCCTGATCGGCGCGCAAATCCTCGGCATAGCGTTTGATCCGGCGCCGGAATCCGCCGCGGGTCAGATCGTCGTCCGGCCAGGTCGGCTCCCATGGCATGAGAAAATCACGGCTGGCCGCGCGCAACTCCGCCCACTCCTCGAAGTCCGTCAACTGCGGCGTACGCAGCATGACGCCGTCGCCTTCGATGCTCGGCAGCGGCTCGGTGAAATTGATGGTGCGAAAAAAGGCCATACCGGAAGGCTATCGGCAACGGTTCGTCATGCGGCCCGGCGAGTCAGACTTTCGGCAATTGCGGCGGCACTTTCAAGTCCGGAGCCGAGCCCGAGCACTGCGGTTGCAAGCTTGCCGCGCGCAAGCAGGGCGCGGCCGGCGGCGCGGGCGCTCTCGACGCTGACGGCCTCGACTTTCTGCACCAGCTCTTCAAGCGGAACCGGTCGGCCGCGGCTGAGCATCTGCCGCGCCAATTGCTCGATGCGCGCGCCGGAACTCTCCAGCGCCATCAGCAGGCCGGCCTTCATCTGCGCCTTGGCGCGCGCAACCTCCGGCTCGGAAACGGTTTCCGCGGTCGAGGCAATCTCGTCGACGATGATCCGCATCAATTCGGAGGTGTCTGCGGCGTCCGTGCCGGCATAAAGGCCGAACATGCCGATGTCGGAATACGGCACGTGGAACGAATAGATCGAATAACACAGGCCGCGCCGCTCGCGCGCTTCCTGGAACAGCCGGGACGACATGCCGCCGCCGAGGACGTTGGTGAAGACCTGCAGGCTGTAAAGCGTGGGATCGACGATCGCCACGCCGGGTAGCGCCAGCGCGATGTGCACCTGCTCCAGCTCCCGTTTCTCGACATGGGTGCCGCCACCGAAGCGCGCCGGTTCCGGGTTCGGACTGGCGGCGCCGTTGAAGCCGGCGAATCGCTTCTCCACCTCGGCGAGCACTGCCTCGTGCTGCACGGCGCCCGCCGCGGCCACCACGATGTCGGGGCCACGATAGTTCCTGGCGAGATAGTCGCGCAATTTGCCGCCGTCGAACGACCGAACCGTTTTCGGCGTGCCCAGGATGGAGCGGCCGAGCGGCTGATCGGGGAAGGCGATGACCTGCAAGTTCTCGAAAATGACATCGTCCGGCGTGTCGGCCGCGGCGCCGATTTCCTGCACGATGACGTTCTGTTCGCGAACAAGCTCCTCGCGCTCGAACGACGGTTCGGACAGGATATCGGCCAGCACGTCGAGCGCGAGCGGCACGTCGGCCTTGAGCACGCGCGCATAATAGGCGGTGTTCTCGGCGCCGGTCGCAGCATTGAGATCGCCGCCCACCGCCTCGATTTCCTCGGCGATCTGGCGCGCGTTGCGCCGCCGCGTGCCTTTGAACGCCATGTGTTCGAGCAGATGCGAGATGCCGTGCTCGTCGCGATGTTCGTCGCGGCTGCCGGACGCGACCCACACGCCGAGCGAGGCCGTCTCGAGATGCGGCATCGCGTCGGTCACGACATTGATGCCGGATTTCAAGGTCGTCACCTCAACGCTCATGCTGCCGCTCCTTCCTGCGCGGCGCGGCTCGTCGATAGGACGAACCGCTCGACCGCGGACTGATCCGCCGGCAGCACGGTGACGCGCTCCGGCCGTTGCGTGATATCGCATAGCCATTCCGGCAATGCCGGCCGCACCCCGGCGGCGGCTTCGACCGCGTCGGGAAATTTCGCCGCGTGCGCCGTCGACAGCACCACCATCGGCACCGCAGGCTCCCGCATTTCCTTTTCCGCCACGGCAATGCCGACGGCGCTATGCGGATCGACGAAATTGCCGGTTTCGCGCTTGACCGTGCGGATGGTCGCGGCGACTTCGTCCTCGTCGGCGCGGCCGGCGGAGAACAGCGCGCGGATATACGCCAACGCGCGCGCCGACAGCGTGAAGCGCCGCGATTGTTGCAGCGAGGCCATTACCGACCTGACCGCGCTCGAATCGCGGTCATAGGCATCGAACAGCAGGCGCTCGAAATTCGAGGAGACCTGGATGTCCATCGACGGCGAGGTTGTCGCTACCACGTCGCGCAGCTCGTAGCTGCCGGTTGCCAGCGTGCGGGTGAGAATGTCGTTGACGTTGGTGGCGACGACCAGCCGGTCGATCGGCAGGCCCATGCGCTGCGCCACGTAACCGGCATAGACGTCGCCGAAATTGCCGGTCGGGACGGTGAAGGCGACTTTGCGCGCCGGCGCGCCGAGCGAGACCGCCGCGGTGAAGTAGTAGACCGCCTGCGCCACGATGCGCGCCCAGTTGATCGAATTGACGCCGGACAGGCGGACCCGATCGCGAAAAGCGTGATGATTGAACAGGCCTTTGACGATGGCCTGACAGTCGTCGAACGTGCCTTCAATGGCGATCGCGCTGACGTTGCCGGCCTCCGCCGTGGTTATCATGCGCCGCTGCACCTCGGAAACGCGGCCGTGCGGAAACAGCACGACAACGTCGACCTGGCCGCGATCGCGGAACGCCTCGACGGCGGCGCCGCCGGTATCGCCGGAGGTCGCCACCACGATGGTGCGGCGTTCGCCGCGCGCAGCCAGCGCGTGGTCCATCAGCCGCGCCAGAAGCTGCATCGCCAAATCCTTAAACGCCAGCGTCGGCCCGTGGAACAGTTCGAGCACGAAGGTATTCACGCCGAGCTGCGTCAAAGGGGCGACCGCGGGATGGCGAAAGTTGCCGTAGGCCTCACGCGCCATGCGGGCGAGATCGGCTTCAGCGATGGAATCGCCGACGAACGGCAGGATCACCTCGACGGCGACTTCGGCATAGGAACGGCCGGCAAAACCGGCGATCGTCCTCGCCTCGAGGCGCGGCCAGGTCTCCGGCACGTAGAGGCCGCCATCGCCGGCAAGGCCGGCCAGCATGGCCTCGGCAAAGCCGAGCCGCGGAGCCTCGCCCCTGGTCGAGACATAATGCACCTGGCAGTCCCTCACGGCCGGAGACGATTCCGGCGGGAAGAAGTAAACTATTGATTCCGAAGGCTTTATTTTGGCCGTCCCGCCATCGCAGGCGCCGGAACCGTGGTCACACTAGATGGCTTCGGAGGCAACGCCAAGGGAGCGAAATGGTCCCCAACAGGGCGCCGAAAGCCGCAAAAGGATGCCTAAATGGGCGGCGGGAGGCCTTCGCCGGCGTCGTCGCGGCGCCCGGACGTGAAGGCCCAGGAGATGAAAACCCCGGCCAGGACCGCTGCCAGGCCGAACCAGGTGATCGCATATTGCAGGTGATTGTCGGGCAGGCTGACGACGAGCTTTCCGGGTTGCGGCAAGCCGCCCGGCGGAACCGGCGTTTCCTGCTCGACATAGAACGGCGCGACCGGACCGATATTTTTGGCGGCGGCGATGGCGACCGGATCGCGCGCGAACCATAGGTTATGGGCGGCATCGTCGTTGGGCGTGAACCAGTGCCGGGTGTCCGGCCAGCGCATCGCACCGCTGATGTCGACCGGCCCGGCGATTTGACGGTCGGGCCGCGATTTCGGGTCCTGGCGGCCGTCGGGAACGAAGCCGCGGTTGACCATCACCACGCTGCCGTCGGCGAGCCGTGCCGGCGCAAACACCCAATAACCGGGACCCGAAACATCGGGGCGGAACGCCGTTGCCGAGGCGAACACCAGCGCCTCATGCGTGTTGTCGAATGTGGCGGTGAATTCGACCCGACGGTATTCGTCTCTGGCACGATCGAGCTGCGGCCAGGCTTTTGCCGGCGGCAGCGCCTCGGACGGCACCGCGAGCCGTGCGGTCAGCGCAGCAATCAATCCTTCCTTCCAGGCCTTGCGTTGAATTTGCCAAACGCCGAGCCCTATCAGAAAGCTAAAGGCGAGCAGCGCCGGGACTAGAAGTCCAAGCCAAGTTCTCCGTCCACGGCGCCGCCGTGGCGCGCCTTGCGGGGGCGCCTCCACTCTCGTCTGCGAGGTCATGACCTATCGTCGCCGCCAAAGCGGCTTTCCGCAGCCTTGTGGTGGTATTGCAAGGCGATCATCATTCCCTTCATCGGCCGCAACGGCCCGAGCGTGAGGACGAAGATCAGCGGCAGCCACAACACCGCGTGGACCCAATAAGGCGGATGATACAGCGCCTCGGTAACGAGCGCGGCGCCGACCACGATGGCACCGGCCAGAAACATGATGAACACCGCCGGTCCGTCGCCGGAATCGGCGAAGCTATAATCGAGCCCGCAGGCGTCGCAGCGCGGCCGCAGCGTCAGAAATCCCTGGAACAGCTTGCCCCGCCCGCAACGCGGGCACGCGCAGGACAATCCCGCCAAGATCGAGCCTGAGAGCGTGTTGATCGTCTTGTCGGTCATCTAACCGGCGGCCGGCGGCCCTTGGCCCCACACATAGATGCAGGCGAACAGGAACAGCCATACCACGTCGACGAAATGCCAATACCAGGCGGCAAACTCGAAACCGAGGTGCTGCGTCGGCTTGAACTGGCCGGCCAGCGCGCGGAACAGGCAGACGATCAGAAAGATCGAACCGATGATGACGTGGGCGCCGTGGAAACCGGTCGCCATGAAGAAGGTCGCGCCGTAGAGATTCCCAGAATAGTGAAACAGGGCGTGCATGTATTCCCAGGCCTGCACGCAGGTGAAGCTCAAGCCGAGCGCGATGGTCAAAGCGAGGCCCCAGATCAGGCCCTTGCGGTCGTTCTCCAACAGCGCGTGATGCGCCCACGTCACCGTCGTGCCCGAGGTGAGCAGGATCAGCGTGTTGAGCAGCGGGAAATGCCAGGGATCGAACGTCTCGACGCCCTTGGGCGGCCAGACGCCCCCGGTATAGGCGATCCGCGCGATGTCGCGGAACTCGTCGGGGAATAGCGCGGTGTTGAAATAGGCCCAGAACCAGGCGACGAAGAACATCACCTCCGAGGCGATGAACAGGATCATGCCGTAGCGGTGCGAGATCTGCACGACGCGGGTGTGATCGCCTTCGTATTCGGCCTCGCGGATCACGTCGCGCCACCAGCCGATCATGGTGTAGGCGATGCCGATGATGCCGGCGCCCATGATGACCGGCGCGTAGGCGACCATCTGATGCATCCACAATATGGCGCCGACCGCGACAGTGAATGCCGATGTGGCGCCGATCGCAGGCCACGGACTGGGATTGACCAGATGATAATCGTGGTGCGGTTTGGCGTGTGCAGCATCAGCCATCGTCATCTTCTCCACCTTGACGCGACGGATGTCGCCGCGCGCCGATTCATTTGCCTGCCGTCAGCTATGTTCCGTTTTCCCGTCCGGCCAACGGCCGCGCCGGCTCCTTGACCGGATAGAACGTATAGGAAAGCGTGATGTTGGTAAGCGTATCCAGCTCGGAATCTTTGGCGAGCTTGGGATCGACGTAAAACACCACCGCCATGTCGCGCTTCTCGCCCGGCTTCATGGTCTGCTGGGTGAAGCAGAAGCAGTTGATCTTCTCGAAATAGATGCCGACGGTCGGCGGCGTCACGTTGTAGCCGGCTTGGGCGGTGATGGTGCGGGCGGCTTCGTTGGTCACCGAATAATAGACCGTGACCACCTCGCCGAGATGCACGTCGATGGTGCGGCGCTCCGGCTCGAAGGTCCAGGGCAGACCGGGCGCGACGTTGGAATCGAAGCGCACCGTGACGAGGCGACCGGGGACTTCGCGCCTCGGCAGCGCGTGCGCCACCTGCGTGGTGCCGCCGAAACCGGTGGTGCGGCAAAACCAGGAATAAAGCGGCACCGCCGCATAGGACACGCCCACCATCGTCGCGACGAAGGCGCCGCAGGCAAACGCCACCGCAATATCGCGAACTTCGCGACGGCGTCGATTCTGGCGATCGAGCGGTTGGTGCATGGACGGGTTCTGCATCAATGGGCACTACATCAATGGGGCTACTTGAATCGCTACATGGGCCGGGTCAGCACGTTGCCGCCGAGCCGCACGATCGTCACCAAAAAGATCACGATGACGAAGGCGCCAAGCGCCAATGCGATCGCAATCGAACGGGCCCGGCGCGCGCGCCGCTGCTGCTCGGTCAGCTTCACGCCGATCGGCGGCAGCGGATCGCCCATGAATCGCTTCGTGAAGTCATCCACCGGATTGCTCACCGTTGTCACAGCGCAAGATGGCCGAATGCCAATCCCGGCATCCGATCAACCAGCAGCATCGCGAACAGCATAAACAGATAGAGAATCGAGAATGCGAACATCTGCTTGCTTGCGGCGTCGCCATTTCGCTCGGCGCGCAGCCGCAGCGCGAGCACGATCATGACCGCGCCGACCGCCGCGGCAGCAAGGCCATAGGTGGGCCCGGCGTAGCCGAGCAGCCATGGCGTCACGCCGAGCGGCGCCAACAGCAACGTGTAGATTAGAATATGACGTCGCGTTTCGCGATCGCCGGCCACCACCGGCAGCATGGGCACTCCGGCCCGCGCATAGTCTTCGGTGCGGTAGAGCGACAGCGCCCAGAAATGCGGCGGCGTCCAGCAGAAGATGATGAGGAACAGCAAGACAGGCTCGACGGCGATGCCGCCGGTCGCGGCCGCCCAACCGATCATCGGCGGCAATGCGCCCGCGGCGCCGCCGATGACGATATTCTGCGGAGTCGAGCGCTTCAGCCACATCGTATAGATCACGACGTAGAACAGGATGGTGAAGCCGAGCATCACCGCCGCGACGAGGTTGACAAGAAGCCCGAGCGTCACGACCGAAAAAGCGGCGAGCGTCATGCCGAAACCCGCCGCCTCGCCGGCGGTGATGCGGCCGCGCGGAATCGGCCGGTTGGCCGTGCGCGTCATCAGCGCATCGATGTCGGCGTCATAGGCCATGTTCAGCGCGCCGGCGGCGCCGGCGCCGACCGCGATACACAACAAAGCGGTCATCCCGATCACCGGATGCACGTGGCCGGGGGCGACCACGAGGCCGACCAGCGCGGTGAACACCACAAGCGACATGACCCGCGGCTTCATCAGTTCGATGTAATCGCCGACCCCGGCAATGCTGGGCTCGACGCGGGCGACCGTAAGGCTCATCGGATCATCGGCAGGGTTTCATACTGGTGGAACGGCGGCGGCGACGATAGCGTCCATTCCAGCGTGGTCGCGCCCGGCCCCCACGGATTGGCGGCCGCCCGCTCCTTTTTCATGAAGGCAAGCGCCATGCCGAAAAGGAAGACCAGCACGCCGAAGCCGGAAATGTACGAGCCGATCGACGACACCAGGTTCCAGCCGGCGAACGCATCGGGATAGTCGACATAGCGGCGCGGCATCCCCGCGAGCCCGAGGAAGTGCTGCGGGAAGAACGTCAGATTGACGCCGATGAAGGTGATCCAGAAGTGAATCTTGCCGACGGTCTCATTGTACATGTAGCCGGTCATTTTCGGGAACCAGTAGTACCAGCCGCCGAAGATGGCGAACACCGCGCCGAGCGACAGCACATAGTGGAAGTGCGCGACGACGTAATAAGTGCCGTGCAGCTCGCGGTCGACGCCGGCATTGGCCAGCACCACGCCGGTCACGCCGCCGATGGTGAACAGGAAGATGAAGCCGACCGCCCACAGCATCGGCGTCTTGAACTCGATCGAGCCGCCCCACATCGTGGCAATCCAGGAGAAGATCTTCACTCCGGTCGGCACCGCGATCACCATCGTGGCGGCGATGAAGTAGGCCTGCACGTTTGCCGACATGCCGACATTGTACATGTGGTGCGCCCAGACGACGAAGCCGATGCCGCCGATGGCAACCATCGCGTAGGCCATGCCGAGATAGCCGAATACCGGCTTCTTCGAGAACGTCGCCACGATCTGGCTGACCATGCCGAAACCCGGCAGGATCAGAATGTAGACTTCGGGATGGCCGAAGAACCAGAACAAATGCTGGAACAACAGCGGATCGCCGCCGCCTTCCGGATTGAAGAAAGTAGTGCCGAAATTGCGGTCGGTCAGCAGCATGGTGATGGCGCCGGCCAGCACCGGCAGCGCCAGCAGCAAGAGGAACACCGTGACCAGGATCGACCACACGAACAGCGGCATTTTGTGCATGGTCATGCCGGGCGCGCGCATGTTGAAGATCGTGGTGATGAAGTTGATGGCGCCGAGGATCGACGACGCGCCGGCGAGATGGATCGACAGGATGACGAAGTCCATCGCCGGGCCGGGATGGCCGTAGGTCGACAGCGGCGCGTACAGCGTCCAGCCGGTGCCGGCGCCGAGCGTTCCCGGCTCGCCTTCGACGAACATCGAGATCACCAGCAAGGAAAATGACGCCGGCAACAGCCAGAACGAGATGTTGTTCATGCGCGGGAACGCCATGTCCGGCGCACCGATCATGAGCGGCACCATCCAGTTGCCGAAACCGCCGATCATCGCCGGCATGACCATGAAGAAGATCATGATCAGGCCGTGGGCGGTGACGATCACGTCATAGGTGTGCGTGTTGTGGAAGATCTGGATGCCGGGATACATCAGCTCGGCACGGATCGCGATCGACATGGCGCCGCCGATCAATCCGGCCATCATCGCGAACACCAAGTACATCGTGCCGATGTCCTTGTGGTTCGTCGAATAGACAAAGCGGCGCCAGCCATGCGGAATTGCGTGCCCGCCTTCGTCGCCATGCGCCGCATGTACCATCGTGTCCATTGCCAGATCCTCGTTAGCGCCCGCTTGCCTTCGGTTCGGTGTGTCGCGTTCCAATCGTCACTGCGCCGGCGGCCCGTTTGCCTCCGCAAGTGTATTCGGCGGCACGCCGTTTTCGGCCGAGTATTTCTGCTTCGCCTGTGCGACCCAGGCATTGAAGTCGCTCTCGTTCACCACATGCACCGCGATCGGCATGAAGGAGTGATCCTTGCCGCACAGTTCCGAGCATTGGCCGTAGAACATCCCGGTCGTGGTGGCCTTGAACCAGGTCTCGTTCATGCGACCGGGAACGGCGTCGATGCGAATGCCGAATGACGGCACGGTGAAGGAGTGGATGACGTCGGCGCCGGTCACCAGCACATGCACGACCTTGTTCACCGGCACGACCATATCGTTGTCGGCGGTGAGGAGCCGCGGCTGGCCCGGCTTGAGGTCCTTGGTCGCAACCATCAGCGAATCGAATTCGAAATTGCCGTTATCGGGATAGGCGTAGCTCCAGAACCACTGCTTGCCGGTCGCCTTCACGGTGAGGTCGGGATGGGGCACGTCGAGCTCGACGAACAGGAGCCGGAACGACGGCACGGCAATCGCCGCCAGGATGATCACCGGGACGATGGTCCAGAGGATTTCGATCGGCGTGTTGTGGGTAGTGCGCGACGGCGTCGGATTGGCGCGCGCATTGAAGCGCACGATGATGATCAAAAGCAGCGCAAGCACGAACGCCGAAATCAGGCCGATCACCCAAAGCAGGTAATAATGGAACTCGGCGATCTCGTCCATCACCGGCGTGGCCGAGCCCTGCAGGTCCATTTGCCAGGGCGACGGGTGGCCGAGGCCGGCGAACGCCGCTCCAGCGCTTGCAAGCAAAACGCCGGCAGTCACCGCGATGGCGGTCAGGCGTGAGAACACTTTCATGTCTCATTCAGCTCCCTGTTTCTGGTCTTGGCCGACATTGCCCAAGCGATCGTCCACCAAGTCACGGTCCACGATGAGCGCAAAGGCCTGCCTGCACGCAGATCGCGACGGTATGGCGCCGCCTGCTTCCGGCGGGACTTGCGCCACGATTCTCAAGTCCTCGGCAGGCATCGGCGGGATAGGGGAATCCCGGTTTCTCCAAACCACAAATCGGGGTCTGCTGCAATGCACTCTTGATCGGCGGTTTTGCCGGGCGGGGACAGCGACATTCGGACGCCGCGACGCGACCGAAAGCGGGCTCCGTCCACCTTGGCATAGCCACAATGCCTTGATTTGGATCAGCTTGACACTACGAACTCACCATGTACGCAGGCCTCGCGCGGCCGACGGCCGGCGCGAGTGATTCGCGCAAACAGTTGGCGCTGCTGACAAGCCTGTGAGGGGCGGCTTTTGCGGTTGGTCAGGGGAACATGATCGTGGCCAATTTCGATTGCCGGCGGCGGATGCGGCCATTGGCCTCCGCCGTCGCCGGCGCGGCTTTTTTTATGGCTTTTGCCGCATGCGGCGGCCAACACTTTATCAGCCGGGCTTTGGCCCAGGGCGCGGTCAAGTCGGTCCATGGCGACTGGCAGATCCGCTGCGACACGCCGCCCGGCGCGCAAAACGAACAATGTGCGCTGATGCAGAGCGTCACGGCGGAAGACCGGCCCAATGTCGGCCTGACCGTCATCGTGCTGAAGACCTCGGATCAGAAGAGCCGTCTCATGCGTGTGGTCGCGCCGCTCGGCGTGCTGCTGCCGTCCGGGCTCGGCCTGAAGATCGACAACCAGGATGTCGGCCGCGCCGGCTTCGTGCGCTGCCTGCCCAACGGCTGCGTCGCCGAAGTCGTGATGGACGACAACCTGATCAATAAATTGCGCACCGGCAAAACTTCAACCTTCATCATCTTCCAGACGCCCGAGGAAGGCATCGGCTTCCCCATGAGCCTGAAGGGTTTTGGCGAAGGCTACGACGCGCTGCCGTAATGACGCTTTGGCGCGCTGCCATAGCGCACCCTCCGATAATTGACGCTGCGGTTCGATGGCGTACCCTGACCGGCAATAAACGGCGGGGGAAAAACGCATGAACGCGAATCGCAAGCTTGCGGCGATCGCCACCATATTGTTGGCGGCCGGCATCGCACTGGTGGCCGCGGCGCCGGGCCGGGCGCAAAGTCATTATCCGGATCACCCGGTGGTGCTGATCGTGCCCTACGGCCCCGGCGGCGTCGCCGACGTCGGCATGCGTCTTCTCGGCGACAAGCTCTCGGGGCGCCTGAAGCAGCAATTCGTCATCGAAAACAAGCCCGGCGCCGCCGGCATTATCGCCGCCAAGGCCGGCGCCGACGCCGCGCCCGACGGCTACACGCTGTTGATGACCGGCAATAACAGCGCGATCGCCACCGCGCTGTTCAATAAGCTGCCATTCAACGCCCTGACCGATTTCGCCTCAGTCTCGACCGCCTCGTTCTTCGATCTTCTGATTGTGACGCGCGCCGGATCGCCGCTGCACTCGGTCGGCGATTTGATCAAGGCGGCGAAGGCCAATCCCGGCAAGCTCAATATCGGCACCATCGTTCCCGGCAGCACGCAAAACCTCGCCGCACTGTTGTTCCTCTCGACGACCGGGATCAAAGCGACAATCGTGACGTTTCGCACCTCCTCCGATATGGCCAATGCGGTGCTGCGCGGCGATGTCGATTTGTCGTTTGAATTCTACGCGGCGGTCCATGGTTTCCTTGCCAGCGATAAAATGGTGGCGTTGGCTTCCACTAGCGCCAAGCGCACGGCATATTTGCCGAATGTGCCCACCGTGATGGAGAGCGGGGTCAAGGACTATGACGTCGCCAGCTGGAACGGGTTGTCGGTACCCGCCGCAACGCCGAAACCGATCATCGCTACGCTCAACGAAGCCATGAAAGCGGTGATCCCCGACCCGGACATCCAAAGCAAAGCGCAAAAGGTCGGCATGGAAATGCGCTGGAGCACGCCCGAAGACATGACGGCGCGCCTGAAGGCCGATATCGCCAAATGGGGCGACGTCATCGCCAAGGCCGGCATCCCGAAGCGGGATTGAGCTCTCCCCTCGCCGTCTTGCGGCGAAACGATTATGTAGGGGGTGAATTCACCGCCCGTCTCAGGAATCCGTAATGACCCGTGGCCCCATTTCGCTCGTTGACCGCGCCGGGCTCGACCGGCCGCGGCTTGCCAAGATCATCTCGCGCGGCCTCGACGGCGCCGACGACGGGGAGCTTTTTCTCGAATATCGCCAAAGCGAAGCGCTGGCTTTCGACAATGGCCGGTTGAAGCAGGCAACCTACGATACGTCGCAGGGTTTTGGCTTACGCGCGGTGAAGGACGAGGCGGTCGGCTATGCGCATGCCTCCGACGTCTCGGAGGCGGCGATCGAGCGGGCGGCCGATGCGGTGCGCGCGGTCAGGGGCGGCTATTCCGGCCGTTACGCCGAACCGCCGGCGCGGACGAATGTGAAGCTCTATGGCGAGGACAGCCCGCTCGCCATGCCCAGCTTTGAAGAAAAGGCCCAGCTCCTGCAAACCATCGACGCCTATGCGCGCGCCAAGGATCCGCGGGTGCGTCAGGTCACGGCGAGCATCGCCGCGACCTGGCAGGCGGTCGAGATTTTGCGGACCGACGGCGAAACCTATCGCGACGTGCGGCCGCTGGTGCGCGTGTCCGTCGCGGTGGTGGTCGGCGACGGCAACCGCCAGGAGACCGGCAGCGACGGTTACGGCGGCCGCGAGGGCTACCAGCGCTTCATCGCCACCGATGCCTGGCAGGGCGCGGTCGACAACGCCATCCGCCAAGCGCTGGTCAATCTTCAAGCGGTGCCGGCGCCCGCGGGCGAGATGGACGTCGTGCTCGGCCCGGGCTGGCCGGGCGTCATGCTGCACGAGGCGGTCGGCCATGGGCTGGAAGGCGACTTCAATCGCAAGAAGACATCGGCATTTGCCGGGCTGATGGGACAACAAGTCGCGGCCAAGGGCGTCACCGTGGTCGACGACGGCACCCTGTCGCAGCGCCGCGGCTCGCTCTCCATCGACGACGAAGGCACGCCGACCAACCGCACCGTGCTGATCGAGGACGGCATTCTGGTCGGCTACATGCAGGACCGCCAGAATGCGCGGCTGATGGGCATGCAGCCCACCGGCAACGGCCGGCGCGAAAGTTTTGCGCATGTGCCGATGCCGCGCATGACCAACACCTACATGCTCGCAGGCTCCCGCGATCCCGGCGAGATCATCGCCTCGGTCAAGAACGGCATCTACGCCAGCTATTTCGGCGGCGGCCAGGTCGACATCACCTCGGGCAAATACGTGTTCCAGTGCACCGAGGCCTATCGCATCGAGAACGGCAAAGTCGGCGCGCCAATCAAGGGCGCCATGCTGATCGGCAATGGGCCGACCGACCTGCACCGCGTTTCCATGGTCGGCAGCGATCTTGCGCTCGACCACGGCATCGGCACCTGCGGCAAGAACGGCCAAGGCGTGCCGGTCGGCGTCGGCCAGCCGACGCTGCGCATCGACCGCATCACCGTCGGCGGCACCGGTTGAGCGGATTGGCTGGGGTGCGACGCCTCACGGAGATTTCTTGGATGAAAGGCTGGATCAGGAGCGTCTTCGACGTAGCTCTCATCGTTCTGATCGTCATCGCCGGAAAAACGGCGATCGCGGAGCCATATTACGTGCCGTCGGGCTCGATGGAGCCGACGCTGCAGATCGGCGATGAACTGCTGGCGACAAAATATCCGTACGGCTACAGCTCCGCGTCGCTGCCGATCTTCATCACCCTTCCCAACACCCAACGCATCCTCGGCGCGCTGCCGCGGCGTGGCGACATTGTGGTATTCCGCTGGCCCGGCAACCGTTCGCAAATCTGGGTCAAGCGCGTCGTCGGGCTTCCAGGCGACCGCATCGCGATGAACAACGGACGGTTGTGGATCAATGGCGCCCCGGTCGGTCTGCAAGCCGACGGGATGGGCTTTGCCGAAGACGAGAACGGCGCGCGGCAACCGGTCTCGCGCTTTATCGAAACGCTGCCCGGCGGCCGCCAGCACACCATCTTCAAGGAGCAAGTGTTCGGCATGCTCGACAACATGCCGGAAGTGGTCGTTCCGTCGGACCACCTGTTCGTCATGGGCGACAATCGCGACGACTCCGCCGACAGCAGGGTTCCGGTCGATGCCGGCGGCGTCGGCCTGTTGCCGGTGCCCGATCTGGTCGGGCGCGTGGACGCGCTGGTCGGCTCATGGGACATGGCCGCCGCCAGGGGCCGGCCGGTGTGGGACTGGCCGTCCGACTTGCGGCTGTCCCGGTTTTTCAGCGTGGTTCGTTGAGCGTTGGGCGTCAGACCGTTACGCGATTATTGCTGCGGTTGATCTGTGCTGCACCGGAATCCGACCATTCATCGAGCGCTCAGCGCACCACGCCGGAAATGCAGCAGGGCCGGTGCCGCGGCGGCTTGATCGTTTCCTTGAGATAGCAGTGCGCGGCGGCGGTGCCATAGCCCGGCCGGCGATAGGTCCAGGCGCGGCAGCGTTTCTCGCTTTGGCAGGCATCGGCGCAAGCCTGGCCGCTGGGGTCGGGCTGCGTCTCGAATGACCGATAATCGCCGCCGTAGCGATCGATCGAATATTCGATGGCACCGGCCTGCGGCTCGATCGCGCCGGCGCCGCGCACGCCCGATACGCAGCAGCTCGATTGCACGCGCGGCGCCACCTCGCGCTTGAGAAAGCACATTGCCGGGCCGCCCGATACCGGCGGATAGGAAAAGCTCCAGGCGCGGCAGTTCTTTTCGCGCTCGCAGCGGCTGGCGCATACCGCCGGATCGCCGTTCTGGACCGGCGCGCTGGTGTAATCGCCGCCCGGCCGGTCGTAGCCGGATTGCGCCAGCGCGGCCCTCGGGCCGGGCGCGATGCCGGCCGCCGCGGCGAAAACCAGCACGGTCAGGCCCGCGAGGAGTATCCGCGTCATTGCGCCAACCTCGTATTTTCCGGCTGTGCCCTCGCGTTCCCCCGGTACAGAAGAACGCCGTTGCGGGCGAAATGCCACAAGTATTTTGGATTTTACCCAATTGGCGACGCTTTACGTCCGCGGTCGCGCGCGTCGGCCACCCGACTCAATCGTCGGCACCCGCGCGCAATTGCCTCACGCCCGCCGGCATTGATAACGCGCGAGTCGGGTTACCTTGCGCGGATGCGCCCCTCGACCGGTGCCGCCGCGCGGTTTGCGTCGATCGCCTCTGCCACCTGCGCGACGGTCATTCTGCTGTTGCCGGCGCTGTGGAACCGGTTTCCGATTCTGGAATACGACACCGGCGGCTATCTGGCGCGCTGGTTCGAAGGCTATCTGGTGCCGAGCCGGTCGACCACTTACGGCATGTTCCTGTTCGCCGGATGGCCGCTCGATTTCTGGCCGGTCGTCATCCTGCAGGCCGCCGCTGCGGTCTGGGTCATCGGGCTCATGCTGCGGATCTATCGCTGCAATCAAATCCCGGTCGCCTTGTTGGCGATCGTTGCGGCGCTGGCGCTGACCACCGCACTGCCGTGGCTTGCCAGCGAGCTGTTGACCGACATATTCGCGGGCCTTGCCGTGCTCGCTTTGGATGCCTTGGTTCGGCACGGCGATCGGATCGCACCCGGCGAGCGCCCGGCCTTGATGGTTTTCCTGGCTTTCGCGGTTTCGACCCATAGCGCGACTTATGCAGTCGTGCTCGCACTGGCTTTGCTGGCGCTCACCGTCGCGATGGTCGCGCCCAAATGGGTGCCACGGCTTGGCGTCGCTCGCGCCGCCGCCGCGCTTACCCTCGGCGCCGCGATGCTCGTCAGCACCAACTATGCCGTCGGCGGACGCCTCGCCTGGACGCCGGGCGGTTATGGGCTGACCTTCGCGCGCATGCTGCAGGATGGCATCGTGACGCGCTATCTCAACGACCACTGTCCCGATCCGCAGCTCCGGCTCTGTCCATATCGCGATCAACTGCCGCTCAACGCCGACGATTTCCTGTGGAACGACGGCGTCTTCAACAAGCTCGGCCGCTTCGCCGGCCTCGACGATGAAATGCGCCGCATCGTGCTCGGCAGCCTGCGCGATTACCCGCTGATGCAAATCAAGGCCGCGCTGCTCGATTCCGCTCGTCAGCTGACTGCGGTGGCCACCGGCTATGGCGTGCTGACGACCATCTGGCACACTTACGGCATCATCGAGCGCTACACGCCGTCGACGGTTCCGGCGATGCGCGCGGCGCGCCAGCAGCACGGCGAGCTCGGCTTTGCCGCGATCAACGCCATCGACGTGCCGGCAGCGTGGCTCGCGACCGCGCTGCTTCCCATTTTGGCGATCTACGGCTTGTTCGACGCCGAATTCGCCGATCTCGGCGGTCTCGCCGCGACGTTGACGCTGGCGCTCCTCGGCAATGCGGTATTCTGCGCCGCGATTTCGCACTGGCAGGACCGCTATGGATCGCGGCTGGCCTGGATCGCCGTCTTCACCGTCGCGCTCGCGGTTTGGCGCGCCATCGCCGTGGCGCGCCGGCGCATGCAACCCATCGCGAAAAGCGGGCTCCGGTTTTCGGAAGAGATCATGCGTGAATAACGCGGCCGCTTAGCCGCGAAAATGCTTCGACAGCTTGAGGCCTTGCGCCTGATAGTTCGAGCCGATGCCGGCACCGTAAAGCTGGTCGGGCCGCGCCAGCATCTTCTCATAGACCAGCCGGCCGACGATCTGGCCGTGCTCGAGGATGAACGGCACTTCACGCGAGCGCACTTCCAGCACCGCGCGCGAGCCAAAGCCGCCGGCACCGGCATAGCCGAAGCCGGGATCGAAGAAGCCGGCATAGTGCACGCGGAATTCGCCGACCAAGGGATCGAACGGCACCATTTCCGCGGCATAGTCGGGTGGCACCTGCACCGCCTCGGTCGAGGCCAGGATATAAAATTCGTCGGGATCCAGGATCAGGCTGCGATCGGCGCGCGCGGCGATCGGCTCCCAGAAATCGGCGACCTCATAGGCGGCGCGGCGCTCGACTTCGATGACCCCAGTGTGCCGCTTGGCGCGATAGCCGACGATGCCGTTGCGGCTTGGCGCGCCGGCGCCCTTTGCCTCCGCTGCGCGCGGCGGAGGATTAAGGTGGGGGTCGGTGCCTGACAGGTCGATGCTGACCGCGACGCCGTCGCCCATGACCGCTTCGGCGCGGTCGACCAGCCGTTCGCGCGCATGCAGCGCGCGCAATTCCTCGCCACCGAGCGCGGCGCTGCCGCGACGCAAGCGCAATTGCGACAGCCGGGTGCCCTCGCGCACCAGAATCGGAAACGTCTTCGGGCTGATCTCGGCATAGAGCGGACCGTTATAGCCGGCCTGCACCCGATCGAAGCCGCGTGTCTCATCGGCGATCACGCGGGTGAAAACGTCGAGCCGGCCGGTCGAGCTTTTCGGGTTGCTCGCAGCGGCAATATCCTCGGGCAGCGCCAGCCGCTCGATCAGCGGCACGATATAGACGCAGCCGGTTTCCAGGACCGCGCCGCCGCTGAGCGAGAATTCGTGCAGCTTCAACTCGATGAGCCGGTCTGCGACCGTGGTGCCAGGCCCGGGCAGAAAGCTCGCCCGCACCCGGTAGGCGATGGCGCCGAGGCGCAGGTCGAGGCTCGCCGGCTGGATTTGGCCGGGAGCGAATGGATAGTGCGCCCGGATGCCGCCCGCATCCGCCAAAGCCGCGATCATGCGGTCGGGCAAAATTCCCTGGTCGGAACGGGCGAAGGACAGCGTCACGCGGTCACCAAGTTTTGTCGCCGATCTAACCCTATGCCCGGTTTGACGCAAAGGCGCCGGCGTCGTATAAGCTGCTTTATCCCGTGGTCATTTGAGCCGGCCGGCTTGCAGCCACGTAAAATAAGTCGCTAAAAGGCCGGGGACGCGTGAGCCCGGCCCGAGGATTTTCCTCCCGGCCGGGTTTTTGTTTGGCCATAGGAGGGCCGCATGTCCGCGTCCGCAAAGAAGATCTACCGTCCGGAAACACGTCTGGTGCAAGCCGGCACGTTGCGCTCGCCGTTCGGCGAGACGTCCGAAGCGCTCTATCTCACCCAGGGCTACGTCTACGACAGCGCCGCCCAGGCCGAAGCGCGCTTCAAGGGCGAAGACCCCGGTTATCAATATTCCCGCTTCGCCAATCCGACCGTCGACATGTTCGAGCGGCGCATGGCGGCATTCGAAGGCGCGGAGGCCGCGCGCGCCACCGCGACCGGCATGGCCGCGGTCACGCTGTCGCTGGTCGGCCAGGTCCAGGCCGGCGATCATGTCGTCGCCTCGAAGGCGATGTTCGGCTCGTGCCGCTACGTCGTCGAGGATTACCTGCCGCGCTTCGGCGTCGCCTCGACGCTGGTCGACGGCTGCAATCTCGACGCCTGGCGCAACGCGGTGCGGCCGAACACCAAGACGTTCTTCCTGGAAAGCCCGACCAACCCGGCGCTTGAGGTGATCGACATTGCCGAAGTGGCGAAGATCGCGCATTCCGCCGGCGCGACGCTGGTGGTCGACAATGTCTTCGCCACGCCGCTGTTCCAAAGCCCGCTCGCGCTCGGCGCCGATTGCGTCGTCTATTCGGCGACCAAGCACATCGACGGCCAGGGCCGCTGCCTCGGCGGCATCGTGCTGGCATCGGAGCGCTTCATCATGGACAAGATCCACGTGCTGTTGCGCCAGACCGGCCCGTCGATGTCGCCGTTCAACGCCTGGGTTTTGCTGAAAGGCCTGGAGACGCTCGCGGTGCGGGTGCGGCGGCAGACCGACAGCGCGGCGACGCTGGCGGTGGCGCTCGCCGAACATCCGAAGATTTCGCGCCTGATCTATCCCGGGCGGCCCGACCATCCGCAGGCGGCGGTCGCGCAAAAACAGATGCGCGGCGGCTCGACGCTGGTGGCGTTCGAAATCAAGGGCGGCAAGCGCGCCGCGTTCCGCTTTCAGGACGCGCTCAAGCTCATCCGCATCAGCAATAATCTCGGCGATGCCAAGAGTCTCATCACCCATCCGGCGACGACCACGCACCAGCGACTCAAGCCCGAGCAGCGCGCCGAGCTTGGCATCAGCGACGGCTTGGTGCGCGTCTCGGTCGGGCTCGAACACCCCGACGATATCGTGGAGGACGTGATCGCTGCGCTCGATGCGGTGTGAGCGGCATAATTTGTAGGGTGGGCACTGCGCACCAAAACAGTGCCGCGTGGGCAAAATCGCTCAAGCGCAGTGCCCACGCGGTCGCGCACGGGCCGACGATTTTGCCCACCCTACGGCGCTTCCGGAATGACGCGAAAATTCAATGCACGGAATGCGCCGCCGCGGCGGCGATCGGGCGGGTCGCGGCCTCGACGATTGCCGTGCCGATGAGCTTCGCCCAACAGGCATAGCCCCAGTCGTTCATGTGCAAGCGGTCCGGCGACACGAACGCGTCGAAGCCCAGGTGCTGCACTTCGCGCCAGTTGCGCATGACCTCAAAGCGCCGAAATAGATCGACGTTCAACTCCTTGGCTTCAAGGGCAATCTGCGCAACCATGCCCGGCGTCTCGGACTTGGCGAGAACCTTCGGCGCATATTGCGGATCGATCAGCACCACGTCGGCATCGGTGGCCTTGAGCGCCTCGATGCCGTTATGAAGCTCGACCGAATGCGGATCGAGCGGATGATCGCGCAGCACCGAATTGGTGCCGACCTGCCACAGCACGAGCTGCGGGTGCGCGGCGATCACGTCATTTGCAAACCGCGCCATCATGTTGTCGGTTTCTTCGCCGTTCACCCCGCGATTGAGCACGGTGACGTCGTGACCGGGAAAGCGCGCTTTAAGCGCAACGGCCAGCCGGCTCGGATAGGTCGCAGCAGGCGAACTGGCGCCGGCGCCGGCGGTCGACGACGAGCCGATGGCGACAATGACGAGCGGCTTACCGCCGGCCAGCCGCCGCATGGTGTGAACCAGCGGGCGATCGAAATGCGTCAACTCGGCCGGTGCGCCGCAAGCGGTCGGCGCCGGCGGGACCGCTGCCGACTGCGGCGCGGCCGGCTTTGACATATCCGATGGGATCGAGCGCAATCCCGGCACCGCAACCGCCGGCATCGCGGCAGGCGTCGCGGCCGCTACCGCAACCGGAGTAAGGTCACGCTGGATTGAAAACGCTGCGGATGGCATTGCGCCCGGCAGCATTTCGCCGGGCACCTGTGCCCATGCCGCGCTGTGCAGTGCAACAATGTGCACTGCAAAGAAAGCGGTGGCGACCGCGGCCCGCGCCAGGCAGGCGGTCGTTATTCGCTTGTGGGAAGGCATTACTGCGTCGTTTGCATTCTCGCGGCGTCGAAATGCGCGGCATTTACGATTTGCGACGCCAGGGCCCAGCCAATGCAGTCGTGAACACGACGCGCCATATCATATTTCTTTGTAGCGGTATAGAGGTCGAACGCGCCGGCGTCGTTCCAGTAATGCATGATCGCCAGACGATCAAACAACAGCGCGCCGTGCTGCTCCGCGATCACCCGCATGACGTCGGCATAGGCCGAAACGTCGAGCATCGACTCGGTGCGCGGGCTGTACTGCATGTTCATCAGAATCACATCCGCGCCCGCGGCTTGAATCTTGCCGACGCCCTCGTCGAGGCTGCCGCGGAAATCCTCCGGCTCGACGCCGTCGAGCGCATCGACCGTTCCGGCCTGCCAGATCACCAGCGCCGGCTTGTCCTCGGCCAGGGTTTTGTCGAGGCCGGCGACCATGGTCGCGGTCGTTTCCTTCGACTGGACGTGCGCGGTGACCTTGATGTCGGCGCCGGCGATGAGCTGTTTGAGCACGGCCTCGAGCCGCGCCGGATAAGCGGCGTGTGCGCCTGCCGGACCGGGAAGCCCCGACGAGCCCGAGCCGATCACGGTGATATGGAGACGGCGGTCGACCTTGAACTCGCCCATCACGCGGCTGAGATCGAGATCGCCGCCGATGAGCGATTGCGGCGCGTCACATCGTTGCGGCGGCGCCGCGCGCACGACGCCGCTCACGCAAGCGGCGATCGGCGCGATCGTCGCCAGTACGGCGATAACTCGCTTCATGCGTTTCCCCCCGCGAGGTCGGCGTCCGGCGGTTTAACCCGCGTCGTGGGACTTCGCCCTTCCATGCGCTTGTACCACGATATCAAGCTCGCTGTCGCAATCATGATCAGTATGCCGACCAAACTGATAGCGATCTGCACCAGCGGGCCGCCCGACCATTCGCTGATGATGAATTGGCCGGCAAATGCCAGGAATACGCCGAGGCAGAAGATTTCCAGCGAATGCTGGCCGCAGCAGATGGCCGGCGCAAGATACGGCGATTGCAATGCCGGCCAATCGCGCGGCACGAACCGAACGGTGACCGCTGCCAGCGCCAGGAAATGGGCGAAGCGCAGCACATCAAGGTTGGTTTTGTCGATCGGATACATCCAGCCACTGAGCCAGAGCGGCACGAAGCGGCCGAGCGGCTCGATATACCAGGTCAAGGTAATGGCGAAGGCGAATATCAGATAGGCGATCGCGATGCCAAGCACGATGCGCGAGCGCAGCACGCCCTCCAGGCGCTGCGCGCCGCCGAGCGCGCACCAGGCGCCGAATACGAACAGCAGCTGCCAGGCGAACGGATTGAAGAACCAGACGCCGTTCGGATAGGCCGGCAGATTCCAGTCGAAATTCCAGGCCAGCACATAGACCAGAGCGGACCCGGCGAGCGCAAAAGCGGGCTGCCGTAACAACAGCCACAGCATCGGCGGGAACAACAACAACAGCACGATATAGAGCGGCAGCACGTCCATGTTGACGGGCTTGAACTTCAACAGCAGCGCCTGAAAGATGGTGATATCGGGCTGCTTGAGAAAATCGAGGATGTTCATTTCCTCGGCATAGAGCGGATTGTCGAAGGTCGCCGCGACATAGGCGATCTCCGCCATGAAGATCGTAAACAGAAAGATGTGCGCCACGTAGATTTGCCAGGCGCGCCGCAGCACCCGCGCGCTGGCGATGATGATGCCGCGCTCGCGCATGGCGCGGCCATAGACGAACGCCGCGGTATAACCGGAAATGAAGATGAAGATCTCGGTGGCGTCGGAGAAGCCGTAATTGCGGATGGTGAACCAGTTCACGATGTTTTGCGGAATGTGGTCGAGAAAAATCAGCCACAGCGCGACGCCGCGGAACAGGTCGAGCCGCAGGTCGCGTTCGCCCGAAAGCGGCAGCGGCGCCGCCATCGGCTGCGGCATTGCAGGCATTTTCCTGGCAAACGCTTGCATGACGGAGATATGCTTCACGATCGCTTCCGTTTGCCGCAGCCACGGCGCCAGCGCGGTATTCTAAAACTAGGCCGGCACGATGGCTTGAGAATGCGCGTCCGCGCGGTTATTGCAACTCGTAGGCATGGCGTTGTTCGCTTTTGCAGGGAATCGTTCACTTATACGTGGAACTTGCGGGTGTCGGCGCCGACGGCGCGCCTGGCGCGGAGACCGGCGGCAATGCCGGGCAGGGGAGCAGGAACGGCGGCATGTATCGCGCGATGACCCGCAATATCGAGGTCGTGGTGACCCCGCGCTTCGTCGCCGACCGGTCGTCGCCGGAGAACAGCTATTTTTTCTGGGCCTACACGATCTCGATCACCAATAACAGCGCCGAGACGGTGCAGCTGAAGACCCGGCATTGGCGCATCACCGACGCCAACGGCCGCCGCCAGGACGTGCGCGGCGCCGGCGTGGTCGGCGAGGAGCCCGTGCTCAAGGCCGGCGAGTCGTTCGAATATACCAGCGGCGTGCCGCTGCAGACGCCGTCGGGTTTCATGGTCGGCAGCTACGGCATGGTGGGCGCGGCGGGCGAGCATTTCGATATCGAGGTGCCGGCGTTCTCGCTCGACAGCGCCGAAGCCAAGCGCACGATCAATTAGCGGCAGCCTGTTTTTATAACGACGGCGCACCCGGCGTCGCGACTTCGTCCGGCGCAAACACATAGGTCGAGCTGCAGAATTCGCAGGTCACCGTGATCCGGCCGTTCTCGACCATGTCGTCACGATCCGCCTGCGTGAAACTCTTCAGCATGTTCTCGACGTTATGACGCGAGCAGGAGCACTGCGCGTCGACCGGCGCGTCACGAAAGACGCGCACGCCGCGTTCGTGGAACAGCCGGTAGGCCAGACGCTCGCTCGACAAATCCGGATCGAGCAGCTCGAGATCGTCCACCGTATCGATGAGCGCGCGGCCCTCGACCCAGGCGTCGTCCTCCGGCAGCACGTGCGGCGCGGTGCCGGGCGGCGCGTCGCCGGGATGCAGATCGGCCTGCCGCGCGCGCTCGGGCGACGCCGGCAGGAATTGCAGCAGGATGCCGCCGGCGCGCCAATGCCGGTGTACGCCGTTTGCGCCGGGGCGAAACTCCTCGGCGACGGCGAGACGCACGCGCGTCGGAATCTGCTCCGAACGCGCAAAATATTCATGCGCGGCCTGTTCGAGGTCACCGCCTTCCAGCGCCACGAGCCCCTGGTAGCGGCTCGTCTCCAGGCCCTGATCGATGGTCATGGCGAGATGGCCGTGGCCGAGCAATTGGCCCGGCGCCGCCGCGCCGTCGGCGATCGCCTGGGCGACCCGCGCGGCATCGAAGCGGGCGCAGGCCCGCACTCTGCCGGGTGACGTGAAATCGACCACCAGCATGCGCACCGGCCCGTCGCTCTGGGTCTGCAGGATGAAGCGGCCCTCGATCTTGAGCGCCGAGCCGAGCATGACCGTGAGCACGATCGCCTCGCCGAGCAGCTTGGCCACCGGCGTCGGATAATCGTGGCTGCCGAGAATCCTGTCGACCGCCGGCCCGAGCCGCACGATGCGGCCGCGCAGATCGAGCGCCTTGACCGCGAACGGCAGAATGGTGTCGTCGAGCCCGGTTTGGGCGGGCGCGCGGACCGGAATGGCAAGATCGGGGTTTTTCATCGCGACAGAATATAGGTGACGGTGGCGCGATTGGGAGGTCTCGCCATCCTCTCGTCAGCCATTCACCTCAAGACACCAGGCCAAAATCCCCTTCTGCGCGTGCAGCCGGTTTTCGGCCTCGTCGAACACCACCGACTGCGATCCGTCCATCACCTCGTCGGTGACTTCTTCGCCGCGATGGGCCGGCAGGCAATGCATGAAAATGGCGTCAGGCTTGGCGCGCGCCATCAACCGCGCATTGACCTGATAGCGCTTGAGCAGATTGTGCCGGCGCGCGCCGTTGCGGTCGCCCATCGACACCCAGGTGTCGGTGACCACGCAGTCGGCGCCTTTGACCGCTTCGTCGGGATCGGCGCCGATGCTGATCACGGCGCCGGAGGATTTGATCCAGTCGACGAGCGGCTTTTTCGGCGCCAGTTCCGGCGGGCTGGCGACGCGCAGACGGAATTCGAAACGCTCGGCGGCATGCATCCAGGAGGCGAGCACGTTATTGGCGTCGCCGCTCCAGGCGACGGTGCGGCCGCGGATCGAGCCGCGATGCTCCTCGAAGGTCATGACGTCGGCCAGCACCTGGCACGGATGCGAGCGCCGCGTCAGCCCGTTGATGACCGGCACCGCGGCGTAACGCGCCAACTCGGCGACCGCGGCCGGATCGAGCGTGCGGATCATGATGGCGTCGATATAGCGCGACAATACGCGCGCGGTATCGGCGAGCGTCTCGCCGCGGCCAAGCTGCATCTCCTCGGCGGTCAACAGAATGGCGTCGCCGCCGAGCTGGCGCATCGCAACTTCGAACGAGACCCGGGTCCGCGTCGAGGGCCGCTCGAAAATCATCGCCAGCGTCTTGCCGGCAAGCGGCCGCTCGGCGCTGCCGCCCGAGGCGGTTTTGTGCTTGGCCTTGATGGCGCGCGCCGCGGCGATCATGGCCCGCAGATCGGCGGCCGGAACGTCAATGAGATCGAGGAAATGCCGCACGCCGGTCATCCGGCCGTCTCCCCCTTGCGCGCTTGCCTGTGCGCGCGGCTCACCCGTGCCAAGGCGCGGTCGAGCCGCGCGACGCCCTCGGCCATCTCCTGCTCGCTGACGATCAGCGGCGGCAGCAGACGCACGACATTATCGCCGGCACCCACCGTGAGCATGTTCTCGGCGCGGGTCGCCTCGACCAGTTCGCCGGCCGGAACCAGCATGCGCAAGCCGACCAGAAGGCCCTCGCCGCGCACCTCCGCGATCAATGCAGGATAGCGATCCTTGATTTCCGCCAGCCGCTGCTTGAACAGAAGCCCGATCCGCTGCACGTGCTCGAAGAAGCCGGGCGCGAGCATGACGTCGAGCGTGGCGTTGACGGCGCTCATCGCCAGCGGGTTGCCGCCGAATGTCGAGCCGTGGGTTCCGGCGGTCATGCCCTTGGCCGCCTCATCCGTCGCCAGCACGGCGCCGACCGGAAAGCCGCCGCCCAGCGCCTTGGCGAGCGACATGATGTCGGGCGCAACGCCGCTGCGCTGGTAGGCGAACAGCTCGCCGGTACGGCCCATGCCGCTCTGCACCTCGTCGAACACCAGGAGGAGACCGTGCCGGTCGCAGAGCTCGCGGAGCGCTCTCAGGAACGATGGTTCGACGGCGCGCACGCCGCCTTCGCCCATCAGCGGCTCGATCATGATGGCGGCGGTCTGCTCGCCGATGGCGCGTTTGACGGCGTCGAGATCGCCGAATGGAACCTGATCGAAGCCTTCGACCGGCGGGCCGAAACCTTCGAGATATTTTTTCTGGCCGCCGGCGGCAAGCGTCGCCAGCGTGCGGCCGTGGAAGGCGCCCTCGAAGGTGACGATGCGGTAGCGTTCCGGGGCGCCGTTGGCCGCGTGATATTTGCGCGCGCATTTGATCGCGCCTTCCACCGCCTCGGCGCCGGAATTGCAGAAGAACACCACAGCGGCGAAGCTCGCCTCGCACAGCCGCTGCGCGGCGCGCTCGGATTCCGGAATCTCGTAGAGGTTGGAAACGTGCCACAGCTTCTGCGACTGCTCGGCGAGCGCCGCGACCAGATGCGGATGGGCATGGCCGAGCGCGTTGACGGCGACGCCGGAGGCAAAATCGAGATAGCGCTCGCCGTTGACGGCGACCAGCCACACGCCTTCGCCCCGCTCGAAAGCGAGGGGAACACGCGCAAAGGTCGGCATCAGATGCGATGTCACGGTTTCGCCCGCTGACGCTGCGCAGCAATCGCGCAGTTCAAACGAAATGTGCCGCCTCTCCGGGCGGCACGGAACAGCATTGTATTTCGGCGCGCCGCGCTGTCAACACTGCATAATTGGACGCGTGAACTCCATTTGTACCCACTTCATCCACACATCCGCAGGAATGTGTGGACTCATTTCAGACGAACTCTTGCGTCAGACTCCGGCCATATTGTAGCCTTTTGATTGTCAAGTACGACATCTCGTGCGGCGGACAGTCTTCTAAAGCGTTGGGTTTGCGTAGGCGTTGGGCGGCGACACGCTGCCCGGCTGGGTGAGGGATTCTCACAAAAACGGATACTGGCGAAGGAGGTTTCCCGCATGCAAGGAGGATTGGGCATGTCGTGGACGGACGAGCGGGTGGAACTGCTCAAGAAACTATGGTCGGACGGGCTTTCGGCGAGCCAGATCGCGGCCGAACTCGGCGGCATTACCCGCAATGCCGTGATCGGCAAGGTGCATCGCCTCGGACTGTCCGGCCGCGCCAAGAGCACGTCCAGCGCCGCGCCGCGTCCGCGCAAGGCGCGCGCGCCGGCGCATATGCTGCGCATCGGCCGCGCCGCGATCCGCGGCAATACCGCGCTCGCCCACGCCTATGACGTCGAGGCTGAAGCCGAGCCGGAACTGATCGACAACATCATCCCGATCGGCCAACGCCGCACGTTGCTGGAATTGAACGAACAGACCTGCCGCTGGCCGATCGGCGATCCCGGCAGCACCGAATTCTTCTTCTGCGGCGGCAACACGCTCGCCGGCCTGCCCTACTGCGCCTACCACTCGCGGGTGGCCTATCAGCCGGCCAGCGACCGGCGCCGCGACAAGCGCCCGCAGCGATGAATTGATCCCCGTCATGTCTCGCAAAGGCGTGGCATCCGGTAATCTCGGCAAGAGCGGCGAAACACGGCACGGCGTTTGATTGCGGCGAATACTCGGTCATCCGCATTCGCGAATGATGACAAGCGCGGGAGCGTTCAGCTCGCCTTGCCGAGCCGATCATCCTTGCCGAGACGGTCGTCCTTGCCGAACCGATCGTCGAGCGAATAGCCGGCGCCGCGCACGGTGCGGATCGGATCGGTGGCATGGCCGCGATTGAGCGCCTTGCGCAGCCGCCCGACATGCACGTCGACGGTGCGTTCGTCGATATAGACGTCGCTGCCCCAGACGCCGTCGAGCAATTGCTCGCGCGAGAATACCCGGCCGGGGCGTTCCATCAGATATTCGAGCAGGCGGAATTCGGTCGGCCCGAGGTCGACCGGACGGCTCGAGCGCGAAACGCGCTTCTTCTCGCGGTCGAGCTCGAGATCGCCGATCGACAGCACCATAGCGACGCGTTCGGGGCTGGCGCGGCGCAACAGCGCGCGCACGCGCGCCAGCAGTTCCGGCACCGAGAACGGCTTGACGATGTAATCGTCGGCGCCGGTGGCGAGCCCGCGCACACGCTCGCTTTCCTCGCCGCGCGCGGTCAGCATGATGATCGGCAGCGATTGCGTCTGCGGCCGCGCCCGCAACCGGCGGCACAGTTCGATGCCGGACAGGCCGGGCAGCATCCAGTCGAGCACGACGAGGTCGGGCGCGGTTTCCTTGAGCCGCGTGTCGGCATCGTCGCCGCGGGCGACGGCGTCAACCTCGTAGCCTTCGGCTTCGAGGTTGTAGCGCAACAGCGTTGTGAGCGGTTCCTCGTCTTCCACGATCAGGATATTGGCGCCCATGGCGATCCTATTGCCTCAATGCTTATTTTTTCAAAAGCCCCGCCGGAAAACTCGTGGTGTCGCCCTTCGGACGCTGGTCGGTAATCGGGCGCCCCTCGACCATGTAATAGACTGTTTCGGCGATGTTGGTGGCATGGTCGCCGATGCGCTCGATGTCCTTGGCGCAGAACATCAAATGCATGCAGAAGGTGATGTTGCGCGGGTCCTCCATCATGTAGGTGAGGAGCTCGCGGAACAGCGAGGTGCACATCGCATCGACTTCCTCGTCGCCGTTCCAGACCGCGAGCGCGGCGGTAAGGTCGCGACTCGCATAGGCGTCGAGCACCTGCTTGAGCTGCGCCAAGACCAGCGCCGACATATGCTCGACGCCGCGGATCAGCTTTTGCGGGTAGAAGTCGCCGTCGAGCGCGACGACGCGCTTGCCGATATGCTTGGCGTGGTCGCCGATCCGCTCGAGATCGTTGCACACGCGCATGGCGCCCACGCATTCGCGCAGGTCGACCGCCATCGGCTGCCGCCGCGCGATGGTGAGGATGGCTTTTTCCTCGACCTCGCGCTGCAAGGCGTCGATCGCGGGATCCATGGCGATGACACGCTCACCCAGCTCGACGTCGCGGTCGACCAAGGCCTGCACGGAATCGGCGATCTGCCGCTCCGCGAGCCCGCCCATCTCGGCGACCTTGCGGGTGATTTCCTGCAGGTCGCTGTCGAACGCCTTGGTGGTGTGATCGATTCGCGTCGAGGTGATGTCGGTCATTGGCTTTTACCTGGATCCTTATCGGCGATCAGCCGAAGCGGCCGGTGATGTAATCTTGGGTGCGCTGGTCGTGCGGCGCGGTGAACATTTTGCTGGTCGAATCGTATTCGATCAGCTCGCCGAGATACATGAAGGCGGTGAATTCCGAGACGCGGGCCGCCTGCTGCATGTTATGGGTGACGATCGCGATGGTATAGTCGTCCGTCAGTTCGTCGATCAGTTCCTCGATCTTGGCGGTCGAGATCGGATCGAGCGCCGAGCAGGGCTCGTCGAACAGAATCACTTCGGGCCGCACCGCGACGGTGCGGGCGATGCACAGCCGCTGCTGCTGGCCGCCGGACAGGCTCTGGCCGTTGGCGCTGAGCTTGTCTTTCACTTCCTCCCACAACGCCGCGCGCCGCAGCGAAGTCTCGACGCGGCCGTCGAGCTCGGATTTCGGCAGACGCTCGTACAGCCTGATGCCGAAGGCGATATTCTCATAGATCGACATCGGAAACGGCGTCGGCTTCTGGAACACCATGCCGATGCGCGCGCGCAAGAGATTGAGGTCTTGCCGCGGCGACAGGATGTTTTCGCCGTCGAATATCACCTCGCCGGTGGCGCGTTGATGCGGATAGAGGTCGTACATGCGGTTGAGCACGCGCAATAAGGTCGACTTGCCGCAGCCCGATGGGCCGATGAAGGCGGTGACCTTGTTCACATAAAGCGGCAGGCCGATCGCCTTGAGCGCCCGCGCGTCGCCATAGAAGAAGTCCAAATTGCGGATCGTGATCTTCTCGACCAGTCCGGCGCGGTCGGTCGGCGCATGGCTGACGGCGGGAACTGAAACGGAGGCGACGCTCATGCTCATGACTGCTTTCCCGATGGGACGAGGGCGCGCGCGGTGATGCTCAAGGCGAGCACAGCAAGCGTGATGATCAGCGCGCCGGTCCAAGCCAGCGATTGCCAATCCTTGTAGGGACTGAGCGCGAACTGGAAGATGACGACCGGCAGGCTGGAGACCGGCTCGTTGAGGTTGGTGCTCCAGAACTGATTGTTGAGCGAGGTGAACAAGAGCGGCGCCGTTTCGCCGCTGATGCGGGCCACCGCCAACAGGACACCGGTCACCATGCCGGCGCGCGCCGCGCGATAACAGATGTGCCTGATGGTGAGCGAGCGCGGCAGGCCGATGGAGGTCGCGGCCTCGCGCAGCGCGTTCGGCACCAGCGTCAGCATGTCCTCGGTGGTGCGCACGACCACCGGTATGACGAGGACCGAAAGGGCAACGCCGCCGGCCCAGCCGGAGAAATGTCCCAGCGGCGCCACCATGATTTCGTAGACGAACAAGCCGACGACGATGGACGGCGCGCTCAGCAGAATATCGTTGATAAAGCGAACCACCTTGCTCAGCCGGTCATAGCGGCCATATTCGGCCATATAGGTCCCCGCCAGGATTCCGATAGGGGTGCCGATCAAGACGGCAATGCCGGTGAGAACCACACTGCCGAAGATCGGATTGAGCAGGCCGCCGCTCGAGCCGGGCGGCGGCGTCATTTGTGTGAACACCGCGACCGACAGGCCGCTGAATCCCTTCCACAAGAGCGCGCCCAGGATCAGCACCAGCCAGCCGAGCCCGAAAGCCGTTGCCGCAAACGCCAGCACCGTCGCCACCGCGTTGTTGCGGCGGCGGCCGGAATAGCGAGAGGGTACGATCCGGTCCGGCATGGCGTCACCCGATCCGGCGTTCGATGCGCATCAGCATATAACGCGCAATCGCGAGCACGATGAAGGTAATGACGAACAGGATCAGCCCGAGCGCGATCAGCGCGGAGGTGTACAGATCGCCCACCGCCTCGGTGAATTCATTGGCGATGCTGGCCGAGATCGTGGTGCCCGGCGCGAGTATCGAGGCCGAGATCCGGTGCGCGTTGCCGATGACGAAGGTCACGGCCATGGTTTCGCCGAGTGCGCGCCCCAGCGCCAGCATGATGCCGCCGATGACGCCGACCCGGGCATAGGGCAGCACCACGTTGCGCACCACTTCCCAGGTTGTGCAGCCGACGCCGTAGGCCGCCTCCTTGAGCACGCCGGGCACCGCCTCAAACACGTCGCGGGTGATCGCGGTCACGAACGGCAGCACCATGATGGCGAGGATCAGTCCCGAGGTCAGGATGCCGATGCCATAGGGTGGCCCGGAGAACAGCGCTCCGATCACCGGCACGTCACCGAGCGAATCGATCAGGAAGGGCTGCAGCGTCTGCTGCAGAAACGGCGCGAAGATGAACAGTCCCCAAATGCCGTAGATGATGCTGGGGATGCCGGCGAGCAGTTCGATCGCGATGCCGATCGGTCGGCGCAGCCATAGCGGACAAAGCTCGGTCAGGAAGAAGGCGATCATCAAGCCGACCGGAACGGCGATCAGCATTGCGATGAATGACGTAATAATGGTCCCATAGATGGCCGGCAGCGCACCGAAAATCTCGGTGACCGGATTCCAACGGCTGCTGACCAGGAAGCCGAGGCCGAACGTCCGAAACGCCGGAATCGAGCCGTCAACCAGCGAAACGATGACGCCGCTTAAGATCAGCAACACCCCGACGGCTGCCGCTCGCGTCAAATGCCGGAATACCGAATCGCCAAGCCGCAGCCGAGCGAGGATGTTGGTGCGCGCGAGGGCTTCGGCCGGGAGCGTTGCTCGTCCTGGCAGTGCAACATCGGCCACTGGCTGCTTCCCCGCAGGTTGCATGAGCCCTCCTTTGCGGTCTGCATCGGGAGGGCAAGTCAAGCGGCCTCTTGGTCGTTAGACAAGCCGCTATTTCCAGTCACAACGAAAAAGGAAGAGGCGTCCTGGAAACGCCTCTTCCCGGTACTCACCGAACCTAGAAACTGGTGCCGGCGCCTTTGATCTTTTCTTTCCAGGTCTTTTCGATCAGCGCCACGACGCTGTCGGGCATCGGAACGTAGTCGAGATCGGCCGCCATTTTCTTCCCATTCTTGTAGCCCCAATCGAAAAATTTCAGGGCCGCGGCGGAATCGTCGGCGTCGACCGGCGTCTGTTGCATGAGGCCGAATGTCGAGCCGGCAACAGGCCACGCCGTGTCGCCGGGTGCGTTGGTGATGACCACGCGAAAATCCTGAGCGTGGGCCCAATCGGCGCTCACGGCGGCGGCCAGGAAAGCGGCCGCTGTCGGAGCGACGACTTTGCCCGCCGCATTGCTCATCTTGGCATAAGTCAGGTTGTTCTGCATGGCATAGGCGTATTCGACATAGCCGAAGGCGCCGATCGTCTGTGCGACGTTATTGGAAACGCCTTCGCTGCCCTTGGCGCCGATCCCCACCGGCCATTCGACCGCGGTATTCGAGCCGACCTTTTGTTTCCACTCCGGGCTGACTTTGGAGAGGTAATCAGTCCAGATAAAGGTGGTGCCCGAACCCTCCGAACGGTGGACCACTGCAATCGCAGTGTCGGGCAGCTTGACGCCGGGATTGAGCTTGGCGATCGCAGGATCGTTCCATTTCGTAATCTCGCCCAGGAATACCTTGGCGATGGTCGGGCCGTCGAGCGTGAGCTCGCCCGGCTTGATGCCCGGCAAGTTCAGCAGCGGCACGACGGCGCCGTTGACGAGCGGGAACTGAACGAAGTGATTCTTCTCGACGTCTGCCGGCATCAGCGGCATGTCGGACGCGCCGAAGGTGACGGTCTTATTGGTGATTTGCTGGATGCCGCCGCCGGAGCCGATCGACTGATAATTGAGCCTGACCCCGGTATTTTTCTGGTACACGTCCGCCCACTTGGCGAGAACGGGATAGACGAAGGTCGAGCCGGCGCCGGTGATTTCGGCGGCGGCGGCGGGAAAGATCGTCGCGGCCAGAAAGCCGGCAACGGCAATCGCTGTCAAATGCTTCACGTGCGTGTCTCCTGTAACTGGAATTTCGGGCGACGCCGGTCGATGACCGGGATCGGCTTGTCGGCTTAACGTCGCTGCCTGGGCGCTGGTTGAAGTTCGCCGTCGGTGAGAGACGCGCCGCCATGAGAGGCTGCCCGATTGGGGGCAACCCTCCAGCGCAGGCATGGTTAGGTTCGGCACATAACCGTTCTATGATCGTTGGATGACAATCCGATGACAGCGCAAATGCTTGAAGGAAAAAGAATTTAACGAATAGGGGCGGCAGCCGTGGCGGGAAGGTGCACGGTGAAGGTAGCGCCCGCACCGGGCGCGCTATCGATGGTCAGCCGGCCGCGGTGCCGATTGAGGATGTGCTTGACCAGCGCCAGGCCGAGGCCGGTTCCGCCTTGGGCGCGGCTTTCGGTAACGTCGACGCGATAGAAGCGCTCGGTCAGCCGCGGCAAATGCTCCGGTGCGATGCCCGGCCCGTAATCGCGCACGCTCACTTGCGCTTCCGGCTCGCCGTCGGCCGACGCTCCCGGCCCGATCTTGATGTCGACGCGCCGGCCTGCTGCGCCGTATTTGAGCGCGTTCTCGACCAAGTTCTCGAAGATGCGCACCAGTTCGTCGCGATCGGCCAGCACCGGCACGGCGTTGACCGCGTCGACAGTGACCGTCACGCCGCGGTCGCGCGCCAGCGTTTGCAGCCCGTCGACGACCTGGCGGACGATCGGCACCAGATCGACCGGCGTGTCGGGGCGGCGATGCGCATTGAGCTCGATGCGCGACAGCGACAACAGGTCGTCGATCAAGCGCGCCATGCGCCGCGCCTGTTCCTGCATGATGGCGAGAAACCGAGTCCGCGCTTTCGCGTCGTCGCGGGCGGAGCCTTGTAGCGTCTCGATGAAACCCAATAGCGCGGCGAGCGGCGTGCGCAATTCGTGACTGGCATTGGCGACGAAGTCGGCGCGCATTTCCTCGACCCGGCGCAGCGGCGTGAGGTCGTGAAACGTCACCAGGACGAAGTCAGGATGTGCGGCGTTCGGTTCGCGCTTGACCGGCATCACGATGGTTTCGAACCAGCGGTCGATCGGCACCCGCTCGGAATAAACGACCCGCTGCTCTTCGCCTTCCGCGGCAGCGCGGCCGATCGCCTCGATCAATTCCGGCATGCGCAACGCGAACGCCACGGGCTCGCCTTGGCGCAGCGCCGGCGCCAGCGCGCGGGCGCGGTCGTTGAGCGCCAGCACGCGGCCGTCGCGGTCGAGTGCGACCACCGGATCCGGCAATCCGGCAACGACGGCGCGCAGAAAACCGTCGCTGCGCTCGGCCATGACGACGGGCTGGGCCAGGCGATCCTCATCCTTGGCGGAGCGGAGCGCGAGGCCGGCGGCGGCGGCCACGATGGCAAAGCCGCCGAGCGCGTAAGCCGATGGCAGCACCCCGGCGAGCGCCAGGGCGGCGAAAACAGCGGCCGCGGCCGCGATCACGACGCCGCCGCCGCGGCGGCGCTTCGCGGTCAGCAGCGCCCGCTCTTCAGCCAAGCTCATCAGGCCCTCGAAAACGCGTTCAGCGGCGGATCACGATGCGTCGGATTTTTTTCGCACCCTGGCATTCGTCATCGGCCGCGGCACTGCTTGAGATATGCGGCGCGCGGCGCGGCCGAGCAAGGCTTCACGCATTGCCAGCACCGCGAGCGAAAGAACGAACGGGATAATGTAATACAACAGCCGAAACAGCAGCAGGCCGGCCAGCAGGTCTTCCTTGTCGAACTGCCACAGCGCCACCAGCATGGCGGCGTCGAACACGCCGAGGCCGCCGGGCGCGTGGCTGGCAAAGCCGAGCAGCGTCGCGGCGACGAATATTACGGCCACCGTGACAAAACCGACATGCGGATCGTCCGGCACCAGCATGTACATGGCGGCGGCGCAGCTGGCGAGATCGACGATGCCGATCGCGATCTGGACGAGCGTCAGCGGCCCGCCGGGCAGCTGCACCTGCCAGCCGTCGCGGCCGATGACGCGGGGCTTGACCCAGACCCAGAAAACGTAGGCCGCGAGCGACGCGAGAATCACCAGCGCGATGACGCGATTGGCCCATAGCGGCAGCTGATCGAGCGCGCGCGCGGCTTGCGGCGCGTCGAGAATGCCTAAGCCCAGCACGGTGGCGTTGCCGAGCCAGAACGTCAGCCCGGCGACGAAACAGATTTTGGTGACTTCGACGACCGACAGGCCGGAGGCCGAATAGATGCGGTAGCGCACCGCACCGCCGGAGAACACGCTGGCGCCGACATTGTGCCCGACCGCATAGCTGGTGAAGCCGGCGAGCGCGGCCACGCGATACGGCACTTCGGCGCGGCCGATGGTGCGCAGCGCGAACAGATCGTAAAAGGTCAGCGTCAGATAGCCGGCGGCGACGAACAGGCCGGCAATAATGAGCGTCCGCTCATCGGTTGCCTTGATCGCGTGGAGTAGCTCGCGGGGATCGATGTCGCGCAGGATGTGATAGAGCACGACAACCGCGACCGCGAAGATGGCCAGGCTAAGCGCAAAGCCGATCCGGCTCCAGCCGAACTTGCGTTCGAAGAACCGCGCCGTGCCACGCAGGCTATTCAGCATGCCGCGTTCCGGACCGGTTGCCTGCGCATCCATAGCGAATCCCGTTCCGCCCATCGGCCCGCCAGCGCGAACCGGCCCCCACTAGCAGATGTAATAATCCGGCGCGAGTGCGGCAGCGTCCCACCCCGGAAGGCAGCCGAATGGCGGAGCTAGCAAGGGGCGAATCAGGCAAGAAAGCCTTGCTTTCTATTCGCTAATCGCCATTGGCAATTCACGTTTTTGCCAGCTCCCCATCCACAAAGAAGTCCCTGAGTTCCTTATAGGTTTCCTCCGGCGCCTCCTCGGAAAGGTAATGACCGCACGGCAGCGCCTTGGCGCCGCGGATGTCGACGCCGTAGCGCTGCCAGATCTCGCCCGGTTCCGGCGTGTGATTGCGGCCGACCCCGCCAGTCGCGCCCCACAACAGCAGCAGTGGACAGGCGATCTTGCGCCCGGCAGCGAAATCCGCGGTGTCCATGGCGAGGTCGATACCGGCGGTAGCGCGGTAATCCTCGCACATGGCGTGGACGGTCGCAGGATTGCGCATATAGCGCTTGTACTCGGCGAGCGCGCGCGGATCGAAGAAGCTCAAGCCCTGTTTGGTCTTGGCGAGCTTCTTCTCGATGAAGAAGTCCGGATCGGCGCTCATCAAACGCTCGGGAAAATCGTAGGGCTGGATCATGAAGAACCAGTGCCACGAGAATGTGGCCCAGGCTTTGCTCATGTGATTGAACAGATGATGCTGCGGAACGATGTCGAGGATGGCGGCGCGCGCGACCTGGTCCGGATGATCGAGGCACATGCGGTGCAGCACCCGCGCGCCGCGATCGTGGCCGGCGCCATAGAAACGGCTATGGCCGAGCGCGGCCATCACCTCGATCTGGTCCTGCGCCATGGCACGGAACGAATAGTTGGCATGGTCGTCGCCGCCCGGCGGCTTTTCGGAATCGCCGTAGCCGCGCAGATCGGTGGCGACCACGGTGAATTCCTCGGCCAGGCGCGGTGCGAATTTGTGCCACGACAGGTGGCTGAACGGATTGCCGTGCAGCAGCAGAAGCGGCGGCCCTTTGCCGCCATGGACCGTCACGATGCGCGCGCCTGAGGTTTTGATCTCGGTGCGGGTGAAGTTTTCGAACATTGATTCTCCCTCGCTTGTCATCGTCCGCGAAGGCGGATGATCCAGTAAACTAACCAGACTCGCAACAGCGGTGCAGGAATGGCATTTATTGTACGTACTGGATGCCCGCCTTCGCGGGCATGACAGCGAGACTCGAAACTATGCCGCCGGAAATGGGGAGTAAAATGCCGACAGATATCGATCCGCAATCGGGCTTCCGATTGCCGCTGCCGAAGCGCGAGGATTTGGACGAGGTCGGCCAACGCGCCTATGACCGCGCCAATACCCCGGGCAAGACCATCGTCGGTCTGCGCGGCCCCGCGGGCATCCATCTTTACAGCTCCAAGACCGTGGAAGCGCACAACGCCATCAACCGCTATCTGCGCCACGAAGCCGGCTTCGATCCGAAAGTCCGCGAGGTCGCCATCCTCACCGTGGCGCGCGAGATGGACAGCCGCTTCGAATGGGCGGCGCACGAGCCGGAAGCCTTGAAGGTCGGCGTCGCGCCCGACGTCGTCGACGCGATCAAATACCGCAAAAGCACGCAAGGCTTGAGCGAGCTCGATGCGGCGATCGTCGAATTCGGCCGGCAGGCCGTCGGCCAGCACAAGGTCACAGCGGAGGCCTTCGCGCGCGTGAAGGCATTGTTCAAGCCAAGTCAGCTCGTCGACCTGGTTTTGCTGATGGGCAATTACGCCGGCACCGCAGTGCTGCTCGCGGCCTTCGATATGCAGGTGGCGGATGGCCGGCCGCTGCTGCCGGTCGATTGAAGCCGTAGTCCGCTCGTCCTCGCCTAAGCGGGCACCCAGTGCTGGATTCCCGCTTGCGCGGGAATGAGCGGCTTATCTTTTTCTTTTGTCCAGCCCGAGTTCGCTCCAGCGCGCTTTGGCCGCTGCTGTGTCTTCGGGCGTCGGCCACACCATCGGCGGGAAGCGCGCGCCGTCGAATTCCGGATCGGGGTCGTAATCGAGATTCATCGTGGCGTCGATCAGCACGCGGTTCCATTTGCCGGTGCCGTAGAGCGAAGTGTTGCGGTCGCGCTTGCGCGTCGACGGATCGAGCCCCAGCCCGAACGTCGCCGGCATGATGACGATATCATCCTCGCCGGCATTGACGCGATAGGCGATGGCCCAATCGACCGCCGCGTAATCGTGGATGTCGATGTCGTCGTCGACCACGGTGACGTGCTTGTAGCGGACGTGGCCGGCGGACGAGCCCCACAGCGCATTGGCGACCTGCTTGGCCTGGCCGCGATAGCTCTGCTTGATCTGCACCACGATGTTCACGCCGGCCTGCACTGGCGGGCACCACACGTCGCTGACGCCCGGCACGCCGGCGCGGTCGAGCACGTTCCAAGCGGTCGCCGCGCGCATGATCGACGAGCAGGTGCCGTTCTCGGAAAATGAGCCGGGCATCGAGCCTTCGATGGTGCCGCGGAAGATCGGCTTGTTGCGATGGGTGATGCAGGTCACGCGGATGGCGGGTTTCGGCGAGCGGTCGCCGGCGATATAGCCGGTGACTTCGGCGAACGGGCCTTCCATGACATAGGTCGACGGATCGAGGCCGAGATAGCCTTCGATGACGATTTCGGCGCTGGCCGGCACCTGCAGATCGACCGTCTCGCATTGCACCAGATCGACCGGCGCGCCGCGCACCGCGCCGATGACGTCGTATTCGCACAGACCCTTCGGCACCGGCGAGCCGGCGACGAAACCGAGCGCCGGCTCCCAGCCGATGGCGACCGCGATCGGCATTTCCTTGTGGCCTTTCTGCTGCCAGGCGGTAACGTGATGGCCGATATGCTGGGCGCGCCACATCAGGATCGGGATCAGATTCTTGCCGCCGACCATGCCGCGATAGATGCCGACATTCATCACGCCGGATTCGGGATCCTTGGTGACGACGCCGCCGTAAGTCATGATGTAGCGGCCGCCGTCGGCCCGGTTCCATTGCGGCACCGGAAGTTCCAGCAGATCGATGTCGTCGCCCTTGACGATGTTCTCCTTGACCGGTCCGGTCTTGACCAGGTTCGGCGGCACGCTGCCGGTGAGCAGCGTGCGGCCGAGCTTGACCAGTTCGCGCGCATGGGTGTCGGGCGGCAGGCCGAGCATCATGGCGACGCGGCGGGTGCTCGACAGCCCGCCGGTGAACACCTGGCGGCAGCGGGCATTGGCGCCGTAATCGCGGATATTGTTGAACAGGAGCGCGGGCCCGGTGCCGGCGCCTTGCGCCAGCCGCGCGATGGTGCCGAGCTCGATATTCCAGTCGACCTCGGCGTCGATCCGCTGCAATTCGCCGGCGCCCTCAAGCGCCTTCATCCAGCCGCGCAAATCGCCGAAGGCAACCGGCTTTCGTTCTGTGCTCATTGCTGATCCCGGTGAATTGAGCGGGCGTTTTGCGCTGGTCGTCATCGGTCTGTCAATCTTGCTCCCCCGTTGGCGCAGAGCGGACAAGCGATCCCGTTCTCGCGGCGCATGCGCGCCCGAGTTTTGCCAACACCACTGCCGAGATCGTCCGCGGAGCCCAATCGCGTCATGCCCCAACCGGTGGTGGGACCGGTTTTCGGCTCGATCACGCTCCGTAGTAGCTTGCGGTGGGTTTCGCTTCGCTCAACCCACCCTACAAACGAAAAGAAAAAGGAAGCAGAACGCCGGCAGGCGCAGTCTTTCATGTTGCCGTGCCAGCGGGCACGGCAGCGCGCGAAGCGTCGCGCGCTCGCCTGTCGGCGTTCCACCACGGCACTTGCGGTCGCGACCGAACGCCACCGCTCAGCTCCAGTTCACGCGCTTCCTGGGACGGAACTAGGGAGGGATGGGCGTTACCCATCCCCTGCCGTCCCAGTGCAGCGGGCGGTATGACCCGCAGGCCGGTCGTCGTGCCGGCCGGGCGTTTTGGCCCGGAGCCGCCCGGGAGCGGGGCTGACAACCCCGCCCGCGGGAACCGCCTCGCCCCTTTCCGCCGGTGTCACCCGGCGGCGTCCTTTTGGGCGAGGATGGTTCGCTATGTAACGGTAATAGGGACGCGTGTCAAGGGCGCGGCACTCTTTTGGTGACCGATTAGGGAGCCTTTAGGACGCATACGCATAAATTCGGCTCTGCAAAGCGTTTGCCGAATGTCTGCTTCGCTCCGAAGGCGACGAGACTGCTGCCTCGCCGCAATAATGGAGCGATGGGCCACGATGAGCGATAGGGGCAAACCCGATCCGGCGCAGATTTATCCAGTCATTCAATGAAATTGATAGTTTGCGCCAAACTTAAAAATATTGATGGCACCAAGATTGACGGTCGAACTGAAATTAGCCACGCAGGGATCCGCGCTAGGATTTGTCATGTTCACTGTCGAATTGTGGCCACCGATCCAGTCATATTCACCAAAGACAGTCATGTTGGAAGTGACCCGTAGCTCGGCACCTCCGCCAGCCGTTCCCGTGGAGTAGGTTTGGCGCGTCGTGTTGTAATTAGGATGCGTTGTTCCGACCGGGCCGCAGGTTCCTCCACTAATGTCTATGTCATTGGTGACGCCATAATTCGTATTCACCCATGCTAAGCCACCCTTTGCATAAATCATCAAATTATCGATGGGCAGATAGCCCAGCTTAGCGGTGAGAGTGCCAAACGACCTGGTCGTCGCTGCGCAATCGGCGGATTGATCGCTCACAAATTTGGTGTCGAAGCAGCGCCCGTCGGGAGCTGCCGTATTCTTGACGTTGCCGGTGATGTTCGACCAAGTGAAGTCCGCCTGGATACCCGCGACCCAAGAGGGGCTGAACTGAAAGTTGTAGCCACCTTGAATGCCTCCGAGAAATCCATCCCTGTTTCCTGAACCAAGTGGGTCGTTAGTAAATGCAGCAAATCCCCCATTCAAAGTCCAATTCTGGTTACTCCAACCCCACCCCAATGATCCACCAACGTAAGCGCCCGTCCAATTAGAGACCGGCGCGGGTGCTACTGTTGGCACCGTCGGCGCCTTAACCGCCATGTCGGCCGCCAAAGCAGGGCCGCCGATCAGCGCGACGACAGCAGCAATACCAATCGCCAATTTCTTCATGACCACCCTCCTTTAAATCGTAGCATCATAGCAGGTCCCGCCCCCCCGGCTGTTGCCGATCCGTCACAATGAACAGAAATCGGCTACGTCAGAAAATCGTACCGCGCTACCGGCGAGGAGAGTTCGCACATGTCGCAGATGGGTCATTAGCGACCGGGCCGAGCCACTAGCAAGCCCGGCCATGTCGGCTATGTCCCGAAAGCGGCGGTGGCGGCGTGTTTAACGAGGCCACGCCCCGGCCAAGCGACCAAGATGTTCACGGCGGCCGATCTGCGATAGTCTTGAGTGGCCGCGTTGCGCCCGGCCTATTCGCCGACCAGGACAGACCACGATGACCAACGGCAGTTCGCTTTCGCTCCCTGAACTCGAAGATCGCATTGCGATTACGCGTGACAACATCCGGCAGCTGATCGAGCAGGCCGCCGCGGTCTCCGGCGCCGAGGATGAGGATCGCAACGCCGATCGCATCGCGCAGCAGAACGAGGAGCTCGACCGGCTGGTCAAGCAACGCGATGCGCTGCTGAAGAAATAGCGTGTCGTCATGCCCGCGCATAGCCGTTCGCAGAACGGCGTCGCGGAGCCTGTCATCGGGACGCGCGACTTCGCGCGGTCCCGTTGGCTCGCCTATGTCGCGGGCATCCACGTCTTCAGCGTGGTATTAAAACCAAAGACGTGGATGGCCGGAACAAGTCCGGCCATGACGGTTAAGCGATATCGTCATGCCGATCGCTGCGCCTCCCTCACTCACCCCGTCGCTCTCCCCGCAAGCGGGGCGAGGGAGATAATTCACTCCGCCTTCAGCCCGGCGTCCTTGATGACCTTGCCCCACTTCGCCATTTCCGACTTGAAGAACGCGGTGCATTGTTCGGGCGAATTGCCGATCGGCACATAGGCCATCGCCGCCAGTTTCGCCTTGACGTCGGCCTGCGCGAGGCCGGCGACGATCATGTCGTGAAGCTTGGCAACGACGTCCTTCGGCGTGCCGGCCGGCACCACCACCGCGGTCCAGGTGGCGCCCTCCACTTCGGGGAAGCCTGACTCCGCCATGGTGGGAACGTCGGGCAAGGTCGGCGCGCGTTCCTTGCCGGTCACCGCGAGCGCGCGCAGCGCGCCGCTCTTGATCAGCTGCACCGCCGGCGCCAGCGCGCCGAACGAGATCGGGGTATGACCGCCGACGGTCGCTTCGACCGCCGGCTCGCCGCCGCCGAACGGCACGTGCACGAGGTCGAGGTTCTGGGAATGCGCAAACAGCGAGCCGACGAGCTGCGGCGGCGTGCCGGTTCCCGGCGAGGCGAAGCTGAATTTGCCGGGCTGCGACCGGATCAGCGCAACCAGCTCCTTGACCGAATGCGCCGGCACCGACGGATTGACCGCCAGCACCACCGGCGTCGCGGCGGCGAGCGTGACGGCGTCGAAGTCTTTCAGCGGATCGAAGCCGGGGTGGCTGAACAGAAAGGTGTTGTTGGTGAGGTTGCCGCCGGTCACCAGAACCGTGTAGCCGTCCGCCGCCGACTGCGCCGCCCGCACGGTGCCGATATTGCCGCCGGCGCCGGAAACGTTCTCGATGAAGAAGTTCTTGCCGGTCTGCGCGGTGAGGCTTTGCGCCAGCAGCCGCGCCACCAGATCGGTCGGCCCGCCGGGCGCGAAGCCGACGATCAGCTTCACCGGCCGCGCCGGCCAAGCGTCCGCTGCGGCCGTGTCCGCAGCAGCGCTCGCGAAGCTCGCCGCAACCAAGCAAAACGCCAGAACCAGAAATTTTCTCATGTTGTGTCGCCTCCCCAATGAATGTGCTTTAGCGCAGCTTGTAGAGCGCGTGCCGCCGGTTGCGGGTAAACGGCCGCACCGCGCCGGGCCAGCGTCCCATTTCGACCGCCTTCGCCCATTCGCGGCTCACCAAGACATGCGGGCCGTCGATCTCATAGAGCGCGGTGTGGCGCGGGCCATCGTGCGCGAGGCGCTTGTCTTCGCCGCCGATTGAGATCGAGAACGGCTCGCCTGCCATGCGCGCAACCGCGTGCACGCCCGGCACCTTCAACAGATTGGGCACGTGCTCGGTGTCGTAGACCTCGTTGAACAGCGCCTCCTTGTCGGGGTCCACATCCATCGCGGCGACGAACAGGTATTTGGACTTGATCGGCATCGGAACCTTCACTTGTTACGGTTTCGGTATCGGGCCGCGCCTTGGGACTTGAGCTGGGCTTGCGCCATGACGACCTCCCGGCAATTTTGGCGATTATGCCCGTGCCGAAGCGAGCTTCATAGCGCCTCTCGTCCTCTCCCGGCGCGGCGACGACGCCATCTTAAGCCGCTGGTTCGGCGAGCAACCTCGCCGGCGCATTAATAAATGAGCTTTTTGTTGGGCAATGCCCAAGGCCGACCCGGAAAGAAGCGTCTTCCCCAAGAATGCCACAGGGCGGCCAATTTACCGCCGTTTAAGATTAGCATTGCATTTAAGATTAGCGTCGCATTGTCGGCGTCAGGGATCACGGGTGGTGAGGGGAAGCAGATGAGAACGACGAAACGGGGTTCCACGTTTATTAGGCGATCGGTATCGGTCGACCTGCCGCCGCCGGGGCGGCGCGCCGCGGTTTCCGTCTAAGCACTCTCCGTCAAGTAACGCGCATCATGACGTGGACGGCCGCGACGTTCTCCGGCGTCACTGCATTTGACCGTTGTGTTTTCGACCGGCACAGGTCCGGCCGGCGCGATTCGGCTGCGGTCGATTATCGCCGCGCGATCCGCCGCGGCGCCGGCCTCGGCATCGGCACTTTGACTGCCGCGGGCGGCACCGCCGGCGCGGTGACGCTGACCGCCGTATGGATGATCGCCGCCGCCATAAGCGGCGCTCCGCGTCTGCCGGGGCTGCCGACCGCCCAGGATAGAGTTGCGTTTGGTCAGCCGGACAGCGGATTGGCCGGCGCGATCTTGGGACGGGCGCCGGCTTTCACGCGTTCGGACCGTCTTGCTTCGCTTGCTTCGCTTGCCTCTCTTGCCCCGCCGCCCGAAGCGGAGCGCGACAAGGGGCCGAGGCTGCGCGCGCCGTTCGCGCACCGGCGTGCCGACGAGGGCGCGCGAGAAGCAGCCGCGCTGACTGCGCGGGGCGATAAGCAGAAAGTCGCCGCGTTGCCGCAAGCCGCAGCCGCTCCGCCTTCGGGCTATGTCGCCATGGCGTTCGATTTGTTCGATCCCGAGCCGACCGCCATCGCGGCGCCTGCGGCGCCCGGTCCGCCGCAATCGGCGCCGGCCCGCATCGCCGAAACGGACAATGTCGCGCCGCCGTCATCGCATCTGCCGCGCGGCCTGCATATCGCGGGGTTGCGCGGCCTGCATATCGCGGGGTTGCGCGCCAGTGCCGAGGCCGCCGCCAAGCCGGCATTGCCGCAGATCGCCGACGCGGCGCCCGCGGCGCCGTCGGGATTGACGGGCTTTTTGCGCAAGCTTTTCCGCCGCCAGCCGGCGAGCGACAGTCCGAATCTCGCGGCGGCCACCGACGGCCACACCGCGATTTACGACATCGAGGCGCACACCGTGTACCTGCCCGATGGAACGCGGCTCGAGGCGCATTCGGGCATGGGCCGCATCATGGACGATCCCCATTACGTGAACGAGAAAGACCGCGGCGCCACGCCGCCCAACGTCTACGATCTCGTCTTGCGCGAAGGGTCGTTCCACGGCGTGCAGGCGATCCGGCTCAAGCCGGTGAGCGACGACAAGATGTTCGGCCGCGACGGCATCCTCGCTCATCCCTATATGCTCGGCGCTTCGGGCCAGTCGTTCGGCTGCGTGTCGTTTAAGGACTATTCGCAGTTCTTGAAGGCCTTCGAACGCGGCGAGGTCGACCGTCTCGTCGTGGTGCCGTATCGCGGCGACTATCAGCGCTATGCCGCGAACGATTGATAATCGGCGATAGTAGCCGCTTTATCTGAACCGCTCGGACGGCGGCGCGATCTCGGTGACGAGATCGCGGATCAGCTTCTTGTTGGGCAGCGGCGCCAGCGTCATTTCGCGCGGCTCCAGCCGCGCGGTGCAGGCATAGATCGTCTCGCCGTCGAGCTGGATCATGCATTCCTTGCAGGCATTGGCATTGATGCAGGAGAAGCGCACGGCGAGCGACGGATCTTTGTTGATGCGCAGCCAGCGCAAGCCGTCGAGCACCGACTGGCCCTCTTCGAACGGCACTTCGAAGCTTTGCCAGTAGCCGGCCTCGCGGTCGCCGCCGCGCCGGACTCTCAGCGTGGCGACGGCCGTCATGACGCGAGCGCCGCGGCCGGCGCGCCGGAAATCGCAAGTTCGCCGCCGCGAAGCCGGACGCGTTGATGCAGCCGCCACTGCGATTGCATTTGCGGGAAATCCTCGCGCTGATGCGCGCCGCGGCTTTCCTCGCGATTGAGCGCCGCTGCGGTGACCGCACGCGCCACCGGCAACATGTTGCGCAGGTCGAACCATTCGAGCCGGCGCAGGTCGAATGCGCCCCATGCCATCCCTTCCCCGCTTGCGGGGGAGGGATGCGAGGACGTCGGTCGATCGCCCAGCTCGGCGGCGAGCGCCGCGATGCCGGCGAGCGCGCGGCGCAATTTTGCGCCGGTGCGGAACGGACCGACGTCGTCGGCCATGATGGCCTGCAGGCGCGCGATCATCGCGGCGGTGTTCGGCCCGTCGCGGTCGGGCGCCGCGGCGCGCAGCAGATCGAGCGCGCCGCCGGTGTCCTGCGGGCGCAGGCTTTGCGCCGCGCTATTCTTCGCGCGCGCCGCGGCGCTCCTCCCGGCGCGGCGGCCGAATACCAGCGCTTCGGTGATGGCGTTGCCGGAAAGCCGGTTGGCGCCGTTGGCGCCGCCGACCACTTCGCCGGCGACGTAAAGGCCGGGCAGATCCGTGGCCATGGTCGCGTCGGCTTGCACGCCGCCCATGTGATAATGCGCGATCGGCGCCACCTCGACCGGCATTTTGGTGAGATCGATGCCGTTCGCCGCGAGGCGGTCGATCACCGGGCCGAACGCCGCGCGCAGCACCGCCGCGGTGCAATGCTCGAAGGACAGATAGGCTCCGCCATGCGGCGAGCCGCGCCCGGCCTCGACCTCCTTGGTGATCGCGTAGGTCGCCAGATCGCGGGTGAGCAGGTATTTGCCGTCCTCGTCGGAGCCGTATTTCGACGTGAATTCTTCCAGGGACCCGTTGAGCAGCCGGCCGCCGAGCTTGTAGCGGAACGGATCCCACATGATCGGGTCCATGCCGACGAGCCGCGGCGCCAGATGCCCGATGGGAAAAAACTGGACGAATTCCATGTCGATCAGCGACGCGCCGGCGCGCAAGGCGAGCGCGTAGCCGTCGCCGCCCATATTGGCCGACGCGCTGTTGCGGCGGTAAAGCCGCGTCAGCCCGCCGGTCGCCAGCACCGTCGCCTTGGCCGCGATCACCACCGGCACGCCGGAGCCGACATGCCAGGCGACCGCACCGCCGACTTCACCGTCGCTGACGACGAGATCGACGATGCAAAGATCGCCGACCTTGCGGATGAGGGGATTGCGCGCGAGATGCGTGCGCAGCGTCTTCGACACCGCCGGCCCGGTATTGATGAAATCGACATAGACGCAGCGCGGCCGGTCATGGCCCGGCGCCATGGTCGCGGTGATGCGGCCGTGCTTGTCGCCGTCCTTGTCTCCGTCCTTGCGCGCCCAGCCGACGCCCCAGGCGTCGAGTTCGCGAATGCAGTCCGGCGCTTCCTCGCACAGAAGCTGCGCCAGCGTCTCGTCGCACAGCCCGCGGCCGGCGGCGATGGTGTCGGCATAATGATGCTGCGGATCGTCCGGCGTTTCCTCGCCGAGCGCGACCGCAACCGTCATCTGCGCCATCACGGTAGCGCCGCCGCGGCCGATCAGGCTCCGGTCGGCAAGCAGCACTTTGAGACCTTCTTGCGCGCCGCGGCGCGCCGCTTCGATGGCGGCATACATGCCCGCGGCGCCGGAGCCGATGACCAGCACATCGGTCTCCACGGTGACGGGCTCGGGTGACGGCGTCACGGTGCGGGCGCCGCCGGCGCCGCAAAAGCCGCGGCGAGCCGCGCGGCGAATTGCCGTTCCATTTCCTTGGCCTTGGAGCGCAGCACCGGCTGGCCGAGACTGCCGAGCTTGCCGGTCAAGGCGGCTTCGATGTCGTAGTCGATCCTGGTCCGGTCGCCCGCTTCGGTAAGCCGCGTCAGCGCGGTCGCGGTCAGCCGGCCGACAATGCCGAGCGGGGTGCCCTCGACCTTGGCCTCGATCTGGCGCGGCGGCTCGGCGCGCACGACCTGGACGGTGACCTTGAACTTGAATGTCATGTAGGCGACTTTGGTCTCGAACATCGCCGCATAGGTATCGGGCGCGGTCTCGGCAAGCTCGCTGACGCCGTCGACGCAAGACGCAAAGAAGCGCGCATCGCGCACCTTTTCGTAGACCTGGACGCGCGGCGCTTGAACGGTCAGGTCTCCGGAAAATTTCATCTTGATTCCATCATCTCCGCTCGCTCCTCCCTCGCCCGGCGTGCGGAGCGAGGCGAATATTACGCGCGCAGCGCCGTGAGCATGTCCTTGATGTATTCGTCGGCGCTGGAAATCACGAGCATCATGGCGTGCGGGCGCAAAGCGCTGAGCATTTTCGACAGCGTCTCGTCACTTGACGACGCGCCGCCGAGGATCAGCGCCGTCGTCATCACGTGCTTGACGCTGCAGGCTTCGCCGATCAGGCCGGCCGCCGCGGCGTTCTCGCCTGCGGTCGCCACCATGACCACGAGATCGGCCGTGTCCACCTCGTCGACCAGATTCTTGGTGCGGCCGGCGAGATCGTTGAGCCAACCGCCCATCGAGAACCGCTCACCCGGTTGCGGCGCGCCGGAGAAGGCCGAAGCGGTGAGGAAGCTCGCGCGCTGCCACGGCGCGGCAGCCAGCTCCTTGACGATGCGCTCGCTCGGCGCGTCGAGCGCGATCACCTTGACGCTGCGGGCTCGCGAATTCGGAGCGTTAATGCGGAATTTCGCCTCCGCCGCCGAACTCATCCGCGCCGATTCACTGTCCATCGTTCGCACTCCTCATGCACCACGGGCAATATAGGGGATCGGCAAAAATATTTCATTATTCGCCGCGTCTAGTATAACGGCGCTCCGCTCCGCCATTGTCCAATGGGTTTGATGTCGAGAAGCTCATGGCCGCCGCAAAACGCCTGGAATTGTGTAGCACAGCCGACGTCGCGCCCGGCACCGCGCTCAAGGTGGAGATCGACGATCTGGCGCTTGCGGTGTTCAATGTCGGCGGCCAGTTCTACGTCACCGACGACGCCTGCACCCACGGTCCGGGCTCGCTGTCGGAAGGCTATATCGAGGACGACGTCGTCGAATGCAACTTCCACAACGGGCAGTTCAATATCCGCAGCGGCGAAGTGGTGTCGCCGCCCTGCATGGTGGCGGTGAGGACCTATCCGGTCCTGGTCGTCGACGGCAAGGTGACCATCGAAGTATGAGCCCGGCATAGCTCCCGCAATGGGACATGGCCCATCAATCGGACCTGGCCCATCAATCGGACGTGCGTAGTTTTGCAGTTGACGAAGCGCGCGGCGGCGGCTTGTTAGTTGCCAACAAGCTTCATGGAGGATCGCCGCAATGCCGAGAACCAAGCCGCCGTTCCGTGCCGACGTGGTCGGCTCAATTCTGCGCACCGGACCGTTGAAGGAAGCGCGCGCCAAGCGCGAAAAGGGCGAAATCGGCGCGGCGCAGCTCACGGAGGTGGAGAACCGCGAGATCGAGAACATCATCAAGAAGCAGGAGGAGGTCGGGCTGCAAGTCGCCACCGACGGCGAATTCCGCCGCTCGTGGTGGCATTTCGACTTCTACGGCATGCTCGACGGCGTCGAAATCCAGGAGCTCGACCACGGCATCCAGTTCCAGGGCGTGCAAACGCGGCCGCGCACGCCGCGCATCGTCGGCAAGCTCGGCTTCTCCAATCATCCGATGCTCGAGCATTTCAAATTTCTCAAGGCCCATACGCGGGTGACGCCGAAAATGTGCATCCCGAGCCCGGCGACGCTGCATTTCCGCCTGGAGCCGGATGCCGTCACCACCAAGGAATACGCCGACCGCGACGCCATTTTCGACGATCTGGCGAAAACCTACCGGCAGGCGATCCGCGGCTTCTACGACGCCGGCTGCCGCTATCTGCAATTCGACGATACCGCTTGGGCCTATTTGTGCTCGCAGGCCGAGCTGAAGAAAGCGCGCGACCGCGGCTTGAACGCCGACCGCCTGCAGCAGGACTATGCCCGAGTCATCAACATGGCGCTCGAAGGCAAGCCGAATGACATGACGGTCACGACGCATGTCTGCCGCGGCAATTTCCGCTCGACCTGGATTTCCGAGGGCGGCTACGAGCCGGTCGCCGAAATCATGCTCGGCCAATTGAACTACGACGGCTATTTCCTCGAATACGACACCGCGCGGGCCGGCGGTTTCGAGCCGCTGCGCTTCCTGCCCAAGGGCAACAAGATCGTGGTGCTCGGCCTCATCACCACCAAATCCGGCACGCTCGAGAAGAAAGCGGACGTCAAGCGGCGCATCGAGGAAGCAACCAAATACGCGGCCCTCGATCAGCTGTGTCTCTCGCCGCAATGCGGCTTCGCCTCGACCGAGGAAGGCAACGTGCTCGCCGAAGAGGAGCAATGGGCGAAGCTGCAGATGATCGTGGAACTCGCCGACGAGGTGTGGGGTTGACTTGCGGATTACGGCGCTGTCGGCTTTCCCGCCCCGAGCCGCTTATGCACATGCACCATCAATGCCATGGCGAACAGCGGCGTGGCGAGATTGACGATCGGGATCGAGACGAAAGCGGCGATGAACAGGCCGCCGATATAAACCGTCATGGCATTGCGCTTGCGCAACGCCTTGGCTTCCCCAGGCGGCCGCAAGCGCATGGCGGCAAGCTCGAAATATTCGCGGCCGAGAATATAGGCGGTGGCGAGAAAGAAGATCACCGCGCCGAAGCCGGCAAACAGCAACAGCGGCGCAGCGCACAGATAAATCGCCACGGCAAAGAGCGCGGTCTTGGCGCCCTCCCACAGCGAGAGCCACAACGGCAACGCTTTGCCCGGCGGATCGGCCGGATAATGCGCCCGCTCCACCTCGTCGCCAATGCGGTCGGCAAAGCAGCTGCCGACCACGGCGGTCACCGCCGGCATCAGAAACACGCTGCCGACGACGATGCCGAGGCCGGCCGCTATCGACAACAGCCACGCCATCGCATCGACCGGCGCTTGCGCGTGCGGTCCGAGCGTGTTTCTGATGCCGGCGGTCACCGCCGGCATCAGAAACACGCTGCCGACGACGATGCCGAGGCCGGCCGCTATCGACAACAGCCACGCCATCGCATCGACCGGCGCTTGCGCGTGCGGTCCGAGCGTCGTTTCGACCGAGGCGCCGCCGACGCCGAGCAGGTGCACGATCAACCGGTCGAGCGCGATGCCGGCGGCGACGATGAGCGCCAGCGACAGCAGAATCGATTTCCACAACACCGCGCGCAGCGGCGGCGAGAACATTTGCGTGATGGCGTTGACGACGTCGTCGAGCATGTCAGCCTCTACCGAGCGGCAGAGGTAGCGACGCCGACCAGCAAGCACAAGTGGGCGATCAGGCGGCGATGACGCCGGTGTCCGCGCCCGCCGCTTCGACCTGCGGCGCCAACGAGGCCTGCATGGCGTCAAGGGGGGCGCGCGGCAGATCGGCCCATTGCAGCGCCTTGTAGTTGAAGCCCTGCCGGATGGTCGGTTTGACGACGTTGAAATACGGCGAGATATCGAAGTCGCGCGGACAATACAGCGAGGAGTGGCGAATCTCGAGGATTTGCTCGACGGCCTGCTGGCTGCCGGCCAGCGTGATCTTGGGCAGGATCGGATAGCGCACGGTGGAAAACGCGTCGGCAATCAGCGCCGAGCAGATCAGCCGCGACGGATCGCCCGAGCCGAGTGCAATCAGGCGGCGTCGCCAGCGTTGCGGCGCCGGCAACGGCAAGAGATAGCGCAACAGGTCGACGATGTTCTTGAGATCGTAGGCAAAGCCGATGCGCTCGACGGCATAGGCGCATACCACCGCGCAGTCGGTCTCGGTCAAGCCGACCGGCCGGCAGATCCGGGTGTGGAAGCGAAGATATTTCGACAGCGGCGCCGCAACGACTCCCTCGCCGACATTGGCTTCGATCAAGACGTGCGGCTCGCCGTCCGCCGTCGCGCGGCCGGGCAGCGGCCCGACATAGAGCGCCGAATGCGACCAGGTCGATTGCGTCAGGTACTTGATGACGCCGGAGATGTGATTATTGCCCTCGACCAGGAGCACGTCGCCGGGCTGCAGCGATTGGCGCAACGCATCGGGATCGCTCGGCGTAAACGGCTCGTAGCCGTGAACGGGCTTCTGCAAGTAGCGGGCGATCAGCCGCCCCACGCCATCGAGCATCCTGCTCATTGGACTCTCGGGACCTCCCAGCCGGGTCGCGCGGTTTTGCCGCGTCTTTTCGTCGTCCCGAATTTACGCGCAGTCTCTTGCAATTTGGTTCACACATGGTCCGCGCTATTGACCGAAATTAAACCGTAGCGTTTGCTCGCACTGCATAGTTGGGGCAATCTGCGGCAGGTTGTAAGTGTTTCGGAAACCATGCCGGGCAAACCGCCGCAGTTCAGTCGACGTTCGTTCCTCGCCGCGTCGGCCGCGCTGGCGGCAGCTCCCATGCCTATTCCGGCATTCGCTGCGCCTGCTCCGGCGTCGGGCCCGGTCGAAGTCGTCATCGTCGGCGCCGGCGCCGCCGGTATCGCCGCCGCGCGCCGGCTCGCCGCCGCCGGCCGCCGCTATGTGGTGATCGAAGCGACCGATCATATCGGCGGCCGCTGCGTCACCGACACCAAAAGCTTCGGCGTTCCCTTCGATCGCGGCGCGCATTGGATCTATCTGCCGGACTCCAACCCGGTGACCAAGCTGACGCCGGGGCGCGGCATCGACCTCTATCCGGCGCCGCAAAGCCAGAAAGTGCGGATCGGCCTGCGTTATGCCCGCGAGGGCGAGCTGGAAGATTTCCTGACCGCCCAGGTCCGCACCACGCGCGCCATCGACGACGTCGCGCGCAAGGCCGACATTCCCTGCGAACAGGCCGTGCCGGCCGATCTCGGCGATTGGCGCGGAACCGTCGAATTCGTGCTCGGGCCGTACACCTGCGCCAAGGACCTGGCTCACGTTTCGACCTTCGACTTCGCCCGCGCCGCCGAACGCAATGTGGCGGCGTTCTGCAAGCAAGGCTTCGGCACGCTCGTCGCCGCGCTCGGTCAAGGTCTCAACATCCACCTGTCGACGCCGGCAACGACGATCGACACCAGAAGCGCGATCACGGTGGCAACGGCCAGGGGCGCGATCACCGCCCGCACCGCGATCGTCACGGTGCCGACCAATGTCGTCGCCTCCGGCGGGCTTAAATTCAATCCGGACCTCGGCCATCACCAGATCGACGCGTTCGGCAGGATGTCGCTCGGCAGCTACGATCACATCGCGCTCGAACTTAACGGCAATCCGCTGGGCCTCGAAAGCGACGATCTGGTGCTTCAAAAATCGGCCGACACCGACACCGCCGCGATCCTGGCCAACGTGTCCGGCACCGAGCTCTGCCTGATCGATGTCGCCGGCGCGTTCGGCCGCGATCTTTCGGCGCAGGGCGAAGCCGCGATGATCGATTTCGCCGTCAACTGGCTGGCCGGGCTTTACGGCTCGGAAGTGAAAAGCGCGATCGGCCGCAAACATGCCACGCGCTGGAATGCCGACCCGTTCGCGCTCGGCGCCTGGTCGGCGGCCGTGCCGGGCAGCCAGTTTGCGCGGCGGCAATTGATCGAACCGATCGCCAACAATGTCTGGTATGCCGGCGAAGCGGCGCACGAAACGTTATGGGGCACCGTCGGCGGCGCCTGGCAGTCCGGCGAGCGCGCTGCGGACGCGGTGCTGGCGCGGCTCGGTCCGCTGAAACCGGCGGCGCCGGCGAAGACCGAGGTCAAGCCGAAGCGCAAACCGGCCCACCCGCGCATCGAGCGGCGCCCGCCGCGCCATGACAGGCGGCCGCAATACTACGAGGGCGAGCCAAGCATTATTGCGCCGGAGCGGTAGTCTAACGGCGAGAGCCCGGTGCGAGTGTTGCGCGAGTAGCGCGACGTGACGCAGCTGCACCTTTCGCTCAAGACCGGACTCAGTCAGGGTTATCTATCGGATGTCGAGACCGGACGACGCAAAGGGACGGCAGCAGCGCTTCGTCGCATTGCCGACATTCTTAAACTACCGCTCGATCTTCTGGTCTGGAAATAACGGTCGATCGCGGGCGCCATCCGCAGGGCCTTACGCCCGCAGCACGCCGCCGGTGCGCTTGCCCACCTCGGCGACGATCTTGGCCGCCAGCGCCTCGATCTCGGCGTCGGTCATGGTGCGCTCGCGCGGCTGGATCGTCACCGCGATGGCGATCGATTTCTTACCCGGCTCGATGCCTTTGCCCTCGTAAACATCGAACACGCTGACGCCGGCGACGAGCTTGCGGTCGGCCGATTGCGCGGCGCGCACGATATCGGCGGCTTTTACGTTGCGCTCGACCACGAAAGCGAAGTCGCGCTCGACCGGCTGGAACGGCGACAGTTCGAGCGCCGGCTTGGCGCGCGTCGGCTTCGCCTTCGGCTCGGGGATGCGCTCCAGGATCACTTCGAAGCCGACCAGCGGGCCTTCGGCATCGAGCGCTTCAAGTGCGCTCGGATGCAATTCGCCGAAATGGCCGAGCACGTTCTGCGGGCCGATCTGGATGGTGCCGGAGCGGCCGGGGTGAAACCAGGCCGGCCCACCCGGCACCACTTGCAGCGCCTGGGCCGGCGCACCGGCCGCGGCCAGCATCGTAAGCGCATCGGCCTTGGCGTCGAAGGCGTCGACCTCGCCGTCGCGCTTTGACCACTGGCGGCCAATGCCGGAGGGTTTCGCCAGCGCGCGCCGGATGCCGGCGGCGGCGGTGAGTTGATCCTCCGGCCGATCGCCGCGAAAGATTTGGCCGACTTCGAATAGGGCAGCATCCGGAAAGCCCCGGTCGGCGTTCTTCTGCGCGGCAGCAATAAGTCCGGGAATGAGGCTCGGCCGCATGTCGGAAAGCTCCGCCGCGATCGGATTGGCCAGCGCCAGCTCCGGCTTGCCGCCGCCGAACAGTTCGGCATGCTTTTTCGATATGAACGACCACGTCACCGCCTCGACCAGATTGCGCGCGGCGAGCGCCCGCTTGGCCTTGCGGGTGCGCAGCTGGATCGTGGTGAGCACCGGCTGGCGCGGCGCCGCGCCGCGCTCGAACGGGGTCGGCGGCACGCGGTCGACGCCGAGAATGCGCACCACCTCCTCGACGATATCGGCCTTGCCTTCGATATCGGGCCGCCACGACGGCACCGCGACCTTAACGCGATCACTCTGCCCGGCCACGAAGAATCCCAGCCGTTCCAGCACCCGGCGCATTTCGGCAAGCGGCACCGTAAGCCCGCCAAGCCGCTTGAGCTCGGACAGCGGGAAATCGATCGCGCGCTCCGGCGCCTCGGCACTGCCGGCGACCGCGACCTGCGAGGCGGCGCCGCCGCATAAATCCATGACCATGCGGGTTGCCAATTCGAGCCCGGGCAGCATGAAGGCCGGATCGACGCCGCGTTCGAAGCGATAGCGGGCGTCGGAAGCGATGCCGAGCTTGCGCCCGGTTTGCGCGATGTTCATCGGCTGCCACAGCGCGGATTCGATCAGAACGTCGGTGGTCGCCGCCGAGCAGCCGGTTTTTTCGCCGCCCATGATGCCGGCGAGCGATTCCACGCCGTCGTCGTCGGCAATCACGCACATCGTGTCGTCGAGCGTGTAGGTCTTGCCGTCGAGCGCCAGCACGGATTCGCCGGACCGCGCGCGGCGCACCGTGAGGTTGCCGCGGACTTTCGCGGCATCGAACACATGCAGCGGCCGGCCGCGGTCATAGGTGATGAAGTTGGTGATATCGACCAGCGCGTTGATCGGCCGCAACCCGATGGCGATGAGCCGTTTGCGCAGCCAATCCGGCGACGGGCCGTTCTTGACTCCGCGCACCAGGCGGAGCGCGAAAGCGGGACACAGCGAGGCCGTCGTGCCGAAATCGAGCGTCACTTGCACCGGGCACGGCAATTCGCCCTTGACCGGCTTGATCGCCGGGTCCTTGAACTTGCCCATGTCGGCTGCGGCAAGGTCGCGGGCGATGCCGTGCACGCCGGTGCCGTCGCCGCGGTTCGGCGTCAGATTGATCTCGATCACCGGATCGTCGAGGCCGGCGTATCTGGCGTAAGGCTCGCCGACCGGCGCATCGTCGGGCAGATCGATGATGCCCTCGTGATTGTCGGAGATTTGCAATTCGAATTCCGACACCAGCATGCCGCGGCTCTCGACGTCGCGGATCTTGCCGACGCCGAGCGTGATGTTCTTGCCGGGAATGAAGGCGCCCGGCGGCGCGAACACGCTTTTCATGCCGGTGCGCGCGTTCGGTGCGCCGCACACCACCTGGATCGGATCGCCGGAGCCGGTATCGACCATGCACACCCGCAAGCGATCCGCATTGGGATGCTGCTTGGCCTCGACGACGCGCGCGATGACGAACGGCGCAAACAGCTTGCCCTTGTCCTCGATGCGCTCGACCTCGAGCCCGATCATGGTCAGCTTGTCGGCAAGCGCGTCGAGCGATTGATCGGTGTCGAGGTGCTCCTTGAGCCAGCCGAGGGTGAATTTCATCATGGGCGCGTCTCTCCACGCGCGGGCAATATTTCCCCTCCCCCGCTTGCGGGGGAGGGTAGGCAGGGGGCCACGGCCGTGCCGACTGCCGTAGCGATAACGTCCCAAACGGCTTCCCTATTCGTCATCACCTCGTAATTGCTGAATCGCAGAACGCGAAAGCCTTTGGAACGCAAAAACTTGTCACGCCACGCATCCCGCACCTCGTGCGCGTTTTCGTAGTGCTGGCCGCCGTCTATCTCGATCACCACCTTCGCCGCGTGTGAAACAAAATCGACAATGTATGGCCCGATGGGGGTTTGACGGCGGAAACCTATACCGTTCAGACGGTGAGCACGAACGAGATACCAAATTGCGCGCTCGGCATTTGTGGCATTGGCACGCAACGATCGAGCTCGTCTTCGTGCAATCGGCTTGACGCGCCAGATCGGACTTTTCGCAGTTTTATCGATCATGGGTTTCGACGAGGCCGCAGGCCCCCTCCCTACCCTCCCCCGCAAGCGGGGGAGGGAAATCCATTACGGACTCAATCCCCCCGCCAGCGTCGGCAGATCGAGCGGGCGGAAGCCGTAATGCGATAGCCAGCGCACGTCGGCCTCGAAGAAGGCGCGCAGGTCCGACATGCCGTATTTGAGCATGGCGATGCGGTCGATTCCCATGCCCCAGGCAAAGCCTTGATATTCGTCGGGATCGAGCCCGCAATTCTTCAGCACGTTCGGATGCACCATGCCGCAGCCGAGAATCTCCATCCAGTCGTCGCCCTCGCCGAAGCGGATTTCGCCTTTGTCGCGGCGGCATTGGATGTCGACCTCGAGCGACGGCTCGGTAAACGGAAAGAACGAGGGGCGAAACCGCATGCCGACGCGATCGACCTCGAAGAACGCCTTGCAGAACTCTTCCAGGATCCATTTCAGATGGCCGAGATGCGAGCGCTTGTCGATGACGAGGCCCTCGACCTGATGGAACATCGGGGTGTGGGTCTGGTCGGAGTCGCAGCGATAGGTGCGGCCGGGAATGATGACGCGGATCGGCGGCTTCTGCGTCAGCATGGTGCGCACCTGCACCGGCGACGTGTGCGTGCGAAGAAGGAGCCGCGTACCGTCCGGCTTCGGATTGAAGAAGAACGTGTCGTGCATCAAGCGCGCCGGATGGTCTTCCGGAAAATTGAGCCGGGTGAAATTGTAATCGTCGGTCTCGATGTCGGGGCCTTCGGCGACGGCAAAGCCCATGTCGGCGAAGATCGCCGTCAATTCGTCGATCACCTGCGTGATCGGATGGACACGCCCGATCTCGGTCGGCGCATCGCGCACCGGCAGTGTCACGTCGACGCTCTCGGTGTTGAGCCGCGCGGCGAGCGCCAAATCCTTGAATGCGTCGCGACGCGCGGCGAGCGCGGCATTGACGCGGTCCTTCAACCCGTTGATCAATGGGCCCTGGCTTTTGCGCGCTTCGGGCGGCAGCGTGCCGAGCGACTTCAGGAGCGCGGTGATCGAGCCGTTTTTGCCGAGCGCTGCTACCCGCACCGCTTCGAGCGCGGCCTCGTCGCCGGCGCCGGCGACCGCGGCAAGAATGTCCTGTTCGAGCTGCGTCGTGTCGGCCATATCCGTCACTCCGGCATGAACGGCAGATCGGTGTCGCCCGGCCTGCCGCCGGCCTGCGTCAGCATGCCGTGCACTTGGCCGCGATGATGGGTCTGGTGATTGAACATATGGGTGACCAGGACCCAGCGCGGCCGCGTCCATTCGCGCTTGGTGGCGCCGGAATAGTAGGTCTGGTCGGCGGCCAACCAGGCATCGTCGACCGTATCGGCCCAGTCGACAATCTTCCGGTCGAACTCGGCGCGCTCGGACTTCAGATTCTCCCAGTCCGGATACAGCGACACCGATTCCGGGATTCCGACGGTCGGCCGCGGCAGGTCGGTGAAGCGGCCCATCCAGCTGCGGTCGCCCCACAATATATGGCTGAGCGTCTTGTGGATCGAGCCGAACCACGCGCCGCGCTCCTGCCGCCGCGCCGCGTCGGACAGCCGGTCGGCGACGCCATACAGATTTTCGTTCTGCCAGCGATTGTAGCGCGCCATCCGCTGCACGTAAGCACGATCGATCATGACGGTCCCTATAGCCGTCATGGCCGGGCTTGTCCCGGCCACCCACGTCTTACTTACCGCGAAGAAAGGCGTGGATGCCGGGCACAAGGCCGGGCATGACGAAAGATGCTAGGCGAGCGCCGACTTGGCCTGGCCGACGATGGCCTCGAAAGCGGCGGGCTGCGTGATCGCAAGGTCCGAAAGCACCTTGCGGTCGACCACGATGCCGGCCTTGGCAAGCCCGGCGATGAAGCGGCTGTAATTGAGCCCGAACGGGCGCACCGCCGCATTGAGGCGCTGGATCCACAGCGCGCGGAACGTCCGCTTGCGCCGCTTACGGTCGCGAAAGGCGTATTGGTTCGCCTTCTCCACCGCCTGCTTGGCGACGCGGATGGTGTTCTTGCGCCGGCCGTAATAGCCCTTGGCGGCCTTGAGCACTTTCTTGTGCCTGGCATGGGACGTGACGCCGCGTTTGACGCGAGCCATGATCGATCTCCTTTGGAATCGAAAATTAAGCCGGAACGCCGGCGGCCGCGATCAGCCGTTCGGCAAAAAGTACTTTTTGATGTTGTCGCCGTCGGTCTTGAACAGCACGTTGGTGCCGCGCAACTGGCGGATCTGCTTCTTGGTGCGCTTGATCATGCCGTGGCGCTTGCGCGAATGGGCATAGAGGACTTTGCCTCCGCCGGTCACCTTGAAGCGCTTTTTCGCGCCCGATTTGGTCTTGATCTTGGGCATTTGGCTCTCCTTTGGCGGCCGGCCTTCGGGCGTTACCGCCCGGCCGTGCCGAGATGCTCGAAAATGAGCTGATTGTGCGTGAGCACGCTCGCGCCGCCACGGCAGCCCTTGATCGGCCGGGCGGCGCGAGGGCGCGGTTATGGCAGAGGCCGCGGATGAACGCAACACGTTGAAGGTAATCGCAAAAGACTGCGGCGCCGGAGCTGACGCCGTGCCGCCGCTACCGTCCCTGCCGTCCCTGCCGCCTATGGACCGCTTAACGCGGCGCCAAGACCATGACGACCTGGCGGCCTTCGAAGCGCGGCTCCTGCTCGATCTTGGCGATCTTGAGGGTATCGCCCTTGACCCGGTCGAGCAGCTTATAGCCGAGCTCCTGATGCGCCATTTCGCGGCCGCGGAACCGCAAGGTGATCTTGACCTTGTCGCCTTCCTCGAAAAATCGCTGCATCGAGCGCATTTTCACGTCGTAGTCGTGATCGTCGATCATCGGCCGGAGTTTTATCTCTTTGATCTCGACGACTTTTTGCTTCTTGCGCGCCTCGGCGGCTTTCTTCTGCGCCTGATATTTGTATTTGCCGTAATCGAGGATTTTGCAGACCGGGGGAACCGAGTTCGGCGCGATCTCCACGAGATCGAGCCCGGCCTCCTGCGCCATGGTGATGGCGGCGCCGATTTCTGTGACGCCCTTGTTGGCGCCGTCTTTGTCGATGAGTTGGACCTCGCGAACGCGGATCTCCTCGTTGATGCGCGGACCCTCCTTGGGAGCGGGCTGCGCGGTTCTGATCGGGCGACGAATGGCTCTTGTCTCCTTTGAGTCGTTGCTGCGAACCGCGGAGGATCGAGAGTTTTTCGGTTCGAGTCAACGACAATGCGCGATGCGGGCTGGCGTTGCGCCGATAGGCCTCGCTGGCATCATGATTTATGGTCCGTCACCCCGATTGGCAATTAATGACTGTCGCGATGAACGATAACGGGCTGAATTTCCTGGACATTGGCACGGGCGCCGACCGGCGCGCCATCGCCGTGCGAGCGCAAAATGGCGACCCGCCGGGCCTGTTTTGGCTCGGCGGCTACAATTCCGACATGAAGGGCGCCAAGGCGCAAGCGCTGGCCGGTTGGGCCGCACAACAACACCGCGCCTGCGTGCGGTTTGACTATTCCGGCCACGGTGAATCGCAAGGAACCTTCACCGACGGCACGATCGGCCGCTGGCTCGCCGAAAGCCTCGCGGTGTTCGAGGCCTGCTGCAAGGGTCCGCAGATTCTGGTCGGCTCGTCGATGGGCGGCTGGATCGCACTTCTGCTCGTGCGCGCCTTGCAGCGGCGGCGCGCGCTGGCGGCGGCGGGTGCGGAGGCGCCGGCCGGCGTTGCCGGCCTGGTGCTGGTCGCCCCGGCGGTGGATTTCACCGAAGAATTGATGTGGAAGCGCTTCACGCCGGAGATCAAGCGTGAGCTTGAGGAAACAGGCGTATGGGCGCGGCCGTCGCAATATTCGGCGGCGCCCTATCTCGTCACCAGGACATTGATCGAGGAGGGCCGCAGCCATCTCCTGCTCGGCGGCATGATCGAAACCGGATGCCCGGTGCGCATCCTGCAAGGCGTCGCCGACCCCGACGTGCCGTGGCAACACGTCAAAGCGCTGGTCGCGCGGCTCGCCTGCGACGATGTCGTGCTCACTTTGGTCAAGGACGGCGATCACCGCCTGTCGCGGCCGGAAGACATCGCGCGGCTCCTTCGCGCGGTCGCGGAATTTTAATTCCGTTCATAGTTGCGCCGCTGCGGCCTCCGCTGCCACGAAGGTGACGCCGAGCTGGTCGGCGGTGCGCCAGACGACGCGGCAAGGGCGGCGGGTGCGGCCAAGCTCGAAGGTCAGCTCGAAGTTCTCCGGCACGCCATAGGTATTCGCCAATTTGAGGCAAGCGCCGCCGCTGGTGATGTTCTGCACGGTGCAATGAATGACCGACGCGCGGCGCGGCGCGATGATCTTGGCGCTCCGCACGATGCGGGTGCGTTGCACGTCTCGGCGTTCGCCATCGTCTTGGTCATGATCCTCGTTCATCGGCAAGCAACCTGTGTGCGAGCATAGTGGCCCGGTAGGCCGTTCCCTACCAAGCAAGGGTTACCGATTCGTCGAACGGTCACCGAAGTCAAAAGTTAATGGCGGCAAACTTATTTGCGATTCGCGGCGGCGCGCTAACGGCTCATTGACCATCGCGATGGCCGATCCGCTCCGGCAGGGGACAGATCAACCGCATGACTCGGTTTCACGGCAAAGTCGCTCTGGTCACCGGCGCCACCTCGGGCATCGGCCGCGCCACCGCCGTCGCCTTCGGCAAACAAGGAGCGAAGGTCATTGTAACGGGGCGGCGCGAGCACGAGGGGCGCCAAACGCTCGATCTGGTTCGTGCCGGCGGCGGCGACGGCGTGTTCATGCGGCTCGATGTAGCGGTCGAGAGCGAGGTCATGGACGCCGTCGACGCGATCGTGTCGAGGTATGGGCGGCTCGACTGCGCCGTCAATTGTGCCGGCAACGATATAACCCGCGCGCTGACGGAATTCTCCGAAGCCGATTATGACGCCATCTTCAATCCCAATGTCAAAGGGCTGTTGTTCTGCCTCAAACACGAAATCCTGGCGATGCGGGAGGTGGGCGGCGCCATCGTCAATGTCGGATCGGTGGCGGCGCAAATGTCGGATCTCGGCAACAGCCTCTACAATGCCAGCAAAAGCGCGGCGCGTTCGCTCAACCTTACCGCCGCCACGGAAGCCGCCCAGTACCGCATCCGCGTCAACGAAATAGCCCCCGGCGGCGTGCTCACGCCGATGCTTGAAGGCTTCCTGCGCAAGGCCGCGCAGGCAGGCTCTGCGTTCAACGCCGCATCATTTGCCGCGACCATCGCGCTCGGCCGCCTCGGCACCCCGGAAGAGGCCGCCAACGCCGTGCTGTTTCTCTGTTCGGACGAGGCCTCGTTCATCACCGGCGCTTCGCTCACGGTGGATGGCGGTTTTCTGCTTGGCTAGAGCAGGTTGAGTTAAGGCTGAATCCATTCGTCCGTCATGGCCGAATTTGTTCCGGCCATCCACGCCTTTGTTTTCATTCAACCTTTAAGACGTGGCTGCCCGCGACATAGGCGAGCGAAGCGACGCCGTTCTGCGAACGGCTATGCGCAAGCATGACGATTCAACCAAATTTCATCATGCTTTAAAGGATTCGGCCCGCCACGGTCGATGAAAATGGCCACCACTTGACGCGACCCTGCCGAATTATCCGGCGCATCGCATGGTGTGGAATCCCGTAGGCACGGGCCGCCGCATCGCCACCACAACGCTTATTCGAATGCAAATCAATCCCGCTGTACATCATCTTCGCCTCCGTGGTCCAAGGTGGTTCCAGCTTCACCTTAACTCCACCGCCCCCTCAGTCTTGGGAGGCCGGCTAGATGATCTTCAGTGCATTAATTTGTTGCGAATTGAATGGGTGTCACCGTAATGTGCGAATTGAATGCACTGTCACCGTAATGTGCCGCCGCGTGCCAAGATCGTGACGTATTCCTAGCTGACGTTGTGCGGCTCGGATTAGAGCACTTGCGCGCCATGCGCGACCTGGACCCGGACGGCGTGATTGACATTGGCGAGCCGGACCCGGACGCATGAAGCTCAATCACTACACGCCCGACAAAAAGCTCCCGAGCATCCGCAAGCGCGGACTTCGGCCGTGCACCACGCTGGCGGAGGATGGCGCGAAGTGAGGCCGCGTCGGGTGGTTCACTACGTTCGCACCACGTCCCGGCGAGGCGCGTGCATTGGCTGTCGAGATTGATCGCAACGACCCGCGCCTAGAACTTGCCGAGCGTCTGCGGCCCGGTGCGGAGTGGTGGGTTTATCGCGGCCCGATCCCGCCGGACAAGATCGCATTCCCCTAAGCGGAGCGTTTCACGCGCCGCGCCGACGTGTTACGCTCGCCGGCGACATGCCCGACGATGACGACAAGCCCGCGCCGATTCCGTTCGTTGTAGACGTGACGGTTGACCAAACGCGCGTGCAAGTCACGTTGCTGCTAAAGCCGGGCACTGCCGTATCGGTCGCCAGCACAAAGACCACGACCGAGCCGGGGCCGCCGACGCGTTAGGTTGCGGCCGCCCCGCCATCAGCGCAGTAAAGCACCGCCCTCGCTAGGTCACCTTACCGCCTACCAGCCCCAAAATCGCGCCGACTCCCGCTTTCCAGACAAATGAGGCCGCTTCAAAGGCTGATTGCTGATTGGAGGTAGGGGCCGTCCAATAGGCCGCCATGATAACCTCCGCTGCTCCGGCGAGAATTGTTAGTCCGAGCACGCTCAGAAAGACCAACTTGAAAGTTGGGCTAATAAACTTAGGAGCGGACTGTTCCGGTGGCGGCGGCGGTGGTGGTGGTCCCGGTGTATGTCTCTCCAATCTTGGATAGTCAGGCGGCCGTTCCGTTATGGTGAACACAAACGTTCCTGACCATAGATGATTAAACGACTCGCTGACTACAGCGGCCGCATTTGAAAAAAGACCCTCCTTAATCGTGACTTTGTTGAACAGGCGGTCGATTTGTTCGGCGTTGTACACCGTGCCGTCATCGGTGCGGATCGTCGCCGCGGTACGTTCGCGCTCGGGCAGTCGCATCCATTCGAGCACCGCCTCTTGCAGCGTGTAGAAGTGCGTTGCGCGCCCGCCATTGTTAAGCGTCGCCGACTGCGAAGCATCCGCATAGATTCTGTCAGTATCGCTCATTGACGGCTCAGCATGTTGCCGACGATCTGGCCCGCGATCATCTCGCGCATCGCGGGGCGGTTGATTGTCGAGGTTCATTGGACATTGGACACGCTTAGCACGATGCCAGGTCTTTTAGGATGGGACAAATATTGCCACCTAATTTTTGTCCCATCTAATAAGGTCGATCAGTTTCTTTGGCTGGCGTTGCTGTCTTTTGCGCCGCCCCTCGGGCGTCAACGAGTGGGCGGGTGCCAGTTGTTTATTCTTGCTTCCCGGGTGCCGCCCCGGCCCCCATCGAAATTCAGGCTTTTTCTCGGCAAGCTCCATGCCGATAGCACTCCACAACCTTATCCATCCCCTCCTACTGATGTCCGACAGCGGTCGGGTAGGTGGCTTGATAAGCCCAAGGCGGATGGCGAGCGCAACAGCGCGCTCGTCGTATGTTGCATTTCTCGGAACCCGCGCAGGGCGCGCGCCTTTCGTCGCGCTCATTGAGGCTTTCGACATCGCCGACCTTCAAATGCCGACCTGCGCGGGCATCGGCCAGCGCCGTTTCTGAGCCGAGCATGTCAGAGCCGCCACGCCAAAACGCTGCTCAGCGTCGCCAGGCACGGTAATACTTTCGCAGCGCCATTCGCGTGACGTAGATCAGGGATTGACCCTTGAGCCAACGGCTAGCCCACGCCATGAACGAGATGATGGCCAACACGATGAAGAACGAGATGAAGAACTTGAAGCTGGACGAGGACATCCCTGTCGTTGCGGCGAGGTAGATCAAAAAGGCCGATGCGCTCAGCACGGCGACGGTGTTGATCGCTTTTTGTGAGATGCTCCTTTTTGGCCGCTTACCATCGATCTGCTTGGTGCCATCTAACCATCCGAACAGAAATGCGAGAAAAACTACAAGATAGACTGGAATGTCCTGGTCATGAGTTGGAGACCCATAGCGGTCCAGCAAATAAAACCAAAAATACGTCCCCAACACGAAGGCGCCGGCCCGGACGATACCCTTACCCCATCGTTCTGCTAGGCTCATCGCTGGAAAGGACGGCACAAGTTCCTGCATCAACGGTGCAGGTATGTGGGCGGCAAGCTCGGGCACGTTTTCTGCCCTGATCCAGCTTGAGAAACCATCCCGCCACACGAGAACCCCTCTGGCGTTTGAAACGCGAGACAATATGGTCGTCAGGTCAGCTAGAGACAGAGGCCCGACCGATTTATCACCATCTGAATAATACCAAGTATTGTTCATCTGATTTTATCGGCTCTCCCGGGCCGATTATAGCTTGATCCAGAGCCGGCGCACAATGTCGGCAGAACACATCAAATCAGAACCCGATCTTGTCGATGGCCTTTTTCAGTACGGAGAGCGGATAGCCCGCGCCGTGCTTGTTGCCGTATTTCCTAGAAGTCTTTTTCTTCTTGCCATTCGCCCACCCGCCTACGGCTTCGCGCACGTCTTCGGGCACGCCACAATTACGGTGACAGTGCACTTAATTCGTCATCGTAATTCATTGAGTTTACGAGATGCGCAACGGCGGATGCAACTGCACGGCTGGCATCGCGAGAACGGCGGGTTTCGGCGATGATAGCGTTTGCGGAATGGCGCGCCCGGAGGGATTCGAACCCCCGGCCTCTGCCTTCGGAGGGCAGCGCTCTATCCAGCTGAGCTACGGGCGCGTTCGGCCTAGATAGCGAAACACGGGCATTGCGGCAACGGCAGCGGCCTTGCCGCACCCATCGTCGGCTCTTAAGGTTCGCTGTCTCTTGCCCGTCACCCTGAGGCGCTCGGCCGAACGCCGAGCCTCGAAGGGCGACAGCCCGGCCGTGCATCCTTCGCGGGCCGCGGAGCTTGTCAGCGGGCCGGCCAACGGCCGGACCCGTTGGCGGCCAGCTCAGGATGACGGAAAAATTTACGGAGTGCGCGATGTCCCAACTTGCGGAAAAGGCCGAGAAGCGCGAGCCGAAGGCCGCGCAGATCAAGGATGCCGCGTTCAAATGGGACGATCCGCTCGACCTCGAAGGCGAATTGACCGAGGAAGAGCGCATGGTGCGCGACACCGCGCGCGACTATGCGCAGGAGAAGCTGTTTCCCCGCGTGCTGGCCGCCAACCGCGAGGGCACGTTCAATCCCGCTATCATCCGGGAAATGGGCGAGCTCGGGCTCCTTGGCTCGACCATTCCGCAGGAGTACGGCGGCGCCGGGCTCGGCTACGTGTCATACGGCCTGATCGCGCGCGAGGTCGAGCGCGTCGATTCCGGCTTCCGCTCGCTGATGTCGGTACAGTCGTCGCTGGTCATGCATCCGATCTTTGCCTATGGCAGCGAGGCGCAGCGCCGCAAATATCTGCCGAAGCTCGCGACCGGCGAACTGGTCGGCTGCTTCGGCCTCACCGAGCCCGACCACGGCTCCGATCCCGGCTCGATGGTGACGCGCGCCGAGAAGGCGCCCGGCGGCTTTCGCCTCAGCGGCGCGAAAACGTGGATCACCAACGCGCCGGTCGCCGACATTGCCGTGGTCTGGGCCAAGCTCGACGGCAAGATCCGCGGTTTTCTCGTCGAGCGCGGCACCAAGGGCCTGTCGACGCCGAAGATCGACGGCAAGCTGTCGTTGCGCGCCTCCATCACCGGCGAGCTGGTGCTCGACGGCGCGGTGGTGCCGGAAGAGAATATTCTGCCCAACGTCTCCGGCCTCGCCGGCCCGTTTGGCTGCCTCAATGTGGCGCGCACCGGCATCGCCTGGGGCGCCATCGGCGCTGCGGAATTCTGCTGGCACCGCGCCCGCGATTACGCGCTCAACCGCAAGCAATTCGGCCGGCCGCTTGCCGCCAATCAACTGGTGCAGAAAAAACTCGCCGACATGCAGACCGAAATCACGCTCGGCCTGCACGCCGCGCTGCGGCTGTCGCGCATGATCGACGCCGGCACCGCGTCGCCGCCGGCGATCTCGATGCTCAAACGCAACAATTGCGGCAAGGCGCTCGACATTGCCCGCCTCGCCCGCGACATCCACGGCGGCAACGGCATCGCCGAGGAATTCCACGTCATGCGCGTGTTGTGCAATCTCGAAACCGTCAACACCTACGAGGGCACCCACGACATTCACGCCCTGGTGCTGGGTCGCGCGCAGACCGGCATTCAGGCGTTTTTCTGAGCGCCATTCCGGGGCGCGTGTAGCGCGAGCCCGGAATGACCGCGCCAATATCGTCACAGATCGCTGGTAGGCCGAAGCGCCATTGCTCCAAAGGAGAAGTTTCATGCGCCTGCCCTTGATTCCGCCCGCCGCGCTCACGCCCGAACAGCGGCCGCTGTACGACAACATGAAAGCCGGCATCGAGAAGAACTTTTCCGGCTTCAAGACCATCGCCGAGAACGGCGCGCTGCTCGGGCCGTGGAATCCCTGGCTGCACGAGCCGAAATTCGGCAAGCCGATCTGGGACTTGACCCTGGCACTGTCGATATCGCCGTCGCTGCCGCGCCCGGTGCGGGAAGTGGCGATCCTGGTTACCGGCGCGACGTTTCACTCCGCCTATGAGCTTTACGCCCACGTCATTGCCGGGGAAAAACGCGGACTGTCGGACGACAAGCTCGCCACCATCGTCTCCGGCCAGCGCCCGGCCGATCTGACCCATGACGAAGGGGTGGCCTACGACGTCGCCGCGTCGCTCTTGCACCACGGCACCTTGCCCGAACTGAGCTATCGCGCCGCGGTGGCGGCCTTCGGCGTGCACGGTGCGGCCGAATTGATCTATCTTGTCGGGCTTTATTGTCTGGTTTCGGTGACGCTGAACGGCTTTAACGTGCCGGTGCCGGAATCCGAGGCGGAATAACGATCGCGCCGGGCGCTCATGGGCGATCCCTACAATCTTGCGCGTTTCGTCGACGCCCAAGCGCCGCTTTATGAGCGTGTCGTTACCGAGCTGCGCAACGGGCGAAAACAGAGCCATTGGATGTGGTTCGTCTTCCCGCAGGTCGAAGGACTTGGGGCAAGCCGGATGACAAACACATTTGCCATCGCCTCGCGCGAGGAAGCGATAGCCTATCTGGAGCATCCGCTACTCGGACCGCGGCTGCGGCAATGCACGCAGCTTGTGACCCAGGTACCGGAACGCTCCATCGCGGCCATTCTCGGCTATCCCGACGATCTCAAATTCCACTCGTCGATGACGCTGTTTGCCGTCGTCGCGGCGGACAACAAAGATTTCACCGACGCGCTCGATAAGTTCTACGGCGGCGAATTCGATGCCGCGACGCTCGTGCGGTTGTAAGCTAGCGCCCCGCCAGCGACGAGATCGCCACGTTCACCGTGCCGTCGGCGTCGGCGATGACGCGCAGCGTTTTCTCGTCGTAGGCGACGCCGACCAGGCGAAGATCGTCGACGGTGGCGCTGGCGCTCAAGCCCGGCGCCTGCTGCGCCAATTGGCCGACCGCGGCGGCGAGCCGCTTCTTGGCGTCCGCGGCGAACGGCTTGAGATCGATCACCGCTTTGTCGGCGAGCGTCTTTTGCAGATACGGCGCCGCTGCTTGCGCCGCCGCGCCGAGGAGCCCGAATGCGGCCTGCGACTGCACGTCGAGCGTCACGTTGGTAAAGCGCAGGATCTGCTGCGCCTGATCGAGCGCCGGCCGGCCCCAGACATAGACCGTGGCATCGGCGCCGATGCCGAACCAGCCGCTTTTCTTGACATGGACGAGCAGCGAGATCAGCAGCCGGTCGCCGGAAGCCGCGATGCTGGCTTGCTTGACGGTGACGGCAAACGCGCCGCTGCCGTCCTCCGGGAAGGTCTTGCCGGCAAACTGCGTTTCCAGAAGCCGGCTCAGTTCGGTGAACGGAATGTCGATCGGCACGGCAATGCGCACACCGCCGGGACTCGACTGCGGCACCAGATCGAGCGTTTGCGGGAACGGGCATTCGGGATGCGTCTGCATCGGCACGATGCGGGTTTGCGCCTGGACGCCGACCAGAAGCGTCACCGCTCGGCCGTCGATCTGCGGCTGCGCCGCGATGGCGCGAACCGGGCGGACCTCAAGCCAGAGGTTGGGCATGGCCGTTCCGCTTCCTTGCCCGGCCGCGCCGAGCGGGATCGAATGGCACAGTTTGGTCCATTCGCTGCGCGCGGCGTTCTCGATGAACGGATCGCTGCGCAGATAGGCTTCCAAGGCATCGGTCTGGTCGTGCACCAGCTTGTCGAGCACCGGCCTCACTTCGTTGCCGACGCTGAGTTTGAGCCCGGCGATCGGGAGAACGACGTCGACGACGTTGACTTGCGCGGCGAGATTGGGCGCCAGCCGCCAGTTCGGCGCGATAGTCGGCCGCGACGCCGTGGTCACGGTGCCCTGGATATCGGTGTGCTGATCGAACGCCTTGCCGGCGAAATTCTCGACTTGCTGGCCGACACTGCCGCCGAGCAGGTTGCCGAGCGCGCCGCCGACGGTGCTGACGCCCGTGCTCAGGCCGCCGGTCACCGTGCCGAGCGCCTCGAACTGGCCGGTGAGCGGCGTGGTGACGACGAGTACGCCCGGCTGTCCGGTCACGTTGAGCGGCCCGCGCGCCATGGTGAAGGTGAACTGGGCGTTGGAGAGCAGCTTCGAAACCGGATTCTGCGGCTTACCCGAAAGATTACGCGGCGCCTGCGCGTCGAGCGCCTGCTGGATCGCGGACAATGCGATCGCGGTCGGCGCCAGCACCGTCGACGTGCCCGTCAGCGGCTGCAACGGCGGCACTGCCGCCAATGCCGGCCGGTTTTGCGGCACCGCGGGCGCCGTCGGCCACAGCACGTCCATGATCAGTGTCGCTCCGGCAAAGGATGCGACCACCACGAGAGCGCCCAGAAGGATGGTGCGAATGCGCATGGCGAATCGTTTAAGCTTTCAGCAACCTCATACTACAGGTTGCCGCCCGCCGCACCGCTCTGGCGTCCGGCGCCCGAACCGCCTACATAGATGTTTCCCCCACCAAGGAGCACCGAATGGCCCCGCGCCAGATCAAAATGCCTGTGAAGGGCGATTCCACCAGAGAAGCCGATGAGGTCGTCTCCCAACAGAAGCGGCCTGAACGTGGCCGCTATTTGCTCCAGGTCGACCGGCAAACCAAGGGTTCTTACACCACGTCGGAGGCCGCCCAGTCGGCGGCGCTGGGTATCAAGACCGCTTATCCGATCGTCCAGGTGTCGATCTATGACAGCGTCGACAATACCAGCACGATGGTGGAAGCGCCGGCCGAAGCATCGTGACGGACCGCATCCCGCAAGCCGCCGCCGGCTTTATTGTCCAAGAATCTGTTTTCCCCGCCCCGCGGCAGCATGGTGTGATAGGGTCCACGCATGATCGAGCATGAAGACTTTTCCGTCGTCGTGAAGCACCGGGCGCCGCCGCCGAAATCGTGGCGCTGGGAGATCTATCGTGCCGGCAGAACCAGCCCGATCGATCACTCCGCGGTCTATTTCGAATCCGTGACCGCTGCCAACCGGGCGGGAAAAGCCGCGCTGCGGGCGATGTTGAGCGAATACCCCGATTGAACTGAGGTTTTCGATTCCTGTCGCCGGTCAATTCACCAAACCAATCACCCAACAACGGAAGCTTTCATGCCGCAATCGATGTCGCAAGCCTCACTGCCCGTTTTCGAAATCAATCTCAACGCACTGTCCGCCATTCTCGATAAGGCCGAAGCGCTTGCCGCGGCCAAGAAATTCGATGCCGCGGTGCTTCTACATTCGCGGCTGGCGCCGGACATGTTCGATCTCACCCGACAAATTCAGGTCGCAACCGATCAGGCCAGACGCGGCGCCGCGCGGCTTGCCGGCGCCGAACCGCCGAAAGTGGAGGATAACGAGACGACGATCGCGCAACTGAAAGAGCGCATCGCCAAGACGATCGCTTATCTCAAGACGCTCGATAACAGGCAGATCGACGCCTCGGCCGACCGCGAAATCGTTTTCCCGCTCGGCCCCGAGAAAAAGGGGCATATGAAAGGCGACGACTACCTCAACCACTTCGTGCTGCCGAATTTTTATTTCCACTGCACCGCCGCCTACGCCATCCTGCGCCATAGCGGCGTCGATATCGGCAAGCAGGATTTCATTGGCACGATTCCATTGCGCGTGAGTTGAGCGAATTTGCAAAGCGGGCGGGTCAGGCGGAACGCCGTTCGCGCGAGCTCGCGGATTCCGACACCACCGCGACGTCGACCGTCATGCCGAGATAGCTGCCCGGGATGCCGACGAAGCTGCCTTTGATGGGCACCGCCTGGCTGATGTCGCGCGTGACGGCGACCCGGATCAGGTCCATGCCGCCGATCGTGCCGTTGGTCGGGTCGTAGGCGATCCAGCCGGCGCCGGGAACGTAGACGTCGGCCCAGGCATGCGTCGCGCCGGCGCCGATCGCCGATGCCGAACCGGCATCGGCGGAAGCGCGATAGAGATATCCCGTCACCACGCGCGCGCCGAAGCCGAGGCTGCGGGCGGCTTCGATGAACAGCACGGCGAGATCGCGGCAGGAGCCCCAGCCGCGGATCAGCGTCTCTGCCGGCGTTTGCGTGCCTTCCGTTTCACGACTCTGGTAAAAAATCTGCGCCCTGACGCCGTTATTCAAGTCGGCCAACAGCGCCGACGTATCGGTCGGATTGCAGCGCACGAAGCCGCGCCCCCACGCGCCGAGCCGGTCGTTGGGGTCGGGATATTGGCGTTCCAGCATGCGGCCGAGGTCGATGCGATCGTCGGCGGAATAGACGAACGGATAGCGCGACGCGTCGGGCGTGATCTGGAACGGCGGCCGCTCGACGGCATAGGTCTCCAGCGTCAGGCTGCTCTCGATGCGCAATTCGGCCGCCGGTTCGGCGAACGATGCGATGGCGACCGAATTGCCGAATACATCGTGCAGCCAGCGCACCGACGCCGGCGGCGAAAACGCCAAATTGGTTTTGATCAGGCGAAGGTCGTGGCTGTCGCGCGGCCGCAGCATCAAGCGGTGATCGCCCAGCGCGACCGCGCGGGCGTAGCGGTAAATCGTCGTGTGCCGCACATTGAGAACGGTCATCGGCGCGCCTTCGATCGTCGTCAATCGCTACGCGGGTCGTCGCTTGACATCGTATCAGTCTTTTCCGCGGCTTGCCTCCGAATGGAATTTTGCGCTTGCGGGCGGCGATCGCGGCAATCGCGGCAATTCCGCGTCACGGTCCTGCGCCTCATGAACCTGTATCAACCCATCCTACGCCGTCCACATCATCCTACAAAAAACTCTGCGGGTCGATATCGATATCGAGCTTGATCGAACCGTGCTTCTTCGGCGCCGCGGCGAGCCATTCGCGCAAATAGGCCGAAAGGTCGAAAGCGCGCGGCGCTTTGATCAACAAACGCAGGCGATGGCGCCCCCGCACCAAAGACAGCGGCGCTTCGGCGGGGCCGAGCACGCGCACGTCGTCGTGGTGCGGCGCGGCGCGGGCGAGCGCGCGGGCATGAGCGGCGGCATCGTTCTTGTCGGGGCCGGAGACGACGATCGAGGCAAGCCTGCCGAACGGCGGGTAGTGCGCGGCTTCGCGCGCAGCGATCTCGGCGGAATAGAAAGCCTCGCGGTCTTGCGCAATCAGTGCGCGCATCACCGGATGCTCGGGCTGGTGGGTTTGCAGAAAACCGTGGCCGACGCCGGCATCACGTCCGGCGCGGCCGATCACCTGATGCAAAAGCTGGAAGGTGCGCTCGGCGGCGCGCGGGTCGCCGTTGGCGAGGCCGAGATCGGCGTCGATGACGCCGACCAGATTGAGCATCGGGAAGTGGTGGCCTTTTGCAACGAGTTGCGTGCCGATGACGATATCGAAGCGGCCGGCGGCGACGTCGGCGAATTCCTCGCGCATGCGCTCGACCGAGACGACAAGATCGCTCGACAGCACGAGGACGCGCGCGGCCGGAAACAATTCGCGCACCTCCTCTTCGAGCCGTTCGACGCCCGGCCCGACGGCGACGTATGAATCCACCGCCCGGCATTTCGGGCAGCCGGCCGGATGCGGCATGGCAAAGCCGCAATGATGGCAGACCAGCGCCCGGCGGAAGCGGTGATCGACCAGCCAAGCATCGCAGTTCGGGCAGGAGAAGCGGAAGCCGCAGGCGCGGCACAAGGTCAGCGGCGCGTAGCCGCGGCGATTGAGGAACAGCAAGGCCTGCTCGCCGCGCTCCAGCGCAGTCTTGATCGCGCCGGCGAGCACCGGGGAGATGAAATGGCGCGGCGGCGGCGGCGCAACGCGCAGATCGATCGCCTCGACCGTCGGCATCGACTGGCCGCCGAAGCGCTCCGGCAGCGTGAGCCGCGCGTAGCGGCCGCGCCGCGCATTGACCTCGGTCTCGAGCGACGGCGTCGCCGAGGCCAGCACCACCGGGATTTTCGCGATATGGCCGCGCACCACCGCCATGTCGCGGGCGTGGTAGTGCACCCCGTCCTCCTGCTTGTAGGCAGGGTCGTGCTCCTCGTCGACGATGATGAGGCCGAGATCGGCGTAGGGCAGAAACAAAGCCGAGCGCGCGCCGACGGTGACGAGCACATCGCCTTTGGCGACGGCCTGCCAGGTCCGCGCGCGCGTGCGCGGCGTGAGCTCGGAATGCCATTCCGCCGGGCGCACGCCAAAGCGCGCGGCGAAGCGGTCGAGGAAGGCCGCGGTGAGCGCGATTTCCGGCATCAGGATCAGGCTCTGCCGGCCGGCGCGGATGGCGTCGGCCACCGCTTCGAAATAAACTTCGGTCTTGCCGGAGCCGGTGACGCCGTCGAGCAGCGTCACCGCATAGCCGCTGTTGGCCACGGTGGCTTTGAGCGCATCGGCGGCGGCGCGCTGATCGGCGGTGAATTCGCTTTGCCTAAAATCCGGATCGGGCTTTTCCGCAACCGGCTCGGGCGGCAGCACCAAGGCTGCCACGGTGCCTTCGTCGATCAAGCCATCGATCACGCCGGCGCTGACGCCCGATTCGCGCGCCGCTTCGCCCTTGCCGCGCACCATGCCGTCGGCGAGCAGTTCCAAGACGCGCTGCCGCGCACGCGTCAGGCGCGCCGGCGGCGATCCGGCGAGTCTTACGCCGACGCGCGCGCGCTCGGGACCGAGATGCTCGCCCATGCGCAGGCACATGCGCAGCACCATGCCGCGCGAACTCACGGTGTAGTTGGCCACCCAATCGACGAAACTGCGCAATTCGGGGCGCAGTGGCGGCAGTTCGAGCTTCTGCTCGACGTCTTTCAGCCGGTTGTCGAGCCGCGGATTGGGCTTTGGGTTGTCCGCCCACACCACCGCGGTCGCCTCGCGGGCGCCGAGCGGCACGCAGACGATGTCGCCCGGAGCGAGGCTCAATTGCTCGGGCACCCGGTACGAATAGGCCCGATCCAACGCAACCGGGACCAGGACATCGACGACGCGCTTGACCATGTTGCGATTCTCGGCCGATTTCGGGGGTTTAGGAAGGGGAAAGGGCGTAGCGATAATCTGCGTCATCGTCCCCCGTGGAACGCAGCGCAATGGGGAGGAAAGCTGTAGACGAGCGGAAAATGGACAAAATCAGTTTTGTCGCCCCCAAGGTGGCAGCCGAGATCGAGGCTTGGCTGCATCATCTCGGCGCCGAGCGGCGCTTGTCGCCGAAGACGCTCGAAGCCTATCGGCGCGACGTGCTGCAGTTCCTGTCCTTTCTCGCCGAGCATCTCGGCGGCGCGCCGTCGCTCAAAGAGCTTGCCGCGCTCGCGCCGGCGGATGTGCGGGCGTTTCTGGCGGCGCGCCGGGCGGACAATATCGGCAGCCGATCGCTGATGCGCAGTCTCGCGGGTCTCCGCGCGTTTGCCCGCTTCCTCGAAAAGAACGGCAAGGGCAAGGTCGGTGCGCTCGCCGCCGTGCGGGCGCCCAAGATCGGCAAAACCTTGCCGCGGCCGCTGACGCCCGACGCAGCCAAAAACATGGCCGATCCCGATATGGCCGCAGGCGACGGCCGCGAACCGTGGATTCACGCCCGCGACGCCGCGGTTCTGGCTTTGCTCTATGGCTGCGGCCTGCGTATTTCCGAAGCGCTCGGATTGCGCCGCGCCCAGTTCGGTGCGCGCGATGTGATCACGGTGATGGGCAAGGGACGCAAAGAGCGCATGGTGCCGCTCCTCCCGCAAGTCGCAAAGCTCGTCGCCGAATACATCGCGCTGTGCCGGTTCGACCTGCCGGACCAAGGGCCGCTGTTCGTCGGCGCCAAAGGCGGCCCGCTGTCGCCGCGCCTGGTGCAGCTCGCCATGGCGCGGCTGCGCGGCGCGCTCGGCCTGCCCGAGACCGCGACGCCGCATGCGCTGCGGCATTCCTTTGCCACCCATCTGCTCGCCCGCGGCGGCGATCTGCGCTCGATCCAGGAGCTGCTCGGCCACGCCTCGCTGTCGACCACGCAGATCTACACCGCCGTCGATGCCGACCGCCTGATCGAGGCCTATCGCTCGGCCCATCCGCGGGCGTGATTTTCGTGGTATCCGTCACTCGGGGGCCGCGCGAGGGGCGGAGCCCGGAATCCGGAATCCATAACGACGATCCGTGCTTATGGATTTCGGCCTTGCCGCTGCGCGACAATCCGGAATGACGAAAACAGGGGCGACCATCATGTCGGAAATCCACGAAGCGATCGAAAAAGCGCAAGAGGGCGAGCACGGCGAGGGCTTCAACAGACGGATCGCGTTGGTGATCGCGATCCTGGCTCTGTTCTTGTCGTTCTCGGAAACGCTCGGCAAGGGCGCGCAGAACGAAGCCACCACCAAGAATATCGAAGCGTCGGACCTGTGGGCATTCTTCCAGGCCAAGACCATCCGCATGACGGTGATCGGCACCGCCGCAGAGGAAATAGCGGCGACGGCGCAGACCTTAAGCGATCCGGCGGCGAAGGACACGATGCAAAAGCAGATCGAAGCCTGGAACAAGACCGCGGCGCGTTACGATTCGGAGCCCTCGACCCATGAGGGCCGCAAGGAACTGGCCGAGCGCGCCAAGGCGGCGGAGGAGGAGCGCGACTCCTCGATGGCGAAATACCACCACTACGAATTGGCGTCCGCCGCGTTCCAGATCGGCATCGTGCTGGCTTCTGCGGCAGTGATCACCGGCATGGCAGTGCTGGCCTGGCTCGGCGGCGCGCTGGGCGTCGTCGGCCTCGGTTTGCTGCTGCTCGGCGTCTACGCTCCGCACGCGGTGCCGCTGATTGCGACGTTGTAGATTTTCAATCCGTCATTGCGAGGAGCGTCAGCGACAAAGAGCAATCCAGGACCGCATCGCCGGCTGGATTGCTTCGCGGAGCCTGTCATCGGGCCGGCCACTTCGCGCCGGATCCGTTGGCTCGCAATGACGATCAAAAATTGATCGCGCGCTTGGCCACCGCAAGTGCGGCTTCCTTGATCGCTTCCGTCAAAGTCGGATGCGCGTGACAGGTGCGGGCGATGTCTTCGGACGAAGCGCCGAACTCCATGGCGACTGCGGCTTCGCCGATCATGTTGCCGGCGTCGGCGCCGAGAATATGCACGCCGAGCACGCGGTCGGTCTTGGCGTCGGCCAGGATCTTGACGAAGCCCTCAGTGGTCAGATTGACCTTGGCGCGGCCGTTGGCGGTAAAGGGGAACTTGCCGACTTTGTAGGCGACGCCAGCCGCTTTCAACTCTTCCTCGGTTTTGCCGACCGAGGCGATTTCCGGACTTGTGAAAACGACGTTCGGGATGACGTCGTAATTCACGTGGCCGGCCTGGCCGGCGAGGATTTCGGCGACCGCGACGCCTTCCTCTTCCGCTTTGTGCGCCAGCATCGGCCCGGCGATGACGTCGCCAATGGCGTAGATGCCGTCGATATTGGTCTGGTAACGCGGATCGACGATGACGCGGCCGCGATTATCCTGCTTCACCCCGGCTGATTCGAGGCCGAGGCCTTCGGTATAGGGCACGCGACCGATCGCGACCAGCACGCTGTCGGCCTCGAGCGTTTCCGCAGCGCCACCGGCGGCGACAGGCTCGACTTTCACCTTGAGCGTCTTGCCGGACGAATCGACCGCGGTGACTTTGGAGGCAAGCTTGAACGTCAGTCCCTGCTTTTGCAGCATGCGATGAAATTGCTTGCCGACTTCGCCATCGATCCCCGGCAAAATGTGATCCAGGAATTCGACGATCGTCACCGCGGCGCCGAGCCGCCGCCACACCGAACCGAGTTCGAGCCCGATAATGCCGGCGCCAACGATGAGGAGCTTCTGCGGCACTTTGGCGAATTCGAGCGCGCCGGTCGACGACACGACGCGCTTTTCGTCGATGTCGATGCCGGGAAGCCGCGCCACGTCCGAGCCGGTGGCGATGACGATGTTTTTCGTCTCCAGCACCTGGATGTTGCCGTCGGCGGTCTTCACCTCGACCTGGCCCGGTGCGACGATGCGGCCGGCGCCGCAAAACGTCTCGATCTTGTTTTTCTTGAACAGATAATCCACGCCCTTGACGTTGCCGTCGACGCCCTTCTCCTTGTATTTCAGCATGGCGGCGAGATCGACACTGGGCTTGCCGACCTTGATCCCCATATCGCCGAATTTGTGCACGGCTTCCTCGTAAAGTTCGGAGGCGTTGAGCATCGCCTTCGACGGGATGCAGCCGATATTGAGGCAGGTGCCGCCGAACGTGGGCCATTTCTCGATCACGGCGGTCTTCATCCCAAGCTGCGCCGCGCGAATGGCGCAGACATAGCCGCCGGGGCCCGAGCCGATGACGATGAGGTCGTAGGGCATAACGCAAACGCCTCCTCTGCGTCACGCCCGGCCTTGGGCCGGGCATCCACGTCTTCCGTTCCTTTGCGACGCAAGACGTGGATGGCCGCGACAAGCCCGGCCATGACGGAATGGAAAACTACAAATCCAGAACCAACCTTACCGGCTCCTCCAGGCTATCCTTTACCCGCACCAGGAACGTCACTGCTTCGCGGCCGTCAACGAGCCGGTGGTCGTAGGACAAAGCGAGATACATCATCGACCGCACCTCGACCTTGCCGGCGACGACAATCGGCCGCTCCTGGATCTTGTGCATGCCGAGGATGCCGGATTGCGGCGCGTTGAGGATCGGCGTCGACATCAGCGAGCCGTAGATGCCGCCGTTGGTGATGGAGAACGTGCCGCCCTGCATTTCCTCGATCTTGAGCGCGCCGTCGCGGGCGCGATGGCCGAAATCGGCGATCGTCTTTTCGATCTCGGCGAGCGATTTCTGGTCGCAATCGCGCACCACCGGCACGACCAGGCCGCGCTCGGTGCCGACCGCGATGCCGATATGGTAGTAATTCTTGTAGACGATGTCGGCGCCGTCGATCTCGGCGTTCACCGCGGGGATTTCCTTGAGCGCCTGCACGCAAGCGCGCACGAAGAAGCCCATGAAGCCGAGCTTGAGACCGTGCTTCTTCTCGAACAAATCGCGGTATTGCGTGCGCAACGCCATGACGTGGCCCATGTCGACTTCGTTGAAGGTCGTGAGCATGGCGGCGGTGTTCTGCGCATCCTTCAATCGTCGCGCGATGGTCTGACGCAGCCGCGTCATGCGCACGCGCTCCTCGCGCGCGGCGTCATCGGCCGGCGACGGCGCCCGTGCATGGACGGCGGCGGCGGTCGAGGCCACCGGCGTGGGTTGCGCCGCAGCGCGCTCGATGGCCGCAAGCATGTCGCCCTTGGCGACGCGGCCGTCCTTGCCGGTGCCGGGCACGGTTGCGGCGTCAAGGCCGGATTCGGCAGAGAGCTTGCGCACCGACGGCGCGAGCGGCAGCTCGGACGCGGTTGCCGGCGCCTTGACCGGCGCCGGCGCGACGGCGGATCTGGGTGCCGGCGGTTGCCCGGCGTCCGGTTTTGCCAGCGGCGGCGCGGCTGCCGGGGTTTTGGCCGCGCCGGCGCCGTCCGTGATTTGACCGAGCACGGCGCCGACGGCGACGGTGTCGCCGTCCTTGGCGGCGATTTCGCTGAGCACGCCGGCGGCCGGCGCCGGCACTTCGATCGTCACCTTGTCGGTCTCGAGCTCGACTAGCGGCTCGTCGACCGTCACCGCCTCGCCGGCTTTCTTGAACCATTTGCCGATGGTCGCCTCGGTCACCGATTCGCCGAGCGTCGGCACACGGATTTCAGTCATGGCTCTTCCCTGTTTGCCCGTCATTATCCGCGGAACGCGGATGATCCAGTAATTACAACTGCTGGCCGCGCTTACTGGATGCCCTGCCTCCGCAGGGCATGACATTCCGAATTACCCCAGCGCCTCGTCCAAGAAATGCTTGAGCTGGGCGAGGTGCAGCGACATCTGTCCGACCGCGGTCGATGCCGAAGCCGGCCGGCCGGCATAGCGGGCGCGGCGGTGCTTGGCGCCGATCTGATTGAGCACCCATTCCAGGAAGATATCGACAAACACCCAGCCGCCCATGTTGCGCGGCTCTTCCTGGCACCAGACGATCTCGGCCTGCTTGAAGCGCGACAGCTCGGTCATCAGCGCCTTGGTCGGGAACGGGTAGAGCTGCTCGATACGCAACAGATAAATGTCGTCGATGCCGCGCTTCTCGCGCTCCTCGTAGAGATCGTAATAGACCTTGCCGGTGCAGACGACGACGCGGCGAATCTTGTCGTCGGGCGCCGTCCGGGCGTCGTCCCACAACAGCCGATGAAACGAGGTGTCCGGCCCCATCTCGTCGAGCCGCGACACGGCGCGCTTGTGGCGCAACAGCGATTTCGGCGTCATCAGAATGAGCGGCTTGCGGAACTCGCGTCTGAGCTGGCGGCGCAGGATGTGAAAGTAGTTCGCCGGCGTGGTGCAGCTCGCCACCTGCATATTGTCCTCGGCGCACATGGCGAGGAAGCGCTCGAGCCGTGCCGAGGAGTGTTCCGGCCCCTGTCCCTCGTAACCGTGCGGAAGCAGGCAGACGAGGCCGGACATGCGCAGCCATTTGCGCTCGCCGGACGAGATGAACTGGTCGAACAGCACCTGCGCGCCGTTGGCGAAGTCGCCGAATTGCGCTTCCCACAGCGTGAGCGCATTGGGCTCGGCGAGCGTATAGCCGTATTCGAAGCCCAGCACGGCTTCTTCCGACAGCATCGAGTTGATGACTTCGAAACGCGCCTGGCCGTCGCCGAGATTGTTGAACGGCGTGTAGCGGTTCTCGGTGTCCTGATCGATCAGCACGGAATGGCGCTGCGAGAACGTACCACGCTCGGAATCCTGTCCCGACAGCCGCACTTTGTGTCCATCGAGCAGCAGCGAGCAGAACGCCAGCGCCTCGCCGGTCGCCCAGTCGATGCCCAAGCCGGTTTCGATCGCCTTTTTCCGGGTGTCGAGGAAGCGGGTGAGCGTCTTGTGCGGATGAAACTGCGGCGGCAGCGCGGTGATCTTCCGGCCGATCTGTTTCAGCTCGGCCAGTTCGACGCCGGTGTGGCCGCGGCGCGGGTCGTCCGCGTTTTCGGCGCTCTTGAAGCCGGACCAGCGGCCGTCGAGCCAGTCGGCCTTGTTGGCGCGGTAGCCCTGTGCCGCCTCGAGCTCGGCATCGAGGCGGCCGCGCCAATCCGTCTTCATCTTGTCGACTTCGCCCGCGCTGACGACGCCGTCGGCGACGAGCTTGTTGCCGTAGATTTCGAGCGTGGTCGGATGCGCCGCAATCGCCTTGTACATCAGCGGCTGCGTGAACGACGGCTCGTCGCCCTCGTTGTGGCCGTGGCGGCGATAACAGAACATGTCGATGACGACCGGCTTCTGGAATTTTTGCCGGAACTCGGTCGCGATCTTGGCGGCAAAGACGACGGCCTCCGGATCGTCGCCGTTGACGTGAAAAATCGGCGCCTCGATCATCTTGGCGACGTCGGACGGATACGGGGAGGACCGCGAATAACGCGGATTGGTGGTGAAGCCGATCTGATTGTTGGCGATGAAGTGCACGGTACCGCCGGTGCGGTGGCCGCGCAGCCCGGACAGACCGAAGCATTCCGCGACCACGCCCTGCCCGGCAAAGGATGCATCGCCATGGATGAGGAGCGGCATCACCATGGTACGGTCTTCCGGTGTGGCGCCGAGCTGATCCTGCTTGGCGCGCGCCTTGCCAAGCACCACCGGATCGACGATTTCGAGATGCGACGGATTGGCGGTGAGCGACAGATGCACCTTGTTCTGGTCGAATTCGCGGTCCGACGAAGCGCCGAGGTGATATTTCACGTCGCCCGAGCCTTCGACCGCGTCGGGCGTCGATGAGCCGCCCTTGAACTCGTGGAAAATGGCGCGGTGCGGCTTGGCCATGACCTGGGCAAGCACGTTGAGCCGGCCACGGTGCGGCATGCCGATCACGATCTCGCGCACGCCGAGCGCACCGCCGCGCTTGATGATCTGCTCGAGCGCGGGAATCATCGACTCGCCGCCGTCGAGACCGAAGCGCTTGGTGCCGGTGAATTTCAAGTCGCAGAATTTTTCGAAACCTTCGGCCTCGACCAGCTTGTTGAGGATGGCGCGCTTGCCTTCGCGCGTGAACGTTATCTCCTTGTCCGGACCTTCAATGCGCTCCTGGATCCAGCCTTTCTGCGCGCCATTGGAAATGTGCAAAAATTCGACGCCAAGCGTCTGGCAATAGGTGCGGCGCAGGATGCCGACGATCTGGCGCACCGTGCCGAATTCAACCCCGAGCACCTTGTCGAGGAAAATCGGGCGGTCGAGATCGGCGTCGGAAAAGCCGTAGGTGCGCGGATCGAGCTCTTCCTCGTTCTTTGGCGCCTCGAGACCGAGCGGATCGAGATTGGCGTGGAAATGGCCGCGGGCGCGATAGGCGCGAATGAGCATCAACGCCCGGATCGAATCGCGCGTGGCGCGTTCGACATCGGCCGCGGAGAGATCGACACCGCGGCTCTGCGCCTTCGCCTTGACCTTGGCGCCAAGTGCTTGGCTCGCATCCGGCCAATCGCCGTCGAGCGCGGAAACGAGATCGTTGCGCGGCCGCGGCGGCCAGTCCGGCCGCGCCCAGGACGGCCCCTGCGCGTTTTTGCCGACGTCGCGGGCGTCGTCCTTCAGGCTCTGGAAGAACGCCTGCCACTCCGCATCGACGGCCTTCGGATCTGTCTCGTAGCGCGCGTAGAGATCGTCGATATAGGCGGCATTGCCGCCGTACAGAAACGAGGTGAGTGCGAAAGCGGCGTTCGCGTCCTGGCGAGACATGGTGCAGTCCTTGGGCAAGTCCCGAGCGAGGGAACGGTAAACTTGGCGCAATAACTAGAAACCGATCGCGTTTGAAGCGAACGCGAATCAACCCGGCCCGGCGCTGGGAAGCTCTCTTTACCCTATTTAATGGCTCGATGCGGCAGGCAAAAGACTATAAGAATGAATCACGATTTCAATAGTTCAGCGAGCGTATGACCGAGGCGCGCCGGCGAGGGCGACACCTTGATGCCGGCCGCCTCCATGGCGGCGATCTTGGAGTCCGCGCCACCCTTGCCGCCGGCGATGATGGCGCCGGCGTGTCCCATGCGCCGCCCGGGCGGAGCTGTCCTGCCGGCGATGAAGCCGACCATCGGTTTTTTGCGGCCGCGTTTGGCCTCGTCTTTGAGGAACTGCGCGGCGTCCTCTTCCGAAGAGCCGCCGATCTCGCCGATCATCACCATCGCCTCGGTCGCCTTGTCGGCGAGAAACATTTCCAGCACTTCGATGAAGTCGGTGCCTTTGACGGGATCGCCGCCGATGCCGACCGCGGTGCTTTGGCCGAGGCCTTCCTGCGTGGTCTGGAACACCGCTTCGTAGGTCAGCGTGCCGGAACGCGATACGATACCGACTTTGCCCGGTTTGAAGATATTGCCCGGCATGATGCCGATCTTGCACTCGCCCGCGGTCATGATGCCGGGGCAGTTCGGTCCGATCAGGCGCGACTTCGAGCCGCACAGCGAACGCTTCACTTTCACCATGTGGCTGACCGGAATGCCCTCGGTGATGCAGACGATCAGCGAGATCTCGGCGTCGATCGCTTCGGCGATGGCATCGGCGGCGCCGGGCGGCGGCACGTAGATCACGCTGGCGTCGGCGCCGGTCGCCTCGCGCGCTTCGGCAACGGTGTCGAACACCGGCAGGCCGAGATGCGTCGCGCCGCCTTTGCCGGGCGACACGCCGCCGACCATCTTGGTGCCGTAGGCAATCGCCTGCTCGGAATGAAACGTGCCGTTCTTGCCGGTAAAGCCCTGGCAGATGACCTTGGTGTCGTTGCCGATAAGGATGGACATCAGGCCGCCTCCATCACCGCTTTGACGATCTTCTGCGCGGCGTCATCGAGATTGTCGGCCGAAGTGACGTTGAGCTTGGAATCGGCGATGATCTTCTTGCCGAGTTCGACATTGGTGCCTTCGAGCCGCACCACCAGCGGCACCTTCAGCCCCACTTCCTTCACCGCGGCAACAACGCCGTCGGCGATGACATCGCATTTCATGATGCCGCCGAAAATATTGACCAGAATGCCCTTCACGTTGGCATCCGAGGTGATGATCTTGAATGCGGCCGAGACGCGGTCCTTGGTGGCGCTGCCGCCGACGTCGAGAAAATTCGCCGGCGCCATGCCGTAGAGCTTGATGATATCCATGGTCGCCATCGCCAGCCCGGCGCCGTTGACCATGCAGCCGATCGAGCCTTCCAGCGCGATATAGTTGAGATCGAATTTCGAGGCTTCGATCTCCTTGGCGTCCTCCTCGGTCTCATCGCGCAATGCGACGATCTTCGGATGCAGGAACAATGCGTTGTTGTCGAAGTCGGTCTTGGCATCGAGACAGATGAGCTTCTTGTCCTTGGTGACGACCAGAGGATTGATCTCAAGCAGACTCATGTCGGTAGCGATGAAGGCCTTATAGAGACCGCCGAGCAGCGGGCTCATCTGCTTGGCGAGATCCGCGTCGAGATGCAGCGCACGCGCGACGGTGCGGACATGGTGCGGGCAGATGCCGGCGACCGGATCGATCGAAACGGTCACGATCTTGTCCGGCGTGTTGTGCGCCACTTCCTCGATATTCACGCCGCCCTCGGTCGAAACCACGACGGCGACCCGCGACGTCTCGCGGTCGATCAGCATCGACAGATAGAATTCCTTCTCGATCGCCGAACCTTCCTCGATATAGAGCCGGTGCACTTCTTTGCCATGCGGCCCGGTCTGGTGCGTGACGAGAGTGGAGCCGAGCAGCCGTTCGGCTTCGCGTTTCACCTCGGCGACCGACTTCACCACCTTCACGCCCCCGGCCTTGCCGCGGCCGCCGGCATGGATCTGCGCCTTGACCACCCATACCGGGCCGCCGAGCTCGCCAGCGGCTTTTTCCGCTTCGGCGACGCTGAAGGCCGGAATGCCGCGTGGCACCGGCACACCGTATTCGCGCAGCACCGCTTTGGCCTGGTATTCGTGGATGTTCATCGGAGCCCCTGCCCGTCATTTGCCCAGATCAGGCGCGATCTTTTTGCAGGCCTCGACCAGACCCTGTACGGCTTGCACCGATTTTTCGAACATTGCACGCTCGGCGCCGTTCAGCTCGATCTCGACGACACGCTCGACGCCTTTCGCGCCGATCACCACCGGCACTCCGACATAGAGGTCTTCGATGTCGTATTCGCCGCTGAGGTGGGCTGCAACCGGCAGCACGCGCTTCTTGTCGCGCAGATAGCTTTCCGCCATCGCGATCGCGGAAGCCGCGGGCGCGTAGAAGGCGGAACCGGTCTTGAGCAGGCTGACGATCTCGCCGCCGCCATTGCGCGTCCGATCGACGATTTCGTCGATCCGTGGCTGCGTGGTCCATCCCATCTTGACGAGATCGGGCAGCGGTATGCCGGCCACCGCCGAATAACGCACCAACGGCACCATGCTGTCGCCGTGGCCGCCGAGCACGAAGGCGGTGACGTCTTCCACGGAGACGTTGAATTCGTCGGCCAGGAAATAGCGGAATCGCGCCGAGTCGAGCACGCCGGCCATGCCCACCACCATGGTTTTGGGCAGCCCGCAGCATTTCTGCAAAGCCCAGACCATGGCGTCGAGCGGATTGGTGATGCAGATGACGAACGCGTTCGGCGCATATTTTTTGATGCCGGCGCCGACCTGCTCCATCACCTTGAGATTGATGCCGATTAGATCGTCGCGGCTCATGCCCGGTTTGCGCGGTACGCCCGCGGTGACGATGCACACCGCCGCGCCCTCGATCGCCTCATAGGAATTGGTGCCGGAAAAGCGGGCGTCAAAACCCTCGACCGGCGACGCCTGAACGAGATCGAGCGCCTTGCCTTGCGGGATGCCTTCGGCAACGTCGAACATGATGACGTCGCCGAGCTCTTTCAGACCAATGAGAAGCGCCAGCGTGCCGCCGATTTGCCCCGACCCTATCAATGCGATCTTGCTTCGCGCCATCAGATAAATGTCCTTGATTGGGAGGAAAGGCCGGCTGACGGCGTCATTAGCCGTTTCGGATGACGCGTTCAAGTCGGGAGGGCATGATAGTCGAAGGCGGTTCGCCGAGATATCATGCCCGGCCAAAATCCCGATACGCCGGGGGCTGGAACGACAACGATCCCGGGCCTATTGACGAGCGGGTAACGCAACTGCCCGCGCCGAAAGCGAGTGCCGAGATGACCAATGCGTCGGGCAACACCGGCAATGCCAAAACGGCAAAGCGGTTGCTGCGGATGCTGGGGCCTGGACTGGTCACCGGCGCCGCGGACGACGATCCAAGCGGTATCGCGACCTATTCGCAGGGCGGCGCCCAGTTCGGCTACGCCCTCGGCTGGACGATGTTTCTTACCACGCCGTTCATGATCGCCATACAACTGGTCAGCGCCCGCATCGGCGCCGTGACCGGCCAGGGTCTGGCGGCAAATTTGGACAAAGCGATGCCCCGCAGCGTGCTGCACGGCGTCGTCGGACTACTCCTGATCGCCAATACGCTCAACATCGCCGCCGACATCGCAGCGATGGGCGATGCCCTGCGGTTGGTCGCCGGCGGACCCATGCTCGTTTACATCGCGCTGTTCGGCATCGGCTGCGTCGCCGCCGAGATCCTGATTCCGTATCACACTTATTCGGGATACCTGAAAACGCTGACGCTGGTGCTGTTCGCCTATGTCGCCACGGCCTTCACCGTCCGAATTCCATGGGGCCAGGTACTCGTCGCCACCTTCATCCCGCAGCTGTCGTGGAACCGCGATTTCACGCTGATGCTGGTAGCGATTTTCGGGACCACGATCAGTCCCTACATGTTCTTCTGGCAGGCCTCGCTTGAAGCGGAGGGACGTAAGTTGCGCAGCAAGGCGAAAGACGCCGCAGCCATGGCCGCCCTTCCCAATCGCCTTGCACACAAAGATTCATTTCGCATCGAGATCGACACCATCACTGGCATGGTGCTGTCGAATCTCATCGGTTTTTTCATCATCGTCACTACCGGCGCCACGTTGCACGCGCATGGTATCGCGCAAATCGATACGGCGGCGCAGGCCGCGCAAGCCTTGCGGCCGCTGGCCGGTCCGCTTGCGTTTTTTCTATTTGCGCTCGGCATTATCGGGACCGGCTTGCTCGCGGTCCCCGTGCTCGCGGGCTCCGCCGGCTATGCGGTAGCGGAGAGCTTCGGCTGGGAGGGCAGCCTCGAATTGCCGGCCCGCGGTGCGCCCGGATTCTACCTCACCGTCGCGGCGGCAACGCTTGCCGGGTTGGGCGCCGCGCTCACGCCGCTCGATCCGATCCGCATGCTGTTCTGGAGCGCCGTGGTCAATGGCATCGTCGCGGTGCCGCTGATGGTCGCCATGATGATCGTCGTCGCCAGCTATAAGATCATGGGCAAGTTCGCCGCGTCCCGCGCTTTGCTGATCGGCGGGTGGGGCGCCACGGCGCTGATGGCGGTCGTTGTCGCCGCGATGCTCGTCACAAGTTTCTAAGCCACAAGTTATTAAGCTACGTCTCGACAATCCCGGTCGACGCCCCGGTGGCGCGCGCCTGCGCGGCACCGTGCGGCCGCGCCAGATAGGCCTGCGAGCGCATCTCGATCAGCCGCGAGGCGGTGCGTTTGAATTCGGCCGCCTCGAAGCCCTGGTCCGCGCGATAGAGCGCATCGGGCTCGGCGTCCGCCGACGCGATCAGCTTCACGTTATGGTCGTAGAGGGTGTCGATCAGGATGATGAAACGCTTGGCGGCATTGCGGTTGTCGTATGTCATGACCGGCACATGGTCGAGGATGACGGTGTGGTATTCGTGCGCGATGCGCAGATAGTCCGCAGCGGCGAGCGGTTGCTCGCACAGATCGCGAAATGAGAACCGCGCCACGCCCATGAACGCGCGCGGCACGTGCACGCTGCGGCCGTGCAGAGCCAGCTCATGCGCGACGCCGGCATGCCCGCCGGCGAGCCGCCGCCAGGCGTCGTCGAGTTCTAAGTCGGCTGCAGCGTCGGCCGGCGCGTACCAGACCGGCAGACCGGCGAGTTTTTCCAGTCGGAAATCGGTGCGCGCGTCGAGCCGCACGATGTTCATATGCGTCGTTAGCATGTGTACGAAAGGCACGAACAAGGTGCGGTTCAAGCCGTCCTTGTAGAGCTCGTCGGGCGGCACGTTCGAGGTTGCCACCACCACGATGCCGCGTTCGAACAACTGGGTAAAAAGCCGCCCCAGGATCATGGCGTCGGCAATGTCGGTGACGTGAAACTCGTCGAAGCAGAGCAGCCACGCCTCGTCGGCCAGCGCGTCGGCGACAAGCCTGATCGGATCTTCGCCTACGTGCTCGCCGCGCTTGATTTCCTGACGCACGGCATGAATGCGCTCGTGTGCGTCGAGCATGAATTCGTGGAAATGGGCGCGGCGCTTGCGCGCGACCGGGCTCGTTGCGAAGAAGAAATCCATCAGCATGGTCTTGCCGCGGCCGACGTCGCCGTAAATGTACAACCCTTTGATGCGCGGCAAAGCGCGCTCGCGGCCGGCAAACAACCAGCCAAGCGAGGAGGACTTTCGCGCCAGGCGATATTCGGCAATCCGCGTCTCAAGCCGCGCCATCATTTCGAGCACGGCGAGCTGGGCGTCATCGCTCTCGACGCGTCCCGAGACGACACCGGCGGCATAATGCGCTGTGACGGAATTTGCCATCGGAGATTTCGGGAAGGCCGATCGGTTGGGGATTAACGATTGCGGGTTAACGATTGTGGTCCGAGCGTGAGTGACTAAGCTTGGCGGCTGGATCGAATGCCAAGCGGCCATGCAGTCTGCATGCCAATGGTTTGGTGGATTGCCGCCGTGAATTCGTCGTAAACGCTTCGCAAGCCATGCGTATACGGAATGTGGGCATGTTGCTCAATCCTTTGCCTTGCCAAATTTTTGCGCCACACAACATGATGGTTTGATTCGGCGGTCAATCGAGATGTTCGATGCCGCGCGCTTTCTGGGAGGAAGCGAAAAGGAGGGTCTTGTCGACGACAATGTCAGGAGACCCAATGCACGAAGTGCTTCCAGAAGGCGGCATAATCCGCAAATTGTGGATCGGCGAGACGGCAAAATACCGCGAGCATGTGCTGCGGCTCGATCCCGACAGCCGGCACAACCGGTTCGCCGGCGGCGTATCCGACGACTTCGTCCGCAATTACGTCGATCTGACGACCGGCCTCGACGCCGTGGTGCATGGCTTTTTCCTCGGCGGCACGATGCGCGGCGCCGCGGAATTGCGCCCGCTCGGCGCATGCTTTCCGCGCCAGGCCGAGGCCGCGATCAGCGTAGAGAAGCCTTGGCAGAGCCACGGCGTCGGCTCGGCGCTGTTGCGCCGCACTTTGTTAACCGCGCGCAACCGCGGCTTCCGGCTCCTGCACATGGCGTGCCTGGCCGACAACCGCCGCATGCAGCAACTGGCGCGCAAGTTCGATGCCGAGCTGTCGTTCGATTTCGGCGGCGTGGTCGGCGAGGTGGAGGCCTCGCGCCCCACGCCGCTGTCGCTGATGCGCGAAGTGATGACCGACAGCCACGGCTTCGCCACCGCGCTGCTCGAGCTGCAATCGCGAATGCTGCGGGCATGATCGCGAAAAAGCCCGCCCCGGACTCAAAAATCAGAGCGTCATTCTCGCTTCGCGCCCGTCCGCGCTTTGCCGGCTGAGCGGATAGGCCTCCTCGACGATATAGGGCCCGCCGCCGACCGCGGCACGCGAGGAAAACAGCACGAAGCGCGACACCTGAAATGGCGCCGAACGATAATGCCCGCGAGCGGCAAGGTAATCGGCAACCTGATGGCTTGAGGAATCCCGCAGGCGCGCGAGCGTGACATGCGGCATGTATTTGCGTCCCTCCGGCTCGAGCCCGAGCCGTTGCAGGAGACGGTCGTGCTCGGCCTGCAGCTCCATCAGCGGCGCCACCGGCGCGGCAGCGGCTACCACGGCGCGCGGCTTGCGGCCGCCGAACGACGTCAACCCGTCGAGGCGAAGTTCGAATGGCCGCCGATGCACGCGGCCAAGCACGCCGGCGATCTCGCGGGCCAGGGCGTCATCGATGTCGCCGATAAAGCGTAGCGTTAGGTGAAAATTCTCCGCGTCGATCCAGCGCGCCCCGGGCAAGCCGCCTCGCAGCATGGCGAGCGATTGGGCGACGGGCTGGGGAATTTCGAGACCGGTAAACAGGCGGGGCATGGCAACCTCCGGCTCGATCGCGAATCACGGCATATTCAGAATGGGGTCATCGAAGCGCACACGCAACCCTCTAGGACGGATGCTGCGCCAGACTGCGCGTGAGAAGTTCCAAAACCTTCGGCAAAATCCGCTGCACGATCACCCCGACGCCCGCGGCGTTCGGGTGCATGCCGTCGTGCTGGGTGAGGCTCAGGTCCGCGGCAACGCCGTCGAGAAAGAACGGGTAGAAGATAACGCCATATCTTGCCGCCAATTCGGGATAGATGCGCTCGAAGGCCAAAGCGTAGTCGGCGCCCATATTCGGCGCCGCGCGCATGCCGCACAGCAAGACGGAAATGTGACGCGCCGTCAGCCGCTGCAGAATCCCGTCGAGCGCCGCGCGCGTCACTTCGGGTTTTATGCCGCGCAGCATATCGTTGGCGCCGAGCTCGACAATGACTGCATCGGTGCCCTGCGGCACCGACCAGTCTAGCCGGGCGAGCCCGTCAGAAGCGGTATCGCCCGAGACGCCGGCATTAGCGATATCGGCGGCGATCCCGTTCTTAGCCAAAGCCGCCTGCAGGCGCGGTACGAAGCCGTCCTTGTCGGCAAGGCCATAACCGGCCGTCAGCGAGTCGCCGAGCGCGACAATGTGAACTGGCGCGGCGGCGCGCACGCGCGGCGTCCCTGTTGCGGCAACAAGCGCCACGCTACAAACCGCAGCGAATTGCCGCAATGCGCGCCGCCACCCATATGAACAAGCGCGCGCAGAGAAACCGGTTGGAGGCATGAACGACATTTCGGGGCGTCCCTTCGCCGGCAGGGCCATCGTGCTCGGCGGCGTCAACCTGTCGCTCGGCCGCGGCGCCGCCCGGGTCCATGTCCTGCGCGATATCGCCCTCAATATAGGCCGGGGCGAGGCCATTGGCCTGCTCGGCCCTTCCGGCTCTGGGAAGTCGACACTGCTCATGGTGATGACTGGATTGGAACGGCCCGACTCCGGCAGCGTGATGGTCGCCGGCGCGGATTTGCAGAAGCTCGATGAAGATGAACTGGCCCGCTTCCGCGGCCGGACCATCGGCATCGTCTTTCAGTCGTTTCACCTGATCCCGACCATGACGGCGCTGGAAAACGTCGCCATCCCGCTCGAGCTCGCCGGCGCACGCGATGCGCTGTCGCGCGCCGAGCGCGAGCTTGCCGCGGTGGGCTTGAGTGCGCGGCTGCATCACTATCCCGCCGAGCTTTCCGGCGGCGAGCAGCAGCGCGTCGCGCTCGCCCGCGCGCTCGCGCCCAATCCCGCCATAGTCGTCGCCGACGAACCGACCGGGAATCTCGACGAGACGACCGGCCGCGATATCATCGAGCTGTTGTTCCGCGGCCATCGCGAGCGCGGCACGACGCTCGTTCTGGTCACCCACGACACCGAGCTTGCGGCCCGCTGCGATCGCGTGCTGCACATGCATTCGGGACAAATCGAGAGCCGCTTTACCGCCGCCGGCACGTCATGACGCAAACCGCGCGCGCCCCGCTTGTTCTCAAGCTCGCCTATACGGCGTTCATGGCGGTGCTGATTCCCGTCTATTGGTACTATTACGGACCAACGAACTTTCTCTATTTCTGCGACATTGCTCTGATACTCACATTGATCGCAATCTGGCGCGAGAGCGCTTTGCTGATCTCGATGTGTTGCGTGGGCATCCTGGTGCCGCAGGCGATTTGGGTGGCGGATTTTCTGCTCAACGCCGCAGGCATCTCGCTCACCGGCATGACTGATTACATGTTCGACCCAACCCGTTCGCTGTTCCTGCGGGTCCTCTCGCTGTTTCACGGCTGGCTGCCGTTCCTTCTCGTCTATCTGGTCTGGAAGACCGGCTATGACCGGCGCGCCTTGCCATTGTGGACCGGGCTCGCATGGGCGCTCCTTCTGTTCTGCTTTTTTGCAATGCCGCCGCCTGCGCCGAACCCGGGACTGACACCGGTCAACATCGACTATGTCTGGGGCATGAGCGATTCCGTAGCCCAGCATTGGGTGCCCTCTCCGGTCTGGCTTGCCGGGCTTATGATCGGCTTGCCGCTATTTGCGTTCGTCCCGGCGCATGTCGTCCTCATGCGCATCATGCCGAGAGCGCGCTGATGCTCGCGCCGAATGCAAAACCGAACGCGCTTACGCCGTGGCGTTTTGCGCTGCGCTTCATTTGGCGCGATCTGCGCGGCGGCGTAAGCGGGTTCGGCGTCTTTATCGCCTGCATCGCGCTTGGCGTCATGGCGATCGCCGGCGTCGGCTCGGTCGCCGCGAGCTTGAACGACGGCATCGGCGGCGCCGGCCGGGTGATCCTCGGCGGCGACCTCTCATTTGCGCTCATCCAGCGGCAAGCCAGCGATGCCGAGCGTGCTTTTCTCGACAGCCGCGGCAAGGTCTCCGTCGCCGCGACCTTGCGGGCGATGGCAAGAACTCCCCCGCCTTTCCCTGCCCCGCATGCGGGGGAGGGAACGGCGGGGGCGACGCTCGTCGAGCTCAAGGCGGTCGATGCCAATTATCCGTTGGCCGGCAACGTCGTGACTGCGCCGGCAATGCCGCTTGCGGCGCTGTTTGCGCAAAACGGCGGCGCCTTCGGCGCGGCGGTCGACCCCACGCTGTTGACGCGGCTCGGTCTGAAAATCGGCAACCGCGTCACCATCGGCAATGCCGCGATCGAGTTGCGTGCGGCCCTGACCAACGAGCCGGACAAGCTCGCCGGCGGCATCGGCCTTGGCCCGCGCGTGCTGCTGAGCGAAGCCGCGCTGCGCGCCACCGGACTTCTGCAGCCCGGGAGCCTGGTTCGCTGGCAATACCGGCTAGGTTTGCCGAAAAGCAATTCGAGCGATGCCGCGGTGGCCGCGACTGAACAGCAGGCGCAGACGCAATTTCCCCAGGCCGGCTGGGAGATCCGCACCCGGATGAAGGCCGCGCCGGCGCTCGAGCGCAATGTCCAGCGTTTCAGCCAGTTCCTCACGCTGATCGGGCTGACCACGCTTCTGGTCGGCGGTGTCGGCGTCGCCAATGCTGTCGCCAGCCATCTGGCGCGCAAGCGCGAGGCGATTGCGACGATGAAAGCGCTGGGCGCCACCGGCGGCGACGTCTTTATCGTCTTTTGCGGCGAGATCCTTGTCGTTGCGCTACTGGCCACATTGATCGGCGCCGCGCTTGGCGCGGTCCTGCCATTTACCATCGCGGCGGCATTCGGCGCGATCATTCCGTTGCCAGTCGCGCCGGCGCTGCATCCGCAGGTGCTGGCGCTGGCGATGCTCTACGGCCTTCTCACCGCGCTCGCCTTTGCGCTGTGGCCGCTCGGGCGCGCCCACGACACTTCGGTATCGCGGCTGTTCCGCGACCAGATCGTCGCGGGGCGCGGCCGGCCGCGGCCGCGTTATATCGCCGCCACCGCGGCGATCATTGCGCTCCTTGCCGCGCTTGCGGTCGTCACAACCTATGACCGCCGCGTTGCGCTGTTCTTTGTCGTCGCCGCGGCCGTCGTCTTCGTGCTGCTGCGGCTGATTGCGCTGGCGACGATGGCGTTGGCGCGACATTTGCCGCGCCAGCGCTCGACGGCGTTGCGGCTGGCGCTCGCCAATATTCATCGCCCGGGGGCGCTGACGGCGAGCGTGATGTTGTCGCTTGGCCTAGGGCTCGCATTGCTCGTCACCGTGGTCGAGATCGACGGCAATCTGCATCGCGAATTGGCCGACGCCCTGCCGGACAAGGCGCCGTCATTCTTCTTCCTCGACATCCCGGCGGCGGACGCGAGCCGCTTCGACGCCTTCGCCCGCGCCAAGGCGCCCGGCTCGACGATGGAGCGCGTACCGATGCTGCGCGGCCGCCTCGTCGCGGCGAATGGGATCCCGGCTGCGGATCTCAAACCGGCGGCGGGCTCGCGCTGGGTGCTGCGCGGCGACCGCGGCATTACCTACGCCAATGCCGTCCCCGGTGGCTCGCACATCGTCGCCGGAAAGTGGTGGAGCGCCGACTATGCCGGCCCGCCCTTGGTGTCGCTCGAAAACCGGACGGCGCGAAATCTAAATCTGAAGATCGGCGACACCGTCACGGTGAACGTGCTTGGCCGCAATATCACCGCGCGGATCGCCAATCTTCGCGCCGTCGACTGGGAAAGCCTCGGCATCAACTTCGTCCTGGTCTATTCGCCGGGCGTCTTCGCCGGCGCGCCGCACAGCGACATCGCGACTTTGACCTTTGCCGATGGCGGCACCGCGGCGGAGGACGCGGCGTTGATCAAAGCACTCGCCGACGTGTTTCCCACTGTGACCGCGGTGCGCGTCAAGGACGCGCTCGATGCCGTCGCAGCTATCGTTGGCCAGCTCATCCTGGCGGTGCGCGGCGCAAGTCTGCTCACGCTCTTCGCCGCAGCGCTGGTCCTCGGCGGCGCCCTGGCGGCGAGCCAGCGTTTCCGTGTTTACGATGCCGTGGTGCTCAAGACGTTGGGGGCGACGCGGGCGCGGCTCATGGCCGCTTACACGTTGGAATATCTCCTTATCGGGCTGGCGACCGCCGTGTTCGGCGTCGCCGCGGGCTCGCTCGCCGCCGCTCTGGTAGTGACGCGGCTGATGGAGTTTTCCTTCGTCTTCGTTCCCGGCGCCGCCGTCGGCACGGCGTTACTTGCGCTTATTGTCACGGTAGGGCTGGGTCTCCTGGGCACCTTCTCGGCGCTGGGCCGAAAACCCGCGGAAGTGCTGCGAAACCTTTAATAACGGCAGGGATACGCGGCGTTAAACACCATGAAGAGTTTGTAACACTCGGGAAATATGGCGTCGCACCCATCTGGCGCGACGGAAGTTTTCGCACTAGATTCACGACACGTGCGATCGGCTATCGCCGAACGCCAAGACCCGGCCAGACGCCGGGATAACCCAGGGGTATTTCCATGTCCGACTTCGATCGGAATTACGCGGCCGCCAAGCCCGGCTATCGTACCGACCAGGTGGCGATCGATGCAGGTCTGCGCGCGTACATGATCCGCGTCTATAACTACATGAGCGCCGGCGTGGCGCTAACCGGCGTGGTTGCCTGGCTGACGTTCTCAGCCGCCGTGACGCAAGCCGGCGGCCAGCTCCAGCTGACCCAATTCGGCCACCTCATCTTCCAGAGCCCGCTGATGTGGGTTTTGGTGCTGGCGCCGCTCGGCATGGTCTTTTTCATGAGTTTCCGCATCAACACTCTATCGGCATCGACCGCATTGGCGATGTTCTTCGTCTATGCCGGCCTGCTCGGCCTGTCGCTGGCGTCGATCTTCCTGGTCTATACCGGCGAGTCGATCACGCGGGTATTCTTCATCTCGGCGGCGACGTTCGGCGCCATGAGCCTGTACGGTTACACCACGCAGCGCGATCTTACCGGCGTCGGCTCGTTCATGTTCATGGGCCTGATCGGCATCGTCATCGCCATGCTGGTCAATATGTTCCTGCATTCGAGCGGGCTCGACTGGGCGATCTCGGTGCTCGGCGTCCTCATCTTCGTCGGGCTCACCGCCTACGACACGCAGCGCATCAAGGAAATGTACTCGCCGATGGACGACGGCACCGTCGCCGGCCGCAAGGCGGTGATGGGCGCGCTGTCGCTCTATCTCGACTTCATCAACCTGTTCCTGATGATGCTGCGGCTGTTCGGCGACCGCCGCTAAGCACAGACAGCATTCCGACTTGAACGCCCCGGCCGAGCCCGGGGCGTTTTCTTTTCGGCATGAGCATTTTCTGCCAGATTTGCGGGGTCATGAGCAACGACGTCACCATACGACCGGCCGCGCCCGCCGATATCCCGGCGATGACCCGCATCTACGCCGACGCCGTCCTGTTTGGCACGGCGACCTTCGAGATCGAGCCGCCCGACAAAATGGCAATGACGCGGCGGCGGCAGGCGCTCGTGACCAAGGGTTACCCGTATCTGGTCGCCGAGCGCACGGGCGCGGTGGCGGGTTATGCCTATGCCGGGCCATACCGCGACCGGCCGGCGTATGATTGGAGCGTCGAGGATTCGGTCTATGTCGCGCCGGAATTTCACCGCAAAGGAATCGGCCGGCTTTTGCTCACGCGCCTGATCATGGAGTCGGAGGCGCGCGGCTTCCGTCAAATGCTCGGGGTCATCGGCGATTCGGCCAATACCGCTTCAGTTGCGGTCCACGCCGCGGTCGGCTTCCGCCTGATCGGTACGTTCCAATCGGTCGGCTTCAAGCATGGGCGCTGGCTTGACACCGTGCTGATGCAGCGGCGGCTCGGCAACGGCGACCACGCGCCCCCGTCGGCTTAACCGGCCACCACGCGGAGCGAGCGGTCCAGCGCGCCGAGCACCCGGTCGAGCTCGTGTCCGCGGCGGACGATATGGCCGGTGGCCGAGATCACGCTATAGGCGCCCTGGCGGCGGCCGAGCTTCGGGTTCTTCTCGATGCGGTAGATCGGCACTTCCGAGGCGCGGCGGAACACCGAAAACACCGCGCGATCCCTGAGAAAATCGATTGCGTAATCGCGCCATTCGCCGGCGGCGACTTTGCGGCCATAGAGCCGAAGAATGCGGTCGAGCTCGCGCCGGCTGAAGGTCACTTCGCTTGCGGGGGCGTGCACATGAGGCTCGCCCCCGCGCCACGCGCTTGGATCGGTCTCGCCGATATCCATGCGGCGCCTCCTTCTGTTGTCCTCGCTTGATAATCGCGCCAGAACGGACGGCGGGCAAGGGGCTGGCGACGCGGCAAAAGCGGTGTGCGCTGCAGGGCTGAAGCCGTGCAGATCATGGGTCCGGGCGTCGGCAAGATCGGGGCGGCGCGATGGCCGCGCGGCAGCGGGCGAACAGCCGATTTTGCCCGTTTTCCAGCGACTGCGACATAATCGACCTTCGGAATCACGCGTTCGTTAAACGAATCATAATGCGGCCCCATTTCGGTCAAGCACGCGCCCAGCTACACTGCAAATAGTGAACCGTTGCCTCAAGGCCCGGTTCGGATCGTGTTCCGGATTCCTCAGCCCCCCAGCCCCCCGGGGCGCGGACGGATCGGGCCAGAGGCAGCAGAGTTCGTTGTATGGTTCATTCCCCAATCCTTGAGGCCGGCGCGTCGCCGGCCTTTTTTATGGGGACGAGCAAGGACGCCCGATTTTACTGCAACGGCGTATAGGCGGCGCCCAGGATGATGCCCGGTTTGTCGCGCGTGCCCTCTTGCACCACGACGGCGGCGGCGTCGATGCCGTCGGCCTTGATCTCGGACAGCGGGACATTCCAGGTCGATGCCGCGCCGGTCCAGTCGCCGAGCTTCAGCCAGCGGCGCACGACGTTGTGGTAGGTGACGGTGCGGCCGCGATTCTCGCCGCGGCCGATGGCAACGGCGATGGCCTTGACGAGCGGGCACAGCCAGACTTCACCGGCTTGGCGCTCGCTCTCCGCCGACTCGATTTTCACGCTCAGTCCGTTGCCGTTCACGACCATCGACACCGGCACCGACATCACACCCGACCTCCGATCGGTCTGCGCGATGGTGCGCTCGATGGCGACCTTGTCGCTGCCGAGCACATGCATCATGCCGTTGACCACGATTTGCGGCGTATAGACTTGACGATCGCCGCGCACGCGGGCGTAAGCGCGCTGCCGCGCCGAGTGCGCCGGACTGGCAAGGGTATCTTTCCAGCCGAGATAATCCCAGTAATCGATCGGCAGACTAAGCGCGATCAGCGACGGATCGACCGTCAATTCGCCAAGCAGCTTGTCGGCGGGCGGACACGACGAGCAGCCTTGACTGGTGAACAGCTCAAGCAGCGCCCGCGGCTCGGCGGCGCTGGCAACCGCGAATGTCGCAATCAGGAAACCTGCAATGAGGGATGCCGACGCGACGCGGCAACGCAGCATTCCGACCTCCAACCTCAGACCCCAAGCGAAAGATCCGGCCCTCGGTGACGATTTCGTGACGGGCGTCATCTCTAACGCCCACCCCAGTCACCTGCCACTCAATTCGCGGTGAGGCGGAGGTGTCGCGTCGACCTCACGCCGCAAGACGCCGCAGCACGAACTGCAGAATGCCGCCGTTCCTGTAGTAATCGAGCTCGTCGGCGGTATCGATCCGGCAGATCAGCGGCACGCGTTTGAGGCCGCCGTCGGAGGCGATGATCTCCGCCATCAGCCGCTGGTGCGGCTTGAGATCGCCGTGCAGGCCGCGAATGGTGACCTGCTCGTCGCCTTTCAGGCCGAGCGTCTGCCACGACGTGCCCTCTTCGAAGACCAGCGGCACGACGCCCATGCCGACGAGGTTGGAGCGGTGAATGCGCTCGAACGATTGCGCGATCACGGCGCGCACGCCGAGCAGGACCGCGCCTTTCGCCGCCCAGTCGCGCGACGAACCGGTGCCGTATTCCTTGCCGGCAAACACCACGAGCGGCACGCCCTCCGACTTGTAGCGCATCGCCGCGTCGTAGATCGTCATACGCTCCTTCGAGGGGTAGTGGATGGTGTAACCGCCTTCGACGCCGGGCACCATCTGGTTCTTGATGCGGATATTGGCGAAGGTGCCGCGCATCATCACCTGGTGATTGCCGCGCCGCGTGCCGTACTGATTGAAGTCACGCGGCCGGACCTGATGGTCGCGCAGATATTCGCCGGCCGGGCTGTCTTCCTTGATCGATCCCGCCGGCGAGATGTGGTCGGTGGTGATCGAATCGAGGAACAGGCCGAGAATGCGGGCGTCGACGACGTCCTCGATCGGCTGGCTGCGCTTCGGCATCTCCTCGAAATAGGGCGGATTCTGCACGTAGGTGGAACGGTCGTCCCACTTATAGGTCAGCCCGCCCTGCACGCTGATCTTGCGCCAGTTGGCGTCGCCCTTGAACACGTCGGCGTATTTGCGCGTGAACATCTGCTTGTTGATGCTCTTGCGGATCACTTCGGCGATCTCGCGGCTCGCCGGCCAGATGTCGCGCAGATAGACCTTGCGGCCCTTCTGGTCGACGCCGAGCGGCTGCTTGGCGACGTCGGCCTGCATCGAGCCGGCAATCGCATACGCCACCACCAGCGGCGGCGAGGCGAGATAATTGGCGCGTACGTCGGCATTGACGCGGCCTTCGAAATTGCGATTGCCGGACAAAACTGCGGCGGCCACCATGTCGTTCTTGTTGATCGCTTCGGAAATTTCCTCCGGCAGCGGGCCCGAATTGCCGATGCAGGTGGTGCAGCCGAAGCCGACCAGATTGAAGCCCAGCGTGTCGAGATCCTTCTGCAAGCCGGATTTGGCGAAATACTCGGCGACCACCTGCGAGCCCGGCGCCAGCGAAGTCTTCACCCACGGTTTCACCGTGAGCCCCTTGGCTACCGCCTTGCGGGCGAGCAGCCCCGCCGCGACCATCACGTTCGGATTCGACGTGTTGGTGCAGGACGTGATTGCGGCGATCACCACATCGCCGTGACCGAGCGTGTGCGCGCGGCCTTCGACCGCAACGCGCTTGTCCAGCTCGGCGGATTTGTTGAATTCCTTATCCATCGCCTGCGCAAAGCCGTTCTTGACGTCTTTGAGCGCAATGCGGTCCTGTGGGCGCTTGGGCCCGGCGAGCGACGGCTCGATCGAGGACAGTTCGAGCTTGAGCACCTCGGTGAACAGCGGATCCGGCGTGCTCTTGGTGCGGTACATGCCCTGCGCCTTGGCATAGGCGACCACCAGCGCGATGCGCTCGGCCGAGCGGCCGGTATCGCGCAGATAGCGGATGGTGTCGTCGTCGATCGGAAAGAAGCCGCAGGTCGCGCCGTATTCCGGCGACATATTGCCGAGCGTGGCGCGGTCGGCAATCGTCAGATTGGCGAGACCCGGCCCGAAATATTCGACGAACTTCCCGACCACGCCGCGCTTGCGCAACATCTGCGTCACGGTCAGCACCAGATCGGTCGCGGTCATGCCTTCCTTGAGCTTGCCGTTCAATCGCACGCCGATCACTTCCGGCAGCAGCATCGAATAGGGCTGGCCGAGCATCGCCGCCTCCGCCTCGATGCCGCCGACGCCCCAGCCCAGCACGGAGAGGCCGTTCACCATTGTGGTGTGCGAATCGGTGCCGACCAGGGTGTCCGGATAGGCCAGCTCGGTGGCCACCGTCTTGTCGGGAAACTGAATCTTGGCCTTCGACGTCCACACCGTCTGCGACAGATATTCGAGATTGACCTGATGGCAGATGCCGGTGCCCGGCGGCACGACGCGAAAATCCTCGAACGAGCGCTGTGCCCATTTCAGAAACTTGTAGCGCTCCTGGTTCTGCTTGTACTCGTCCTCGACGTTCTGCTTAAACGCCAGCGCATTGCCGAAATGATTGACCGCGACCGAATGGTCAATGACGAGATCCACCGGAACCAGCGGATTGATCTTCTTCGGATCGCCGCCGAGATGTTCCATGGCGTCGCGCATGGCGGCGAGATCGACCACCGCCGGCACGCCGGTGAAGTCCTGCATCAATACGCGCGCCGGCCGAAACGCGATCTCGCGTTCCGAGGTCTTGTTCTTCAGCCATTGCGCGACGGCTTGGATGTCCTGCTTGGTGACCGAGCGGCCGTCTTCGTTGCGCAACAGGTTCTCCAGCAGGACCTTGAGCGAAAAGGGCAGCCGCGAAATCCCTTTCAGTCCGTTCTTTTCCGCCGCCGGCAGGCTGTAATAAGCGTAGGTCTTGGAGCCGACCTTGAGCGGCCGGAGACATTTGAAGCTATCGAGCGAACCCATGACTTTTTTCCCATCCCGCCAGCCGGGCGCCGACGCAATTCGGGGGGCAAATATTGCCGAAACAGCCCTAACCCCCCTCGCTTCCCTCCCCCGCAAGCGAAGGAGGGAGGGGATTCGGACGTGGCAGGCGTCACCGGCGCGCCGCAGCCCGACCTGCGGCTTATAAGGTCTTTTCGCCGGTTGTGCCAGTTCGGCAACGAATAGTCCGCTAATATGCAGCGCATGGCCGGAAAGCTCTGGGAAGTCGCGCCTAATACCGCATCCAGGTAGTCGTCGATGCGTCTCACCGGTATCGAATTAGCCTGCCGGCGCGGCGAACGCGGCGTCTTCGCCGACGTCAGTTTTGCGGTCGCCTCCGGCGAAGCTCTGACCATCAGCGGCCGCAATGGTGCAGGAAAATCGTCCCTTTTACGTATGGTCATTGGCCTGCTCCACATCGCGGCAGGACGTTTGACGCTGGAGGGGGGCGATCCGGACCTGAGCATCGCCGAACAGGCCCATTATCTCGGCCATCAGGACGCGCTGAAGGGCTCGCTATCGGTCGCCGAAAACCTGCGCTTTTGGGCCGGGTTCTTCGGCGCGCAGTCGGCCGATCTGCAAACGCCTCTCGAAACAGTCGGCCTCGGCGCGCTCGCCGGCCTGCCGGCGGCTTATCTTTCGGCCGGACAGCGCCGGCGGCTGTCGATCGCCCGGCTGATCGCGGCGCCGCGCCCGATCTGGCTGCTCGACGAGCCGACCAGCACGCTCGATGCCGCGGCACAAGAGCACCTCGCGGACTTGATGCGCACACATCTGACAGGGGGCGGGCTCATCCTCGCGGCAAGCCACGGGTCGATCGGGCTCGATGGCGCGCAGCAACTACGGCTCGACCAACCATCTCCCTCCCCCGTTGTGGGGGAGGGTCGAGGTGGGGGAAGGGACGAGAAGTCCGTATGACCTCGCTCGCCGCTCTGCTCATGCGCGACATGCGAATCGCCGTGCGGGTCGGCGGCGGCGCGCTGATGGGGGTCTTGTTCTTTCTGGTCGTCGTCACCCTCATTCCGTTCGCCATCGGACCGGACCTGGCGCTGTTAAAGCACATCGGCCCCGCGATCCTGTGGCTCGCGGCGCTGCTGGCAAGCCTGCTTGCGCTCGACCGGCTGTTTGCCGGCGATCACGACGACGGCTCGCTTGACCTCATCCTGATGGGCCGCGCGCCGCTCGAACTCGTGATCGCGGTGAAGGGCTTGGCCCATTGGCTCACCACCGGGCTGCCGCTCGTGATCTCCGCGCCCCTGATCGGGCTCCTTCTCAATCTCGATCTGCCGCAGGAAGGCGCGCTGATGCTGACGCTGTTCGTCGGCACGCCGGCGCTGACCTTCATCGGGCTGATCGGCGCCGCCATTGCGGTGACGCTGCGTCGCGGCGGATTGCTGCTCGCGGTCATCGTGCTGCCGCTGACCGTACCCATCCTGATTTTCGGCGTCGCCGCCGCCAATGCAGCGGTCACCGGGCCGATACCGTTCGGAACGCCGTTCACGATCCTTTGCGCGCTGACGCTGGCGAGCCTCGTGGTCGGGCCTTTTGCCGCCGCCGCGGCGTTGCGGCAGGACTTTGAATAACGAGACTTGGAATTTTGAATAACAGAACTTTGAATAACAGGACTTTGAATAACAGGACTTGGAATAGAGTGTTGCGACGGCGATGGTTGAGGAACGGTCTTGGAACAGCAATCTTGCTCATGCAAAAGTGACTGCCGTTCGGCAGAGCCGCATTGTGCTCCTGACCGTAATTGCACTAGACCCCGATTCATCCCAATTGAGTTGGATCAATTCATGAATCCGTGGCTTGAACATGATCTTTTCCCAAGGTCGCTCCTCATCGTTCGCGACCTTGCTCTGATAAACCGGGTTTAGCGGACACTGCCGATGGCCCTCCTCGATCTTGCCAATCCGTCGCGGTTCCTGAAATTCGCCAACGGCGCCATCCCATGGCTTGCCGGCTTAACTCTTCTGGTTTTCGCCTTCGGCCTGGATCGCGCCATGATCGCGCCGGACGACTATCAGCAAGGCGCCACCGTGAAGATCATGTATCTGCACGTACCGTCGGCCTGGCTCGGCATGTTGTGCTGGGGCCTGATGTCGGTCGCGGCGCTCGGCACGCTGGTGTGGCGCCACCCGCTTGCGGACGTGACGGCGAAGGCGGCGGCGCCGATCGGCGCGGCGTTTACGCTGCTTTGCCTCGTTACCGGCTCGCTATGGGGCCGGCCCGAATGGGGCACCTACTGGGTGTGGGACGCGCGGCTGACGTCCGAATTGGTGCTGTTCCTGCTCTATCTCGCGGTCATCGCGCTGTGGCGCACGGTCGACGACCCGTCGCGCGCGGCGCGCGCGGTGGCGGTGCTCACCCTGGTCGGCGCCATCGATCTGCCGATCGTCAAATTCTCGGTCGACTGGTGGAACACGCTGCATCAAGGCGCTTCGGTGTTTCGCGTCGGCGGCTCGACGATCTATCCGACGATCCTTATGCCGCTTTTCATCATGGCGGGGGCGTTCACGCTGCTGTTCGTCACGCTCGTGCTGGCGGCGATGCGCAATGAGATTTTGCGGCGGCGCGTGCGCACGCTGCTGCTCATGCAGGCGAGCGCCGCGAGCTGACGATGGAGTCCACCGCGCATATCGATTTCATCGCCGCGGCCTATGCCGCCGCCGTGATCGTGGTCGGCGCCTTGATCGTCTGGGTGATGCTCGATTACCGCACCCAAGAGCGCAAGATCGCGGAACTTGAAAGCCAGGGATTTACCCGCCGCTCGGCAGCGGCCGCGGGCCGGCCGGCGGCGCCGGCCAAGGAGGCGGCAAGGGTCGAGGCGGAGGAACAAGCATGAGCGTTGCGGAAAACGGAGGCCGCCCGGTACGCTGGCATCGCGTTCTGGTGCTGCTGCCGCTCGGCATCTTCCTCGGACTGGTGGCCCTGTTTCTCATCCAGCTCAATGCCGGCGACCCTTCGCTCATTCCTTCGGCGCTGATCGGACATAAGGCGCCGCAAACGCCGCTGCCGCCGATCGCCGGCCTCGAGCGCAACGGCGCGCCGGTTCCCGGCATCGATCCGGCGAACTTCACAGGCGCGGTGACGGTGGTCAATGTCTGGGCGTCATGGTGCGTGCCGTGCCATGACGAAGCGCCGCTCTTGGAACAAATGGGAAAAGACACCCGGTTCCATCTGATCGGCATCAACTACAAGGACGATCCCGACAATGCGCGGCGGTTCCTCGGCCGCTACGGCGATCCGTTCGTCGCGGCCGGCGCCGACCGGAGCGGCCGCGCCGCCATCGATTGGGGCGTTTATGGCGTGCCGGAGACTTTCGTGATCGGCCGCGATAGCCGCATCGCCTACAAGCTCGTCGGACCGATCACGCCCGAGAATTACGTCTCGACGCTCAAGCCGCAGATCGAGAAGGCGCTGGCGGCGAAATCGTAAGGGGCGGGTTTTAAACCCGCCCCTACAGCTTCTCTTCCACCGCGTATCGCTTCAGCAGCGGCACTTGCAAGGCGCCGAACACCAGCGTCAGCGGCATTACGCCGAACACCTTGAAATCGACCCAAACATCGGTCGAGGTGTTGCGCCACACGATCTCGTTGAGGACGGCAAGCACGAAAAAGAAAATCGCCCAGCGCAGCGTCAGCTTGCGCCAGCCTTCCTCGGTCAGGTCGAACATCGAATCGAACACGACTTCGAGCAGCGGCTTGTTGAAGACCAGCCCGCCGATCAACATCGCGCCGAACAGCGCGTAGATGATGGTCGGCTTGACCTTGATGAAGGTCGCGTCGTGCAGAATGAGCGTCAGGCCGCCGAACACGACGACGATGATTGCCGTGACCACCGGCATGATCGGAAGCTGCCGCGTCATGACGTAGGAGACCGCCAGCGCCGCCAGCACCGCGACCATGAACGTCGCCGTGGCGACGAAAATCCCGTAATGCGAATTGGCGAAGAAGAACAGCGCCAGCGGCCCGAGATCGAGCGCAAATTTGAGCAACGGATTGAGTTGCGGTTTTTTGGTTGTCATGATGCGTTGTGTAGCCGGGATCGGTCGCCCGCTCAATCAACCTCGAGCCCGGCAATGGCGTGGGCAAAATCGCGCGCCGAAAACGGCGTCAGGTCGGCGATGGCCTCGCCGATGCCGACGTAATGCACCGGCAGCGCGAATTTCGCCGCGATCGCGACCAGGATGCCGCCGCGCGCGGTGCCGTCGAGCTTGGTCATCACCAGCCCGGTGACGCCGACGGCTTTTTGGAAAAGCTCGACTTGCGACAGCGCATTCTGCCCGACCGTGGCATCGAGCACGAGCAGCACGGCATGCGGCGCGCTGTCGTCGACTTTCTTGATGACGCGCACGATCTTTTCCAATTCGCCCATCAATTCGGTGCGGTTCTGCAGGCGGCCTGCGGTGTCGATGAGGAGGATTTCGTTGCCGCGCTCTTTCGCCGCGCGCACCGCGTCGAAGGCGAGACCTGCGGCATCGGCGCCAGCCTCGCGCGCGATGAAATCGGCGCCGCTACGCGTCGCCCAGATTTTCAATTGCTCGATGGCCGCGGCGCGGAACGTATCGCCGGCAGCGAGCATGACGGAATGGCCTTTGCCGCGGAATTGCGCCGCGAGCTTGCCGACGGTCGTGGTCTTGCCGGAACCGTTGACGCCGGCAACCAGAATGACGAACGGCTTTTTCGTCGTATCGATGACCAGCGGCAGCGCCACCGGCGCCAGCGCCTTCTCGATTTCCGCCGCGACCACGGCCTTGACCTCGTCAGGCGTGATCGTCGCGTCGTGGCGGCTTCTGCTCAGCGCGTCCGCGATCCGGTCCGCGGTGCCGATGCCGAGATCGGCCCTGATCAAGGCATCGTGTATTTCCTCGACGGTCGCCTCGTCGAGCATGCGTTTGGTGACGAGATCGGAGATTGCACCCAGCGCCGAGGACGAGCGCGTGAGCCCGCCGGAGAGGCGCCGCCACCACGATTGCTTCGCTTCGGTGGCTTCGCCGGCACCGTCCGGTTGACCGTCTTGCGGAGTTTCTTGCATGCGGCGCCCGTGATAGCGGTTTCGCCAAGGTAGGCAAACATGACCCCGCAAGAGATGGTGTCGCGGCTCCTGTATCGCGACGGGCTGATGCTGGTGCTCGACAAGCCGGCCGGCATGGCCGTGCACCGCGGGGCGCCGAACAGCAAGGACAGGGGCCGAGAATCCTTGGAGGATCACTTCGACACGCTGCGATTTGGGCTGCCCCGCCCGCCCGCATTGGCGCACCGGCTCGACCGCGACACGACCGGATGCCTCGTCCTTGGCCGCCACCGCAAGGCGCTGGCGCAGCTCGGCAAACTGTTTCGCAACGGTGCGATCGACAAGACCTACTGGGCCATCGTCGAAGGCGCGCCGGACGCTGAGGAGGGCGAAATAGACATGCCCCTCGGCCGCCTCGACGCCAATATCGGCTGGTGGCAGAAGCACGATCCCGAGGGTCAACCCGCGGCCACCAAGTGGAGGGTGCTGGGCCGCTCCACCGGCCTCACTTGGCTCGAGCTCGAACCGCTGACCGGGCGCACGCATCAGCTGCGGGTGCACTGCGCGGAAACGGGCTGGGCGATCCTGGGCGATGCGATCTACGGCAATGCCCCGCGAACGGGTGGTCCGACGCTGCATCTGCATGCGCGTGAAATCGTCGTGCCGCTCTACAAGAACCGCCCGCCGATCCGTGTCGTCGCGCCGGTACCGGAGCATATGCGCGAACGGCTGACGGCGTGCGGTTGGCAAAGCGGGGATGGTGACGAGCGCGCCGCCGCATCGCTTCGCCTGCGCGAAGCGGAGGCGGAAAATCAATAAATCGTCTGCTTGATGCGTTCCGGCGCCCGGCGATCGTGCTCGGGGCCGCCCATCTTGCCGTCGGTCAATTCGGCGAGAATGCTGCCCGGCGTCGGCAGCGTCTTGCGGTCGACGATGCTCGCCGCATCCCACAGCTTCGAGCGGATGATCGCTTTGGTGCATTGGAAGTAGGCCTTCTCGACCGCCACGACCAGCACGCATTTCGGCACTTTGCCGTTGAAGACAAAGCTTCCGGTCAGTTTCGGGTCGGTGGAGATTTTGGCGCGGCCGATGATGCGCATGGTCTCGCCGACGCCGGGAATAAGGAACAACAGGGCGACGCGCGGATCGCGCACCAGATTGCGCAAGGAATCGATACGATTGTTGCCGCGGCGGTCGGGAATGAGCAGCGTATGCTGGTCGACGACCCGCACGAAACCCGGCGGGTCGCCGCGCGGCGAGCAGTCGAGGCCATCGGGACCGCAGGTCGCCAGCACCACGAACGGCGCGGCCTCGATCAGCTTGCGGTATTGCGGGGTGACGCGATCGGCCTCCTTGAACACCGCGGGACCGTAGGGCGCGTCGGTGTAGAGGCTCTCGAGCTGTTCGGTCGTTGCAATCGTATAATTCTGCCCATCGCCGTCCATCCGCGCTCTCCCGGTTTGGCGCGAGCTTAGCTCAGTCCGCCAGCAATTGTCGGCCGTTGTGGCCTGCGATCGGCACGTCGAGAATTGCGCCCGGCTCGGCCGGCGCCGCCAGCAGGACTTTGGTGAACTGCTCGGTGTAGCCGCTACTTGTCGACTCGGCCAGCACGCGGCGCGTCGTGCCGACCGCGGCGTCGAGATGCCGGCGCAGCGCCAGTGCGCCACGCTCGCGCAACTGCCGGGCGCGCTCCTTGATCTCGGCGCGGCCGACCTGCGGCATCCGCGCCGCAGGAGTTTGCGGCCGCGGCGAGTAGGGAAAGACATGCAGATGCGTCAGGTCGCATTCTTCGACCAGATCAAGCGAACGCTGGAACATGGCATCCGTTTCGGTCGGGAAGCCGGCAATCAGATCGGCGCCGAATACCGTATCCGGCCGCAAGCGGCGCACCTCCTCGCAGAACGCGATTGCATCGGCGCGAAGGTGGCGCCGCTTCATGCGCTTGAGGATGAGATCGTCGCCGGATTGCAGCGACAGATGCAGATGCGGCATCAGCCGCGCGTCGGTTGCCAGCGCATCGAGGAGATCGCGGTCGGCCTCGACCGAATCGATCGACGACAACCGCAGCCGCTTGAGTTCCGGCGCGTGCTTGAGGATCTGTTTCACCAGCGTACCGAGCTTCGGCGCGCCCGGCAGGTCGGCGCCGTAGCTCGTGATGTCGACGCCAGTCAGGACGATCTCACGATAGCCGTTGGCGGCGAGACGGCGCACGTCCTCGACCACAGCCGCCATCGGCACCGAGCGCGAATTGCCGCGGCCGAACGGGATGATGCAGAAGGTGCAGCGATGATCGCAGCCGTTCTGCACCTGGACCAACGCGCGGGTACGAGCGGCGAAGGCGTCGACCGGATGCGCCGCGGTTTGCTTCACCGCCATGATGTCATTGACGATAGCCTTCGGCGCGCCTTCGACCGCGAAGGCCGCGTACGCCCGCGCCCATCCGGCCGCCGACAGCTTTTCCGCATTGCCGAGCACGCCATCGGCCTCGGTCATGGCGACAAACGTCTGCGGCTCGGTTTGCGCCCCGCAGCCGGTGACGACGATCTTGGCTTGCGGGCGCTCGCGGCGCAGCGCGCGGATCGTTTGTCTGGCTTGACGCACCGCCTCCGCCGTCACCGCACAGGTATTGACCACGACGGTATCGGAAAAACCGGCGCGCTCGGCGTTGCGCCGAATGACTTCCGATTCGGCGGCGTTGAGCCGGCAGCCGAAAGTGACGACCTCGACGCTCATGGTTACGCCGCCCCCGCGCCGGCGGCGGCAAGCAGCGCCGCGTCGAAGCGGCCCTTGTGCTCGTATTCGACCGGTCCGGTCATCAGCACGTGATCGTCGCTTTCGCGCCATTCGATGCCAAGATCGCCGCCCGGCAGCGTGACCGTCACAATACGGCCAACGCGACGGAGCCGCACCGCTGCGACGGCGGCCGCGCAGGCCGCCGAACCGCAGGCCTTGGTCAGCCCGGCGCCGCGTTCCCAGGTGCGGATCACGACATGATCGCGCGACGGCGTCGCGGCGAGGGTGATATTGGCGCGCTCCGGAAACATCGGATGGTGCTCGAGCAGCGGTCCGATCTTGGCGAGATCATAGGCCGCGGGATCGTCGACCCAGAAGATCGCGTGCGGGTTGCCCATGCTGACCGCGGACGGCGAATGCAGGACCGGCGCGCCGCGCGGCCCGATCTCGAGCTCGATCGCGCGCGTATCGGCAAATTCTTGCGCCAATGGGATCTCATCCCAGCGGAATCGCGGTACGCCCATGTCGACGGTGAATAGTCCGTTTTTCTCACGCCAGCACGCCACCGCGCCGGCAGCCGTTGCAAATTCAAGCCGCGCCCGGCCGGTTGCCTCGCTGACCAGCGCCGCCACGCAGCGCATGCCATTGCCGCAGGCTCCCGCCTCGGAACCGTCGTTGTTGTAGATGCGGATCGAGGCATCCTCGTCGCCGCGCGCCGGATAGAGCGCCATCAGCTGATCGTACGGCTCTTGCCGCGCCGCGGCGCGCGCCTCGGCCGCCTCGATCGGGTCCGCTGCGCCGCGCAAATCGACGATGACGATCTCGTTGCCGAGGCCGTTCATCTTGACGAAGTCGCGGTTCGCCAGCGCGCTCATGATTGCGCCCATGATAAAGCCCAAAATGCGAGCAACTTATATGAGAACTCGATCCCTACGCGCCAGTGCCGCGATTCGACCGCGCGGACAGCCGTGACGGCAATTTGGGCGGGGCGGAATGCGGCGGAAAGTGCTAGATTCGCTGCGGGGACGGGTGGATATCGTGATGCAAAAGCGGCGACGGCGCGGCCGCGGGCGCCGGATCGCCGATTTAAGGAGAAATTGATGTCGTCCCGCTTAGCGCTGTGCGCCGGTTTCGCGGGCGCTGTATTGGTCATGATCGCAGCGTCCGGGGCGCCGCGGAGCGCATTCGCGCAAAGTCCCGCGCTGGCCCCGGCACAGGCCCCACCGCAAAGTCCCGCGCAAACCCCGCCGGCCGCCACGACCACGCCCGCGGCGCCTGAGCAGATCGCTCCGCCATCGACACCGGCTCAGCCGGGCGATGTATTCGGCCAGGACACCACGCTGACCGCGCGGACCATGATCTACGTGAAAGGCACCGGCACCTGGGACAAGACTTTCAACATCATCGCCGCCTCGCTGAAGAAGATCAAAACCTACCTCGATAAAGAGGGAATCAAGCCCGACGGCCTGCCGATGACGATCTTCACGTCGTCCGACGATAACGGCTTCGACTACCAGATAGCGGTGCCGATTGCGGCGCCGCCGAAAAACCCACCGCATGGCGAATTCGCCGTCGGTCAGACGCCGGGCGGCGCGGCGCTCAAATTCGTCTATCGCGGCTCCTATGACGATCTCGACAATACCTACGAAACGATCACCGACTATCTCGACGAAAAGCGGCTCGACGCCAAGGAAATGATCGAGGAATACGTCACCGACCCGGTCACCGGCGGCGCGGCCAAGATGGTCGTCAACGTTTACGTGTTGATCAAGCCGCCGGATACCTCTCCCGGTTGACAGTGCGGCGGGTCGTAACTAGGTTGCGGCCGCTCTCGCAAGAGACTGAAATTGAGCCGCCGACTGGTCCGAGAGACCGGAGGTTACCGCCCGACAGCGCGATGCGCCCTCGGGCGCAAAGGTGTTTTGCAAAGGCCGCCCGCAGGGACGGCCGTTCTTAAAGGATAGATCGTGTTCGACAATCTCTCCGAACGGCTGAATGGCATTCTCGACCGGCTGACCCGGCGCGGCGCGCTGTCGGAAGCCGATGTCGAGGCGGCGCTCCGCGAAGTGCGGCGCGCGCTCATCGAAGCCGACGTGGCGCTCGATGTGGCGCGAAGCTTCACCGATCAGGTCAAGCAGCGCGCCGTCGGCGTCGAGGTGATCAAGTCGGTCACGCCCGGCCAGATGGTCGTGAAGATCGTGCACGACCAGTTGATCGAGACTTTGGGATCGAGCGCGCAACCGATCGACCTCAACGCGCCGGCGCCGGTCGTCATCATGATGGTCGGACTGCAGGGCTCGGGCAAAACCACGACCACCGCCAAGATCGCCAAGCGCCTCGTCGATGGCCTCAAACGCAAAGTGCTGATGGCCTCGCTCGACACCCGCCGGCCGGCGGCGATGGAGCAGCTCGCGGTGCTCGGCAAGCAGGTTGGCGTCGAAACGCTGCCGATCGTCGAAGGCCAGACGCCGGTGCAGATCGCCGCACGCGCGCAGCAAGCGGCGCGGCTCGGCGGCTATGACGTGGTGCTGCTCGATACCGCGGGCCGGCTCACCCTCGACGAGGAATTGATGCGCGAAGCGGCCGACGTGCGCCGCGCCGCCAATCCGCACGAGGTGCTGCTCGTCGCCGACGCGCTGACCGGCCAGGACGCCGTCAATCTCGCCAAGAGCTTCAACGAGCGGCTCGATCTCACCGGCATCGTGCTGACCCGAATCGACGGCGACGGCCGCGGCGGCGCGGCTTTGTCGATGCGCGCGGTGACCGGCAAGCCGATCAAGCTCATCGGAACCGGAGAAAAGCTCGACGCCATCGAGGATTTTTATCCGCAGCGCATCGCCGACCGCATTCTCGGCATGGGCGACATCATTTCGCTCGTCGAAAAAGCCGCCACGACCATCGACGCCGAGAAGGCCGCGCGCGTCGCCGAAAAGATGCGCAAGGGCGCCTTCGATCTCGCCGATCTGCGCGAGCAGCTTGCTCAAATGCAGAATATGGGCGGCATGACCGGGTTGATGGCGATGCTGCCCGGCGTCGCCAAGATCAAGAACCAGCTTGCCGAGCGCAATCTCGACGAAAAAGTTCTCAAGCGGCAGATGGCGATCATCGATTCGATGACGCTGCGGGAGCGCAAAAATCCCGACGTCCTCAAAGCCAGCCGCAAGCGGCGCATCGCCGCCGGCTCCGGCACCAAGCCGGAAGACATCAATCGGCTTTTGAAAATGCACCGCACCATGGCCGACGTGATGAAAGCCATGGGTCGTAGCTCGGGCGGCGCCAAGCGCGGACCGATGGCGGGCCTCGCCAATATGCTGGGCTTCGGCGGCGGCGGCATGCCGAGCGCGGAAGACATGGCGAAGTTCGCCGAAAAAATGCCGGGCGGCCTCCCGGCGGGGCTGCCGGGCTTGCCGCCGAACTTGCCGGGATTGTCTGGATTTGGTGGCGGAAAGCTTCCGGGTGGCTTGCCAGGGCTTCCGGGTTTCAATCCCAAAGGACCGGGAAAAAAGTGATGACCGTGGCCAAGACGCCGGCGGAGTTACGACGGCTTCGCGACAGCATCGACAATATCGATGCGGCGCTGATCCATCTCTTGGCGGAACGCTTCAAGTACACAAAGCAAGTCGGCGTGTTCAAGGCTCAGCACATGCTGCCACCGGCCGACCCCGCGCGCGAAGCCGCGCAGGTTATGCGCTTGCGGGCGCTTGCCGGCGAGGCGCAGCTCGATCCGGAGTTCGCCGAAAAGTTTCTCGCATTCGTCGTGCGCGAAGTCATTCGCCACCATGAGATCAGCGGCAAAAACCTAGCCCCAACCTGAGAAAGGAAACTGAATGTCTCTCGTCATCCGCATGGCCCGCGCCGGCACCAAGAAGCGGCCATTCTATCACATCGTCGTCGCCGACAGTCGGAGCCCCCGCGACGGGCGTTTCATCGAGCGCTTGGGCTATTTCAATCCGCTGTTGCCGAAGGAAAAGACCGAGCGGCTCAAATGGGACGTTGAGAAGGCCAAGGCCTGGATGGCGAAAGGCGCGCAGCCGTCCGACCGCATCATGCGCTTTCTCGACGCCGCCGGCGTGATGAAGCGCAAAGCCCGCAACAATCCGGAAAAGGCTGTTCCGCGCAAAGAGCGTAAGGCCAAGGAAGAGGCCGCCAAAGCCGCCGCGGGTGCAGCTCCGGCCGCTGGCGCGGCTCCCGCAGCCCCGGCGAGCTAACGACCGATGACGGGCGGCCCTCGCATTTGCCCAAGGCTTGTATGCCTGGGTCAAATCGGCGCCGCCCACGGCGTGCGCGGCGAGGTTCGCCTGCGCTCGTTCACCGCCGATCCGGCGGCGATCGCGACCTACGGCCAGCTCGAAACCGAGGACGGCCGCGTATTTGCAATCGAAAGTTTAAGGCCGGTAAAGGACCACTTCGTCGTCAGGCTTTCCGGCATTGCCGATCGCGATGCGGCGGAACAACTCGCCAACACAAAACTCTATGTTCCGCGCGAACGGTTGCCGGAGCCCGAGGAGCCCGACGAATTCTACCATGCCGACCTGATCGGGCTCGCCGTCATCGATCGAAGCGGCCGGCAACTTGGCGCCATCGTCGCCGTCCACAATTTCGGCGCCGGCGATCTGATCGAGGTGCGGCCGGACCGCGGCGGCAAGACGGAATTATTGCCCTTCGATACGGCCACTGTGCCGACGGTCGACGTGGCGGCGGGAAGAATCGTCGTCGATCCGCCGGCCGGGCGAGATTGACGGACACGACTGACAAACGAGACCGACGGACAGAACCGATATGTGGCGCGCCAGCGTTCTTACCATTTTTCCGGAGATGTTTCCGGGTCCGTTGGGCGCAAGCCTCGCCGGCAAGGCCTTGGCGACCGGCGCTTGGGCGCTCGACGTGGCCGACATCCGCTCCTTCGCGACCGATAAGCATCGCTCGGTCGACGACACGCCGGCCGGCGGCGGCCCCGGCATGGTGATGAAGCCCGACGTGCTCGGCCGCGCCATCGATGCCGTTGCCGCCGACGGCCGTCCGCGGCTGCTGTTGTCGCCGCGTGGCACGCCGCTGACGCAATCGCGCGTCCAGGCACTGTCCGCCGGCGCCGGGGTCGTTCTGGTTTGCGGCCGCTTCGAGGGCGTCGACGAGCGCGTCATCGGTGGGCGCGACTTGGAGGAGATTTCGATCGGCGACTATGTGCTGTCGGGCGGCGAGATCGCGGCGATGGCGCTGATAGACGCCTGCGTTCGGCTTCTGCCCGGAGTCATGGGTGCAGCCGCATCGAGCGCCGAGGAGAGTTTTGCCGACGGGCTTTTGGAATATCCGCATTATACCCGGCCGCAGCTCTGGGAGGGCCGAGCAATCCCCCAGGTGCTGACGTCGGGCAACCACCGTGAAATCGCCGCCTGGCGGCGCGCCGAGGCCGAACGGCTGACCCGCGAGCACCGGCCGGACCTCTGGGCGCGTCATTTCGGAGCACCGACCAAACTTGAAAGCCCTAAATGACCGCGGCTGACGTTGGGGTGACAAAGCCCGCGCGGTGTAATAGAAGCTCGCCCAACCCGCGTAACCCCGGCCGGAACGGCGCGACGAAAGCGCAGCCCAAGAACGCGTATCGAACGGAGAATTCGCCATGAACTTGCTCAAAGAAATCGAAAACGAACAGATGGCGAAGCTTTCCGCCGGCAAGGAAATCCCCGATTTCCAGCCCGGCGATACGGTCATCGTCAACGTCAAGATCGTCGAAGGCGAGAGGAGCCGCGTGCAGGCCTATGAAGGCGTCTGCATCGGCCGTGCCGGCGGGGGGCTGAACGAGAACTTCACCGTGCGCAAGATTTCCTACGGCGAGGGCGTCGAGCGCGTCTTCCCGCTCTATTCGCCGATGATCGATTCGATCACGGTGGTGCGCCGCGGCAGAGTGCGCCGCGCCAAGCTCTATTACCTGCGCGGCCGGCGCGGCAAATCCGCCCGCATTTTCGAGCGCCAGGACCACACCGCGGAAGCGGCCGGCGCCGCCGACAAGAAGGCGGCTAAGTAATTCCAATCCGCCGCGTCGCGATTATATTGCGGGCAGGCGATGAAGTGTCGCGAGTTTCCGAGAATGGCCAAGCCCCGCACGCTCTACGACAAAATCTGGGACGAGCATCTGATCGAGGAGGACCCCGACGGCGCCTCGCTGATTTATATCGACCGCCATATCGTGCATGAAGTGACAAGCCCGCAGGCCTTCGAGGGCTTGCGGCTCACCGGCCGCAAAGTGCATGCGCCGGACAAGACGCTGCTCGTCGTCGATCACAACGTGCCGACCACCGCGCGCCACCTGCCCAATCCCGATCCCGAGAGCGCAGCGCAGATCGCCTACCTCGCCGAGAACGCGAAATTCTTCAATCTCGAATATTACGACGCGTTCGATAAGCGCCAGGGCATCGTCCATATCATCGGCCCGGAGCAGGGCTTTACGCTGCCCGGCGTGACGCTGGTCTGCGGCGACAGCCATACCGCGACCAACGGCGCGTTCGGCGCGCTGGCTTACGGCATCGGCACCTCGGAAGTCGAGCACGTCTTGGCGACGCAGACGCTGATCCAGAGTAAATCGAAGAATATGCGCGTGATGGTCGACGGCCAGCTGCCGCCCGGCGTCACCGCCAAGGACATCATCCTTGCCATCATCGGCGAAATCGGCACCGCCGGCGGCACCGGCTATGCGCTGGAATATGCCGGCGAGGCGATCCGCGCGCTGTCGATGGAAGGCCGCATGACGGTGTGCAACATGTCGGTCGAGGCCGGCGCCAAAGCCGGCTTCATCGCGCCCGACGAAAAGACCTACGCGTATTTGAAGGGCCGCCCCAAGGCGCCGAACGGCAAGGATTGGGACACCGCGCTGGCCTATTGGCAGACGCTTGCCTCCGACGACGGCGCGCATTTCGACCGCCAGATCAAGCTCGACGCCGCCAAATTGCCGCCGCTCGTCACCTGGGGCACCAGCCCCGAACAGGTGGTTTCCGTGAGCGGCCGCGTGCCGCGGCTCGACGGCGTGACCGACGAAAGGAAGCGCGAGGCCATCGAGCGCGCGCTCGCCTATATGGGCTTGCAAGGCGGCGAAAAGATTTCCGACATCGCCATCGACCGCGTGTTCATCGGCTCCTGCACCAATGCGCGCATCGAGGATCTGCGCGCCGTCGCCAAGGTGGTCGACGGCAAGACGGTCAACGCTCGGGTCAATGCGATGATCGTGCCCGGCTCGGGCCTGGTCAAAGAGCAGGCCGAGTCGGAAGGGCTCGACAAGATCTTTGTCAAAGCCGGCTTCGAGTGGCGCGAGCCCGGCTGCTCGATGTGCCTGGCCATGAATCCAGATAAACTCGCCCCCGGTGAGCGTTGCGCCTCGACCTCGAACCGCAATTTCGAGGGCCGCCAGGGCTACAAGGGCCGCACTCACCTGGTCTCGCCGGCCATGGCGGCGGCGGCGGCGATCGCCGGGCACTTCGTCGACGTGCGCGAGTGGAATTAACGTCATTCCTGAGCGCGCAAAGCGCGAGCCCGGAATGACGTTACCCCCGCACCCACCGGCAGCGCATTTGCGGATAGAGTACCGTGCCGCTCGGCCGGTGCTGGAGTTCGTACCAGTCGACGCAGCGCCGGTAGAGCAGCCGCTCCGGATGGATGGTGATGCGGCCGCGGACATGGCGCGGCGGCGGTGACGTGATACCGGGCTGCGTAACCGGCGAGGTGTCATTTTGCGCGGCGGCAGATGCAGCGACGACAAACGGCAGCGCGGTGACGAGCAAGATCGCGATCAATTTCGGCGACATCATTGCCTCGGAGCGTGGTCTGTTCCGCTCATTCCCGCGCAAGCGGGAATCCAGGTCCTGGGTCCCCCGCTTGCGCGGGGGACGAGCGGAAACGTGGAGACAGCGCTACATTACGATTATGGCCGATGTTGCATCCGATCCGCTGGCTTGGCAGCCGGTGAAGGCGCCGTCGCTCGGCGAGCTCGAAGTGCTGGCCGGCGAGGTGTTCCGCCAATTGCCGAAAAAGTTTCGCGATCTGTGCGCCGACGTGGTCATCCAAGTCGACGATTTTCCGAGCAAGGACGTGCTGCGCCGCATGAGGGCGCGCAGCGAATTCGACCTGCTTGGGTTGTTTCACGGCGTCGGCTTGCCGTTTCGACCGGACAGCTTTACCGGGCAGATGCCGAACATGATCTGGCTCTTCCGCCGGCCGATCCTCGACTATTGGGCCGAGCACAACGAAACGCTGGGTGCCATCGTCCAGCACGTGCTCGTTCACGAAATCGGCCATCACTTCGGTTTGTCCGATGCCGACATGCATGCGATCGAGCGGGCGGCCGGCTAGTCGCGAAAGGGAGCGAAGCATGAGAATCGACGGCGCCTGCCATTGCGGCTTCATCACCATCGAGGGCGAGGCCGATCCGGACAAGGTCACTATCTGCCATTGCACCGATTGCCAGACCTCGACCGGCACCGCGTTTCGCATTTCGGTTCCGGTGCCGGGCGCGGCGTTCAAGATGACCGGCCAGCCGACCACCTATCTGAAGACCACGGCCGACAGCGGCAAACCGCGGCTGCAAGCCTTCTGCCCGCGCTGCGGCGCGCCGATCTATTCGACCACGCCGGGCGACGGCATGCAGCCGTCCTACACCGTGCGGGTCGGCCTGCTGCGCCAGCGCGACCGGCTGCCGCCAAAGCGGCAGAACTGGTGGCGCTCAGCGCGGCCCTGGGTCACGGAGCTTGCCGAGGTCGCCAAATTCGAAAAGCAGACCTGATGCAGATGCCGCCCGGCATGCTTGACCTTGGTCCGGTCAGGCGCCATTAACTCGCCGCAGAGTTGAATGGCGGATTGCGCTGCGCTAATCCGCCCTCCGTTGGCAGGATCGAAGGCAAGATCGAAAATGGAAAAATTCACCGTTCTCGAAGGCGTTGCCGCGCCGCTCAAGATGATCAACGTCGACACCGACATGGTCATCCCGAAACAATATCTGAAAACCATCAAGCGCACCGGGCTCGGCAAGGGCCTGTTCTCCGAGAAGCGTTATCGCGATGACGGCAGCGAGAACCCGGATTTCGTGCTCAACAAGCCGGCCTATCGTAAGGCCAAGATCCTGGTCGCCGGCGACAATTTCGGCTGCGGCTCCTCGCGCGAGCACGCGCCGTGGGCGTTGATGGATTTCGGCATCACCTGCGTGATCTCGACCTCGTTTGGCGACATTTTCTACAACAACTGCTTCAAAAACGGCGTGCTGCCGATCAAGGTTTCGCCCGAGGATCTCGAGAAGCTGTTCGACGACGCCGATCGCGGCGCCAATGCGACGCTCACCGTCGACCTGGAAAAACAGGAAATCCGCGGACCCGACGGCGGCGTGGTCAAGTTCGACATCGAACCGCATCGCAAGCACGCGCTATTGAACGGCCTCGACGACATCGGGCTGACGATGCGGAAGCACGACAAGATCGAAGGCTTCGAGGAGAAAGCCAAGGCGGCGCGGCCCTGGGTGTGAGCGATGCCGTCATTCCGGGTCCGAGCCAATGGGTCCGGCCTTTGGCCGGACCCATGACAGGCTCCGCGATGAACCTGGAATCCATATTCGCAAGCGCTGGGGCTATGGATTCCGGGCTCGCCGCTGCGCAGCGCGCCGGAATGACTACATGCCCGCAATGACCTCCGCCATTTCCGTCTCGCATCTCGACAAGACCTACGCATCCGGGTTCCAGGCGCTCAAAGACATCAACCTGGACATCGGCCACGGCGAAATCTTTGCGCTGCTCGGGCCAAACGGCGCCGGCAAGACCACCCTGATCGGCATTATTTGCGGCATCGTCAACCCGACGTCGGGCAGCGTCAGCGTGGACGGTCACGACATCATCGCCGACTATCGTGCGGCGCGCGCGCTGATCGGGCTGGTGCCGCAGGAACTGACGACCGACGCCTTCGAGACGCCGCCGGCGACCATGCGCTTTTCCCGCGGCCTGTTCGGCAAACGCCCCGATCCCGGCCACATCGAGAAAGTGCTCAAGCAACTGTCGCTATGGGACAAGCGCGACGCCAAGATCCGGATGCTGTCCGGCGGCATGAAGCGCCGCCTCATGATCGCCAAGGCTCTGGCGCACGAGCCGCGCATCCTATTCCTCGACGAGCCGACCGCCGGCGTCGACGTCGAATTGCGCAAGGATATGTGGCAATTGGTGCGCGAGCTGCGCGCCTCCGGCGTCACCATCATTCTCACCACCCATTACATCGAGGAAGCCGAGGACATGGCCGACCGGGTCGGCGTCATCAACAACGGCGAGATCATCCTGGTCGAGGACAAGGCCGAGCTGATGCGCAAGCTCGGCAAGAAAGAGTTGACGCTCGAACTGCGCCAGCGGCTCGACGCCATCCCGGCCGCGCTCGCGGATTATCGCCTGCGCCTGGGCGCCGGCGGCGGGGCGTTGATTTACACTTACGACACCAAGGGCGAACACACCGGCATCACCGCTTTGCTCGACGATCTCGGCCGCGCCGGCATCAAGTTCACGGATCTGCAGACCACGCAAAGCTCGCTCGAGGACATTTTCGTCGGCCTGGTGAGGCAGGATTCCGGAGCGTCGCGATGAATCTCTACGGCGTGCGCGCGATCTATCTTTACGAAATGGCGCGAACCGGCCGGACGCTGTTCCAGAGCATCGTTTCGCCGGTGATTTCGACATCGCTGTATTTCATCGTGTTCGGCGCCGCGATCGGCTCGCGCATCACCCAGATCGACGGCGTCAGCTACGGCGCCTTCATCGTGCCCGGCCTGATCATGCTGATGCTGTTGACGCAAAGCGTGACCAACGCCTCGTTCGGCATTTATTTTCCGCGTTTCGTCGGCACCATCTACGAAATCCTCTCGGCGCCGATATCGTCGCTCGAAATCGTGCTCGGCTATGTCGGCGCGGCGGCAACCAAGTCGATCGTGCTCGGCCTCATCATCCTGGCGACCTCGTTCCTGTTCGTGCCGATCCATATCGCGCATCCGTTCTGGATGCTCGCCTTCCTGGTTCTGACCGCGCTCAGCTTCAGCCTGCTGGGTTTTATTCTCGGGCTGTGGGCGGAAGGCTTCGAGAAATTGCAGATCGTGCCGCTCCTGATCATCACGCCGCTGACGTTTCTCGGCGGCACGTTTTATTCGACCAGCGTGCTGCCGCCGTTCTGGCGCACCGTCACTTTATTCAATCCGCTGGTTTATCTGATCTCGGGCTTCCGCTGGAGCTTTTTCGGCATCGCCGACGTCAACGTCGAAGTCAGCGTGGCGATGACACTGTTGTTCCTCGCGGTCTGCCTCGCCGTCGTGTGGTGGTTCTTCAAGACCGGTTATCGGTTAAAGAATTAGTGAACGCCAATGATCCCCGTCCCGATTTCGATGAACGCCGTAAGAACCGCGGCACCGCGTTTCGCGCCGATCACTTCGTAAAGATCAATCCTTCGTCTTCTTCATCGCGGTCGAACATGCCCTGAAGCAGGGGAAGAAATTCGCTGTTCTTCACATGAAGGGTCTTGCTCGGAATCTCGAGATTCGCAAAGTGCGGCGCGATCAGGGCAACGAATTCAGCGGGCGTCACGCCGCTGACGTTCCGCAGGTGGTGTGGAATAAATTCGACAAAAAGCGCCCGCGCCACGCTCAAGATTTTCTGCATGCCCGTCAAGGCAAAATACTCGGAACCCTCGATGTCCATGAAGACCAGAGAAAAACTCTGCCTTTCCAGGAATTGATCGAGCGCATGGGCGCGAATTGAGACAGTGTTCGGCGAGTCGTAGAAATACTCGAAAGCCCGGACCTGCGGCATGCGCTTCGAGCCGCCCGAATTGGCTCGGCTGGCGACAAATTCGATCATTTCCGTCTTGTCGCTTGCAGCGATATTCTCGGCGCGAACGTTTGCGGCGGCGTTGAGAAACAAGTTTATCTTCAACAGCCGAAAATTATCCGGATTGGCCTCGATGGCGACGACCTGCTTGCAGTTTTTCGCAATCGGAACAACCAATGAGCCGATGTGAGCGCCGACGACGAGCGCGCTTTCATCCGTGCCGATGTGCGCCAATACCCGCGCCAGCTCATCTTGACCGTAGGCCCCGGTTTTGCGGAGCACTTTGCCGACACCCATGTCTTGTGGATCGGTGGCGAACAGACCGTTTTCGGTTTGACTGATCACGGCGACCGCGTTCTGGCCGAAGAAAAGTTTGGAAGCCTTCGTGCTCAGGTCCGATGTGAGTCGTTTGACCCGGAGCCGCAAGCGCCGTTGCACGATACCCTCCAATCGCTGGTTCCGTGCGGTAGCTTAATCCGGGATTCCTTAAGAAGAGTGAAGTGCAGCTCGGGATGTCACAATTTTGCCGTGCAGAGGGGATAGCGGGTAGAAATTCTCATTTTGAATGAGCAGGACCTGTGGCTAGTCCCACCGCCCTAAACGCCGCCGATTATGGGATGGTGCCGAATACTGGAACCGATCAGACGAGCAGCTTTCAGAGTGCGATAAACGCCGCGCAAAATTAGGGTTTGCCTCTCTTTATTCCGGGAGGCACCTATACCATCACAACAGCAAACATCACCGGCGACGTCGAAGTTTATGGAAGCCGACTGGCCCCCAGGATTTTGGGACTCGATCAGTCGCCACAGATTAATATCGCGCCAACGCCGCCCAACAACTACATCAACTGCGTCCGCATCGCCGGCATTACGATCGACGGACAAAATCAGGCCTTTCCAGGCTCACCCTCTGATGCTGGCATGATCCAGGCCTCCAACGTTGGCAACCTCTACATTGAAGAATGCTTCGTAAACCAATCAGCCCTTCACGGCATATACGTGCCAAATTCGTCTGGGTGGATTTCTTCGAATACAGTAGGAGCCGCTTCCAGAGTGGGCATCTACTGCCTTGATTCTAAGTTCGTCATCGAGGCAAATTCCGTGATCGGGTCCGGGAACGGAGGTATCCAGGTTTACCGATCTTCTTCGGGAAGCGATAACAGCATCGTCACAGGAAACACGGTGGGCCAGACCGGCGCAACGCTTGGCGGCACAGGCCAATACGGCAACGGCATAGGAGTTTTTCAGGCAGATTACGTCGTCGTTTCAAACAACACGATTTACGGCTCCACCTTTGCCGCGATCCGTTTCAACTCTTCGAACCACGGCCACGTGCTTGGCAATAGCTGCTACGGAAGCGGTGAAATGGGTATTTGGATGGAATCGCCTGGTGCGAGTTTCTTTGGTGGGATCGTTGCAGACAATATAATCGAAAATGCCGGGGGTGGAATCAATATAGCGAACTACCCTGGTCGGTTTGTTACCGTCGCGAACAACCAAGTAACAAATATAGTTGTTCAAACGGTAATTCCCGGCTACGAGAGCGCCGGGCGCGGGATCGCCGCTCAAACTGGCGATGTTCTTTTAACCGGGAATCAGATTGAAAATGTCGCCGATTGGGGAATTACGCTCATACCGTTCTCTAACGGTGGCGCAACGACAACTGGACAGGCCGAGAGCAATATGATGAGAAATTGCACGGGCGGTATCGGATTTGTACAGAGTAACGAGAATACAGCGCTCATGGTCGGCGGAAACACCATCAACAACTATACTTCCAGCTCGCAATACGGAGCCATCGTTGCCTGTTCGTATGATGGCACGACTGGCTCGGTTACCAGACTGCCGGGCGCTACCGACTTAGGGAATGCAACCTCGAGCGGCTTCGATAATGTCGTCTTGCTCCTGAATTATTCATATAATTGATGACGCCACTCCCGTGCATGAGTCAGTCGGCGGTGAGATAAACGTGAAACGCCCGTGGTCTAATACACCACGTTCATCATCGGGCTAGCAAGACACCACAGCCTTACGGCTGAGATCCACTTCGATTAAGCGAGGAAGCAGCTGATATGTTTTTGCGCTTCGCAATCGCGTCTGCGATCGCCACCGTCTGCCGCGCCATTTCGGCGTGCAGGCGCTCGACCATGCGGCCGTCGATCTGGATGACGCCCTTGTTCTCGTTGCCCGGCTCCTCGAAGGCGGCGATCATCTTGCGCGCCATCGCCACTTCTTCCGGCGACGGCGAGAACGCCTCATTGCACGGTTCGATCTGCCGCGGATGAATGAGTGTCTTGCCGTCGAAGCCGAGGTCGCGCGCCTGCCGGCATTCCTCGACAAAGCCGTCGGCATCGGCGAGGTCGTTATAGACGCCGTCGAGGATATCGAGCCCGTAAGCGCGCGCCGCCGCAATGCAGTGCATCAGCCACGGCAGCATCGGCGCGCGGCCGGGCACCAGTCGCGCGCGGGTGTCCTTGGCGAGGTCGTTGGTGCCCATGATAAAGCCGGCCAGCCGGGTCTCGGAATCGAGCGCGGCGTGGGCGATTTCGCCGGCATTGAGCATGGCGAGCGGCGTCTCCATCATGGCCCAGACCCGAACGCTCGGATGGGTGCCCATGTCGACGAGCCGCGCCGCCAAGTCCTGCAATTGCTTGGGGGTCGACACTTTCGGCACCAATATCGCATCGGGCTTGGCCGAAGCTGCGGCGTCGATGTCGTCGACCCACCACCGCGTATCGAGACCGTTGATTCGCACCAGCACTTCGCGGTCGCCGAAGCCATCGCCCTTGAGCGCCTTGACGATTGCTTCGCGCGCCTGCGCCTTGGCTTCGGGCGCCACCGCGTCTTCCAAGTCGAGAATGAGCCCGTCGGCCGGCAGTTCGCGCGCTTTTTCCAGCGCACGCGCATTCGACCCGGGCATGTAGAGCACGCTACGGCGCGGACGCACGGTCATCGCTTAAGTCCCCAATTCCCCGGCGGGTCCTAAGCTACCGGCATTGCAGGCTTCGCGCCAATCACCCGCCTACGCCGCCTTTCGCTTCGCGGTGATGAGCTTGCGGTTGATCAGGCATTCGGCGATCTGGATGGCGTTGAGCGCCGCGCCCTTGCGCAGATTGTCGGAGACGATCCACATCGACAGCCCGTTCTCCACCGTCGCGTCCTCGCGGATGCGGCTGATATAGGTGGCGTCCTCGCCGGCCGCTTCGTAGGGCGTCACGTAGCCGCCCGGCTCCTGCGAATCGATGACCAGGCAGCCCGGGGCGTTGCGCAGGATGTCGCGCGCCTCGTCGGGCGTGATCGGGTTCTCGAACTCGATGTTGACGGCTTCCGAATGGCTGATGAAGACCGGCACGCGCACGCAGGTCGCGGTGAGCTTGATCTTGGGATCGAGAATCTTCTTGGTCTCGACCACCATCTTCCACTCTTCGCGGGTGTAGCCGTCCTCCATGAAGCTGTCGATCTGCGGAATGATATTGAAGGCAATACGCTTGGGAAACATCTTCGCCGCGACCTCGTTGAGCTGGAACACCGCCTTGGTCTGCGAAAACAATTCGTCCATCGCCTGCTTGCCGGCGCCGGACACCGACTGATAGGTGGCGACCACGACGCGCTTGATCTTGGCCTTGTCGTGTAGCGGCTTGAGCGCAACGACGAGCTGCGCCGTCGAGCAATTCGGATTGGCGACGATGCCGCGCTTGCGGAAGCCCGCGACGGCGTCGGCATTGACTTCGGGCACGATCAGCGGCACGTCGGAATCGTAGCGCCAGGCCGACGAATTATCGATCACCACCGCGCCGGCGGCGGCGATCTTCGGCGACCATTCCTTGGACACGGCGGAACCCGCCGACATCAGGCAGATATCGCATCCCGCGAAATCGTAGTGTTCGAGCGCTTTGACCTTCAGCGTGCGGTCGCCGTAGGAGACCTCGGTGCCCATGCTGCGGCGCGAGGCGAGCGCCACCACCTCGTCGGCGGGGAACGACCGCTCGGCGAGAATATCGAGCATTTGCCGGCCGACATTGCCGGTCGCGCCGACGACGGCGACGTTGTAACCCATCGTTAACTCTCCACCGCAAATTCGCGTCCCCGCGGCGCAGGAACCGGAGCGGAAGCGCTTCTAGGCGAGAACCATCGCAAACACAATGCGGCAGACCAGGCACGACAATGCGGGCGAGGCGGGCCATGAGGACCTATGAGAGCATGGAAATCAATTCGGGGAAATAGTAAGGTGTCACCGTAATTGCTATCCTCCTGCGGATTAACTTCGGCCCGGCCGCGTAATACGTTCGGCACATGGCCGATGAAAAAGCCGAGCCGATCCCGTTCACTGTAGACGTGGCAGTTGACCGAACACGCGTGCAAGTCACGTTGCTGCTTAAGCCGGGCACTGCGGTGACGGTCGCGGGAACAAAGACCACGACCGAGCCGGAGTCCGGCCGTCCTAATGCGGTCGCTCCGGTTTCGGCTTCCGGAGGGCTAAAATAAATGCTCCGATATTTTGGCGGAAGTTCGCGTGGGCCTCTTGTCGTAACCGTTCCATATCTACCATTCTCATATTAGCCGCGATGCCCGTGTTCTTATCCAGGAATTCCTTATTGATCGCGTCGATCATGGTTTCCTCTTTCGTGCTGCAAAGCGGTTCAATCGCCACGGCAATATCCATTACAGAAGATTTGTGGTCATCTAACCGTGCCGCCGCAGCCACAATGCAATCATGCCAAACATTGAACGCGGCGTGGCCTGAAATAGTCGGAGCAGGATGACCATAAAACCAAGAATTTGGTGCGGGTTCGGGAGCCGACGTTTGCGCCATCACAGGCGGCGGCATTGCCCAACCGCCCGTGGCGAGCACCGCCAAGATTATTCGGAACGTGCGTCGCGGCATCTTATTTGATCGGATGCTTGCGAGCCTCAGTGTCTAGCTCAGTCCATCCGATGAAATGGTGATCCTGCTTGTTCCGTGGTTTCCATCGGATGCCGCCCTTGCTGACGACCAATTGACCGAACCGAGCAGTGCCTTTCTTCACGTTGAATGTGACGCCGTTTTCCTCTCGACTGAGCGGATGACTGGTAATGGTCACCTTGACCGTCTTCACCGACATGATGCCCTCCCGTTCCCTAGCACTCTCGGCCTATTGACCCTTGCTCTCGTATGTCTTGAGGATGCTGTTCAATTCTGTTTTGATCCGCCTCGCGGTCGCGCCACGTGCCAGCGACACTAATGAAGCGCGCGACCACTTCAACGGCAGTGTCCAGTCCGTACCTGTCATTGATGCTGCGAAGCGTTGCCATCGCGTCAACGTATGGCTTAGCCACGCCGCTCATTCTGCTACCCCAATCCTTTTGGATTTCAGCGGCAATCTCATTCAGCGGTCTATGATTTAGTGTTGTGCTCATCTTCGGGACTCTCAACGGCGGCTAACAGTGCGCTGAGCGACGCGGCTCCAAGGTCCGCCGCACTATTTCTTTTGCCTCGTGCCGTGCCCAATCGCCAAATCGCCGAACTTTTTGATCGTGAGGCCGTGCCAAACGTGTGCACCTTTTGGTGCCCACAAAACTCCGCTCGGCTTCACACGGACGTGCCCGACAACCACGCCGTTTTCATCGACGATTTCAAAATCCTCATATTTCCTAGGCCGAAATTCGTTGACCGACATGACGCCCTCCCGTTGCCGTGCCCGGGCCTAGTGCACCACTCGCGCAAAGCGCGGTCAATGGCTTCGGCAACCTTGTGAGCACCGGACACCCCCGTTACGCTTGCGCTACCCTAGCTCGCTAAAAAATTGTTGTGGGCATACCTTGCAACTCTATTGAAAAACGGGTTCAGCGCACCACTTAGGACGCGAGTCATGGGCAGCGTGACTGCTCGGACAATTTGAACGGTGAGATTTTTGGGGGAACATTCGTCGTGAAACTCAAAACCGTACGGGTTCGGATGTTTCGCAACATCCTCGATTCAACCGAGGTTAAGATTGAAGGCAAGGTCACATGTCTTGTTGGCAAAAATGAATCCGGCAAGAGTGCGTTTCTGAGCGCTCTGTGGCGGCTCAATCCGGCCCGTCGGACGCCCACTTTTTCAATTCCAGATCAGTACCCCGCATGGCTTGAGAAGCGACACCGGAACGAAGGCATAGACCAAAATCAGACCAACCCTATAGAGGTGGAGTTAGAGTGGGAGCCTGCCGACGTGACGGCTCTTGAGGCTAAGTTCGGCCCCGGCGTGGTATAGGCGGGAACCAAACTGACTCTCTCTAAGTGCTATGACAACAAATTCAGATGGATCAGCGGCTGCAATGAGCATCAGGCGGTCAAGAATTTTGTCGAGCAGCAAAAACTACAATCGCCCGAGGTATATTCTGCCATGGGAAAATTCGCTGCGTTGGCAGCGAAACTAGACGAGGACGTTCAGAAAAATGCGGATGCGCCAGAAGCGCTAACTGGGCTCTCGAATGCCCAGACGGCACTCAAGACGCTATTTGGCGAGCAGGAGAATTTTGACAGTGCGACTTGGAAGATCGCACATGCTCGGCTGCCACAATTCTTCTATTTTGCTGATTATAGCAAGCTGCCTTACAGCGTGAAAATTGATCGGGTCCTTAAAGAGGACAAGCTTGACGAGTCTGAGGCGACGGCGCGCGCCTTACTGACTTTGGGCGGCACTGAGGACGAGTACATGTTGAACCCGGACTATGAGCGTCGCAAGCGGGAGCTTGAGAACGTGGCAAACGTCCTGACGGATGACGTAAACAAGTACTGGACGCAGAATTCAGAATTGCGCGTTCAGCCTGACATAACTCAGAGAACGGAGCAGCGTCCAGACGGCAAACATTCTGTCCTCGACGAGATGAAAATCAGAATTTGGGACAATAGACATTCGCTTTCGCTGCCGTTTACGGAGCACTCCGCAGGGTTTCAATGGTTCTTTTCCTTTCTGGCCGCATTCTCCGAGTATGAGCACCGGGACCCACCTGTTGTCATTCTACTCGACGAACCGGCGGTTGGATTGCATGCAAGGGCTCAGGCTGATTTCCTTCGCTTCATCGATGAGCGACTGACGAAGCGATGCCAAGTTATTTACACTACGCACTCGCCCTTTATGGTGGAGCCCGGCAAACTGGAGCGCGTGCGGCTAGTTGAGGACCAAGGCAAAGAGCACGGTGCCATTGTGACGAGCGATGTGCTTACGCGTGATCGTGACACGCTGTTCCCCCTACAGGGAGCACTCGGCTACGATCTTGTGCAGCACCTATTCGTTGCGGAAAACAACCATGTTGTAGAAGGCACCTCCGACTATGCCTATCTGAGGATCGTTTCAGACTTCTTGGACTCAAAGAGTCGTACGCACCTCAATCCGAAGTGGAGCATCGTGCCCGTTGGCGGCGCCGATCTGATTCCCACGTTCGTCGCACTTCTCGGCAATCACTTGAAGATTACTGTGTTGGTCGATTCTCGTAAGGCGGGTCACCAGCGGTTAGAGCGCATGGCGAAGGATGGCTATCTCGAACAGCAGCGAATTATCGTCGTAGGCGATGTGCTGGGCCAGAAGGCCGGGGACGTGGAGGATTTTTTCGAGGTTCAAGAATACCTCGACCTTTACAACCGGGCATTCGGTAAATCCCTAAAGCCGACAGATATTAGCGGCACTGATCCTATTGTTGCACGTATCGCTCGGCACGAAGGTGTTGATCGGTTGGATCATGGTCGCCCTGCCGATGTGCTTTTGCGCGAGCGCGAGACCTTACTTTCAAAACTGAGCGAAGAAACGCTTAAACGCTTCGAAACCTTGTTTGAGCGCATCAACAAGACGTTCGGAAAGTAACCCGTAAGCCCCAACCACATTTGGTGGAGCTTTGTCGTTGCAAGCGCTCGCATTCAGTGCCGCGTCTTGCGCTTCGCCTTCGGCTGAGCCTTGGGCTTCACTATCGAGCAATAGAGCGGCGCGGGTCGCGTGATCTTCGGCAAGCTTTCAAAGTACGCTTTCAAGCTCGCCACATCGACCAGCGTGCGCGGTCCCGATTTGCGGGCCTCGATCTTCTTGCCAGCGATCAAGCGAGTGAGTGTGCGCTTTGAGACGGCGAGGAACGCCGCTGCATCGCGCGGACTGAGGGCTAAGGTTTCCATGAAATGGACTCCCGTTTGGGAAGTCCGTCTTGCGCGAGATGCTATCCGCTCGGGGACGTTGGGGCGGATACTCGGCCGCTACGCGGTCCCGTGACACAAGGTCCGGTTAACCACGGTCGGCATGCGATGGCCCGACCATGGGCGGAACAACTATTCCGCAATGTCTAATGTGTCAACGTTGAGCCACGACGGGCCACGGCGAGACGGTGCCAGTACAGGGAAACGATGCAGGCAATTCCCGGCTGCGCTGTAAGAAGTGCCCGTTTTTTGGGGATTTTTCGCAGGTTCGCGCTGGTCTAGGCGAGACTAAGCGAGAACCATCGCAAACACAACGTTGAGCGGAGCGGCCGTGCAGCAGGCCTCGTGCACCGTACCGGGCGACATTCGCGCCACCATGGTGCGCCTGCTTGCTTATATGGGCGCCTTGGCCATCCTTGCCATCGCCGCGGCAAGCCTTTTTCGCCCGCCTGCGGGCGCGGCGGCGGTGCAGCCGGCGCCGCCGCCGCAATGGATCAAGGTCGAGCGCCCGCGCCCGGCCTTCGACATGCAGATGCCGGAGCTTGCGGCCGACGGCTTCAATTACGCCATCCTGCGGCGGAGCACCGACGGCGCGCGCAAGGATGTGCTGAGCTGGGGCGAAGCGGCCGGCGGCGGACCTTACGTCATGGTCGAAATCTATCGGCCGGGCACGGCAAGCGAGCGCTTCATCGACGCGCCGAGCGAGATCGCCGCGCGCATCGTCGGCTTTACGATCACCGACGACGTCAAGCCGGCCGGCGAGATCGACAGTAAATTCGGCGCCGTGGCGCTGGTCGATTTCGCCATTGCCGTGCCGGGAACTCACAACGGCCTGCAGCGCCGCTGCCTCGGCTTCGCGCGGCCGTTCGACGATCCGCCCATGCAGATCGCCGGCTGGTATTGCAGCGCCGGCGAACAACCCGTCGATCGCGCGGCGCTGGCTTGCGCGCTCGACCGGCTCACCGTCCTGTCCGCCGGCGGCGATGCCAAAGTCGCCGGCCTGTTCGCGCGCGCCGAGCTCAAGCGCAGCTTTTGCGGCGAGCGCAATCCCATCCTGGCGGCGACGCCGGAGCACGATGTGCCGGTGCCGATTCCGCGCCGCGTCAGGTTTACCGGCCGAACCAGGCCGCGCCCGCGATAGCTACTTCGGGCCTTTGACTGCCGTCAGGTAATCGACGATGTCCGGCACGGATTTCTCGTCGACCGGCGCTTTGTAGACGTTGCGCATCTTGGCGACTTCGGCTTCCCATGCGGCCCTCGGCATCGTCGGCTGGTTCATGATCATGCCGCCGGAATGACAGGCCAGGCAGTTGCCCTGCACCGCCGACAGCCCCGGACCGTCCGGTAGCTGGCGCGTGCTTTTCGGCAATGTCACGTCGACGGATTTCAGGGCGAACGCCGATTTCGCCTGCGTCGCCGGCGACGCCAAGGCCGCGCTGGCGACAAGCGCGAGCGACAGAATTATGCGCTTCATGTGCGGTCCCTCCGTTACGCTGCCGAAACCGGTGTCGATTCGATAACATTGCGCATGAACCCCGCCGGATTCCAGTTTGGCTGATCCGGCTGCACCTCGCCGCCGGTATTGGTGCAGCGGACCATCAGCGTGTAATCGCCTTTGGCCGCCGGCTTGAACTGCGTCTGCCACTGCCGGAAGCTATATTTGCCTTCGTCCTTGCCGAGATGGGCGGCGTGCCAGTTCTTGCCGCCATCGGACGAGAAGTCGACGCGCTTGACGCCGCTGGCGCCGCCGAAGGCGATGCCCCGTATCGGCGCCGGCTTACCGACTTTGATAGTCGCGCCCGCCTTGACGTTGGTGATGAAGGAGCGCGGGTTCAGCTTGTTGATCGGCACCATCGACACATTGGCCTGACCCGGCGTCATGTCGGCGTGCGGCGTGTCCGGAATGGTGTACGCCGTCTTCATCCAGAAGTTGGTATCCGGGCTATCGAGAACCTCGATGTCGTCGAGCATCTTGACCCAATAGGTCGCGTACCAGCCGGGTACGATGAGCCGCAGCGGGAAGCCGTTAAGCAACGGCAATTGCTGGCCGTTCATGGCGTAGGCGATCATCACCTCCCCGTCATTCGCATGGTCGACGGCAAGCGACTTCATGAAGTCGGGACCGTTCTGCACCACCGGTGTATCCATGCCGTTGAAGCGGACCTGCACGGCGCCGGATTTCACGCCCGCTTTGTCGAGGACAGCTTTAAGGCTCACGCCGGTCCAACGCGCGTTACCCATCGCGCCGTTGCCCCATTCGCCGCCGGCGACCCGCGGCTCGAACAATCCGCGCGAATTGCCGGAGCATTGATTCACCGCCGCGTATTCGGTCCGCGGCAGCGCCAGAATGTCCTTCAGCGTCAGCGACAACGGATGGCCGACGTGACCGTGGACGTTCAGCCGGAATTTGTCGACGTCGACGCTTGTGGGAATTACGGCCCAGTGCCAGCGCACGAAGAACTGATCGTTCGGGGTGAATACGCCTTTGTCATAGACCTCGAACGGCGTCTCCAACAGCGGCGGCCGCGTGCGCTGCAGGATCATCGCGCCCTTCTGCGGGAAGGCCGTTGTCACCGGCCGCTGGTCCGGGCCGCCCGGCAATGGCAGGCGGACGGTCTGCGCCCATGCCGGAGAAGCAAATGTCGCCAGCCCGGCGATTCCGGCTTGGCGCAGCAAATTACGTCGGCTCAAGGCCGAGGACACGGTGCCCATGGGACTCCTCCCGTCGGTTGGTCGCGCGTTTTTTATTTCTCGCGCTGCCTGAAACGACCTCCATCGAGGCCTTTCTCGGAAATAATGGAACACAAATTAACGGAGTCAAAGCATATTATTCTGCCGCAAGGTTGCGCTGCGCCGGTTCGGGCCGGAACAGGCTGCCGGGCCAGCGGGTTAGCAGAGCGCTGTCGCGGCGGGCAAATCCGGGCTACATTGCCGCGGTTCGACCCCGCCGGAACGCCAGGGCGGATAGCGAGGAGCCGATGTCTTCAGTGCGTGCTATTGCCGTCGTTGCCGCCGCAACCGCCATGATTTCGGCGTTGGCCGCCCCTGCCAGCGCTGCCGGCAGGAAGCAGCAGCCTGCCGTCGAACGCTCCGCCAGCGGCACGATCATCCAACCGACCACGACCATCATCCCCGATGGCAACGGCCATCGCACCATCATCATCATACCGCGGCACCGCTCCTATCTCGATACCGGAACCGAAGTTTCGGTGGGCGACCGCGACTACCGGGATTACATGCTGCCGCCGGGCGGCGATCCCGGCCGCCCAAACTGGTTCATGGGACCCGACGTGCAGGGCAATGGCGGCTATCCGCTGGCGCGACCTTTCTATATTCCGGGAATAAATCCGAACACGCCGTTTTGAGCAGGGCTTTGTTGGCGCGATGCCGGCGACGGGGTCGGGGACGATGAGCCTTGCGCTGCGGTGGCGGAATAAGCTGCGGCGCCGCTTCTACAGCCCTTTCAACAAAATCGTTCACCGCGGCGGCTATTTCGTGTGCCGTTATTTCGGCGCCGATTTTTTGGTGCGCTCGGTCAATGTCGGCGGGCTGGAGATTTCCGCCAAGATCGGCGAGTACCCGGAACTGCAAAATTTCGTGCGCGCCTGCAACGAGATCGAGCCGGATCTGTTCGTCGATATCGGCGCCAATCTCGGCCTTTATACCTGCATCGTGATGAAGAACCGGCTGGCGCCGCGCGCGATTGTTTTCGAGCCGGACCGCCGCAACCGCGTACACCTGCGCGCCAATCTCCTGATCAACGACCTGCTCGGCGCCGATATCCGGATCAACGAGGCGGCGCTCGGCGAGCGAGCGGGCATGTTGCGGCTGGTGCCGGGGCCGGAGCGCGACATCGGCCTGTCGCAGATCGTGGAAAATGCCGGCGCCGACGAAGGCTACGAGGTCGAGGTGGTGCGCTTCGACGATCTCGTCGCGCTGTCGGGCCAAAAGCTCGCGATCAAGATCGACATCGAGCGTTACGAGCGCAAGGCGCTTGCCGGCATGGCGCGCACGCTGCGCGATAATCGCGGCGTCGTGCAGATCGAGGCGCTCGAAGCGCGCGACGAGACGATCGGATTGATGGCGGCGGCCGGCTATCGACTGGCGCAGGAGTTCGGGCCGAATTTGGTGTTTCGCAAACCGTAATTTTACGCCGAGATTTGCTCCAGCTCGCCGACCACCGCCTCGCCCATTTCCGATGTCGAGACGACTTTCGTTCCCTCGGACTTGATGTCGGCGGTGCGCAGGCCCTTGGCCAGTGCGGCGGCGATTGCGGCATCGAGCCGGTCGGCCTGTTTGGCCATATCGAACGAATAACGCAGCGCCATGCCGAACGAGGCGAGCATGGCGATCGGGTTCGCCATGCCCTTGCCGGCGATATCGGGCGCCGAGCCGTGCACCGGCTCGTACATCGCCTTGCGCCGCTTGGTCTTAGCGTCGGCCTCGCCGAGCGATGCCGACGGCAGCATGCCGAGCGAGCCGGTGAGCATCGCCGCGATGTCGGACAGCATGTCGCCGAACAGATTGTCGGTGACGATGACGTCGAACTGCTTCGGCCAGCGCACCAGCTGCATGCCGCCGGAATCGGCCAGCATATGTTCGAGCTGCACGTCTTTGTATTGGCGGGCGTGCACGGCTTCGACCACTTCGTGCCACAGCACGCCGGTCTTCATGACGTTGCGCTTTTCCATCGAGGTGACTTTGTTGCGGCGGGCCCGCGCCAGCTCGAAAGCGACGCGGGCGATGCGTTCGATCTCGTAGCTGTCGTAGACCTGGGTATCGATCGCGCGCTTCTGGCCGTTGCCGAGATCGGTGATGGTCTTGGGCTCGCCGAAATAGACGCCGCCGGTGAGTTCACGCAGGATGACGATATCGAGGCCGTCGACCGCTTCGCGCTTGAGGCTCGACGCGTCGGCAAGCGCCGGATAGACGATGGCGGGGCGGATATTGGCAAACAGCCCGAGGTCCTTGCGCAGCCGCAGGAGGCCCGCTTCCGGCCGCACCTCGAACGGCACCTTGTCCCATTTCGGCCCGCCGACCGCACCGAAGATCACGGCGTCGGCGGCGTGCGCTTTCGCCATGGTAGCGTCGGTGATCGCGACCTTGTGCGCGTCGTAGCAGGCGCCGCCGACGAGGCCTTCCTCGATCTGGAAATCGGCGATGCCCTTCTTGGCGTAGAAGCCGAGAAGCCGTTTCACCTCGGCCATCACTTCCGGGCCGATGCCGTCGCCGGCGAGAAGGAGGAGATTGTAGGTGGGCATGAAGGACGCCTCGTGAAAATGAGGCGCCGATTGCTAAAGGGCCGCGTCCGGCTTGGCAAGCCGCAGTAGGGCCCCTCATTTAGTGCGCCGAATTCCTTACAGCCCGCTGAACCAGTTGTAGCCCTGGTTCTCCCAATAGCCGCCGGCGTCGTTGTTCTGCACCCACATGGCGGTGACGTATTTCGGATTCTTGAAGCCGAGCTTGGTCGGGATGCGGATCTTGATCGGGAAGCCGTAGGCCTGCGGCAAGGTCTTGTGATCGAATTTAAGGGTGAGTTGCGTCTGCGGATGCAGTGCACTCGGCATGTCGATGGTGTTGGAATAGCCTTCGGCGCACTGGAACCAGACATATTTGGCTTTGGTGTCGGCGCCGATCAGCTTGAGAAAATCGGACAACCGCACGCCCTGCCAGGAACCGATCGCGCTCCAGCCTTCGACGCAAACCAGCCGCGTAATTTGCGAAACCTCCGGCAGCTTGTTGAGCTCGGCGAGCGTCCACGCTGTCTTGTTGTCGACCAGGCCGCCGATTTCGAGCTTGTAATTGTTGCCGTCTATATCGGGCGCCTCGTCCTCGGCATAATAGGCGTTGAACGGGAACGGCCGGGTGATCTCGCTCTCCGAGAACGTCGGCGCCAATGTCGTCTCGCTGAACAGGCGCGCCTGGACCCAGTCGTTGAAATTCGAAATGACCCGCAGCGCGTTTTCAGAGGTCGGCCCGTCGACGATGTCGCAGCCGGTCAGCATCGCCAGCGCGCCGAGGCTGGTGGCGCCGCGCAGGAACAGCCGCCGCGACGGCGCCGGCAACAGCTTAGCCGCGTCCTTGATCAGGAGCTGCGGATCGACACCTTTTAACGGCTGGCTCGGGCGAGACATCGCGTTCTCCCTTCAACGGCCGACGATCATGGCGCGCAGGCTTTTCGGCACGATCAACGACAGCATCACGTGCACGGACAAAAAGCCGACGATCGAGGCCATGGCGAAGAAATGCACGTAGCGCGCGCTATTGTAGCCGCCGAACAACGCCGTGAGCCATTTCAACTGCACCGGCTTCCAGATCGACAGGCCGGACAGCACGACGACGATGCCGGCCAGGATGACGCCGAGATAGAGCAGCCGCTGCACCGCGTTGTAGACCCCAAGGTCGTCATGGGCGAGCCGGCCGCGCAAGGCTGCGGCGAGATCGCTCATCACTTCGCGCCGGCGGATCGGCAACAGCTTGCGGCGGAAGCGCCCGGTCGCGAGGCCGAGCACGACATAAACGATGCCGTTGACGACCAGGAGCCACATGGCGGCGAAATGCCACAACAGCGCGCCGGCCAGCCATTCGCCGAGCGCAAGGTGACTGGGAAAGTAGATGAAGCGAAACAACGGCGAGGCGTCGTAGATTTGCCAGCCCGAGCCGATCATCGTCAGCACGGCGAGCGCGTTGACCCAATGCGTTACGCGCACCCACAGCGGATGGATCGGCGGTGCCGCCGTCGTATCGGGCAACGCGGGCGAGTTGCTGGCGAGTTCGACCGTCATGGCGGAGACTTTTAGCAAAATGGCGGCGCACGCGCGCCTCACATTCGTGTCAGTAAATCCTCTCCCCGCGCCGCGGGGAGAGATAGAACCTGCATTGTTACGGCATCAGTACGGCGTCGATGACGTGGATAACCCCGTTCGACTGCAAAACATCCGCAATCGTGACATCGGCGACATCGCCCTTGGCGTCGGTGACGGTGAGCTTGCCGGGGCTGGGTTCCTTAACCGTAAGGTCCTCGCCTTCGACGGTCTTCAGGTGGGCTTCGCCCTCGCCCGTCTTGACGGCCTTCATCAGCTTGACGGCGGTCATGCGGCCGGGGACGACGTGATAGGTCAGCACCTTGACGAGCGTCGCCTTGCTCTCGGGCTTAAGCAGGTTGTCGACGGTGCCCGCCGGCAGCTTGGCGAAAGCGGCATTGGTCGGCGCAAACACCGTAAACGGGCCGGGACCTTCCAGCGTTTGCACCAGACCGGCGGCCTTCACCGCGGCAACGAGCGTGGTGTGGTCCTTCGAATTCACTGCGTTCTGGATGATGTTTTTCGACGGATACATTGGCGCGCCGCCGACGGTGACGGTCTTCTCCGACATCTGCGCGAGCACGGGCGCCGGCGTGGCCGCGGCGGCTACGGCAAGAGCGGCCGCGGTGGCAAACAAAACGATACGCTTGGACATGAGAGTCTCCATTTTTCATTGCGGTTGCGGCGGCGGACCGCCGGCGACGCGGGGTCGGATTGCGCCGTCACGTACAGTTACGGGGCGTTTCGGGACGGGTTTCAGCCGCATTGTCACGGCTGCGTGAACTGAGCTAAGAAGCGCGCGATGTGCCGGGATGTCGCTGCAGAATTTCCGATTTAGAGGTGTTGCAAAATGCCGAAGAATAGCCCGGGCAATTTTTTTGAGGATTTTCGCGTCGGCCAGGTGATCCGGCACGCCACGCCGCGCACGGTGACGACCGGCGACGCAGCGCTCTATACCGGCTTGTTCGGCGCGCGCTTTGCGGTGCAATCCTCCGATGCCTTCGCCAAGGCGATCGGCTATCCGCGTTCGCCGATCGACGATCTGCTCGTCTTTCACATCGTGTTCGGCAAGACCGTGCCGGACGTTTCGCTCAATGCGGTCGCCAATCTCGGTTACGCCAATTGCTGCTTCCGCAGCCCGGTTTATCCGGGCGATACGCTTTCCGCGCAATCCGAGGTGATCGGGCTGAAAGAAAATTCGAGCCGCAAGACCGGCATCGTCTATGTCCGCACCACCGGCTACAATCAGGAGCAAAAGCCGGTGCTCGAATATGTGCGCTGGGTGATGGTGCGCAAACGCGACGAGGCCGCGCCGGCGCCCGGCGACCACGTGCCGCGGCTGCCGACCGCGCTCGATCCGAAAGTCCTGGGCGAGGCCTGTCCCACGATCGACGTTGCCGCCTACGATCTCGAGCTTGCCGGCGCGAGCTTTAAGTTCGGCGACTACGAGGTCGGCGAAAAGATCGACCATGTCGACGGCATCACCGTCGAGGAAGCCGAGCACATGACGGCGACGCGGCTCTATCAGAACACCGCGCGCATCCACTTCGATCTGTTCGCCGCCAAGCAGGGCCGCTTCGGCCGCAGGCTGATCTACGGCGGCCACGTCATTTCGCTCGCTCGCGCGCTGTCCTTCAACGGTCTCGCCAATGCTTTCCACGTTGCCGCCATCAACGGCGGCCGCCACGTGGCGCCGCTATTTGCCGGCGGCACCGTCTATGCCTGGTCGGAAGTCTTAGCCAAATCCGAGTTGCCCGGCCGCACCGACGTCGGAGGCTTGCGGCTGCGCACGGTGGCGACAAGCGACAAGCCCTGCGCCGATTTCCCGCTCAAGGCCGGCGAGGATTACGACCCGGCTATTCTGCTCGATCTCGATTATTGGGTGCTGATGCCGCGCTGAGCGCGTAAATGCTCGACCAGTTGCCGCGCATAGGTCGGCAATTCGGCGCGGCTCTTCACGCAGATGGTTAGGTCGCGCACCGCCCAGGCGTCGGACAGCGCAACCGCCTTGATCGCCATGGTCTTCGACACCCGCCGCGCGGTGGTTTCCGGCACGATGCCGACGCCGACTTTGCATTCGACGAGGCGGCACACTGCGTCGAACGAGCGCAATTGCACGCGCAGCCGCAGCGGGCGGCCGACGCGCAGCGCCTTGGCGGCGAGGAAGCGCTGGATGGCGCTGGCGCGGTCTAGCCCGACGAAATCCTGGTCGAGCACCTCCTCGAACGCGATCTTGGCGCGCTTGGCAAGCGGGTGATCTTGCGCCACTACGAGCACGAAGCGGTCGCTGCGGAACGGAAAAGTTTCGAGCGCGCCGGCGTCCACCGTGCCGGCGACGACGCCGAGATCGGCGACGCCTTCGGCGATCAGCCCGACGATCTCATCGCTCAGCCGCTCTTCCAGATCGATGCTGATGTTCGGATGCGCGGCGAGGAACGACGACAAGGCTTCGGGCAAGAATTCGGTCAAGGCATTGGTGTTCGATAAGACGCGGATCTGCCCCGCCATTCCGCCGCCATAGGCGCCAAGGTCCTCGTGCAGACGTTCCGTCTGGCGCAGGATGGCGCGGGCATGTTGCAACAGCGTGCGGCCGGCTTGCGTCGGCGTCACGCCCTGGCGGCCGCGCGTCAGCAGCGGGACGCCGAGCACGTTCTCCATATTGCGGATACGGGTCGACGCCGCGGCCAGCGCAAGATGCGCGCGCTCGGCGCCGTGCGTGATGCTGCCGGCCTCGACGACATGGCGAAACAGGCTGAGATCGGCGAGGTCGAAACGCATGGTGAAGGGCGCTACCTTCGGATTTGACGAAGTCAGGCTTAGGATGTTGCCCATTGTGACTACATAATTCAACGCTATTCTTTCGCGTGTTGCGAAGTAGCGGCGGTGCACGGTGTCGGGGATTTATACAGTGTTGCATTGCGGCAGGGCTGCGGATTGGATAGGAACGGTTGCAAACTGGGCCCGCGCTTTAGCGTTCAACGAATCTGGATGATGCCGATGGCCGACACACGCCCGCTCGAAGGACGGCCCCCTGCCGAGCGGCCGCTGTCGCCGCATTTGCAGATCTACCGGCCGATGCTGACGATGATGATGTCGATCGCGCATCGCATCACCGGCTTCGGCCTCTATTTCGGGACGCTGCTGTTGGCGTGGTGGTTCATCGCCGCCGCGAGCCCCAATGGCTATGCGCGATTCCAATGGTTCGCCGGGTCCTGGATCGGCCGGCTCATCCTGTTCGGCTACAGCTGGGCGCTCATTCATCACATGCTCGGCGGTGTTCGCCATCTGATTTGGGATACCGGCCGCGGCTTGGGGCCGAGCGAGCGCGAGTGGCTCGCGACCGCCAACCTGATCGGCTCGATCGCGATCACGCTGCTGTTGTGGGTCTTCGTTTTGCTCACCATGGGAGGCTCCTGATGAGCGCGCCGAAACACATTCGCACCCCGCTGGCGCGCGTGCTCGGCCGTGGCGCCGCCCGCTCCGGCACCGAGCATTTCTGGCACCAACGGCTCACCGCGGTGGCCAATATCCCGCTCACCATCGTGGCGGTGATCGTTCTGATCACGCTGCTTGGCCGCAATCAGGCTGCGGTGGCGCAGATTTTGGGTTCGCCCGCCGTTGCCATCATCATGCTGCTGTTCGTCCTTTCCATCACCACCCATATGCGGATCGGCATGGCCGTCATCATCGAGGACTACGTGCATGACGAATCGGCCAAGCTTACTTTGCTGATGGCGAACACCTTCTTCACCATCGCCGTCGGGCTTGCCGCGGTCTTCGGCATCCTCAAACTTTCGTTCGGATTGTGAGCATGGCAGAGAACGGGGCAAACGGCGGAAAAAACGGCGGCGCCGCTCCCGTCAACAACGGCCGCGCCTATCCGATCGAAGACCATGCCTATGACGTCGTCGTCATCGGCGCCGGCGGCGCCGGCTTGCGCGCCGTAGTCGGCTGCAGCGAAGCCGGCCTGCGCACCGCCTGCATCACCAAGGTGTTTCCGACGCGCTCGCACACCGTGGCGGCGCAGGGCGGCATCGCCGCCGCACTCGGCAATATGGGCGAGGACGATTGGCGCTGGCACATGTACGACACCGTCAAGGGCTCCGACTGGCTCGGCGACCAGGACGCCATCGAATATATGTGCCGGAGCGCGCCGGAAGCGGTCTATGAATTGGAGCATTGGGGACTACCGTTCTCGCGGCGCGAGGACGGCAAGATCTACCAGCGGCCGTTCGGCGGCATGACCACCCATTACGGCAAGGGCACCGCGCAACGCACCTGCGCCGCGGCCGACCGCACCGGCCACGCCATGCTGCACACCATGTACGGTCAGGCACTGCGCCACCAGACAGAATTCTTCATCGAATATTTCGCCATCGATCTGATCATGGATGAGGACGGCCGCTGCCGCGGCGTCGTCGCCATCAATCTTGACGACGGCTCGATCCATCGCTTTTCCGCGCAGATGACCATCCTCGCCACCGGCGGCTATGGCCGCATCTACGCCTCCTGCACCGGCGCACACACCCAAACCGGCGACGGCAACGCCATGGTGCTGCGCGCCGGCCTGCCGCTCCAAGACATGGAATTCGTGCAGTTCCATCCGACCGGCGTTTATGGCGCCGGCGTGCTCATCACCGAAGGCGCGCGTGGCGAAGGCGCCTATCTCGTCAACGCCTCAGGCGAGCGCTTCATGGAGCGCTACGCGCCCTCGGCCAAAGACCTCGCTTCGCGCGACGTGGTATCGCGGGCGATGACCGTCGAAATCCGCGAAGGCCGCGGCGTCGGGCCGAAGCAGGATCACATCTTCCTGCATCTCGACCATCTCGACCCGGCCATTCTCGCCGAGCGATTGCCCGGCATCACCGAATCCGCGCGCATTTTCGCCGGCGTCGACTTGACCCGCGAGCCGGTACCGATCGTGCCGACGGCGCATTACAATATGGGCGGCATCGCCTCGAATTATCACGGCGAAGTTCTGATCAAGAAAGACGGCAATCCCGACCACGTCGTGCCCGGCATGATGGCGCTCGGCGAGGCGGCCTGCGTCTCAGTGCATGGCGCCAACCGGCTCGGCTCGAACTCGCTGATCGATCTTGTCGTGTTCGGCCGCGCCGCGGCGTTGCGCTGCGCGGAGCTCCTCACGCCGAACGACAAGCAGCCGGAACTGCCGAAGGACAGCGCCGAGCGTTCGCTGTCGCGGCTCGACAAATTCCGCAACGCCTCCGGCGGCACGCCGACCGCGCAGCTGCGCGCCAAGATGCAGCACGTGATGCAGAACAATTGCGCGGTGTTCCGCACCGGCGAGGTGCTGCAGGAAGGCTTGAAGCTGATCCACGAAGTGTTTGACGGCATCGGCGACGTGCGCGTGTCCGACCGCTCGCTGATCTGGAATTCCGACCTGATCGAAACGCTGGAATGCGCCAACCTGGTCGAGCAGGCGGTGGTCACCATGGATTCGGCGGTCAATCGCACCGAAAGCCGCGGCGCCCACGCGCGCGAAGATTTCCCCGACCGCGACGACAAGAACTGGATGAAGCACACGCTGTCGTGGCTCGACCCGGCCACCGGCAAGGTCACCATCGATTATCGGCCGGTGCACACCTACACGCTCACCAACGACGTGTCCTATATCGAGCCGAAAAAACGGGTCTATTGAGGTTCCGATGGTCCAATTCACGCTGCCGAAAAATTCCAAGGTCGAGCAAGGCAAGGCCTGGCCCCATCCGGCCAAGACCGAAGCCGAGCGCGAATACCGCATCTACCGCTGGAACCCGGATGACGGCCGCAATCCGCGCATCGATACCTATTACGTCGACACCAAGGACTGCGGCCCGATGGTGCTCGACGCGCTGATCTGGCTGAAAACCAATGTCGACGCCACGCTCACGTTCCGCCGCTCCTGCCGCGAAGGAATTTGCGGCTCCTGCGCCATGAATATCGACGGCACCAATACGCTCGCCTGCACCAAGGCGATGGACGAGGTCTCGGGCGCCGTGCGCATTTATCCGCTGCCGCATATGGCGGTGGTGAAGGACCTCGTTCCCGATCTCACCAATTTCTATGCCCAGCACGCCTCGATCCAGCCGTGGCTGCAAACCGTGTCGCCGGAGCCGCGCACCGAATGGAAGCAGAGCCACGAGGACCGGCAAAAGCTCGACGGGCTCTACGAGTGCATTTTGTGCGCCTGCTGCTCGACCGCCTGCCCGAGCTATTGGTGGAATTCCGATCGCTATCTCGGTCCCGCCGCCTTGCTGCAGGCGCAGCGCTGGCTCGTCGACTCGCGCGACGAGGCGACCGGCGAGCGGCTCGACAATCTGGAAGATCCGTTCCGGCTCTACCGCTGCCACACCATCATGAATTGCGCCAAGGCCTGCCCCAAGCACCTCAATCCGGCCAAAGCCATCGCCGAGATCAAGCGCGCGCTGGTCGAGCGGCAGGTGTAGCTGTCATATCTCTATCTCGTCATGCGCGGGCTCGACCCGCGCATCCATGCCGCGGTGACGCTCCATGGATTGCCGGGTCAAGCCCGGCAACGACGAAAGTTAAAGCTTCATCTTCCTCTTCCGCTGCCCGAGTGTGCGCAGCCGTAGCGCGTTGAGCCGGATGAACCCTTCGGCATCGCGCTGATCGTAAGCTGTCTTGCCGTCCTCGAACGTCACCAGGTCCTGATCGTACAGCGAATATTGGCTGATCCGGCCGACTACCCCGACATTGCCTTTGTAGAGCTTCAACCGCACCCGGCCGGTGACGAATTGCTGGCTCTTGTCGATCGCCGCTTGCAGCATGTCGCGCTCCGGCGCGAACCAGAAGCCGTTGTAGATCAGTTCGGCATATTTCGGCATCAGCTCGTCTTTCAGATGGGCCGCGCCGCGGTCGAGCGTGATCGATTCGATGCCGCGATGCGCGGCAAGGAGAATGGCGCCGCCCGGCGTCTCATACATGCCGCGCGACTTCATGCCGACGAAACGGTTCTCGACCAGATCGAGCCGGCCGATGCCATGTTTCTTGCCGAGCGCGTTGAGCTGGGTGAGCAATTGCGCCGGCGACAGCTTCTTGCCGTCGACCGCGACCGCATCGCCGCGCTCGAAATCCACCGTGACATATTCCGGCTTGTCCGGCGCGATCGAGGGATCGTCGGTGCGCGAATAGACGTAATCCGGCACTTCGCCCGAAGGGTCTTCGAGCACTTTGCCTTCGGACGAGGTGTGCAGCAAATTGGCATCGGTCGAGAACGGCGCCTCGCCGCGCTTGTCTTTGGCGATCGGGATTTGGTTCCGCTCGGCGAAAGCAAGCAGCGCCTCGCGCGATTTAAACTCCCATTCGCGCCACGGCGCGATGACTTTCACGTCGGGCTTCAGTGCGTAATAAGCGAGCTCGAAGCGCACCTGGTCGTTGCCCTTGCCGGTCGCGCCATGCGCGACGGCGTCGGCGCCGACCTTTTCGGCGATCTCGATCTGCTTCTTGGCGATGAGCGGCCGCGCGATCGAAGTGCCGAGCAGATATTGGCCCTCGTAGAGCGCATTGGCGCGGAACATCGGAAACACGTAATCGCGGACGAATTCCTCGCGCAAATCCTCGATGAAAATGTTCTGTGGCTTGATGCCGAGCGTCAGCGCCTTGGCGCGGGCCGGCTCCAGCTCCTCGCCTTGGCCGAGATCGGCCGTGAAGGTAACGACCTCGCAGCCATAGGTCGTTTGCAGCCATTTGAGAATGATCGACGTATCGAGCCCGCCGGAATAGGCCAGCACGACTTTCTTTATGTCTTTCTTGCCGCCAGCGGGCATCGTGGAAACCTTCAGCATATGGCGGCGTCGGCCGCCCGAAATGCGCGCGGACTATAGGGGCGCGCCCAGCCGACGCAAGCGCCGCGAAATGCTCAGGAACTCTTCCCGCTTCGGCTCGTCAGCCGCCGCACCAGCGCCGCCAGCGCGTCGCCGGCTTCCTCAAGCCGGCGCTCGGCCGCCGCTTCGTCGATGCGGGTCGCGGGCCAGCGATAGATCAGTCCGTGCACGAGCCAGATCAGGAGATACATGAACACGCCGGCGAACGCGACATCGGAGAAAAAATGGGCGCCCGCGGCGACGCGCAGCACGCCGACGCCGACGCCAAAGGCGAGCGCCGCGGCATAGGCCAGCGGCTGCAATTCCGGGGCCGCCAGCGCGGCGGGCGCCAGCGTCCAGAACGCGCCGGACGGTTCGCCGGCGACGAACGAGCAATTACCCGGACACTCGCCGCGCGGGTCCCACCACGGCATGAAGCGATAATCGCCGCCGAACTGGTGCACGTCGATGGGACGCGGCCGGCCCCAATGGTCCTTGAGGATGACGTTGGTGAGTAGGCCGGGGCCGAGCGCCAGCGTCGCGATGAGAAACAGCGCCGCGCGCGCTTCGATCAGCATGCGCCGCTGCGGCCAGATCAGCTTGCCGATAACGGCGAGGAAGGCCGGCAGCACCAGCAGAGTGACGATCAGGCGGGCCGCTTCGCGCGCGTGCTGCACCCACATTTGCGCATTGACGTCGAACATGTGGATTTTGGCATTGAAGCTTACGGCGGCAAGGTCGCGATCGAGCTGCGGATCGACCGCACATATGACGCCGACCGCAAAACCAATGCTGAGCGCGATGGTGAGCCCGGTCCGATTCATGCGATCAGGTCCGCGCCCAGCCTATTTCCACGCACCGGCGTTACGGCCGGCAAACAGCCAATAGACCAGGCCGCCGGCAATACCGGCTGCGGCAAACACCTCGCGTTGGCGCGCGATGTCGATATCTGCCGTCGCGTGATAGCCGGCAAAATCAAGCCCGTAAGCCATCGCCAAAGCCAGCGCACCGCCGATCACGCCATAGACGACGATCGACCGTAAGGCAAAGCCTTCGGTGATGACGATCGCAAGCAGCACCGGCAGAAAGCCGACGACAAAGATGATGAACGCTCCCAGTCCGACGACAGTCCACATCGCCGCCGACTGCGCTTGCGGCGATTGCATGCCGAACGACGCAAATAGATCGTTCCATTGCGGAGTCAATGTTCCGAGCGCCAGAACGAGCGAGGCTGCGATGCAGGCCCAGACATAGCCGACGAACATCATCACGATGCGGAAAAGAGCGGTCATGTCTCGCAATCGTCCGGCTTGAGACTTAGTCGGTCATCGCCATGGCGCGCAGCGCCAGGCGTTCGCGAGCCGACAGCTTTTCCGTCGCGCTTTTGAGCTGGCCGCAGGCGGCGAGAATGTCGCGGCCGCGCGGCGTGCGCACCGGCGAGGAATAGCCGGCGGCAAAGACGATTTCGGAGAATTTCTCGATCTGCTCCCAGTCCGAGCATTCGTATTTGGTGCCCGGCCAGGGATTGAACGGGATGAGATTGATCTTGGCCGGAATGCCCTTGAGCAGACGCACCAGCGCCTTGGCGTCGACCAGCGAATCGTTGACGCCCTTGAGCATGACATATTCGAAGGTGATACGCCGCGCGTTGGACGCGCCGGGATAATTGCGGCAGGCATCGAGCAATTTACGCAACGGATATTTGCGATTGAGCGGCACCAATTGGTCGCGCAGCTCGTCGGTGACGGCGTGCAGCGAGATCGCCAGCATGGAGCCGATCTCGGCGCCGGCGCGCACGATGTTGGGCACGACGCCTGACGTCGACAGCGTGATGCGGCGTTTGGATATGCTCAAGCCGTCGCCGTCGGCGACGACGTTGAGGCCGTCGCGCACGGCTTCGAAATTATAGAGCGGCTCGCCCATTCCCATCACGACGATGTTGGAGACGAGGCGCTTCTCCGGCTCACCGCCCGCTTCCTTTATCCCTCCCCCGCTTGCGGGGGAGGATAGGGTGGGGGTCCAGTCATTAAGCCGGTCGCGCGCCAGAACCACCTGGGCGGCGATCTCGCCCGCCGTCAGATTACGCACCAGACGCTGCGTGCCGGTGTGGCAGAACGTGCAATTGAGCGTGCACCCGACCTGGCTCGAAATGCACAAGGTGCCGCGGTCGGCCTCCGGAATGTAGACGCATTCGACTTCATGCGGGGCGCCGCCGAACTCGCCGGGCAGCCGCAACAGCCACTTGCGCGTGCCGTCGACGGAAATCTGCTCGGCGGCGGTTTCGGGCCGCGTCAAAGTGAAGCGCTGCGCCAAGGCGGCACGCAAATCCTTCGACAGGCTCGTCATCGCCTCGAAATCCTGCACGCCGCGCACATAGAGCCAGTGCCAGATTTGCTGCACGCGCATGCGGCGCTGCCGCTCCGGCACGCCGGTTTCGCCGAGCGCCTCGGCCAGCGCCGCGCGCGACATGCCGACCAGCGACGGTTGCGCCGGCGCGGCATAGGCCTCGAGCGGCCGCTTCTCGATAAACGGGGCTGCGTCGGCGCGTTCGGTGTCAATCGCTGCAAACGAATTCATCGTCTATCCGGGGTCGAAAGGGGCGACGAAAGCGCGCTTGGCGTATAGATGGGGCTGGGGAAGCGTCTTTAACAGCACCAAGCTTCGGGACGGGAAAGCGTCTACTTGCATTCCTGTGCGATGCGGTCGAGCGCCTGCGACGCGCCCTTGAGATCGTAGGTATCCGTCGTCTGCGTGCCCTTCGCCGATTCGCCCTTGACGATCGCGGTTTCGCCGCCGCGCATGGCGTCGACCATTTGCGCTTCCTCGGCGGCATTCTTGATCCAAGCGCCATCCAGCTGGGTATAGAGCGCAAACGTGGTCGAGCCGACTTGGGCGCTCGCCTCGGAGCCCGGCTTGAACGGATAGCCGATAATGACCGAAACCTCGTTGGTCACCTTGTCCGCCGGCCGGGTGGCGATGAACATGTAGATCGGATTGCGCGGCCGGTTCGGCGGATTGGTCACTGCGGACACCGGCTTGGAAATGGCAAAGCAGATCTTTTTGCCCCCAGGCGACGCCGTATAGGCGCCCCAGCCGGCGTATTGGCCGAGCAGCTTCGGCTGAGTCCCGGCCTCGCGCTTTTCGGGCGAAGCAACAGGCTTCGCCGCGGCAGGCTTCGGCGCCGGTTTGGCCGTCGGCTTAGATGCCGCCGGCTTGATTGCCGGCTTGATTGCCGGCCTGGGCTTGGGTTTAGGTTTCGCCGCGGCCGCAGGTACGGCAGATGCCGGAGCGGCCGGCTGCTGGGCGAACGCCGGAACGGCGAATGCCGCCGCAACGAACAGCACAACGATAAGCTGCCAGCGTCGATACCTGCGCATACGGCCTCGCGGATTGGGGCCCCCGCCCTGATTACCAAACTTGTTGATTCTAATCCAATTCGACCGAATACGGAATGAGATAGCAAGGTCATAAGGGCGTTATCGCACCCCGACCCGGCCCGGCGGGTGCTGTCCCGGCGGTCGCAGCCTGATATGAAGCGCGCATGAAAGCCGTCCTCTGCACGCATTTTTGCACGCCGGATCAACTCGAACTTGTCGAAATCGACGAGCCGCAAGCCGGCCCCGGCGAGGCCGTCGTGCGGGTCAAAGCGGCGGCGCTCAATTTCTTCGATACGCTGATCATCGCCGGCAAATATCAGCACAAGCCGCCGTTTCCGTTCTCACCGGCGGCGGAGTTCGCCGGCGTGGTCGAAAGCATCGGCGCCGGCGTGACCGGCATCGCTACGGGCGACCGCGTCATGGGCAATATCGGCTGGGGCGCCGCGCGCGAAGCGGTGGCCGTACCCGCGCACCTACTCGTCAAGGTCCCGGACATGCTCGATTTCGACCACGCCGCCGGCCTGACCGTCACCTACGGCACGACACTTTACGCGCTGCGCGAGCGCGCCGCGCTCAAATCCGGCGAGACGCTGGTCGTGCTCGGCGCCTCCGGCGGCACCGGCCTCGCAGCGATCGAGATCGGCAAGATCATGGGGGCGCGCGTCATCGGCTGCGCATCGTCGGACGACAAGCTCGCTTTCGCCCGCGACCACGGCGCCGACGCGACGGTGAACTACACCGGCGAGGATTTGCGCGGCGCGCTCAAAAAGCTCGGCGGCCAGCACGGCATCGACGTGGTCTACGATCCGGTCGGCGGGCCTTATGCGGAGCCCGCCGTGCGCGCGCTCGCCTGGGAGGGCCGCTATCTCGTGGTCGGCTTCGCCGCCGGCGAAGTCCCGAAGCTGCCGCTCAATCTAGTGCTGTTGAAAAGCTGCGATATCCGCGGCGTGCTGTGGGGCACCTGGGTCGGGCGCGAGCCCGAGGCGCAGCGCGCCTTGATGCAACAGATCGTCGAGTGGTGCGCGCAAGGCAGGCTCAGCGCGCATGTGCATGCAGTCTACCCTTTGGCGGAGATCGCGGCCGCGCTCAAGGCAATCGCCGACCGCAAAGCGATGGGAAAAATCGTGCTACGGCCATGACGCCCGTTACGTGCGCAACCGCGCCAGCATGCCCTGCGCCGCCTGCCGGTGCTCCGGCTTGATATGCGAGGCGACGAGCTTGAAAGCCGCAGCCATCACCGCGGCATCGTCGGCGTAACCGATTACCGGAATGGAATCGGGGATCAGATCGTCCGGCACCACGAAATAGACGATGGCGCCGACCAGAACGATTTTGACGTAGAGCGGCGTTTGCCGGTCGAAGGCGCAGTAATAGCCGGTGAGCGCGTCTTGCAGAAACGGGATGCTGGCCGCCTCGCGCTTGAGCTTGCGCCAGAAATCACGCCGCAAACCCGCGTCGTCGGCGGTTATGCGGCGGCTGAGCGCGGCAAAATCCTGCCAAGAAAAGCTCGGCCAGGTGGCGGCTTGCTGCCAGAAACTCATCGGCCCCTCCGGCGGACGATCGATAACCGCTGCAAAGATGGCTGCGAAAGAGGGCAGCCGCAAGGCGGCCTGCAAACCGCCGGTCTGTCCCAGTGCGGGCGACTTAGCCCGCCAACTTGTCCATCGCCTCGGCGAGCTTGATGTCGCGCTCGGTCAAACCGCCGGCGTCGTGGGTCGATAATGTGACGTCGACGGTCTTGTAGACGTTGAACCATTCCGGATGGTGGTCGAGCTTCTCCGCCACCAAAGCCGCGCGGGTCATAAATCCGAAGGCCGCGTTGAAATCGACAAAGACGAATTTCTTGGTGATGGCGTCGCGCCCGGGCGCTTCATTCCAGCCTTTGAGCCGCTGCAGCGCGGTCTTGCGCGCTTCGCCGGCGAGCTTTTGACTCATGTCGATGCTCCTGTGCGGGCGAACCCGCTATCGCAACTATGCGCCGAGATCATTAGATAGCCAACCAACGTTCAACGCCTGGGAATCCCGGAGGTTGCCATGGGCTGGTCTGTGAACATCGGGTCCGTCGCCGGCACGGCGATCCGCATCCATGTGACTTTCCTGTTGTTTCTCGCCTGGATCTTCGGCGTCAGCTACATAGCGGGAGGCCCGCAGGAAGCCTGGAGCGGGCTCGAATTCCTGCTGCTGCTGTTCCTGTGCGTGCTGCTGCACGAGTTCGGGCATATTTTCACCGCACGCGCCTTCGGCGTCTCGACGCCCGACGTCATCCTGCTGCCGATCGGCGGCGTATCGCGGCTCGAGCGCATTCCGGAACAGCCGAGCGAGGAATTTCTCATTGCCATTGCCGGGCCGGCGGTCAACGTCGTCATCGCCGCGCTGTTGGTGGTGGTCGGCGGCGCCAGTCTCCAACTCGACCGTTTGGTCGCGCTCGACAGTGCAAGCACGAGCATGCTTGATCGGCTTGCGGCGGTGAACGTTTTCCTTGCGGTGTTCAACCTGATCCCGGCGTTTCCGATGGACGGCGGACGGGTGTTGCGCGCCTTGCTGGCGAGCCGCTTCGGCTATGTCCGCGCTACCGAAATCGCGGCGGCAATCGGCCAATGGGTCGCGTTCCTGCTCGGCTTCCTCGGCCTGTTCGGCAACCCGCTTCTGATCTTCATCGCCATTTTCGTCTATCTGGCCGCCTCATCGGAAGCGCATCTGGTGGCGATCCGCGCCATGTCTCAGGGCGTGCCGGTGACCGCGGCGATGATGACGCAATTTGCGACGCTGACGCCCGACGAGCATGTCGATGCCGCCGTGGAGGTATTGCTGCGCACCAGCCAGGGCGAACTCCCGGTGGTCGACGGCGCCAAGCGGCCGGTCGGCGTGCTGGCGCGCAACGACCTCATCCGCGCGCTCAAGGAGCGCGGCCCCGACGCCAAGGTCGCCGACGCCATGACGGCGCAAATCCCGACGCTCGGCCATCGCCATTGTCTCGACGAGGCGTTCCGCCTGTTGCAGGAAAAATCCGTACCTGCCGTTGCGATCGTCGACGCCACCGGCCGACTGATCGGGCTGGTGACCTCCGAAACCGTGGGCGAAATGCTCATGCTACATCGGGCCATGCCGGCCGGTTTCCGGTTTGGTCCGTGGAGCCGGCCCGCCGGGGTGTGACTGCCGGCGGACGGTGGGCGGTCAGGGTTGGCCGAATCTTGGCGGCGTCAAAGTCGGGCCATAAGGTGGGGCGAGAATTAGTTGCTCCCGGGATTAACCAAAACGCCGGCTGACCCTCGGACGTGCGGTGGCGCCCTGGAGTCACAGCCGGCGAACCGTTACAATTAACTATGCCGCCCGGACTTCCGCATCGTCCGCCACTTGCCATGAGGTTTTGGCTTTTCCGGCGTTTCCAGGGAAGCGGATCGGACTCGGCTGCGGCCGCGCAGGGCCACGCGATGGGTCACGCCATGAGTATCGAGTCGCTCGAACATATGGTGCGAAGTCGCGTGCGGATATTTTTGCGGCATACTTGGCTGGTCACCATTCTCGGAACCATCGTTCTCGGCGCCGCCGTTTGGGCGGGCTTCTATTTCACCACCCAAGCCGATCATATGCGGATCGCCGCCGATCCGTTCGACAGCAAGTTCGTCCAGGCGCTGTCCAATCAAATCGCCAAGAGCCACCGTAATATTTCCTTGCGGATCGTTCCGACGGAGGGAACAAGAGAAACCGCGCAGGCGATCAGCAAGGGGCAGGCCGATCTCGCTATTCTGCCGAGCAATCTCGAGGATTCGGTCAATTGGCCGGTGATCGCGATCCTGCGCCAGAACGTGATGGCGCTGATCGTTCCGCCGCCCGTCGCCGCGAGCAAGTCCAACCGCAACGCAAGCAGCGGGAGCGCCGCGACCGCCAAAACCGCCACAAGCAATAAGAGCGGCAGCAAAAGCACGGCGGCGGCTATAGCCGGCAAAAGCGCCAAGGATGCCAAGGATGCCAAGGATGCCAAGGGCGCAAAGAGTGCAAAGAACGCCGACAGCGATGACAATGACGCCAGCGGCGATAGCAGCGATAGCGGCAAGTTCGGCAAGGTCGCGCAGCTTGCCGGCGAGCGCGTCGGCATCGTCGGCGGCAGCGAAGCGACAACCGGCCTGCTCGAACTTGTACTCAGCCATTACGGCGTGCCGCTCGGCAAGGTGACGATATCGCAGATCGACCCGAACGATCTTGCCGACGCCATCAAGAACGATCGGATCGATGCGCTGTTCGTAGCCGGCGCGGCGACCGGCAAAGCCATTACCAACGCGGTGGCGGCGGCGACCGTGAACGGCAAGGCGCCGAGCTTCATCGAGATCGATCAGGCCGAGGGCATCGCCAAGCGCAATCCCGCCTTCGATTCCGTCGATATCGACGCCGGCACTTTCGGCGGCAATCCGCCGACGCCCGACGACAGCCTCAAAAGCCTCGGCTTCGCCGAATATCTGGTGGCGCGAAGATCTTACAGCGAGCCGGTGATCGACACGCTGTCGAAGGTTATCTATTCGTCGCGCCAAGCGCTCGCCGCCGCGCTGCCGGGCGACATCAAGATCGCCGCGCCATCGACCGATAAGGATGCCGACGTCGTCGTTCATGCCGGCTCGCTGGCCTACCTCTCCGACAGCCAGCAGTCGTTCTTCGACAAATACGGCGATGACATCTTTTACGGCATGCTGATCTTTCCGGTGTTCGGATCGGCGATTGCCGGCTTGGCCACCTATCTGCGCAGCGGCGGCCGCACCCGGCGGCTGCGGCTCCTGCAGCGCGTGCTCGATCTCGTGCGCAAGGCGCACGCCGCACCGACGCTGGAGGCGATCGACCAACTTCAGATCGAGGCCGACAACCTCGTGATTGCAATCATCCACCAATGCGAACATGAGGAATTCGACGAGACGGTGCGCATGTCGTTTGCGTTCGCGCTCGACCAGCTACGCTTCACCATTGCGGCGCGGCGGACGGCGATCGTCGAGCATGCGGGCACAGGCGCGGCCGCCGGCGGCGCCTCCGCGACCGGCGCCAAGGCCGCCGCGGCATAATCGATTGCTTCTTCGCGATTCCTGACTATATACGGTCGCAATCGCGGGCCCTTCGGGGCCCGTAACGGTTTAACGATTAACGCATGAACCTCCGCAACATCGCCATTATTGCCCACGTCGACCACGGCAAAACCACGCTGGTCGACCGTTTGCTGCAGCAATCGGGCTCGTTCCGCGAGAATCAGCGCGTGATCGACCGCGCGCTCGATTCCAACGACCTCGAACGCGAGCGCGGCATCACCATTCTCGCCAAGGCGACCTCGCTGGTTTGGGACGATACGCGGATCAATATCGTCGACACGCCGGGGCATGCCGATTTCGGCGGCGAGGTCGAGCGCATCCTCAACATGGTTGACGGCGCCCTGGTGCTGGTCGACGCCGCCGAAGGGCCGCTGCCGCAGACCAAATTCGTGGTGTCGAAGGCGCTCAAGATGGGGCTAAAGCCCATCGTCGTCATCAACAAGGTGGATCGTTCGGACGCCCGACCGACCGAAGTCGCCAATGCGGTCTTCGATCTGTTCGCCGCGCTCGACGCGACCGAGGAACAGCTCGATTTTCCCATTCTTTACGGCTCGGCCAAGCAAGGCTGGATGGCATCCGAACCCGCCGGCCCCAAGGATCTCGGCATGGCGCCGCTGTTCGAACTGGTCATCCGCCACGTCGCGCCGCCGCAGGTCGAGGACGGCCCGTTCCGCATGCTGGGCACGATTCTCGAGGCCAATCCCTATCTCGGCCGTATCGTCACCGGTCGTATATTCTCCGGCTCGGTGAAGCCCAACCAACCGGTCAAGGTCATCGACCGCAACGGCGAATTCGTCGAGGAGGGCCGCGTCACCAAGGTGCTCGCCTTCCGCGGCCTGGAGCGGGTGCCGATCGACGAGGGCTTTGCCGGCGACATCGTCGCCGTTGCCGGGCTGCCGGAGGCGTTTGTCTCGCACACGCTGTGCGCCCCGGAAACGACCGCGCCGCTGCCGGCGCAGCCGATCGATCCGCCGACGCTGACCATGACCTTCCACATCAACGATTCGCCGCTCGCCGGCACCGAAGGCGACAAGGTGCAAAGCCGGGTGATCCGCGACCGTCTGCTGCGCGAGGCGGAGGGCAACGTCACGCTGCGGATTTCCGAATCCACCGAGAAGGATTCCATGGAGGTCGCCGGCCGCGGCGAATTGCAACTCGGCATCCTGATCGAAACCATGCGGCGCGAAGGCTTTGAGCTGTCCGTGTCGCGGCCGAAAGTGTTGTTCCAGCATGGCCCGTCGGGCGAGCTCCTCGAACCGATCGAGGAAGTGGTCATCGACGTCGACGAGGAACACGCCGGCATCGTCGTGCAAAAGCTCGCCGAGCGGAAGGCTGAGATGGTCGAGATGCGGCCATCGGGCGGCGGCCGCGTGCGGCTCATCTTCTATGCGCCGACCCGCGGGCTGATCGGCTATCACGGCGAGCTTTTGACCGACACCCGCGGCACTGCGGTGATGAACCGGCTGTTCCACGCCTACGGGCCGCATCGCGGTGAAATCGTCGGCCGGCGCAACGGCGTCTTGATCTCGACCGACCGGGGCGACGCCGTCGCCTATGCCATGTGGAATCTGGAAGACCGCGGCCCGATGATGATCGAGCCGGGCTGGAAGGTCTATCGCGGTATGATCATCGGCGAGCACACGCGCGGCAACGATCTCGAAGTCAACGTGCTCAAGGGCAAGAAACTGACCAACATCCGCACCCATTCCAAGGACGAAGCGATCCGGCTCACGCCGCCGATCCGCATGACATTGGAAAAGGCGCTCGCCTATATCGAAGACGACGAATTGGTCGAAGTGACGCCGAAATCGGTCCGGCTGCGCAAGAAGCTGCTCGATCCGGTCGAGCGCAAGCGCGACGACCGGCGCAAAGAGGCCGAGCGCGTCTAAGCACGCCGGAATTCCGCGCGAGCACGCGCGGGATCGGACGCGCAAACCAAGCCATATCCTGTCACATATCCGACCGCGCCGTACAGCGGCCACGCAGAATCCGCCGGACCGTGACGGGATTGCAACAGCATAGCCAGATCGCGCGCTGGGCCTGGATTTTCCTTGCCGCCGCTGTGGCAAGACCCGGGCCTTTTGGCTAATAATCCACATCGTTAACGGAAGGTGAATCGAAAGCCTTGAAGGGCGCAGGATCGCTTGCTTTGATCGCAGCGTGAATCGCGTGACGAGCCGCAGGATGAGCATCGCATCATGAGCACTGTCCTCATTGAAATCCGTCGCGCCCGGGCGTGCGATGCCGGCGCGGTCGCGGCTGCCCACGACGAGGCGTGGCGGACGGCGTACCAGGGCATCATCCCGGGCGCCGAGCTGGAGCGGCTCATCAATCGCCGCGGTCCGGCGTGGTGGGAAAGCGCCATCCGCAAAGGCAGCCGCATCGCGCTTTTGCAATTCGGCGACAAGATCGCCGGCTACGCCAATTATGGGCGCAACCGGGCGCGCAGCCTGTATTATGACGGCGAGATCTACGAGCTCTATCTCCGGCCGGAATTCCAGGGACTTGGCTTCGGCCGCCGGCTGTTCACCGCCGCCCGCCGCGATCTGGCCCAGAGCACGCTCAAATCGCTGATCGTATGGGCGCTGTCCGAGAACGAGAACGCCGTCGAGTTCTACCGCGCGCTGGGCGGCAAGGCGGTGGCGCGCAGTTCCGAGAAATTCGGCACCCGCGTGCTCGACAAGGTCGCGTTCGGCTGGAATAACTGACCGGGCCGCTTCGGACCCGTCGTTGCGAAAACCGCGCAGCGGTTGCCCGGAATCCACAACCACCGCCATAACAGATCGACTTCGATCGTGATTATGGATTCCGGGCTCACGTTTCGCGTGCCCGGGAATGACGCGTCACACCGACGGCGGCGGCAGCCCGGCTTGCGCGCAGGCCGCGCGCAAGGTGTTCACCAACAGACAAACAATCGTCATCGGGCCGACGCCGCCGGGCACCGGCGTGATGGCGCCGGCGACCTTGGCGGCTTCGGAAAAGTTCACATCGCCGACGATGCGGGATTTGCCGGCCGCGTCGGTCACGCGGTTGATGCCAACATCGATCACGGTCGCGCCCGGCTTGATCCAATCGCCGCGGATGAACTCGGCGCAGCCGATCGCAACGCACAACAGCTCGGCGCGGCGGCAATAATCGGGCAGATTGCGCGTGCGGGTGTGCGCGACGGTCACGGTCGCGTTCTCGTTGAGCAGCACTTGCGACAACGGATTGCCGACGATGTGCGAGCGGCCGACCATCAGCGTATCGATCCCGACGAGCGAGGAATGCACCGCCTTGATCAGCCTGAGGCAGGCGATCGGCGTGCACGGCACCAAAGCCGGCAATCCCATCATCAAGCGACCGGCATTGAGCGGGTGAAATCCGTCGACGTCCTTGTCCGGGTCGATGCTGGCGAGAATGCGCGCGGGATTGATCTGCGGCGGCAACGGCAGCTGCACCAGAATGCCGCTCACGGCGGGATCGGCGTTGAGCTTCTGCGCCAGGCCGAGCAGCGCCGCTTCGCTGGCATCGGCGGCAAGATGATGGTCGAACGGCCGCATGCCGACCTCGATCAGCGCGCGGGATTTGCTGGCGACGTAGGTCTTGCTGGCCGCATTGTCGCCGACCAGCACGACGGCAAGTCCGGGCACGATGCCGTGGCCGGCGGTCAGGCGGCGCGTTTCCGCCGCCACGGCGGCGCGCAGGTCGGCGGCAATCGCCTTGCCGTCAATTATTTTCGCACTCATGCGGTCCCCTTCACCAAGCGTTCCAGCATCGCATCGAGCGTTTGCGGATCGCCCGCGATGCGCAACCGCTTGAGCCGCGAGCCTGCGCCCGCTGCAATATCGACCTGCCGCGGCGCGATGCGGAGCGCCTTGGCAATGAGCCGGCGCAGCGCCTCATTGGCCTCGCCTTCGACCGGCGCCGCGCACAAACGTACCTTGAGCACCGCCCGCCCATCGGCACGACACTCGATTGCTTCGATGGCTTCGCGGCTGCTGCGCGCGGTGACGCGTATGTCGAGCACGACGCCGTCCGGCGTTTGCGTCCACGGTCGAGCGCCCACGGCGTTCAGTAGACGTTCGGCAGGATGTAAAGCGCGATCACATAGCGGATGAAGACGATGATCAGAAACAATATGACCGGCGAAATATCGATGCCGCCGAGATTGGGCAGCACGCTGCGGATTGGGCGCAGCGCCGGCTCGGTGATGCGATAGAGAAAATCGCCGATCATCGCGACGACGTGGTTGCGCGTATTCACTACGTTGAACGCCACCAGCCAGGAAAAGATCGCCATCGCGATCACGATCCAGACATAGAGCTGCAGAGCTAAATCGATGACCAGAAAAAGAGCGCGCATGGACCGGATTCGGGTTAAGGGTGGCAGAAACTAGCGAACTGAGCGCTCGCGAACAAGCGACGCTCGGAAGCTGCCGGGCGGGCAGCGCGGTGGGCTGGTGGAGCCGAGGGGAGTTGAACCCCTGACCTCCTCATTGCGAACGAGGCGCTCTCCCAACTGAGCTACGGCCCCGCCAATCGGCAGATTCCGCCTTGGTGGCGAGTGGCGCCATTTAGGACCGCCGTCTTATGCTGTCAAGGATTGGGGAAAAGCGCGGAGATACGGCTATAAGGGCCGCAAATGACTCGACGATCCTCGCCGCCGCATCTGTTGCGCCATCCCGCTTACGTCCGCTTTCTCTATGTACGGATCGCCGCGTCGGTCGCGCTGCAGCTCCAAGTCGTCGCGGTCGGCTGGCAGATGTATGAATTGACCTCTAGCCCGTTCGACCTGGGGCTGATCGGGCTCGTCCAATTCATTCCGGCCGTCGGCTTGTTCGTGGTCGTCGGCCACGTCGCCGATCACTACGACCGGCGCTGGGTCGCTTGCGCGGCGCAACTCACCGAAGCCCTGGCGGTCGCGGTGCTGGCGTTCGCCAATGCCGCGGGACGGCTGACACCCGCGCTTCTCCTCGCCATGGCTTTTCTCGTCGGCACCGGACGCTCCTTCGAACAGCCGAGCCTGCAATCGGTGTTGCCGAACCTCGTGCCGGCCGACCTGCTGCCGCGCGCCATTGCCGGTTCGACCTCGGCCTCGCAAACCGCCGTCGTCGCCGGCCCCGCGCTCGGCGGCATAATGGTGGCGATCAGTCCGACCTTGGTGTTTGCGGTTTGCGCGCTGTTATGGCTTTCCACTGCAATCGTCATGCTCGGCATCGCGATGGAACGGAAGCTTGCACCGCGCGTGCCGCTCGATCTCAAGTCGCTGTTCGGCGGGCTCACCTTCATCGCCCGGCAGAAAGTCGTGCTCGGCGCCGTGCTGCTCGATTTGTTCGCGGTACTGCTCGGCAATCCGACGGCGCTGCTGCCGATTTTCGCGCGCGATATTTACCTCGCCGGACCGCTCGGGTTCGGCGCGTTGCGCGCGGCGCCGGCGGCCGGCGCCATCGCCACGGCACTCATTCTGGCGCGCTGGCCGATTACCGGCCGCGTCGGCCGCATTATGTTCGCAACCGTGACAATCTATGGCGTCGGAACCATCCTTCTGGCGCTGACACCCAGTTTCGCGCTCGCCATGGCCGCGCTGGTCGTGATCGGCGCTTCCGACACGGTCAGCGTCGTGATCCGCCAGACCATGGTGCAGCTGCGCACCCCGGACCGGCTGCGCGGCCGTGTCTATGCGGTGAATTCGATGGTCACCAATACGTCGAACCAGCTCGGCATTTTTCGCGCCGGCACGTCGGCGGCGTTGTTCGGTACCATACCCTCGGTGCTGATCGGCGGCTTGAGCACCATCGCGGTCGTCCTGATTTCGACCAAGATTTTTCGCGAGCTCTACGACGCCGATCGATATCACGATGACCGGGCGTGACCCTGCAAGGAAGACACTGGCGGCACCGTCGCCGCCGCGGCATCATGGCGATGGTTTCTGCGGCCGGGTAAAAGGACACCGCATGCGACTGCTCTCTCTGATCTGCCTTTTCCTCGCGATTGCCGCGATCGCGGCGCCGGCGCGCGCGGCCGCGCCCTGCGGTGGCGATTTCAACGCCTGGCTGGCCGGCGTCAAACAGGACGCCGCCGCGGACGGCATCTCGCAGCGCGCCATCCAATCGGGGCTTGCCGGCGTGACCTACGATCCGACCATCGTCGCGCGCGACCACGCCCAGGGCGTGTTTCGGCAAAGTTTTGAGGAATTCTCCGGCCGCATGGTGCCGCCGCGGCTGGCGCGGGCCCGGCGGTTGCTGCAGCAATACGCGCCGATTTTCAGCCGCATCGAACAGCAATACGGCGTGCCGGGTGCGGTGATCGTCGCCATCTGGGGACTGGAAACCGACTTCGGCGCCGATAACGGCCGCTTCCCGACCATCCGTGCGCTGGCGACGCTGGCCTACGATTGCCGCCGCCCGGACAAGTTCCGCGGCGAACTGATCGCGGCGCTCCGCATCGTCGATCGTGGCGACATGTCGCCCGCTGAAATGCGCGGCGCCTGGGCGGGCGAGATCGGACAGACGCAATTTCTGCCGTCGTCCTATCTGAAATTTGCCGTCGATTATAACGGCAACGGCCGCCGCGACCTCATCCATGACGTGCCCGACGTGCTCGCCTCGACCGCCAATTATCTCAAAGGTTACGGCTGGCAGCACGGCCAGCCCTGGAGCGAGGGCAGCGCCAATTTTCAGGTGCTGCTGCAATGGAACTCGTCGCAGGTCTATACCAAGACCGTCGCCTATTTTGCGCAGCTTCTCGCCGCCGGCCACTGACGGTCAATATGCGCTAAGCAGATCGATCTTGGCATTGGCATAGATCAGCCGCTTGGCGAGGATGGCGGCGAGATTGCGCGCGATGCGTTCGCCGACATGCGGGTGCTCACGGCGGAACCGGTCAAACTGCTCGATCGGCAATTCCAGACAGGTCACATCGGTGTCGGCCCAGACATCGGCCGTGCGCCGCTGGTCGAGCAGCGCCATCTCGCCGAACTCCATGCCCTGGTCGAGCGTGGCGAGCCGCACGCCGCTCGGCAGCTTGACGCTGACCATGCCGCTTTGCAGGAAAAACAGCGAAGCGGCGGGCTCGTCGGCGGCGACCAGCCGTTGTCCGGCGCGGTAGCTGCGCGCGGTGCCGAGCGTGGCGAGATTGGCGAGCTCTTCGTCGCCAAGGCCGGCCAGCAAGGCCTGTTCCTTGAGATGCGAACTGTCCTTGCCGGCGAGATTGCCGCCATGGCGAAAGATGACTTGATCCTCCGCCCACTCGATGCCCCGGTCGAGCAGCGCAAGCATTCGCACCCCCGGAAAATCGGCGACCAGCGGCTGGATCGTCAGCCAGACCTGCGAGCCCTGCTCGATGCCGGCGAGGATCACCGTCGCCTTGCCGGCGGTCAGGCTGCGCAGGATATCGGCCAGCAACAAGCCGGCGGCGGTGGTGATCGAGGCGACGCGGCGGAAGTCGACGATCAGAATGGGCACCGGACGATCGGCCAGACGCCGCGATACATAGTCGACCGTGGCAAAGGAATGCGCGCCGACCAACTCGATGACACGAACATCCGCATGATGTTCTTGGAGGATTTGCTGGTCCCGCGGCAGACGGCTGCGGCGCGACGTGATGCCGCCGATATCGTAGTCGGCGATGATCGACGTCCGCACGTCGCCGGTGCGATTGAGCATGTGCAAGCCGAAATGCGTGGACAGCGCCTCGCAGATTTTGAGGCCGCGCACGCTGTTGCCATGCGCGTCGAGCGGCGGCGAGAAAGTGCCGAGCCCGAGCTGGGCCGGCAGCGCCGCCACGATGCCGCCGCCGACGCCGCTCTTGGCCGGCATGCCGACCCGATAAATCCATTCGCCGGCGTAGTCGTACATGCCGGAACTGGTCATGATCGACAGCGTGCGCGCCACCGCATAGGGCTTCATCACCTGCTCGCCGGTGACGGGATTGACGCCGTTGTTCGCCAGCGTCGCCGCCATTACGGCGAGATCGCGCGCCGTCACCAGAACCGAGCACTGCCGGAAATAGACGTCGAGCACCTCGCCGACATCGCCCTCGACCACGGAGTAATTGCGCAGCAAATAGGCGATGGCGCGATTGCGGTCGCCGGTTTCGCGTTCCGAGGCAAAGACCGCTTCATCGACGTGGAGGGTGCGGCCGGCAAAACGGCCGAGCGCGTCGCGGATGCATTCGAACGCCTCGCCGCCGCGCGCCTTATGAATCAAGCCGGAGCAGGCGATGGCGCCGGAATTGACCATCGGATTGTAGGGACGATTGTCGGGGCGCAACCGGATCGAGTTGAACGCGTCGCCGCTCGGCTCGACGCCGATCGCCGCCTCCACGCGCTCGGCGCCCAGCATTTCGAGCGCCAACGCGAATACGAAAGCCTTGGAGATCGACTGGATGGTAAACGGCACGGCGCTGTCGCCGATTTCGTAGACATGGCCGTCGATCGTGGCGAGGCTGACGCCAAAATGCGCCGGATTGGCCTTCTTCAGCTCCGGTATGTAGTCGGCGACGGCGCCACTGTGGTCGTTTTGCAATCCCGCGTGGCACCGAGCCAGAAAACGGTGCAGTGGCGACAGCGCGGCCTGCGGCGCGACGCCACCGGCTATGTTCGGTGCATGCATTGAAAGCCCTTGGCCGGGTTATGCCGCGTTGCGGAGTCTTTGGATAGTGCGGCGATGCTTTTTTATCTTCGGCCGGCATCAGGCCGCGGCAAGCCACCGCTCCAGGAACACGCTGAGCCAGGCGCGCGCGGAATAGTCGTAGACGGCGCGGTCGGCGAAATGGGTGTGCAGCGGCCGCGCGCCCGGCAGCGCCAGCCGCTCGTGGCCGCGCGTCGTCCATTTGTGCATCATGGCGCGCGTCACGTCGGGGTGGAACTGCAGGGCGAAGGCGCGCCCGGAGCGTATCGCCTGCACCTCGAACGTATCGCCCTCGGCCAACAGTTCGGCGCCCGGCGGCACATCGAAGCCTTCGCGGTGCCACTGATAGACGCATTCCGGCCAGGTCGCGACCACGGCGCAGCCGGCGGCAGTCGGCCGGATCGGATAGTAGCCGATCTCGGCGTGACCCTGCGGATGCCGAAACACCTTGCCGCCGAGGTGGTGAGCCAACATCTGGGCGCCGAGGCAGATGCCGAGAAACGGCTTGTTCTCTTTGAGCGGCACGCCGATCCAGTCGATCTCGCGGCGGATGAAGTCGTCAGGGTCGTTGGCGCTCATCGGGCCGCCGAAGACGATGGCGGCGGCATGGTCGGCCATCGTCGCGGGCAGCGGATCGTCGAAACGCGGCCGGCGTATATCGAGCAGATAGCCGAGCTCCCGCAGGGCATTGCCGACGCGGCCGGGCGTGGAGTGCTCCTGGTGCAGGACGGTCAGAATCGGCTGTTGCAGGATCGGCTGTTTCATGAGGCCGGCGATTCGCTCGCTTTTCTAAAATTTAACGCGTCCACCGCGCCAAGCAAAGCGCGCACCGCAGCGCTGTCAATCGCCGCGCACCGCGCCGCCCCGCCGATCGGCGGCCGCCAGCAACAACGCGTGGGGAACAAAACGCATGAGGAAAACCGCGATCCTGTTGCCGGCGCCGGCGACGACCACGCGCCGGCCGCGCATGAGGCCGGCATAGCCGAGCTGCGCCACGCGGCTGGCCGGCAATTCGAGAATTCTTGCGGCGCTCGGCAGATGCATTCCCGACCGGGCCTGGAATTCGGTCGCGACCGGGCCGGGACAGAGCACGGTCACTTTGATGCCGCGGCCGGCCAATTCGCGATGCAGCGCCTCGCTGAACGATAGCACAAAGGCCTTGCTGGCATAATAGACCGCCATGCCCGGGCCCGGCAGGAAGGCGGCAACGGAGGCCACGTTGAGAATACCGCCGCGATGGCGGGCCACGCTGTCGACAAAGGCCAGCGACAGCTCGGTCAGCGCCCGCACATTGAGATCGATCATCGCGAGCTGCTCGGTGCGGCTGAGCGCAGCGGCGGCGCCGCTTAAGCCGAAGCCGGCATTGTTGACGACGAACGCCGGTTCGAGGCCGCGCGCCGACAATTCGCCAGCGAGCATCGTGACGGCATCGCGGCGTTCGAGGTCGAGCGGCAGCACCGTCGGCCGCGGCCGGCCGCGAGCGGCAATCTCGTCGGCGAGCGTAATAAGGCGCTCTTCGCGCCGCGCCACCAGCACCAGCTCGTGACCGTGCGCGGCGAAGACCCGCGCCAATTCAACGCCGATACCGGCCGAGGCGCCGGTGATCAGCGCAACCGGCGTCATGCGGCATTGCCCCGGCCGCCGGCGTCGCCCGGCGCGCCCGGTTCGGCATCGTCGCCGCCGACCCGGCGCCGCAACGCGATGCGCTCACCCGGCGACACGCCGAGCAGATCCGCTGCGCGCCACAACAGATTGTCCTCCAGCTCGTCGCGGCGGCCGTCGGCATAGACGATCTGCCACATCATTTCGATGATGCGGGCGCGGCCCGGCTCGTCGAGCGCGCGGTTGAGCGAATGGGTGAAGTGATAGAGATCGACCGATTCCTGCTCGGCCGCCGTCGCCTTTTCGATCAATTCGCCGGTCGCCGCATCGTCGAGCGAAAAGCTCTGCTTGATCACGGTGTGCAGTTTGTCGCGCTCGCTCTGCGTCATTTCGCCGTCGATCGCGGCGGCGTGCACCAGAAGCGCCGCGGCGGCGAGCCGATAGTCATCGTCGGCGAACTGGCTGGTATGCTTCTCGCCGCTGGCAAAATCGGCGATGAAGCTCTTGAATGCCTCGAACATGAAAGCCCTTCCGGCCGTGGGACTTCGCCCTAGCGTCATATCGCGACCGCAAGCGGGGCGGTCAAGTGCGCCGCGAAACCCTGTCGCGACGCGAACGCGCACAGGCAAGCGTTATCCGTTCTCGCGCCGCGTTTTGCGCGCGAGCGTTGTCAAACAGCGATGTCGAACGGCCCGTATCCTGTAGCCCGGATGGAGCGGAGCGTAATCCGGGTACGGATCGGTAGGATGGGTAGAGCAACAGCGAAACCCATCGTCTTTCTTCAAGCCACGGTGGGTTTCGCTTCGCTCAACCCACCCTACGAAGCGAAGAAATAAAGGAAGCGGAACGCCGGCAGACGCAGGTTTACTGATGCCGTGCCAGCGGGCACGGCGGCGCGCCACGGATAAAGCGGCTTGCGCCGCCCTTCCGCTCTCGGGCGCGCTCGCCTGCCGGCGTTCCACCACGGCTCTTGCGGTCGCGACCGAACGCCACCGCTCAGCTCCAGTTCACGCGCTTCCTGGGACGGAACTAGGTAGGGATGGGCGTTACCCACCCCCGGCCGTCCCAGTGCAGCGGGCGGTATGACCCGCAGACCGGTCGTAATGCCGGCCGGGCGTTTTGGCCCGGAGCCGCCCGGGAGCAGGGCTGACAACCCCGCCCGCGGGAACCGCACTCGCCCCTCTCCGCCGGTGTCACCCGGCGGCGTCCCTTAGGGCGAGATTGATTCGTGCGGAATGTAACGTAAACGGGGACCGATGTCAAGGGTATGTCTCAATAAACAGGACACGCTTATTTGCGGCACGAAGCCGGCTTTGATCTGCCGCCAACGCAACGCGAAGTCGGCATCGCCTTCGGGCAAGGTCCAGATGGCATGCAGGTGTTCGGGAAGAACGACAATCGCCTCGATCGCGAAGGGATGCCGGCTGTGCACGTCCTTGAACGCCGCCCGAAGGAGATCGATCCGGTCGGTGAGCAGATGCCGCCGCCGGTCCGCGAGATTGACCGTGAAAAAGAAGCTCGGGCCGGCGAGGAAGTTGCGGCGATAGTTGGCCATGAGGCAGTGCAGCGCAGACTCGGAACGATGGATTTTGCTGCGCTCTACCCATCCTGCAGCTACTGCACCGCCTTATGGTCGCGATAGGCGTCGTTGAGCAGACGCAGATTGGCCGCGACGTAAGGGTTGCCCGGATCCTTGGCCCGCGCCTCGGCCAGCAATTTGTGGGCGCGCGGGTAGTCGCCGCGCAGCATGTAGGAGAAGCCCTCGTCGTTGAGCACTTGCACCGTCGGGCCGATCAGGCGGAGAACTTGGGCATAGGCGCGGTCGGCGAGATCGAAGCGGCGCAGCCGGTCGTAGGAGGCGGCGAGCCCGATCCAGGCTTCGGCGTCGTTCGGGTGCTTCTCGGCGGCGCTGCGGAAGCTCTGCTCGGCGAGGCCGAAATTGTTGCTGCGGAAATATTTCTTGCCGAGCTGCACGTCGTCGTTGGGATCGTCGCCGAGGAGGCCGGGCTTCGACAGCGGGCCGACCGGCTCGCCGCTCGGCCCCGGCTCGGCCGGCGGGGTGACGATCGAGCCGGTGACGTCGCCAGGCGCGGCGCCGTCGGCGGCCGGCGGATTATCCGACGCCGCCGTATCGCCGAGATTCGACGAGGTCGAGCAGCCGCCGAGGCCGATCAGGCCCGCCGCCAAGCCCGCCGCGAGGACCATCACTCGCGCTGTTCGGACACTCATCGACACGCTCCGGACACGCCGCGTCCGGCCGATCCCGCACCGACGCGGATTGCACCGCACCGCCCCGGGCTCCCGGGGGCGGACGGCGCCGGACAATGAAAGCTAGGCGACGATGGTTAAGGAACCCTCGATAGGTGTTTTCATCCTCCCCACGAGAGCGGGGGAGGGCGACCACGCGGAGCGTGGTGGAGGGGCCGTCTGACTCGACGCTTTCGTTGTCGGCGCAGGAGGATCGTCGCGGCCCGCGCCCCTTCCACCACCCTGCTCCGCAGGGTGGTCCCCTTCGCCGCTTCGCGGGGCAGGCGAGCGCAGAACTCACCACATGCCGGTCGCCACCCGGACGATGACCGGGCAGAGAATGACGATGAACAGCACCGGAAAGATGCATACCATCATCGGCACCGCGAGCTTGGCCGGCAGGCTGTAGGCCTTCTCCTCGGCGCGCGACAATCTCTTGTGCCTCATGTCGTCGCTGTAGATGCGCAAGGCGTCGCTGATCGACGAGCCGAGTTCGTCGGACTGCTGAATCAGCGTGGCGAACGAGCGCGCCTCGTCGAGGCCGAGCCGGTCGCCGAGATGGTTGAGCGCTTCGGTCATGGTGCGGCCGGCGCGGATTTCGAGGTTGGCCATATGGATATTGGCGGCGAGCGACGGATAGGCATCGCCAAGCTCGCGGCCGACCCGGTCGAGAGCAGCTTCCATGCTCAAGCCGGCATCGGCGCAAACGACGAGCAGGTCCATGAAATCGGGAAAGCCGGCCTGGTGCTCCAGACGCTTGCCCGCGATGCGGCGGTCGAGATAGATGCTCGGCGCCAGATAACCGAGCCCGCCGCCGCCCATCACGAACAGCCAGAACGACGTCTTGCCCTGGAAGCCGAACATCGACAGGCCGAAATAGGCGCCGACGGCGAACGCCACCGCGGCGACCGTGCGGGCGATGAAGTAATAGGCCGCCGCGTGCGGGTCGTAGATGCCGGCCGCCACCAGGCGTTGCCGCAGCATCTTCATATCGCCGGAATCAACCGAAGAATAATGCTTGGTGGTGTAATCGACGAGCTTCTGCGCGGCCTTCAGGCCGGAAAAGCGCAGCGAATGCCGGCCGCCGGGCGCACCCTCGTCGAGGCCGACGCGGATGGCGCGGCGGCGCACCGCATCGCGGGCGCGGATGCCGAGCATCACCGCAAAGGCGAGCGTTCCGGTGGCGAGAAACACCAGGATGCTCAGCATCAGCGGCGCGTTTTCGCCGAGCAGGGTCATGGCGCTGTTTGCGTCCATCGCTCGAGGTCCCGTGTCCCGCTCCAGCCGTTCTGCATTGTCCCGACCGTCAAATCTTGAAGTTGACCATCTTGAACATGATCATGTTGCCGACCAGCATCCAGCCGGCGGCGGCGAACAGCAGCACCTTGGTCAAATGCACGCTCCAGACCGAAGCGTAAAAATCCGGCGCGATGAACTGGATGACGACGAACATGCCGATCGGCAGCGCCGAGAGGATCATCGCCGAAGCGCGGCCTTCGGCGGCCAGCGCGCGGATCTTGCGCCGCATCTTGAAGCGCTGGCGGATGACGCCTGAGAGGTTCTCCAGGATTTCGCCGAGATTGCCGCCGGTCGAGCCCTGGATGGCGACCGCGGTGACGAACAGCGGCAGGTCGTCGGAGCCAAGCCGCGCATAGAGATTGCGCATGGCGGTTTCGAGATCGGCGCCGTAGGTGATTTCGTCTGACACGATGCCGAACTCGCTGCCGATCGGGTCGATCATTTCGCGCCCCACCATGCTGATGGCGATGGGCACCGGATGCCCGGCGCGCAGGCTGCGCACGATGATGTCGAGCGCGTCGGGAAACTGCGCGCCGAATTTCTTCTGGCGGCGGCTGCGCAGCATTTTCAGGACCAGATAGGGCAAGGCGGTGGCGCTCAACAGCGCCGCCACGACGGCTTCCAACAGACTCTGGCGAAACACCCAGGTCGCGCCGAAGGCGAGAAGGCTTTCGATGCCGACGATGATAAAGAGCCGTCCGAGCCCGAGCGTCAACCCGGACTGCAGGATCAGCCGGTTGAGCGCGATGAGACCGATCCGGTAGTCGCCGGCGGCGGTCAGGCCGCGTTCGCGCCGCAACTCGACCAGCACGCTTTCGCGATCAGCGCGATCCTTGCCGATCGCGAGCCGCCGGTTGATCCGGCTGCGATAGGACGCCGCCGAAAAGCACATCAGATAGACCGCTTCCACCGTCAGGCCCGCGGCCAGCGCGACGAACAGCCAGACCAGGTAGATCGGATTGAAATCGAACCGGAGAAAATCGAGCGACATAACGGGCTAGCCTGCAGATTTCCGCTCATTCCCGCGGAAGCGGGAATCCGGATGGATTGTCCCGACCTTGCAACGAGCCTGCTGGGTCCCCGCTTTCGCGGGGACGAGCGGATATGAGTGGCTCGCTCTCATCATCGGTTTTTTACTCTATAGCGGCTGCGAGGGGTCGAAATGGGAACCGGGAATCTTGATGCCCAGGGCGAGGAGATCGGCAAGGAAGCGCGGGCGCACGCCGGTGGCCTGAAAGTGGCCCTGGACGCCGCCGTCCGGCGCCGTGCCGGTGCGCACAAATTTGAAGATTTCCTGCATCTGGATGATGTCGCCTTCAAGCCCGGTGATTTCGGCGATGCTCATGACACGGCGCTTGCCGTCGGACAGCCGCGACAACTGCACGATCACCTTGATGGCGGCGGCGATCTGGCCGCGGATCGAGGCGACCGTCATCGGCAGGCCGGCCATGCCGATCATCTGCTCCAGCCGCGAAATGGCGTCGCGCGGCGTATTGGCGTGGACCGTCGCCATCGAGCCTTCGTGGCCGGTATTCATGGCTTGCAACATGTCGAAGGCTTCCTCGCCGCGGCACTCGCCCAGGATCACGCGGTCGGGCCGCATGCGCAGCGCGTTCTTGACCAGGTCGCGCTGGCGGATCTCGCCCTTGCCTTCGATCGACGGCGGCCGCGTTTCCATGCGGCCGACATGCGGCTGCTGCAATTGCAGCTCGGCGGCGTCCTCGATGGTGAGCAACCGCTCCTTCTCCGAGATGAAGGCGGACAGCGCGTTGAGCATGGTGGTCTTGCCCGAACCGGTGCCGCCGGAAATGATCAGGGTGACGCGCGCCTTGACCGCGGCGGCGAGCAGTTCGGCCATTTGCGGACGCAATGCGCCGACCTCGATGAGCTTGTTGAGGTTGAACGGCTTCTTGGAGAATTTGCGGATCGACATCAGCGGTCCGTCGATCGCCACCGGACGCACCGCGACGTTGACGCGCGAGCCGTCGAGCAGCCGCGCGTCGCACATCGGGTGCGATTCGTCGACCCGGCGGCCGACGGCGGAGACGATCTTGTTGATGATGCGCAACAAATGCGCCTCGTCCTTGAAGCGCACGCCGGTCGGCTCGAGCTGGCCTTTGCGCTCGACATAGACGCATTCATGGCCGTTGATCAGGATGTCGTTGACGGTCTCATCCTTGAGCAAGGGCTCGAGCGGACCCAAGCCCGTCATCTCATCGAGAATTTCCGAGACGAAGTCGTTGAGCTCCTGGGTATTGAGCGCCAGCCGCTCGACCAGCACATATTGCGATACCAGTTGCTGCACGTGGCCGCGGATTTCGTCTTCCGGCAGCTTTTCCAGCGCCGACAGATTGGTCTCCTCGATCAAGCGCCGATGCAGGCGCACTTTGGCGTCAAGCAGCTTGTCGGTGACGAGCGGATTGGCGGCGGCGGGCGCGGCCGGTTCGGCCGCGGCTTCCGGGTGCACGGTCCACGCCACTTGCTCGAGCACGCTCTCCTCGGCCGCCGGCACGATGTCCGGGCCGGCGACGCGGCGCATGGAAAAACGACTTGCCATGACGATTTCCTGACGGGTTCCTAGATCATTTCCATCTCCGCGCTTCCCCGCGAAAGCGGAGACCCAGTCTGCACTCGAACTGGATTCCCGCTTTCGCGGGAATGAGCGGGCATTTTTCGAACCTACGCGACACGATTGATCCTACGACCGCGCCCACGACAGCTTGAATTTTTTCGCGTCCTCGGCCGGTTCCTTGGCGGGCTTTGCGGCGCCTTGCGGCAGAATGAGCTTCTTCAGCTGCAGCGTGATCTTGTTGCCTTTTCTGACTTCCTCGAGCGGCACGCCGCGGTCGATGGCTTCGCGAACCAGGCCATAATCGTTGGGTATGCAGGCGAGAAACGCGTCGCCGATCGCCTGCTGGATATCGCTCTTGCGCAAGCCGGGCGAAAACATCTTCTGCACGAAGCGATTGATGATGACTTGCGGCCGCGGCCCATCGCCGAGCCGCTCGCGGATGGCGTCGACCAGTTGCTTGGCCTGGCGCAGCCCCGGCACCGTCGTTTCGCTGACAATGAACAGCTTGTCGGAGCCGAGCAGCACGCTGTCGGTCCAGGAGAACCAGGTGCGCGGCATGTCGAACACGACATAATCGAAATGCGAGGAAACGAGGTCAAGCAGCCGCGTCACCACGTCGGGATCGAACAGGCGCATTTCCGCCGGGCGGTTCGGCGCCGCGACCACGGCGAGGCCGGACGGATGCTGCGAAATCATCACTTCGAGCAATTGCCGGTCGAGCCGCTCTGGACGCGGCTCGATTTCGCTTAAGTTCAGCCGCGGCTCGATGTCGAGATAGACCGCGCAGGCACCGTGCTGGAAATCGAGATCGACCAGGCAGGTCGAGCTTTTGCCGCGTGCGCCGCTGTTCAACAGCAGCATTGCGGTCTGCACCGCGAGCGTGGTCACGCCGGCGCCGCCGACGGCGGGCAGGAAAGTCAAAATTTGCGCTTCCGTGGTCTCCGCCCCGGCCGGCGGCTTGCTCGCTGTTTTGGCAACGCGCGCGCAGGTCCGCACCAGCTCGACCGGCGGCACCGGCTTGAGCAGGAAATCGGCGACGCGCATCTGCGTCAGGCGGCGGGCGAAAGCGGTGTCGAGATTTTGCGTAACCGCGACCACCGGCGGCCAATTGCCGATCGCCAGCATGAGGCGCTCCAGTGCCACGAGTTCGGCTTCGTCGGCGGCATCGACGTCGGCGACGACGACGGTGGCGCCGGCAACGTCGATCTGGCTGTGTTCGGCAAGCCGGCCGTTGATGACATCCAGGCCGATTTGCGCACTGGCGGAAAACGTGGCGCGCACCGAATCCTCGAAAGCGGCATCGGCGGTGAGAACCACCACTCTGGCCTGGGTCACCGGCGTTGTGGATCGGCCGATACGCATGACGTCAATCTCGCCTTGCCGATGCGCCAATCATTGGCCCGCCGTGCCGGGCGTCGCCGCCGCGCCGCCGCTATTGACCGTGGTGTTGATGGTCTGGCCCGACTGGTTGGTCGACATGAAGTTGTCCGGATCGGCCGGCGGGAAGACCTTGCCGGTGCGGTAACGCGCCGCCGCGGTCTGCATCTTCTGGCCGTTAAACGCGATGTTCTTGTCGCCGCCATAGGGCGGCCACGGATCGACCATCTGGGTGACGGTATTGGCCGCAACCGCATCGCCGCCGCTCAATGCGACGGTCTCGCGGCGATCGAGATACAGATTCGTGTCGGAGCAGCCGGCGAGCCAGGTGCCCAGCGCGATGGTGGCGAACGCGGCGGCAGCGAGCCGCGTCAGCCTCCGCTTATCCGCTCGTCCCCGCGAAAGCGGGGACCCATGAGTTTGCACTGGAAAAACGGAGTATTCCTTTGGATTCCCGCTTACGCGGCAATGAGCGGAATACGCGTCAGTCTCTGGCCGTGACATAGACGCCTCCGTTTTTCGGCAGGTCGAGGATGTGGCCGACATAGGGCCGGTTCAGCGCGCCGATGGCGAGCCGCGCCAGTTCCGGACTGACTTCGGTGTCGCCCATCAGGAACAAGTCGACGTCGTTCGGCGGCAGCGAACTGTCGAACGGCGTATGCACCGGGTCGGTCGGAGCCAGCGGCCGGACGATATGCGGCGTCACCACGATGACGAGATCGGTCTCGCTTTTCTGATAGTCGGTGCTGCGGAACAGAGCGCCGAGCACCGGCACGTTGCCGAGCCACGGCAGTTGATCGATATTGTTGGTGCCGTCGCTTTGCAGCAATCCGCCTAGCATGAAGCTCTGACCGTCGCGCAGTTCCAGCGTGGTCGAGGCTTTGCGAGTCGTAAGGCCCGGCACCGAGGTGCCGGCGACTGACACGGTGACACTCGGGTCGATCTGGCTCACCTCCGGCTTGACCACCAGATTGATGATGCCGTCCCTGAGCACCGTGGGGGTGAAGGAAAGGCCGACGCCGTAGGGCTGGAAGCCAAACGACGGCGTGCCGGTGGCGCCGACTTCCGGGATCGGAATTTGGCCGCCGGCGAGGAAGCTCGCGGTTTCGCCCGACAAGGTCACCAGATTGGGCTCCGCCAGCATGCGGGCGGCGCCGCGCGCTTCAAGCGCGTTGACCTCGATCTGAAGCTTGTTCGACAGTTGCCCGACCAGAAAGCCGAACGGCGCGACGCCCGACAGCACGCCGGCGGCGACCACCGGCGAAATCGGCAGCGCGCTCGCCAGCACATTGGGGCCGCCAAAGCCCGAACCGGCGTAAGCCGGCTGCTGGAACGAGCCATTCGGCTGCGTGATCGGCAACTTGGACGCGGGCAGGCCGGAGCCGCTATTGGCAAGGACGGAATTGCCGAACGCGTTCCACTGCACGCCGAGATCGCGGCCGGCCGAGCGCTTCACTTCGATGAAGCGCACGTCGAGTTCGATCTGCTGCGGCTGCATGACCTGGACGGTATTGATCGGATCGCCGCCGAACTGGCTCGCGATCTGCACCGCCTTGTCGAGCGTGGTGGCGTCGGGCGACGTGCCGCTTAACATGATGCGGCCGTTGATCGACGATACTCTGATGCCGCCGCCGGTGAAGTGACCGATCTCCACCGCCAGCCGTGAAATGTCATAGGACACTTCGATGTCGAAAATGCCGACCGGCTTGTGATCGGCGTCATAGACGGTGACGCGCGTGGTGCCGATCTTCTTGCCGAGGATGGACAGCGAGTGATCGGTGAGCGGGCTCACGTCCGCGATATCCGGATCGCCGATCGTGATATTGGCGAAGCTTTGGTCGGTACGGACGTCTTCGGTCTTGTTGATTGTCACGCGCAGCGTCGCGGTGTGCACGGCGCCGGCCAGCGTGAGGTGCTGCTGCGCGTGCACGGCCGGCGCCAGCGCCACCATGACCGAGGCGGCAAGCACCGCCCTGACCCAGCCGCGCCGCAACAGCGCACCGATCCGCAAGCCCGCGCTCTTGGTGGTCCTGTCCGAATGCCGGCGGCTGTCGCCGGCGGCGTAACTTTGCATTTTGCACTGGTTGTACTGGCTTTTCACGTCGGCCTCCCCGCCGCTCACTTGTCCCCGCACTAAACTCTCACATCGCTCCGCTTCGTCATTCCCGATCAGTCGGTCGCCGGCGCCGGCTGCGGCAGCGCGACGGATCGCGCGGCGCCGCGCTCGACCGGCACCGAATATTCCGTGCTCTCGTTCTTGCCCGGCCGCGTCACGGCGATCGTCACGAAATCCGATTTCGGCGTGGCCGGCTTGCCGAGATCCGCCGGCGTCACCCGTCGTGATTTGTCTGCCGCGGTTTCGCCGGCCTTGCGCAATAACAGCGACAGCGTGCCGACCGTCGAGGCCAGCGCGATTTTCTCGCCGTCGGTGACCTTGACTTCGAGCGTGACCGCCTTGACCACGGAGGGCTTGTCGGCCTTCTCGTCGGCGAGCTGATCGATCGCCAGGACCTGCGCGTTCTCGATCACGACGTCGGTGGCGGCCGTTTTCTTCTCGCCCTGCCGCGTCAGCGCCACGTCGACATGGTCGCCGGGCAGCACGAAACCGGCGACGCCTTCGACGTCGTTGACGCGGACGGTCACCGCCGTCATGCCGGGGTCGAGCACCGCGGAAAGCGTGGCGCGCTGGCCCGGCCCGGTGATCTTCGAGGCCAGCACCGCTTCATTGGTCTCCATCGGCATCAGCACGACGCGCTTGGTCGTGGTGAGCTCGGCGATCGTGTTGAACGTGCCGGTCGGCAGCGCGCCCTGCGGCCACGGCAGTTCGCGCAGCGCCGACGCGGTCAACTTGTCGCCGAACCGCAACGGGCGCGCCGCGACCACGATGGTGCGCTCCGGCGCCGGCGCCTTGCGATTGGCTTCGAGGCTCTTCATGCGCGCGGCCTCCTGGTTGTTGAGCCAGGTCTGCGCCAAAAAGACCGCGAGCAATCCGAACAGGACTGCAAAGCCGATCATGACGAGTGTACTGGTACGCAAGTCCGTCCCCTGATGACGCCTGGAAATCCGCAAAGCGGAATTCCCGAAACAAATTGCCTCGTTGTTCGCCAGGATTATTGGGCGGTTGCTGGTATGGAATTGGTGAAGTTACAGGGCCTTCTCCCCCTATGCTGAAGATTGATTGAAACGGTATTGTTTACGGCGCGTATCGCGCATCGATCGAAGTGAAGAGATATCCTTTACAAAAGTTGAGCCGCAGCATTCGGCGTGCGGCGGCGATGCGCACGAAGCCGCGCCGCGCTTGGAGTTTTCGCAAGCGAAATGAACCGGTAACGATGCGATAGTTTGCGGCCGCGGCTTTTACGAATTCCGGTAGGACGCCATTAAGGACAAGCGACAAGCGGCTACGCCAAGCCTCGTCATGACTGTGACGCGCGCAGCCCGACCCGCAGCAAGCGCATGAATCGATCCGAAAATCGACTTCCGCCGTTCCGGATCATGCGGGAGGGCGCTGCGCCTCGCGATTTCTGCTATGATCCGCCGGTCCGCGCGAAAGCGGGGACCCAGCAGGCCCACCGCACGCTTTGCGCTTTTCATCTGGATTCCCGCATTCGCGGCAATGAGCGCAAAGCAAACGCCCATCCGGGAGCATTCAATCCATGCCTTCGAGCTTGATCGATTCCGCCGTGTTTGGCGACATCTTCTCCACCGCGGCGATGCGGCGGATTTTTTCCGACGAGAACCGCGTGCAAAAATACCTCGATTTCGAGGCGGCGCTGGCGCGGGCGCAAGGCCGCCTCGGCATCATCCCGCAGGAGGCCGCCGACGAAATTTGCCGGCACTGCAACGTCGCCGAGATCGATTTCGCCAAGCTGAAGGTCCAGACCGAGCGCATCGGCTATCCGGTGCTGCCGGTGGTGCAGCAGCTCGTCGCGCTATGTCGCGACGGGCTCGGCGAATGGTGCCACTGGGGCGCGACCACCCAGGACATCACCGATACGGCCACGGTGATGCAAATCCGCGAGGCGCTCGTTTTGATCGAAGCGGACCTCGATGGCATTTCAGGCGCGCTGGCCGAGCTCGCGCGCAAATACCGCGATACGCCGATGGCAGGTCGCAGCAACCTGCAACAGGCGGTGCCGATCACCTTCGGTTACAAGATGGCGACGCTGCTCGCCGCGTTTGAGCGCCACAAAGTGCGTTTGAAGGAATTGCGCAGCCGCGTGCTGGTCGGCGAATTCGGCGGCGCCGCCGGCACGCTGTCCTCGCTCGGCGGCCGTGGGCTCGAAACCCAGGCCGAATTGATGAAGGAACTGAAACTCGGCGTGCCGGCGATCGCATGGCACACGGTTCGTGACACGATAGCGGAAGTGGGCTGTTTTCTGGGGCTGGTTACCGGCACGTGCGGCAAGATCGCGCTCGACGTGAAGCTTCTGATGCAGACCGAGGTGGAAGAAGTTTACGAGCCGTTCGCGGAGGGCCGCGGCTCGTCGTCGACCATGCCGCAGAAGCGCAACCCGATCTCGTCGGTCTACATCACCGCGCTGACGTCGGTGGTGCGCCAGCAGGTGGCGGCGCTGCTCGACGCCATGGTCGAGGATCACGAGCGCGCCACCGGGCCATGGGAAATCGAGTGGATCGTGCTGCCGGAAATCTTCTGCCTCTCAGCCGGCGCCCTGGCGCAGACCGCGTTCGTGCTGACCGGCCTGCAGGTCGACGAGAAGAAGATGCGCTCGAACCTCGATCTGACCAAGGGACTGATCGTGTCGGAAGCGGTGATGATGGGGCTCGGCCCCTATCTCGGCCGTCAATATGCCCACGATCTCGTCTACGACATCTGCCGCAAAGTGGTCGCCACCGGCCGGCCGCTGGTCGATCTGTTGGCGGAGAACGAGGAGATCACCAAACACCTCGACCGCGCCGCGCTGACAAAACTCTGCGATCCGGCGAATTATCTCGGCGAAGCCGGCGCGATGGTGGATCGGGTGCTGGCGATGCGGGGGTGACGCGACTGATTGTTGTCATTGCCCTATTCAGCAGCTATTTTCTGAAGGGACTCTGATTTTATTGGTCGAACGGATCGATCCACGGTCAAGCCGCGATTGACCGCCTTCATAATACCATGCGCAATTCGATGACACATTGGGCATAACAACTCGAAATCACCAATCGTTGTATATCGCAAACCTTCCTCGATTGGACACTTGTGATGAGCGTCCAGAAGTGACCGGGCTCTAATAATGGTGGAATCGACCAGCGTCGAAGGATCAAGTCCACAGTGATCGCATCGTAAAGTATGCGTCTTCACTCGACCTCGGAGAAATTTGTCTGCGATCCACCCCGCCCGTCTGCGTAATCTAGCCCGCCGCTCAGCGGGGATACCCTCCAAGGCTCGATCGGACATGTCGCCAGCTATCGCCTTCTCAACGCGAGGATCGATTTCACTTCGCTCGGCCAACGCAAATTCGTCTTCTATTCCTATCCATGCGTTCGGACTGGTTATCGGCTCGATCTTAAGTTCGGAAATTGCCGCACGCTCTTCATCGTTCAACGGTCGAAGCGTTGCCGAGGAATGGGCGTAGAGTCGCGCGTACGCCGCATCGCCGAGAACAGACTTGGCTTTAGGTCGATCAACTACGCGATAACTTTCAATGATTGGAAAAGCAACGGACCATCGATTTCGGTAGTGGTACAGTTTGAAAATGAAAGAGGCCGCCAACTGAGGCGGCCTCAAACGTATGATTGAATCAGCTTTAGCGGCGATCAGGGACCATGTCGTTTGACGTAATCCGCATAGGCATGAGACGGAAACAGCGGAGAAGCTGCCCCAGCGATAGCCAGTGTTAGCATCAATGCGACTAGAAACTTGCTCATGTCAGTCCCCTCATCCGTTGGTAGAAGCAAATTTATGCTACAGCCTAGTTGCAAAGTCAAATTAGGACACTCCAGCACGATCTTCGACCTGACCGGTCAAAATATCGCCTATCAGCTTGCTTAGCTGTACGGGATCGCGCGGGCGCTTAAGGCGCCTTGCTGTCATCGCGGCAGTATGCCATCGGTCAGCGCAGGATTCGAGCGGGCGGAATTTCAAACTGTACCACTACCTCGATTTCGGTTGCCGTCTTGTGCCCCACATGTCTTGGGTCAGCTTAAATTGCTCCTCGCCAATTATTTCCACTAAAGGCCGGGCTGTGGCCCGGAGTCTGTGAATCGCTATGAACCGGCCAGCCAATTCCTTATGCGCTTCACGCTCTGACAGATATTGCTCGCTGTCCTCAAAGCCAGCGTTGGGTTCGCCAAATTTCTCGGTTATGTATTCAACGATAAATCCTGATCCAAATTGCCGTTGGATCGTGCTCTGACACTTATTCCTGGCCGTTAATCCGCCGTCCGTTGGCGTAAATCCGATCCACGTTGTCCTTGCGAGCCAATCCGACTTCGACGCAGTGACGGATGCGGGTAGGTCTTGAACGTTAATCACATCGTTTCCAGTCGTTGATGTCACCCAAACTCGTGTGCTTTGCGGATTTGCGCCAGATTGCCGCGCCAGCGATATTTGCCGAACGCAGTGCGAAACTCTCCCTGCCGTCGCAGTTGAACCATCAAACACAGGGCTTCTTCCACTGTGTGCTTCTTGGTGGCATGCCCCGATACCTTTTGGGCTTCTCCCATCAATCCGTCATCGATTTCGATATTGATTCGTATCGACGTCCGCGTAGCTTTCACTCCGCCGCCTTGGCCTTCGCCGCCGCCTGCTCGCGGACGAATTTGTCGATCGCCAATAGATCGACCTTGCCGGAGCCGAGCATCGGCAGCTTCTCGAGAATGACGACTTCGGCCGGGAATGTCAGCTCGGCGGCGTGCTGGCTGCGGGCATAGGCGATGAACTCGGCGCGGGTCGCGCCGTGCTTGTCGGTGACCATGATCAGGCGCTCGCCCTTGCGCGCGTCCGGGATCGCGGCCACCGCCGTGGTGTAATGCGGCCACAGCTCCGCCGCCAGCATCTCGATTGCGGCGAGCGAGACCATCTCGCCGCCGACCTTGGCGAAGCGCTTGGCGCGGCCCTTGATCGCGACAAAACCCTGATCGTCGATGGTGACGATATCGCCGGTGTCGTGCCAGCCTTCCGCCGGCGGCTCAAGCACGCCCGGCCGGTCGGCGCGCAGATAGCCGAGCATCACGTTCGGCCCCTTGACGTAGAGCCGGCCGCCTTCCTCGACGCCTTCGACCTTTTCCAGCTTCGGTACCATGCCGGGCAGAAGCCGCCCGACGGTGCCGAACTTGTTGAACATCGGCGTGTTGAGTGCCATCACCGGCGAGCACTCGGTGACGCCGTAGCCTTCGAGAATGCGCAGGCCGAATTTCTCCAGATAAATCCGGCGGGTCGATTCCTTCACCGGCTCGGCACCGGCCAGCACGTAGCGCAGCGAGCGGAAGTCGTAAGGGTTGGCGACCCGCGCATAGCCGTTGAGGAACGTGTCGGTGCCGAACAGCACGGTGGCGCACACGCCATAGACCAGTTCCGGCACGGTGCGGTAATGCAGCGGCGACGGATACAGATAGATCGGCACGCCGGAAATCAGCGGCAGCACGATGCCGCCGGTGAAGCCGAACGAGTGGAAGGCGGGCAGGGCGTTGAACAGCTTGTCCTCGCGGCCGAAATCGATGCGCGCCGCGCATTGCGCCACGTTGGTCAGCATGTTGCGGTGCGACAGCACGACGCCCTTGGGCAGCCCCTCGGTGCCGGAGGTGAACATGACCACGCCCCAGTCGTCGGGCCGGCGCGCCACCAGCGGCTTTTGCCACGTCATCAGGCCGCGCAGCTTGTCGAATGGACCGATCGTCTTGCGGATGTCTTCGAGGTAGACGATGCGGACCTGACCCTCGAGATGCGCGACCAGATTTTCGAGCCGGCCTTTTTCCACGAAGGTGCGCGATGTGAGGATGGTGTCGAGCTGCGCGGCGCGGCAGGCGCCGAGGATATTGGCTGCGCCGGCGGTGAAATTGATCATCGCCGGCACGCGTCCGGCCGACATCACCGACAACAAAGTGACGACCGCACCGTTCGAGGTCGGCAGCATGATGCCGAGCGCGTGGCCTTCGAGCGCCAGCGGCATCAGCTTGCGGCCGAGGATTGCGGTCGCCATCAACAGCCGCTTGTAGGTGAGCTGGCCGCCGACCGGATCTTCAATGGCGAGCCAATTCGGGCCGTGCAGTTTCGCCGCCTCGATCAACTCTTCGACCACGGTGCGGTCGGTCGGCGTGGTGCGGAAGATCAGGTCGGACATGATGGTGTAAAGCGCGGCGCCGGCGGCCTGCCGCCGCTTGCGGCCTTTCAGCTCGGCGTCGACCTTGAGCTGCACCGGTTCCAGGATCGTCACGGTGATCTTGGGGAACAGCCGGCGGCGCACTTGGGTGCTCTTCAAGCGGCTGAAAATCGTCGCCTCCGGCCCCTCGATTCGCACCGGCACGACCATGGCGTCGGATTTGTCGGCGATCATCGCCGCGCCGTCGTAGACCTTCATCAGGCTGCCGGTGACGGTGATGCGGCCTTCCGGAAAGATCACCAGCGTATTGCCGTCGCGCACCGCGCCGATCAGCGCGCGCAGCGAAAACGGCTTGAGCGGATCGAGCGCCATGGTGCGCACGAATTTGAGAAACGGCTGGATCCACCAGTGTTTCGACATCGCAACGTCGATGGCGAAGACCGGCCGTTTCGGCAGGATCGATACCGCCAAAGCCGGGTCGAGGAAGCTGACGTGATTGAGCGCGATGACGGCGTTGCGGCCGGCCTTGTCGACGTTCTCCAGGCCTTTGACTTCGAGCCGGAAGAACGCGCGGAACACGATCGACAGAAAATCGTTGAGCCAGCTCGCCGGCATGGAGAGCCCGATGGCGACGGCGACCGCAAGGTTTGCGGCGCCGATAAGGGCGAACAGCAGCGGCGTGCCTAGTCCGAATTTTTGCAACAGCGCCAGCACCAGCGCGCCGACGACCATAAAAGCGGCATTGAGCACGTTGACCGCCGCCACGACCCGGGCGCGCCGGTCGGAGCCGGCCCAGACTTGCACCGCGGTGAAAACCGGCACGATGAACAGGCCGCCGGCGACCGCCAATCCGGCCAGATCGACGGCGATGTGGATGCTGTGGGGCGAGGCAAAATAGCCGGCGACGGTCAGCGGGCTTGCCGCGGGGGCGATTGCGGACGCGGTCCAGCCGAGGTCGAGCGCGAACAGGCCGAGCAGCACGGTGGCGACCACGGTCGGCAACAACACGATGCGGCCGGCGGCGAGCCAGGCGGCGAGACCGGAGCCGATGCCGACCGACACCGAAAAGATGGTGAGAAACAGCGTGACGACCTGCTCGCTGCCGCCGATATTGAACGAAACGAGCGGCGGCAATAGCGACAGCACGAGCGCGCCAACGAGCCAGAACCAGCTCGCCACGATCGCGCCCCACCACAACCGCGGATCGGCGCGCACCTGCTTGATGAGCGATGCGGTGGAGACCAGGATGTTGCGGTTGATCGGAAGATTTGGCGCCGCCTCGGCTGTTTTCGGAATGAGCAGGCTGGAGCCCCAGCTCGCCAGCGCGGTAAAAATCATCAGCCAGGCGAAATGGATGGGATTGCTGTTGCCGTTGGCGGCGATGCCGGCGACGATGGTGCCGAGCAGAATGGCGAGAAAGGTGCCGCCTTCGATCAGCGCATTACCGGACGGCAATTCGGCGCGCTCGAGATGATCGGGCAGGATGCCGTATTTGATCGGGCCGAACAGCGAAGCGAGGGTGCCGAACATAAACACCGCGACGAACAGCAAAGCCAGCGAATGAAAGGCGAAGCCGGCGACGGCGACCGCCGCGGCGCCGATCTCGGTGAGCTTGATGCGTTGCGCGACCAGGGCCTTGTTGTAGCGGTCGGCGAGTTCTCCGCCGAGCCCGGAGAGAAAGAAGAACGGCGCGATCAAGGTGGCGCCGGCGAGCGAAATCAGAACCGCCGAATTGGCGCCGGAGACCGCAAACAAAATGACGAAGACCAGCGCCGTCTTGAGGAAATTGTCGCCGAACGCCGCGAAGAACTGGCACCAGAACAAAGGTGCGAAGCGGCGCGTCGTCATCAGTGACACGGACATTAGTGTCTCCTCGCCGCTCCGTTGCGGCCCGGCCGGCAGTCTAGACGCTGCCGCCCACCGTGGCGACGCGGTCCGAAGAGCTCTGCCCCCTTCAGGTCATGAATAATTCTGATTCTTCAATTATATCAGATGGAAAGGTCAAAATCCCGGCGCCCGCTCGACCTGATCGTACCAGTCGAAGCCCATGTCTTTGACGATGCGATTGGCCATCACGATGATGCGGCATTCTTCGCCCGGCTTGGCGAAGTGCTGATGCATGGTGAAGGGCGGGATATAGACGTAGTCGCCGACCGTCCATTCGAATTTCCTCGGCGTGTCGGCCCACTCCCACTGGAACGCTTCGAGGCAGTCCCATTTCAGGTCCCAGTGCAGGTCGTAGCCGGAGCCTTCGATCACGAAGAACAGCTCCTCCCACATGTGGCGGTGCTTGCCGGAGCGCTCGCCGTCCTTGAGGAACTGCATATAGGCTTCCATGCAGCACTCGCGGGTCTGCATTTTCTGGTTGACCAGATGCTTGATCAGACCGTCGGGCGAACGCTCCCACGGCATGTCCTTGGCCTTGATGACGTTGGGCAGCGTCGCGTAGTGCTCGCGAAACTTTTCCGATTCGACCATCGCCTCGGCGAGGAAGGCCGCGGAATTGGCGCCGGACAGCGCGGCCGCCTTGTCTTCGAATAACGCCATCGTCGCCTCCGCGTTAAAATTTGCTTTAGATTTCCTTGGGCGGATGGAATTCCGTCACGCCGGGCGGCAGCTTGTCGGTCGGCCACTCGACCATTTTCTGAAACAACAGGTGCATGAAAAGGAACAGCGGCTTGGCCTTGAACACCAAGAGGATGCAGGATTCCTCGTCATCGTCGTTGAAATGCTGGTGGACGCAGCCGTTCTCGACCAGCATCACGTCGCCGGCCTCCCACTTCATGTAGCGGCCGTCATGGACGTCGTGGCCGTGGCCCTTGAGCACGTAGAATACCGCACTGTTGAGGTGGCCGTGCTTCTGCCCGGCATTGAGCGGCGCATAGCATTCGATGTGCGACTCGATCGACTGCACGACGCTCACCGATTGCGGGGAGATGATGTGCTTGCCGTACATCGCCGGGCCGCCCTTCCACGGATGGTCCTTGGAGGAATAGACCCGCGGCTCTTCCAGGAGCTTCTTGTAAAGGTGGCTGTAGGTGCCTTCGAGCGCGCGCACGAAAGTGCGTTTCTTCGCCCAGCGGTCCCATTTGCCATGCTTGATCTCGTCGGCGTCTTCCGGGGACGGCTTGTTGTGGCCGAGCCCGGGCGTTTCGTGTTCCAGCATTCCGGTCATGTCGCGCTCCTGCGCGCTGGTCATTACGGGATTTTCCCCTGACGCGCAACGTTACGGCGGCTTGCCGATCGCCATATTGGTCGCGCGCGGGTGACGCGATGGAATTGCGCACGAGATCGAGGGGGGACGCAGGATGAGCCATTTTTTCGCCGCCGCGTCCGAGCGCTGTTTTCGAGCGTTATCTGTTCATCTCGACGCAGCTCCGGCAACGCATCGAGGTCGACCCGGTCGCCGCCGAAGACGTCGCGAAGCTGGTGAAGGACGTCTCTGCGAGCCCGCCGGATATCGTCGCCAAGGCCACGGCCGCGGCGGCGGCGGCGCAGTAAGCGAATGTTAGCTACGATCGCGACGAAATCCGGCTCCGATTTAACGAATCCAGAGCGTTTCTCGGCTATTGATCGTGGGTTCAAAGCTGAAAAAACCCTGGCAGGAGCGATGGCGGACGCCACTTCCACACCTGAGATCGGCAGAGCTTCCAACACTTCCGGAACACTGCTCGGCTACGTCCAGGCAGTCCACGGCTCGCAGGCCAGCATCTCGCTGCTGCCTCATGGCGGCGGGCTCAACCGCGCCGGCGCCACGGTCGGCAAGTTCGTCAAGATTCACACTGGCAAGGCGTTATTGATCGGTTTGATCACCGACGTCGCCGCCGAAGCGGCGGCCACCGATCGCGGGCATTGCGGCGTCGCCCACGTCGACCTCGCCGGCGAGATCAGCAATCGCGGCGGCGCCGTTGGCTTTCGCCGAGGCATCGCCGAATATCCGACGATCGCGGACGCCGTGAGCGCGCTCACCAGCAACGAATTGCGCGTCGTGTTCGAGCCGCCTGACGCCAAGACGCTCCGGATCGGGCAATTGCAGCAGGACAGCGCCATCAGCGTCGGCGTCGACGTCGACGAATTGCTCGGTAAGCATTTCGCCGTTCTGGGCACGACGGGCGTCGGCAAGTCGAGCGCGGTTGCGCTCATTCTGCAGCAGATCATGCAGGCGCGGCCGAACCTACGGCTGTTACTGCTTGACGTTCACAACGAATACGGCCGCTGCTTCGGCGAGCGCGCGAATATCGTCAATCCACGCAATCTTAAGCTGCCGTTCTGGCTGTTCAATTTCGAGGAGATCGTCGACATCTTGTTCGGCGGCCGTCCCGCGCTCGACGACGAGGTCGAGATTCTCGCCGAAGTCATTCCGATCGCCAAAGCGAACTACACCCAATACCGCAGCGGTGGCGGCGAGCGGATGGCGATCAAGAAACTCGACGCCAAGACTGTCGGCTACACGGTCGATACGCCGGTGCCCTATCGGCTTGCCGACCTGCTCGGCCAGATCGACGAGCGCATGGGCAAGCTGGAAAACCGCGCGTCGCGGCTGGTCTATCACAAGCTGATCTCGCGCATCGAGGCGGTGAGCGACGATCCGCGCTACGGCTTCATGTTCGACAACGCCAATGTCGGCGGCGACACCATGGCCGAAGCTCTGAGCCAGCTGTTCCGGATTCCGGCAAACGGCAAGCCGATGACGATCATGCAGCTCGCCGGCTTCCCGGCCGAGGTCGTGGACGCCGTGGTCTCGGTGCTCTGCCGCATGGCGTTCGATTTCGGCCTGTGGAGCGACGGGGCGAGCCCGATGCTGCTGGTTTGCGAGGAGGCGCACCGTTACGCCGCCGCCGACCGTTCGGTGGGGTTCGGCCCGACGCGCCGCGCGATTTCCCGGCTGGCCAAGGAAGGCCGCAAATACGGAGTTTTCCTCGGCCTGGTCACGCAACGCCCGGCGGAGCTCGACCCGACGATCATTTCCCAATGCAGCACGCTGTTCGCCATGCGGATGTCGAACGACCGCGATCAAGCTTTGCTGCGGTCGGCGGTATCCGATCATGCGGCAAACCTGTTCGCTTTCGTGCCGACGCTCGGCACGCGCGAGGCGGTGGCATTCGGGGTTGGCGTGCCGTTGCCGACCCGGCTGACTTTCGCCGAACTGCCGCGGCATCTGCTGCCGGCGAGCGACTCGTTTGCCAAGGATTCAAATCTCAAGGCCGGCGGCGAGGATGCAAACTTCATCTCGACCGTCGTCGAACGCTGGCGCGGCGCGACCACGAAAGCTGGTTCGGAGGAACCGTTACGCGAAATCAAGCACGCCGCGGCGGCCGAGCCCGCCCCCGTGCATCCGGGGCCGGCATTGTCGCCGGCGGCGCCGGCCGCAACGCTCGATCCCAGCCGCTTCAGTCTCTTGAAGAAGCCGATCGCCGAGCGGCCCGACTCTCTCGCGCTATTGCGGGCGTCTCCCGCGGCGGCACAACCGCAACGCTTGCCCGGCAAATAAGGCCGGGGCTCGCGTCGGGATTGCCGGCGTGCGCTCAGCCTCCCGCACCTCGCGCCGATTGAAGGTTCCGTCCCCCCAATGGCGCGCGCGCAATTTCCTTGTTCCGATCCGATGAATTGAATTGCCGCGCATCCTTCATGTCGTTGAGGAAGAACGGTTTGGCGAAATAAAAGCCCTGGCCGTGCTGGATGCGGGTCGCGGCTTGCAGATAGGCCAATTCTTCGAACGTCTCGATGCCTTCCGCGACGATGGTCATGCCGAGCGAGCTGCCGAGGGATTCGATGGCGCGAAGCACGCTCTGGCTGCGCGGCCGCCGGTGGATGTCGGTGATGAAGGAGCGATCGATCTTCAATTCATCGGCGGTGATGTCGGCAAGCGCCGAAAGCGAAGAATAGCCGGTGCCGAAATCGTCGATCGAAATGCGCACGCCGAGCTCGCGCAGCATCGGCAGCACATGTCTTTGGAACCGGCTCTGGCCGACGAAGGCGTCCTCGGTCAGCTCGATCATCAAGCGATGCGCAATACCGCTGGCGCGCAGCGCCTCGGCGATCGACCGCATGAAGTCCACATCACCGGCTTGTTTGGCGGCGACGTTGATGCTGATGGTGGTTGCAGACCCGAAAGCCGCGTCGAGACGCGCTACCGAGTGAACGGCTTCATCCAGCACGAAGCGCGTAATCGGATCGATCAGGCCAAGCTCGATCGCGAGATCGACGAAGCTGCTCGGCGGCTGGATTTCACCGTCGTCGTCGCGCCAGCGCACCAGCGCCTCAAAGCCGACGACATCCTGGCTGTGAATATCGACCTTGGGCTGGAAAGCGCAGCAGAATTTGCGATCGCGGATGGCGAGACGCAGGCGCTGCTCGAGCTCCATGCGCGCGGTCACGCTCTGCCCCATGGCGACGTCGAAATAAATGGCTTCGCCCTTGGCTGCAGCCTTGGCGCGGTACATCGCGTTGTCCGCGTTGCGGCGCAGCGCTTCGTAGCTTGCGCCATGCTCCGGATAGACGCTGATGCCGAGCGAAGCCGAGGTAAACAGCTCGAAGGCCTCGACGTGGAACGGTTTTTTCAGCTCCGCCAATACCCGATCGATGACGCCGCGGATTTGCGGCTCATCCTCGACCGGCGCCGCCAGAAGCAGAAACTCGTCGCCGCTGATACGCGCCAGCATATCGGTGGCGCGCAGGCACTTGGCGATCCGTTCGGCGACTTTGACCAAGAGCGCGTCACCGACGGCGTGGCTGTAGTAGTCGTTGATGTGCTTGAAATTATCGAGATCGATGAAGGCGATGGCGAAGCGGACGGCGTCGCCCTCGCGGAGGAGTTCTTCGACGCGGCGCTCGACCAGCCGGCGATTCGGCAATCCGGTCAGGTCGTCGAAATAGGCGCGGCGCGCCAATTCGTTTTCGACCCGCTTGCGGTCGGTAATGTCGTTCGACGTCGACAGCAGGAATGTGCGATCGGCGACGCGGACCGGCTTATGCGAGGTAAGCCAAGTGCGTTCGCCCAGCGCGTCGGCGTGGCATTCCTCGGTGGCGAAATGCTCGCCCGATTGCATGAGGCCGAGCTCCCATTGCCGCCGCTGCTGCGCCTCTTCGGCAGGCAGGAAATCGGCCGGCGAGCTGCCGATGAGGGCTTCCGGCGACATCGACAGATTGGCCGCAGCGACGGCGTTGACCACGACGAAGCTGCCTGCCTCGTCCTGCACGGTCAGTCCGATCGGAAGCTCCTCGATGATTTCTTCAAGCAGATCGCGGCTCGGCGCGGCGGTCTGCGCCGACTGCCGCCTGTCGTCGATCAGCCGTCGCAGCCGCTCGACGTCATGGCGCAGCCGGTCGCTGCCGCGCATGCCGAGCAGCGCCAGACTGAGGACGGCATATTGGCGCGCCAAGACGACGTCGAGCTCACTGAAATCTTCGCGCCCTGCCGCGCGCCGCAGCAGCATGGCGGCGGGGCGGTCGCCGGCTGCGATCGGAAACAGCAAGGCCGGCTCGTTCGCGCCGACCAAATCCGCCGGCAGTTGTCCGCGATCGACGCCGGCCGCAGCGCCGCCGATCGCCAGAACCCGGCCTTGGACGATGCCCGGCAGCGGCGGTCCGGCGGGTCCGGCGGGCCATTGCCGATCGTCGAGCTTCGCCGGGTCCGCCGCGATGCACGTGACGAACGACCCGTCGTCCCGAAGCACCGATGCGCCGTCGAAGGCGAACAGCGCGCGACAGGCGCGAAACAGCGCGGCAAATCCCGCGGTATCGCCTTGGACGTTCAAGAGCGCGTCCAGCACGCGCAACTGTGCGCGCGCAGTCGCCGCAGGCGTCCGCGTCACGCCGGCTTCCTCAAGGTCTTGGGAAAACGTCATTGGTTACTCACACCAGCACGCCGAACCCCCGCAAAGATCCCGCGGCAAAAGTGGGCGAAAGCCGAGCGCGCCTGTAATCGCCGCCGTTAGAGCGTCGCGAAAACCCCCGCTACGCGACGCCCATATCCTAGCGGCCAAACCTTTGGAAATTCATTGCGGCGAATACCGGCGGCAATAGATTCGATGTTAACGAATGCTTTACGACCCGGGTCGTTCGCGTCCAGTTCGGCAGTGTGCCACTTTGCGGCTTGCGCGCGCGGATATTGCCGTCAATTCCCGCAATTGTGCTAGCATGCCGTAAAATGCAGGGTAGCCCGCTTTTTGGGAGGCGCACATGGCAAAAATCGTGCTCGGTCTCGGTAGCTCCCACACGCCGATGCTGCTCGCCGCCGACGAAACGCTGCCGCGTTTCGAAGAGACCGACCGCAAGATCAAGCACCGCGACAAAGAAGGGCGGCCGGCAACCTACGCCGAGCTTCTGGAAAAGGCCGATCCGAATATGGCCGCGCTAGTCGCGCCCGCCGAGCTCGTCGCGCGGCAGAACAAAGTGCGCACCGCGGGGGCGCAGTTAAGCAGGACGCTCAACTCCGCCAAGTTGGATACCTTGATTGTCATGAGCGACGATCAGGACGAAGCCTATCTGGAAGACGCCCGACCGACCTTTGCGATCTATTACGGCGACACCATTCTCAACAGTAACGAGCAGCACGAGCAGTATCATCAGCGTTTTCCGGAATGGTACGTCAAGAACCGGCAAGGCTTTTTCGAGGACAAAGCCCCGCGCACCTATCCGGTCGATGCCAAGCTCGCGCTGCATCTGATCGACTGGCTGATGGAAAACGGCTTCGATCCAGCGTCGTCGAAATGCATGCGCAAGGGCGAAGGCGAAGGCCACGGCATGGCCTATGTGCATCGCCGCCTGATGGACGAGAAAAGCCCGATTCCGATCGTGCCGGTCTTCCTCAACACCTACTTTCCGCCGAACCAGCCGCGGCCGCGGCGCTGCTACGCGCTCGGCCGGGCCATCCGCCAGGCGGTCGAGACTTTTCCGGGCGACGCCCGCATCGGCATCATCGCCTCCGGCGGCTTGAGCCATTTTTTGGTCGATGAAGATTTCGACCGCGCCATCCTCAAGGCTTGCGCAGACAAGGATGCGAAGTTCTTGCAGAATCTTCCGCGCAACAAATTACATGCCGGCAGCTCCGAGATTCTCAACTGGGTCGGCGTCGCCGCGGCTTGCGAGCATCTCGAACTCAACTGGTTCGAATACGTGCCGGGCTACCGCACGCCGGCGGGCACCGGCACCGGATTAAGCTTCGCCAGCTGGGCGTGATAGTCCGGCGCGGCGAATACCCGCACCGGACGGGCGGACATTTCCTTGCGCCTTTTGCGGCTTTCGCCGTAGTATCGAGAACTATCTGGAAATCGATGGAAGCGGAAAAACTGGGAGGGGATCTGATGTCCAGACGAACGATCGCGGCCATTGCCGCAGCAGCCGCCACGGTGCTGACCGCGGGCGGCGCCATGACGGATGAAGCGTTGGCGCAGGACGTGAAGGTCGGCCTCATCCTGCCCTATACCGGCGTCGGCGCCGAACTTGCCCAACAAATGGATCGTGGCATCGAGCAGTATCTCAAGCTCAATGCCGCCGCAGTAAAACCTTTCAAGATCACGATCATCAAGCGCGACTCCAAGGCTCCGGATGGCGCCGCCGCCAAGGTCGACGCCCAGGAATTGCTCACCCAGGACAAAGTCGATGTGCTGGCGGGCTGGGTCTATTCGCCCGATGCCATCGCTTCGGCGCCGGTCGTGAACGCCGGCAAGAAGCTCGGGGTGATCATGAATGCCGGCACGTCGTTCATCACCAACCTCTCACCGTATTACGTTCGCACCTCCTTCACGCTGTGGCAGTCGAGCTACGTCATGGGCGAGCAGGCGGCGAACTACCTGCACGCCAAGACCGCCGTGGTGGCCTATACCGACTACCCGCCGGGCAAGGACGCGCTCGATGGATTCAAATACGCCTTCGAGCACAACGGCGGCAAAGTGATCGACGCCATCCCCTCGGGCGGGCCCGGCGCCACGCCCGACTTCACGCCGTTCTTCCAGCGCGCCAAGGACGAACACCCGGACGTGCTGTTCGTCTTCGTGCCGGCCGGCGACCAGGCGACCGCGGTGGTCAAGACCTACGCCGCCTTGGGCATGCGCGCGGCGGGGACCAAATTGATCGGGACCGGCGACGTGGTCCAGGACATCAAGCTGCAGGGCATGGGTGACGCCGCGGTCGGCCTCATCACCGTCCATCACTATAATGCCGATCTCGACAATCCGCAGAACAAGGCCTTCGTCGCCGCCTGGAAGCAGGCTTACGGCCCCGATTCGACGCCCGACTTCACCGCGGTCGGCGCCTACGACGGCATGGCGGCCATCGTTCACGCCTTGCACGCCACCAAAGGCAAGATCGACGACGGCGCCGCGGCGGTAAAGTCGCTGCTCGGCTGGAAGTTCGCCAGCCCGCAAGGCCCGATCGAGATCGATCCGCAGACACGCGACATCGTCATGAACGAGTATCTCGACGAGGTGGTGAAGGGCTCCGACGGCAAGCTGCATGAGAAAGTTATCCTGACGGTCCCTGCCGTAAAGGATCAGTGCAAGGCGCTTGCAATCGGTCCCTGCGCGCCGAAGAAATAATCGGCGGGGCGCAACGTAGATTTTTCACGGCCAGAGCCGCGCCGCCGTCCTGGCTTCGCACGCGAGTGCGGGGCATGTTAGGGGGCGCGGCCCCCCGCGAGCCGGGGCGGGCAGGCCAGGCGCTTACGGGATTGCCCGTGAATTTTGCCGCCGATTTAGCCAGTATCTTGTTGGGCGGGCTCGCCGCCGGCACCGTGCTGTTCGTCGTTTCGGTCGGACTGTCGGTCACCATGGGCTTGATGGGATTCATCAACCTGGCCCATGGCGCTTTCGCCATGTTCGGCGGCTATATCATCGTGCTGGCGATGAACCGCGCGCATTTCGGCTTCGCCGCGGCACTCGTCATCGGCTTTGTCGGCACCGCAGCCCTTAGCATAGTGCTGGAGCAATTCCTGTACCGGCGGCTCTACCGCGCGGGCGAGCTGGATCAAGTCCTGTTCACGATCGGCCTGATCTTCATTTTTATCGCCGCGACGACGATCGCGATCGGCCCGGAAAGCCAGACCCTGCAGCTGCCGCAGGCCTTGAGCGGCCAACTCAATCTCGGCTTCATTACCTACCGCACCTACAGCATCTTCCTGATCGCGGTCGGCTTCGCGATTGCGTTCGGCATCTGGCTTACCTTCGAGCGCACGCGGATCGGCGCGCAGATCCGCGCCACGGTCGATAACCGGCGCATGGCCGAATCGCTCGGCATCGACGTCGACCGGCTGTTTACCATCACCTTTGCCTTCGGCAGCGGCATGGCCGCGATCGGCGGCGGACTAGGCGCCGAGTTTCTGGGACTCGACCCGCAATACGCGCTCAAATACCTGGTGTATTTCCTCATTGCGGTGTCGGTCGGCGGGCTCGGCAGCGTGCTCGGCGTCTATTATGCGGCGCTCCTTCTCGGCGTGCTCGACTTCGTGCTCAAGCTCTATTTGCCCAAGGGTGGCACCATATTCATCTACGTCCTCGCTATTCTGATGCTGCTGGTGCGGCCGCAGGGGCTGTTTGGAAGGAAAGAGCTGTGAACGCCGCCGCCGCCTCCGAGACTAACAACGTCGAGGCGTCGCCTGCCGCGCTGCTGGAAAATCCGGCGGCCCGCATTCTGTCGCGGCGTCACCGCCTGCGCTGGTGGGAGGCGCTGCCCTGGATCTTAGGGATCGTGTTTTATTTCGCCTTTCCCGATTATCTCGGCTTTGGCGCCGAGCTGCTCGTCACGATCCTTTTTGCGCTCTCGCTCGACCTGGCGCTCGGTTATGCCGGCATCATCACGCTCGGACACGCGGCGTTTTTCGGCGCCGGCGCCTATACGGTGGGAATGCTGGCCTATTACAGCGTATGGAGCGAGCCGATCACCAGCCTCGCGCTTGCCGCCGTGGCGGCGGCCGTCATCGGCGCACTCTCGGGCCTGGTGTTGTTGCGGACCAAGGGCCTGACGCTTCTCATGCTGACGCTGTGCACCATGGCGCTGCTGGAACAGGCCGCCAATATGGCGCACGACTATACCGGCGGTTTCGACGGCCTGCCGAGCCTCGCCATCGCGCCGGTGTTCGGCGTGTTCGAATTCAATCCGCTTTACGCCGATACGCAATATCTCTACGCGCTCGGCGTGCTGCTGGTCTGCTTTGGCTTCGTGCGCACGCTGGTTTACTCGGCGTTCGGCCAGAGCCTGACCGGCATTCGCGAGAATGTCTTGCGCATGCATGCGATCGGATCGCCGGTGCGGCGCCGGCTCGTCATTTGCTATACGATTTCGGCGGCGATCGCCGGCGTCGCCGGCGGCCTGTGGGCGCAGACCAATGCCTATGTCAACTTGAGCACGCTCGGTCTCGACCGCGCCGCCACCGTGCTCATCGTCCTCATTCTCGGCGGCTATGGACGGCTTTACGGCGCCTTCGTCGGTGCCGTCGTCTATCTGGCGCTGGAGCACTTCTTGGCGCAGCTCTATCCGACCGCATGGCAGCTCGGCCTCGGCCTGTTGCTGGTCGTGATCGCTTTGTTTGCGCGCAATGGAATCCTCGGCCTCGGTGAGGCGCTATGGCGGCGGTGCCGCGATGCGCTGTCGCGGCGCAAGCGCGCCGGCAGCGCGGCGTCATGACCGAGATCCGGTTGGAGACGCGCGCGCTGAGCCGTTATTTCGGCGCGCTCATGGCGGTGCAGGGCATTGACTTCAAGCTTGATGCCGGCGCGCGCCATGCATTGATCGGTCCCAATGGCGCCGGCAAGACCACCTTCATCAACCTGCTCACCGGCGTGCTGCCGGCGAGCGACGGCCGCATCCTGCTCAAGGGCCGCGACATCACCGGCAAGGCGCAGGCCGAGCGCGTCAAGCTCGGCATTGCGCGCACGTTCCAGATCAACCGGCTGTTCCGCGGCCTCACCGTGCTGGAGAACGTCTGCATGTCCGTCGCCGAGCGCGTCGGCGCGGCGGGCTCGATGCTCTATCCGGCAGGCCGACGCACCGACATCATCGACGAATCGATGCAGCTATTGCAGACGCTGAAGCTTGCGGCCGATGCCGGTCATCGCGTGTCCGAATTGCCTTATGGCCGTCAACGCCTGGTCGAGTTGGCCATCACCATAGGCCTCAAACCGGAGGTGCTGCTGCTCGACGAGCCTGCCGCCGGCGTGCCGAGCGCGGAAAGTCACATCATTCTCGACGCCATCGAGCGGCTGCCTGAGGACATCGCCGTACTCATCATCGAGCATGACATGGACGTGGTGTTCCGCTTCGCCAAGCGCGTCACTGTGATGGTGAGCGGCGCGATATTCGCCGAGGGCACGCCGCGCGAGATCGAAGCGAACTCGCAGGTGCGCGCCGTCTATCTCGGCCAGGCCGGACAAAGGTCCGGCGAGAGTGCCGACGGTGGCTAGCGCGCTCGAGCTCCAGGGTGTCTCGGCGGGCTACGGCGAAACCGTCGTGATCGAGGATATCGATCTGGCGCTGGCGCCAGGCGAGTGCATCAGCGTGATCGGCCGCAACGGCGTCGGCAAGACCACTTTATTGGCGACGGTCATGGGCCACACCACCATGCATTCCGGCGAACTCAGGCTCGACGGACATAGCCTCACCGGCATGCCGAGCTATCGCCGCGCGCTCGCCGGGATCGGCTTCGTGCCGCAGGAGCGCGAGATTTTTCCCTCGCTGTCGGTGCGCGAGAACCTGACCGTCACCGCGCGGCCCGGACATTGGACGCTGCCGGGCGTGTTCGCCCTGTTTCCCAGGCTGCAGGAACGGCTTGACAATATGGGCAATCAGCTGTCCGGCGGCGAGCAGCAGATGCTGTCGATTGCGCGCGCGCTCATGACCAATCCGTCGCTGCTGCTGATGGACGAGCCGACCGAGGGCCTGGCGCCGGTCCTGGTCGAGACATTGACGGCAGCGCTCGCACGACTGCGCGCGGAAACGGCGCTGTCGATCATCCTCGTCGAACAGAACAGCCGCGTGGCGCTGACATTCTCGCCGCGCACGGTGATCCTCGACAAGGGGCGCATCGTCTATGACGGCGAATCCAAACCGCTGCGCAACGATCCGGAACGCCTCGCCAAGCTCATCGGGATCGTGGAGTAACCGCTTTATCCGCCCCCGCGAATCGAAGCGCAGCGGGGGTTGGGGGAGGAAAGCTCAGTGCGTATCGGCGAATTTCATCCACCACGCTATTTCGTCGCGAAATTCAAATTGCGCTTGCGCAAACGAGGTTGCAGCGGGCATCTCGCCGCGGACGCCGCTCAACGCAGCGATCAGGAGGAAGTCCTTGTCCGTCCAATAGACCGCGACCAGGTCTTGATGAAAGTGGTCCTCCAGATAGCCCTTGCCGTCCGGCAGGAGATAGATCTGGCGGACATCATGGTCGGTCCCGGCGTCTACCGCGGCGAAGGCGCGAGACGACATCGACTGATCGTTTTTAGTCAACCCCAGAATGTCCGTGATGATGGGACTGATCGCAACGTCCCTCCCCTTTTCGGCGATCCAACCATCAATCTTGTGAAGCTGAGCCGCGGCAAGCGTCGGCTCCGCGGCAAAGCCTGCGCGCACCAAGCCTCTCGGGACGGAGGCAAGGCACACAAAAACGAAAATCGCGAACGACAGGGGCGAGAACAGGCGCAGGCTGTATCTCATGTTTATCCGTCGCGGCCTCGAATGAAGTTTAAGCGTGCGCCTTGCGCTGCGGGTCGATGATTTTCTCAAGCTTGCCGAGCACATGCATGCAAGGCAAGAGCTGGGCGAGGCTGGCGTTCGGCTCGCGCTTCTCCTTGATCGCGGCGATGAATTCGCGGTCTTCGAGCTCGATGCCGTCCATCGACACGTCGACCTTGGAGACGTCGATCTTGTTGTCCTTGCCGTCGGAGAGGTCGTCGTAGAATGCCTTGTAGGTGCCGTTGTCGCAGATGTAGCGGAAGAACGAGCCGAGCGGCCCGTCATTGTTAAACGACAGCGACAGCGTCAGAATCGCGCCGGACGGCGTCTTGGCGACGACGCCCATGTCCATCGCAATATTAAGCTGCGGATGGACCGGTCCCTGCACGGCGTAACAGTCGGAAATGGTCTCACCGGCCTGGTACTGGAACAGATCGATGGTGTGGGCGGCGTGGTGCCACAGCAGATGATCGGTCCAGCTGCGCGGATTACCGGCCGCGTTGATATTCTTGCGCCGAAAGAAATAAGTCTGCACGTCCATCTGCTGGATTTTCAGCTCGTCCTTTTGGATGCGCTTATGCAGCCATTGATGACTGGGATTGAAGCGCCGCACATGGCCGCCCATGGCAGTGACGCCGACTTCCTTGGCGATCTTGACCAGCGCCTCAGCATCCTCGACCGAGTCGGTGACCGGGATTTCGACCAGCACATGCTTGCCGGCGCGCATCGCCTGCTCGCTTTGGCGGAAATGCATCTTGGTCGGCGTGGTGAGGATCACCGCGTCGGCGCGCTTGATGCCTTCGGAAAGCTCGCCGGTGAAATGCGGAATGCCATATTTTTTCGCCACCTGGGCGGTGGAATCCTGATTGCCGCCGACCAGCGAGGTCACTTCGACGTCGGCAATGCGCTTGAGCGCATCGAGATGTTTCTGGCCGAACGCGCCCTGCCCGGCTACGCAAACTTTCATCATGTGCCTCTTCGATTATTTCGCCGTCAACTGCGCTTACGATCGACCTTCGCGCGCGCCGCGGCGCGTTTGTGCTTCGCCGCCGGCTTGTGCTTGACGGCTGGCTTGCGCTTGGCGGCGCTTTTGACGCCGCGCCGCCGATTTTCCAGGATGATATGGCCGACCGCAGTATTCGACGCCGGCACGGTGTAGAAGCGATAGATTTCGTCGACCTTGTCGTCGAGGGCACCGCGCATGACGAGCCACATCACCATCTCGATACCCTCGGCGCCGGCCTCGCGCATATAGTCAAGATGCGGAACCTTGACGAGCTTCTGCGGGTCCTTCGTCAGATTATCGAGGAAGTTCTTGTCCCATTTGCTGTTGATGAGTCCGGCGCGCGGACCCGAAATCTGATGCGACAGCCCGCCGGTACCGAAGATCACGACTCGCAGGTCGTCCGGATAGGACTCCACCGCCTTGCGGATGGCGCGGCCCAGCATGAAGCAGCGATGCCCGGTCGGCGGCGGATACATAACGACATTGACCGCGAGCGGAACCACCGGGCACGGCCAATGCGAATTCTTGTCGATCTTGCCGAACAGGAGGTTCATCGGCACCGTCATGCCGTGATCGACTTCCATCTTGTTGCAGATGGTGAGATCGAATTCGTCGAGGATGACGGATTGCGCGATATGCGAGGCGAGCGCCGGATGGCCCTGCACCACCGGCACCGGGCGCGGTCCCCAGCCTTCGTCGGCCGGCGGGAATTCCGCCGCGCAGCCGAGCGCGAAGGTCGGGATCATCTCGACCGAGAACGCCGAGGCATGATCGTTATAGACGATGATGGCGACGTCGGGCTTGGTTTCGCGCATCCATTCTTGTGATTTTTCGAAGCCCGAGAACACCCGCTTCCAATACGGCTCCTCGGTCTTGTTATTGTCGAGCGCCGCGCCGATGGCGGGCACATGCGATGAACCTATACCTGCAATGATCCTGGCCACGGCGTCACTTTCGGTTTGCTGATTTCGATCTGGATTTGGTGGATTTGGCTTTCGGCTTTGCCGCGGCTGCCTTCTTGGCAGCGGCCGAGAGAAACTTCGACGGCGCGTTCTTGCCCGTCCGCGAGCGATTGCCCTCAACCGAACGGCCGCCGCCGAGCATCATCGCCGCATAGTCCGGCTGCGTCGAGCCGGTCATCAGCGCGGCGAGATGCTGGAACGAATGACCGTCGGTGGCGCCGAGCTTGGCGGTGAAATAGATATTGCCGCCGAGCTCCAGCATGCGGTTGTAATCGCGCTTGAGAACGGCGTCGGTCTGCTCGGGCGTGAGCTTGAACTTTTTGAGGTACTCCGCTTCGTTCGCCTTGAAGGCCTTGCGGTTCTCGTCCTTCATCAGCGACATGCAGAACATATTGATGCCAAAACCCTGCCGGGACCGTTCGGCGTCGAACACGAACGTGCCCGGGATATCGTCATAATCGTGCTGTTCGCGGGCCATCGGCGTTTCTCCCGTTTGGCTTCACATATATAGCGCAGGGAAGCTTGGCAACCTAAGCGGCTCCCCCGTCATGGCCGGGCTTGTCCCGGTCATCCACGTCTTTCTTCGGCGCGGCAAGGAAGACATGGATGCCCGCAACAAGTGCGGGCATGACGAATTGGAACGGTTCAAGACTGCGGCGCGTCAGCTCCAATAGAGCCGCATCGGGTTGTCGACCAGCAGCGCCTGTTGCGCGTCCGCCGTCGGCGCGACTTTGGCAATGTAATCGACCAGCACGCCGTCGTCCGGCGCTTCCTTTTTCATATTGGGATGCGGCCAGTCGGTGCCCCAGATCACCCGGTCGGGGAAATGCTCGACCAGCGCCCGGCCGAACGGCACGACGTCGTCATAGGGCGGCCCGGCGATGCTCATGCGCTCCGGGCAGGTCACCTTCACCCAAAGATTCTTGTGCTTGTCCATCAGCTTATGAAAGCGCTGGTTCTCCCGGTGATCGACGCCCTTCTTTATGTCGGGTGTACCCATGTGATCGACCACGACGCCGGTCGGCAGCGAGGTGAAAAAATCCTCGAGCTCGGGCAAATCCGGCATTTCGAAATAAACGACGATGTGCCAGCCGAGTTTTTCCACGCGCGCGGCGATGCGGGCCAGCACGTCGCGCGGGGTGAAATCGACCAGCCGCTTGATAAAATTGAAACGCACGCCGCGCACGCCGGCTTTATCCATCGATCTCAGCTTGTCGTCACTCACCTCTTCGCCGACAAAGGCGACACCCTTGGCCCGGCCATTCGATGCGTCGAGCGCGTCGACCATGGCGCGATTGTCCTTGGAATGGCACGACGCCTGCACGATCACATTCTTGTCGAATCCCAAAAAATCGCGCAGCGCGAACAGCTTTTCTTTCGGCGCGTCGCAGGGCGTGTATTTGCGCTCCGCCGCGTAGGGAAACTTCGCCGCCGGCCCGAATACATGGCAGTGCGCGTCGACCGCGCCGGCCGGCGGCTGGTATTTCGGCTTCGATGGATTGGGGTGGAAGGGAATGTAACCCGGTGACATCGGCACGCCAAACTCTCCTCCTCACTTGTCATGCCCCGCGAAGGCGGGGCACCCAGTAATCACCGTCCTTTCGGTGTGTACTCGATCGTCCGCCTTCGCGGACGATGACGGTATCAGACCTTCTCCAGCGCCAGCGAGACGCCCTGGCCGACGCCGACGCACATCGTTGCGAGCGCGCGCTTGCCGCCGCGTTTTTCCAAGCCGTGCACCGCGGTCAGCGTCAATCGCGCACCCGACATGCCGAGCGGATGGCCGAGCGCGATGGCGCCGCCGTGCGGATTGACGTGCGCGGCATCGTCGGCGACGCCGAGCTGGCGCAGGCAGGCGAGCCCTTGCGAGGCAAAGGCTTCGTTGATCTCGATCAGATCGAAATCGCCGATCTTCAGGCCGAGCCGCTCCATCAGCTTGCGGGTCGACGGCACCGGCCCGATGCCCATGATGCGCGGCGGCACGGCCGCGGAGGCCATGCCGAGGACGCGGGCGCGAGGGTTGAGACCGTGCGCCTTCGCGGCATTCGCACTGGCGAGAATGACGGCGGCAGCGCCGTCATTGATGCCCGACGCATTGCCGGCGGTGATGGTGCCGGGATTGCGCGCGATGGGTTTGAGCTTCTGCAGATTCTCCAGCGTGGTGTCGGGCCGCGGATGCTCGTCTTTGTCCACCATGATAGGACCGGCTTTGCCGCCCGGCGCCGCGACCGGCACAATCTCTTCGGCGAAATAGCCGGCGGCATCGGCCTTGGCGGCGCGCGCTTGCGAGCGCAGCGCGAAAGCGTCCTGATCCGCGCGGGTGACCTGGAATTCCTCGGCGACGTTCTCGCCGGTCTCGGCCATGGAGTCGACGCCGTATTGCGCCTTGAGCACCGGATTGATGAAGCGCCAGCCGAGCGTGGTGTCGTAAACCTCCGCCGTGCGCGAAAAGGCTTCGCCCGCCTTGCCCATGACGAACGGCGCGCGGGTCATCGATTCGACGCCGCCGGCGATGGCAAACTCCATCTCGCCGCAGCGGATGGCGCGGGCGGCGTCGCCGACCGCATTGAGGCCGGAGGCGCATAGCCGGTTGACGGTAATGCCGGGGATCGAGTCGGGCAGCCCGGCGAGCAAGAGCGCCATGCGCGCGACATTGCGGTTGTCCTCGCCGGACTGATTGGCGCAGCCGAAGAACACTTCGTCGAGGCGCGACCAGTCGGCTTTGGCATTGCGCACGACCAGCGCCTTGATCGGAACCGCGGCGAGATCGTCGGTACGCACCGTGGCAAGCGCGCCGCCGTAGCGGCCGATCGGGGTGCGCGCGGCATCGCAGATGAACACCTCCCGCATCGGACGCTCCCGTTCCGCACCATATGCAGCCCTTGCAGGCTATTTACGGGCCGCGGCGGAACGGGTCAAATGGCGCAAATGACGACCCCGCCACCCGAATTTGCCGACCTGCCGTCGACCTTGACGGCGGAGCGGCATGGCGCAGTCGCGATCTTGCGGCTCAATCGCGCGCGGAAGCGCAATGCGCTTGACGACCAAATGGTACGTGGTATCGGCGCCTTCTTCAGCGCACTTGCGGACGGCATTCGCGCCGTCGTCCTGGCCGGCGAGGGCGAGCATTTCAGCGCCGGCCTCGATCTCACCGAACTCACCGAGCGCGACATTTTTGCCGGTGTCGAGCACTCGCGGTCCTGGCATCGCGCCTTCGAATGCATCGAGTTCGGCAAGGTGCCGGTGGTCGCCGTGCTGCACGGCGCGGTGGTGGGCGGCGGCCTGGAAATTGCCGCTGCGGCGCATATACGGGTGGCGGAGCGCTCCGCCTTCTACTCTTTGCCGGAAACCAGCCGCGGCATTTTTGTCGGCGGCGGCGGTTCGGTGCGGCTGCCGCCGCTGATCGGCACCGCCCGCATGATGGACATGATGCTGACGGGGCGCACGCTTTCCGCCGAGGAAGGGCAGCTGATCGGGCTCAGCCAATATCTGGTCGGCGAAGGCGAAGGTCTGGCCAAGGCCATGGAGCTCGCGCATCGCATCGCCGGCAATGCGCCGTTCACGAATTTTGCGGTCATGCACATGCTGCCGCGCATCGCCCGCAGCGACCCCGCCACCGGCTTCGCGACCGAGGCTCTCACGGCCGCGATCGCGCAGGGCGAAGACGAGGCAAAGGCGCGGCTCAAGGCGTTTTTGGAAAAACGTGCGCCCAAAGTGACGCGAAGCTGACATGGGAAGCGCATCGGCAAATACACGCGCTCCGCAGAATCGGCCGCCGCTACGGCAGGTGAAGCTTGGGCCGGCGGATGTCCTGGTCGAACGGCGCAACGATGGCGCCATCCTGATGCGCTCGCCGTATCCGCTGCCGCGGCATCCGCAAAAGCTCACGGAACGACTGACGCATTGGGCCAAGGCCGCCCCGGGGCGCATCTTCCTGGCGCAACGCGACGCGACTGGCGGCTGGCGGTCGATGAATTATGCGGACACGCTTGCGGCGGTTCATTTGATCGCAGCGGCCCTCTTGCAACGCGATCTCTCGCCCGACCGGCCGCTTGCCATCCTCTCCGGCAACGATATCGAGCATGCGCTGCTCGGCCTGGCCGCTATGCATGTCGGCGTTCCCTATGCGCCGATCTCGGTGCCCTATTCGCTGCTGTCGGCCGATTTCGGCAAGCTCAAAGCAATCATGCAATTGCTGTCGCCGGGGCTCGTCTTTGCCGCTAGCGGCACGGCCTTTGCACGCGCCATCGCCGCCGCGGTGCCGCCAAGCGCCGAGATCGTCGTCACTGGTCATCCGCCGCCCGGCCGTGACGCCACGCCGTTCACCGCGCTCATGCAGACGGCGGCCTCGGGCGCGGTCGAGGCGGCGCATGCCGAAGTCGGCCCCGGGACGATCGCGAAAATCCTTTTCACCTCCGGCTCGACCGGACAGCCGAAGGGCGTCATCAACACGCAGCTCATGCTGTGCGCGAACCAGGCGATGATCCGCGCCGGGCTTGCCTTTCTCGCCGATGAGCCGCCGGTCATCGTCGACTGGCTACCGTGGAACCACACTTTCGGCAGCAACCACAATTTCGGCCTGGCGCTCGACAACGGCGGTTCGCTCTATATCGACGAGGGCAAGCCGCTGCCCGGCGGCATCGACGCGACCGCGCGCAACCTCCGCGAGATCGCGCCAACCATCTATTTCAACGTGCCGAAGGGCTTCGAGATGCTGTTGCCGTTTTTCGATGCCGACGCGACGTTGCGCGAGACTTTCTTCAGCCGGCTCAAGGTCATGTTCTATGCCGGCGCGGCGCTGGCGCAGCATGTGCTCGATGCGTACCAGGAGCTTGCAGTCAAGACGACCGGCGAATGCATTCTGTTCATGTCCAGTCTCGGCTCGACCGAAACTGCGCCGGCGGCGCTGGCCTGTTCGTGGGAGGCCGAACGTGCCGGCAATATCGGGCTGCCGCTGCCCGGCGTGGAGCTAAAACTCGTGCCCCGCGAAGGCAAGCTCGAAGCGCGGCTGCGAGGCGTCAATATCACGCCCGGCTATTGGCGCGCGCCGCAATTGACCGCGGCGGCCTTCGACGACGAAGGGTTCTACAAGATTGGCGATGCGCTGAAGTTCGACGATCCGGACGATCCGGCCAGGGGCTTGCTGTTCGACGGGCGGCTCGCCGAGGATTTCAAGCTCGCGACCGGCACCTGGGTCAGTGTCGGGCCGCTGCGAGCGGCTTTCATCACGCATTTTGCGCCGTTGGCGCGGGATGTCGTATTCGCCGGCGCCGACCGCGACGAGGTCACGGCGCTGGTCTTTCCCGACCTCGACGCCTGCCGCAAAGCCGCGCCCGGCGGGGCTGTGGACCTACCGGCCCGATTGCTGCTTGCCGAGCCATCGGTGATGGCCGAGTTCGCCGGTCGTCTCAATTCGTTTTTCGCCGCGGCAAGCGGCACGTCGAGCCGCGTGACCCGCGCCATGCTGCTGGTCGAGCCGCCCTCGCTCGATGTCGGCGAGATGACCGACAAAGGCTCGATCAACCAGCGCGCCGTTCTGGCAAATCGCGCACAATTGGTCGAAGAGCTTTACGCCGACGCGCCGCCGGCTCACGTTCTTTTCGCCACCGCCTAGCAACCCGAACAGGTGGATTGAGATGGACATTCGTGGACATGCCGCAATCGTCACCGGCGGCGCTTCCGGCCTCGGCGCCGCCACCGCGCGCATGCTGGCGGAAGCCGGCGCGAAAGTCGCAATCGTCGATGTCAATCGCAAGGCCGCGGCCGAAGTCGCGCTCGACATCAACGGGATCGCGCTCGCCTGCGACGTCACCGACGGCGCGGCGACGGAAAAAGCCATCGCCAAGGCCGCCACCGACCATGGCACGGCGCGGATCGTTATCAACTGCGCCGGCGTCGGACCGGCCAAGCGCATTGTCGGCCGCGACGGGCCGATCCCGCTCGCCGAATTCGCGCGCGTGGTCGAGATCAATCTTGTCGGCACGTTCAACGTGATGCGGCTTGCCGCCGCGGCGATGCAACGCCTCGAACCGCTGCAAGACGGCGAGCGCGGCATTATCGTCTGCACCGCGTCGGTCGCCGCCTATGAGGGCCAGATCGGCCAGGCGGCCTATGCCGCCTCCAAAGGCGGCGTGGTCGGACTGGTGCTGCCGGCAGCGCGCGAATTCGCCCAATTCGGCATTCGCGTCAACGCCGTGGCGCCCGGAATTTTTTCCACGCCGATGCTGCACGCTCTGCCGGAAGCGGCGCAGCAAAGCCTCGCGGCGGCGGTGCCGTTTCCGACACTGCTCGGCCAGCCGCCGCAATATGCCGCGCTGGTCCGCCACATGATCGAGAACCGCTACCTCAACGGCACGGTGGTGCGCCTTGACGGCGCGCTGCGCATGGCGCCGCGCTGATCGCTGAAATGCTGACCCATACCCGCACCACCCGCATCGAATGGGGCGACTGCGATCCCGCCGGGATCATTTTCTATCCGCGCTATTTCGAGATTTTCGACATTTCGACGACCATGCTGATCGAACGCGCGACCGGGATGAAAAAGATCGAATATCTCAAAGCCTATGCCATTGCCGGCCATCCCGTTGTCGAAACGCGCGCCAAATTCCGCCTGCCCACCCGGTTCGGCGACGAGGTCGCGATCGAGAGCGCGGTGGTCGCCTGCGGTCGATCGAGTTTCAAGATCGAGCATCGCCTGACTCACGCCGGCGCGCTCGCCGCCGAGGGGTTCGAAACGCGCGTTTGGGTGGCCCGCGATCGCGACGATTCCACGCGCATGAAATCACAGCCGATTCCGCCGGAAGTTGTCGCGCGGCTGACGCATGGCGGGGGCTGAACGCCTGCGTGTTTTCACGCCGCACGGATGTGCTAGAAACCTTACCGCCGAAAGGAAGGAAACGCCCATGTCCATGCGTGTCGACGCCTACACCCATTTTTTCCCGGAACGATTCTTCACCAAGCTCAATGAAGTCGCCGGCGACTACAAGGATATGGGCAAGCGTATCCGATCGCTGCCGGCTTTGTTCGATCTCAACGTGCGCAAGAAGATCGTCGATGGCCACAAGGACTACCAGCAGATCCTGTCCTATCCGCAGCCGCCGGTCGAACGCTTCGCCAAGACGCCCAAGGACATCGACGAGTTCTGCCGCATCATCAACGACGGCTTCGCCGAATTGATCGCCACGGAGAAGGATCACTTCCCCGGCTGGGTGGCGCAAGTTTCGCTCGCGGCGCCGGATGCCGGCGTCGGCGAGGCGGAACGCGCGCTCAAGAACGGCGCGCTCGGCGTGCAGATCTACACCAACGTCGCCGGCAAGCCGCTCGACCGGCCGGAATACGCCCCGTTCTGGAAGAAAATGAACGAACTCGGCGCGCCGATCTGGCTGCATCCGGCGCGCGGCGCCGAGACGCCGGATTATCTGGACGAGAAGAAATCGCTCTACGAAATCTGGTGGACCATCGGCTGGTCCTACGAGACCGCCTGCGCCATGCTGCGGCTGGTCTATTCCAAGATCATGGACACGCATCCCAACCTGAAAATCATCACCCATCACTTCGCCGGCATCGTGCCGATGCTCGAAGGCCGGTTTGGGCCGGGCAATGACGTAATGGGCAACCGCACCACCGACGAGGATTACGTCGGCCTGCGAAAAAGCCTGAAGAAGCGGCCGCTGGATTATTTCAAGAACGATTTCTGGGCCGACACAGCCGCATTTACCGCGGAGCCGGCGACCAAATGCGGCATGGAGTTCTTTCCAATCGACAAGATCGTGTTTGCCTCCGATTGCCCGTTCGATCCCGAGGGCGGCACGATGTTCCCGCGCGAAACCTTGCGGATTCTCGACAAGCTGAAGATGGACAAGGCGACCGCCGAGAAGGTCTTTTACAAGAATCTCGAAGCGGTCACTGGGAAGAAACTGGTGCGGTAGCGCGCGCCCGTTGTGCGCCGCGCTGCTCGGCAAGCCGCCGCGACAGCGCCTGGGGAATATCGCGCGGAGTATCAACGACGACGACGCCGGCCTTCTCCAAGGTGCCGCGCTTGCCGGCATAGCTGCCGGCACTGCCGGTGACGATGGCGCCGGCATGGCCCATTTTCTTGCCTGGCGGCGAGGCACGCCCGGCGACGAAGGCGACCACCGGCTTGTTCATGCCGGCGGCGTATGCGGCCGCCTCTTCTTCCATGCTGCCGCCGATCTCGCCGACCAGCACGACCGCCTCGGTCCGCTCGTCGCGGTCGAGCGCCTCAAGCGCGTCGCGCGTCGTCGTGCCGATCATCGGATCGCCGCCGATGCCGATGAAGGCCGATTGGCCGATGCCGGCGCGGGTCAGATTGAGGCAAACCAGCGTGCCGAGGCTGCCGCTGCGCGAGACCACGCCGACCGAACCGGGCCGGAACACGTTCGGATTATGCCCCGGCATGATGCCGATGAAGCCTTCGCCCGGCGTCACCAGGCCGGCGGTGTTCGGCCCAACGATCGTCGTGCCGGCGCGCCGCGCCGCCAGCAGCATCGCCATGACGTCCTGGGCCGGAATATGCTCAGTGAGGACGACGAGGAGTTTTACGCCGGCGGCGACGGCGTCGAACGTCGCTTCCCTGGCGAGCGCCGGCGGAATGAACATGACGGCGGCGTCATAGGGCGCTTTCGCCATCGCTTCCGCCGCCGAGGCGAAGATCGGCAGGCCGATATGGCTCTCGCCGGCGCGCTTGGGGTTGACGCCGCCGACCACGCGCGTGCCGCACGCGATCATCTTTTCGGTCCAGAACGTGCCCTGCTTGCCGGTGATGCCCTGCACCAACAGGCGATGCGACTTGCGATAGATGATCATCGCGCCGCCTCGACTGCCGCCTGCACGGCGTCTTCCATGAAATCGTAGGGCTCGATGCCGAGCCGTTCGCGCACCAGCCTGATCGCCTCTTCCTCGCCGGTGCCGTGAATCGAGAAGAACACCGGGATGGTCGGCTTGAGCTTCTCCCAGGCCTTGACGACGCCATCGGCCATCACGTCGGTGCGGGCGAAGGCGCCGCAGAAATTGATCACCAGGCTTTTGACATTGCCCGCCGAGAGCACCAGCGCCAGCCCGGCTTCCGACTTGGTATAGGCCTCGCCGCCGATTTCAAGGAAATTCACCGGGGTACCGCCGCAATGCGCGATCACGTCCATCGTGGTCATGGTCAGGCCGGCGCCATTGGCAAGGACACCGACCGAGCCGCCGAGCTCGATGAATTTCAGCCCGGCATCGGCGCCGCGCCGCTCCAGCGGCGTCAATTTCTCGGCGGCGCCGGCAGCGGCGAGATCGCCCTGCCGGAAGATCGCGGCATCGTCGAGCGTGAACTTGCAATCGAGCGCGACGACGCGTCCATCCTTGAGGAGCGCCAGCGGATTGATCTCGATCAGCTCGGCGTCGGTCTTGCGGTAGCTCGCATAAAGCGCCTTGAGCACCCCGGCGATCTTCGGCTCGGCAGCGCCGAGGCCGAGCCCGGCCAGCATGGCGCGGGCCGCGTCATCGCCGAAGTCCTGGTCGATCTCCAGGCCGTGGCGGCGCACCGCGTCGGGCCGCGCCGCCGCGACCTCCTCGATCTCCATGCCGCCTTCGGTGGAGAACAGCACCAGCGGCCGCCGGTTGGCGAAATCGGTCAGCACTGCGGCATAGAATTCGCGCACGATCGCGGCGCGCTCCTCGATCAAAACCTTGCCGACCCGATAGCCGTCGATCTCCATGCCGAGGATGGCACGCGCCGCGGCGCCGGCTTCCGCCGCGCTGTCGGCCTTGCGAATGCCGCCGGCCTTGCCGCGCTTGCCGGTCGGCACCTGCGCCTTGACCACGCATGGGCCGATATCGCCGAACGCGGCTTTGGCCTCATCCGCCGTGACGCAAAGCTTGCCGCGCGGCACCGCGATCGACGCCGGGCTCAGCACTTTCGCCTTGGCGACGTGCTCTTCGAAATTCATCACCACCCCCGGTTCAGCGACCGTATTTATTCCAATGCGGGCCGAACAGTTCATCTTCGCTCGGCTTGTCCTCAGGGATCACCGTGACGAGGTGCGTGATGTTGAGGAAGTGCTTGTAGCTTAGGTTTTCCGAAATACTGTTCTTCTGCCACGAGCCGCAGCCCATGCTGAGCGTGAAGCCGAGCCCGCTGTCGAAGCCGCCGCCGTTGCCGAAGGTATGAGCGAAATTCACCAGCACCCGCACCACGTCGAGATCCTCGGCAAGCTCGCGGGCATGCGCCATATCCTTGGTGTGGATGCCGCAGGAATGGCCTTTACCCTGATAGTCGAGGATAGCCGCGACCAGCTTCTTCGCCGCGGCAAAATCCTTGGCGCGATAGACGGTGAGAACGAGCGAGAGCTTCTCGCCGGAGAACGGGTGGTCCTTGCCGGTGCCGGCATCCTCGACCATGAAGAAGTCGGCGCGCGCGGCTTCGGCCGGCAGGCCGAACGCGGCCGCGAGGACCTCTGCGCCGCGCGCGATGAGATGGCGATTGAGCTTGCCGTTGTGCCACAGCGCCTGTTGTACCGCTGCCTTTTCAGACGGCGTGCACAGATAGCCGCCGGCCGCCTGCAGCGCGGCGATGGCCTGGTCGTAGATCGAATCGACGACGATCACCGAATTCTCGGACGAGCATGAAGTCGAATTGTCGAAAATCTTCGAGGCGCGGATTTTTCGCGCCGCGTCGGCGAGATCGGCTGTCGCGTCGATGATGACCGGGACATTGCCGGTGCCGACGCCGATCGCCGGCGTGCCGCTCATGGCGGCGCGGCGGACATTGTCCTGCGAGCCGGTGATGACGACGAGATCGGCAGCCTGCATCAGCGCTTCGGTCAATTCCTTGGTGACCGGCGGCGGCAGAATTTGCACGAGGTCGGGCGGTAGTCCGGCTTGCTCCAATGCGGCGCGCATGTAGTCCACGGTGCGCATAGTGGTCTCGTAACCGAGCGGCGACGGCGCGATGACGACGGCGTTGCGCGCCTTGATCGCCATCATCGCCTTGTTCACCGGCGTCGCGGCGGGATTGGTCGACGGCGTCAGGGCGGCGATGACGCCCATCGGCTTGGCATATTTGACGATGCCCTTCGCCTTGTCTTCCTCGATGATGCCGACCGACTTGGCGCGGAGCAGATCGCGCAAGGTGCCGAACGTCTTGCGCTGATTCTTGACGATCTTGTCGGGCAGGTTGCCGAGCCCGGTATCGGCGACAGCCAATGCAGCAAGCTCGCGCGCGTGCTCGGGCTTGTAGACCGACCACGCCAAAGCGCGAGCCGCCTCGTCGGCACGCTCCTGGCTAACGTCGCGGAAGGCTTCGAAGGCCGCGCGCGCCCGCCGCATCACCTCGTCAACGGCCGGCTTGTGATGGGCGTCTACCGGCGATTTCACTGCAACAGTCATTGTCGATCCCTGCCCGAATTTACTGCGCGACCTGCTGGACGCGCATGTCCTCGCGCCGGATGCCCGCCACCCGCACCGGTTTCTTCATGGCGTCGCGGCGGAACGGCTCGCCCAGTTCCTGATTGAGAACGACTTCGATGAGGGTCTTGACGCGCTTGTTTTGCGCTTCGCAGGCCGTGCGCAGCGCTTCCGTCAGCTCGGCAGGCGTTCGCACGCTCACTCCCTTCAGTCCACAGCCGTCGGCGACCTTGGCGTAGCTGAGATGCGGATCGAGTTCGGTGCCGACGAAATTATCGTCGAACCAGAGAATCGAATTGCGCTTCTCGGCGCCCCATTGATAGTTGCGGAACACCACCATAGTGATGCCGGGCCATTCGTGGCGGCCGATCGAGCTCATCTCGTTCATCGAAATGCCGAAAGCGCCGTCGCCGGCAAAACCGACGCATGGCGTATCCGGATTGCCGATCTTGGCGCCGATGATCGACGGGAAGCCGTAACCGCACGGTCCGAAGAGGCCCGAGGCCAGATATTTGCGGCCCTTCTCGAAGGTCGGGTAGGCATTGCCGATGGCGCAATTATTGCCGATGTCGCTCGATATGATCGCGTCTTTCGGCAAGCCCGACTGAATGGCGCGCCACGCCTGCCGTGCCGACATGCGGTCGGGGTCGCGTTTGCGCGCGTCCGCGTTCCAGGTCGTACCGGTATCGTCCTCCTCGTGGTCCATGCTGGACAGCGTCTGCAGCCAGCGCGACCTCGCGGTGTGGATCAATGCCTTGCGTTCTTCGCGGCCGTCATTGCCGGCGGACGGCGAGAGTTGCGCCAGGATCGCTCTGGCGACGAGCTTGGCGTCGCCGCAAATGCCGACGGCCACCGGCTTGGTGAGACCGATGCGGTCGGCATTGATATCGACTTGGATCACCTTGGCATTCTTCGGCCAGTAATCGATGCCGTAGCCCGGCAGCGTCGAAAACGGATTGAGCCGCGTGCCCAACGCCAGCACCACGTCGGCTTTGGCGATCAGCTCCATCGCCGCCTTCGAGCCGTTGTAGCCGAGCGGCCCGGCGGCAAGCCGATGACTGCCGGGGAAGCTGTCGTTGTGCTGGTAGTTGTTGCAGACCGGCGCATCGAGCTTTTCGGCAAGCGCCGCGCATTCGGGGATGGCGTCGGCAAGGACGACGCCCGCGCCCGACAGGATGGTCGGGAATTTTGCCGCCGAAAGCAGCTTCGCCGCCTCGGCAACGGCATGAACGCCGCCGGCCGGGCGCTCGAACTCGACGATCGCCGGCAGGTTGACGTCGATGACCTGTGTCCAAAAATCGCGCGGAATGTTTATCTGCGCCGGCGCGGACAGCCGCTTGGCTTTGGCGATGACGCGATTGAGAACCTCCGCGGTCCGGTACGGATCGCGGACTTCCTCCTGGTAGCAGACCATGTCGCGGAACAGTGCCATCTGCTCCACTTCCTGGAAACCGCCCTGGCCGATCGTGCGGTTCGCCGCCTGTGGCGTCACCAGCAGCATCGGCGTGTGATTCCAGTAGGCGGTCTTGATGGGGGTGACGAAATTGGTGATGCCCGGGCCATTCTGCGCGATCACCATCGCCATTTTTCCGGTCGAGCGCGTGTAGCCGTCGCAAATGATCCCGCCGTTGCCCTCGTGCGCAACGTCCCAGAATGTGATGCCCGCCGCCGGGAATAGATCCGAGATCGGCATGAACGCCGAGCCGATGATGCCGAAGGCATGCTCGATGCCGTGCATCTGCAAGACTTTAACGAAGGCCTCTTCCGTCGTCATTTTCATCGCTGTAATCCTCGTTCGCTCTCCGGCATCGACCGATGCCGGTTGAAGATGGGTTTTACGTCAGATCCTGAAAAGTTTCGGCAAGTTCGTTGGCCGCACCGCGCAGCGCCGGAAGATGCTCGTGGGCCATGCGGACGTTCATGCGCGCTTCCGGTGCCTGGATCGCGATCGCGGCGAGCATCTCGCCGTGGCTCCCGACTACCGGCACCGCCACGCAGACCACGCCGGCGAGATATTCCTCCCGGTCGAACGACACCTGCTCCTTGCGGATTTGCTTCAACTCTGTCTCCAGCAATGCACGCTCGGTGATGGTGCCGTCGGTGAAGCTGCGCAGTTCGAGGCTCGCCAGCAGGCGCTGGCGACGCCGCGCCGGCAGCAGCGCCAGATGCAGCTTGCCGATGGCGCTGCAATGCAGCGGCACGCGGGAGCCGGTACCGAAATGCAGACGCAGCGGCCAATGCTCGGCCTCGACACGGTCGAGATAGACGATCTCGCCGTTGAGGATCACCCCGATATTGCAGGTTTCGTTCACCTGGTGCGCGAGCCGGCGCAGCAGCGCGTGGCGGCCGGCGTCGCGCATCGATGCGCGCATCGTGCCGAAGGCCAGGTCGGTGAGCCGCGACCCCACTGTCAGGCGCTTTCGCGCCGGTTCGCGCGCGAGATAGCCGGAACTGACCAGGCCATCGACCAGGCGATAGGCGGTCGCTTTCGGCAGCGACAGCGTTTCGATGACGCTCGCAACCTCGACTGCCACTAGGGAATGCGCGACGAGGTCGAGAATGGCGAAGGTGCGCGCCGTCGCCGTCGAAATCGCTTCATGGCCGCCGTCTCTTATCGAGTCGTGGCGCAGCGCTTCGCGCTGAAGGCCAGCGGTCATCGCATGTGCCTTCATCGCGGCTCACTCGAAAGGGCGACGGCCGCAGTGCGGCGACGCATAAGGAAGAATTCGCGCAGCAACGGATAGCTCAGCGCCAGAAGCGAGGCGGCCATCAGCGGGCCACTGATAACGCCGGTAAAGAACACGGTCCAGTCGTTGTGGTTGGCGATCATGCTGCGCATGAACGAGGTCTCGCCGATCGGCCCGAGGATCGCGCCGAGCACCATCGGCGAAATTGGAAACTTGAATTTTTCGAACAGGTAACCGAGCACGCCGAAGATGACGATCATCCACACGTCGGACATGTTGTTGCGATTGGCATAAGCGCCGACCAGGCAAAACATTACCACGATCGCCGACAGAACGCCTTGCGGGATGGTGAGAACCTTGACGACGACCTGGATCCAAAAATAGCCGAGCAGACACATGCCGATGACGCTGGCGAACATCGAAGCGAGGATGGTGTAGACCAGCAGCGCCGAGGACGGGTCTTCGAGCAGCATCGGCCCCGGCTGCACGCCGTGCAGCAGAAAAGCGGCCAGGATCACGGCGGTCGCCCCGCTGCCGGGCAGCCCCAGCGTGAGCAGCGGAACCATGTGGCCGGCCACCGACGCGGTTGCCCCGATCTGCGGCGCCACGATCCCTTCCGGCAGGCCGGTGCCGAGCAAGTGCCGGCGGCGACCGTATTGCTTCTCGATTCCGTATGAGATGAAGGCGGTGATAGTTGCGCCTGCGCCCGGTACGATGCCAAGCAGCGTGCCGAGAACCGTGCTGCGCAACAGCGTGGCCCGGATGGCATAGAGCTCGCGCAATTTGGGAAACTGCGTGGCGACCTTCTTTTCTGCGCCGTTCAACTTGTTGACGCGTAGGCCCTGTCCGATGCGCGCCAGGATCTCGCCGAGGCCGTACATGCCGACCAGGACCTCGACCAGCTGGACGCCATCGCGCAGGATCGGCACGCCGAAGGTGAATCGCTCGGTACCGTAGATGCTGTCGATGCCGACGGTGGCGACGAGAAGCCCCACGCACAGGCTGATCAGCGAATTGACCATGGATTTGCCGGCCAGCGCCACCACCGTGGTCAGGCCGAAGAACACGGCCGCGAAATAGTCGGGTGAATCGAATTTGAGGGCAAATTCGCTCATCGGCTCCGCGAGCAACACCATGACGGCGGAAGAAATAAGCCCTGCGATCAGAGCAGCTACGAGCGCCCAGCCGAGCGCCTGCGCCGGCTCGCCGCGCGCGGCCATGGTGTAGCCGTCCCACAACATCGGCACGTCCATCGGCTCGCCGGGGATGCGATAGAGAATCGCAGTAAAGCAGCCGGCGTAGGTGCCCGAGAAATAAATCGCGGTCAGCAATATGACCGAAGGCTCGATCGGCATCTGATAGGTGAATGGCAGCGCCAGCACCACGCCCATGACCAGGCCCAGTCCCGGCATGATCGAAACCGCCATGCCAACCACGAGCCCGGCAAAGAGCATCAGCAGATCGAACGGCTGAAAGACTTGGATGAAGCCGTGGGCGAGATTGACCAGGATCACGACGACTTCCTCAATGCACGCCCATGGCCGCCATCAGTGCGTACGACACTTCATTGAACGGCGTGACTCCTACCGGAAGCGACACGTAGACCACGCGCATGAACATGAACATGAAGAAGAGACCGATCCCCACGCTGAGCAACGCGACCGGCAGGGGACGGCGAAATTGCCCGAGAAACATGAGAACGAAGCTGTAGATGATCGTCGTCAGAAAGAAGCCGAGTTCCGGAAGCAGCACGAGATAACCGAGCGTGGCGGCGACCGCGAGCCACACCCGAAGCGGATAAATCTCCGGCGGCTGGACCAGTTCCTCCACCTCGTTGACTTCGGTGTCCTGCTCGGCGGCGGACTTGGCGCCCCAGAGCGCGCTGGAGGCGACGCCCCACAGCGCGGCCATCACCATCAACGTCAGGATCAGCTTCGGCCATGCGCCGGGACCGATTCGTCCCGACAGCTGTTCGAACTCGAAGCGATCCGCTTGGTAATAGAGAAAAATGCCGACCGCAAGCACCACCAGATAAGGCAGTGCCGCCTGCAGCCGGCGCCGTGGCGTGAGCGCAGCGTCCGAACTCACTGCATCCCCATTTTGGTTTCGTCACGGAATTTCTTGGCCTGTTGCAGCCATGCATCCATGAACTGGCGCGACTTATCCATCGTCACGTAGCTGTTGGGATCGGCGTATTGTTGCTCGAGATAGGCCTTAAAGTCCGAGGTTTGCGAAACTTTGGCCAGCTCGTCGGCGAGCTTGGCCACGATCTTTGGATCGGTCCCGGCTTTGACCACGATGGAACGGAATTGCGGAAGCGTGACATTGTAGCCGAACTCGCCGCCGACGGGCACATCCTTGAATTGCGGAATATTGAGCCGGTGCGGGTAGAAAAAGATCAGCGGCCGAATCTTGCCGCCGTCGAAATAGCTGCGCACGTCGCCGGTCTGCTCGTAGAGCACATCGGCGCTGCCGCCGAGGATCGACGTGTAGCGCAGACCGGGCTTTGCATAGGGAATTCCCTCGAGCTTGAGCCCTTTGGTCTTCAAGTAGTTGACCGTGATGTCGTCGGCGCTGCCGAAGCCGAGTATAGCGACTTTCATCGTCTTCTGCTTTGCGGCGGCGACGAAGTCCTGCCACGTCTTCCACGGGCTGTTGGTGTTCACCCAGAAACCGGAAGGCTGCTGGATCATAATGCCGAGCGGAGTCACTTGATCCTCGGTGAACGCCGGATGCGGGCCGGCCAACAGCGCGTAGGTGTCGCCGATCAACACCGCCAGCGAATAGCCGTCGGCCGGCGAGGTCAAAAGCTTAGTCATGCCGGTCACGCCGGTTGCTCCCGGCACATTGATCACTGGAAACGAGGCGCCGAGATCTTGCCCCATGATCTTGCCGGCGGTCCGCGCCAGGATATCGGCGCCGCCGCCGGGACCCCATGGCACGATAAAGTTGACCGGATGATCCGGATATTTCTGTTGCGCCTGTGCGGCACCGCCGGCGAATGCAAGCGCGAGCGTTACAGCGGCGAGCCAAGCCATTTTTTTAGCGATCATCACTCTTCTCCTCCCTTTTCTGCGAGTTCGTCCGCCGCTGGCGCGGCGGCAGCCACTCGTCTGCGCGCCCAAGCAATGCATCAGATTCTCATTGCATGAGACGTATGGTTTTAAAAGTGGATAGCATAGTGCTAATCTGACGACAACAAGCGTGCGGCCGCAGCGACGAGCTCGACAGCCGGTGTCGGGAAACCAACCCCGAGCAAGAGAAGCGAAAAATAGAAAGAACAACGACCAATCGAAAACCGAGGGAGGGGTGAAATGTCGACTGTATCCAGTCTTCAGCGTCCTGAAGATTTAGCAGTGCAGGAAAATCTGCTGGCACGGCTCGACCGGATGCCGGTCAATGGAAAGATACTGTTCCTCGTCGGGCTGCTTGGCGTGGTTTGGATATTGGAGGCCTTCGACATCGGCATCATTGCCCCGGTCTTGTTCATTCTGAAAAACGAGTGGAAGCTGTCGCCGAGCAATATGGGTCTGATTGGCAGCGCCGGCACATTGGGGATTGTCATTGGCTTGCTTCCGGCGGGGCGACTGGCCGACCGTTTCGGCAGAAAGTCGACATTGGTCGCGGGAATTATTATTTTCAGCATTGTTACGTTCTTGGCGGCGTTTGCGCAGAATGTGACCCAGCTCGCCCTTTGTCGTTTCGTTGCCGGCTTAGGCCAGGGCGCCGTATTCCCGGTCCCGTATTTGCTGCTTTCCGAATTCGTCAATAAGCAGTGGCGCGGCACCGCCGTCGGCTTGGCCAATTCGCTGCTCGGCTTTGCTTATGGCCTTAACACGCTCGCTGGCGCGCTCATCGTCGGTCACCTGCCGGATAGCCAGGCATGGTGGATGCTTCTGATGCTCGGCGGCATTCCCATCCTCATCGTGCCGATCATCCTGAAATTCCTGCCGGAATCGCCGCGCTTTTTATTGAAGGTCGGCAAAGCCCAGACCGTGCGTGCGTTCGTCGAAGACCTCGAAAACATCAGTCATGTGCCGCATGACGAGAAACTCATCGACGAAGGCGCGCTCAAAGTCCTCGAAGCAACGGCGCAGCGGCAGGTCTCGATCTTCGACCTGTTCCGTTACCCGTATCGGACGCGTTGCGTAGTGGCCTATCTGGCGCTGCTGTCGCCATTCATCGTGTTTTACATTATCACCATCTATGGACCCACGATCCTGCAGCGCATGGGAGCCGGTAAGGAAGATGCCCTGTATTACACTTCAGGGCTGTTGTTCTTGACAGTCATTTCCACCGCTATCGCCGGGAGCATTGGCGACAAAATCAGCCGCCGTTGGGGGCTGGTTATCATCATGACGATCACCGCGTTGGGAACCGTGGCGCTGGGTGCGTCGCTGTCACGAGCCGGGACTATCGCGGCCGCAATCGTGGTGTGGAGTTTCGTCTATGCGGGATTCCCGCTGGCGAAACTTTACATGGCCGAACAATTTCCAACGCGGCTGCGGGCGACCGGATCGATGCTGGGCGAGAGCATAACGCGATTTCTGGGCGGCGTCGTTCTGGTCTTTCTGTTCCCGATCCTGAGTGCCGTCATGAGCGCGTCGACGTTGTACCTGATTTTGGCCGTGCTGACGGTGCTTTGCATCCTGCCGATTTGGATACTGGGGTTCCAAACCTCGGGCGTCAGTGTCGAACAAACCGGGACGGATTTGGCGGCGCTCGCCAAGATTGGGTCGCAGACTTAGCCGGGATCCCTGGTCACGTCGGGTCCAGGACGAATAGCGTGCGGCCGTATTCGACAAGCTCGGCGTTATCGGCGCCGATCTGAACGATGCGGCCGTCGTGTTCGGCGGCGATCGTGGTGAAGAGCTTCATCACTTCGATCAGGCACAGCGGATCGCCTTTGCGAACGCTGCTGCCGATATCGACGAACGGCGCCGCGTCGGCCGATGGGGCGCGGTAAAACGTGCCGACCATCGGCGCTACCACGTCAATCTGGTGCGGTGCCTTCGCGAGCGCCGCGGCGCGCGCGCTCGCCTGTGGCGGCGCGACGGCGGATGGAAGCGACGCCGGATTGGCAATCGAACCGGACGCGCTGTCATGCCAAGACGTAGGCGCGACGCCTGCGGTATTTCGACGCACGACGAGTTTCAAGTCGCCGGTCTCGACAATCAGCTCGTCGCACGAGCTGCCGTCGATGATTTTCAGGATTTCGGCGATTTCATCGTAATTCAGGCTCACGCGCCCCCCCCATTCATTCGTTGCCGTCTTCGTCGTCGAGCGTTGCCGAAAGACGCGCGGCGGAGTCTTGCAGCAGCGGAACGTGGCGCAAGCCTTGTTCGAGCGTCATGCGCGCGAGCGGCGCCGAAATCGCCAGCGCGGCGACCGGCCGACCGTTGCGGCCGTGGACCGGAACGGCCACGCAGACGACGCCGGCCAGGAATTCCTGATTGTCGGTCGAAATTTTCGCAGCGCGGATCTTGTCCAGCTCGCGGCTGAGCCGCGCGGCGGCGGTCATAGTGTTCTCGGTGTAGCGATGCAGCGGAATGGCGCGAAGCAGCGCCGCGCCTTTGCGCGGTGGCAGCATGCTCAGAAATAGCTTGCCCATCGCCGTACAATGCAGCGGCACGCGCGAACCGGATTCGAAGCGCAAGCCCAAAGGCCAAGCGGATTCGACGCGATCGAGGTAGACGACATGGCCGCTGGCCATGACGCCGAAATTGCATGTTTCGCCGACCGCGTTCGACAGCGCCTCCAAGATCGCGTGCCGCGGCGCCCGCAGCATCGACGCCGCAACGATGCCAAGGCCAAGCTGAAGAAGCCGTGCGCCGGGAACGAAGCGCCGTTTGCCGGGCTCGCGCTGAAGGAGGCGCTCGCCTTCCAGCATGCGCACGATGCGGTGTGCGGTCGGTTTCGGCATGCCTTGCAGCGCGCTGATCTCGCTCACATCGAGCGGACGCCGCGCCGTCGCCAGGGTCTCGATGATGGCGAGCGCCTTGATGGTCGGAAAAGGGTGCTCCGCCCTATCGGCGGCCGAGCGCTTGCCGGGGGCGCGCTTCAATCGCGGCTTCGGCGTGCCGCCGGGGTCGAGGGGCGTTTCCATGCGTTTTATCAAAAAACAACTCGTAATGTGTTGCAATATGATTTTTCACTGTCAAAGTCATCAGGGGAGGAATGGCCGCCGACCCAAGGGTGGCCGGGTCAGGAGGGACATGGCGGTGCGTCGCGTACTGATCGCCAATCGCGGAGAGATCGCGTTGCGCGCCATCCGCACTTGCCGGCGGCTCGGCCTCGAGAGCGTTGCGGTCTATTCCTCGGCGGACGGTAATTCCCCGCCTCGCTGGGCTGCCGACCATGCCGTGTGCATCGGACCGCCGCCGCCCAAGGCGAGTTATCTCAATGCGGCGGCGCTGATGGAAGTTGCCACCGCATGCCGATGCGACGCCGTCTATCCCGGCTATGGCTTTCTGGCAGAGGACTCGAGTTTCGCCGCGCGCTGCGCGGAAGCGGGATTAATCTTTATCGGTCCGAGCGCCGAAGTCATCGCGCGTATGGGCGACAAGGTCGCCGCCCGACAGGCCGCCGCGGCGTTGGGCATTCCGGTGGTGCCGGGTTCGAACGAAGGCTTCACCGCGGCGGCGGGCGCCAAACCGCACGCCGAAGTGATCGGCTATCCGTTGCTGTTGAAGGCGAGTGCCGGCGGCGGCGGCCGCGGCATGCGGATCGTCAATAACGCGGAGACTTTTACTGAACTGTTCGACCAGGCGAGCGCGGAAGCCGCGGCGGCGTTCGGACGGCCGGACGTCTATCTCGAGCGGTTTTTCCCAAAAGTCCGCCACATCGAAATCCAGGTCTTCGGCGACCAGCACGGCAATTACACGCAGCTCGGCGAGCGCGACTGCAGCGTGCAACGGCGGCATCAGAAGCTGATCGAGGAGGCGCCGTCGCCGGTACTCGACCAGTCGGCGCGGCGCGCCATGGCGGACGCCGCGTTGACGCTCATCAGCGCGCTCAACTACGTCAATGCCGGCACCGTCGAGTTCATTTACGAGGTGGAGAGCGGCAAATTCTATTTCATCGAGATGAATACCCGCATTCAGGTCGAGCATCCGGTGACCGAGATGGTGACCGGCAGCGACCTGGTGGCGGAGCAGTTTCGCGTCGCCGCTGGCGAGCGACTCTCGGTCGTACCAGCCGCCGCCGACGCACCGGTCGCGATCGAATTCCGCATCAATGCCGAAGACGCCGAACACAACTTCCGCCCGTCGCCGGGACTACTCAAGCGCTGGCGGCCGCCGACCGGCCGCGACATCCGGCTCGACAGCCACGTCTACGAGAATTACGTGGTGCCGCCGTACTACGATTCGATGCTCGGCAAGCTGATCGTGACCGGCCGTGACCGTGCGGCGGCGCTCGAAACGGCATCATCGGCGTTGGCGCGTTTTGACGTTTCCGGCATCGCCACCACGGTGCCGTTCCACGCCGAACTGCTGCGTCGGCCCGAATTCGCCCGGGCGGAAATTCATACCCGCTGGGTGGAAGATCGAATACGGACGGCGGTGCATTGATGGGCGCGGACAAGACCGTACGGCTCGTCGACGTGACGCTACGCGACGCGCACCAATGTCTGTGGGCGACGCGCATGACGACCGCGATGATGGCCGACATCGCGCCGCGGCTCGACCGCGCCGGCTTTGAGGCCATCGATCTCGTCGGGGGCGCCGTCTTCGACGTCTGCGTTCGCTATCTGCGCGAGGACCCTTGGGAGCGCATGCGCATCGTCAGCGGCTGGGTCAACAACACACCGCTGATCGTAATGACTCGCGGGCAAAGCCTGTTCACATTCGAATTCTTTGCCGACGACATCGTCGAGCTCACGGCGCAACGGATTTTCGCCAACGGCATCCGCTATCACACGCCCTATGACGCGCTCAACGACATGCGCAATATGGAAGTTCCGGTGCGCGCGGCGAAGAAAGCCGGCCTCTACACCGCCGGTGGCGTGGTCTACACGTTGAGCCCTGTCCACACCGACGACTATTTCGTGCGCAAGACGCGCGAGCTGATCAAGCTCGGCGTCGACGCGGTTTACATCAAAGACCCCAGCGGACTCCTCACCCCCGAACGCGCTCGCACACTGGTGCCGGCGCTCAAGGCCGCCTGCGGTGCGCTGCCGCTGCATTTTCATTCGCATTGCCTCACCGGCCTTGCTCCCTACACGGCGATTCGCGCCGTCGAGCTTGGTGTCGATGTGGTGCACACGGCGACATCCACTCTGGCCAACGGCGCGTCGCATCCCGCGACCGAAAGCTTCGTGCAGAATGCAAGGCGCGACGGTTTCGCCGTACCGATCGATCTCGCCCCGGTCCGCGAAGTCGCCGAGCGACTGCGTTACATCGCGGCGCGGGAGGGCAAGCCGGTCGGCCATATCGCCGAACATGACGCGTTTCACTACGAGCACCAGATGCCTGGCGGCATGGTCTCCAATCTCGAATCGCAGCTGGTGCCGCTCGGCATCGCCCATCGGTTGCCCGACGTGCTGGCGGAAGCCGCGCGCGTGCGCCACGATCTCGGCTACCCGATCATCGTCAGCCCGTTTGCGCAATTCGTCATGACACAGGCCGTGCTCAACGTCATGGGCAAGGAGCGCTACGCCACGGTACCGGACGAAGTGCGCAAATACGTGCTCGGCTATTACGGCGAAATCGCCGGCCCGATCGACCCCAACCTCTTCGACCGCATCGCCAAGGGCGCGGCGCCGACCACAGCGCGGCCCGGGGACCTGATCGAGCCGGGCATTCCGCGCGTGCGGCGCGAACGCGGGCCATTCGCTTCGGACGACGATCTGCTGCTCGCGGCGTTTTATTCCGGCGGCCAATACACGGCGCTCAAGGCGGCCGGTCCGATCAACACCGATTATCCGCTGGCTTCGACGCCGCTCGTCACGCTGATGAAGGAAATCGCGCTGCGGCCGAGCATCCGGTCGTTTCACATGATCAAACGCCCGGCATTGGCGGCATAACCATGACGACACCCGCCATCATCACCGTTGCCATCACCGGCGCCATTCCGCGCAAAAAGGACACGCCGGCGGTCCCGGTCACGCCGAGCGAGCAGATCGAATCGACGCACGAAGCCTACGAAGCGGGTGCCTCGGTCGCGCATATCCATGTTCGCAATGCTGACGAATCGCCGAGCTCCGACCCGGCGCTGTTCGCGCAAGTCGGGGACGGCATCGCCAAGCATTGTCCCGGCATGATCATTCAGTTTTCCACCGGCGGCCGCGGCCGCCAACAAAGCGAGCGCGGCAGGATGCTGGACCTCAAGCCGCACATGGCCTCGCTCGCCACCGGTTCGGTGAATTTTCCGGCGCAGATCTATGAGAATCCGCCGGAACTCGTCGAAGACCTCGCGCGCGCGATGCTGCAAAACGACGTCAAGCCGGAGATCGAAGTCTTCGACGTAGCGATGCTCTATAACGCCAAGGCGCTCGCCGACCGCGGCTTGCTCAAACGCCCCTGCCAGGTCCAATTCGTCATGGGAATTCCCAACGCGCTGCCGGCGCGGCGCAAATTGCTGGAATTTCTGGTCGGCGAACTCAAGGAGATCATGCCGGACTCGACCTGGTCCGCCGCCGGCATCGCGCGGCATCAGCTCGAAGTGAATCGCTGGTGCCTCGAACTCGGCGGCCACGTCCGCACTGGACTCGAGGACAATATCAAGTTCGACAAGGATCGGCTGGCGAAGAGCAACGCCGAGCTGGTCGCCCGCGTCGCCGGCCTGTGCGGCGAATATGGGCGGCATGCCGCCGGTTGCGCCGAAGCACGAATATTACTGGGACTGCCGGCGGCCTAAGCGCGCCGGTCTACACGAGACAGGGGAGCGGAAAAATGGATCAGGCTTACAAGAAGGACGACGGCGCAACGATGTCGATCGGCACCATCGCGCTGGCGAGTGCGATCGGGACCACGATCGAGTGGTACGATTTCTTCCTCTACGGCGTGATGACGCCGCTGGTGCTCAACAAATTGTTCTTCCCCAATGCCGACATCTTGATCTCGACGCTATTGGCTTATGGCACGTTCTTCGTCGGTTTTCTGTCGCGGCCGATCGGCGGCATCATATTCGGCCACTACGGCGACCGCCTCGGACGCAAGACCGTGCTCATCCTGACGCTGCTAATCATGGGTATTGCCACGTTCCTGATCGGATTTTTGCCGACCTACGAATACGCCGGCATGTGGGCGCCGCTCCTGCTGCTTGCGCTACGCATCTTCCAGGGCATCGGCATCGGCGGCGAATGGGGCGGCGCCGTTCTCATGGCGGTCGAACATTCTCCCGACGGCCAACGCGGCTTCTATGGTAGCTGGCCGCAAATCGGCGTGCCGGCGGGACTTCTCCTCAGCGCCGGCGTCGTCAATGTGCTTTCGTTCCTTCCCGAATCCGAGTTCTTCGGCTGGGGCTGGCGCATTGCCTTCCTGCTCAGTGCGATCCTCGTCATCATCGGCCTCTATATCCGGTTGCGGATCATGGAGACGCCGGCGTTCAAGCAGGCACAGTCGGAGAGAAAGATCGCTCCGGTGCCGTTTGTCGAACTGTTCCGCTCGCACACCAAGAATACGATCCTCGGCCTCGGCGCGCGGTACATCGAGGGCGTGACCTTCAACGTCTACGGCGTGTTCCTGGTCGGCTATCTCACCAGCACGTTGCATATGTCGCGACAGTCCGCCTTGTCCGCGGTGATGGTCGCCTCGGCGATCATGATCGTCATGCTGCCGCTCTGCGGCCGGCTGTCGGACCGTATCGGGCGCCGCAAAGTGTTCGGCATCGCCAGCCTTTTGATCGGAGCGCTGTCGTTTCCGGCATTCTGGCTGATGGGACCGCAATCGCCGGTGTTGACGATTATCGCAGTCGCGGTGCCGTTCGCCTTGATCTATCCGGCGGTCTATGGTCCGGAAGCGGCGTTGTTCTCCGAACTGTTCGATACGCGGGTGCGCTATAGCGGCATCTCGTTTGTCTATCAGTTCTCAGGGATTTTCGCGAGCGGACTGACCCCGATCATAGCGACGGCGCTGTTGCCGTTAGGCGGCGGCCAGCCGTGGCTGATCTGCCTTTACATCCTCGTCGTCAGCGCGATTAGCGCGCTGTCGGTCTATGCGATGACGGATCGGCATAAGAGCGATATCGCCGCCGACGAAACGGTCGTCCAAGGCCTGCAGGCGCTTGGCGGCTGACCGGCGAGCCGGCCCGAAGGCACTCGAACAGCGACGCGACCAAGATGGACCTCAACCTAAAAGGTCGCGTCGCCTTCGTCACCGGCGGCGGCGCCGGAATAGGCGAAGCGATCGCCCGCGCGCTGGCGGCGGAAGGATGTACGGTCTGCGTCGCCGATCGCGACGAGAACGCGGCCACGCGCGCCGCCGCCGCGATGACGCGCGACGGGCTCTCCACCCACGCCATCACCCTCGACGTCGCCGCGGCGGATGCCGTCGAAGCCACCTTTGCCGCACTGCGCGGCAAAACCGGAGCGCCCGAAATTCTTGTGAATGCTGCGGGGCTACTTTCGACCGGCCACGTCGTCGATCTGCCGGCAGACGAATTCGACCGCGTCGCCCGGGTCAATATCGATGGCATTATCAATTGCGTGAAGGCGGCTGTCCCGGCAATGGCCGCGGCGCGCCGCGGCCGCATCATCAACATCGCCTCGGTGTCGGCCATGCGCGGCGGCGGCTCGGTCGGCAACACGCTCTACGGCGCGACCAAAGCCGGCGTTGTGGCGTTGACCATGGGCCTGGCACGCGAACTCGGCCCAAGCGACATTACCGTCAACGCGGTGGCGCCAGCCATTCTCGATACGGCGATGACGCACGCGGCGCTGACCGAGGAAGCGCGGCGACGAATATTGCCGCGCATTCCCCTCGGCCGTTTCGCCACGGCCACGGACATTGCAGACCTCGTGGCGTTCCTCGCCTCGGATCGCGCCGGTTTCATCACCGGCACGGTCATTCCGGTCGACGGCGGCATATTGACAACGTGAGGGACGATGCGGTCGGAGGGCTGATCCGATTGCGTCGCTTTACGCCGTCGCCAGAACCACGGCGCAGGTCGTGACGATGTCCTCGACGCTGGCGCCGCGGGACAGATCGCTGATCGGCTTGGCGAAGCCTTGCAGGAACGGACCGACGGCCGTAGCGCCGCCCATCCATTGCACGAGCTTGTAGGCGATATTACCGGCGTCGAGATCGGGGAAAATAAGCACGTTGGCACGGCCGGCGACGGCGCCAAGGTCCTTCACTTTCTTTTCGGCAACCGCGGGCACCAAAGCCGCATCTGCCTGCAACTCGCCATCGACCGCCAGATGCGGCGCGCGCGCCCGCAGCAGATCGAGTGCGCGCCTGACCTTGTCGACGCGGGCATGCTGGGCGCTGCCTTTGGTCGAGAACGACAGCATGGCGATCCGCACCTCCTCGCCGAGCAGGTTTCCGGCGCTGGCGGCGGACGCCAGCGCGATATCGGCCAATTCTTCCGCCGTCGGATCGGCATTCACCGCGCAGTCCGCGAATATGAAAGAGCACGGCCCGCGCCCAAGGAAATTCGGTGCAACGATCAGGAAATAGCTCGACGGCAGCGCAATGCCCGGCGCGAGCCCGATCGTCATCAATCCGGCTTCGATGACGCGGCGGGTCGGATTTGCCGCGCCGGCAACCATGGCTTGCGCGTCGCCTTGCCGGACCATCATGCCGGCGAAATAAAGCGGCTTCGCTACCAACCGGACACCGAGCGAAGGCGTCATATTCTCGCGGCTCGCCGCGCAAGCCGCGCCATAGCTCTGCAGGCGCGCATCGTTACGCGGATCAATCGTTTCGATTCCGTCAAGCTTGATGCCGGCGCTGACCGCCGCCGCGGCAATCGCATCGGGCGCACCCAGCACGATCGGCTGCGCGATTTCCCGGTCAATGAGACCGCGCGCGGCGGCAAGCACGCGAATGTCATCGCCTTCCGGCAAAACGATCTTGAAATGACGACGGCGTGCTGTATCGAAACAGTGCTCGATGGGATTCATGTTCAGTTCGAGTGAGCGTGACGAGGCATAGATGACCGAAACAAACGAACCGATCAAGATTCACCGCGGCCTCAAGGGCGTCTATTTCGACCGCTCGCCGTGCACTTTCATCGACGGGCGCATCGGCGAACTGCGCTACCGCGGCTACTCGATCCACGATCTTGCCGAGCATTCGACGTTTGAGGAAACCGCTTGGCTGTTGTTGCACGGCGAATTGCCGGGCAAGACGCAGCTCGCGGAGTTCGACCATGCCGTAAAGGCGGCGCGCGAATTGCCGGCGCCGATCCTCGACATCATCCGTACCATCAAATCGGCGCATCCGATGGACGTGTTGCGCACCGCAGCCTCGGCGCTTGCCGCCTTCGATGCGGAAACCGCGGACAATTCGCGTGACGCCGTGCTGCGCAAAGGCATTCGTTTGACGTCACAGATACCGATGATCGTCGCGGCACATGCGCGGCTGCGCGAGGGGCTCGAGCCCGTAGCCGCGAACAAGGAGCTGTCGCATGCCGCGAATCTGCTGTGGATGCTCAAAGGCGAAAAGCCGAGCGCCGACGCCGCGCAATTGATCGAGCGCGATCTCGTGCTGCACGCCGAGCACGGCTCCAATGCCTCGTCGTTCACCGCCCGCGTGGTGATCGGCACCGAGGCCAATCTGCACGCCGCTATCACTGCGGCGATCGCGGCCTTGTCCGGTCCGGCGCACGGCGGCGCCGCCGAGGACGTGATGAAGATGGCCGAGGAGATCGGAGATCCGTCGCGCGCGGCCGATTATGTGCGCGACAAGCGCAAGGCTGGCGAAGCGGTGACCGGCTTCGGCCATCGGGTTTACCGCGCCGAGGACCCGCGCGCGCGGCATATGCGCGCCGGCGTCGAGCGGCTATCGAAGGAAATGGGCCAGCCGCGGTGGTACGAGATTCTGCAGGCCGTGGTTGCGGCGATGGCCCCCTATGCGCGCCACGGCGTCAACGTGAACGTCGATTTTTATTCCGGCGTGGTTTACCACCTGCTCGGCATCAAACGCGATTTGTTCGTGCCGATCTTTGCCATCGGCCGCGTTCCCGGCTGGGTCGTGCAAGCGCTCGAGCAGATGGAGAACAACATCCTGATCCGCCCGCTCACGCTTTATAGCGGTCCCGATGCGCGGCCCTACGTCCCGATCGATCGCCGGCCGGTCTAATCGTAAAGTGAATTGTCCCCGTCAGCGCAGGCAGGCGCCACAACTCTGTACAACTCATGGTTTTTGATTGAGAATTCTCCCCTTGACATTGTAAAACTGCCGCCATAGTGAATTCACTATGGATGCAAAACTGCGACGGCCGCGCAGCGTGGTGGACGAGGCCTATGACCACCTCAAGAAATCGATTGTCGACGGCTTCTATCGGCCGGGGCAGCGCTTGCGGGCTTTGCGGGTCGCCCAAGAGTTCAAGATCAGCCGCACGCCGGTCAAGGAGGCGCTGGTCCGTCTCGAACAAGAGGGACTGATCCGGCGCGAGCAGGACTCCGGCTTTGTCGTGCGCGGCTTGAGCGTCGGCGAAATCCTCGATCTCTATCGGGTTCGTGAAATTCTCGAAGTCGAAGCAGCGCGCACGGCTTTTCCGAATCTGACCCCCGCCGCCCTAGACGCCATGCGCAAGGCGCTCGACTATGCTGACGCGCTATTGGCGCAGGAACTCTATGCCGATTTTCTGCGGGCCAGTCGCAAATTCCACGATTTGATCGCCGCACAGAGCCAAAACACTGTGCTGCAGGAAGTGCTAGCCAATCTCGGCGCCAGATTTTGGAGCATCGGCACGGTCGTGGTCTCGCGGCATCGGCAGCGGGCGCACGACATTCGCAGGGAAAATCGCGCCATCTTGGATGCGCTGGCCGCCGGCGATCTCAAGATCGTCGAGAAGGCGGTGAAGGCGCACGTCAAAGGCGCGGCCAGCGCGGTGCATTTGTTCATCGAACGCGAAACGCAACATCTTTTCATCGTGGCGGCGTAATTCCGCCGGGGAGGATGCATGGATACGATGCACTCGACACTCGAATCGCGCCGGCCCGAGGCTGAGGCGAAATCGCCCGGGCCGGTCGCGCAAACCACTCCGGTCGAAGGGCTGTTGAGCCGCTGGGTCCCCGCGGAAAATCCAGGCAAGCCGCGCAAGAGCAGCACCTACCACCCGGTCATTCTCAAGCTCGAACTGCTAAGCCAAGGACTGAAAGTCTCGGCCGAAGCCAAGGCCCAAATCGGCAAGACGCTGAAGACCGATCATGCCGTCGGCGCGGTCGGCAAGCACGCCCTCGATATCATTCTCGATCCAGGAAAGGTCTATGTCGGCGTTCCGGTCGGCGCCGCGGTAAGCGAGCATTTGACCGCCGGCACGCCGTTCACGCTCGAGGTCGATAACGGCAAATATTTCATCGGAAAAAGACCCGCCGCGCTGCGCGACAACGGGCGCTGGGAGTGCGTCGACGAGGGCGCCAAGGCGGAAACGCTGATGAGCGTCACCATACCGCCCAATCCGCATTACTACGATCACCACACCTCGCGCGGGCATTCGATGCGCAGCATCATGCCGATTGCCGGGGATTTCGGCGGCGCGACGATCTTTCCGCATTGTCATTACTTCGGCAGGTTCGTCGACGATTACCGCCACACCGAATGCCGATTCTGCGGCATCGACGAGAACCTGGAATCCGGCCGCGACATCTTCCCGAAGCGGCCGGACGATTTTCTGGAAACGATCGCGGAGGCGCGCAAATATCCGTACTTCCGCCACGGTCCGGTCTTTGCAGGCGGCACGACGCCGCCGCCGGATCGCGGCGCCAAGGCACACGCGAAATTCCTGCGTCCGATCAAAGATGCCTTCCCGGACAATTGGCTGCGCCTGACCATCGCACCGCCGGAAGAAGAACGTTACGTCGACATGCTGTTCGAGGCCGGCGCCGATCTGGTCGGCTTCAACTACGAAATCTTCGATCCGGAGCTGTTCGCCAAAATGTGCCCGGGCAAGGTGCGCGATATCGAGAAGGGCAGACCCGGCCACGCCCATTACGACCGCATGCTTACCTATATGGTGCAGACTTTCGGCAAGGGGCACTCCAGCGCCAATCTGATCGCCGGACTTGAGCCGGCACAAAGCACCGTCAACGGACTCGTTCACCTCACCTTGATGGGCGCGATCCCCACGATCTTTGTCTTTGTGCCGTTGAAGGGAACCACGCTCGAAGACCACAAGCCGCCGTCGATCCGCGAGATGATCTACATCTACGCCAACCTGAAAGAGACCACCGAGCAGTTCGGCGGCGACACCTACTGCGCCGGATGCAATCGGATGCTGATCAACACCAAGTATTACGACGGCCTGCAGCCGACGATGCCGACTATTACCGAAGACGATCTGCGCTTTGCCGGTCTGCCACCGGAGGATCTGCATGTTGCGCCGCGCGTGCCGCATGTCCTGGCGCTAAAATATTGATCGGCGCGCAGGTTGCGCCTCCGATCGGAGAGAGACCTCATGCCCTACGTCGTGACTGAGGCCTGTATCCGATGCAAATTTATGAATTGCGTCGAGCACTGCCCGGTGAATTGCTTTCGCGAAGGCAAAAACATGCTGGTCATCGATCAGGACGAGTGCATCGACTGCGCGGCCTGCGAGTCGAGCTGTCCCGTGACCGCAATTGTGTCCGATACCGACTCACGTGCGGCAAACTGGGCGTCGCTCGATCGCCGCTATTCGGCAGTTTTTTGGCAGAGGATCGTCGAAAAGGGCAAACAGCCGGCCGACGCCGGAAAATGGGAAAACAAGCCGGGCAAATATGTTAGGTTCTTCGATCCCGCTCCTGGCGTCAGTCGCTTGCAGGGGCGAAGCAACCGATAACGGAGGGCTTCATGCGGTGCGACATTCGCGTGCTCCGGTCGTTCGCTGGGTTACTCGTTGCGGGAATGATTGTTGCCGCGGCGCCGGCGCGCGCATTTCCCGATCGGCCCATCAATATGGTTGTGCCCTGGGGCGTTGGCGGCGGCGGCGATCGGGTGGGACGGGTCATGGCCAGGCTGATGTCGGCCAAGCTCGGCGTTTCAGTTCCGGTCATCAACGTCACCGGAGCGGCGAGCCAGGTCGGCCTCAATAAGGTGCTGGGCGAGCCGGCCGACGGCTACAACGTCATCGAAATCACGTCCGACAGCTATATCCTGTTTGCCGCCGCCAATCCGAAATTCAAGGTTTCCGACTTCACCGCGCTGGCGGTGGTGGATCAACAACCCAGCGGCTTTTTCGTCCGCGAGGATAGCCCGTTGAAGACATGGGCCGACGCCCTGAAGGCGGCGAAGTCGAGGACGGTGACGGTCGCCGGATCGGGCTTCGGCACCCAAAGCGACGTGACCGTCAATTATTTCGACAAAGTGCACGGCCTCAAGCTCGTCAGCGTTCCGTTCGACGATCCCGGCCTGCGCTGGAATTCGCTGTTAGGCGGCCACACCGACTTGTTGTACGCGCAATTCGGCGATCTCGTGTCATACTTGGCCGGCAAGCAGTTGCGTCCCGTCCTCGCCTTCGCGGAAGACCGTCTCCCCGACTATCCTGCGATTCCGACGGTGAAGGAATTGAGCTACAACATCGACATCACTCACTTCAGGGCGTTCGCGGTCAAAGCGGGTACCGACGCGTCGCGCTACGATGCGCTGGTGGCCGCCCTGAACACCGCATCGCAGTCGCCCGACTACGAGAAAATGCTCGTGGACGAAGCTGCACTTCCCGGCAGTTACGTTGCCGGGTCGGCGGCTCACGCCTACGTGCACAAATGGGTCGACGATTTGCGCGGCGTCATCGCCAAAGCCAGCGCGAAGAATGGCGGCTAGCGCCCGCGGCTCATGCCGCGCGCCCGCTTCGGCGGCACAAATCTAAACCGCGAGGGCCCGGGACATGGCTGCACAAGGCCGAGGCACGACCGCGGTTTTTTTGCTAGCCTGACCCGTCATGGACGCCGTACGCAGCATCATATCGGATACAGCGGAGCCCGAGGCCGCCGGCGGCGGCACGCGCGGCTCGCCTGACGAAGTCGGGCGCGTAACCCCGATGATGGAGCAATATATCGAGATCAAGGCGGCCAATCCGGATTGCCTGTTGTTCTACCGGATGGGCGACTTCTACGAACTGTTCTTCGACGACGCCGAAGTGGCCTCGCGCGCGCTCGGCATCATGCTGACCAAGCGCGGCAAGCATTTCGGCCGCGACATTCCGATGTGCGGAGTGCCGATCGAGCGCGCCGACGAATACCTGCATCGACTGATCGCGCTCGGCCACCGCGTCGCCGTGTGCGAGCAGCTCGAAGATCCGGCCGAAGCGCGCAAGCGCGGCGCCAAGAGCGTGGTGCGCCGCGACGTGGTGCGGCTGGTCACGCCCGGCACACTGACCGAGGATTCGCTGCTTGATGCCAAACGCAACAATTATCTGCTTGCGCTCGCGCGCAGCCGCGCCTCCTCCGGCGAAGACCGCTTCGCACTGGCGTGGATCGATATATCGACCGGCGAGTTTCGCGTCGCCGAATGCGACCGTGCGTCGCTCAACGCCGAAATCGCGCGCGTCGAACCCGGCGAAATCATCGTATCCGACGCGCTCTATGCCGATACCGAGCTCGCGCCGTATTTACGTTCGCTGCCGGCGCTCACCCCGCTCACCCGCGACGTGTTCGACGGCGCCACCGCGGAGCGGCGGCTTGCGTCGTTTTTCGGCGTAGCAACAACCGCGGCGTTCGGCGCGTTCTCGCGCCTCGAGCTTACCGCCGCGGCGGCCGCGGTCACCTATGTCGAGCGCACCCAGATCGGCAAGCGGCCGCCGCTGTCGGTTCCGGCGCGCGAAGCGGTCGGTGCGACGCTGCAGATCGATCAGGCGACGCGCGGTAATCTCGAACTCATCCGCACGCTCGCCGGCGAGCGACGCGGCTCACTGCTGGCCGCGATCGACCGTACGGTGACGGCGGCGGGCTCGCGCCTGCTGGCACAGCGGCTTGCCGCACCGCTGACGGACCCCACCGAGATCGCGCAACGGCTCGATGCCGTGGCCGTTTTCGTCAACGACAGTGCCGCACGCAACGATCTGCGCGGCAAGCTGAAAGCCGTCCCCGATCTGGCGCGTGCGCTATCCCGTATCGTCGTCGGCCGCGGCGGACCGCGCGACCTCGCGGCGATCCGCGACGGCGTTTTTGCGGCCAGCGAATTTGCCGCCAGACTCTCGGCCCTCGCCGAATTGCCGCGCGATGTCGCGCAAGCCGTCACGGCGTTGCGTTGGCCTGACGGCGCCGTCGCTGCGGACCTGCAACGCGCGTTGGCAGAAGAGCTGCCGGCGTTCCGCCGCGACGGTGGTTTTGTCCGCGACGGCTATGAGCCGGCGCTCGACGAGGCGCGGGCGCTGCGTGACGAATCCCGCCGCGTCATCGCCGCGCTGCAGGTGCGCTACGCCGAAGCCACCGGCGTCCGTGCGCTGAAAATTCGGCATAACAACGTGCTCGGCTATTTCGTCGATGTTTCGGCGCAGCACGGCGAGAAATTAATGACCGCGCCGCTCAACGCGACGTTCATTCATCGCCAGACCACGGCCGGTCAGGTGCGTTTCACCACCACCGAGCTCGGCGAACTCGAAGCCAAGATCGCCAACGCCGCCGAACGCGCGCTGGCGCTGGAGCTCGATATCTTCGACCGCCTTTCCGCGTCCGTTGCCGCGGCGAGCGCGGCGATCAAGGAAGCGGCAAGCGCGATGGCGCTGCTCGACGTGGCCAGTGCGCTGGCGGCGCTGGCCGTCGAGCGCGACTACACGCGCCCGGACGTCGATGGCAGCCTCGCTTTCGCCATTACCGGGGGCCGTCATCCGGTGGTCGAACAGGCGCTCGTCGCAAGCGGCGGCCCGTTCGTCGCCAACGATTGCGATCTGTCGCCGCCGGCCGACGCCGCCACGGGAGCTGCGGCTGGCCGCATTTGGCTGGTCACCGGGCCGAACATGGCCGGAAAATCGACGTTCCTGCGCCAGAGCGCGCTGATTGCCGTACTCGCCCAGATGGGTAGTTTCGTGCCGGCGCGGGCCGCGCGTATCGGCGTGATCGATCGGTTGTTCTCGCGGGTCGGCGCCGCCGACGATCTGGCGCGCGGGCATTCGACCTTCATGGTCGAGATGATCGAGACTGCCGCGATCCTCAACCAGGCGGGCGAGCGGGCGCTGGTGATATTAGACGAGATCGGCCGCGGCACCGCGACGTTCGACGGCCTGTCGATCGCATGGGCGACGATCGAGCATTTGCACGAGAACAATCGCTGCCGCACGCTGTTCGCCACTCATTTCCATGAGATGACGGCGCTCGCGGCGAAGCTTCCGCGGCTGCACAATGCCACGATGCGGGTGAAGGAGTGGCAAGGCGATGTCGTGTTCCTGCATGAGGTGGTCGCCGGCGCGGCCGACCGTTCCTACGGCATCCAGGTGGCAAAACTCGCCGGCCTGCCGCCGAGCGTGATCGAACGCGCCAAAGTCGTCTTGGCGCGGATCGAAGCCGAGGATCGGACCTCGCCGGCGCGCCGGCTGATCGACGATCTGCCGCTGTTCGCCGCGGCGCCTCCCGCACCCACCCGGCAGCGCGACAGTGCGATCGAGGCCGTGATTGCGGCGCTTGCCGCGCTGCATCCCGACGAGATGTCGCCGCGCGAGGCGCTCGAAGCGCTCTACGCGCTCAAGACGCAGCTTGCGAGGCACGACGCATAGCGATCCCGCGTAGCAACAACAATAGTCCGCTCCAGCCGACGGCAACGAACAAGCCGATCGCCAGCGCCCACCACGAGCCCAGCGTCGCGGCGAAATAATGCACGAACAGAAAACCCAGCGCGAGCCCGACGAAAGCGACCTGGGCGTGCGCCGCCATGCTGGCGGTCGCCTTGCCGCCGATGCGCGGGTGCAAAATGACGATCGAGGAGCAGAAAATGATCGGAAAAAGCGCGAACACGCCGGATGCGAACGAGCCGATGCTGTAGCTCGCCGTGGTCACCACGGCAACGACGGTGGCGGCGGCGAGCGCCCGCAACGGAATGTCGAAAGGCGTGCGCAGGAATTTCTTCGGCGGGCCCGAGGCGCGATAGCGCCAGCTCAGCGGGATGGTGACCGCGAAGACTGCGGCATTGAGAACCGCGGCACTGAGCGGAGTCCAGGCGACGAGGCGCAGCAAAGCGACCCCCATAAACCACACCAAAAGCGCCACGCCGAGACTGAGTAGGAGACCGCGGCGCTGCGCCAGCACCGCATACACCAGCGCGAAGATCGACACGGCGGCGCCGGTCGCGGCGCTGCCGATGGCGCTTGCGGCAATAAAGCTCGGCGGATGCTCGATGGCGAGGATGGCATAGGCGGCGCCAGCCGCGGTCGGCAGCGCGGCAATCAGAGCGCCGATAAACGGGCCGGATCGCTCAACCGCAACCGAGGTGATGACGACGACGATCGCGGTGAGCGCCATCTTCAGCGCGAGTTCGTACCAGAACATGAGTTCGGGGGAGATCATTCCATTTATATTTGGCACATCCGTCATGGCCCGCGAAAGCGGGCATCCAGTAATCACCGCCGCTCGGATGAACCGAACTTGCGTCGACTACTGGATCATCCGCCTTCGCCGATGATGGCAGACTGGAATCACTTGCGATGAAGACTGATGTTTACCGGCGGTCCGTTTTTGATCGTCTGGTAAACGACGCAGTAGCGCTCGGTGAGTTTGAGGAGCTGATCGAGCTCGTCCTGGGACGCGTCGGTGTCGAGGTCGAAGCGGAGCCGGATCTGCGCGAAACCGACCGGCGCCTCCTTGGCGACACCGAGCGTGCCGCGGAAGTCGAGATCGCCTTCGGCGGAGACGGTGCCGGATTTGAGCGGGACGTCGATCGCGGTGGCGACCGCTTTGAGCGTCACCCCGGCGCAGGCGACGAGCGCTTCAAGAAGCATGTCGCCCGAGCACAATTCCATGCCCGACCCGCCGGTTGCCGGATGCAGCCCGGCGACCGCGAGCGCGCGGCCGGTCTCGACCTTGCAGGCGATATTGGCGTCGTCGAGCGTGCCTTTGGCTTTGAGCGTGATGAAGCCGGCCTTGGGGTCGGCCCTGTAGCGCTCCTTGAGCGGCGCTTGCAGCGCGCGCAGCCCGGCGGCATCCATGGCATTGGCGTCCATGGCATTGGCGTCCATGGCATTGGCGTCCATGGCATTCTCCTCAATTCGCTGTCATTGCCCGCGAAGGCGGGCAATCCAGTAGCCACTGGCGTTCATCGTGTCCAGCCGGTGCGCGCCCGACTGGACGATGTGCCCAAGCGCGCGATGACGGTCCGCGGCTACCACCACAAAGCCGCGCCGGCCGCGGCCTTGGGCTCGTCCCCGGCGCCGATCGGGGCGCGCTGCAACGAGCGGTCGAGCGCCGAGAGCACGCGGCGTTTGACGAAATCGAAGGCGGCGGACTGGCGGTCGCGCGGCCGCGGCAGGTCGACATCGAGTTCGTCGAAAATGCGCCCGGGGCGCGGGCACATCACCATGACGCGGTCGGCAAGCACGATGGCTTCATCGACGTCGTGGGTGACCAGGAGCAACGTCGGCTTGGCGTCGGCCCACAGATCGAGCAGATGATCCTGCAAATCGGTGCGGGTAAATGCATCGAGCGCGGAGAACGGCTCGTCGAGCAGCAGCACTTGCGGCCGCGGCACCAAAGCGCGAGCGATGGCGACGCGCTGCGCCTGGCCGCCGGATAACTCCCGCGACCATACGGCCGCTTTATCGGAGAGCCCGACCCGCTTGAGCGCCGCGGCAACCCGTTGCGCGCGTTCCGGCTTCGGCCGGTCGCCGAGCCCGAAGCCGACATTGTCGGCGACTTTGAGCCATGGCAACAACCGCGGTTCCTGAAAGATGATGCCGATTTTTTGATGCGGCGCCGTAATCCGCTCGCCGTCGAGCACGATCGAACCTTCGCTTGCCGGATCGAGCCCGCTGATGGCGCGCAACAGCGTCGATTTTCCGCAGCCCGAGCCGCCGATTACGGCGACAATTTCTCCAAGCTCGACATCGAGCGACACCCCGCCGAGCGCATGCACGCCGTTGGGATAGGTTTTGCCGACGCGTTCGAGGACCAGCATTACGGTGTCCCAAAACTTATTCCGCTCATTCCCGCGCAAGCGGGAAACCAGACGATGGCACCGCGCTTTTGATTTCCTGGTTCCCCGCTGCCGCGGGGACGAGCGGATGATAGAGCCGATCTCATCGATCTAATCCTGCCGCACCACGTCTTCCCAGCGCAGGAACGGTGCGGCGACGAGCGCAATCAGCCAATCCGTCGCCTTGCCGACGATGGCGAAGGCGACGATGGCGGCGACGATTTCAGCCGGCTTGCCGAGCTGCTGGCCGTCGATCAGCAGATAGCCGAGGCCTTCGGATGCGCCCATGAGCTCGGCGGCCACGACGAACATCCAGCCGAGACCGAGGCCCGAGCGCAATGAAATCACATAGGCCGGCAGCACCGCCGGCAGCAAAATCCGCCGCACCATTTCCACGTCGGATAGCCGGAAGGCGCGGCCGACTTCGACCAGCTTGCGATCGACCGATTGGATCGCGCCCATCAGGCCGAGATAGACCGGGAAGAATACGCCGACCGCGATCAGCGTCACCTTCGACGCTTCGAAAATGCCAAGCCAGAGAATGAACAGCGGTATCCATGCGATCGACGGGATGGCGCGCAGCGCTTGCAGGCTCGGATCGAGCAAACGCCGAACCAACGCCGAATATCCGGCCGCCGCGCCGATGATCGTGGCGGCGGCGACCCCAATGCCAAAGCCGGCTGCAACCCGCACCAACGTCACCAGGGTATCGCGCTGCAATTCTCCGGTGCGGGCGAGCTCGACAAAAGTCGCGAACACGACGGACGGCGGCGGCGCGAGGCGCCCGCTCGCCCAGCCCATGCGCACGATCATTTCCCACACCAGCGCCAAGGTGACCGGCAGAACGAAACCCAGCGCCGGGCGCGTCAACCGCGACCAGCGGTTTCTCGCCGCCGACGCCTGCGCCGGGCTGCCCTCTGCGACAATCGTCATGCCCACAGGAGACATGGTGGCATGGACAAAAGCAATGCGGCCCGAACGCGCCAAAGCGCGCTTACGCGGCGGTGACGAAGCGGTCGTCGACGAGATCGTCGAGCGTCTTCTTGACGTCGACATCGGCCGGGATCACGCCGGCCTTCTGCAAGGCGAGACCGGCCTGCAGGATGGTATCGCGCTGCGCCGGGCCGATCCGGTTGTTGGTTAGATCGGTCCGTTCCTTGAGCTGAATATCAACCACATTGGCGGGCAATTTGGTCACGGCCATGAAGACGCGCTTCTCGTCGTCGTAATTGTCGAGGCAATATTTGCGCGCGGTCTCGTAGACCGCGAGCACGCGGCGGGCCAGATCGGGGTAGGCTTTAAGAAAATCTTCGCTCGAATTGAGGATGCCATAGGTATTGGCGTCCTTATTGCGGTAGAACAGCCGCGCGCCGTCCTCGACCTGCGCCTGCGCCATCATCGGATCGAGACCGGCCCAGGCATCGACGTCGCCGCGGATCAGCGCGACCTTGCCGTCGGGATGCTGCAACAAGACCTCGCTGATGTCGTTCTCCGTCATTCCGACCGAGAGCAACGCGCGCACCAGGAAAATATGCGGATCGGTGCCGCGCGTCACCGCGACGCGCTTGCCCTTGAGATCGGCGATCTTGTTGATCGGGCTATCCTTGCGCGTCACCAAAGCCGTCCATTCCGGCTTGGAATAAACGTAGATCGACTTGATCGGATTGCCGTTGATGCGGCCCAGCAGCGCCGCGGAGCCTGCGGTCGAGCCGAAATCGATAGAGCCCGCGTTGAGGAATTCCAGCGCCTTGTTGGAGCCCAGCGTCTGCACCCAGAGAATCCCGATGCCGTCCTTGGCAAACTCCTTCTCCAGCAGCCCTTGCTGCTTGAGTACCATCGAAACCGGATTATAGGTGGCCCAATCGATCCGGATTTGCGACGGCTTGTCGGCGGCACGCGCGGGGCGCGCAATGTCGAGCGGCGCGAGGCCGGCGCCGACCGCGCCCGCAAGTAAGCCACGACGTGAAAGCATGACGAGCTCCCCTTTAGGACTGCATCGGTTTATTCAAATGTGCGCTATATTCATTCTTTAGGAAACCTTCTGACGGGCGTCAAATAGAAATATATGCTATAATACGTCCGGAAATGGAACGATTGCCCTCCCCGAAGACCTGCTGCTATTGCCCGGCTTTCCTCGATCTGGCTGGCACGGGCGATGACAGTCGGCACCACCTCCGCTATGCGTAACATCGATGCTCGACATCCAACGAACTCATCGCATCGGCGTCGAACTGATCGATGCCACGACCATCGTCGCCGACCTGAAGACGCTCGCGGCGACGCACGCCGGGCGCGAGCGCGAACTGCGCGCCGCCGTAGCGCAACGCCTCAAAGCGGCGCTGACGCAGGCACGGGCGCATGCGGAAGATCTGCTGTTGAAGGATCGCCACGGCCGGCGCTGCGCCGAACGGCTGTGCCGGGTGCAGGACGAGATCATCCGAATCCTGTTCGACTTCGCGCGCCACGCGCTTTATCCGCCGCGGGTGCCGTCTGAAGCCGAACGCATGGCGGCGATTGCGACCGGCGGCTACGGCCGCGGCCTGCTCGCCCCCGGGTCCGACATCGATCTCTTGTTTCTGCTGCCATACAAGCAGACCGCGTGGGGCGAACAGATCGCCGAGGCGCTGCTTTACTGCCTGTGGGACATGGGCCTGAAAGTCGGCCACGCCACGCGTTCGGTCGACGAATGCATTCGTCAGGCCAAAGCCGACATGACCATCCGCACCGCGCTTTTGGAAACGCGCTATCTGTTCGGCGACGTCAAGCTCTACGGCGAGCTGACGGCGCGGTTCGACAAGGAAGTCGTGCAAGGCAGCGCGCCGGAATTCGTCGCCGCCAAGCTCGCCGAGCGCGAAGAGCGCCACCGCCGCGCCGGCCAATCGCGCTATCTGGTCGAACCCAACGTCAAGGACGGCAAGGGCGGCTTGCGCGACCTGCATACGCTGTTTTGGATCGCCAAATACGTCTATCGCGTGCGCGAGCCCGAGGAATTGATCGGCCGTGGCGTGTTCGACCGCGACGAATACAAGATGTTCCGCCGTTGCGAGGACTTCCTGTGGTCGGTCCGCTGCAACATGCATTTTCTGACCGGGCGCGCCGAAGAGCGGTTGTCGTTCGACGTCCAGCGCGATATCGCGGTGCGGCTTGGCTACACCGCGCATCCCGGGCTGCGCGACGTCGAGCGCTTCATGAAGCACTACTTCCTTACCGCCAAACACGTCGGCGATCTCACCGCGATCCTGTGCGCCGGCCTTGAGGAACGCCAGGCCAAGCCGGCGCCGGTCTTGAGCCGGGTGATCGCGCGCTTGCGGCCGGCGCCGCGCCCGAAAAAGCTTTCCGGCACCGACGATTTCGTCATCGATAACAACCGCATCAACGTCGCGCGCGCCGACGTGTTTCGGCGCGATCCGGTCAACCTGATCCGGCTGTTCCATCTGGCGCAGCGGCACAATCTGGCGTTCCATCCCGAAGCCATGCGCATTGCCACGCGCTCGCTTAAGCTCATCACGAAAGCCGTGCGCGACGACAAGGAGGCGAACCGGCTGTTCCTGGAAATCCTGACGTCCGGGAACGATGCCGAGACCGTGCTGCGGCGCATGAACGAAGCCGGCGTGCTCGGCGCCTTCGTGCACTCGTTCGGCCGCATCGTGGCGATGATGCAGTTCAACATGTATCACCACTACACGGTGGACGAGCATCTCATCCGCTGTATCGGCGCGCTCAACGAGATCGCGCGCGGGACCAATCCGGAATTCAGTCTGGCCAATGACCTGATTAAGACCATCCAGCCGCAGCATCGCACGGTACTCTGCGTCGCGCTGTTCCTGCACGATATCGCCAAGGGCAGGGTCGAGGATCACTCGCTGGCCGGCGCGCGCATCGCGCGACGGCTGTGTCCGCGGCTCGGGCTCCATGCGGCGGAGACCGAGCTGGTGGCCTGGCTGGTCGAAGTGCACCTCGTCATGTCGACGGTGGCGCAGTCGCGCGATCTTTCCGACCGCAAGACGATCGAGAATTTCGCGGCGGTGGCGCAGTCGCTCGACCGGCTGAAGCTCCTCACCATCCTCACCACCGCCGATATTCGCGCCGTCGGTCCCGGCGTGTGGAACGGCTGGAAAGCGCAGCTCATTCGCACGCTGTATTACGAAACCGAGCCGGTACTTACCGGCGGCTTCTCCGAAGTCAACCGCGCCCAGCGCGTGGCCATTGCACAAGCCGAATTCCGCGCCGAGCTTGGCGACTGGCCGGAGCGGATTTTGGACAGCTATAGCGAGCGCCTCTATCCGGCCTACTGGCTCAAGGTCGATCTGACGCACAAGCTCGCGCATGCGCGCTTCGTGCGCGCGACCGAAGCGGCCGGCAAGACGCTGGCGACCACCGTCAGCTTCGATGCCGCGCGCAGCGTCACCGAGCTCACGGTGTTTGCGCCGGATCACCCCTGGCTCTTATCGATCATCGCCGGCGCCTGCGCGCTGGCCGGCGCCAATATCGTCGACGCCCAAATCTACACGACGACCGACGGGCTGGCGCTCGACACCATCGCGGTGTCGCGCGCATTCGAGCGCGACGAGGACGAGGTGCGCCGCGCCGCGCGCATCGGCGACGCCATCGAGAAGGCGGTGCGCGGGCAGCTCAAATTGCCGGACGTGGTCGCCAAGCGCGCGCCGCCGAAAGGCCGGCTCAAGGCTTTCGCCATCGAGCCCGAGGTCTCGATCAACAACCAATGGTCGGCGCGCTACACCGTGGTCGAAGTCACCGGCCTCGACCGGCCGGGCCTGCTGTACGAGCTGACCACGACGCTGTCCAAGCTCAACCTGAATATCGCTTCGGCGCATGTCGCCACATTCGGCGAGCGCGTCGTCGACGTGTTCTACGTGACCGACCTGCTCGGCGCCCAGATCACGACGCCGACCCGCCAGGCCGCGATCAAACGGCCGCTGCTCGCTTTGTTTGCCTCGCCGAGTGGAGAAGCGAGGACGGCCAAAGAGGCTGCGGCTGGTTGAATCAGTCACTCATTCCCGCGAAAGCGGGAATCCAGCGCTGGGTCCCTGCTGTCGCCGGGACGAGCGGAAAGCCTTAACAGTAACCCCCCCTTAAACCACCCAAACTACGCTGCTCCGAGCGCGTTTTTTCGCGCTGAGGGCGGGACATGGCGTGGCGTGAGCGACGCAAGCGGGCCGGCGACGCCGAAGGTTTCGATTTTCGCTTACGCCCGGCGGACCGCATCGGCGGGCCGCCGAGCGGTGGCAACCGCCGCCGCGAGCGCACGCCCCGCACCGGCCGCAAAGCGCGACGCGGCGGCAAGCGCGGTTCGCGCATCGGCCGGGGGCTCTATTGGGGCACCGTGCTGGCGCTGTGGGGTTTTATCGCCGTCATCGGCGCTTTGGTCTGGGTCGGTATCCATCTGCCGCCGATCCAGTCGCTGGAAATCCCCAAACGGCCGCCCTCGGTCCTGATCCTCGGCGACAATGGTGCGACGCTCGCCACGCGCGGCGACATGGGCGGCGCCGCGGTGCCGCTCGCCGAATTGCCGGATTACGTTCCCAACGCCTTCATCGCCATCGAAGATCGCCGCTTCTACTCGCATTTCGGCATCGACCCGTGGGGCATTCTTCGCGCCGGCATCGCCGACGTGCTGCATCGCGGCGTTTCTGAAGGCGGCTCAACCATCACGCAGCAGCTCGCCAAAAATCTGTTCCTCACGCAGGAGCGCACCGTCAGCCGCAAGCTGCAGGAAATCGTGCTTGCGCTCTGGTTGGAGCACAAATTCACCAAGGCGCAGATTCTCGACCTCTATCTCAACCGCGTCTATTTCGGTTCCGGCGCCTACGGCATCGAAGCCGCCGCGCAACGCTATTTCGGTAAGTCGGCGCGGCAGCTGACTCTGCCCGAAGCGGCGATGCTGGCCGGTCTCGTGCAATCGCCGTCGCGATTGGCGCCGAACCATAATCCGCAGGGCGCGGTGCGCCGCGCCGCGCAGGTGATCGCCGACATGGCGGAGTTAAAAATGATCGGCGAAAGCACCGCGAAGCTTGCCTTGGCGCATCCCGCGCGCGCCATCCAACCGGCAGGCGCCGGCACGGTCAATTACGTCGCCGACTGGGTGATGGACGCGGTCAACGACATCGTCGGCAATATCGATCGGGACATTGTCGTGCAAACGACAATCGATCCGACGTTGCAAAGCGCCGCCGAGCAGGCTTTGGTCGATACGCTCAGCCAGAAGGGCGATAAGCTCAATGTCGGCGAAGGCGCACTGGTGGCGATGACGCCGGACGGCGTGGTGCGCGCGCTCGTCGGCGGACGAAATTACGGCCAGAGCCAATTCAACCGCGCCATCGACGCCAAGCGCCAGCCCGGCTCCGCGTTCAAGCCCTTCGTCTATCTCACTGCGCTCGAACATGGGCTGACACCCGATACGATCCGCGAAGATGCGCCGATCGCGGTGAAAGGCTGGAAGCCGGAGAATTACGAACATCAATATTGGGGGCCGGTGACGCTGACCCAGGCGCTCGCCAATTCGCTCAACACGGTGTCGGTGCGGCTTACGCTCGAATTCGGACCCGACGCCGTGATCCGCACGGCATACCGGCTCGGCATCAATTCGCAACTCCAGCCCAACGCCTCGATCGCGCTCGGCACCTCGGAAGTGTCGCCGTTGGAACTCACCTCCGCCTACGCGACCTTCGCCAATGGCGGGTTTGCCATTTCGCCGCACGTGGTCGAACGCATCCGCACCGCCGACGGCAAGACGCTCTACCAGCGCTCGGCGCAGCCGCTCGGCCGCATCGTCGACACCCGTTACGTCGGCATGATGAACACAATGATGCAACAGACGCTGCTCTCCGGCACCGCGCGCTCGGCGAGCCTGCCGGGCTGGCAGGCCGCCGGCAAAACCGGCACCAGCCAGGATTATCGCGATGCCTGGTTCATCGGCTACACCTCGCACCTGGTCACCGGCGTCTGGCTCGGCAACGACGACGATACGCCGACCAAACGGGCGGTCGGCGGCGGCCTGCCGGTCGAAATCTGGAGCCGCTTCATGAAAGTCGCCCACCAAGGCGTCCCGCCGACGCCATTGCCGGGAGTGGCGGACGGCTTCTGGTCCAATCCGGCGCCGCCGCCCGCTCCTGTTGCGCCTGCCGTGACCGCAAACGGCGGGGGGCCACGGAGCGATCAACAAAACAGCGGCAGCGGTCTCGATTTCTGGCTGCTCGATAAATTGTTCGGGCGAAGGTGAGACGTCGAGCCGCCGACGCCTTCACTTCCGCTTTCAGTAGAGATTCACTAAACGCGATTAGTTGCCCTGGCCGAGCGCCTTCGTGACTGCATCCATCACTGTCACGTCCTGGTTCATCCGGCAGTAATCTTCCACTTTGTCGGTATTCTTCGCCAGCGTGCCGATATCGACGACGGTATTGTTACGCTTGCCGCTATAATAGCCGCTCAGCCAGAGCGCGAGCGATTTTGTGTTGGGGCTAATGACCTTGTCGAACAACAGCTGCCGGCAGGTGATTTTCGCGACGTCCACCGACACCTGTGCATGCGCTTCCAGCGCGCCCAGCACCGCGACCAGCGGGAACAGTGCAATAGACCGAGCCTTCATGAACGCGTCCTCCCGATTGATCGCAGATTATGTACTTAAATTCGCTCAAATGGCCTGGCGCAAATCTTGGTTCTTCAACGGCAGCGAGCGGATGCGCTTGCCGGTGGCCGCAAAGATGGCGTTGCACAAAGCCGGCGCCAGCGGCGGCACCGGCGGCTCGCCGACGCCGCCCCAGAAATCGCCGCTCGGCACGATCACCGTCTCGACCTCAGGGGCATCGGCCAGCCGCAGCATTTCGTAGGTGTCGAAGTTGGATTGCTCGGCGGCGCCGTCCACGATGGTGATTTCGCCGTTCAAGGCCGCGGTCAACGCGTAGACGATTGCACCTTGGGTCTGCATTTCGATCGACAGCGGATTGACCACGTGACCGGGATCCAGCGCCGAGACGACGCGGTGCACGCGCACGGCGCCGTCGGCGACGGAAACCTCCACGACCTGCGCGCAATAGCTGCCGCATGCCTCGTTGAGTGCGATGCCGCGATGGACGCCGGCCGGCAGCGGGCTGCCCCAACCGGCCCGCCGCGCCACGGCGTCGAGGACCGCGAGATTTCTGGGGCTCCTGCCCAGGAGCCGGCGCCGATAAAGATAGGGATCGATGCCGGCTTCATGGGCCATCTCGTCGACGAAGCATTCCTTGTAGAAAGCGTTCTGCGTATAGTTGATCGCACGCCAGACGCCGAGCGGCACCGGCGTCGGGCAGATGACAAAATCGACTAGATAATTCGGCACACCGTAAGGCATTTCGTCGGCCAGGCCGCTGATAAAGGTCCGATCGAAAATTTTGCTGCCGAATCCCGGCACCAACGACGCCACGAATGAGGGACCGGCGAGGCGGATGGTCCATGCGATCGGCATGCCGGCGGCGTCGAGGCCGGCGACAAGGCGCGCCATGCCGCACGGCCGGTAGAGATCGTGCGTGACGTCCTGTTCGCGCGACCACACCAGCTTGACCGGGTTCTTGAACTCCTTGGCGACGACGACGGCCTGACGGACATATTCCTGAATCGGCGCGCGCCGGCCGAAGCCGCCGCCGAGCATCATCCGGTGCACCGTGACTTTCTCGTTCGCCACGCCGGCGGCAAGCGCCGCAGTTGCAAGCGCGATCGCAGGCTCTTGGGTCGGCACCCAAATTTCCACGCCGTCCGCGGTGACGTGCGCGGTGCAATTTTGCGGCTCCATGGTCGCGTGCGCCAGAAACGGCACCGCGTAATCCGCTTCGATCCGCCGCACCGCACGCGACAACGTCGCCGCAGCATCGCCGTCGGCGCGTCCGACCTCGGCCTCCGTCGCCGCCAGACCGGTGCGCACGAATTGGGCGATCGAAGCGCTCGAAACCCGATTATTGCCGCGGTCGTCCCAACCGACACGCAACGCGTCGGTTGCGCGTTTCGCCCGCCACCACGAATCGGCCACGACCGCGACCGCATCCGGCATGCGCACCACGCCGCGGACGCCCGCCATGCCGGCGATCGATGTCTCGTCGACCGATTTCAGTACGCCGCCGAACACCGGACACTGCACGATGGCCGCGTAAAGCATATCCGGCAGCCGCACGTCGATCGCATAAACCGGTTGTGCCGTAACCTTGTCGAAAACATCGAGCCGTTGGCGCGGCGTGCCAACGAGCGTCCAGGCGTGCGGCGGCTTCAACGCAACATTGGCCGGCGGCTGAATTTTGGCTGCGGCTTCGGCCACGGCGCCGAACGTCAGCGTGCGACCGCTGGGAGCGTGCACGATCATGCTGTTTCGCGCCGCACACCGCGCCGCCGGCACGCGCCATCGCGCCGCCGCGGCGCCGATCAGCATTTCGCGCGCAGTGGCGCCGGCGCGACGCAAGTAGCTCTGCGACGAAGCGATCGAGCGGCTGGCGCCGGTCGAGGTATCGCCCCAAATCTGGTTGCGGCGCAGATTTTCCGTCGGCGACACAAATTCGGTCTTGACCGTCGCCCAGTCGCATTCGAGCTCCTCGGCCACGAGCATCGCGAGCCCGGTCAAGGCGCCCTGCCCCATCTCCGCGCGGGCGATGCGGATCGTCACCGTGTTGTCGGGCGCGATCACCACCCAGCAGGTGACGTCGGACGCCGCACCCGGGGTGTGCACGGGGGCGCCGGCGCTGGGCGCGAACGGAATGGCAAAGCCGAGCGCCAAGCCGCCGCCGGCGGCGCTCACCCCGACGAGGAAGGAACGGCGATCGAGTTCGCCGCCGAACGCCATGGATCTCCCCCTGATTTTGCGGCACGCCAACGTTAAATACCGGCGTGTATTGAATGCAAAACCGCCCTAAGCCAATGATAATATAATTCGATAATCGCCGTGAATCACAATTCGGGGACTTTTTATGGCCGAGCTACAATTGAGCCTGGAACGGCGGCTTCGCGTCATCGAGGACCGGCTTGCAATCTACAACCTTATCGCCGGCCATCCGCCGAGCGCCGATATTGGCGCCTCAGCCTATGCCGAAGCGGTCTATACCGAGGACGGCGTATTCGACCGCGGGCCCGGCCTCGCGGGCGCGACAGGCAACAAGGTCATGGGGGCGCTCCTGGAAAGTCCGGGCCATCGGGCCGCGATCGCCGGCGGACTCGCGCACTTTACGGGTTTGCCGCATGTCACCGTCGATGGCGACCAGGCAGTGGTGATTTCGTACCTGCAAATCCTCACCCCGAACAAATCCGGCGAGGAGGTCGAGGTGCCGAATCACGGCGCCTCGCGCGGCTATCACATCCACCGCGTGGTGACCAATCGCTGGGACCTGGTGCGCACGCCCGCCGGCTGGAAGATCAAGCGGCGCACGCTGCGGCTGGTCGACGGCTCGGAGCCGTCACGGGAACTATTGCGCGGGGCGTTTGAAACAACCGAGGGCACGCCTAAATCGGCGGCGGCAAGATGACGGAAATGAAAAGCGAAATTCGCGACGACATGCGGATCGATTGGGACGCCCCGATCGCGATAGATGATGGCATCGTGTTGCGCGCGGACGTGTTTCGTCCCGTCACCGAAGGCAAGCATCCCGTCATTCTCAGTTACGGGCCTTATGCGAAGGGACTGGCGTTTCAGGCGGGCTACAAAGGCAATTGGGCGCGGCTGATCAAATCGGCGCCCGAGGTGCTGCAAGGCTCGAGCAACAAGTACCAGAACTGGGAGCTGGTCGATCCGGAGAAATGGGTGCCGGACGGCTATGTCTGCCTGCGGGTCGATTCGCGCGGCGCCGGACGATCGCCGGGTTTCCTCGACGTCTGGTCGCCGCGCGAAACGCTGGATCTTTATCAATGCGTCGAATGGGCCGGCACGCAATCGTGGAGCAACGGTAAGGTCGGCATCAACGGCATTTCCTATTACGCGATGAACTAATGGACGGTGGGCGCGCTGCAGCCGCCGCATCTCGCTGCTCTGTGCGTCTGGGAAGGCTCGTCCGATTATTACCGCGAACTATGCCGGCATGGTGGCATTCTCAGCGACTTTTTCAGCAGCTGGCATCCGCGCCAGGTCGGCAGCGTGCAGCACGGCCTCGGCGAGCGCGGCGCCAAAAGTTTGGTGACGGGCGAAGCGGTCGCCGGTCCGGATAGGCTGTCAGATGCCGAACTCGCCAAAAACCGCGCCGACTCGCCGGGCGAGGCGAAGCGCCGCAAGCTCTGCGACGACCGCCACGCTCACCTACGATACGACCGGCGACGGCCTGACGTTTCGAACGGCGCCGCAAGATAACAGCTTCGAGGTCACCGGCCCGGTGGCCGCTAAGCTATGGGTGTCGTCGCCGACCGCCGATGCCGATCTCTTCCTGGCCTTGCGGTTGTTCGATCCCGGCGGCAAGGAAATCACCTTCATCGGCTCTAACGATCCGCGCGTACCGGTTGCGCTCGGCTGGCTGCGCGCTTCGCATCGCAAGCTAGATCCGGCGAAGTCGCTGCCCTACCGGCCTTGGCGCACGCACGACGAGGAATGGCCGCTGCGGCCCGGCGAGCCGGTGGAGCTCGACATCGAAATCTGGCCAACCTCGATCGTGGTGCCGCCCGGCTACCGGCTGGCGCTCAATATTCGCGGCAGAGACTACGAAGTCGACGGCAAGGACATTGCGTTGCCGAATGCACCTTACCCAATGAAAGGCATCGGCCCATTTCTTCATATCGATGCCGAAGACCGGCCGGACAACATCTTCGCGGGCTGCAACACGCTGCACTTCGCCCGGCCGCGAGCCATATCTGTCGTTGCCGGTCATTCCGGAGAGGTGAGTCGTTCCGCTCTCACATCGTACCGTGGCCGCGCTTGATGGTCTGGCGGATCACCGGCGCCGTGACTTGATCCGAGATCTGGATGTTCCAAATTTCGCTTTCGCCCTGCGCGGCGAAGTCGGCGAACAGCTTGGGGATGACCGACACATCGCGGATCTCGTGGCCGCGCAGGCCGAAGCCGCGTGCGATGTTTTCGAACGCGGGCCGGCCGAACACCGCCAAGCTGTCGTCGATGCCGTCGGCGCGCAGCTTGTGAAACTCCGAGCCATATCCGCCGTCGTTCATCGCGCAGATCAGGATGCGAAATCCGCACCGCTTGAGCGTCTCCAATTCCTGGATATGGAACAGAAGCCCGCCGTCGCCCTCGAACAGCACGATCTTGCCGTCGCGGCCCTGCCGGCGCGCCGCCGCGACCCCAAGCGCATAGGACAGCCCATTGCCGACCGCGCCGAATTCACGAACCGTCGTGTAGCGCTCCGCCGGCCGGCCGCGCATCTGGGTGTTGAAATAGGCCTGATGGCCGCCGCCGACGACGCAGTCCCAATCCTTCGGCACGACCGCGTCGATGGCCCGGATCACCTCGCGCGGATCCAGCACTCCGGGCTCGATGTCGAATGGCATCGCGTCCGCCGGCTCTGTCGCGATGCGATGCGCGAGCTCTGTCGAGCGTATCGCCGCCGCCGTCCGTTTGCCGATACCGAGCTTCTGGTCGAGGCCGGCAAGGATGGCCTCGACGCCGGCGAGCGCGTCCGATCTGACGAAAAGGTCGGCAGCCTTCTGCCCGTCGCGCAAGCCGCGCGGGGCATCGTCCAATTGGATCTTGCAGGCCTTTCCCCAGTAGTGTCCGCCGCCGACGTAGTAGGACAGGCTGGTGCCGACCGCGAGCACCACGTCCGCGGATTCGTACATCTCTCTGCCCAACGACGTGAAGTAGCTGCCGGTGGTGCCGAGCCCGAATGGATGGTCGTGGAAAAGACCGCGCGCGGGAAGCGTGTTGGAGAGTAACGCCCCGCAGCGATCGGCCAGCTTGATCACCGCATCTCGTGCGCCGGACCACAGCACGCCACGGCCACCGAGGATGATCGGCCGCTTTGCCGCGGCCAGCCGCTCGACGGCCTCGGCCACGAGCTGCGGATCGGGCTGCATGCGCCCGACCTTGGGCTGGTACATCGCCGAGGTCTCGTAGGGCTGGTTGGCCATGTATTCGACCTTCTGCAGGTCGTAGGGGATGCCTAAGACCACCGGGCACCGCTCGTACTTGGCGATGTGAAAGGCCTCGCGCACGTAGTCCATCATGCGCGGCACGCTATGCGCGGCGACGTAATGCGCCCCGGTCGCCGTCACCAACGGCGCCTGGTCGATGTACTGGTTGTAGAACTTGGCGTTGATCGGCGACTCGCCGGCAAACACCACCATCGGCAGGCGGGCGCGAACCGCGGCCGGCAGCGCCGTCATCAACTGGGTCACGCCAGGACCGCAGGTGACCGAGGCAACTGCGACCTTGCCGGTTGCTATGTTGTAAGCCGTCGCTGCCGCTACCGTAACGTGCTCATGCCTGACGTGGACGGTATGTACGCCCGGCAGTTTGGCAAAGGCGGTGGACCAATGCATGTTGCCGTCGCCCATCAGGACGAACTGCGTGTCGACTCCCTCCGCAAGGAACGCCTCTGCGAGCGCTTCGTAGAGTTTGGGCATGGGCGGGCTACTACCTGGGTTATGAGGTGATGTTGGTACTTGGCGTTTTAGCATGTGGTGCAAATCCCGTCAGCGTCGCTCCGGGCGCCGTCAGGGGCCATAAGCCGGCCCTGGCGTTCCAACGAGAGTATCGCTGTTTGTGACTATGCGCGCCCGGTCACCGCTCAAAGAACGGCGCTCCGTATCATCCAGGTACGCGTCGTAAAGGTCCCGACTCGGAAACTTGATCACATGGACCTCGAAGGGCTCATTTGAGCCTTCCTGTGACGCCTCCGACGTCCGAATAGCGCGCTCAATGATGCCGCCGTAGCGCGCCATAATGCGCGACACTTTGCTCTCGTAGGCCTCGAATTCTGTCTCAAGACCTCTGTGGATCCATATTCTGACGAGAATGTAGAGGGGCGGGATGGCCATGTTCACCTCGGCCCGTTCAATGCCGCGCGAGAAAGTCCAGCACGAGATCGTTGAACCGGCCCGGCTGTTCCCAGGCCATGGCATGGCCGGCATCGTGGATCACCACCCATTCGAGATTTTGCATGTGCCGCGCCCATAGCCGCATCAATGCCGGCGGCGCCAACAGATCGGCGTCGGCGGCGATGACGAGCGTCGCGGTCGGTATAGTCGCGATCTTCGCCAACGTGTTCGGGGTGCGCAGCGGCGGCTGAAAGGCAACGCCCGGCTGCCGCGCATGTTCGTCGATTTCGATCCAGCGCTTTGTGCCCTCCGGATTGGCGCCGCGATAGGACGCGCCGAGTTCCCGATAGTGCGCCGATTGTTTCCTGATATCGGGAATGGCGATCCGTTCAATAAAATCCGCAATCTCCTTGTCAGCGATCGCTCCGGTGCTTGCGCCGACGATCAGGCCGCGAAGCCGTTGCGGCCGCCACGCCGCATAGTCCAAGGCAGCGAACCCGCCGCCGGCGACGCCGACCAGGTGAAACATATCGAGTGCGAGGTGATCGACCAGAGCATCGAGATCGCCGGCAATGCTGCCGGGCTGCGGGCCCGACTCCAGATCGGCCACGCTGTTGCCCCAGCCCCGGCGATCGAACGCGACGACGCGGTATCCAGCCCCAGAAAAGCTCGCGATTTGCTCCTTCCAAACGGCGCATGTGCCGGTATTCGGATGAAGGAGAACGACCGGCACCCCGGGTCCGCCGCTGTCGACGAACCATAGCTTCACGCCGGGCAATGGCGCGTGCGCGCCGTGATGAGCGGAGATCGGAACGTGTTGCATTGCTGTTATCTGTGCGGCGGATTGCCGGCAGGCGGCGTGTTTTGCGGCGAAGCCACGGAATTCAATTGCGGACCGAGCGCTTCGGGACTGACCGGTGTGAATGCGGGAGACTTGCCAGTTTTGCCGCCATAGGTCTCGAGCCCCTCCTTGGTCGAAACGACGTCGCCGGGCCGCAAAGTGGGATCGGTCTTCGCATCCAACGGGACAAGACCGAAAGCATCTCTGCCGTTGCAGGTGCAATTGGCGACGAGCTGCTTGCGATAGAGGAACGCCGTGTTGAGATCGGGATAATGCGAGCCGTCGCGAGCGGTCGCGGAGCCGATTTCGGCGCCAAAGAACACCTTGGTCTGGCTGCTCGGGCAAATCGCCCGGCAGGTCTCTACCGGCGTCACACCGGCCATTTGCTCCAACGGAAAGTGTTGGCCGTCGCACAACCGCACGCAGAAGGCGACCGTGTGGCCGGTGGAGGCGACGCCCTCATTCACGTGTTCCGGTCCCAGCGGGGCCGGCGCTACGCGCCCGATTTCCGGCGGCGGAGGTGGGAGTTCGGGATTAGTCGGCGGCGGTTGCTGCTGCTGCGAGCCGCCGAACAGAAAATCGAAGAATCCTTGGGCGCGCGCCACGCCGGTTGCCGTCAGATTCGCCGCGCCGGCAAGCGCGGCGATGAGAAGAGCCGCGCGCCAGTTTGACACTCTGCTGTGACGCCTGACTGCCACGGCAACACCTTACCGCCAAGCCGCTACCGACAACCCATTACCGACAAGCCACCGAGCCGCGATGCTGCGGTTGACTGCCGGCCCGCGTGAGTATTGGGACTTCCGGGTCGCACTGCAAGGCAGTCGGAATCATCCCGCCGCCGGCAGGCGATCGATCTCGGCAGCGCCGGCCTTGATTCGCGGGATAAGCTCGCGGCCGAAATCGACGGTGTCGTTCAAGGGATCGAAGCCGCGGATCAGGAACGAGCCGACGCCGAGCCGGTAATAGCGCAGGATCGCCTGCGCCACCTGCTCCGGCGTGCCGACAAGGCAGGACGTATTGCCGAGCGCGCCGGTCGCGCGCGCGATCGGCATCCACAGCCGCTCGTCGTGGACGTCGCGTTCGAGCGCAAAGCTCATCAGCCGGCGGCCCGCATTGTCGACCGGCCCGGTCATCGTCTCCTGCCGGCTCCAGCCTTTTTTACCGGTCATCGCGGCGAGGATCTTGTTGGCCTTGTCCCAGGCCGCGCCCTCGCTTGCCGCAACGATCGGGCGCACCGAGACGTTAAACCCCGGTGTCCGGCCGAACGCGGCGGCTCGAGCGCAAAACTCTTTCATGCGCTCGCGGGTCGAGGCGAGCGGCTCGGCATAAATGGCATAGACGTCGCAAAGCCGGGCGCCCATCTCGAGCGCGCCCTCGGACGCACCACCGAAGAACAACAGCGGATGCGGCTTCTGCAGCGGGCGCACATCCGAATACGCGCCTTTCACGCGGTAGAACTCGCCCGCGAAATCGAATGGTTTCTCGTTGGACCAGGCTAGCTTCATCAATTCGAGATATTCCGCGGCGCGGCGGTAGCGCTCCACTTTTGGCGTAAAATCGCCGTCGCCCTCCTGCTCGTCGTCGGTCTTGCCGGTGATGATGTGCACCGCAAGCCGGCCGCCAGTGAGATGATCGAAAGTGGCGATCTTGCGCGCCATCAGCGTCGGCGCCACAAATCCCGGCCGGTGCGCGATCAGGTAGCCGAGCCGCTTGGCCTGCGCGGCGGCATGCAGCGCCACCAGAAAACCCTCGGCCGACGACGACGAATAGCCGACCAGCACCAGATCGAATCCGGCCTCGTCATGGGCGCGGGCGGCTTCGGTCACATAGCTCGGCGACAGGCCGCCTTCGATGACGTGCAAAGTAGCGTCGCTCGAAGGCGGCGTGACGCCGATCATGCCGATGATGCGAATGGACATCCGATTGCGATGCAGTTTCTAACGTGCATGAGGCGCTGAAATCGTTCGGCTTGCCGGATTAATTCCGCGTTCAGACATAAACGCTCTTCATCTGCCCTTCAGGATAGCGCAGGCCGGCGACGGCACCGATCGGCACCGCGTCGGAAATCTGCGCCAGATCGTGGTCGCTCAATTCGATCGAGAGCGCGCCGATATTCTCGATAAGCCGGTCTTTGTGCTTGGTGCCGGGGATCGGCACGATGTCGTCGCCCTGTGCGAGCAACCAGGCCAGCGCCAGCTGACCGGGAGTGCATTTTTTCTGGCGCGATATTTCCGCGATCTTCTGCACCAAGCCCAGATTGTGGCCGATATTTTCCGCGGCAAATCGCGGATGCCGCCTGCGGGCGTCGTTGTCGGCCATCGTCTTGGCATCTTCGACCGCACCGGTGAGCAAGCCGCGGCCGAGCGGAGAATAGGCGACGAAGGCGATGCCGAGCTGCCGCGTCATTTGCAGCGTCTCCTCGCCCTCGGCCCGGTACAGCAAGGAAAATTCGTTCTGTACGGCCGCGATCTTGTGCACGGCATGGCCGCGGCGGACGGTTTGCGGGCTCGCCTCGCTCAAGCCCAGCGCGTGGACCTTGCCCTGCTCGACGAGCTTCGCCATGGCGCCCACCGTATCCTCGGTCGGCACCTCCGGATCGATGCGATGCTGGTAGTACAGATCGATCACCTCGACACCCAGACGCTTGAGGCTTGCCTCGCAGGAGCTGATGACAAATTCGGGACGGCCGTCGGCGACCTTGCCGCCACGCCCGCCGAGATTGCCGAACTTCGTCGCCAGAACCACTTCGTGGCGGCGTCCCCTGATGGCTTTGCCGACGAGTTCCTCGTTGTGGCCGACGCCATAGGCGTCGGACGTGTCGAGCATCGTGATGCCCCGGTCGAGCGCCTCGCGAATGAGCGCAATCCCGTCGTCGTCGCTGCTTGCGCCATAGACGCCGGAGAGCGACATGCAGCCGAGACCGATCGCCGAGGTTTGGATACCGGACGAACCGAGCCTACGTGTTGGAAGCTTCTTCGCTGTCGTCATTGATGCTCTCCTGCCGCCTGCCTCATTCACGCTATTTAACGCATATGGCCGTTCCACACTATGCCCGGCCGACGGCCTTGGCGACAACCGCGGCCGCGTCGTCCGGCGCGCGATCGCTGGTCCAGGCAATGTATCGGTCGGGGCGCACCAGGATCAGCTTCGTCTCATAGGCGGTACGGCCATCCTGGTAACTGTCGCGCACGATTTTCAGCGGAACACCCAGTGTGTGCGACGCTTTTGCAAATGCTGCGACCGTTTGATCTGCGCCGTCGAACGCCAGCAAAGTGAAATCGCGGCCCAGCTCCTCGAAGACGTTGCGTCCGGACGAAAGCGTTTGCGGCGGCAGGTGATGGCCGGCGCGCGCCTTGAAAGTGTGGCTGCCGCGCGCACTGGAGACCCCGTAGGTCGGGCCGAACACGATGGGCGAACCCTGGTAATGCGGCTCATAGGTCATCACGCGGGGCGCCGCGCCGGTCGAATGTTCCTTCCAGGCCTTTTCGAAATCTGCGCGATCCTTCTCCGGATTGTGCCGAGCGAGGAACGCAGCGTCCTTCTGAATACCCGACTCGATGAAATCTTCGGCGGTCTCCTTGAAGATCGGACGCCGTTCCTCGGTATAGGTCGGCAACAGCGCGGCGCTGCCCCAGCCGTTGAGCGTTGCAGCGAGCTTCCAGCCAAGATTGGCGACGTCGTCGAGCCCGTTGTTCAGGCCGTATCCACCGTACGGCGGATGCGAGTGGGCGGCGTCGCCGGCGATGAAAACACGGCCCTCCTGATATTTTTCGGCAACCGCAATGCGCAAATCCCAGAAGCCGACATAATCGAAGTCGCAGGCGAAGGGGAACCCGGCGGCGCTCTGCAACAGGGCGTGAAAGTCGTAATTGTCTCGCGTCGTGTCGGCCGGCACCGGCGAATGGAAGAACCAGCTTTCCCCGACATCGACCCGCCCGAAGAACTGCCAGTAGCCCTTCAGTTCCGGGTGCAGCACCCGATAGGTGGAGCGCGGCGGAAACCGCTTGAGCTTTTCGTGCAATTCGCGGGAGCGAAACAAGGCAAGCACCATGAGTTCGTTGAAGTCCGCCCCGCTGCGCTCGATGCCGATCTGCCGGCGTACCGTCGAATTGCCACCGTCGCAACCGACCACATACTCGGCCTCGAGCATTTCATTCGCGGCGCCGCCCTCCTCGGCGATGGCGACACGGGCGCCTCCGGCATGCTGTTCGATCGTCTCCGCTTTCCACCCGAACCGGCTCTCGATATTGCCAAGCTGCGCCATTTTTTCGCGTAACGCATACTCGACCAAGTATTGCGGCAGCCTTTCGTTTTTCTGGAAATAATAGGGGTTGACGATTTCGCGCAGCGGCGGCGCGTACCAGTATTCGTTGTTGAGATTGCGATAGGAAACGATCCCGCTCATCGGATATTCGGGTGGCAGCATTCGCGCGGCTCTCACCTTATCGGCGACGCCCCAGGAATAGAAATGTTCCATCGCACGCTGCGTCAGGTTCTGGCCCTTGGGGATGCGCTGCGGCTCGGTGCGACGCTCGACCACCACACAGGAAATTCCGCGCTGGCCGAGATCGACCGCCAGCGCGATGCCGACAGGTCCTCCGCCGACAATGACGACCTGATGCCGTTTGTTCATTCGATGATCTGTTGTGATTGTCTGTTGCGACTATTGTTGCGATTATCGATGTGAGGCCCCGATCCGCTACTGCCGCAGCAGCAGGATCGGATCGGCCGTTTCCGGCACCCGTTGCCAGGTCTTGGCGTCGTTTTCCTCGAATTGCCAGTTCTGCCCGTGCGCCGAGAGCAGGACCAAAGCACCCTCATCGATGCGCCAGGCGCTCGGCGCAAAGCGCATGACGAATGGATCGCAGCCCGGTTCGACCGTGAGCGCCAAAGCGTCCCCGGCCGGGCTGTTGGCCAACGTCAGCACGCAGACCGGCTTGCCGGCGCCGCGCGCAACCGCCCAATTGCCGACCATGTCGGCGGCGGTGAGAGTGGGCGCCGCGGCGGTGGTCTGCAGAATGTAGCGACCCTCCTCCGGCGTGAACCCGTCATACATGCCGCCCTCGACCTCGGAGAGCTCCACCACCTCTTTGCCGGCCGCGTCGAGTAGGCGCAAATCGCCGTAATTATCCAACAACCAGGCAACGATATTCGCGGTCGACGGAAACAGGTTCGGGCAATTTTTATCGATGTCGAGCCTGTAGCCGGCGGTCGCGGCGGCGGCGCGGAACGTGAAGTGGCAAATTCTGTCATGGTCGGCATTGGAGAATTCCCAGGTGCCGATCATGGCCTTGGCGGCATCGCTCAAGTCGCTTGGCGGCGGCGCAGTTTGCGACGGCGCGCCTGGTGCTGGAAGCGCTTGCACCGGCAGGCCTTGTGCCGGAGCGGACTGGAGCTGCATGTCGTTCTGCCGGCCGCTTTGCGAATCTTGCGCGAATCCGATGCCGCCGCACAGGCTCGCCGCGATCGCTCCAGCAATGACCGCGCCACAACGAATCATGCGCAACTGCTTTTGGATTGCATCAAACGGTACCATGCGCGCGTCGAGCCGTCATTCGGCCTTCAATCCGCGCCCCATGACCGGAACGGCGTTTCCGGCACCGGGGTCAGCGGCGGTTTGTCTGCCGCCCAAGCCGCGATGTTGTCGACGACGAGCTGGTCCATCCTGTCGCGCGTGTGCACCGATGCCGAACCGAGATGCGGAAACAGCACGACATGGTCCATCGCGATCAGTTCGGCCGGCACTTTCGGCTCGTTGACATAGACGTCGAGGCCCGCCGCCATGATCCGCTTGTCCTTGAGCGCCCGGATCAAAGCCGGCTCGTCGACCACCGAGCCGCGCGCCATGTTGATCAGGATGCCGTTCGGCCCGAGCGCCTCCAGCACCGCGGTATCGATCATGTTGGCCGTTGCCGCACCGCCCGGCACGATGACCAACAGCGTATCGACGTCGCGCGCCATGTCGACAAGCTTTGGATAGTACCGGTAGGCGAGTTCGCGACGCTGGCGCCGCGTATGATAAACTACCGGGACTCCGAAGGCCGCGAGCCGCCGCGCGATCGCTTGGCCGATCGCGCCCATGCCGACGATGCCGACGGTGCGATTACGCAGCGTCGCCTTGCTCAGCGGATAGCCCTTTTGCGCCCACTTGCCGGTGCGCACATAGCGCTCGGCCTGCGGAAATTCGCGCACCGTGCAAAGCAGCAATCCCAGCGCGGTATCGGCGACTTCCTCGGTGAGCACTTCGGGCGTGTTGGTGACGACGATGCCGTGCGCGGCGGCAAATTTGACGTCGACGTGATCGTAGCCGACGCCGAAGCTCGACACGATTTGCAACTTGGGAAAGCGCACCATGAGCGCGCCGGAGATCTGTTCGGTCGTGGCGCTGCAGGCAATCGCCCGCACGCCGGAATGCGCGGCAAGGAAAGCCTCGCGATCTTGCGTCGCCGCGGCCTTGCTAACCGTGCCGATCGCTTCGAGCCCCTGCACGACCAAAGGCTTGAGCGGGCCGATCAGCACAATCTCGCATTCAGCGGCGGTCATTGTCCGTCCTCACACCAGCATCCTCACCGGCGACTCCAGGAGGCTTTTGACGGCGGCCAGAAGCGCGGCGCCGAGCGCGCCGTCGACGACGCGATGATCGCAGCCCAGCGTGACGCTCAGCACACTGACAAAGGCGACGTCGCGGTCGGCCTTTTCCACCGCTTGGCGGCGCGCGGCGCCGACTGCGAGAATAGTCGCGTGCGGCGGATTGATGATCGCCGTGAATTCCCGCACCTGATGCATGCCGAGATTGGAGATCGCCGATGCGCCGCCCTGATAATCTGCGGGTTTCAGCTTTTTGTTGCGCGCGCGCGCCGCGAGATCTTTCATTTCCGACGAGATCGCGCTCAGCGACTTCGCCTCGGCGCTATGAACGATCGGCGTGATCAGGCCACCGTCAAGCGCCACCGCAACGCCGATATCGGAGTGCTTGAACCGCAGGATGCGGTCGCCGGCCCAGACCGCGTTCGCCGCCGGCACGCGTTGCAGCGCCAGCGCCAGCGCGCGAATGAAGAAATCGTTGAGCGACAGTTTGAACAGAGGCTTGCCGTCGTCGTCCGCGTGCGCCGCCACATTCGCTTCGTCGCGTAGCGCGATCAACCGGTCGATTTCGATGTCCGCCGTCAGATAGAAGTGCGGAACGGTTGCGGCCTGCGTTAGTCGCGTTGCGATGGTGCGGCGCATGCCGTCGAGCGGCACCTCCTCGTAGCTGTCGGCGACGTAGAGCGCCTTGACCTCGGCTGCACCCGGTCCCTCGCCGAGCGTGCGCGACGGCCGCGGCGCCTCTTCGACGTCGCGCGCGACGATGCGGCCCTGCGGGCCGGAGCCGCGCAGACGCGAAAGGTCGATGCCGGCCTCGCTCGCGAGCCGCCGCGCCAGCGGCGTGACGGTCAGCCCGCCGGGCAACCGCGCCGGCCCGTAATTGCGCTCTGGCGTGCGGACTTCGAAGAACGGATCGAGTTTGATCGGGAGCGACTCCTGTCGTGTTTCCTGGCGCTTGGGAACCGCGGCCGGCGCGGCCGGCGGCGAAGCCGTTTGCGCCGCGGAAGTGGCGCTCCGCGGCGCCGCCACAGCCGGTGAACCTGTCGCGGCACCGGATCCATCGGAAATCACGCCGACCACGGCGCCGACCGGCGCTACTTCGCCCGCCACGACGCGGATTTCGGCGAGCACACCGGTCGTCGTCGACGGCACTTCCATCGAGACCTTATCGGTCTCGATCTCGAACAGGTTGTCGCCCGGCTTGACCGCGGCGCCGGCCGACACGAACCACTTGGTGATCTTGCCTTCGGCGACGGTTTCGCCGAGTTGCGGCATCAGAACATCCATACCCGCATTCCTCGCGCCGCCTCAGGCGATCCGTTGCCATATCACTTCCCGCGTCGTGCCGACGGGACGCAGAATGAGCCGGTCGCCGACGAATTCGTAGCCGCGCACAACGTCGCCCTTGTCGCCGGGTTGCACGCTGCCCTGGCGATGATGGGTGACCGTGCGCGCGCGCTCGTCGACCGAATAGGTGCCGAAATAAGCGATGTGATCGGCGAGCGCGGCCTTGGCCTCTTCGCCGGTCGGCTCGCTGCCGGCCCGCGTCACTTCGCGATCGGGCGCGACGTGGCAGGCCATATGGCCGTACGCATCATAGATGATGATGCCCTTCGGGCTCGCGCCGCGTTCCGGTTGCGCCTTGGCACCGAGCGTCGAGCCGACATAGCGCCACGAGCCGATCAGGCGTTGCGCAGCCGATTGCGATTGTTGGTTCACCACGTCACCAATGAATTGCCTTGCCATGTTTACGTCGAGCGCTCGGGGAGAGCGCGATAGCGCCTCTTACTTGATCCGTTCCCAACTGACTTCCATCGTCGAATTCGGCGGCCGCAACACCAGGCGATCGCCGGTGAACTCGTAACGGCGCACCAGATCGCCTTTATCGCCCGGTTGCAGACTGTCGTGACGATGATGCGTTACGGTCTCGGCCTTTTCGTCGATGGAGTAGGTGCCGAAGTAGGCGATGTAGTCCCGCAGCGCCATCTTGGCCTCTTGCGGCGTTATCTCCGCGCCGGCCCGCTTGCGCTCGACATCGGGCGCGATCTGCACCGCCATCTCGCCATGCGGGCCGTAATAGATCATGCCTTTCGGATTGGCGCCGCGATCCCAGTTGCCGCCGTCGATCCGCGTACCGACATAGCGCCAAGCGCCGAGCAGCTTGTTAGCGACCTCGTCTTTCGTCATGGTTCGCCGGTTCGCCTTTGCCTTACCATGTCACCGCAATGTACTGCGTCTCCAAAAACTCCATCAGCCCTTCGTGCGCACCCTCGCGGCCGAGGCCGGACTGCTTGACTCCGCCAAACGGCGCCGCTGGATCGGAGACGAGGCCGCGGTTGAGGCCGATCATGCCGAAGTCGAGCTTCTCCGAGATCCGCATGCCGCGGCTCAAATCCTTGGTGTAGAGATAAGCGACCAGGCCATATTCGGTATCGTTGGCGCGCGTGATCACCTCGTCCTCGGATTTGAAGGTCTGGATCGAGGCCACGGGGCCGAAAATCTCCTCGTTGAGCATTTTGGAATCGTCGGCCACGTCGGTAAGCACGGTCGCCGGATAGAAAAAGCCCGGACCGCCGGGCGCTTTGCCGCCGGTCAGCACTTTGGCGCCCTTCTTCACCGCGTCGTCGACCAGCTCGATGACCTTGTCGAGGCCGTCCTTGTTGACCAGCGGGCCGAGCGCCACGCCGTCATCGAGGCCGTTGCCCATTTTCAGTCCGGCCATCTTGGCGGTCAGTTTCTTGGTGAACTCATCCTGCACATTCGCGTGGACGTAGAAGCGGTTGGCCGCCGTGCAGGCCTCGCCCATGTTGCGCATCTTGGCGATCATGGCGCCGTCGATGGCCGCGTCGATGTCGGCATCGTCGAACACGATGAACGGCGCGTTGCCGCCGAGCTCCATCGCCGGCTTGACGATATTGTCGGCGGCTTCGTGCAGCAGCTTGCGGCCGACTTCGGTCGACCCGGTGAACGACACCACCCGCACGCGCGGATCGTGCAGCATCGCGCTGACGACTTTGCCGGAGGAGCGCGACGGAATGACGTTAACGACGCCGGCCGGCACGCCGGCTTCTTCCAGAATCGGCATCAAAGCCAGCATGGTGAGCGGCGTGTCGGAAGCGGGCTTGAGCACGACCGGGCAGCCGGCGGCGAGCGCCGGGCCGATCTTGCGCGTCGCCATCGCGGCGGGAAAATTCCACGGCGTCACCAGCACCGCGATTCCCGCAGGCTTGTGATGGACGAACATGCGCGCGCCGGAGCCGGGCGCGACCGAGTTCTGGCCGATATTGCGCACCGCCTCCTCGGCATACCAGCGGAAGAATTCGGCGGCATAAGCGACTTCGCCGCGCGAATCCGACAGCGCCTTGCCGTTCTCGATGGTGATGAGCTTCGCCAGCCGCTCGGCGTCGCGCATGATGAGCTCGAACGATTTGCGCAGGATTTCGCCGCGCTCCCGCGGCTTTTTGGCGGCCCAGCCGGGAAACGCGGCCTGCGCGGCGTCGAGCGCCGCTTTGGCGTCGTCGACCGTGGCGCTTGCGACCGAGGCAATCTTGTTCTCGGTCGCCGGATCGATCACGTCGAAGCGGCCGCCGTCGGACGATTTGCGCCACTTGCCGCCAATCCACAGATCGGTCGGGACGTTGGCGAGAAGATTGTCGTACATGGCCATGATACTGACGTCCTGCACTCATCTGGAAACGGCACACACGTTGCCCTTGCTCGCGCTGCTGTCAATATTGCCCGGTTGACGGACTACGGCTAATCAGTAGTATTATGAATGAAGATGATTTTGAATGGGACGATGACAAGGCCGGGCAAAACTATGCCGACCATGGCGTGAGCTTCGAGACGACCAAGAAGGTCTTCGAAGACCCTTTCGCCACCGAGCGCCTGGATGATCGCAAGGACTATGGCGAGGATCGTTACAGCATCCTGGGCATAGTAGACGGCCGCATCCTCTACGTTGCCTACACGCTGCGCAACGGCGCCATTCGCATCATCTCCGCACGCGGAGCAGAGCCAAATGAAAGACGCCGATACCGCGAAGACAACGCGTAAGCACGTCAAGTCCTCCAAGACCGCGGATTCTTCCAAGACCGCAAAATCTTCCAAGATCGATTGGAGCCGCTTCGACGCCATGACCGAAGCGCAGCGCCATCAAGCGGCGCTCAACGATCCCGACACGCGACCGCTCACTGAAGAAGACCTCACCCGCATGAAGCGCACCCCGCAGGCACGGATCATCCGGCGCGCACTTGGGCTGAGCCAGGAAGATTTTGCGGCGCGCTATCACATTCCGCTCGGGACGCTGCGCGATTGGGAGCAAGGCCGCGTCGAGCCCGACCAGGCGGCACGCGCTTACCTCACCGTTATCGCGCGAGAGCCCGAGACTGTGCGCGAGGCGCTGAAGCCGCCGCGACGGCAGAATTTGTGAAGGGCGCGTGGCAGACTGCCGCGCATCATCCACTCAATGAATTAAATGCACTGTCACCGTAATTTCTGTCACCGTAATTTCAATCATCCTGTTAGGCCATCTTGATTGGCCCGCCAAGGATGTCGAAGGCCCTGCATTATACGACGTGCATCAGGAACTTGCAGAACTGATCGTTCCGAGCGACTTCGACGGTTTCGGGTTCAGCGAGATTTGGCTGATGGACGATGGCTAGCAACCCTCTTCCGGTTAGGCCGACCTCGTACTTAGCTACTCATCGCCCGCTTTACCCGCTCGACAATCCGCTCGACGCTCGGCAGCGCGAGGTCCTCCAGAATATCGGCCGCCGGCAGCGGGATGTGCGGCGTGGTGATGCGCACCGGCGGACCGTCGAGATCGTAGAACGCCTCGTCGGCGACGATGGAGACGATCTCGGCGCCCCAGCCGCACAGCCGCGGATTCTCCTCGACCGTGAACAGACGGTGCGTGCGCGCCACCGAGCCGAGGATGGTTTGTGTGTCGAGCGGCACCAGCGAGCGCACGTCGATCACTTCGCAGTCGATGCCGTGCTCGGACTTGAGTTTTTCCGCCGCAGCAACTGCGCGCGGCACCATCAGTGCGAGCGCGGCGATGGAGGCGTCCTTGCCCGGCCGCACGATGTTAGCGGTGCCGAGCCGATCGACGATCTCGCCGTCCGGCACTTCGCCCTTGGTCGGGTAGAGCGATTTGTGCTCGAGAAAGATCACCGGATCTGGATCGCGCACCGCCGCGGCAAGGAGCCCGATGACGTCGCGCGGCGACGACGGCGCCACGACTTTGAGCCCCGGAATCATCATGCACCAGTTCTCGACGCTCTGCGAATGCTGCGCGCCGAACCGCGCGCCGCCGCCATTGCCGGTGCGCACCACCAGCGGACATTTGAGCTGGCCGTTGGACATGTAGCGGCTTTTGGCAAATTCGTTGGCGATGTAGTCGAAGCAGACGGCGAAAAAGTCCGAGAACATGATCTCGGCGATCGGCTTTAATCCGGTCATTGCCGCGCCCATGGCGGCGCCGAGGATCGCCTGCTCGGAAATCGGCGTGTCGCGCACCCGCAGCGGCCCGAACTGATCGTAAAGCCCGACCGTCGCCTTGAACACGCCACCGGCCTTGCCGATGTCCTCGCCGAGAAACACCACATCGGGATCGCGCGTCATTTCCTGCGCGATGCCGCGAGCCACCGCGTCGCGATAGGTCAATTCCGCCATGCAAAGCCTCCGTCGGCGTAAACGTCGGTGGTGAGGATATCGAGCGCCGGCGGCGGCGCCGCCTTGCATGTCTCGGTCGCCTCGTCGACGCGCCGTTTCACGTCGGCCTCGATGCCGACGATGGTGTCCTCGCCGATGCCGAATTGCTTGAGCCGCTCGCGATAGATTTTGATCGGATCGCGCTCTTTCCATTTTTCCAGCTCGCCTTCCGGCCGGTATTTGGCCGGGTCGGCGCGCGAATGGCCGCTGTAGCGATAGGTCATGCACTCGATCAGCGACGGCCCGTTGCCGGCGCGCGCTTTGCCGTAGGCGGCACGCGCGGTGCGGTAGACTTCGTCGGCGTCGTTGCCGTCGATGACGATGCGAGGCAGCCCATAACTCGCCGCGCGGTCGGCGGCGGGATGCGTCACGGCGGTAACGTCGCCGATCGGCGTATATTCCATGTAAAGATTGTTCTCGCAGACGAAAATCACCGGCAGCTTCCACACCGCGGCAAAATTCAGCGCCTCGTGAAAAGCGCCGATATTGGTAGTGCCGTCGCCGAAGAAGCAGACCGAGACGTCGTTGTGGCCTTTGTATTGCGCGCGCCAGGCCGCGCCGCAAGCGATCGGCAGATGCGCGCCGATGATCGCATAGGAGCCCATCACGCCGTGGTCGGCCGAGGTCAGGTGCATCGAGCCGCCCTTGCCGCGCATCAGGCCGTTATCGCGCTGCATCAGCTCGCCCAGCACCTTCTCGATCGCAACGCCGCGCGCCAGCGTATGGGCGTGGCCGCGATAGGTGCAGAACGACAGATCGCCCGGTTGCATGGCAGCGGCACAGCCGGCGGCGACCGCTTCCTGGCCGAGCGAAAGGTGGCTCGTGCCCTTCACCAGGTTCTGCAGGAACAGATCGAACGCGCGTTGCTCGGCCTCGCGAATCTCGACTTGCATGCGATACATCCAAAGCCGGGTTTGCTCGCCGATATCGTCGTTGAGGCTCGCATTCGATGCGGGCGCGAGGTCTTCGACCTTGGCCATGGAAAAATCCTCGGAATGCACCTTCCCAAGCGTGGGCGGGCGCAACTTAGCGCCAGTTGCGAAGCCGAGGCAACGTCACCGCGACGTCGGCAAAACCGGGGCGCGCGTGGGCATTTGGTGGGTGAACCCGCTTGCGCGAGGCGTCATGAGTTCCTAATTGACGCAAGCGGGAGATTGCGATGAGCCAAGAATCCCTGGAATCCCGACGGCCCCAAGATTATGTCCAGCGCTTCTTCGGCGGCCCGCCGCTGGCGGTTCTGGGCCGGCTTGTCCTGCTGTCGATCCTGGTCGGCGTCATTCTCGCCGCGATCGGCCTCGATCCCTGGAATATTATCGAATCGGTGCGTCAGCTCATCGCGCGGGTCTGGAATATGGGCTTCGACGCCGTGCGCTGGCTGTGGCGGTATTTTTTGCTTGGCGCGGTGATCGTCGTGCCGATCTGGCTCCTGGTGCGCTTGGCTAAGGCGCCGCGCGGCCTGTGACCGAGTTCCCGCGCTGCATGCCTCTTGTGGGGGACACCTCCTCGGCAAACCCCCAACCCTATGATCGGAACACGGGCACGGCCCGGACTGATTGAGCGGCTATCGGCTGCCTATTCGTCTGACGAATCGTCACCGGCCGGCGCCGCGCCGTCGTTTTCGGCGGGTATGGACTGTTCCATGGAATAATCGCGCGGACTGCCACCGCGATGCCGTCGCCGCCGCCGATGCAGCGGAAAGCGGTCCGGCGAACCGTCATAGCCGTTCGGCCCATTGCCGCCGCTTTGGTCATGGGGACCATTGGCGTCTTGGCCGTGCTGCGGAGCGCTCTGCGGCTGCGGCTGACCGCCGGTGATGAACGACGGTAGCCGTTCGACGTCGCCGTCATTCTCGGGCATTTGCTGCTGCGGTCGCGGCTGAAACTGCTGCGGCTGGTGTTGCGGTTGGTGCTGCTGCGGTTGATGAGATTGATAGGCCTGCGGCTGGTGATGCTGCGACTGATGATGTTGCGGCTCGCGCTGATAGAACGGCTGCGATTGCGGCGCGTAGGGCTCGCCTATCTGCGGCTGGTCGTCGCCGTCATCGTAGCCGTCATCGGCTATATTGCCGCCCGTGCCGCCGCCCGGTTGTTGCTGCTGAAAAAATGGCTGGTTTTGGCGAAGCTGCTCCTGCGCCGCGGCGATCAGACGAAAATAATGTTCGGCATGTTGATAATAGTTTTCGGCGGCGACCGGATCTCCGGAGCTTTGTGCATCGCGGGCGAGTTGGAGATATTTCTCGGCAATATGCGAGGCTGTTCCCCGGATTTTTACATCCTGCCCGTTGGACTCGTACATCCGCGACAGCGGATTTTGATGATGATGGCCACCCTTACGGTTACGACCGCGCATGCGTTTATTCTGTCCGTTTCTCATGGTTTGCTGTTCCGCCAACCCCGTTTTGCACGGCGGCACCGATGCCGCCGCTGCTGTTCATCGTCTTTAGTCACCGAAAGTCACTCAAATGCCATCGCCTCGGCTGCGTGCCGCCGCAAATCGCTCCCCAAAATGACCGTCGTATTGAACGTCACATTGGTTACCACGACCCTTGGTGCGGCAGCCCTCCATCCGCGGATCCGCCGCAGCGTCGCAAACCTTTCGTCATGCGCGCATCTTGCCCGTATCGACGCGCGCCGATTCGTTGAAACGTCTCGGCTTAACCTTCACGATTTGAACTTTCGCGCTCTGAACCTGGCGATCCTGTGTGCCGTCCGATCCGGCGTTCGCTATCCAGCTATCGCTTGCCAGCTTTCGCTTATCTGCCTCGCCTGCATTGCCAACCTTTGGAGCCAACTGTTTCAGCTATGCTCCCCGGTATTCAGGGCAACGCGGCACCCTCATCTCGGGCCGATTCCGTGGCCGCAAGCTAGTCGGTTCCGGTCGATATTCCAAGAGCTTTTTTGCCCCAAGAGCTTTTTTGCCCAAAGTGCTTTTTTTGCCGGGGTCCATGCCTACGCCTCATGCCCGTTTACTTGTAACCTTGTCGCAACGAGGGCGCGCGGCACGCCATTAAGATCGGGTCGCGGCGCTGACGGCGCAAGACCCGCCGCGGCGAATAAAGCGGCGACTGCTCCTGACTGGCCGGCGCCAAGCTCGACGACCAGCGCGCCATCCGGAGCCAATAACGCGGGCGCAGCGGCGGCTATGGCGCGATAAAAATCAAGTCCGTCGGCGCCGCCGTCCAGCGCGCCACGCGGGTCGAACGAACGCACTTCCGGAGGCAATGCGGCGATGTCGCGCGACGCGATATAGGGCGGGTTGGAGATGACGATGTCGAACGGTCCGAGCAACGCCGCGGCAATGTCGCAGGCGACGTAAGCCGCGCTAGTCAACCCCAAGCGGCGAGCATTGTCGCGCGCTATCACAAGTGCGCCGGAGCTTGCGTCGGTGCCGACACCGAAGGCACGCGGCAACTCGGTGAGCAGCGCCAGCAGAATTGCGCCGCTGCCGGTGCCAAGATCGGCAATGCGCAGGCGGCGCGTACGAGACCCGCTTCGCTCGATAGCCGCGAGCGCGGCCTCGACGATTGTTTCAGTCTCCGGACGCGGCACCAGGGTCTCGGCATTTAGGCGCAGTAGCAAGCCCCAAAACTCCTTGGTCCCGACGATGCGAGCGACCGGTTCACGTGCCAAGCGGCGCTGAGCCAAGGCCGCGATCGCACTGTTTTCGCCGGCGCCAAGCTTGCGCGCGCTCGCCGACGCCAGCCCGGCGTGATCGAGCGACAGCGCGTGACCGATCAGAATGCGCGCATCGAGCTCGGGCGATTCGATGCCGCGGGCGCGGAATTTGCCGGCCCAAGCGCGCCGCGCCTCGGCAATGGTCGGCGCATTTGCATCATCGGATAGCACAACGGCAGCGGCGGGGCGCAGCATCACGCATCCTCGGCTGCAAGCAACGCCGCCTGATTTTCGGCAACCAGCGAATCGATTATCTCGCCGAGCGCCTCGCCTTCGAGGATCAGCGGCAGCTTATAGAGCGTGAGATTGATGCGGTGATCCGAGACGCGCCCTTGCGGATAATTATAGGTGCGAATGCGCTCGGAGCGGTCGCCGGTGCCGACCTGGCCGCGGCGCGCAGCGGCGCGCGCGGCGTCCTGCTTCTGCCGTTGCAGGTCGTAGAGCCGGGTCCGCAGCACCGCCATTGCCTTGGCGCGATTGCGATGCTGCGAGCGGTCCTCCTGCATCGTCACCACGATACCCGACGGCAGATGCGTGATGCGCACCGCCGACTCGGTCTTGTTGACGTGCTGGCCGCCGGCGCCGCTCGAGCGCAGCGTGTCGATCTTGAGATCCGTCTCGTTGATCGCGACGTCGAGATCCTCCGCTTCGGGCAGCACGGCCACCGTCGCCGTCGAGGTGTGAATTCGCCCCGAGGCTTCGGTGTCGGGCACGCGCTGGACGCGGTGCACGCCGGATTCGTATTTCAGCTTGGCGAAGGCGCCGCGGCCGCGAATTTCGGCGATGACTTCCTTAAAGCCGCCCATCGAGCCCTCGCTGGCGGCGACGATTTCCACCTTCCATCCCTGCTTGGCGGCATAACGCTCGTACATGCGAAACAGATTGCCGGCGAACAACGCCGCTTCGTCGCCGCCGGTGCCGGCGCGGATTTCGAGAATGACATTGCGTTCGTCCATCGCATCCTTGGGTAGCAGCGCCAGCCGCAATTGCTGCTCGAGCCCCGCGCGGCGCGTTTCAAGCTCGGGCTTTTCCGCCTCGGCGATGGAGCGCATTTCGGCGTCGGTCGAAGGGTCGGCGATCAGGCTCGTCAGCCCGTCGAGCTCGCTCTTCGCCGCGCGATAGGAATTGACCGCCTCGACCACCGGCGCAAGCTCGGCGAATTCGCGCGACAGCTTCACATAGGTCTCGGCCGGCAGCGCGGCTGCAAGATCGCGTTCCACCGCCGCGTGGCGGGAGACGAGTGCATCGAGTTTTTGGTCGGGCAGCATCTCAAGTTCCCTTGTCGTGCCCGCGTCGGCGGGCATCCAGACATCCGCGACCTCGACGATCTACGTCGGTGCAGCGGATACCGGATCGTCCGCCGGAGCTTGACATCGGGCCGGCCACTTCGGGCCGGACCCGTTGGCAGACGAAGACAGCGATATATTGCTCAAGCCGAAGCTCATAAGAAAATCGCTTCAAAGCTGCAAGCCGTTGTCGGCGGCGAAATTCTCCAGCCGCGCACGGATCGGCGCGCCGCGGCTGCCCTGGTCGATCAATGGGCAGAGAAACGCGGCCGCCTTGCGGCAATCGAGATCGAGCAGCATCGCCTTGACCGGTCCGACCGCCGACGGTGTGAGCGACAGCGAGCGGTAGCCGATGGCGGCCAGAGCCAGCGCCCCGATCGGCTGCGACGCCAACTCGCCGCAAACCGTGACCGGTTTGTTATGTTGGCATGCCTTGTCGGCGATATCCTTGAGCGCGCGCAGCACCGGCGCCGACAGCGGGTCGAAACGGCCGGACACTCGCGGATTGCCGCGGTCGACCGCATAGAGGAATTGCACCAGGTCGTTGGAGCCGACCGACAGAAAGTCGACGCGTTCCAAAAGCTCGTCAAGCTGGTAGAGCAGCGAAGGCACCTCGACCATGCTGCCGACCTCGACCTCGGCGGGCAGTTTGTGGCCGTGGCGGCGCAGATGGGTGAGCTCACGCTCGACCAATTCCTTGGCCTGGTCGAATTCCTCGACCGTCGAGATCATCGGGAACATGATCTTGAGCGCGCGGCTGCCGGCCGCCCGCAACAGCGCGCGCAATTGCGTCCGCAACAGGCCCGGACGATCAAGGCCGAGGCGGATCGCGCGCCAGCCGAGCGCCGGATTCTCCTCCTCGACATTGCGCATATAGGGCAGCACCTTGTCACCGCCGATGTCGAGCGTGCGAAACGTTACCGGCTTGTCGCCGGCGGCGTCGAGCACGGCGCGGTACAGCGTGTATTGCTCGCTGCTGCGCGGAAAATTCGGCGCGACCATGAATTGCAGCTCGGTGCGGAACAGGCCGATGCCGCCGGCGCCGGTATCCTCGATATGCGGCAGGTCGACGCTCAAGCCGGCATTGAGCAGGAGCTTGACCTCTTCGCCATCCTTGGTGACGCAAGGCTTGTCGCGCAGCGACTGATATTGCTGCTGGCGCCGCGCCCGCAGCCGCACCCGCTCGACATAAGCCGCCTCCATGTCGGGCAGCGGCCGGACATGCAGATCGCCGGTCGCGCCGTCGACGATGATGGCGTCGCCCGGATCGGCGATGCCGGTGGCGTTGTCGATGTCGCCGATCGCGGGAATGCCGAGCGCGCGCGCCACGATCGCAACATGCGAATTCGGCCCGCCCTCCTCCAGCACCAGGCCGCGCAAGCGCTTGCGGTCATAGTCGAGCAGCGCGGCAGGCCCCATCGAGCGAGCGACCAGGATCGCATTCTCCGGCAAGCTGTCGCGCGACGGCGCGTGGTCGCGGCCGGTGAGCTGGCGCATCAGGCGATTGGCGAGATCGTCGAGGTCGTGCAATCGCTCGCGCAGGAACGGGTCGGTCTGTCGCAACATGCGCGCGCGGGTATCGGACTGCACGCGCTCGACCGCGGCCTCCGCGGTCAAGCCGGTCATCACCGCTTCTTCAAGCTTGTGCACCCAGCCGCGGTCATAAGCGAACATGCGATAGGCTTCGAGCACATCGCGATGCTCGCCGCCCTCGACAACGTCGCCGTGCTCCAGCAATTCGTCGAGATTGGACTGCAGCGTCGCAACGGCGGCTTTGAGGTGCTCCAACTCCTTCGGCACGTTGTCGGCAATGAAATTGGTGACGACGACGCGCGGCTCGTGCAGCACGACGTGGCCGAGCGCGATGCCTTCGCTCAAACCCGCGCCCTTGAGATGGACCGAATGGCGGGCGGCCGGCTCGGCGCCGGGCAGCGCCAGCGCCGAGAGCTCGCCGGAAGCGATCATCTCGGCGAGCACCATGGCCGTGGTCTGCAGCGCCTCGACTTCCTCTTCGGAATAGGTGCGCCGGGCGCGGTTCTGCACCACCAGAACGCCCAGCGTATTGCCGGCGCGCAAAATCGGCACGCCGAGGAACGAGTGGTAGATCTCCTCGCCGGTTTCCGGGCGGAACGAGAACGCCGGATGGGCTTGTGCGTTCGACAAATTGATCGCGCTCGCCTGGCTCGCTACCAAGCCGACCAGGCCTTCGTCGGAACGCATCACGGTGCGGTGCACGGCGTCGCGGTTGAGGCCTTCGGTGGCATAGAGTTCGAGCGTGGCGTCGACGCGCAGCACATAGACCGAGCAGACCTCCGCAACCATGTTAGCGGCGATCAGCACCACGATCTTGTCGAGGCGTTCCTGCGCGCTGACCGGCTCCGCCATCACTTCGCGAAGCCGGCGCAACAGCACGCGCGGACCGCCGAGCGCGCCACGCATGGCGTGAGGTCCTTCGGGCATGGATTTGGCCGGAGCGTAGCCCTTAGCGCGCCGGCCTCAATCGAAGAGGAATCCGCCCGGGTCCCGTCCCGCGGCGAATATCCTCAAGGCTATATCGAATGCGGCATGCAAACCGCAAGCCAGAGACAACGATATGACAGCGCTAGAGAATTATGTTGCGGTGCAACTAAACGAACGGCTCAGCCCGTCGCGCTGTCGAGATTGTACAGCGAATGCAATGTACGCACCGCAAGTTCGGTAACGGCTGCGTCAATCAGCAGCGAAAACTTGATCTCGGAGGTGGTAATCGCGCGGATATTGATGGAGCGCTCGGCCAGCGCACTGAAGGCCTGGGCGGCGACCCCGGCGTGGCTGCGCATGCCGATGCCGATCACGGAAATCTTGGCGACATCGGTGGCGCCGTCAAGCCGGCTGTAGCCGATCGCCGCCTTGGCCCTGGCGATGACGTCGAGCGAGCGCTGGTAGTCCGCCGCCGGCACGGTGAAGGTCAGGTCGGTGGTTTTTCCGTCGCCCGAGACGTTCTGAACGATCATATCGACATTGATATTGGCTTCGGCGAGCGGGCCGAAAATCGCCGCCGCCACGCCCGGCTTGTCCTGAACCTGGCGGATCGAGATTTGCGCCTCGTCTTTGGAGAAGGCGATGCCGGTGACGGTTTGCTGTTCCATTATCTCCCCCTCGTCGCAGATCAGTGTGCCGGGCGGGTTGCCGTGCGGGTCGATTTTTTCCGGTGGGTCGAAGCTCGAACGCACGAAGATGGGCACATTGTGCACCATGCCGAGCTCCACCGAACGCACCTGCAGGACTTTGGCGCCGAGCGAGGCAAGTTCCAGCATTTCCTCAAACGCGATTTTGTCGAGCCGGCGCGCGCGCGGCACGACGCGCGGATCGGACGTGTAGACGCCGTCGACGTCGGTATAGATATCGCAACGATCGGCGCGGATGGCCGCGGCGATCGCTACTGCCGACGTGTCTGAGCCACCGCGGCCGAGCGTGGTGATGCGCCCGGTCTCCTTGTGCATGCCCTGGAAACCGGCGATGACCGCGACCTCCTTGCGCTCCTTGAAGCGCCGGATCAGTTCCTCGCCATTGACGCCCCGAATGCGCGCCGAGCCGTGCGCGTCCGAGGTCAGAATCGGCAACTGCCAGCCCTGCCAGGAGCGCGCATTCACGCCGATACCTTCGAGCACGATGGCCAGAAGGCCGGCGGTCACCTGTTCGCCCGAAGCGACGACCGCGTCGTATTCGCGCGCGTCGTGCAACGGCGCCGCCTCGCGGCACCAGCCCACGAGCCGGTCGGTCGTGCCCGCCATGGCCGAGACCACGACGGCGACTTCATGGCCGGCATCGACCTCGCGCTTGACGTGGTGCGCGACGTTGCGGATGCGGTCGATATCGGCGACCGAGGTGCCGCCAAATTTCATGACGAGACGAGCCATATCGGTGTTCGCGCCGGTTCTTCGTGCTGCTTGGAGTTAAAGGGCGCGTATAGATACCGGCGAGGTGCGCCGGCTGCAACATGACCGGGCCGCCGCCAGCGGTTTGTCACGGCGTATGGGATCGTGATAGAGACCGCCAAATAAGGCCAAAAGTCGCTAATACGCGTCGCGTGAGGGTGTGAAATGCCGGCCGTCGTCGATCCCGCGAACGGGCTCGAATATTACGAACTCAGCCATCGCTGGGGCATGTATACGCCGATCTTCCCGGGTTACGAGGAGATCAAGCTCGAACGTATCACGCACCACGCCAAGCAAGGCGTGATGACGCACAAGATCACCACGATTTTTCACACCTCGACGCATGTCAATGCACCGATTCATCTGGTCCCCGGCGCAGCCGGCGTCGGCGAAATCGCACTTGAACGGTTTTTCGGCACCGGCGTCGTCGTCTCGATTCCGAAACGTAAATGGGGCGTGATCGAGCCGTCCGACCTCGAAGGCGCCAAGCCGCAGATCAAGGCCGGCGACATCGTGCTCATCGATACCGGCTGGCACCGCAAATATTCCGACAGCAAGGAATATTTCGGCTATGCCCCGGGCTTGAGCAAGCGCGCGGCGGAGTGGCTGGCAAAAAAGCGCGTGAAGCTTGTCGGCGTCGACACCGCGACCGTCGATCATCCGCTGGCGACATCGCTCGGCCCGCACCGCAACGGCCCGCAGATCAAATATCTCATCCCGGAATACAAGGCGGCGACCGGCCGCGAGGCGATCGAAGATTTTCCGGAATGGAATCCGGCGCATCGAATCTTGCTCGAAGCCGGCATTCCAACCATCGAAAACGTCGGCGGCGATCTCGACGATCTCGAAGGCAAGCGCTGCACTTTCCAGGGCTTTCCCTGGAAATGGCGGGAAGGCGATGCCTGTGTGATCCGGCTCGTCGCCATGCTCGATCGCGGCGGGAAATTGCGCCTGGAAAGCGGCGCGGCACGTAAAGGCGTCGGCAGAGGATCTTCCAGCAAATCGTCCCCTGCCGCGGCCGGCCTGCAAGTCTTCGACCTCAGCCACGCTTGGGGCCATGGCATGCCGCAATGGCCATCGCGCGCCAATCTCAATGTGCGCACGCTCGAGTTTCACGCCAAGGATGGGCTTCTGGTGCAGCAATTCGAGGGCATCATGCACCGCGGCACCCATATGGACGCGCCGATCCATGTGGCGGAAAATCAGCCGACGCTAACCGGCTATCCGTTGTGGCGCTTTTTCGGCACCGGCGTCGCGGTCTCGATCCCGAAAGGCAAATGGGGCGTCATCACGCCCAAAGATCTGGAGCGGGCGGAGCCGAAAATTCAAAAGAACGACGTGGTGATGATCAATACCGGCAGCCATAAGCTGTACGGCGACAATCCGGATTATTTCGCCTATTCGCCCGGCTTGTACAAGCAAGCGGCCGAATGGCTCGTCGAGCGCGGCGTCAAGCTCGTCGGCATCGACGTGCAGGCGCTCGATCATCCGCTCGGCACGTTTCTCGGACCGCACGGGCCAGGACCGGCGCAGCCACATCTCGACGGCGAATATTTCGCCGCAACCGGCCGACACATCATCGACGATTTCCCGCACTGGGAGCCGGCGCACAAAATCATGATGACGAATGGTATTCCCGGGATCGAGAATATCGGCGGCGATATCGACGCTATTACCGGCCAACGCTGCACTTTCTTCGCCTTCCCCTGGCGCTGGCCGGAAGGCGAAGGCTGCGCGCTCCGCGTCGTCGCCGTGCTCGATCCGAAGCAAAGTTTCAGATTTGAAACCGGGCGGTAGCGCAATGATCTCCGAGCCGCTGCGCAATCCGCTGTCGTTGTTCGACGTCAAGAATAAGGTCGCGATCGTCACCGGCGCGTCCGGTACTTTCGGCCGCGCCACCGCGCTGGCGCTCACCGCGCTCGGCGGCAAGGTGCTGCTGGCGTCGGGCAGCAGGGACGAACTCGACGGGGTTGCGGCAGAGGTGCGCGAACTCGGCGGCGAGCCGGCAACCGTGGTGCGCCGGCCCGACAGCCTGGCCGATGCGGAAGCCATGCTCGACGCCGCGCTCGCTACATTCGGCCGGGTCGATCAGCTCGTCGTCGCCTCGGGCTTGAACAAGCCGGGCTTCATCCACGAACTGGACTACGAGGATTGGCAGGCGGTGATGGACGCCAATGTGCGCGGCATCTGGTTCATGGCCAAGGCCGTCGGCGCCTATTGGATCGAGCGCAAAGTGCGTGGCAAGGTTTTGCTGATGTCCTCGGTGCGCGGCCGGCACGGCAATTATTCCGGCTATACCGGCTATTGCGCCTCGAAGGGCGCCACCGATTCGCTGACGCGGGTGCTGGCGACCGAGTGGGCCAAGCACGGCATCACCGTGAACGCCATCGCGCCCACGGTGTTCCGCTCCAAACTCACAGCATGGATGTACGGCGACAACGAACTCGGCCAGCAGACGCGCGCCCGCTCGCTGTCGCGCATTCCACTCGGCCGGCTCGGCGAAGTGGAGGATCTCGTCGGCATGGCGATTTATCTGCTATCGCCGGCGTCCGATTTTTGCACCGGACAGGTGATGTATGTTGATGGCGGCTACACCGCCGGCTAGTCGCCGCTCGAAAGTCCGGGTTTCTCGGGTGGCTTTACCCGAACCGGCCGCCGCGCTTCGCCCCAGCACGTGGCGGCGCCCATGATCGACGACCAGAAGGCAACCCACAACAGCGCCGGCATGATCATTTCTCCTCTGCGAATCGGTCATTAAATAAACTCTGTTCAAATAACGTCCGGGCACCGCCACAGTTCCAAGAGTTCAGTGAGACACAGATGCGTGATTGGAAGGAACAAAAAATCGGCGTGGTCGGCGGCGGCTTGATGGGCCACGGCATCGCTTATCTGCTGGCCGCCGCGGGTCATCAGGTCGCCGTGTTCGAGCCATCGGCCGAAATCCGTGCGACCCTGGCGGCGCGATTGCGGGCGATTACCGATCTGCTCGAAGACGATCCGGCGCTGCTGCAACGCATTGCGGCGCACGACGCTCTCGCGCCGGCCGTGCAAGGCGCAGCATTCGTCTTCGAAGCGGCGCCGGAGAAGCTCCCGCTCAAGCAGCAAATTTTCGCCGAGCTGGAGAAACTCGTCGCGCCGGATACGATCCTCGCCAGCAACAGTTCGGCGATCCCCTCGACCGAGATCGGCCGCCACCTTGCGCATCGCGAGCGCGTCATCGGCACTCATTTCTGGAATCCGCCGCATTTGGTGCCGCTGGTCGAGGTCGTGCAGAACGAAAAGACCGGCGACGAGATAGTGCGCCGCACGATGGAGCTGCTGCGCCAAGCGGGGAAAACGCCGGTCCACGTGCGGCGCGACGTTCCCGGCTTCGTCGGCAACCGGCTGCAGCACGCGATGAAACGCGAGGCGATCGCGCTCGTCGCCGCAGGCGTCTGTGACGCCGACACGATCGACATCGTGGTGCGCGAGGGTTTTGGCGCACGCACCGCCGTGCTAGGGCCGATGGAGCAGTCCGATCTCGTCGGCACCAATCTGACGCTCGACATCGCGGAGGTGCTTTATGCCGACCTCGATCGCACGCCGGGACCGCATCCGTTGCTGCGCGAGATCGTGGCCGCCGGCAAGCTCGGCATGAAGACCGGCGAGGGCTTGCGCAAATGGACGCCGGAACAGGCCGATACCGTTCGCGCACGGCTGTCGCGTTTCCTTGCCGAACAGGCTAGGGCGCGGAAGAAGGATTTGGCTTAAGCGCCGGTTTGCGGCCAACGGAATCGCATCGCTGTACCCGGCGCGTCCAATTGTCGCCGCCGGCATATTCTTGCCACCGCGCCTTACCCTGCCCCATTGCCTTGACCGCACTGAACCCGCAGTAGAAGATATTGGAAGTTTGGGCGCGGCGCGGCTATACGGTTTTGGCCTCGTTGCGGCATCGCCAGCGTCCGCATCGGGCGCGCAATAGAATAAACTGCAAATAACGCCGCAAAACGCGGCCAAAATCAAAAATAAACAACAACAACATCAGGGAGGATCGACTATGTCGAATAAGACACTATCCGTGCGTCGTCGCACATTGCTGCAAGCAGGTCTTGCGCTGGGCGCCAGTCAAGCCATCGGCGCGCCGTTCGTCATCAGGGCGCTCGGCGACGAGCCGGTCAAGCTCGGCATGGTCAATCCACTGACCGGCGTGCTCTCCGCGCTGGCGCAGAGCGAAGTCGATGGCGCCAAATTCGCCGTGGCCGAAGTCAACAAGAAGGGCGGAATACTCGGCCGCCAAGTCGAGCTTCTTGTTGAAGACTCCGCCAATGACGTCGGCACCGGCGTGCAGAAGACGCGCAAGCTGATCGACCGCGATCAGGTCAACGCGATCTTCGGCGACGTGAATTCCGGAATCGCCTACGCGATGTCGCAGGTGACAACCGAGAAAAAAGTGTTTCACATCGTGCCCGGCGGCCACACCGATCCGATCACCGGCACCAATTGCAAATGGAACGTGTTCCGCGTCTGCAACACCACGTCGATGGACGCCAACGCGATCACGCCCGAATTGGTGAAGAAGTTCGGCAAGAAATGGTTCTTCGTTACGCCCGATTATGCCTACGGCCACTCGCTGCAGGACGCCTTCGTCAAGGCGCTTACCAAACTCGGCGGCACTTACGAGGGTGACATGCTGCCGATCAACAACACCGATTTCTCCGCTACCCTGATCAAGGCCAAGGCTTTCAAGCCGAACGTTCTGCTCAACAACATGGGCGGCCTGACCCAGATCAACTGCATGAAGCAATTCACCCAGTTCGGCATGCAGAAAGAGATGGGGCTCGGCGGCGCGCTGTTCGAGATCGAGAGCATCAGAGCGTGCCCGCCGGAGGCGCAGACCGGCTGGTGGGACATGGAGTGGTGGTGGAATCAGCCGAGCGTGCCCGAAGTGGTGAAGTTCGTCGCCGATTACCGCGCCGCTACTAAGAAGACGCCATCGGCGCGCGACTGGTTCGGTTATGTGTCAGTCCATTCGGTGCGACTGGCGGCGGAAAAGGCGAAGTCGCTCGACGGACCGAAAATGGCACTGGCCTTGGAGGATATGGAGCTGCCGCCGGACGTGGCGCTGCAGCCCGGTAAAGTGATTTATCGCAAGGGCGATCACGAACTGATGCCCAACATCTTCGTCGGTGAAGTGCATCCGCCGAAGGGAAATCCTGACGACGTCTTCGCGGTCTCGACGCCGGTACCGGGCGAGCAGGCCGCGGGCTCGGTTGCCGACACCGGATGCAAAATGGTTGAACCAAGCTAACCGCTTGCATCTCGCGGCGAAAGTTCCGAGCATAGCGCGCCGATGACTCAGCTCATATTGTTCAACGTCACCAATGGGCTGATCATCGGCGCGTTCTACGTGCTGATGGCGCTCGGTCTGTCGCTGATCCTCAATCTGTCGAACGTCATCAACTTTGCGCACGGCAATTTCCTGGCGCTGGGCGGCTATCTGGCGTTCGCGCTGTCGCCGACGCTGGGTTATTGGGGCGCATTGCTGGTCTCGCCCTTCCTCACGGCACTCATCGGCTTGGTCGTCGAGCGGCTGATGATCCGCCGCATCTACAATCGCGACCCGGTCTACAGCCTCCTGATCACTTTCGGGCTTGCTTTCGTGATGCAGGACGCGGCGCGCTATATCTGGGGCCCGAACGGCCTGCCGATGGGACTGCCGGCCGTCCTGGCGCAGCCGATCACCAACGAGCTGTTCTTCATCACCTATTACCGCATCTTCATGGTGACGGTGGTCATCGTCGCGGTGGTCGGGCTGTTCGCCTTCCTGCGCTATACGCGCGTCGGCCTGCGCATCCGCGCCGGAACGTTCGACCTCGAAACCGTGTCGACCTTGGGCGTCAACGTTCTGCATCTGCGGAGCTTCAATTTCGCCGTCGGCTGCCTGCTGGCGGGCTTGAGCGGCGTGCTCGCCGCCGGGCAAATCGGGCTCAATCCCAATATGGGCGACGACCTGCTGATGCCGAGCTTCATCGCCATCATCGTCGGCGGCGTCGGCAGCCTGATCGGCACCTTGTTCGGCGGACTGCTGATCGGCATGGCCGCGGCATTGACCACGGTCGTCTATCCGTCGGCGAGCGAGGCGGTGATCTACGCGATCCTGATGGCGGTGCTGTTGATCCGGCCGCGGGGGCTGGTCGGCGAGGAAGGCATGCTGTCATGACGATGGCGATCACCTCCTTGGGCGGACGGCTGCCGCTGCAGGCAGGCAGGCGCGAATTGGCGCTGATCGCGATCTGGACGGCGCTGCTGACCGTACCGCTGTGGTTGCCGCTCTTGGGCGGTTACACCGCGCTCGCCGGGCGCGTGCTGGTATTCGGGCTGGCGGCGATGGGACTCAACATGCTGTTGGGCTTCACCGGCGTGTTGAGCTTCGGCCACGCCGCCTATTTCGGCCTTGGCGCCTACGGCGCCGGCCTCACGCTGCGCTATCTCGTTCATTCGACGCCGCTCGCCATGCTCGCCGGCACGCTATTTGGCGGCGTGGCCGGCACACTGTTCGGGCTTCTGATCGTGCGCCGCCGCGGGGTTTACTTCGCGATGTGCACCATCGCCTTCGGCCAGCTCTGGTACTACCTCGCGTATAGCTGGAACAGCTTCACCGGCGGCTTCGACGGTTTGCGCGACTTCCAGCGCGAGGCGATCGGCATGGGTCCGTTCACGCTGCACATCGAGGACGGCGGAGCGCGGTTCTATTATTTTCTGCTCGCGATCTTCGCCGTGGCCGTTGCATTGATGGGGGCGCTGTTGCGCTCGCCGTTCGGCCGCACCTTGATTGCGATTCGCGAAAATGAGCGCCGGGCGCGCTTCCTCGGCATTCCGGTCGAGCGGCATATCTGGCTGTCGTTCTCGATTTCCTGTTTTTTCACCGCGCTGGCCGGCACGCTCTACGCGCTGCTCAACAACTTTGCCGATCCGCTGACGCTACATTATTCGCTGTCCGGATATTTCGTCGTCATGACGGTGATCGGGGGTATGCGGACGTTTTGGGGGCCGCTGCTCGGCGCCGCGGTGTTTGTCGTGCTGCAAGACTATATTTCGTCGATGACGGTGAACTGGATGTCGTTTGTCGGCGCCATCTTCATCCTCGTCGTGCTGTTCTTTCCGCGCGGTCTGCTCGGCACGATCCGCCGGCGGGTCAAGGCGTGAGCGCGAGCCCACTCTAATACGGCAGGCCGACATATTGCTCCGCCAATGACGCCTGGGCGTGCTCGGAAGCGTGCAGATAATCGAACTGGTTCAGCCGCATTTGTTGCTCGAACGGCGTCTCATCGGCAAAGCGGTGGAGCAACATCGTCAGCCACCAGGACATGCGCGCGGCGCTCCACACGCGGCGCAACGCCGTGTCGGAATAGCCGTCGAGATATTGCGTGCTTCCGCTGCGGTAAGCTTCGATCAGCGCGCGCGATAGATAAAAGACGTCCGAGACCGCGAGATTAAGGCCCTTTGCTCCCGTCGGCGGCACAATGTGGGCGGCATCGCCGGCCAGAAACAGCGATCCATAACGCATCGGCTCGGCGACAAAACTGCGCAACGGCGCGATCGATTTTTCGATCGATGGACCGGTCACGATGCTGTCGGCCATGTCCTTGGGACAGCGCGCCTTGAATTCCTCCCAGAAGCGGTCGTCCGGCCAGTCCTCGAGTTTGGCATCGAGATCGCACTGGATGTAGTAGCGGCTCAGCATCGGATTGCGCATCGAGGCCAGCGCGAAGCCGCGACTGTGATGGCAATAACAGATGTCCGGGAATGGCGGCGTCTCCGACATGATGCCGAGCCAGCCGAACGGATAGCTCTTTTCGTAGGTCTTGAGCAGCGCGGCCGGGATCGATGCGCGGCTTGCGCCGTGATAGCCGTCGCAGCCGGCGACATAATCGCAGTCGATGCGGTGCGCCGATCCCGCCTTGTCGTAGGTCACATAAGGCCGGTTCGACGCGAGCTCGTGCAGCCGGACATTGTGGGCCTCGTCGATCACTTTGCCGCCGGCCGCGTCGCGGGCGGCAAATAGATCTTCGGCGATGGCGGTCTGGCCATAGGCCATCATCGGCTTGCCGGTATATTTCTTGGTGTCGATGAGGAGGCGCGGTCGGTCCTGCCAGGCGATCCAGGAGCCGTCATGGGACCGCCCTTCGCGATCCATGCGGTCGCCCAATCCGACCTCGCGCAACAGCGCCACGGTGCCGGCCTCCAGCAAACCGGCGCGGATGCGTTCGAGCACGTGACTGCGGGCCTGCCGTTCCAGGACGATGCAATCGATGCCGTTACGATCGAGAATATGGGAGAGCAGCAGTCCGGCCGGGCCGGCGCCGATTATGGCGACTTGGGTGCGCATGTAATCAGTTCCCGCCGATTCCCATCGCCTCGACGAAAGCGCGCCGCACCTGCGCCGGCTGGCCGTAGTGGTGGCGAAATTCCTTCAGCCGCTGGCGCAAAACCAAATCCTTGTCGAAGTCGGCGAGTGCTATGCCCTCGGCGTTGAACTCGCGCGCCATGTTCGGTAGCGCGATGCAGGCCGCGGCGTCAGCGCTGCGAACGACGCCGGCCGGCTCCTTGCCGGCCGCGACGGCATCGATCTCCTGGAAGAATCGGTTGCGCATCATGGTGATGCCGATGTCGCTCGAACGCAAATTCTCCTTGCTGCGATCGGCAATGCGGCCCTGGCCGACCCAGGCGACAATATCCTGGTTGATGACGTGGCTGGAAATCCAGCGGCCGTTTTCGTCCTTGATCGGGCTCACCCAGGTCGGCACGCGCTCCTGCACATAGGGCTCGCGGCCCTTGGGCACGCGCATGAAGAACCAGGCGACGCTGAGCGTATTCTCGTCATCGACCGGCACGCGCCATTCGAAATGGCTGCCGAGATAGAAGCCGTTCGGCCACAGCGCGACGCGCCCAACGGTCCAATAGCGGTCCTGCTCGCTCTGGCCTTCGCGTACCCGCTTGTAGATGAAGCCGTGCTCGAATTCCTCGAATTTGAGCTTGAGATGCTTCGGCGCCGCGTTGGCGTCGCCGCCGCGCAACCGGCTACCCCAATTGTCATGCATCCATTCGAAATGCACGGGATCGATGGAATTTTCCTGGCACTGAAACCAGTTGCAGGGAATGTCCGCCAGTACGATTTCGCGAAAACCGTTGGCCCAGGTGAACGGTTCCCATACCGGAAGTTCCGGCGCCGGCTGCGGTCCGAAATAAGCGAACAGAAGCCCTGCGCATTCCCTCACCGGATAGGCCTTGGTGTCACAGCCGGCCTTGGAGGGTTTTGGATTCGCGGTGTCCTCATAAGGTTGTTCGAGACAACGGCCGGTCTCATTGACGAGCCAACCGTGATAGCTGCAGCGGATGCCGTTTTGCTCGACCCAGCCGTACGACATATCGGCCCGGCGGTGCGGGCAATGGCGGTCGACCAGGCCGTAATGCCCGCGCAAGTCCTTATAGAGAACGAGATCCTCGCCAAGCAGGCGTATGGGCTTGATCGGGTTGGCGTCCAATTCGCTGGCGCCCGCGACAGGTTGCCAATAGCGGCGCAGCAACTCCCCCATCGGCGTGCCGGGTCCGACGCGGGTGAGCATTTCGTTACGGGCGGCAGTGAGCAAGCCATCCTCCCTATCGTTTGGCCACATTAAAGACGACTATCTCACCTCTTGCCGCTCGCGGGGAGAGGCTTTGCCGCAGGCCCAGGCATTCGCCGGATCTAGGGTCGAATATTGGCCCGGATCGCGCCATAGCGGGGGCCGAACGTAATTGCATCAAAACAAGGATATCCTTTTATCGGCCGCTCAACGGTTGTGGTGTTTCATGGTGCGATGCACGCAGCTGACCGAACGAGCCCCCACGCCGCCGCCTGGTTCGTCGAGCCGGATAACGTCACTGCCAATCTGCGCGGACGAAAAATCTCGCGGGCGCGGCGCGAAGATGCCACCTCGATGCGGGCCGTCACCGTCTCCACGTTATTTCTTGTCCTATTTACGGGAATTATCACCTTGACGTAGTAGACTACATGGCGTAGTATCAACCACAGATCGAGGATACGCGCCATGAACGACCTTTCGAAGCCTATTTTTCACGATGCGACCAAGGCCCGCGAGTGGCTTGAACGTGAGTTGTGGCCTGATGGTCCGATTTGCCCGCAATGCGGCGTTATCGACCAAGCTACGCTCATGCAAGGCAAGAGCCATCGCCGCGGCTTGTACCAATGCAACGCCTGTCGAGAGCCATTCACGGTTACCGTGGGCACGCTCTATGAGCGTAGTAAGGTTCCGCTGAACAAGTGGCTTGCCGCCACTCATCTCATGATGGCCAGCAAGAAGGGCATGAGTGCTCTTCAAATCGGCCGCCTTCTAGGGCTGAGCAAGAAAACCGCGTGGTTCATGTGCCATCGCATTCGGGAGTCGCTTCGGGAAACCAAGCCAGACATGCTTGGCGGCGAAGGTAAGACGGTCGAGATGGATGAAACTTTCGTTGGTGGCTTAGAAAAGAACAAGCATCGCAGCAAGCGCAAGCACCAAGGCACTGGGGGCTCTGGCAAAGAGGCTGTCTACGCGCTCGTGGAACGTCATGGCCGCGTTCGCTCGCACCACATCCCCGCTGTCAATGCGTATAATCTGCGCCCGATTATTGAGGCCCAGATTGACGGCGCGACGGTTGTCTACACGGACGAAGGCGCGACATCGAAAGGTTTGGGTCGTCTTTTCGATAAACATGAGTCGGTTAATCACACCATCGGCGAGTACGTTCGCGGCAATGTACATACCAATACCATCGAAGGATATTTCTCGATCATGAAGCGCGGCATTAATGGCGTGTACCATCATGTGAGTCAGCAACACCTCAAGCGGTATCTTGCCGAGTTCGATTTTCGGTACAATGAGCGTTCGGCGCTCGGGGTCGAAGATGCCGCTAGAATGACCAAAGCCATTTCTGGTATTGTGGGCAAGCGGCTGACGTATAGGCAGTCAGCTTGCGCATGATTGGCGCGCGGAGCGCGACATGCCAGATGAATTGATTACGTTCGTAATCGACGGCGTGGACGAGCGCAATGGCAATGTCACGGCCGAGACGTTCCTTGCAAAAATTCGACAGTTTGTAACAACTCTCTATAGTTTTGAGCGCGCCTTCGCGAAGAGGGATCAGCGTCTTATTGATTTGGAAGTGGTGGACTTGTCCCGTCAAAATCCGACGCAGGTCCGCTTTAGAGCGCGGTCTCGCACAGTGGGATACGACGCTCGTAACGCAATGAAATGGACGTTTGAACAATTTGAGCACATCCAGCATAGCGAGCCCGTCGACCCGGACATACCGCAAAAAGCGATTGACAATGTTATAGAGCTCTCTGAGCACCGCACGAAAACAGCGACTGATTTTAAGTTGCTCCGCGTCGAGTATGGAGAGACTAAAGTAGCCTTTGACCCGTTGATGGGAGCGCGGGCTCTGACTCTGCGCGAAACGCGGCGCTCCGAGACTCCTACGACATGGCAACCAGGCGTATCTCACGGTTCTTTATTCGGAGAATTGCGTGGCGTCATGGATTTTGACGGGGAGCGTCGATTCTATATTCGTCCCCCGAGCGGCGCATCTCAGGTTCAATGTATTTTCCCTGAGGAAATGCGGACCCTAATGAATGAACACCTGTTTCGGGTTGTTCGCGTGTTTGGTTTCCTACGGTACAACGGCACAACGCCTTTCCCGTATCTTATGGAAGCAGAGAGGCTAGAGGGCATTCCACAGGACGATACTCGCGGCCATTTTTCTGATTTGCGTGGCATTTTCAAAGGTATGGAAATGCCAGAACCGGCCGATGTGTTCTGATGGCAGACGACATCCCCCTTATTTATTGGGACGCCTGTATCTTCTATGAGCACCTCAACGAAGAACAGACGGAACCGCGCAAGCGTCAAGCGGTCGATAATTGCTTGGAACAGAACAAACAAAAGAGAAATCGAATTTGTACTTCAGTCATTACGCATACCGAGGTGCTGCCCAAGAAGCTCGACAAAACCCTAGAACAGCGATATTGGGAAAAGTTCCAGTCACTGTATTTTTTCGACGTTGAGATAGATCGAAACGTCATCAGCTTAGCCAGAGAGATCAAGGATTATTATTTCAATCCGGGTGATCCTGTGGGTGTCAATCACAAGATGTTGAGCACCGGCGATGCAATACATCTCGCCACCGCAATCATTCATCAAGTAAACGAATTTCACACTCGCGATAAAAACCCGAAGCACGGGAACGTCAAGTTGCTCGGCCTTCCAGAATCATCTCCCAGCGGGAAGATATGCGGGCTTCACAGCTTGCGTGTATTAAGTCCTGAAGTATCTCAGGGGCGCCTCGATGGCATCTAAAACGAAGGCGACCGAAATTGAATTACGGCCCGATGGATGGGAACGCTTTCGGCTTGCTGTGGGCGTGGCGGCAAAAAGCCGCCCGAAGCATCGTCCGATAAAAAAGACGCCGCTAAAACGAAAATCAGCCAAGCGCGGTTGATTTATTTTGGCACGCTGAAGAGAGCTAACCGTCTTGCGCCTGAATTGTACGTATAAAGCAGAGTTCCAACGAAAAAACGCTTTTGCCCTTTGACCACCACGAGTCTCCAGCCTGTGCCTTTTGTCATCCTTCCTCTAGCTCCGCTACGCGGCGCCTTCGGAACGGGTTTCTTTTTGAAATGAATGTCGGATGCCATGATTGCCTCCCCAAGTTGCGTAAGGAGCAATCACATCATTTAGTGGATACTACGTCAAGGTGATAATTCCCCTATTTACAACGGCGTTACTGTTTGGCGGCCATGCCGCAATCAATCCGCTGCTGCGCATGGCTACGGCCGCGCGCAGTTCCCAATCGATTGCCGATATCGTCCTGCCGATGTCCGATGGCAAGTTTTGCCGCCATATGTCTTTTGATAATGCGACCGCGGAAATGAAAGAGGGCGACGTCGAGCCTTGCCCGGACGATATCGTCAGAGGACAGTTCCGCCGCACCGGCCGCGGCTTCACCTGGGGCGAACAGTGAACTTGCGCGCACAGTGAAGCTGGGGCGAGCCGTAATGTCGGCTGACCGGTTCCTAGAACTCCGCACAGCTGCGTAAACGCTCGCCGGTTCCGAGATGCCGCCGGGTCGGAGACCGTACTTTCGCCACCTTTGGACGAGCACTTGGCGCGGCGCGAGCGGGGCGACATGCAAGCGTGGCCATAAGGCGTCGACGACGCCTTGCACCGCCGGCTTTGCCGCGCGCGAATGCGATTCTCAAACACTAGTCTCAAATGCCTGTCTCAAACACTGGGGAAAATACCCATGCCGATCGTGCGTTTTGTCTGTTTTCTCGCGCTGTTAGCCGGTGTGTCGCTCTACGGACTCCGCGAAGCGAGTGCCCAAGCCAGTCCTGAGGTCCAGCAGGCCTGCACGCCGGACGCCATGCGGCTGTGCTCCGCATTCATTCCGGACGTGGCGAAGATTACTGCCTGCATGAAGGCAAAACACGCGCAGCTCAGCGCGAGCTGCCTCACCGCGATGCGCGGCGGCAAACTCAAGCTGCGGCGCGTCGCGCGCCACGAGGTGGAGACGAGACACGAGGCAAGACACGAGGCAAGACACGAGGCGCGGCGGCATGAAGAGAGACATGGGACAAGACATGAGGCGCGCTATCGCCGGGCGCGCGAGCGCTGCGATAAGTTCAGCCATCTTTGCAGCTGATGGCCACCGCCGCGGCGACGACGGTTGCGATCATTTGACCGGCCAGCACTCAAATGCGGTCGGCTGGATGGAAAGGTCTTTGGCGTCGCACAGATAGACACTGCCGTCCTTCTGCAGGACGAGCGTGCCGACGACGCCGGACTGGTTGCCGGTAACGGCTTTGATTTCGAATCCTGCGGCGGCCAGAGACGACAACGGAATCATTTTTGTCGCCGCCCGCGGCTGCTGCGCTCCGGCCGGCTGAGAAAGCAGGGTCAGCACGGTGGCGGCGGCGAGCCCCGCCACGGGGCGCGGGCGGACGGTTTCGCCATCGGCGCCTCCTTCAATATCAACTGCCCAGCCCGCTCGGCACGTTCTTGTTCTCACTCGCAAGCTTCATGCCGGCGGCGAGCGCCATCGTCTCGGCCAAGGCCGCAAAATCCTTTTGCAGGTATTCCTGCGGATTCTTTTGCAGCGTGGCGGCGCCAAAATGACTTTGCAGCACCTCGCGGGTCGCCGCCGTCACCGGCATCGGCACGTCCATTTCGCGGGCCAGTTCGAGGCCGAGATCGAGGTCCTTGCGTAGCAGCTCCGGCGTGAAGGTCGTGGTCCAGTCGAGATTGACCAAAGCCGGCGATTTATAGCGCGTGAACATCGAGCCCATTACGCCGTTGTTGAGGAAGGCGAGGAAGGCGTGCCGCGGCACGCCCATTTTGTTGGTCAACAGCGTGATCTCGATCAAATTTTCGATGACGACGCCGAGCATGACATTGTGGGCGATCTTACAGACGCGCGCGAGCTCGCCGTCGCCGACATAGGATACCCCGCGCGGCGCGAACACTTCGATCAGCGGCATCGCCACTTTGCAGGCGGCTTCGGGACCCGACACGACGGCGGAGAGCTGGCCGGCCTTGATGACTTTGGCATTGCCGCTCACCGGCGCGGCGATGAAATCGGCGGCCAATTGCTTGAGCTTGTCGCGGATTTTGGCGGATTCCTCGACCGCGATGGTCGAGCAATCAACCACGATCGGCGGCAGTTTGCCGCCCTGACTGCAGACGCCGTTCTTGCCGTAGAGCACATCCTGCACGTCCTTGCCGGTGGCGACGATCGAGAACAGCACATCGACATCCTTGAGATCGGACGGGCGATCGACCACCTTGCCGCCGATCTTGCCGAGCGGCTCGGCCTTGGCGCGCGTGCGGTTCCAGATCGAAACGTCATGGCCGGCCTTGATGAGCCGCTCGGCCATCGGAAAACCCATCCGGCCCATGCCGATCCAGCCGATTTTCTGGGTGTTGTTCGTGGCCATGCTCAACTCCTATGCCAAAATGCGCCGGAGCTGTCCTAGCACAGGGCGCGGCGGCTGCAACGCCGGCGCCGAGGCAATGGCTTGTGCTCGGACGAGGAGGCGCACTATCCTGAAAATGCGATGCACGATGTTATCGACCATCTCGCCCCCGCGCCGCTTGGCGTCGACGCCGGCCCGTTCCGGAGCGCGGTGCGCACTGCGTTTCCGTTCGTCGTGGTCGGAGCGTTGTGGGAAGCGGTGGCGCATCTCGGACTGTTTCCGGCGCAATTCTTCCCGTCGCTCGAAACCATCGCCGCCACCTTCGTGCGGCTGACGCTCGACGGCGTTCTGCCGCATCACACCTTTGACACGCTCATTCGGCTCATCGCCGGTTTCACGCTGGCGGCGGTGGCGGGCGTCGCCATCGGCATCGTCATGGGGCGGTCGCGCCGCGCCGAGGATATCCTGCTGCCGCTTGTCAGCATCGGCGCGCCGATTCCGGGTCTCGCTTACGCGCCGCTGTTTCTGTTGTGGTTCGGTCCCGGCAACGTTTCGACAGTGGTGCTGGTCGCGTTCGTTTCCGCGTTTCCCATCATCTACAATTGCTGGACCGGCGTAAAAGCGGTCAAGGACATCTGGCTGCGTTCGGCGCAGGCGATGGGCGCGGACGATCGGCGTTTGTTTCGTCACGTCATCCTGCCGGGTGCGCTGCCCTATATTCTCACCGGCTTGCGGCTCGGGCTGGCGCAGGCCTGGCGCATTCTGGTTGCCATCGAGATGCTGGCCGCGGTGCCTTGGGGCTTGGGTTGGCTCATTTTCGGCGCCCAGGAATTTCTCAATACCGACGTCATGCTGGCCGGCATCGCCGTGATCGCCATCATCGGGCTGACGCTGGAGAAGCTGGTCTTTCAGCCTTTGGAGGACTTCACCGTAGTGCGCTGGGGCATGATGACATGAGCGCCGACCGCGTGCGTTCGCTGCGGCGCGGCCTGCTGACGCTGTTGGCGGTCGCCGCGGCCTATGAGGCGATCGCGCGCAGCGGCTATTTCGCGCCGGCCTTGATGCCGTCGCTTGGCGCCGTGGCGCAGACGCTGTTTAGTTCGATCCTCGACGGCAGCATGCTCCACCATGCCGCCGCGACGCTCTACCGCGTTATCGTCGGCTTTGGTCTCGCCGTCGCGTTCGGCCTGCCGTTAGGCGTGGCCATGGGCCGGTTTCGGCCGGTCGAGCGCTTCGTGCTGCCGCTGTCCAGCGCGCTGATGCCGATACCGTCGCTCGCCTGGGTGCCTGTCTTCATCCTGTGGTTCGGCCTCGGCGATACCGTGACCATCCTTATCGTGTTTTATGCGGCGGTGTTTCCGATGCTGCTCAACACCTGGACCGGCGTGCGTTCGGTCAACCCGATCTGGCTGCGCGCGGCCGGCGCCATGGGCGCCGACGAGCGGGCGTTGTTCTGGAAGGTCATCATTCCCGGCGCGTCGCCGTTCATCATCGCCGGCTTGCGCCAGTCGTTCCTGCGCTCCTGGATCGCCGTCATCGGCGCCGAAATGCTGGCGGGCTCCGATTGGGGCTTGGGTTGGGTGATCTTCGATGCCAAGGAATTCCTCGACACCGACGTGATGCTGGCTTCCCTCGTCGTCATCGGCTGTATCGGCTTTTTCACCGAGCGTCTCGTTTTCGGCTCGATCGAACGCGCCACCATATACCGCTGGGGCATGGCGCGCGCGGCGAAAGGCTAGCGCTGCGCCGTGTCCATAAAGCGCTTTAGTTGGTTATTCCGGCTTCAAATTTCCTGCCTTGATGATTCCCTGGTATTTTTCGATATCGGCGCGGACGAACGCGGCGAATTGATCGATCGACAACGGCGACAGCACGGCGCCGGTCTGCTCCAGGCGCGATTTGACGGCCGGCTCGGCAATGACCTTGTTGATCGCGGCATTGAGCCGCGTCGCGATATCCTTCGGTAAACCGTGCGGGCCAAAAAATCCGGCCCACAGCGTGAAGTCGAAACTGGGAATCCCCGTAACCTCGGCGACCGTCGGAATGTCGGGCGCAAGCGGCGAGCGCTTGGCCGTCGATACCGCGAGCATTTTTACTCTGTGGCCCTGCACCAAGGGCACCGCTCCGGGATATCCGGGAAAATAGAAATCGACCTGGCCGCCGGCAACGTCGTTCAAAGCCGGGCCGGCGCCTTTGTACGGTACGTGGATCAGCTTGCCGTCGAGTTTCAGCTTCAAGAGCTCGCCGGCGAGATGGCCCGGCGTGCCGATACCCGCGGAGGCGAATGTGAGCGCCTGGTTGGAGCGCAGCGCCGCCACCCATTGCGCGGCGGTCGAGAACGGAGACTTGGGCGGCACCACCAGCGCCAACGGCACGATTCCGGCCAGCGCTATCGGCTGCAAATCCGTCAAGGGATCGTAGCCGACGCCTTTCATGAAATAAGGATTGATGGCGATTTCGGGCGTTTGGCCGACCGTCAATGTGTAGCCGTCGGGTGCGGCATTGACGACATCGCGGGCGCCGATCGTGCCGCCGGCGCCGGATCTGTTTTCAACCGCAATCGATTGGCCGAACTCGATGGCCAACTGGTTGGCGATAATGCGGCCGAGAATATCGCCGGTGCCGCCGGGTGGAAAGTTGACGATGAGGTGGATCGGGCGGCTCGGATAGGTCTGCGCGGCGGCCGGCAGAGCGGCAAACCAAAGTCCGAGCGCAAGCGTTGCGGCCGCGACTGCGCGGCCCATGCAAATCCGTTTCATGTTCCCCCCTTTTTCCGGCTGGCTGCGAGCCCCCGCTTCTGGCACAAAGTGGCCGCACCGCCGGCAGCACGCATGTTAGAGCATCATCATGCTCAGAGAAAAGCTTGGGGAAGGAAAACAGGGATCGCCAATGCCCCATATCGAGGCGCGCGATATCACGCTGACCTATGCCACGCCGAGCGGCGCCGTGCCGGGCGTGCGCGGCGTGAATTTCGGCATGGCGGAGTCGGAATTTCTCTGCATTGTCGGGCCGAGCGGGTGCGGCAAGTCGACGCTGCTCAATATCATCGCCGGCTTTATTGCGCCGACCGCGGGCGAAATTCGCCTCGGCGGCGCCCCGGTCAAAGGCTACGGCATGGACCGCGGCGTAGTGTTCCAGGATTTCGCCCAGTTGTTTCCGTGGCGCACCGCGCTCGGCAATGTGACCTTCGGGCTTGAAATGAAAGGCGTGCCCAAGGCCGAGCGCGAGGCCATCGCGCTCGAACAGCTTCGCCTCGTGAAGCTGGAGAATTTCGCGAAATCCTATCCGCACCACCTGTCGGGCGGCATGCAGCAGCGGGTCGCGATCGCGCGGGCGCTGGCCTATAATCCCGCGGTGCTGTTGATGGACGAGCCGTTCGCGGCTTTGGATGCTTTGACCCGCGACGACATGCAGCGGCTGCTCGCCGAAGTGTGGCGAGCGACGCGCAAGACCGTGATCTATGTGACTCACAATGTTGCCGAAGCCGTTTATCTTGCCGACCGGGTGGTGGTGATGACGCCGCACCCGGGTACGGTAAAGACCGAAGTGTCCATTCGCCTGCCGCGTCCGCGCGATCCGCTCAGCGTCGAATTTCTCGAATACCAGAAAGAGCTCCTGAGCCTTCTCGGCCATCAGAAGAGCGCATGATGTAAACGACTTACAATCGAACCGATGCCGCAACGAACGAATCCGGAGGAAACCCAATGACCCGACAAATCCATCTTTCTCGCCGTCAATGCCTCGCCACGGCCGGCGCCGGCGCGTTCGCGCTCGGTTTCGGCGTGCCGCGATCCCAAGCGGCGGCGGCGGCGACCGTCCGCCAGGGCTACCAGACCAATATCTGGGGCATGCCGACCTATTATTTGATGAAGTCCGGCTATCTCGAGAAGCACGGCATCGCGGTTGAGGAATTCGCCGTGCCCTCCGGCAATATCACCATGCAGCAGATGGTGGCGCGTCAGGTCGACCTCGGCACCTATGCGGGGCCGTCGTTCATCATCGGCAACGCCAAGGGCGGCTTGGTCGCGATCGCCGTAATCGAGCACGTCGGCAAGACCGCGCGCATCACCGCGCGCAAGGATCTGAACATCACCAAAATCGAACAGCTGCGCGGCAAGCGGATCGCCAACCAGACCGGCTCGTCAGTCGGCAACGACCTTGTCGATATCGTCCTGCCGCATCACGGACTGAACAAGGGCGACTACAGCGAAGTCCGCATGGACGTCAACAACATGGTGGCGGCGCTCGCCGCCAAGACGGTCGACGCGATGGTGAACGTCGAGCCCTACAACGTCATCGCTGTGGCCGATGGCATCGGCACCGATCTCGGCGATTTTTCCAGTTTCGATACCATGCCGGTGTTCATGGCCGCGACGCCCGATTTCGTGCAGCAGAAGCCCGACGCCGTCGTCGCTTATCTGAAGGCCTGGCTCGACGCCGCACACGACTTCAAGGACGAACAGAAGAAGGTCAACGACGTCATCTACAAGTTCTACGCCGACAAGGGCTACAAGATGGCGCCGGAGACATTTGCGACCGCAATGTCGCGCGTCGAGGTGAACCCGGGATTCCCCGGCGACCTCAAGCCCTACATGCAGCAGCAGGCGGAAATCCTGATGAAGGAGAACATCATCAAGAGCATTCCCGACTGGAGCACGGCGCTGCGCCCGGATTTCATGGTGAAGGCCAAGGCGGGAGCCTAGCGCGGCCGTCGTGAAATTCGCGTCCCTGAATCGTCACCGCCGGGGCATAGCCGTTCCAACAACGGCGTCGCGTTGCTCGCCTATTGTCCCGGCCATCCACGTCTTAGATATTATCCCGGACATCGCGGAGGATATTTGAATGTCGACTGAAAAGAGCCCGCTCACGAACGGCTATCAACCCGTCACCTGGAATTTCAAGCTTCTCGCCCACGATATGCTGGCGGGCTTCGGCGGCATGGGCGAAGGCATGTCGGTGCAGATCGCGCCGGACGGGCGCCGCATCATCTGGCTCGCGCATGAAAGCGCGCCGAAGAATTTCACCGCCGTGGACGTCTCCGATCCGCGCCAGCCCAAAGTGGTGTGCCAGACCGACTTGCCTCATGCCAATATGCGCTCGAATTCGCTGGAGACCTGCGGCAACCTGATGGCGGTGGCCTACCAAACCTCGAAAAAGGATCTGCAACCGGCCGGCTTCGAATTGTTCGACATTTCCAAGCCGGAGAATCCGAAATCGATTTCGTTCTTCGACTGCTCTGGCCCGCATTCGCGCGGCGTGCATCAATTGTGGTTCTGCGACGGCGAATACGTCCACTGCGCGTCCGGCTCGCGCGATTTCGTGCCGACCAATCCGGGCGACGATCAGTTCTACCGCTGCGTCGACGTACGCAATCCGTCGAAGCCGGTCGAGGTCGGCCGCTGGTGGATGCCCGGCACGCGCCAGGGCGACAACGTCATGCCGCCGGCGCGGCATCCGATCGACAAGGGCTTTCGCGCCCACAACACCAACGTCTATCCGCAACGGCCGGACCGCTGCTATCTCGCTTACATCGACGGCGGCATGTTCGTGCTCGACATTTCCGACAAGGCGAATCCGAAGAAGGTTTCGCAGTGGACCAATTCGCCGCCTTATACCGGCTTCATGCATACGATCGTGCCGCTGTTCGATCGCGGCCTGATGCTGGTGACCGACGAATCGACGGAGAACAATGCCAAGGATTGGCCGAAGCTCATTTGGGTGCTCGACGCGCGCGAGGAGACGAACCTGGTGCCGATCTCGACCTGCCCGCTGCCCGATCACAGGATTTACGCGCAGGCCGGCCGCTTCGGCGCCCACAACATCCATGAAAACGTCCCGCTGCCGACCGCCTGGCATTCCGATCAGATCGTGCTCGGAACCTTCTTCAACGGCGGTTTGCGCGCTTACGATATTGCCAATCCGTATCAGCCGAAGGAAGTCGGCGTGTTCATGCCGCCGGCGCCTCCCGGCGCGCCCACCGGCACCATCCAGATGAACGACGTCTTCGTCGACGAGCGCGCCATCGTCTACACCGTCGACCGGCATGTCGGCGGGCTATACATCCTCGAAATGGATTTTTGATGGTGGTGAGCTGCTGCAAACTCCTTCTCGCCGCGTGCGGGGAGAAGGTTGGGATGAGGCGGCCTCTCCGCCGGGCTCAGAATCGCGGCGGTGCCCCCTCACCCTCGCCCGCTCGACTTCTCCCCGCACGCAGGGAGAAGTGAATTCCATGCTCGACCTGTTCCCCTCGCGCGAGGCGAGCCCGTTCGGGCGCAGGCTGAAACGCGAGCGCGGCGCGCGGCTGCCGGTGACGATCGTCACCGGCTTTCTCGGCGCCGGCAAAACGACGTTGATCCGCCAGTTTCTCAAGTCGCCGGAAGGGCGCGGCACGGCGGTGATCGTCAACGAGTTCGGCGCGGTCGGCATCGACGATGCACTGGTGCGCGACAGTGCCGAAGAGACCGTGCTCCTCGGCAACGGTTGTCTGTGCTGCATTACGCGTACCGATCTGCAGGTTGCGCTGCGCCGGCTCGTGTTCGACCGCGAGCGCGGCACGCTGCCGCCGTTCGCCCGCGTCCTGATCGAGACGTCGGGGCTCGCCGATCCGGCGCCGATCCTGCAGACCTTCTCCACCGATCGCGCCCTCGGCGGCGAATTCCACATCGAGGTCGTGCTTGCGGTGGTCGATGCGGTGAACGGCGAGACGGCGCTCGACGATGCCGCCGAAGCGCGCAAGCAGGTCATTCTCGCCGACCGGCTCATCGTGTCGAAGACCGATCTCGCCACAGCGGCCGAGGTCGAACGGCTGACGCGGCGTCTGCAACAGCTCAATCCGCGCGCCACGATCGACATCGCGGTTGCCGGCGCCCTCGATCCGAGCCGCATCGTCGAGCCGGCGACGCGGGACCGATCGAGTTTCATCGCCGAGGCCGAGCATGGCGACGGCATCGCCAGCTTCGTTTTCGAGCAAGACGACCCGATGGCGTGGCCGACATTTTCGCGCGCCATGGAGACACTCATCGCACTGCGCGGACCGGACCTGTTGCGCGTCAAGGGCCTACTCAACGTCGCGGGCTGCCGTGGACCGGTCGTGGTGCAATACGTGCAGCACCTCGCGCATCCGCCGGTTGAGCTCGAAACTTGGCCGAACGCCAACCACGCAAGCCGCGTCGTGTTCATCACGCGGAATATGCGCGAACGCCAGGTACGCGATCTGTTGGCTGCGGTGCAGGCGCTGGCGAAGGAATAGCCGATCGTTCGTGTCAGCCGAAGGTAAAAGCGTCGTGATAGGCGCCCTGCACGCTGCCGCCGGGCACCGGACCGCCGCCGGGCACATGCACCATGTTGCCGATCACCGCGCAGGTCGCGCCGTGCAGGCCGTGGCGCGGGATCGCCATCGGGGTGAGCGCTTCCCAGCTATCGGTCTTGGGGTCGTAGGCCTCGTTGGTGCCGAACACCCGGCCGGTGGCCTCGCCGCCGAACACCACGATCTTGCCGCCGATATAGACGCAGGACGGGCCGCTGCGCGCCGTCGGCAACGGGGCGCGGAAGCTCCAGCCATCCGTCTTCGGATCGTACACCGCGTTGAGCGACGTGTTGAAATCGTAAGAGTCCATGCGGCCGGCGATGGCGTGGATTTTGCCATCGACCACGGCGACGCCCATATGGTCGCGCTGGCCGACGAAGGGCTGCGTGCCGGTCGAGCCGCGCATCGCGGCGCGGTCCGAATATTTTTCCGTCACCGGATCGTAAACCTCATGCCACTCCACCGAGCGCACGTCGCGGCCGCCGAGCAGATGAATCCTGCCGTCGAGCACGATGGCCGAGATGGCGCCGCGCGGGCGCGACAACCCCGCGATCGGCGCCCACTGGTCGGTCGTCGTGTCATAGACGAAGCACTTGGAGTGCGGGCAGCGGTTCTGCTCGACAAAGCCGCCGAAGGTATAAACCTTGCTGCCGATCGAAACGCCGGCGACGTGGTTGCACGGATGCGGAAACGCCGCTTTCAGCGACCACGATTTCGTCCCCGGGTCGTAGACCTGGTGGAAATTCTGATCGACGCGGTGCTTGGCATAGCCGGCGATGCTGTGAATCTTGCCGCCGCATTCGATCACGGCATGCTCGCCGGTCGGGATCGGCATGCGCGGCTGTTCCACCCATTTGCCGGGATTGGCGGCCTTCGGCGCCACGCTGGTCATGTAGCGCTGCTTCTCCACCGTCGCCGGGATCGCGGTGATGGATTTGTCGTTCAGCCCGAGAAAGACCGAAAGCTCTTGTTCTGCCATGACAGACTCCTCAAGACACTTGATGATAATTGGACGCCTTCGCGATCAAGCGCGGTAAGACGGCACCGCATCGCGCAACAGCTTGCGCGTGAGCTCGACGCCCTCGCGGGCGACGTCGTAAGGCGAGCGCGCCCACAGCTCGGGATTGGGCGCTTCATAGCTGAGATAACCGGTGTAGTGCTTCTCCGCCAAGAGCCCGAGCATCTCGCGCCATTTGACCACGCCCTTGCCGGGCGGCAGCCGGTCGGTCGGCCGCGCCACCCCGGTGACCGGATTGGCCGACAGATCGCTATACTGGAAACAGAAGATTTTTTCCGCCGGCACGTCGGCAAATCCGCGGCCGCCGGCGCCGCTCCGCGTGAAGTGATAGGCGTCGATCAGATAGCCGCAATTCTCCTTGCCGGCACCGTCCAGCAATTCGCGTAAGACCGCAAGCTTGTTGAGCACCGGATGCTGCGAATTGAATTCGATTGCCAAGCGCAGACCGTATTCGGCGGCAATATCACCGGCCCGCTTGAGATATTCGATCGCATCCGCAATCGAGCCTTGCACCGGTCCGGGCGCGCTCATCAGCATATTGCAGCCGAGCGCGACCGCATTTTCGCAGGATTCCCGAAACACGCCGAACAGCCGCTTGCTTTCATCGCCGGTGGCGAACAGCCAGCCATATTCAACGCCAAGCACGCCGACCGGAATGCCGGCCTTGCCGATGAGGTCGAGCACCTGTGCATTGGTGATGCCGGCATCGAAGCAGCGCTTGAAGTCGGTGCGGCGCAGCTCGACCGCGTCATAGCCGGCGACCCGCGCGGCATCGAGCGCGGTCGCAAGCGGCGTGGTGTCGATCGTCCACATATGCAAAGCCAGCCGCCCGAACTTTTCCGTCATGCCTCAGATGCTCCCATACGATGATGACCGGTACGATGACGACCCGCCGCCCGCTCGGGACGGCCGATCGATGCCGGTCAATGGCGCCGTTATTGGCCTCCGGATCGAGGGATGTAAAGCCCCGCCCTGCGCGGCGTTGAGATCGCGTCAGGGTTCTGGTTAGATGTCGCCGCTCGCGCCCCAGCCATAGTCCGGCTAAGCGAATTCGGCGCGAGCAGTTCGATTTCCGCCTCCGCCCGACGTTATGATCGCATCGGCGTGAACGACGCATGATGAAAAAGTTCGACTTCACCCTCAACGGCAAGCCGGTCGGCGTTTCGCTGGACAACGGGGAAACGCCGCTCCTGAATGTTTTGCGCAATAATCTTGGGGCGATGGGCACGCGTTTCGGCTGCGGGCTCGATCAGTGCGGCTGTTGCATGGTGCTGATCGACGGCGCGCCCGAGAAGAGCTGCAGCAAGCCGGTGTGGAGCGTCGCCGGCAAGACCGTGGTCACGGTCGAGGGCCTCGGCACGGCGGAGCACCCGCACCCGCTGCAGCAGGCCTTTCTCGACGAGCAAGCCGGCCAATGTGGCTACTGCCTCGCCGGCATCCTGATTTCGGCGAAGGCGCTGCTCGAGCGCAATCCGTCGCCGACCCGGTCGGAGATCGCGCAGGCGCTCGATAGCAATATCTGCCGCTGCGGCGCGCATAACCGGATCATGCGCGCGATCGAAAAGGCGGCGGCGCAAATGCGCGCGAGCGTGAACGCAAGAGTTCGGCAATGAACGCCTCCGTGCTGCCCGGCCCGCTGGCCGATAATCCGCGGCTCGATCGCTGGGTGACGTTTCCCGCGCCCGGCAAGATCACCGTCGGCACCGGCCGCGTCGAACTCGGCCAAGGCGTGCTGACGGCGATGGCGCAGATCGCCGCCGACGAACTCGACATAGCGATGGCACGCATCACCGTCCGCTCGGGCGACACCGAATTCACGCCGAACGAGGGCTACACCGCCGGCAGCCAGTCGATCCAGTTCGGCGGCGTGGCGATGCGGCAGGCCTGCGCGGACGTGCGCTCGCTGTTCGTCGATCGGGCGGCGACGGTGCTGGGCTGCGATGCCGGCGAACTCAGCGTTCGCGACGGGGTCATTTTGCGCAACGGCACACCTACCGGGCAGGATTATTGGACGCTCGCAGGCACGGTCGATCTCGCCGCCAAGGCGACCGGCAGCGGCAAGCGTAAAGCGGTTGCGAATTTCGCCACCATCGGCCACAGCAGCGCGCGTCTCGATTTGCCGGCCAAGATTTTCGGCACGGCTGCCTTCATCCACGACGTGGTGCTCGACGGCATGGTGCATGCGCGGGTGGTGCGCCAGCCCAATCGCGGCGCGACCATCGGTAGCGTCGACGAACAGGCAATCAAGCGCGCCGCCCAGGCGCCGGTTGAATTCGTGCGCAGCGGCAATTTCCTTGCCATCGTCGGCAACGACGAAACCGCGGTCGAACTGGCCGGCGCCGCCGCGGTCAATCACGTCACATGGCAACATGTCGAGACGCCGACCGCGCTCCAGGCCGAGGCGTCCTGGCTCATACAACGGCCGGCGCTCGATCGCGTCATCGGCGCCCCGGAGCCCGCCGACCCGCAAGGCCGCGCACGTTTCGAAGCGACCTATACGCGCGGGCATCTCGCCCATGCCTCGATCGCGCCGTCCTGCGGCCTGGCGCTCTTTCGCGATGGCCGTCTCACAGTCTGGACGCACTGCCAGGGCGTGTTCCCGCTGCGGGCGGCGCTTTCGCGCGCACTTGGGCTCGAAGCATCGGCAATTACCGTCCACCACGCGCAGGGCGCCGGCTGCTACGGCCATAACGGCGCCGACGATGCCGCCGCCGACGCCGCCATCGTCGCCATGAAAATGCCGGGCACGCCGATCCGCGTGCGCTGGCGCCGCGAAGAGGAATTTCTCTACGAGCCGAAGAGCCCGGCGATGGTGGTGAAGGTCCGCGCGCTGCTCGACGAAACCGGCAAGCCGGCCGACTGGACCGCGGAAATCTGGAGCGGCACGCACAATTATCGCCCTGGCGCCGGCGGCAACCTGCTCGGCGCGCAAGCGCTGCCCCATCCGCCGCCCGAGCCGCCGCCCGGCGACGTGCCGGAAGCCAATGGCGGCGGCGCCACCCGCAACGGCGAGCCGCTCTACGATATCGCCGCCAAACGCATCATCCACCACCTGGTGACGGAGACGCCGGTGCGCACCTCGGCGCTGCGCGGGCTCGGCGCCATGCCGAACGTGTTTGCGATCGAATGCGCCATCGACGAACTCGCCGAACGCGCCGGCCAGGATCCCGTGCAATACCGCCTTTCCATTACCGCCGATCGGCGTGCGCGCGCCGTCATCGAAAAAGTCGCCGCCATGGCTGGCTGGACGGCCGGCGCGCCCGGCGGCGACGGCCGCGGCCGCGGCATTGCCTTCGCCCGCTACAAGAACCGCGCCGCCTATGCCGCCGTCGTCGTCGAGCTCGATGTCGAAGAGACGATCCGCCTGCGCCATGTATGGTGCGCGACCGATGCCGGCCTCGTCGTCAATCCCGACGGCGCCATCAACCAGCTCGAAGGCGGCATCGTCCAATCGGCGAGCTGGGTGCTCAAGGAGCAGGTCCGCTTCGACAATGGCGTGAGCTCGTTCGACTGGGAAACCTATCCGGTACTCAAATTCAGCGAAGTGCCGGAAATCGATATCGAGCTCATCAACACCACGGATGAGACGCCGCTCGGCGTCGGCGAGGCGACCGCCGGTCCAACGGCAGCCGCGATCGGCAACGCGGTGTCGCACGCGCTCGGCGCCCGCATCCGTGACCTGCCGATGACGCGCGAGCGCATCGTGGCGACGCTGCTCAAGGAATGATTTCCGGTTTCCCGCGACAAAGGAAAATGAATCTCGGTGCCAAACCTGGCGACGTGTCCGATCGCGGCACGCCGGAAATGACCCCATTGCGATATATTTGCGGCCGATCTTGCCGTACGACACAATACGACCCAACAATGTGATAGGGTCGGGACTTCGGGGGCGTCGAGGACGGGAGCTCAAATTGCTTCTACCGCGCCGGGTTGCTGCTGCTGTGGCGGTATTGTCACTGATCGCAGGAGTATTTTTAGTCCTCCTCTTGCCGGTCGCGAGCGCACGGGCCGAAAGCTCATCGGGCAACTGCGAACAGGCGGCCGGGATTGCGGTATTGCCCTCGCCGCTCGCGCCCTGGAAGGGCGCGCCTCTGCGCATCCTCATTGCCGCAGAGGAACCGCTCGACGGCGAGCTTTCACTGATCGCTCCCGATGGCAGCGTCGCGGCCAGATCGACCGCCTCCGAAGGCGGACCGCCTTATTACTGGTTCGCCGAAGTCGCTGCGCCGGCCGCTGGAACCTGGCGCGCGACGCTTTCGGTCGCCGGCGCACCCGCCCCCTGCGGCACGATTACGCGCACCATCGCGGTCAGCGCCACCAAGCCGCCGGGTCTGGCGGAAAGGCCGGGCAGCCTGTGGCCCATCCGGGCGTCATGGAACCGGGAGACGGAAAATCTCTTCTCGGCATGGATCGCGAAACTGTTCGACGGCCCGCTCGACCAGGAGCTGTCGTGGAAAACATGGGTCCAGGTGCTGCAGGACCGCTCGCGCAACATGCTGTTCGGCTATCTGGGACTCAATGAAGACAATCTCTTGAAAGCCACGCGGCCCGACTGCGCGGATTTCGTCTACTTCTTGCGTGCCTATTTCGCGTTCAAGATGGGCCTGCCGTTCGGTTACTCGAATTGCTCGCGCGGCAATGCCGGTGCGCCACCGAAGTGCTACCAGTGGTTCGACATCGAGCATCCCGAAGTCACGCGCCCGGCGCCGCCGCCCGAACAGGCTCCTGTACCGATCGTTGCGTCCGCCGCGCCCGAGCCGGCGCCGGCGCCCAATCCGCTGCAGAGGCTGTTTGCTCCGCCGCCCCCGCCGCCGGCGCCGGTGAAACCGGCCGCGCCGGTGCACCTTGGGCTTGCCGCATCGTTTGCGCGCTATCTGCCCGCCGTCGCCGACGTCGTGCAAACCGGCGCGGTGCGCGTGTCCGCCACCGACGATCGCACCGACTTTTACATGGTACCGCTGACCCAAGCGACGCTGCGCCCGGGCACCGTCTATGCCGACCCGTACGGACACGTTCTGATCCTGGTCAAGCGCGTGCCGGAAGCAAACGGCGCGCCCGGCGTGTTTCTCGCCGTTGACGCCGAGCCCGACGGCACGGTCACCCGCAAGCGATTTTGGCGCGGCAATTTCCTATTCGTGCACGATGCGGCGCTCGGCAGCCCCGGGTTCAAGCGCTTCCGGCCGATCGTGCGCGAGAAGAACGGCGCGTTGCGGCGGCTGACCAATGCCGAAATCGCGAAAGACCCGCAATATGGCGATTTTTCGCTCGCGCAGTCGCGGCTCAGCGTGCAGGACTTTTACGATCGCATGGATGACGTGATGTCGCCCCAGCCGCTCGATCCGGTACGGGCGATGGAGGATGCCATCACCGACCTCGACGAGCAGGTGAAGACGCGCGTCACGTCTGTCGAAAACGGGCGAAAGTATCAGAACAGCGCGCACGGCGACGTCGACATGCCGTCCGGCCCGTCGATCTTCGAGACGACCGGCCCGTGGGAGGACTATTCGACCCCGGCCCGCGATTTTCGCCTGTTGATCGCGATCGATGTGGTGCGCGGCTTTCCCGATCACGTCGCACGGCGGCTCGACCGGTACGCAATACCAAACGGCAAGAGCGCGGCGGACGTGACGGCCGAGTTGCAGGGCGTGCTCGCGTCGGAGCTTGCGGCGCGGAAGTTTTCCTATACGCGCAGCGACGGCTCGCAGTGGACGCTCTCGCTCAAGGACGTGATCGATCGCGCGTCCGATCTCGAAATGGCCTACAATCCGAACGACTGTGTCGAGCTGCGGTGGGGTGCGCCGGAAGGAAGCGACGAGACGTCGACCTGCAAGCGGCATGCGCCGGCGGCACAGTTTGCCAAGATGACGGAGTACCGCCGCTGGTTCCACGAGCGGCACTGGCCGACAGCGTCGGGCACGTAGTGTTCTGCCCATGATTATTCGTACCCTCGACGAAGCCCTAACGCCCATCGTCGATGGCTGCATGCTGGCGGTGCCGCGGGAATCGTCGGGTGTGCCGATGGCGGCGACGCGGGCGCTGATCCGGCGCGGCGTCAGACGCCTGCATCTGGTCACGCTGCCGACCTCGACCTTGCAGGCGGACTTGCTGATCGGCGCCGGCTGCATCGCGACCCTGGAAACCTCCGCCGTCAGCCTTGGCGAATTCGGCCCGGCGCCGCGCTTTAACGCCGCGATCCTCGACGGCGCGATCCGCATGCGCGACGCCACCTGCCCGGCGCTGCACGCCCAATTTCAGGCGGCCGAGAAGGGCGTGCCGTTCATGCCGCTGCGCGGGCTTGTCGGCTCCGACGTGCTGGCGCGGCGCACGGATTGGAAAGTAGTCGACAATCCGTTCGGCAATAACGATCCGATCGTGCTGTTGCCGGCGCTCAAGCCCGATGTCGCCTTGTTCCATGCGCCGATTGCCGATCGCGCCGGCAATGTCTTTATCGGCACGCAGCGCGAACTGGTTGCGATGGCGCATGCGGCGGTCAAGACGATTGTCACCGTCGAACAGATCCACGACGGCGATTTGTTGCGCGATCCGATTCTCGCCGCCGGCACGCTGCCCGGTTTTTACATCGAGGCCATTGCAGTCGAACCGCGCGGCGCCTGGCCGCTGGCGTTGCCCGGCCATTATCCGATCGATGGTGCACATGTCGCCGAATACGCCCGCCTTGCCGCTACGCCCGAAGGCTTTGCCGATTATCTGCAGCGCTATGTGCATGACCGGCGCGCCGCCTGAAAACTCTCTCCAATCGTCATGGCCGGGCTTGTCCCGGCCATCTACGACTTTTTTCTCAAAAAGCAGACGTGGATGCCCGGCACAGGGCCGGGCATGACGAAATAAGGGCGCGCACGTGACCACAGACTTCCGCGATGAGGAGCTGCTCGCCGACGTCATCTGTCGGCTGATCGGAGATGTGCGCCACGTCGCGGTCGGCGCCGCCTCGCCGATTCCGGCGACCGCAGCGCTGCTCGCCCGCGAGCGCGGTCACGGACGGCCTTACGTCTCGCTGCTCGGCAGCCGGGCGCACACGTTCTTCACCGACGGCGCACGTGAATTGTTCGACTGCGCCGGCCAGGGCCGCATCGACGTGTTCTTTCTGTCCGGCGGCCAGATCGACGGCGCGGGCAACATCAATCTCGTCAGCGTCGGCGATTACGATCATCCCAAGGCGCGCTTCCCCGGCTCGTTCGGCTCGGCCTATCTTTATTACGTCGTACCGAGAGTGATCCTGTTCCGCCTCGAACATTCGCGGCGCACGCTGGTGCCGAAGGTCGATTTCATCAGCGCGCCGGGCGGTAGCCCCGATAATGTGTTTCGTCCCGGCGGCCCGATCGCGCTCGTCACCAACCGCTGCCTGTTTGCGTTCGATCGCGAACGCCGGCGATTTCGCCTCGCCAGCGTCCATCCCGGACATAACGTCGCCGAAGTGATCGACAACACCGGCTTCGACTTCGACCGGCCCGCGGAAGTGCCCACGACGCCGGCACCGTCCGCCGAGACGTTGCGAACGATGCGCTCGATCGTCGCGCCGATGCTGGCCGAGATTTACCCGCAATTTGCCAGAAGCGTCTTTAACGTTGTCATGCCCCGCGAAAGTGGGGCATCCAGTAACCCCAGCCTCAAATAGCTGTTATGTCGCGATTACTGGATCGACCGCACCGCGCGGACGATGACAAGGCCGGAAGGTGATGAGTCCCGTTGCACCTCGCCCCGCATCATGGTTTTTATGCGCCCGCAACAGGAAGGAAACGCCCAGTGCAGACGGTGGAAGCAGGCGTAATTGGCGTGGGCTGGATCGGCGGGTTGCGTGCGGACACGCTGTCGCGCACGGCGCTGGTCGACAAATTGCATCTGTGCGACATCAAGCCGGACCGGCTCGCCGAGGTGAAGAAGCTGTACCAGCCGGCGACCGCGACGCCCGACTACAACGACATCATCGGCAACGACAACATCCGCGTCGTCTATGTCTCGACCACGCCGGAGGCCAACCACTATCCGATCGCGCGCGACTGCCTCAAATCCGGCAAGAACGTCATGCTGGAAAAGCCGATCGCGCTGGAACTGTGGGAAGCCGACGAGCTGATCCAATTGGCCAAGCGCGACAATCTCAAATTCACCATCGGCTATTCGCAGCGCTTCAACCCGAAAGTGGCCTACGCCAAGAAGAAGATCGCCGACGGCACGCTCGGCAAAGTCGTCTCGGTGCTGGTCAGCCGCCATCTGTCCCGCGAGCTTGGCAAGAAGATCGCCAGCCGCGTGCGGCTGTCGCCGGTGGTGATGGAATCCACCCACGACCTCGACTTCGTGTTCTGGCTGCTCGAGCCGGCCAAGCCCGTTCGCGTCTATAGCCAGGGCGCCTATGGCTACATGCAGCCGATCAACGGCTCGCATGACGTCATGTTCACGACCGTGACGATGGATAACGGCGTGGTGGTGATGATCGGCGGCGGCTGGAATTTTCCGCCGAGCTTTCCAAATTACTGCTCGACCTGGATCGAAATTACCGGCACCGACGGTGCGTTGACGCTCGACGACACCCAGCGCGACAATTGGCTCAACACGGCAAAACGCGGCCAGGAGTTTCCGATGTCGACCATGCCCGGCGAGTGGGTCGATCATGTCTTCGCCGGCGGCGTCGGCCCGGAGACCATGCATTTCCTCGAAGCCTGCATCCGCGACACCGCGGTGATGGTGACGCCGGAGAGCGCGCGGCGCGTGATGGAGACCTATAGTGCGGCCGACCTCTCCGCCGATCGCAACGAGCCGGTCGATCTGCCGCTGAGCAATGAGACGATCTCCGGAATTGCCGAACTGAAGCTGAAAAATCGCGCGGGATTGAACCTATGAGAAAGAATGCCAAGGGCGTCGGCCTTGCCATTATCGGCGCCGGCCGCGTCGGCCTGTTCCGCGGCGAAGTGGCGGCGCGCCATCCCGCGGTGGAATGGATCGGCATCGCCGAGCTCAATCACAATCGCGGCGGCGACGTCGGCGCCCGCATTGGCGCCGATTTCATCACCACCAGCCATCGCGAATTGTTGGCGCGGCCGGAAGTCACTTGCGTCATCATCGCCACCGACGAGCACCTGCACGTCGATCCGATCCTGGCGGCGGTCGAGCGCGGCGTGCCGATGCTGATCGAAAAGCCGCTCGCCACCGATCTCACCCAGTCCGCGCGCGTGCTCAAGGCGATCACCGACGCCAAGCTCGACGCCGTGGTCGGCTACACCCAGCGCTTCCGCCGCAAATGGCTTGCCGGCAAGGAGAAGGTGCGGTCGGGCGCGCTCGGCGACGTGACGATGGTGACCTCGCGCGCGTTCATGAATCGCCTGGTCGCCATCGACAATTATAAGCGCACCGACGATCCGGCGACGATCTCGCCGATGGTGATTTCCGGCACTCACGCGCTCGACATCGTGATGTGGTACCTCGAAGGCAAGACACCGGTCGAATGCTACGCGCGCTCGGTCGACAAGGTGCTGGGTCCGCTCTACCAGGGCATCGACGCCACCGCCGGCATGATCATGTGCGCCGACGGCACCGTCTATCACCTCAATATTTCCTGGGCGCTGCCGGTCACCTGGCCCGGCGCGGTCTATAGTCTGGAAGTCGGCATCAACGGCACCCACGGCGTGTTGACCATCGACGATACCCATCGCGACATGGTGCTCGCAGTGTCCGCGCCGCAAAGCGAAGGCTACGCGCCCGACCAGAGCCGCCTCGTCGATTTCCTCGGCTCCTATCCGCCCGGCGACATGGTGCTGGGCGAATTGCGCGGCCCGATGCGCGAAGAGACCGACTCGTTTCTCAACCGCGTCTCGCTCGGCCTGCCGACCCAAGCCGCCACGGCGGCGGAAGCGCATAACCGGCTGATGCTGACCAAGGCGCTCGATCTCTCTGCCAAGCTCAAAGCGCCGGTGAAGCTGCCGCTCGAGCCGGAGCAAGGCCGCGCCGCGGCGTAATCAGCCTCGTCATCCCGGAAGCCGCGGAGCGGCTGTCCGGAATCCATAGCCACCGTCCGTACAGTATTTTCGTGGATCGTGATTATAGATTCCGGGCGCGCGCTTCGCGCGCCCCGGAATGACTCCCAGATTTACCCCACCGCAACGAGCAGCACGGCGATCTCGCTCACCTGTTCGAGCGCGCCCATGACGTCGCCGGTCTGTCCACCGATCTGCCGCATGGCGAGCCATGCCGTCAGCGCGACGATGCCGGCCAGAAGAAGCAGCGCCAATAGTCCGTGACCGAGATGAAGGCAGACTGCAAGAATGAGAAAACCGATGACCGCAGCGGCGGCAGCGGCTTCGCCCGACGGCCGGCCGCCGGCGAACGCCAGACCATCGCTGCGCGCCGGCGGCAGCAAAAGCATCAACGCTGGCATTGTCGCGCGCGCGGCGGCGTGCGAGGCGATCAGCGCCCAGACAACCGCATGCGCATTGGGCAGGCTCGCCAATGCGGCGACGCGCAAAACAAGCGACATCGTCAACGCGCAGACGCCGTAAACGCCGATCCGGCTGTCACGCATGATGTCGAGTTTCCGCTGGCGCGTAGCGCCGCCGCCGAAACCGTCCGCGGTGTCGGCGAGCCCGTCCTCATGCAGGCAGCCGGTGGCGAGGAGCGTCGCCGCCACGGTGAGCGCCGCGGCCGGCCAAGCCGGCAGGCCGGCGCGGTGCGCCAGCGCATAGACGACGGCGCCGATGAGACCGATCAAGAGTCCCGCGATCGGAAACGCCCACGCCGCTTTGGCGATGGCGCCGCCGCCGATCGGCGTGGCGCGCAACAGCGGCAGCCGCGTGCAAAAGACGATGCTGGCCTTGAGCTCTTCGACGCGCTCTTCGAGCCAGGTGTTGGAAGGTGCGTCTGGAGATGTCATGTCGAGGACATTGCCATTCTGCGTCGAACGCGCAGTATCCGTGTGACGGTGAATTTGCTAGAGGACCACCTGCGCTTTTGTCGGGATGAGGAATCATATCGCCATGACCAATTTTACCTCATTTTCGCAACTGCGCGCGATCTGTCTCGACCTGCCGAGCGGGCATCCCGCGGCCAGCGCCGCCGTCGCCCAGCGCGAAGCCACGCTGACCAAGCCGCCGAAGAGCCTCGGCCGGCTCGAAGACCTGGTTGCCTGGCTGGCGCATTGGCAGGGCCACGCGCCGCCGCGCCTCGATCATGCCGAAATCCTGGTCTTCGCCGGCAATCACGGCGTGACCAGGCTCGGCGTCTCGGCCTATCCCACCGAAGTCACCGCGCAGATGGTGGCGAACTTCGCCGCCGGCGGCGCCGCCATCAACCAGCTTGCGCGCAGCGCAGGCGCAAAATTGCGCGTCATACCGTTGTCGCTCGAAACGCCGACCGCCGACTTCACGCAAGCGCCGGCGCTCACCGAGCAGCAATTCCTTGCCGCGGTGGCGACCGGCTACGAAGCCGTTGTGCCGGATTGCGATCTCGTTTGCCTCGGCGAGATGGGCATCGGCAACACCACGGCGGCGGCGGCCATCGCCGCGGCCCTGTTCGGCGGCGGCGGCGCGCGCTGGGCCGGCCGCGGCACAGGCGTCGACGAAGACGGCCTGGCGCGAAAGCGCGCCGTGATCGACCGGGCGCTCGCACGGCATATTGCTACGCTCTACGATCCGTTGGCGGTGGCCGCGGCATTCGGCGGCCGCGAGCTCGCCGCCATTCTTGGCGCCTGTTTGGCGGCGCGACGGCAGCATATCCCTGTGGTGCTCGACGGCTTCGTCTGCACCGCGGCTGTGGCGCCGCTCGCCAAGCTGCGCACCGATACGCTCGCTCATGCGATCGCCGGCCATGTCTCGGCCGAGGCCGGTCACCGCATGCTGCTCGACGAGCTTGGGCTTCATCCGCTCGTCGATCTCAACATGCGGCTCGGCGAGGCGTCCGGCGCCGCGGTGGCCCTGCAAATTCTGCGCGCGGCGTTGGCGTGCCACACCGGCATGGCGACGTTTGCCGAAGCGGGCGTGTCGGACAAGCCGGCCGACGACGCGGAAGCGAAAGCGGCAGGCTGACCGATGCTTAGCAACGGCGGACAAGCGATATGGCTCGCCGCCGGGCTGCGCACGCCGTTTGTCGCCGTAGATGGGCCATTTGCCGAACGCGATTCGCTCGCACTGTCGGTCCCCGTCGTCCAGGCAATGGCGCGACAAGCAAGCGGACCGATCGACTTCGGCGTCTGGGGCTCGGTGGTCGTCAATCTGGCCTATGCCAACCTGGCACGCGAAGTATGGCTCGAAAGCAAGCTCGATCCCCATGTGCCGACATTCACAACCGTCATGCAATGCTCGACCAGCATGGCCGGCGCGTTCGAGGCCGCCGGGATGCTCGGGCCGCGGCGCGCCGCTCTGGCTCTAATCGGCGGCGTCGAAAGCATGAGCCGGGTCCAAATCGGCTTGGGCCAGAATCTATCGGTTTGGCTGCGCCGCCTGTTTCAAGCGCGCGCGGCTCGGGAGCGTTTGCGCATTCTTCGCCGCCTGCGTCCGTCCGATATCCGGCTGTATGTGCCCGAAGTGAAGAATCGCGTCACCGGCCGCAGCATGGGCGAACATACCGAAGATATGGCGAAGGACTGGAATATCGGCCGCCTCGAGCAAGACGAGCTTGCGCTCGAAGGCCATCGCCGCGCGATCGCGGCCCGAGATCGCGGCTTCTTCGCGGATCTGATCGTTCCGCTCGATGGCGTCGAGAAGGATCATTTTCCGCGCCGCGACACGTCGCTGGAGCAGCTTGCCAAACTGAAGCCGGTGTTCGATCGCGCGAGCGGTCGCGGCACGCTCACCGCGGGCAACAGCTCGCCGCTGACGGACGGCGCCGCCGCAATCTGGATCGCGACCGACGCAGGACTCGATCGATTGCCCGGCCAGCTGCCGCGCGCGCGTCTGGTGGACTTCGAAATGGCAGCGGTCGATATCTTCCACGAGGGCCTGCTGATGGCGCCGGTGACCGCCATTCCGCGACTGCTGGCGCGGCACGGGCTTACGTACAACGACATCGCGTTGTGGGAAATTCACGAGGCTTTTTCGGCGCAGGTGCTGTGCCACATCAAAGGACTTGACGATAAGGATTTTGTCCGTGCCAAGGCCGGCGTCGATCACACGTTCGGCAGCTTTCCGCGCGAGCGGATGAACCCGACCGGCGGCAGCGTTGCGCTCGGTCATCCGTTTGCAGCCACGGGCGCGCGAATTTTGAGTCAGGCCGTCAAGGAACTCGCGGCATATCCGCCGGGCAGCCGCGGGATCGTCAGCATCTGCTCCGACGGCGGCCTCGGCACGGTGGCGCTGCTGGAGCGCTGAATGTCCTATGCAGACGCAGCGGCTATGGCGTGAAAGAACGTCCCGGTGACGCGACCGCGCCGGCCGCCGGATTGGCCGATCATACGGCCTTCGCCGTCGCGCAGCTCGGCGAACGGCTGGTCGTCGCCGGCCGAGGTGAGCGAGGCGTAGTGGAATTCGTGGCCGCGCACGACTGCGCCTTTGCGTCCTAACACAGCGTCGGACAACAGCCGCGCGCTGCGGTAGCCGAGATGTAACTTGCGCTTGGCGAAGCTCGTCGTGTGGCCGAGCAGTCCGGCCATGGCGCGCGGCTTGCCGGCAGCATCTTCAAGGCTCTCGCCCAGCACCATGTAACCGCCGCACTCGCCATGCACCGGCCGCGTCTCGGCGAAGCGCCGCAAGCCGGATTTGAATTGCTCCGCCATGGCGAGCGCATCGGCATGCAGCTCCGGGTAACCGCCGGGCAGCCAGCAACAATCCGCGCGCGTGGCGGGCGGCTCATCGGCGAGCGGAGAAAACGGAACGATCTCAGCGCCGGCGCGGCGCCAGGCTTCGACGAGATGCGGATAGACGAAGCTGAACGCCCGATCCTGCGCCAGCGCGATACGCTGGCCGGGCGGCGGCAAAGTCATCGCTACCGCATTGGCGACACCGACACGAAGCGGCGCGGCGCTGGCGATCAGCGCATCCAGATCGAGATGACGTTCGGCCATCGCGGCGAGGCGATCGATCAGCGCGGCAAGATCGGCATGCTCGCCGGCTTGCACAAGGCCGAGATGGCGTTCCGGCAATGCGAGCGCCGCCTCGCGCGGCACCGCGCCGAACACGGGAATGCCCAGTGCAGCTACCGCGTCGCCGACCAGTGCGCGATGTTTTTCACTCGCGACGCGATTGAGGATGACGCCCGCAATCCGCACGGCGGGATCATGAGCGGCGAAACCCCTCACGACGGCCGCCGCCGACTGCGCCTGCCGCGCGACGTCGAGCACCAGTGCGACCGGGAGACCAAAATGCGCGGCTAGGTCTGCCGTCGCGCCGCTTCGGCCGGTTGCGCCGCTTGCCCCATCGAACAGCCCCATTACACCTTCAATGACGAATATGTCTGCATCATCGGCCGATTGCGCCGCCAAAGCGTCGAGCAGCGCGCCCGGCATTGCCCAACTGTCGAGATTGACGCTTGGCGCTCCGACGACGGCGGCGTGGAACGCCGGATCGATATAATCGGGCCCAGCCTTGGCCGCGCGCACTTCGACGCCACGCCGACGCAGCGCCGCCAGCACGGCGAGCGTGACCGTCGTTTTGCCGGCGCCGGAGTTGGGCGCGGCGACAATGACCCCGCGCGCCGTCACTTGGTTTCCTTTGCCGACGCCGCGTCGTGCCCGACGAGCCGCGAGCGCATGGTCACGATGTCGCCGATCACGACAATGGCGGGCGGCTCGAATTCTTGTTCGCGCGCCTCGGCGGCAAGCTTTTCCAGCGTCGATACCAGGACGCGCTGCCGCGGCGTGGTCGCCGAGGCGATTATCGCGGCCGGCGTCGCACCGGCGAGCCCGCCATCCATCAAGGCGGCGGCGATCCGCTCCAGATTGTGCATCACCATATAGAGCACGATCGGCTGGCCGGTGCGGGCGAGCGCGGTCCAGTCGAAATCTTCGTCGGCGCCGTGCCCGGCCGCGAAAATGACGGCGCGATTGATGCCGCGCAGCGTCGCCGGGATGGCCGCCGCGGCGAGCGCCGCAAGCCCGGCGGTGACTCCGGGGATGATGCGGAATGGGATGCCCGCGGCCGCCAGCGTCATCGCCTCTTCGCCGCCGCGCCCGAACACGAACGGATCGCCGCCTTTGAGGCGGAGCACGCGGCGGCCGGCGCGGGCAAGCGCGACCAGCCGCTCGCTGATATCGGCCTGCGACGCCGATGGCTTGCCGCCGCGCTTGCCGGCAAATTCGAGCTGCGCCTGTGGGCCGGCTAGCGCCAATATGCGCTGATCGACCAGTGCGTCGTGAACGACGACGTCGGCCTGCGCCAGACCGGCCAGCGCATCGAGCGTGAGCAGGCCTGGATCGCCCGGTCCGGCGCCGGCCAGCCAGACCTGGCCGGGCGGGAAGACCGGAATGCCTGCGCGCCGCGCCGCCAATGCGTCCCATGCCGTCATGACGCGAACCCATCGTGACGGCCGCAGCGGGCGGGACTAAAGCTTGGCGCAAAGGACGCGACATGGCCAAGCAGGTCCCGCCATTGCGCCGGGGTTGGACCACCGGCACCTGCGCCGCGGCAGCGGCGAAAGCGGCCTATGCGGCGCTCGTCACCGGCGAATTTCCCGATCCGGTCGCGGTGACGCTGCCGCGCGGCGAGCGGCCGAGCTTTGCGCTGGCCGTGACGCGCAAGGACGAAAGCTCCGCGACTGCCGGCGTGGTCAAGGACGCCGGCGACGATCCCGACGTGACCCACGGCGCGGTGGTCTGCGCCACCGTTCGCAAGGGTGCCGCCGGCACGGGCGTGACGTTTCGCGCCGGCGAAGGCGTCGGCACGGTCACGCGCGCCGGCCTGCCGGTCGCGCCGGGCGAACCCGCCATCAATCCGGTACCGCGCCGCATGATCGCCGACGCCATCGCCGAGATCGCCGCCGCGGCCGGCGGCGGCGCCGACGTGGACGTGGAGATTTCCATTCCGGGCGGCGCGGCGCTGGCGGCGAAGACGCTCAACGGCCGTCTCGGCATTGTCGGCGGCCTGTCGATCCTCGGCACCACCGGGATCGTAGTGCCCTATTCGTGCTCGGCATGGATTCATTCGATCCGCTCCGGCATCGATGTGGCGCGCGCCGCCGGCCTCAGCCATATCGCCGGCGCCACCGGAGCCAATTCCGAGGCCGCCGTGCAAAAGCTCTACAAGCTGCCGGAGATCGCGCTGATCGACATGGGCGACTTCGTCGGCGGCATGCTGAAATATCTGCGCACTCATCCGGTGCCGCGCGTTACCATCGCCGGCGGCGTCGCCAAGATGGCGAAGCTGGCGCAGGGGTTCACCGACCTGCACTCCAAGCGCGGCGAGGTCGATCGCCTGGAACTGGCGAAGCTCGCGGTCGCAGCCGGCGGCTCCGCGCCGCTCTGCGAGCGTATCGTTACAGCAAATACCGCCGCGGAAGCCTTCGCGCTTGCCGGCGCCGAGGGCATTGCACTCGGCGACGCCGCCGCGCGTGCGGCGCAAGTGACGGCGGCAGGCCTCGTCGCCGGTCGCGACATCGCCGTCGAAATCGTCGTGTTCGATCGCGACCGTAATCTGGTCGGCCGCGCGCCTTTCAAAGTTTAGGTGACGTTTCACGCGGCGCCTTCACGGAAACGACGGCGATAATCCGCGTCATAGAGCGCGCTGTCGCGGAAATCGCGTGCCGCGAGCGCACGGCCGACAATAATGAGCGCGGTGCGCTCGATCTTTTCCGCCGCAACCTTGGCGGAGATATCCGACAACGTGCCGCGAATGATCCGCTGTTGCGGCGAACTTGCCTGCACCACGACCGCCGCCGGGCAATCGGCGCCGTAGAACGGCGTCAGTTCCTCGACAATGGCATCGATGGCATGAACTGCGAGGTGGATGACGAGCGTAGCCCCGCTTTTCGCAAAGGTGGCGAGCTTCTCGTTTTCCGGCATGCGCGAGGCGCGGCCCGACACGCGCGTCAGCACCACGCTTTGCGCCATTTCGGGCACGGTGAGCTCGCATTGCAACGCCGCCGCGGCGGCGGCAAATGCCGGCACCCCAGGCGTCAGCGTATAAGCAATGCCGCGCCGCTTGAGCCGGCGCAATTGTTCGGCGAGCGCCGAGTAGATCGACAGATCGCCGGAATGCAGTCGCGCCACGTCCCGCCCGGCGGCATGCGCGGCGGCAAATTCTCCGTCGATCTCGTCGAGCGACAGCGGCGCGGTGTCGACGATGCGGGCCCCCGGCGGACAATAAGCCAGCAGTTCGCGCGGCACGATCGAGCCGGCATAGAGGCAGACCGGGCAGCGCCCGATCAAATCGCGCCCCCGCACGGTGATGAGATCGGCAGCGCCCGGCCCGGCGCCGATGAAATGCACCGTCATGGCTTTGTCCATAACCATTGCGTCACCGGCATTGCGGCGCGCCAGCCGGTTTTTTCGCCAACCGACCCGGCGCGCGATATCGCGATACGGCTCAACTCGCCACCGAGCGCGGCGTGCCGGGCAAGCAGCAGCGCTTCGGTTTCCAGCGTCACCGCATTGACCACGAGACGGCCGCCGGACCGCAGCGCGCGCGCCGCGGCATCGAGTACGCTCGGCTCGCCGCCGCCGCCGCCAATGAAAATCGCGTCCGGCGGCGCCAGTCCCGCCAGCGCGGCGGGCGCAGCGGCTTCGACAATCTCTAAACCCGGCACGCCGAAGGCGGCGGCATTTCGCCGAATCCGCCCGGCGCGGTCAGCGCGCCGCTCGATCGCAACCGCGCGCATCATCGGATCGGCCAGCATCCATTCGACCGCGACCGAGCCCGAGCCGGCGCCGATGTCCCATAAGAGTTCGCCGCGCCGCGGCGCCAGCGACGACAGCGTCACCGCACGGATTTCGCGCTTGGTGATCTGGCCGTCGTGCTCGAACAAATTGTCCGGAAGTCCGGCCGTTAGCGCCAGGACGCGCGCCCCCGCCGCAGCTACGACCTCGATTGCGATCGTGTTGAGGGCTTCCACCGCAGCCAGATCGTATGCCTCCGCGGTTGTCGTTCGGATGCGCTCGCGCGCACCACCGAGCGCTTCGAGAACGGTCAAGCGCGACGCGCCGAAGCCGATCCGCGCCAGCAGCTGCGCGATCGCCGCCGGTCCTTCGCCATCGGAGGTCAAGGCCAGAATGCGCGCGCCCGACTGCAAATGCCGGCGAATGAGATCGAGCGAGCGGCCATGCAGCGAAAGCAGCACCGTCTGCGGCAGCGACCAGCCGAGCCGGGCGGCGGCCAGGCTGAAAGCCGATGGCGCCGGAACGACAAGCATTTCGCGGGCATCCACATGCTGCACCAGCACCGCGCCGACGCCATACTGATACGGATCGCCCGAGGCGAGTACGCAAATCTGCCGGCCGCGATGGCGCAGGACTTCTTCGGCAGCGCCATCGAACGGGCGCGGCCACGGCCGCGCCGCGCCGCGGATGAGCGGCGCCGCAAGGCCGAGATGCCGCCTTCCGCCAAACACGATCTCGGCGCCTTCGATCAGCCCGCGCGCCACCGGGCTTAATCCCGCAACGCCATCCTCGCCGATGCCGACGATGGACAGCCAGCGCAGCAATGCGGCACTGTCGCGGGGCGGCGCATCGGGAAGCGGCACATTAGACATGCCAAGCACTCCACCACGCATCCTCATTCTCGGCGGCACGACGGAAGCTCGCATGCTGGGCGAACGTCTCGCCACGCGCGCCGATCTCGACGTGATGCTGTCGCTCGCCGGCCGCACCGCTGCGCCGGTTCCGCACGCCGTGCCGGTGCGTATCGGCGGCTTTGGCGGCTCGGCGGGCCTCGCCGATTATCTGGTCAAGGAGCATATCGACGCGCTGATCGACGCCACACACCCCTATGCGAATGTCATTTCGGAAAACGCTCGCGCCGCAGCGCGTCAAGCTACCGTGCGGTTCATGACGTTGCGCCGGCCGCCCTGGACCGCGCTCGTCGGCGACCGCTGGACCGAAGTCGACGACACCGCCGCAGCGGTGAACGCCATCGGCGATCAGCCCCGCAGCGTCTTTGTCGCGCTCGGCCGCAACGAGCTTGCACCCTTCGAAGACGCGCCGCGGCACCGTTATCTCATTCGCAGCGTCGACCCGGTCGATCCGCCGCTGCCGCTGCCGCAGGTGACTTACGTGACCGCGCGCGGACCGTTCAGCGAAACCGACGACCGCGCGCTGATGACGACGCATGCCATCGACATCGTCATCGCCAAGAATAGCGGCGGCAGCGCGGCCTATGGCAAGATCGCAGCGGCGCGCGCGCTCGGCATCGAAGTCATATTGCTGCGCCGGCCGGTCGCCCCCGCGGCGGCGGCGGTCGAAACCATCGAGGACGCCATCGCCTGGCTCGATCATGCGCTCACCTCCGCCGCGGCGCGCGGCGTATAGACCAAGGGCGAGCGGCTGGGCCGCGCGATCACCCGCGTCTCGCGCGTGCCGACGATCACCAGCGTCGCCATGTCGACCGGCGCCATGTCGGTGGGCGCCGCATCGGCTGCCGCGAGCGTTGCAATACTGATGCGTTCGTTCGGCCGGCCGGTGGCGCGGCCGAACACGACGGGGGTTGCCGGCGGCAGGTGCCGGCGCAGCCGTTCGATGGCGCTGCCGAATTGCCACGGCCGCGCCCGCGACATCGGATTGTAAAGCGCGATAACAAAGCCGGCGGCGGCGGCGGCGTCGAGCCGGCGCTCCACCAAGTCCCAGGGCTTGAGATTGTCGGACAGCGACAACGCGCAGAAATCGTGACCGAGCGGCGCGCCGATTTTCGCTGCGACGGCGAGCATCGCGGTAATGCCGGGAACAAAAACCACATCCAGCGCGCGCCAGGCGTCCGGGCCTTGTTCGATCTGTTCGCAGACCGCGGCCGCCATGGCGAACACGCCCGGATCGCCGCCGGAGACGACCGCGACATTCGCGCCTAGCACGGCATGGCGGAGTGCCGCTGCGGCGCGCGCGCCCTCCTCGCGATTGTCGGACGCATAGCGGCCCTGGCCGGCGCGCACCGCAACGCGATCGAGATAGGGCCCGTAACCGTAGAGCGCTTCCGCATCGCCGAGCGCGGCCTCGGCTTCGGGCGTCAAATAGCGCGCATCGCCCGGCCCCAAGCCAATGACGGCGAGGCGGCCGGTCACGGTCGTTCCTCCCAGCCCGGCACCAGGACCACGGCGAAATACGGCGCATCGTCGTCGAGCTTGGCGGACAGCGGAATCATTTTTTCTTCCGCCATGGTGCCGCGCTCGACATAGATGGCGCGCGGCAAGCGGCCGCTCGCTTCGAGCGCGCGGCGCAATTTTGGCAGATGCCGCCCGACTTTCATCACCACCGCAGCGTCGGCTTCGGCGAGGCGGCGCACCAGCTCGCCTTCGGGCAGCGTCGCCGGCAACACGGTAAAGACATCGTCGCCCTGCGCCATCGGCATTCCCGCCGCCGACCAGCAGCCCGACATGCCGGTGATGCCGGCGACGATCTCGGTCGAAAAGCGCGGCGCCAATCGCGCATGCAGATGCATGTAGGAGCCGTAGAACAGCGGATCGCCTTCGCAGACTACGGCGACCGTGCGTCCGGCGTCGAGCTGCGCGGCGATCTGCGCCGCCGCGCGGTCGTAGAAATCACGGATCGCGTCGCGATAGCCGTCGCTGCACGCCGGCAGCTCGGTGGTGACGGGGTAATAGAGCGGCAGCTCGATCACCCCGGCGCGCAGGTGGCGCGCGACGATGGCGCGCGAATGACTTGGATTTCCCGCTTTGGCGAAGTGAGCGATCACGTCGGCCGCGCCGAGGGCGCGCATCGCTTTGAGCGTCAGCAATTCCGGATCGCCCGGCCCCACGCCGACGCCGATCAGCCTTGCCGCGCTCACCGGCTCGCTCGCTGCCGTGTTCACAGCCCCGCCCTCGCCAACGCATTGATGGCGGCCGCCGTCATGGCGCTGCCGCCGATGCGGCCGCGCACGACCAGATACGCCACGCCGCGCGGATTTTCCGCGAGAGCCTCTTTCGACTCCGCCGCGCCGACAAAGCCGACCGGAATGCCGAGAATAGCCGCCGGCTTCGGCGCGCCGGCATCGATCATTTCGAGCAGGCGGAACAAGGCGGTCGGCGCATTGCCGATGGCGACCACCGCGCCGGCGAGGCGGTCGAGCCACAGTTCGAGCGCGGCGGCCGAGCGGGTCGTGCCGTTTTTTTCCGCCAGCGCCGCGGTGCGCGGATCGTTGAGCGCGCAAATCACTTCGTTGCCCGCCGGCAGCCGTGCGCGCGTAATGCCGTGCGCGACCATCTCGGCATCGCAGAAGATCGGCGCCCCGGCGGCAATCGCGCTGCGCGCCACGACGACGAGGCCGCCACCGAATGCGATGTGTTGCGCCGCGTCGACCTGGCCGCAGGCGTGGATCATGCGCACGACGACATCGGCCTCCGCTTCCGAGAACCGCGACAGGTCGGCCTCGGCGCGGATGATGGCGAACGAGCGTTCGTAGATCGCGGTGCCGTCGCGCAAATAGGCGGCGCGCTCAGCCATGAGCGGCCTCCTGCTTGCGTTGGCGCGCGAACCGCACAATCGCTTCCGGCAGATCGCCTGTTGGCACCAGCGCGTATGGAGCATCGCGCACCGAACCGCCGGCGACCACCGCGCAGCCGTCCGGCGTGCCGACGACGGTCAGCGCCGCGGGCGCGGCATGTGCGCAGCCCTTGGCGCAGCCGGAAATATGAACCGTGAAAGTACCGTCGCGGCGCGGGGCGAGTTGAGTCGCAATCAGCGGCGCCAGCGCGCGTGACGCGATATGCGCCGAAGCGCAAATCGGCGCGCCGGCGCAGGCGACGACATGCCGCCGCGGATCGTCGGCGCGCACGATAAAGCCGAGCCGGGCGGCGGCGGCGATAAAGTCCGGCGCGGTCTGCGGCGCGAAGCCGATCGCGAGAAGCGTCCGCTCCGGTGCGGTGCGCAGACCGCTGGCCCCGGCCGCGCCCGCGGCGTCGACCAATCGCGCCAGCGAGGTCGTATCGCCATGGCCGAAGGCGAGGCCAATGCCGCAGGCCAACGCACCATCTCGCAGCCGGTGCGTGCCGATTGCGTCTTGCTCGTTCCGCTCGTCCCCGCGAACGCGGCAACCCAGAACAGGATTTCCGCTTTCGCCGGAATGAGCGGAAGTTAAAAGGTCCGAAATCGCCGAATGAAACGGCGCGATTCCTTCCGCATCGACAACATCCCGCACGCGCATGTCGGCGCCGCGTCGCGCCAAAACTTCGAGCAGTCGCGTCGTGGCCCCGACCGCGGCGGGACGGGTGACAACGCCGACGGGTATCGCGCCGGCCTCGTCGCCGCCGATGGCGATGCGTAATCGGGCGGCGCCGTTCTCTCCTTGCGCGGACAGGCGGACGTCGGCTGTAAGTCTTGCAAGGTCGAGCGCTCCGCCGCCGTCGATCGTAACCGACACTTTGGCGCCGAGCCTTGTCGCGAGCGCTGCACGGACCAATGCTTGGCGCAATTCGGCGGCAAGCGCGGCGGCATCGAGAATCTCTTCGGCGTCGATCCCGGCCAGCGGATTGCATAGAACTGGAACGCCGTCGTCGGCCGCAATATCGAGTGCGGCGATGTCAGCCGCGAATTGCGGCGCAGATCCGTCGTCGAGGCCGCGAACCTGAATGCTGCCGCGCGACGTGATTTCGATGACGCCGTTGCCGTGCCGTCGCGCCGCACCGCACAGCGCGGCGAATGCGGCGAGCGGAATCGTGCCGATCGGATGCAGCCGCACCAGCAAGCCGTCGCCGGTCGACATCGGCGCCGAAAGGGCGGGACAAACGCCGCGGCGTACGGGCGTCGCCATCGCGCGCGCGGTCATGCGACGACCTCGGCGCATAACGCGGCCAGGCCGCTGTCGAAATCGTTGCGGCGTGGATGCCACAGACCGCGCCGCCGTGCGACATCGAGCCGTTCGGCGATCGCCGCGGCGGCAGTCGGATTCTCGCGCAGCAAAAAGTCGCGCACGTCGGCATCGGCGACATAGGCCTCATATAACAGGTCGAACAAGTTGCCGGCGACGGCGCCGGTCGTTTCGGCAAAAGCGACGAGACGGTCGACTGTCTCGGCAAATTCCGCCGCGCCGCGTTGGCCGTGGCACATCTGCCCGGCAATGAAACGCGGATTCACCGCCCGCGCGCGCACGATGCGCGCCAAAGCCGCCGACAGCGCTCGCGCGCGCGGCCGCTGCGGGTCGGTCATATCGAGCATCACCAGATCGGCGGAACGGCCGACGAGCTTGGCCGCCGCGGCAAAACCGCCGACAAAGGCGGCATCCTCGGCGCCTTCGAGAAGATCGCGCCCGGGATCGTCGCCGACATGGATCAGCATGTCGGCACCGGCGACCCGTTTGGCGAAGCCGCCCGGCGCCGCGGCCGCTTCGCCGTCGGCGCCGCCGTACGCATGCGATGCGGCGGCGAGGTAGGCCGCACCGACGGTCTCGATGTCCGCATCCTGTCCGATCAAGTCCTCGACGCCGGCGCCATAGACTCCCGGCGCGGTGCCGAAAATGCGGTGCAGACGTCCGCCTCCGCGACGCGCAGCAACGAGCGGATTCTGGTCGTCGGTTTCATCGCGCACCGCCACCGCCTGCACCGCGGCGTCGAGCAGCGCGATCTGCGCCGGGAACAGATCGCGGAACAGCCCGGAAATGCGCCAAGTGACGTCGACGCGCGCGCGGCCCAGCGCCGCGCAGGGCAATACTTCAACGCCGGTGACACGGCCGCTGGCATGCTCCCAGACCGGGCGGCAGCCGATGAGCGCCAAACCTTGCGCGATCTCCTCGCCGCCGGTGCGCAAGGTGGCGCTGCCCCAAAGATCGAGCACCACCGCCCGCGGCATGTCGCCATGGGCCTGCAGATGCGCGCGCACGACTTCGTCGGCGGCGAGCCGGCCGAGCTCCATCGCAGTGGGCGTCGGCAGCGTCCGCGGATCGGCGGTGAACAGATTGCGGCCGGTCGGCAGCACGTCGCGCCGCCCGCGCGCCGGCGCGCCGGCCGGGCCTGGCGCGACGCGGCGGCCATCGAGCGCCACCAACAGCGCCGTGCTTTCGGCTTCGGCGCTCGACCGCCATGCCGGGTCGGCGACGTCGGCTGCAACGCGGCCGTAGATGTGCTGACCGTCCTTGACGGCGAAGTCCTTGAGATCGCACAGCCAGGCATCGATACGGCGGAGCGCTTCGTCGGGCGGCACGGCACTGCCGGCGCCCGCCGCGATACCGGCCTCCTGCGCCAATCCGGTGCGCTGCGCGGTTTCGACGATCAGCTCGGCGAGCCGCTCGCGGCGACGCCGGTCGAGCCCGTCGGCCTGGGCGTATTCGTCGAGCAGCAACTCGAGTTCGTGAGCCTCCCCGCTCGGCCCGCCGGCCATGAGCGGCGGCGGCAGATGGCCGATGGTCAGTCCGGCAATGCGGCGCTTGGCTTGAGCCGCCTCGCCCGGATTACTGACGATGAAAGGATAGATCACCGGCAGCGATCCGGTGACGATCTCGGGAAAACATTCCGCGCTCAACGCCACCGCTTTGCCGGGTAGCCATTCCAGCGTGCCATGCGCGCCCATATGCACCAGCGCGTCGACTTTGGCCGCGTGTTGCAGCCACAGCCCGAAGGCGACCAGCGCATGCCGCGGCGGCAGAACCGGATCGTGATAATCGGCGCGCCGTTCCGCGGCGCGGCCGCGATCGGGCGGCAGCGCCACCAGGATATTGCCGAACTTTTGCGCGCGGAAACGAAAGGCGCCGGCACGGACATCGGCATCGGTCGACGGCTCGCCCCAAGCTTCGCGCAAACGCGCCACCGCGGCGCGCGGCAGCCGCGCCAAATAGGTTTCGTATTGCGCTAGCGCGAGCGTCGCTTCGTCTGAACCGCGAGCGAGCGCATCGAGCAGGTCGCGCGTGGTCGCCGGCGCGTCGCGCACCGTATAACCGCCCGCCGCGAGATCTTCGATTGCCGCGATCACGCTCGCCGGCACATCGAGCCCGACCGCATAGCCGGTGCGGCCTTTGACGCCGGGATAATCCGGCATGGCAATCGCGATGCGCCGCTCGCGACGCGGCAATGCGCGCAGGCGCGCCAGCGCGGCGATGCGATCGGCGACCATGGCGACGCGGTCCGGCACCGGCCGGCTCGCCAGCGCGGTGAACGCCAGCCCTTCCTGCGGCGGCAGCGGGTCCTTGAAGGCGATGGCGCCGGCAAGCAGGCGCCCGTCAAGCTCGGGCAGGACGACATGCATCGCCAGATCAGCCGAGCCGAGCCCGCGCGGACTGTCCCGCCAGGCGGCGCGTTTAGTGGTGGCGCTGACAACCTGCACGACCTGAACGTCGGCCGCATCGAGCGCCGCCGGCTTTTCGGCGCTGCCGCCGGCCGCGAAAGCCGTCATGGTGACGATCAGCGCCGGATCGAGCCGCGCCAGAGCTTGGCGCAGGAACGCGTCGGTTTCGCTGTCCTTCAGGCTGGTGACGAACAGCGGCGCCGGCGCGAGGCAGCGCGCCGCGAGCGCCGTACACAGCAGTTCGATCGGCGCGGTATCGGCCGCGAGCAGCATGGCGCGATAGAACACGATCGGGATCACCGGCCGGCCCGGCGCGAGACTTGCCACCAGCCGATCGAGCGCGACAGCGCCCTCGCCGGGCAGATAGCCGGCGAGACGGGGCACCGTTGCGGGCTCCTGCGATTGGATATTGCGGCCGGCATGGCGGCCGAGGCGGCGCAACAGGGCCTGCATGTTGCTCCGGCCGCCTTCGCGGAAATATTGCAACAGCATTGCGAGCTCGCCGGGCGGCAGCGTCGAGGCGGCTTCGAGCCGGTTGTCGTCGCGATCTTCGCCCGGCAGGACGGCAAGCGCGATGCCGCGCTCGCGGGCGAGCGCCGCCAGCCGGTCGATGCCGTATTTCCACCAGTCCAGTCCGCCGAGCAGGCGAACCAGGATCACCTTGGCATGGGCGCCGACGCGATCGAGCCACAGATCGACCGACATCGGGTGACGCAGGTCGCGCAAATGCGCGAGCCGGACGCTGGGCAGGTTTTCGCGCTCGGCCTGCCACGCCGCGGCAAGGCCCGCGAGATCGCTGTCGGCGAACGACAATATGGCGATATCGCCCGGCGGCTGGCCGAGATCGATCGCTTCGACGATTTCGTCGAGGCCGGTGGAACTCGTGGTAAGCAGATGCATCGATTGCTACCCGGTGAGAGCGTGCGCCACCGCGGCGCGGTCGAGCCCCTTCAGTCCGATGACGACGAGCTGGCCCTGGCGCGGCTCGGACGCCGCCCACGGCCGGTCGTATTGATGCGACACCCGCGGCCCCACCGCTTGCACCAAGAGACGCAGCGGCTTGTTGGCGACAGCGGCAAATCCTTTGACGCGCAACACATCGAAGCGCTCGGCGAGCGCGGCGACGCGCGCCGTCAGCGCCGACGGTTCGGCAATCTCGCCGAGCGGCACGACAAACGAATCGAAATCGTCGTGATCGTGCTCGGCCTCGGCATCGTGCCGGGTGCGGCGATTGGCGATGTCGTCCTCGGTGCCGACGCCGAGACCGAGCAACAGCGCCTCGTCGACCTTGCCGCCGGTGACGGTGAGAACTTTCACGCTGCGCGGCAGCGCCCGCGCTATCGCCGCCAGCGCGGCGTTGACGCCGGCCGCGTCGAGCAGGTCGCGCTTGTTGAGCACCACCAGATCGGCGCAGGCAATCTGGTCCTCGAAAACTTCCTCGACCGGATCGTCGTGTTCGAGCGCCGTGTCGGCGGCGCGCTGGCGCTTGAGCGCATCGAGATCTTGCGCAACCTGCCCGGCGGCAAGCGCTGCGCCATCGACCACGACGACGACGCCATCGACGGTGACGCGGCTCCTGATCGACGGCCAATGAAACGCCTGGACCAGGGGTTTTGGCAAAGCAAGACCCGAGGTTTCGATGACGATGTGCTCGATGCCGCCTTTCGCCAGAATGGCGTCGAGCGCCGGAACGAACGCGTCGGCCACCGTGCAGCACAGGCAGCCATTGGCCAGTTCGACGATGTTATCCTCCGGGCAGGCGGCGTTGCCGCAGCCCTTGAGGATTTCGCCGTCGATGCCGACGTCGCCGAATTCGTTGACGATGACAGCAAGGCGGCGACCCCGTGCATTGGCGATGACGTGACGGATCAGCGTGGTTTTGCCGGCGCCGAGAAACCCGGTGACGATGGTGCAGGGCACGCGCGCGAGCCGGTCGTTCATCTTGCCGTCGATCTTGGCGTTCATGCGTCGACCTCTTTAAAATCGAGTGGCGGGAGCCGCGCGATCAAGCCGCGCTTGAGAATGTCCGGCCTCCCGCGCCAGGGCAGGATGCCGTCCGCGGCGCCGGCCAGCAGCCGCGCGCCCTCGACCAGCGCGCCGGCGTGTCCCTCTTCGAGGCCGCCGAAGACGTAGGTCCACGATCCGTTGCAGCGCATGGCGGCGCTCGGGCCGCGTGAGCAATTGGCGAAGCAGCGCAACCGCCGCACCGCGATGTCGGACCCGGCCGCCGCGCGCTCGACGGCGTCGGCCAACAGCGCGCCGGGACGCGGATCGGAATCCTGCTCGCCGGTTCCGCGGCAGGTGATGCAGACGTAGACGATTGGCGCGGCGGTCATTGCACGACCTCGACGCGCTCGACGGCCGGCCGGTCGAACCCCTGCCAGCGATAGATCAGATAGGAGACGATCCAGCTGCCGATGAAAATCCCGATGACGAGATAGCCGAAATTGGCGAGCCCATCGTTGAGATTGCCGACGGCGCCCCAGAAGCCGCCGCCAAGGCCGAGCTTGTCGGCGATCAGGCCCAGCACCTCGATGCCGCCGATTAGGAAAGCGACCAATGCGGAAATCGCGGTGATGGTGAGGTTGTACCAAATCTTGCGGATCGGATTGAGGAAGGCCCAGCCATAGGCGCCGACCATCAGCACGCTGTCCGTCGTGTCGACCAGCGTCATGCCGGCGGTAAACAAAGCGGGGAACAGCATCACCGTGCCCAGGCTCATGCCGCCGGAGGCCTGGGTCGCAGCCACGGTGAACAGCGTGATCTCGGTCGCGGTATCGAAGCCGAGTCCGAACAGAAATCCGATCGGAAACATCTGCGAGCTGCGCGACACCATGCAGAACAACGGCCGGAAAATGCGGGCGAGCAAGCCGCGGCCGGACAGCAGCAGATCGAGCTCATGCTCGGCAACCGCTTCGCCACGGCGGGCGCGCCGGAAACTGCGCCACACAGCGCGCAGAATGAACAGATTGATGCCGGCGATGGTCAGCAGGAAGAAGGCCGATGCGCCGGTGCCGATGATGCTGCCGATCACCTTGAAGGGATGCAGCCGCCCCTCCAGCGCAAAGGCGAGCCCGACGATCGCCGCCACCGAGATCGTTACGACGAGCGAATGTCCGAGCGAGAAAAACAAGCCGACCGATACCGGCCGCTTGCCTTCCTGCATCATCTTGCGCACGACATTGTCGATTGCCGCGATGTGATCGGCATCGACGGCGTGGCGCAGCCCGAGAACATAAGCGAGGAATGCGGTGCCAAGGAGCGTCGGCCGGCCGGCGAAGGCAACGACCGCCCAAGTCCAGACCAAGGCGTTGGCGGTCAGCAGCAGACCATAGATCGCTATGATTTTCGGACGTTGATCGGCCGATGCGTCATCGACCGCGGCTTTCAGGAAAGTGAGCACGAAACATCCTCGCATGCCTGCCGTCGGCGCGAGCGAGGACCGAAAGACTTAATCGTCTTTCGGATCATCCACAGGTACACCCCGACCCGCGTTTGTCGCGTCGACACGGTCGATGGCAGGTCTCCTGGCTCGCGGATCGTCGCCTCGTCCTGCCTTCCCGGCAATTATTCAAGCATGTTCCGAACCATGCCCGAGCGCCAGTGGCCCAACCGGACGAGACTACCCGCTCACAGTTGCGGGGGCAGCTGCGGATTTGGCTTACGGCTTGCGCCCTTGGCCGCACCGCATTCCCTATTCACCCTCACGATGAGGGACCATCGATCCGCTAGTGATAGATTTCGCCGGGCACCCCTGTCAATCTGCCGGCCAAGCTCCTGATGGCAAAGGATCATGTCGAGCGCAGCGAAACTTACTCTTGTCCTCGGCGGCGCCCGTTCGGGCAAGAGCCGCTACGCCGAGAGCGTGATTGTGGCGCTGCCGCCGCCGTGGCGGCCGCCTTGGACCTATCTGGCGACGGCGGAAGCGGGCGATGCGGAAATGGCCGAGCGCATCGCCGCGCATCGCACGCGCCGCGGGCCGCAGTGGCGGACCGTCGAGGCGCCCCTCGATCTCGGCGCCGCGCTCAACCCGTGCCGGACCGTGCCGGTGCTGGTCGATTGCCTCACTTTGTGGCTGTCGAATCTGATGCTGGCTGATGCGGATATTGACGCCGAGATGGCGCTGCTGGAGCAAACGCTGGCGAATGCGAGCGCGCCGGTGGTACTGGTCGCCAACGAAGTCGGCTCCGGCATCGTGCCGGATAATCCGCTCGGCCGGCGGTTTCGCGATCTGCAGGGCGATCTCAACCAGCGCCTTGCCGCACGCGCCGATCGCGTCGTCCTCGTCGTCGCCGGATTGCCGCTCGCAATTAAGGGAACGTTGTAGAGTGAAGCCATGACGCAAACGATCGATGACGCGGAAGCGCAACGGCATCGCGCCAAGATGGCAAAGCGCAAGGCGGTGCAGGATGCCGAAGTCGCCGAGAAGACGATCGAGAAGGGCCTGCTCATCGTCCATACCGGCGCCGGCAAGGGAAAAACGACCGCCGCGTTCGGGCTTGCGCTGCGCATGCTCGGCCGCGGCCATCGTGTCGGCGTGGTGCAGTTCATCAAAGGCGCCTGGCATTCGGCGGAGCGCGACGCGCTGGCCAAATTCGGCGAGCAGCTCATCTGGCACACGATGGGCGAGGGTTTTACCTGGGAGACCCAGGATCGCGCCCGCGATGTCGCCGCCGCCGCGCGCGCCTGGGACAAGGCGCGCGAGCTCATGGCCGATCCGAATTTGGCGATGGTCGTTCTCGACGAGCTCAATATCGCGTTACGCTACGATTATCTCGATCTTGCCGCCGTCGTCGCGACGCTCGCCGCGCGGCGGCGCGGCCTGCACGTCGTGGTGACCGGGCGCAACGCCAAGCCGGAACTCGTCGCCGCCGCCGATCTCGTCACCGAAATGACGCTGGTGAAGCACCATTTCGCGGCCGGCGTGAAGGCGCAAGCGGGCATCGAGTTCTAGGCCATGCCGGCGCGCGCACTGATGTTCCAGGGCACCGGCTCGGACGTCGGCAAGTCGCTGATCGTTGCCGGACTGGCGCGCGCCTTTACGTTGCGCGGCCTCGCGGTGCGCCCATTCAAACCGCAGAACATGTCGAACAACGCCGCGGTGACGGCGGACGGCGGCGAGATCGGCCGCGCCCAGGCCTTGCAAGCGCGCGCCGCACGGGCGCCGCCGAGCGTGCACATGAATCCGGTGCTGCTCAAGCCGCAGAGCGAAATCGGCGCGCAGATCGTCGTGCAGGGCCGCGTCTATGGCAGCGCCAAGGCCGCCGCCTATCAGCACATCAAGCGCGATCTTCTGCCCTATGTGCTGGAGAGCTACGAACGGCTGCGCGGCGAGGCCGACATCGTTCTGGTCGAAGGCGCCGGCAGCGCCGCCGAAGTCAATCTGCGGGCCAACGACATCGCCAATATGGGCTTCGCGCGCGCCGCCGGCGTGCCGGTCGTACTGATCGGCGACATTGACCGCGGCGGCGTGATCGCGAGCCTCGCCGGCACCAAGGCGGTCGTCGCGCCGGAGGATGCCGCACTGATCCGCGGCTTCATCGTCAACAAATTTCGCGGCGATGCGGCTTTGTTCGCCGACGGCATGGCACACATCGCGCAACTCACCGGCTGGCAGGCGCTTGGGCTGGTGCCGCACTTTCCCGATGCGCGGCTATTGCCGGCGGAAGACGCGCTGACGCTCGAGCAGGCAACCGATTCCCGCTCATTCCCGCGCAAGCGGGAATCCAGGGGCGGCTTGCTCGACTTGCTCAAGCACTGGGTCCCCGCTTTCGCGAGGACGAGCGGATTGAGCCAGCGTCTGCGCATCGCCGTGCCGATCCTGCCGCATATCGCCAATTTCGACGATCTCGATCCGCTCGATGCCGAGCCCGCGGTCGAGTTCAGGCGCGTGCGGCCGGGCACGGCGCTTCCCGGCGACGCCAATCTCATCCTCATTCCCGGATCGAAATCGACCATCGCCGATCTCGCCGCGTTGCGCGCCGCGGGATTCGATATCGATATTGCCGCACACCGGCGCCGCGGCGGCACGGTGTTGGGCCTGTGCGGCGGCTATCAGATGCTGGGCCGCCGCATTGCCGATCCCGACGGCATCGAAGGCCCGCCGGCAACGGTCGACGGCCTTGGTCTTCTCGATGTCGAAACGACGCTTTCGGCAGCCAAGCGCCTGGAACCGGTGCGCGGCGCCACCGCTGAGGGCGTGCCTTTTACCGGCTACGAGATGCATATGGGCGTGACCGCGGGACCGGACTGCGAACGGCCGTTCGCACGGCTCGCCGACGGTGCGCCGGAAGGCGCGGTGTCGCCGGATGGCCGAGCGATCGGCACTTATATCCATGGCCTGTTTGCCGACGACCGCCAGCGCGCAGCCTGGCTGGCGCGCTTTGCCGCTGGCGCGACAAGCCTCGCCTACGACGCCTCGATCGAACGCACGCTCGATGCGCTCGCGGGGCATCTCGCCGCACATCTCGATCTCGATGCGCTACTCAAGCTGGCGCGATGAGGAGCGTCGCCAATACGGCCAAGAGCACAATCAGAATCGCGTCGGCAGAGCGATACAGCGCCAGCGCGCGCCGGATGTCGGCGGCACTGGCGTCCCAACGGCCGCCGCCCATGACGGCATCGTCGATCCGCACGCCGCCATAAACCCGCGGACCGGCGAGCGAGAGACCCAAGGCTCCCGCCATCGCCGCTTCGGGGTATCCGGCATTCGGCGAGCGGTGCCGCGGTGCGTCGAGCCAGACTGTTTGCCACGCTGCAACGGCGGAGGCGTCCTTGCGAAGCGCCGCCGCGGCGATGAGCAGCAGCGTCGCAAGCCGCGACGCCGGCAGATTGACCAGATCGTCGAGCCGGGCCGCCGCCCAGCCGAATGCCGCGTGACGCTCGGTGCGGTGGCCGATCATACTGTCGGCGGTGTTGATTGCTTTGTAGAGTGCGGCGCCAGGGAGCCCGGCAATGGCGAGCCACAGCACCGGCGCGACGACGGCGTCGGAGAAATTTTCGGCCAGGCTCTCGATCGCCGCGCGGGCGACACCGGCACCATCGAGCGCCGCAGTATCGCGGCCGACGATGTGCGATACTGCCGCGCGGCCGGCGCCTATATCCCCGGTTTCGAGCGCGCTTGCGACGGCCGCGACGTGCCGGTGCAGGCTGCGCTGTGCGAGCAACGTGCTTGCCGCGAGCGCAACGATAAAAATGCCGAACGGCAGCCGGAACAGTTCGCGTTGGATGACCAGTGCAACAAGCCCGACCAGAATGACGACGAGCAACATCGCGGCGGCGCCGGCCAACCGCCGCGTTGCCGCGCCCGCCGCATCGCGGTTGAGCGCACGGTCCAACTCGCCGATCAAACCGCCGATCCAGGTCGCCGGATGGCCGATCGCGCGCGTAAGCCACTCCGGATAGCCGAGGCAGAGCTCGATCAGCATGGCGAGAAGCGCGAGCGCGACTGACATGTTTCCCTTCAGCGGTGCGGACGAACCGCTTCTGCATGGCGGCGACCTTGTCGCCGCCCGGCGGCTGTTCCCGGACGCCGCCGAACCATTTGTCGATCTTTCGACCGGGATCAATCCTAACCCATATCCGCTGCCGCGTTTGCCGGCTGAGATCTTTGCCCGCTTGCCCGACTCCGCGGCTGCGGCGCAGCTGGCAACCGTGGCAGCAGCAGCCTATGAGGCGCCGTCCGCGGCCCAAAAGACCGCCGCGGACACGGCTCAGGTCGTACCGGCGCCGGGAACGCAGATCTTGCTGCCGCTGGTTTGCGGTCTCGTTCGACCGGGACGCGCAGCGGTCCTCACGCCGAGCTACGCCGAGCACGCGCGCGCGGCGGCGCTCGCCGGCCACGCCGTTGCCGAAGTCCGCGACCTCGGTGGCATCGGCAGTGCCGATCTGGTGCTGATCGCCAACCCCAACAATCCGGACGGCCGTCTGCTGGCCAAGAGCGATTTGCTGGCCGCCGCCAGGACACTGCAGGCGCGCGGCGGCGTGCTTGTGGTCGACGAGGCCTTCATGGATGTCGGGCCGCGCGGCGCCAGCCTCGGGCCCGAAATCGCGCGCGGCAACGTCGTCGTGCTGCGCTCGTTCGGCAAGTTTTTCGGGCTCGCCGGGTTGCGGCTCGGTTTTGCGCTGGCCGCGCCGCCGCTCGCCGCACGGTTATCGGCGCTGCTCGGTCCGTGGGCGGTGTCCGGCCCGGCGCTCGCCGTCGGCGCCGCGGCGCTCGCCGACCGGGCCTGGATCGAGCAATCGCGGCGCAGCCTTGCCGAAGCAACGGCGCGGCTCGATGCGATCTTGAGCGGAGCCGGACTCGATATCCTCGGCGGCACCACGCTGTTCCGGCTGATCCGGACAGCGGCGGCCGGCGAATTGTTTCATCATCTCGGACGCGCCGGCATTTTGACGCGCGCTTTCCCCGATCATGCCACATGGCTGCGCTTTGGCTTGCCGGCCGGCGAGCCGGAGTGGCAACGTCTGCAGATTGCGATGGATGACTTTCACATCAGCCGCTAGGCTTCGAGCCATGAAGGTGCGACTACGCCCGCAGACCGAAGCCGTCGAACTCGCCGCACCAGCGCTGCGACCGGCCGAATTCGATCCCGCCTTTCGTACGCGCTTGCGCGAGCTATTGGTCTGGCGCCGCGACGTGCGGCGCTTCCGGCGCGACCCGTTGCCGAGCGGCGCACTGGAGACGCTGATCGAATTCGCCAGCCTTGCGCCGTCGGTAGGATTGAGCCAGCCGTGGCGTTTCGTGATCGTCGAGGACATGGCGCGGCGCGCCGCCATCCGGGATAATTTCGCCGGCTGCAACGCGCAGGCCCTTGCCGCCCAAGACGCGCGGCGCGCGAGTTCCTATGCGCGGCTCAAGCTCGCCGGATTGGCGGAGGCGCCCGCGCACTTTGCCGTCTTCGCCGATCGCTCGACGACGCAGGGCCATGGCCTCGGCCGCCGCACCATGCCGGAGATGACCGAATATTCCGCGGTGACCGCCGTGCATACTGTGTGGCTCGCCGCGCGCGCCCAAGGCATCGGCATGGGCTGGGTGTCGATCCTCGATCCGGCGGCGGTCGCCGCGATACTTGACGTGCCGGCGGAATGGAAATTCATCGGCTATTTCTGTCTCGGCTATCCGCAAACCGACGATACCATCCCGGAGCTCGAACAATCCGGGTGGGAGCAACGCCAGCCGCCGGCGTCTATCGTCGTCCGGCGCTGAACAAGATTAATTCGCGAATTCCGCAAAACTAATTCTTGAAATGTGAATGTGCCAAAACAGGGCACGTTCCCTGGCACCCGCCTTGCTCACTCTCCAACCGACGTCCGCGCCTGTTCCGGAACGGCAAAACGCGCCTTCGAACGGCCTGCGGGAACGCGGTGCAACGGAGCGCCGACCGGTTTCGCGAAATCGGCGCGCGCTTAAGGGAGAGAGCGGTGTTAACCTTGAACTGTGCCAGAGCGGCCTTCGGTTTGCGACATTTCGGCTCGCGACATGCGGTGCGTGTCGGCGCCGCCGCAACGCTGTCGCTCGTCACGTTGGCGACGATCTGGAGCGCGGCCTATGCCGACGGCCTGGCGGCCGGCGGCTGCATCGGCGGCGGCGGCGCGTTCAACTGCGTCGCGCGCTGGGGCCAAGCCGGCGACCCTTACGTCAGGACGGTGCCGCAGCCCGCCGACGAGGCGACGCGAACCCAGGCGGCCGAACGCGATCGCAAGTGGGAACAGCACTGCAGGCCGACGATCGCACAGGATCGTTTCGGCGTGCCCCGCTACCAATATTCGGCGCCCGGTTGCGAGTTCGGCATCATCCAGTAAAGCAACGCCGCGACGCGAGCTTCAGCGATAGGTGTTTGCCGACTTCGCGGTCCGTTCCGGATGCCGCCATGCGGCGATCGGCGTCTTGACCGCGCCCGGCAAATACTTGGCGAGGACGATCGGATCGAGCTGAGCAAGCGAGCTGTCCGGCAGGCGGTACCAGGTCTCGTCGCGCCCGAACAAGGCGATGCCGAGATAGCCGCGAACCGTCAGCGTCTGGCCGTCGGGGCTCACCCGCATCATGGCGTTGTAGATGTTGCCGTCCCGCGGATCGAGAATATTGCCGTCCTCGTATTCCAGACCGCTGCGCTTCATGTCTCTGATCAGCGGCAGTCCGAGCAGCGGCTGATCCTTGCGGTCGTCGCGGCAACTGGAACAGATCGGATTTTTCGGATCGTTCGGCCGCGGAAACAACTTGGCGATCGCGCCTTCGTATAATCCGTTCTGCTCGACGAACAAAAACCAGCCGACCGTCTTGCCGGTGTCCTGGTCGACCTTCTGCCACAGACCGGCAACCGACGGTTCCGCGGCCGGCGTGGAATGCGCGATGCCGATCAGCGCGACGAGCGACGCCACGACCGTCGACATGAGCAGCTTGGTCGATTGCATTGCCAAGGGTCCTCTCCATTCGCCGTCGTTACGAATCGCTGCGCCGACATTGATGGCGGAGATTTATTACTCGTTCCACAATGCGGTGATTTAAGGACGCCGGCGTGGAAGAATCGCCATAGTGTGTGCGGCTGGGAACCGTCGGCCGGATTGCGCAATCGGTCGCGGCTGCGAGGGTGCGGGAACTTAGTCCGCCGAGTCTCGTTGCAGCCATGTCTCGTTGCAGCCATGTCTCGTTGCAGCCATGTCTCGTTGCAGCCATGTCTCGTTGCAGCCATGTCTCGTTGCAGCCATGTCTCGTTGCAGCCATGTCTCGTTTCGGTCATGCGACCAGGTTTGTCGCTCACCCGGATTCTCGCTTGCAATGGCCGTCGCGGCTTCTCATGATTGGTTCCGATACTGTCGTTTCATTGCCAAAGCTCGGGATTTGAACTTATGCGGCGCTTCGATGCCATGCCGCGTTCCGGTTCGAGCACCAGTCTGGCGCTCGCCAATCTGCGCGGTGTCGTGATCCTGATCGTGCTCGCCTTCCATGCCATGCTGGCCTACCTCAACTGGATTCCGGTAACCGGTTCCGGTTTCGACAGTCCGCCCTATGACTGGCGCGCCTTTCCGATCGTCGACAGCCATCGCTTCTTCGGTTTCGACCTCATCTGCGCGTGGCAGGATGTCTATCTGATGTCGCTGATGTTCTTTCTATCCGGCCTGTTCGTCTGGCCGAGCTTGCTGCGCAAGACGGGCTGGATGTTTTTGCGCGACCGCGCCCTGCGGCTCGGCCTGCCCTACGCCTTCGGCGTCGCCGTCGTCATCCCGGTTGCGGTTTATCCGGCCTATCGTTTGACCGCGGCCGATCCGGGTATCGCCGCCTACTGGCACAGCCTGCTGGCGCTGCCGTTCTGGCCCAATGGGCCGCTGTGGTTTCTCTGGCAACTTCTGGCGCTGAACGTCATCGCCGCCGGCCTGCATTTGGTCGCGCCGAATGCGATCCCGGCGCTCGGCCGCCGGTCAAGCGCGGCCGACCGGAACCTCGTGCGCTATTTCGGCGTCCTGCTCGCCGCCTCGGCCTTGGCCTATGTGCCTTTGGCAATCGCACTTACCCCTTGGGCCTGGTCCAATTCCGGGCTGTTTGCCGTGCAGTTCTGCCGGCCACTGCTCTATGCGGTTTATTTCTTTGCCGGCATCGGCATTGGCGCCGGCGGCATCGAACGCAGCCTGATCGCGGTCGACGGAGCCCTGGCGCGGCGCTGGGCTTTCGCTCTTGCGCTCGCGCTTGGTTCGCTGTTGCTGTGGATGGGATTGACGGCGTTGACGATGAACGGCGGCGCGTCGGTCGGCGTCGAGATCGCCGCCGATCTGAGTTTCGTGCCGGCTTGCGCCGCCGGCTGCTTTTTCCTCATTGCCGTGTGCTTGCGGTTCGCGACCGGGTCTTCGCGGCTGCTCGGCTATCTGTCGGTCAATGCCTACGGCCTTTATCTGGTGCACTACGTCTTCATCGTCTGGCTGCAATATGCGCTGCTGGCCGCGCCGCTATTCGCCGTCGTCAAGGCGGGAATCGTTTTCAGCGGCGCGCTGACTTTGAGCTTGGCGACGACGTTCGCCGTCCAGCGCTTTCCCTGGGGCGCCCGCCTCATCGGCGCCGCGCCGGGCGCGATTGCCGCATCCTGACGGCCGGGCCGCGCACTGGCTCGCCGCGGGACGCAACCGCGGTAACGTTCTATAATCCACCGGTCATTCGACTTTCGCGTCGGGCGGCAGCCGATGCTGCGGCGGCCGACCGGCAGCGAGGCCGCTGGGATTGCCGTGATGCGATTACGCGCAACCGCACTTGTGGCCGTGCTGTTTTCGGTGCTGGCTGTGCCGGCCGGCGCCGCCGAACGCGCCCTCGTCCTTGAAATCGACGGCGTCATCGGTCCGGCCATCGCCGATTATGTGGTGCGCGAGATCGACGCGGCATCGCCAAGCGAGGACGGCCTTATCGTTTTGCGCATGAACACGCCGGGCGGCCTCGATTCCTCGATGCGCGAGATCGACACCGCGATCCTGGCATCGCCGGTGCCGGTCGCCACTTTCGTGGCGCCGAGCGGCGCGCGCGCGGCGAGCGCCGGCACCTACATCGCCTATGCCAGCGCGATCGCCGCCATGGCACCCGGCACCAATATCGGCGCCGCCACGCCGATCCAGCTCGGCGGCAATCCACTCGCGCCCGGCAGCGGATCGGATCAGAAAACCCAAACGCAGGGCAAAACCGGCGAACCGGCGGACACCGAAACGCGCAAGATCGTCAACGACGCGGTCGCCTATATTCGCAGCCTCGCCGCCGTCAATGGCCGCAATGCCGACTGGGCCGAAGACGCGGTGCGCAATGCCGTGAGCCTGCCGGCCGCCGAAGCGCAAAGGCTCCATGTCGTCGACGTGGTCGCCGGCGACGTGCCTGATCTGTTGCGCCAGATCGACGGCCGCACCGTGACGGTGGCCGGCAAGCCGCAGCGGCTGGCGACTGCCGCACTTGCAGTGGTGACGACACCGCCCGACTGGCGCACCGAACTGCTGGCGCTGGTCACCAATCCGAACGTTGCATTCATCCTCATGCTGATCGGCGTCTACGGCCTCATTCTGGAATTCTTCAATCCCGGCGCGGTCGCGCCTGGCCTCGTCGGCGCCATCTGCCTGTTGGTCGCGCTTTATGCGCTGGCGCTGTTGCCGATCAACTATGCCGGCGCCGCGCTCGTCGTCCTCGGTATCGCTTTGATGGTCGCGGAAGCCCATATCGGCGCCTTCGGCGCCATCGGCGTCGGCGGCATCGCCGCTTTCGTCATCGGCGCGCTCTTGATGTTTCCGTCGCGTGTGCCGGGCCTCGCATTGTCGGACGCGGTCGTGATCGGCACCGCCATCGGCAGCGCTGCCCTGTTCCTGCTAGCGCTCGCGGCGCTGTTGCGCTCGCGCAAGCGTCCGATCGTCACCGGCGGCGAAGCACTGATCGGCGCCACCGGGGAGACGGTGGCATGGCAGGGCAACGAGGGCCGCGTGCGGATCGAGGGTGAAATCTGGCGGGCGCGGGCCGACGCTCCATTGCCCGATGGCTCCCACGTCAAGGTCGTCAGCCGCGACGGACTCGTTCTTCTGGTTCGACCGGCCTAACCAAGTCCAAGCAAGACCGATTGACTGCCCGCATAGACCAAGACTGCCGCCTAGCCCAAGACTGCCGCACAGCCCAAGGAGCTCAGCCATGTTTTTCGCCACGATTATCGTCGTCGCCGCCCTGGTTCTGATCTTTCTGTACGCCGCCATTCGCGTCCTGCGCGAATACGAACGCGGCGTGGTCTTCACGCTCGGCCGCTATACCGGCACCAAGGGTCCGGGCCTGTTCATCCTGGTGCCGTTCGTGCAGCAGATGGTGCGCGTCGACCTGCGCGTGGTGGTCGACGAAGTGCCGCCGCAGGACGTGATCTCGCGCGACAACGTCTCGGTCAAAGTCAGCGCGGTCCTCTACTTCCGCGTCGTCGACGCCGAACGCGCCATCATCCAGGTCAGCAATTACCTCGCGGCGACCAGCCAGCTGGCCCAGACCACGCTGCGCTGGGTGCTGGGCAAGCACGACCTCGACCAGATGCTGGCGGAGCGCGACAAGCTCAATGCCGATATCCAGGAGGTGCTCGACAAGCAGACCGAGGGCTGGGGCATCAAGGTTTCCACGGTCGAAATCAAGCGGATCGATCTTGACGAGAGCATGGTGCGCGCCATAGCGCGTCAGGCCGAGGCCGAGCGCACACGCCGCGCCAAGATCATCAATGCCGAGGGTGAGCAGCAGGCCGCGCAGAAGCTGGTCGAGGCCGCCCGCATCCTGGCGCCGGTGCCGCAGGCGATGCAACTACGCTATCTGGCGACGCTGTTCGACATTGCCGGGGAGCGCAGCAACACCATCGTGTTTCCGTTCCCGATCGACCTGACGCAGGCCCTCTCCGCCATGGCGGCGCGGGGCGGCTGAACGCAAAGGCGTCGTCGTCTGAGGCATATCGCGCCGGCGGTTGAAATCGAGTCGCAAAAAGGTTTGATCGCGGCCACGCCAATGTTATGTGGTCGCGGCAAGCTCGTGGCCGCGTGCCCGCCGGTTGCGATTTCTACGACAATTCCGTGACGACGAATCCTGCATCGCTAGGCGCGAAGACATGCGAGTGATCGTCCCAATTTCCATCGGGGGCTGGACCCGCTTATTCAGCCGATGGGACCTATTCGCGGTCCTCTTGATCCTCGGTCTGCTGGTTTTTCTGGGCGAGGCGAGCCGCCATCTGTTCGAGCCGCTCACCGAGCTGCAGAAGCAACCGACCTCGCTCGACCCGCGCAACCTGCCCGAATATGCCGCGCGCACGACGCTGCGCATGCTCATCGCCATGGTGCTGTCGCTTCTCTTCACCTTCACCTACGCGACGCTCGCGGCCAAGAGCCGTCGCGCCGAGCGGCTTCTGGTCCCGCTGCTCGACATTCTGCAATCGGTGCCGATCCTCGGCTTCATCTCGGTCACGGTGGTGTTCTTCATGGCGCTAGCCCCCGGCCGCGTGCTTGGCGCCGAATTTGCTGCGATTTTCGCGATCTTCACCAGCCAGGCCTGGAACATGGCCTTCAGCTTCTATCAATCGCTACGCACGGTGCCGACCGAGCTGCAGGAAGCGTCGCGCAATTTCCGGCTCAGCCCGTGGCTGACTTTCTGGCGCCTCGACGTGCCGTTCGCCATGCCGCAGCTGATCTGGAACATGATGATGTCGATGTCGGGGAGCTGGTTCTTCGTCGTCGCGTCCGAGGCCATCAGCGTCGGAAATACGACAGTGACCTTGCCCGGCGTCGGCTCCTACATCGCGCTGGCCATCGAACGCCAGGATCTCAAAGCGGTGGCATGGGCGATCGCGGCCATGCTGGTGGTGATCCTGATCTACGACCAGATCCTGTTCCGGCCGCTGGTGGCGTGGGCGGACCGCTTCCGCTTCGAACAGGAAGCCGGCGTGCTGCCGCCGCGCTCATGGGTGTTCGACGTGCTGCGTCGATCCCGCGTCGTCGAGCGTCTGACGCAGCCGTTCGCGGTTCTGTGGCGGCTCACGCTACGCCCGCGCCGGCCCGAAAAGCCCCAACCCCTCAAGCGAAAGCACCCGGCCGCGCAGAGCTGGATCGGCTTTCTATTCGGCTTCGTGTTCGCCGCGCTTGCGGCGGTCGCTTTGTGGCAGATCGTGCGCTTCATCGTCGAAGGCATTACACTCGGCGACGTCGGCACCGCGATACTGCTCGGTTTTGCGACGCTTGCCCGCGTCGTCGTTCTTATTGCCATCGCAACCGTCATCTGGGTTCCGGTCGGGGTCTGGGTCGGCACGCGGCCGCGCGCGGCCAATCTCATTCAGCCGGTGGCGCAATTCCTCGCCGCCTTTCCGGCCAACGTGCTGTTCCCCTTGGTCGTCTCGATGATCGTCGCGTGGCGGCTCGATCCGAATATCTGGCTCAGCCCGCTGATGATCCTGGGCACGCAATGGTACATTCTGTTCAATGTCATTGCCGGAGCGGCGGCGATCCCGGCCGAGCTGCGCGCGGTCGGCGCGAACCTTCGGGTGCGCGGCTGGCTGTGGTGGCGGCGCATCGCGCTGCCCGCGGTGCTGCCCTATTACTTGACCGGCGCGATCACCGCGTCCGGCGGCTCGTGGAACGCCAGCATCGTCGCCGAGGTCGCATCCTGGGGCCATGAGCACCTGCAAGCCTTCGGCCTGGGCGCCTATATTGCGCAGCAGACCGAGGCCGGTGATTTTCATCGCATCGTGCTCGGCATCGCCGTGATGAGCCTGTTCGTCGTTGTCGTCAATCGCGTGTTCTGGCGTCCGCTTTACTCATACGCCGAACGAAAATTCCGGCTGGGATGAGGACCGATATGACCGACGCACTGCTCGACGTTCATGCGCTGCGCCAGACCTTTCCCCGCGCCGACGGCGGCGAGCATTTGGTGCTCGACGGCGTCGAGCTGTCGCTGACGCAAGGCCAGATCGTCGGCCTGCTCGGCCGCACCGGGTCGGGCAAATCGACATTGCTGCGTCTGATCGCCGGTTTGGCGCAACCTTCGGCGGGCACGATCACCTATCTCGGCGAGCCGGTTCGTGCACCGGCGCCGGGTATCGCCATGGTGTTCCAGTCCTTCGCATTGTTTCCCTGGCTGACGGTTCTCGAAAACGTGCAGCTCGGCCTCGAGGCGCTCGGCCTCCCCGAGCCGGAAATCCGCAAGCGCGCGCTGGCGGCGATCGATCTCATCGGTTTGGATGGCTATGAGTCCGCTTTTCCGCGCGAGCTTTCCGGCGGCATGCGGCAGCGCGTCGGCTTCGCCCGGGCGCTGGTCGTGCATCCCAATATTCTCCTGATGGACGAACCGTTCTCCGCGCTCGACGTGCTGACCGCCGAGACGCTGCGCACGGACTTTCTGGAACTGTGGGGCGAAGGCAAGCTGCCGATCAAAGGCGTGATCCTGGTCACGCACAATATCGAAGAAGCGGTGCTGCTGTGCGACCGTATCCTGCTGTTTTCCACCAATCCGGGCCGCATCGTCAGCGAAATCGCGGTCGAGCTGAAACAGCCGCGCAACCGGCTCGATCCGCAGTTCCGCGATCTGGTTGAAAAAATCTACGTGGCAATGACCGCGCGCACGCCGACGCCGCTGCAAATCGGCACGGGACCGACGGCGACCATCAATACAGTGCTGCCGCGGGTGTCGGCCAATCTGCTCTCGGGCCTCATCGAGACGCTCGCCGCCGCGCCGTTTAACGGCAAAGCCGACTTGCCGGTGCTGGCCGACGAGCTGCACATGGACTCCGACGAGCTCTTCCCGGTCGCAGAGTCGCTGCAAATGCTGCGCCTCGCCGAGGTCGAAGGCGGCGATATCAAGCTCACCGATACCGGAAAACAATTCTCCGAGTTGGGCACCGACGACCGCAAGAAACTATTCCAGCGCCAGCTCTTGGCCTACGTTCCCCTGGCCCTTCATATCCGTCACGTGCTGCAGGAGCGCGCCAATCACGTGGCGCCGAAGTCGCGTTTCGTCGACGAACTCGAAGATCACATGACGTCGGAGGACGCCGAGCTCACTTTGCGCGCGGTCATCGCTTGGGGACGTTACGCCGAAGTCTTCGCCTATGACGACGATTCCAGCACGTTCAGCCTGGAAAATCCGACCTGATAGGCTTTCTTGGCCGGCCCGTAACGTCACGCCGGCGGCGGCAGGAACACCACCTCATGCTTGGCGGATAACGCGACGACTTCGTCGGGCTTCTGCTCCTTCATGGCGTGAATGGCCCAGAACAGATCGTAGAGCTTGCGCGTCGGCGCCACCCAGAAAAAGCATTTCACCGGCTGGTCGGACTTGTTGAAAATGCCGTGCGGGATGCCCATCGGCAGCCGGATCAGGTCGCCCGCGGTGGCGACGAAATCCCTGCCGTCGAGCAACAGGTCGAAGCGGCCCTCGAACATGTAGATGAATTCGTCCTGGGTCGGATGAATATGCGGCGGTACGAAGGTGCCGGGCGGAAAGGTCGCGTGCCAGGAGAACGACGCCTCGTTAACCGATTTCGGCACGTAAGTCTGGCCCAGAATATTCCAGACGATACCGTCGATTCCGGTGCCCGCTTTGGTCAATCCTGCGGTCAGCGCTTGCATGCCACTGCTCCAATGCTTTTGCCGGCTCGGTTTGCCGCTCCGTTGCGCCATTCAAACACGAATGCAGCGGCGCAGGAACGATTCCGTAACGCCGCCGGCCGGCGATTTCGAGACAGCGTAAACGTCGCTCCGATGGGCTCCGATGGGCTCCGATGGGCCGACTTGCGGCGGCCGGTCGCGGCCGCCGGCGACGTTGCGGCCACCATCGTTACGCCGCGCGACGCCGGCCCTGCGTTGCGATCGTCAGAAGCGCGCGTTCGGCGATGGTGTCGTCGAGCGCCGGCCGGCGCCGCGATTCCAGCACCGCGTCGGCAAGCTCGGCCATGGCGGCGGTCAACCGCGCCGCGCTCCAGGCTTTCAGCGCCGCATCGACCGCCGCCTTGCGGCGGAAATGCAGCGGCGGCTGCACGGCGTCGAGCGAGAACGGCGCGCCGTCCTCGATCGCGGTGCGCCATTTGTGCAGCTGCGCGAGCTGGCGCTGGGCGTTGAATAGAAGCGATCCGGCGCCGGCGCCCGCCGTGCGGGCTTTGGCGAGCTGCGCTTCGAGCTCCGCGGGACGGCCGGCGAACGCCGCATCGACGATGTCCTCAAGCGCCAGCGCCGAGGCATCGGACACCACCGCGGTCACATCCTCGACGCCGACCTGCTTGCCTTCTTGGCCGCGGCCGTATGCATAAAGCGCGAGCTTGCGAATTTCGTTGCGCGAGGCGGCGCGGTCGCCGCCAAGCAGAGGAATCAGAAGCGCGCGCGCCTCAGGTGTCAGCGTCAAGCCGGCGGTCCGCATCTCGTCGTCGATCAGCCGCGCCCGGTCGCGTTCGCTGTCGGCATAACAGGGCAGCGCCGCGGCGTTTTTGGCGCGCTCGCACAGCGTGCGCAACGGCGCATTGCGGCGCAGATCGCCGGCCTCGATGACGACGCGGCATTCGGCCAGCGGCGCCGCGAGCAGCACCTCGACCGCTGGCGCGATGTTGCGGCCGCCGGCCTTGACCCAGACCGCGCGGCGGCCGCCGAACAGCGGCATGGTCTGCGCCTCCTCGACCAAACGGGTCGGCTCGGCGGAAACCGCCTCGCCTTCGAGCCGCGCCAGCGCGAACGGATCGTTCATGTCATCGACGGCAGCCTTGACGATGGCGTTGACGCGCTCGCCGACCAGGCCGGCATCGGGACCGAACACCAGCACCACCGGCCGCGCCGGATCGGGGCGTGCGACGAAAGCATCAACATCGGCTGGTTTGACGGCGACCATGGCGAACCGGGCTGTTCAGGTCCCGGCGACGAAATACGACGCCAGCCTGTTGCGGATCGTATCGGCGGCGGTTTGAACGGCGCGGTCCTCGGCGTCGCGCTGCGCGCGCTGGATGGCGAAACGCTGCTCCGGGCCGGGCGCGTCGTAGTCGACATTGGCGAAAGTGGAATCTTGCAACACGACTTTGCCGGTCGCGATTTCCACCAATCGATAGCTCACCGTGACGCCGGCGACTTGCGCCGTCGGGCGGCCGCTGGAGGGGTCGACGATCACGCTAAATCCGGTCTGCGACACGGTGAGGTCGAGCCGGTGTGTCGGCGCGGCTGTTCCAGCGCCGCCGGTGAGGTCGAATTGCAAGGCATTGTGCAGGCCGACGGCAAGGCGGGCCTGCGGCGTGCCCTGGCGCGTCGGGATCGGGCCGATCTGCACTTCGGCGAGCTTGTCTTTGATGCTTTCGCCGCCGACCGACGGATGCGAGCCGTACAGCGGCTCGAAGCAGCCGGCGACCAGGCTCGCCGCGCTCAAAACGATCGCGAGCCGCACGGCGCGCGCTGCTGTGCGACGATCACGCCACCACATTGACGATCCGTTGCGGCACGATGATCACCTTTTTCGGCGCCCTGCCGGCCAGCGCCGATTTTACCGCATCGAGGGCGAGCACGGCAGCCTCGATTTCGGCGTTGGTGGCGTCGCGCGCCACGGTCGCCTCGGCGCGCTTCTTGCCGTTGATCTGGACCGGCAGCGTCACGGTAGCCTCGATCAACAGCGCGCGCTCGACCTGCGGCCACGCCGCTTGCGCGACCAGCGTGTCATGCTCCGTATCATGGCCAAGCGCAGCCCAGCATTCCTCGGCGAGATGCGGCATCATGGGAGCGAACAATTGCACAAGAATATTAACCGCCTCGCGCATGGCCCAGCGCAAATCGGGCGCGGCAATCGTTGCATTTTGGGCCCCCTCATCCGACCCCGGCTCAGACCCCATTTCGCCGATTACGTCATTGAGCGCATTGGCGAATTCGTAAATCGCCGCCACACAAACATTGAAGTGTAGCTTTTCAATGTCATCGCTGACCCGGGCCAAAGCGCGGTGCGCGGCCTTGCGTAAGCCGAGCGCCACCGGCGAGAAGGCCGCAGGCCGCGCGTCCGGCGCCGATTGCGCGATCTCAGCCGCCTCGCCGACGAGCCGCCACAGCCGCTGGGCGAAGCGCCAGGCGCCCTGGACGCCGCGCTCGGTCCATTCTACGTCGCGGTCCGGCGGCGAATCCGACAGCATGAACCAGCGCGCCACGTCGGCGCCGTAGCTGCCGATGATCTCGTCGGGATCGACCGTGTTGCGCTTCGACTTCGACATTTTCTCGATGGCGCCGATCTTGATCCACCTGCCAGTCGATTTGTCTCGAGCCCGCCGAGTCGGTCGGCGTTGACCGACACTAACAGTTGCAGCCGAAGTGAACTCGCCCACCTGCAAATTGGCTTCTATATTCACCTCTGAGGGAGAGGCATAAGTGCCATCTTTTCTAGGATAACTTTCGTGCACGACCATGCCTTGCGTGAACAGCCCGGCGAACGGCTCGTCCAGACCGACGTGACCGGTCGCTTTCATGGCGCGGGTGAAAAAGCGTGAGTAGAGCAGGTGCAAAATCGCATGCTCGATGCCGCCGATATATTGGTCGACCGGCATCCAGGCATCGACCATCGGCCGGTCAGTCGGTGCGGTCGCGATCCACGGATCGGTGAAGCGCTCGAAATACCAGGACGAATCGACGAAAGTGTCCATGGTGTCGGTCTCGCGCCGTGCCGGCTTGCCGCATTGCGGACAGGCCACGTTCTTCCAGGTCGGATGATGGTCGAGCGGATTGCCGGGCCGGTCGAATGTGACGTCGTCGGGCAGCGTGACCGGCAAATCCTCTTCCGGCACCGCCACGACGCCGCAGGCGTCGCAATGGACGATCGGGATCGGGCAGCCCCAATAGCGCTGCCGCGAAATGCCCCAATCGCGCAGGCGGAAATTCACCTGCCGCTGCGCCACGGCCCCCACCCTTCCCTCCCCCGCTTGCGGGGGAGGGTTAGGGAGGGGGCGTTTTTCCTGTTCCAGGCGCCGCGCCACCTCCTCTTTCGCTTCGGCAATCGTCATGCCGTCCAAAAAACGCGAATTGATCATCGTGCCGTCGCCGTCATAGGCGGTGTCGGCGATGACGAAGGTCTTCGGATCTTGCCCGGGAGGACAAACCACCGGCACATTGCCGAGGCCGTATTTGTTGACGAAGTCGAGGTCGCGCTGGTCGTGCGCCGGGCAGCCGAAAATGGCGCCGGTGCCGTAGTCCATCACAATGAAATTCGCGACATAGACGGGCAGTTTCCAGTTCGAATCGAACGGATGCTTAGCCTTGATGCCGGTGTCGAGGCCGAGCTTTTCCGCGGTGTCGATCTCGGCCTGCGCGGTGCCACGATGGCGGCACTCCGCGATGAATTTCGCCAGCGCGGGATTTTTCTCCGCCGCCGCGGCGCTGAGCGGATGATCCGGCGCCAGCGCCATGAATTTGGCGCCGAACAACGTATCCGGCCGGGTGGTGAAGATTTCCAGCTCGGTTTCGCCGTTCGGCGTGGTCTTTGCGTCGAGCGCGAAGCGGATCAGCAAACCCTCGCTGCGGCCGATCCAGTTCTTCTGCATCAGCCGGACTTTTTCCGGCCAGCGCTCGAGCGTGTCGAGCGCGTCGAGCAAGGGCGCGGCGAATTTGGTGATAGCGAAGAACCATTGCGTCAGCTCACGCTGCTCGACCAAAGCGCCGGACCGCCAGCCGCGGCCGTCGATCACCTGCTCGTTCGCCAGCACGGTCTGGTCGACCGGATCCCAGTTCACTTTCGACTGCTTGCGCTCGACCAGCCCCGCGCGCAGAAAATCGAGGAACATTTTCTGCTGATGCTTGTAATAGGCCGGATCGCAGGTGGCGATTTCGCGGCTCCAATCGAGCGACAGCCCCATCGATTTGAGCTGCGTCCTCATCGCCGCGATGTTGTCGTAGGTCCACGTTTTGGGATGAACCTTGCGCTCCATGGCGGCGTTCTCGGCCGGCATGCCGAAGGCGTCCCAGCCCATCGGGTGCAGCACGTTCATTCCCATCGCGCGCTTGAAGCGCGCCACTACGTCGCCCATCGTGTAATTGCGCACGTGGCCCATATGGATGCGCCCCGACGGATAAGGGAACATTTCCAGCACGTAGTATTTCGGCCGCGGGTCGTCGTTCTTCGTGGCGAAGATGCCGTGCTCGTCCCAGATTTTTTGCCAGCGCGCCTCGGCGTCGCGGGCGTTGTAGCGGTCGGAATGCTTTGATTCTGCGGTCACTTTCGGGGCCTTCGATAGCGCGGTGACTAGGACCATGAAAGGCGAAAAGCGTCAACCGGCCGGGCTCGGGCGTTGACAAATCTACAGGCGACGCTCAGGTATTACCTCAATATATGAGGTAATACTTCCATGAGCACCACCCTCACTCGCAAAGGCCAAGTCACCATCCCCAAGCCGGTGCGCGACCGGCTGAACCTCAAGCCGGGCAGCGCGGTCGATTTCGAGCTCACGGCGGATGGCCGGGTCATACTGGTCAAGGCCGGCCGGAAGTCGGCGCCGCCGCGGAGCCGTTTCGAACGCATCCGGGGCAGCGCGACCGTCGATATGACAACGGACGAGATCATGGCGCTCATGCGCGGCGAGCCGTGAGCAATGATCCTTGTCGACACCAACGTTCTTTTGGACGTGGTGACCGACGATCCGGTCTGGCAAGATTGGTCGCAGCGACAGCTCGATGCGGCGGCAATGCGCGACAGCTTGGCAATCAATCCCGTCGTCTATGCCGAGCTTTCGGGCGGCTTCACGTCTATCGAGGGACTCGACGCCATGCTCGCCTCTGCCGTTATCGGAATGGTCGAAATGCCACGGCCGGCGCTCTTTCTCGCAGGACAGATTTTCAAGACCTATCGCAGGCGTGGCGGCTTGAGGACGAGCGTGCTTGCAGACTTTTTCATCGGCGCTCACGCCGCGGTGCTCGGCGCGCCGCTGATCACTCGCGATGCCGGCCGCTACCGGACCTATTTTCCGACTGTCGAACTTGTTGCGCCGGAATAAACTTGGCTTGAAGTAGCTTTCACGTCATTGGAATTAGCCGCCGCGTAGAAAGCCCAAAATGCACTACACCACACTCGGCAAAACCGGGCTCCGCGTCAGCGTCGCCGGGCTCGGCACCGGCGGCTTCTCGCGGATGGGCCTGAAATCCGGCAAGACCGAGGACGAGGCCGCGCGCCTCATCCTCAGCGCGATAGACCTCGGCATCAACTTCATCGACACCGCGCCGCCCTACGGCACCGAGGGCGTGGTCGGCCGGGCGCTCAAATCGATCCCGCGCGACAAGGTGGTGGTCGCGACCAAGTCGACCGTTCACCGCAACGACGAATGGTGGTCGCCGGAGCGCGTGGTCGCGAGCCTGGACAATTCGCTCCGCCTGATGGGCACCGACTACGTCGACGTGTTCAATCTGCATGCCGTGGAACCGCACGAGTACGATTACGCGCTCAATACGCTCGCGCCGGCGCTCGTCGCGCAGAAAGAAAAGGGCAAGATCCGGCATATCGGGCTGACCGAGAATCCGATCGTCGATTTCACCAACGAGACGCTCAAGCGGGCGCTGCGCGATCCGGTCTGGGAAGTCTTCATGGTCGGCTTCCACATGATGCACCAGGGCGCGCGGACAAACGTGTTTCCGCTCACGCGCCAGAAGGGCGTCGGCACGCTCCTTATGTTCGCGGTGCGCAGCATTTTCGCCGACCCGCCGCGCGTCGCGCGCGAGATGAGAGAGCTCGCCGCCAAGGGGCTGGTCGAGCCATGGCTCGGCGAAACCGACGATCCGCTCGGTTTTTTGCTTCACGACGGCGGCGCGGCCGATATGATCGAGGCGGCCTACCGGTTCGCGCGGCACGAGCCGGGCGTCGACGTCGTGCTGTTCGGCACCGGCGACGCCGAGCATCTGCGGAGCAACGTCGCCTCGCTGCTCAAGCCGCCGTTGCCGGACGCCGACCGGACGAAGCTCGCGGCGCTGTTCGGCCACCTCACCGGCGTCGGGCTGGATGGCCATCAAGGCCGGGGCCGATAGCTGACTTACACGAATTCATCGGCGATCCACTTCGCGATCGAGCGTTGCTTTGGCGACCAGCCAAGTGCGGCCGCGGCTCGGCCGCGCACCCGGCTGTTGGAGCCTAGCGAATACACCGCCATATTGCGGCCCCACGCCGCGATCGCTTGGTCGGCCGGCCAGGATTGCGCGGCGCCGAGGTTAAGGCGCGCGGCGATGGCATTGGCGATCTCGCCCAAAGCTTGCTCGCCGCTCTCGACATACATGAATGTGCCGGCCGGCGCTTTTTCGACGGCCAGAGCATAAAGCGCGGCGACGTCGGCGATATGCACGTTCGACCAGCGGTTCAAGCCGCGCCCGATATAGCGCACGACGCCCGATGCTTTGGCCTGGCGCGCAAGCGCCGGGATTTGCACGCTCTGCGCCGGCGGCCGCAAAGCATTGCCGTAGATCATGGTGTTGCACAGCACCGCCGAACGGATACCGGCCGCAGCAAGCACGAGCCGGTCGATGGCGACGCGCGCGGCCTTGTCGGCGACCGGCGCGATCGGCTCGCCTTCATGAAAGACGCGATCGGACGGCTCGCCCATGGCGAGATCGGCGACGATGCTCGAGCCGCTCGAATGGATGAAGGCTTTGCCGGAGCCCGCGAGCCCGTCGAGCAACGCCTCGACGGCGCCGCGGTGATCGCTCGATGCGGCATTGACGACGGCATCGGCGGCGCGGGCCTCCTCGCGCAACAGCGGCGCATCGTCGAGCGAGCCGACGACTGGCTCGACGCCGTGCGCCGCGACCGCGTCGGCCTTGGCCCGGTCGCGGACGAGGCCGCGAACCTGATGGCCCGCGGCGATCAACGCCGCCGCCGCCGCGCCGCCGATATAGCCGTTCGCACCGGTAAGGAAGATTCGCATGTGACATTCCTCTCATCCTGCCCCGAGCACCGCCGAAGGCGGTGGTAGGGGCGTGGGCTTCACCGATTTTCCTGCAACGACGACGAAGCGTCGAGTGAGGCGCGCCCTCCACCTATCGCGAGGGCGGACAGCCGGAACCGTTCTCGCGGCGCTGGCGCGTCCGAGCTATGAAAAGAAATGCACGCCTATCCCCGAACCCACGGGGAGTGGAGCGCCGGGAGGCGCCAAGGTCGTGGCCGCGCCACGCGGGCGAATGTTGCCACTCGCTCGCGCTTCGGGCGCGGCGCGCGCCACAGAACGATCCGCTTGCGCGAACCGCCTGCTTCGGGCGCGCGGCGCCTCCCGGCGCTCCACCCGCGGTTTCTTTGCCTCAGGCGGCCGGCCGCCACGGCTTAAAACCGCACTTGCTGCACCTACGAACTCGCCTCTGGAAGGCGCGTTTTCGATGCGCAAGATTCGTTGCGATGTAACGATAATAGGGACAAATGTCAAGGTGCTGTCGCCTTATCGGCTACAGGTTGCCGCCGCCGGCGCTGCCGGTGTCCCTAACAGCGCCGTAAAGCGCGACCAAGCATGGCAATCGATTTGTTTATTGCGCGAAAAAGGCTTGGAGATCGCGAACAAATGGAGGAGCCGATGGCGGCAATGCGCTTCGTTCTTTTCGGCAGTGTCGTTTTCGTGGCCGGGATTCTTGCCGCGAGCACTCAGGCGCAACAGACGGCGGCCGAGCCGCAGGCGCGCATCGTCGTCAGCGGCGACGGCAGCGTCAGCGTGGCGCCCGATTATGCGGAAATCGGCTGCGGCGTGACCACCAAGGCGAAGACCGCCAAGGAGGCGACCGACGCCAACTCCAAGGCGATGGCCGCGGTCGCGGCCGCGCTGCGCAGCGCCGGGATCGAGCAGAAAGATATCCAGACCAGGCGGTTTTCGCTGCAGCCGGTCTATGCGCCGCAACAGCCCAATACCGAGCCGAAGCTCACCGGCTTTTCCGTCGCCAACCGGTTCAGCGTGACGATCCGCCGGGTCGCCGATGTCGGCGACATCCTCGACCGGTTGATCGCGGCCGGAGCGACCGATGTCGGCGACGTGGAATTTCTGCACACCGACGTTTCACGGGCGCTCGATCAGGCGCGCGAGAATGCAGTCGCCGATGCGCGTCGCAAGGCGGCGCTCTACGCGCGCGCCGCCGGCGTCAGCCTCGGACGCGTGGACTGGATCACGGAGGGTTCCGGTTACACGCCGCCGATGCCGATGGCGGCAATGCGCGCGTCGGGCGGCATGGCGGCGGTGCCGATCGCGGCTGGCGAGGACACTTTGCGTGTGCGGATCACCGTCGGTTTCGATATTGCCCAATAGCAACGCCGAGTCTCCTACTGCGCCGCCGCCCGATACGGCTTGAAACCGTACGTCGCGAAAATCGCCAGGGCTGCCGGCGAGTGAATGAAATCGAGCCAGGCTTGGCCGGCTTGCGGGTGCGCTGCGCCTTTGACCGAGGCGCCGGCATAAATCGCGACCGTGTTGTCCGCCGGGATATCGACGTGGCCGATGGGATGGCCGACCTGCTCCTGAAAGATCGCCTCCGAAGTCTAGGTCACGCCGGCATCGGCAAGACCTTGCATCAGAAACAACGGCGTCTGGCGGTGATGAATGTGGGTCAGAATGGTCGTGCCGTCCTTGACCTTGTCGGCATAGACGGCCTTCACCAGTGCATCGCCGCCTGCCAAGCTGCCGAACGTGCCCAGCACACCATTAGACCGCTCTCGCGGCAGGGAAGCGCGCGATATTTGGATTTGTTCTACACGATATGAGCCGGCGCAAGCTTGCAGTCCTGGTCACCAAGCTCAATTTGGATGGTGGGGTGCTGAATGCGGAATCGACGAAGCAGCTCAGCATCGACGCGCGTGAAGAAGTCGCCGCCGGGATGGCCTTGGGGCATGATGAGATGGCACGTCAGCGCGGTTTCTGTGGTGCTCATCGGCCAGATGTGGATATCGTGCACCTCGCTGACGCCGGGCAAGCTCGCAAGATAGTCGTGCACAGTAACCGGCTCGATGCCGGCGGGCACGGCTTGAAGCGACATGTCGACGGAAGTGCGCAGTAATCCCCACGTGCCCCACACAATAACGGCGGAGATGACGAGACTGGCTGCCGAGTCGATCCACTGCCAGCCGGTGAGAACGATAATCGCGCCTGCAATCACAACGCCGGCAGAGACTGACGTATCCGCCAGCATGTGCACATAGGCCCCACGGATGTTGAGGTCACCGTGCCGTCCCACCATGAGCATCCAGGCCGTTAGTCCATTGATGGCGATGCCGATGGCGGCGACGACAATGACCGTCACACCGGCGACCGCCTGCGGTTCGAACAACCTCTGAATCGCTTCCCAGGCGATCGCCCCGGTTGCAATGAGAAGGATGACCGCGTTGAGGAGGGAGGCGAGGATCGAGGTTGAGCGGAAGCCGTAAGTATATCTCTCGGTTGGATACTTCCGCGCCAGCACGTATGCGCTCCAGGCGATCAGCAGCCCCAACGCGTCGCTGGAGTTATGTGCGGCATCGGCGAGCAGCACCGTGGAATGCGCCAGAATGCCATAGGTCGCTTGGATGACAACCAGCGCAATGTTCAGAACAGTGCCAACCGCAAAGGCGGTTCCAAAATTGGTAGGCGTGTGACTGCGACCGTGCTCATGCTGGCCGTGGCCGTGCTCATGATGCTCGTGTCCTTCGGGATGAAGCATTCTGGACACGTCCATTTTGACTGTCCCTAATAAACCAACAACCGGCTGTTACACAATTACGTAACGCGGGACGATAACCGGAGCCGAGTCAAGTGCAGCGTCCGCTTTACCGCTACCGCAGCGGAGGCTTAAGTGTGGCGGCGGATACGGAACCGAGTTCTTGGCGGCCGAACATGGCGCAAATCGATAAGACGGCAGACCGTCGCGACAAAGATTGTTGCACGCCGGCTCCGCTGACTCTACCGGCAAAGCCGGCCTTTGACCGCGAGCCGCCGGTTCGCGAGGCACTCGGGCTGGAATGGATCAGCATCGGCTGGATGGTTATCGAAGCCGTCGTGGCGATCGGTTCTGGTATTGTGGCCGGTAACCTCGTGCTGCTCGCCTTTGGGCTGGACAGTGTCATCGAGTTGATATCTGCCGGCGTGCTGACGTGGCGGCTGTCGGTTGAGCTGCGCCACGGCCACGTGTTTTCCGAAAATGCCGAGCGGATTGCGGGCCGGATTGGAGGTGCGCTGCTATTTGCATTGGCAACCTATGTGGCCGTAGCGGCGGGCTGGAACCTTTGGACGCGGCACCACGGGGAGTTCTCGATGCCAGGATTCATCGTCACGCTCTTGGCAATCCCAATCATGCGGTATCTCGCGACAAGGAAGATTGATCTGGCTAATCGGCTGGGAAGTCGGGCTCTGAGAGCTGATGCCGTCGAATCGATTACCTGCGGCTGGTTGTCGATTGTGGCTGTTGTCAGCCTTGGCGCACAGGCAATTCTTGGAGCGTGGTGGATCGACAGCGTCGGCTCGCTGGCGATCGTTTGGTTCTTGCTCAAAGAAGGCCGTGAAGCGTGGCAAAGCGAACGCTGCGCGGATTGCAAATAGGCCTTCGATAGCCGTCCCGATAGGCCGGGTGCTTCCAGCAGTTCTCGTTGTATCGGCCACGCATTGCACGGCACGCGTTCAAGGCGTCCAGCGCACTTCCGTCGCATCCTGGATAAAGCCTTTCAGCGCATCAGTGTCGAAAGGCTTGCGCAGTATCCGCAAATCGGGCGGCGCCGCCTGGGCGGCATCGCTGTAACCGGTCGTCAGGATCACCGGCAAATGCGGATAGCGCGACCGCACTTCGCTCGCCAGCCCGACGCCGTCGATCGTCCCAGGCATGACGATGTCGCTGAAAACAAGATCCACCTTGGTGCCTTCCGCCAAACATTTCAGCGCCGCTTCGGCCGAGTCGCGATAGACGGTGTCATAACCGAGATGCTCGAACAGCGACGACGTCACCTCCGCGACCTCGGCGCTGTCGTCGACGACGAGAACCAGCGGTCGTTGCGAATGCGCGGCGTCGATCTCGGAAATTTCCTCTCTGGCGATGTCCTTGTCGGAACAGGGCGGCAAATAGACGGCAATCGTCGTGCCTCGTCCGACCTTGCTTTCCGCCTGCACCGTTCCACCGGCCTGGTGGGCAAAGCCATAGACCTGCGACAGACCGAGCCCGGTTCCCTTACCGACCTCTTTGGTCGTGAAAAATGGATCGAAGATCTTGGACAGAAGGTTTGGCGGGATACCCATGCCGGTGTCGCTGAACTCGATCGCAACGAACGCCTCATTCCGCCGATCGCCGCCGGCTTCGTCAGTTGTCGTCACGTTGCCGGCGGTTAAGGTGAAAGCGCCGCCGTTTGGCATGGCGTCGCGGGCGTTGACCGCAATATTGACGATGGCCAGTTCCAATTCGGCAAGGTCGACTTTGACGGGCCAAATGCCCGGACGGATGTTTTCGTTGTACACGATGTTGCCGCGCAGCGAGCTTTCGATCATCGTGCGCATGTTCCTGATGCTGGCATTCAAATCGACAACCGTCGGGCTGAGATGCTGGCGGCGGGAAAAAGTCAGCAATTGACGGGTCAGGCTTTCGCCGCGCTTGGCCGCCATCTGGATGGCCTCGATGGCGCGCGGCAATTTCGGATCGAGCAGGCGCTTGAAGGTTTGCGCATTGCCGCCGATGATCATCAATAGATTGTTGAAATCGTGCGCAATGCCGCCGGTCAACTTGCCGATCGCCTCCATTTTTTGCGCCATCGCCAGCTGTTCGCGCGCCTTAACCAGCTTCTCCTGGGCATCGCGCCGCTCGGTTGCGTCGCGGATGATATTGGCAAGACCGATCAGATTGCCATTGTCGTCACGCATCGCGGTGAGCGCGCCGGTCACGAAAAACGGCGTGCCGTTCTTCCTGATGCGCCAGCCCTCCACTTCATGCTTGCCGTTTTGGATGGTTAATTCGAGCGCGCGATTCGGCTCCCCGGCGCGGCGCTCGTCCGGCCGATACAATATGCCGAAATGCTTGCCGATGATTTCGTCGGTCTTGTAACCGATGATGCGTTGTGCGCTGGAATTCCAGCTGGCGATGTGTCCGGACGTGTCGAGCACGAAAATGGCGTAGTCGGCGACGCCGTCGATGAAGATTTGGAAGTGTCGTTTGGCGCTGTTGAACGCCAATTGGGTCTGCCCGAGTCGATGGTTCAATTCGCCCCGGACATCGAGCAAATGTGCTTGCATGTCGCGGTGCGCCGCGATTGCGGCGCCTAAAATGAGCGGCGCCAGCGAGGTGCTGATTGCAAGCATCAGCAGCAAGACGCGCGGTCTATTCAAATCCATTGCCGGAAATGGGCTGCCGCCGGCGGAGAAGCCCCACACGGCAATTCCGCAAAAAATAAGTGCGGCCGTCGCCGCGTTGCGTTGGTCGCCGCGCAAACCGGCCCACATCAAAGGGAGCAGGATCAGAAACCCGAGCACGCCTCGATAGGGCGGCAGGCCGGCGAGAGCCCCGTGGAGCGCGGGGCCATAAGCGACAACACCGATTGCGGCCGCGGCAATAAAGATCGCCGCCGCCTCCAGCAGGCTTGATTTGGAAACTGGACGTAGTGGCGTCGTCGCCCAGAGCACAATGACGGGCACAACGATCACGGTTCCGGCCACGTCTGCCAGCCACCACGTTGCCCAAGTGCCGGCAGAGCCGGCAGAGCCGGCAAAAAGAGCGCCGAGCGAATCGGCGGAAACAGAACCGGCAAAGCCAAAATCTCTCGCGAGAGCCAGGCCTGCGGTGGCGGCGGCCGAACCGATCACCGCGGTCGCGGCAAAAGACACCAGCGTAAATTTTGCGATGCCGAGCGGTGTCGCGAATGTCTTGTAGCCGTACGACCAGCGATTGATCAGCCACGCCCCGGCTAGCGCGGCGAGCGTGGCGCCAATCCCAATGGAACCCGACTGCAAGAGCAAGCTGCCCGTCATCGCACCGGAAAAAATGGCATTGGCCGAAAAGGACCCTGCGAGAATCGCGGGCCAAACCCGATAACCGCGCAGCAGGATGAGACCGAGCGCCACGCCGGTCGGCGGCCACAATGGGGTTGCGGCCGGATTGATGACCGGCAGCAAGAGTGCGGCTTCGCTCAGGCCGAAGTAACTTGCGGCGATGATTGCGAGTTCGAGCGCGTAGCTTATGGCGTTCAGAACTGCGCGAAGATCGGGCAAGCTCGCCTCGCCAGTTCCAGCTCTTGTCATGCGGAGAGCCTCGCGCCGGGATTCGGAAAATACCCGATATTACCCGTTTGACCAGCGTGTTGTTCGGCTTCGGCTGAATAAGTCGGGCGCGCGAATGTCGAAGCTAAGTCCTTGCCGTGAAGGGGCTTTCGCTAAATTCTAGCCCTTCCCCACAATCGAAATATCCCGGCCGTCGCGATAGGCCGGATGTTTCCAGCCGTCCTCGTCGTAATCGGCCATGCACGCTTCCGCGAGCGCTTCCATCTGCTTGAGCTGCCCGGAGAACTGCGCCTGCTGCAGCGGGAAGATGCGCACCAATTCATGGCTACCTGAATAGTTCATCTCGTAGAGCTCGTGGCGGGCGCCGAATTCGGTGCCGATGGCGTCCCATAGAAGCTTCATGATCTTGATGCGCTCCTTGTATTCGATGCCGTTCGAGCCGCGCACGTATTTGGCGAGATACTTGTCGATGTCGGGATTTTTGAAATCGAGCGCGCTCGACGGGAGATAAATCAGCCCCGAGGCGACGACCTTCTCGACGATGTTGCGGATCGCCGGATAGGCTTCGGTCATGAACAGCCGGTAGGTGCTGCAGGCGCGTCCGTTCGGCAACACCGCGCCCTCGACCCACGGCTCGGGATTGCACGCCATGGCGTCGGTCAGCGACCAGAACAGATTGCGCCAGCCGACCACTTCGCCGATCTGCGCCTGCACGCCGCGAAACGCTTCGACGCCGGTGGCGCGCGCCGCCTTGGAAAGCAGCCCGATGATGAAATCGAGCTTCACCGCCAACCGGGTGCAGCCCTGCATGGTGAAGCCGTTGAAGAAGCCGGACTTCGGATAAAAATTCTTCAACCGCTCGACGTCGCGGTGGATGAACACGTTTTCCCAGGGGATGAAGGCATTGTCGAACACGAAAATGGCGTCGTTCTCGTCATATCGCGAGGTCAGCGGATAGTCCCATGGCGAGCCGGTCGCCGCGGCGGCGAATTCATAGGACGGCCGGCAGATCAGTTTGATGCCCGGCGTGTTCATCGGCGCGATGAACATCACCACCATGGCCGGATCGTTGATCTCCTGGCCCATGTTCTGGCCGAGGAAATTGTAATGCGTCAGCACCGAATTGGTGGCGACCACCTTGGCGCCCGAGACATAAATCCCGGCGTCGGTCTCTTTCTGGATGGTGATGTAGACGTCTTTCACCGCTTCGACCGGCTTGTTGCGGTCGATCGGCGGATTGACCAGCGCGTGATTGAGATAAAGCACCGCCTCCTGCGCCCGCTTGTGCCAAGCCTTCGCATTGTCGGCGAACTTGCCGTAGAACGCCGCATTGGCGCCGAGCGTGTTGAGGAAGGCGGCCTTGTAATCGGGGCTGCGCCCCATCCAGCCGTAGGAAATGCGCGCCCAGGCGGCGATGGCGTCGCGCTGCGCGATCACCTCCTCGCGCGAATGCGCCACCTTGAAGAATTTGTGGGTGTAGCCGCCGGAGCCGGTATCGGTCGGCGCGGTGAGCACGTCCTTCGACGCCTTGTCGTGCAGCGCGTCGTAGAGCAGCGCCACGGAAGCGGCCGAATTGCGGAACGCCGGGTGTTCGGTGACGTCCTTGACCCGCTCGCCGTAGATATAGACCTCGCGCCCGTCGCGTAGCGATGCCAAGAACTCGGCGCCGGTAAAGGGCCGCTTCTTGCCCTCAAGGATCGCTTCGGGGTGCTGTGGCATTGGCAAACTCCATTCCAAATTTCGCGCCGACCGTCATTCCGGATTGCCATCGATCTCGGCTTTACCCGGGATCGGCAGGCGAGGGTCCAAGTCGGCAGCAGCCGACTCTCCTCGCGGAGCCTGTCATCGGGCCGGCCACTTAGGGCCGGGCCCGTTGGCTCGGCCCCGAAATGACGGCAACTTACCTCTTCGCGCGCTGGCAGGCTTGCCAAACGCTTGGCGCCGTGGCCGGCATGTCGAGATGTGCGCCGGCGCCGTTCGGAATGGCGTCGGCCACCGCGTTCATCACCGCGGCGATGGCGGCGGTGGTGCCGGCTTCGCCAACACCCTTGACGCCGAGCGGATTCGTCGTGGCGCGCACATTATGCATCGCCTCGCGTAGTGCCGGCATGTCGTCGGCGCGCGGCATCGCGTAGTCCATGAACGAGCCGGTAACGAGTTGGCCGGAGTCGCCGTCGTAGACAGTACGCTCCATCAGCGCCTGGCCGAGGCCCGAGGCGATGGCGCCGTGCAACTGGCCGGCGACGATCATGGCGTCGAGCGGATTGCCGCAATCGTCGACCGCCGCATAGGACACAATTTGCATGTGGCCGGTGTTTGGATCGATCTCGACTTCGGCGATGTGCACGCCATTGGGAAACGTCTGCGGCGTTTCAGTAATGGTCGTGGTATCGAGATCCTCCGCGATCTCCCCGCGCTTCTTCAGCGCGGCAGCGTGAGATGCGACTTCGAACAGCGAGACCCGGCGGTCGGTGCCGACCACTTCGAAACTGCCGTTCTTGTAAGCAATATCGGCTTCGCCGGCTTCCAGCATAATTGCGGCGATCGGCTTGCCTTTGGCGAGGATGGCATCGATCGCCTTTACCACGGAATGGCTGACCGTCATCGCCGAGCGCGAGCCGACCGAGGCGTAGCCCGGCAATTCGTTCGATGAATCGCCGTGCCGATGCGGAATCTTTTCCGGCGGGATGCCGAGCCGCTCGCCGATCAGCCGCGAGAATACCGTGGCGTGGCCCTGGCCGGTGTTCTGCACGTTGAGCCGCAACTGCAAGGTCCCGTTGCCGGGGAATTCCAGCAACGCGCTTTCGGTCGGCGAGCCGCCGGAATGCTCCAGCATGCAGCACACGCCAAGCCCGCGATATTTGCCGCGCTTTTGCGCCTCGCGCCGGCGCTGCTTGAAGTTCTGGCAATCGGCGAGCTGCAGCGCCTTGTCGAGGATCGGCTCGAAATCGCCGGAATCGATGACGGTGCCGACCTGGGTCTTGTACGGGAAGGCCGATTTTTTGATTAGATTGCGCCGCCGCAGTTTGACCGGATCGATGCCGGTGACGCGCGCCGCCTCGTCGACCACCCGCTCCAGCGCATAGCTCGATTCCGGGCGGCCGGCGCCGCGATAGGGCGCGGTCGGCAGCGTGTTGGTATAGACACATTTCACGCCGATATCGATCTTGGGAATGTCGTACATGCCCGGCAGGCAGCGGGTGAAGCTGAGCGTCGGGATATTGGCGCCGATGGCGCCGAGATAGGCGCCCATATTGCCGACGCTGCGAATGCGCAAGCCTAGAAATTTCCCCTTGTCGTCAAGTGCCAGCTCGACTTCCGAAAAAGTATCGCGCGCCTGATTATCGGACAGGAAGGCTTCCGAACGGCCCGACATCCAATGCACCGGGCGGTTAAGCTTTTTCGCCGCCATCAACAGCGCCATGTATTCGGGATAGGCCGAGGTCTTCAGCCCGAACGCGCCGCCGACGTCCTCGGTGATGACGCGCAATTTCTCCTTCGGCCAATTCATGATGCCGAGGATATTTTCGCGCATGGTGCCGGCGCTTTGCGAGCAGGTGCGCAGCGTAAAGGCGTCGCGCGCAGCGTCGTAGCTCGCGGTGGCGCCGCGCGGTTCCATCGAGGCGACGCAGATGCGCTGATTCATTTCGCCGATGCGCGCGACGTACTTGGCCGACGCGAAGATACGTTCGACATCGGCGGCATTGGCGGCGGCATCGGCGGCCGGCCCCGGCCAATCGACCGCGAGATTGTTGGGCGCTTCAGGCCAGATTTGCGGCGCGCCGGATTTCAGCGCGTCGCGGGCGTCGGTCACCGGGGTAAGCGGCTCGTACTCGACATGGACGAATTCGGCGGCGTCCTGCGCGGCAAGCGCGCGCTCGGCGACAACGACGGCCACCGCCTCGCCGATATGCAGCACGCGATCCTTGGCAAGCGCCGGCCGGTGGGTGACGATGAGCTTTGAGCCATTGCGGCCCGGCAGCGGCGGATGCCGCGCGATATTGCCGATGCCCTCCATGTCCTTCGCGGTCAACACCGCGACGACGCCGGGCATGCCCACCGCCGCCGCGATATCGAGGCTGACGATGCGGGCGAAGGCATGCGGCGAGCGCACGAAATAGGCGTAAGCTTGGTTCGGCTCCGGCGCATCGGCGACATAGCGGCCATGACCGCGGACCAGAACGTCGTCCTCGACGCGGCCGTGGAAAGAATGGGTATTGGCGTCGGTCTTAGCGTCCATGCTGGGTTCCGCAATTGGCTGTGGGCAGGATTGAGGCGGCCCTTTATAGCCGAAACCGCCGCTTGAAAACCCCGTTACGAAAGCATCTTTAGTGGCCGCCGCGTGCATACCTTGCATGGCCTTGCGGCTTATGCGCAAAACACGCCCCGCCATCCCGGGGAGAGAAAATGACAGCGGCCCAAAAAATTCGCACCATCGACACCCACACCCACATCCTTGCCGACGCAACCATAAAACTCCTGCAAAAAGAGATTCCCAAACTCGGCCTCAAGCTTGCCCCGTACGACGACGAGAACTCGGTGATCGAGGTCGCCGGCGTGGCGTACCGGCCGTTTCCGCGCGGCGGCCATATTATCGAGCGCCGTTTCGCCGACATGGCCGCCGCCGAAGTCGATGTGCATGTGCTCTCGGTGTCGCCGCAAACCTGGCTCTATAATCAGGAGGCCGCCGTCACCGCCGCTGCCGCGACGATCCAGAACGACGAGATCGCGCGGCTTTGCCGGGAGCATCCGGAGCGCTTCGCCGGCATCGCCACGCTGCCGATGCAGATGCCGGACAAGGCCGCCGACGAATTGCGCCGCGCCATCGGCAAGCTCGGACTGCACGGCGCGATGATCGCGTCGAACGTCAACGGCAAGAACCTCGACGATCCGAGTTTCGAGCCGGTCTGGGCGGCGGCCGCCGAGCTCGACGCCTTCATGGTGATCCATCCCGGCAATGTCGCCGGCGCCGACCGGCTGCGCTCCTATTATCTCAACAACCTGATCGGCAATCCGCTCGACACCACCATCGCCGCGGCGTGCCTGATTTTCGGCGGCGTGCTGGAGCGCTATCCGACGCTCAAGCCGCTCATGGTGCACGGCGGCGGCTTCATTCCCTACCAGGGCGGGCGCTGGGTGCACGGCTGGCAGGTGCGGCCGGAACCGAAACTGCATCTGAAACATTCGCCGCAGCGCTATCTCGACCGCTTGCGCTACGACACCATCACCCACGCCAAGGCGCCGCTCGAATTTCTCATCGGCTCGGCCGGCGCCGACCGCGTCTTCCTCGGCAGCGATTATCCGTACGACATGGGCACCGGCGAATGCGTGCGGCAAGTCAAGGCGGCCAACATTTCCGCGGCCGACCGCGAGCGAATTCTCGGCGGCCATGCGGCGGCGATCCTGAGCAAGAAGCGAGCCCACGCCCCGGCAAAATGAAGGCGCTATGGACGACCTGACAAATCTAAAGCGCATCCCGGCGCGCGCCACGCGCGCGCTGATCGCCGACGCCTTGGTCGCCGCCGGCGTGCCACAAGCCGACGCCGGAGTCTGCGCCGAACTGATGACGGAAGCCGATCTCACCGGCGCCGACGGCCACGGCATTTTCCGGCTGTCGCAATATGTGCGGCGGCTCAAAGCCGGCGGCTTCAACAAGCACCCGAATATCGCCGTAAAGAAAACGGCGCCGGCGACCGCTCTGGTCGACGGCGACAACGGCATGGGCCATCTGGTCATGTCGCGGGCAACCGCAGAGGCGATCGCGCTGGCGCGCGAAACCGGCGTTTCCTGGGTCGGCGTGCGCCGCTCCAACCACGCCGGGCCGGCCGGGCTTTATGCGGAAATGCCGGCGGCGCAGGGCATGATCGGGCTCTACGCCGCCGTCGCCAACGCCAACCACATGGCGACCTGGGGCGGCGCCGATCTGCTGCTCGGCACCAACCCGCTGGCCATCGGCGTGCCGTCGGGCGGCAAGCCGCTGGTGTTCGACATGGCGACTTCGATCGTCGCCTACGGCACGGTGAAGAAATATGCGTTGCGCGGGCTGACCATGCCGGAAGGCTGGTTCGTCAAGCCCGCGACCGGCGAGGCCATCACCGACCCGGTCAAATCGGGCGAAGGTATCTTGCTGCCGATGGGCGAATACAAGGGCTCAGGCTTGGCGCTGATGATCGGACTTTTGGCCGGCGTGCTCAACGGCGCTGCCTTCGGCCGCGACGTCGTCGACTTCAATGCCGACGACGACAGCGAGACCAATACCGGCCATTTCATCATTGCAGTCGACATCGCGCGCTTTGTGCCGCTGCAGACTTTCACCGCGGAGGTCGACCGCCATGTGCGCGATTTGCGCGCGTCGGCGCGCCTGCCCGGCGTCGACGACATCCGCCTGCCCGGCGACCGCCGCGCCGAATGCCACGACGAGCGCTTACGCGACGGCGTGCCGATCGCGGCACAGCTCTTGGCGCAGCTCGACAAGCTCGCGGCGGAGTTGAAAGTGAAGCCGCTGCGCCAGCGTTGAGCGAAGCCGCGGCCTTCGGCCAGATCATGGGCGCTTGCTGTCGGCACCGTCCTTAGTCCGTTTATTCCGGCTTCTTGCGGTTGTCAGCGTTTCAACCTCGGAGGCGATGATATCGCGCAGCGCCATCACCGCTCGCGACGTCCGTTGATCCTTGCGGTAGGCCAAGCTGACCGTCCAAGAGAGACGCGGCCTGCTGAGGAGGACCGCGGAGACTTGCCCGGTCTTGATCTCCTGCCGCACCGAACTCAACGGCAGTATGCTGTAGCCTAGTCCGGCCGCAACGAATGCTTTCGTGGTCGAGTAGCCATCGACCTGAATGGCGACATGGAACCGAGTCCGGCTCGCAGCCACGGCGCGCTCGATCATCATGCGCAGGCCGTGCGTGCGATTGGGCAGGATGAGCGGCAGGTTGGCAAGGGTCATTCCGGCTTTCACGGGCGGATACCCTGCCGAGGCCGCACCCGGTCCGACGAGATACATCTGCTCGGCCAAGAGCGGCTCGATTTCGATGCCCTGGTGCCGTGGCGGATTGTGCATCAGACAGAGCGTGAGCTCCCGGTCAATCAGGCGCTTGAAGATGAAGGCGCTGAACCCCTCGATAAAATTGAGCTGCAGCTCCGGGTGCAGCGCCGCGCAGGCGCGTGCGATCCGCGGTCCGACGGCCTCGCTGATGGTCGGGCTCACGCCAAGCGTGACGGTGCCGCGGACGCGCGAGCCATGGGCCCGGACATCGTCCGCCGCCTGCGCCACCTGCCGAATCAGCGAATGCGCCCGCTCCTGCAGCAACAACCCGGCATCGGTCAGCTCGATCTGCCGTCCGCTACGCCGGATCAGTTCAATGCCAAGCTCATCCTCAAGCTTGCGGATTTGTCGGCTCAGCGCCGGCTGCGCGACGCCCAATTGCACTGCGGCTTTGGAGAAGCTTCTCGCCGCAGCGATGTAGACGAAATAACGGAGCGCCCGCAGGTCCATCGTCTTTTCCATGCCGATACGGCATAACATCTATTGCCATTATATCTTAGACGGTGATGCGGCGAACGGCTAGCGTAGCGTTCTCGCGCGCGCGAACAAGCCGGAGCCGCACCATGCGCCAGATCGTCATTTGCGACACCACGACCATGGACTTCGAGGAGGTCCGCCGCGGGCGGGTTCACACCATCCGCCGCAAGCGTCTGCCGCTCGAGACCGGCATTCCCGGAGTCACCATGGAGTACTCCTTGTCGGTGGTGCCCGGCGGATATTTTACCCCACGCCACCGGCACAATTTCGATCAGATCCGCTATACGCTTTCGGGGATTCAAAGCACCGGCCTGGGCGACCTTGCGCCGGGGGAATGCGGATATTTCCCGGAAGGCTCCTACTACGGGCCGCAGCAACAAAAGGGGCAGTGCGAGTGCTTAGTGCTGCAATTCCAGGGCGCCAGCGGCGAGCACCTTTTGTCGAATGAAGAGATGAACGCGACCTATGAGAAGCTGCTCAAATCCGGTGGCAAATTCGAGAACGGCGTCTACAAGGGCTTTAAGCCAGACGGCACGCCGAAGAACAAGGACTCCTACGAAGCCATCTGGGAGGAGCACGAAGGCCGCGATCTGCTTTTCCCCGAGCCGCGTTATCGCCAGCCGGTGATGATGCTTGCAAAAAATTATCGCTTCTGGCCCGACCGCAAGCGCCCGGGTGCCGAAGTCAAGCATATCGGCACCTTCAGCGAGGCGCGCACCGGCATCGGCTTCCTGCGTCTGGCGCCGGGCGCCGAGATCAAGGGCGGCGAGCAGGAAGACGCGGAGCTGCGCTATTTGATCGACGGGTCGTGCACCTATGGCGGCAAGGCTTGGGGAGAAGGCACCTACATGTTTTTGCCGAACGGCGCCGGCGTGAAGGACCTCCGCTCGGAAAAAGGCGCAACCTTCTTCACCATTACACTGCCGATGTTGGCGGACCTTGCCGCCGCCGAGCGCAATCCCGGCATCCGTCATCCGGTACTCGCGCTCGAACATGCCGACGCCTAGCCGAGCGCACACCGCGCGCTGAAAACAGCGCGCACGACACATCGCGGGGAGGATCACATGTCACGCAAAGCGCTGATGTTTTGCGCCTGTCTCGCCCTGGCTGGAATTGGGCCGGTTTCGCGCGCCGTCGCGCAAACAAAACTCGCCGTTGCGAAAGTGGCCAACGACTTCGCCTTGATGATGGTCGACTATGGCAACAGCCTCGGCACGTTCAAGCGGAATGGTCTGGATGTCGAGGTCACGCAGATCACGCAAGCAAAGATGATCCAGGCGGTCGTCGGCGGCAGCATCGATATGGCCCTCGCCTCTGGAGCGACGCTCCCGTTCATTCCGAAGGGCGCTCCACTCACGGGCGTTGCCGCGCTCTCCGGCCCGCCCTCGATCCTCGTTCTCATTGTCCGGCCCGACGGCTCCATCACCTCGATGGATCAGCTACGCGGCCGCACCGTCGCGGTTACGAACCGAGGCTCGCTCACCGACTGGGCGGTTTCGCAGATTGCCGTCCATGAGCATTGGGCGCCTTCGGAGATCAAGCGCGTTTCGGTGGGCGATACGCCGGCGCGCGTTGCGACGCTTAAAGTCGGCGATGTCGACGCCGCCGTCATCGACCTTGCTGCCGCGCTGAAGCTCGAGCAGCGCGGCGAAGCCAAGATCCTGGTCAACTTCGGCGATCTTATCACCAAGTTTCAGAATCAGATCATCTACGCGTCGAATAGGCTGATCCACGACGATCCCGATGCCGTACGCGGTTTCAATAATGCGTGGTTCCAGACGCTGGACTACGCGCGCTCGCACAAAGGCGAAACGGTGGCGTTCGCTGCGCGGGAGCTTGACGTCGAGCCAAGTATCGCCGGCCGCGTTTATGACGCGCTGATGCCCGGTGGCTTCTTTTCAAAGGATGGCCGCTTCGATCGTGAAACCCTGAAGGCCATGAGCCAAAACTTCGTTGCAATGAATCTGCTCAGCCAAGACACCGACCTGTCGCAATATGTCACCGAGCGGTACCTGCCGACGGCGCGGTGACGCTCGCATGGCGCTCATTCTTGGAAGAGCACAACGATGTTGAGTTGCCGATTTCTACGCTTAGCGGTAAGTACGGCCGCATTGCCGCCAGTTTCGGGCGCCGGCTGCGAATTGAACGTAATTGAACGGAAGTGTGCACTATCTGCTTCTCGTCCAACCAACTAGAAACTGCCGACAGACGGCAATCCAAAGGGAGGGGCTTATGCCATCCAGAACGAACCTGAGACAATGGGTCTTTGCACTTGCGGCGGCGGCATTGGCGATGCTGCTCGGACCGATCGCCGGCGCCCGCGCCGCCGACAAGATTTCGGTCGCGGTGATTCCCATTGCCGACTGTGCGCCGATCTACCTCGGCAAGGCCAAGGGCTTCTTCGCCAAGCAGAATCTCGACGTCGAATTGTCGACGCAAGGCGGCGGCGCCGCGATCATTCCAGGCGTGCTGTCCGGCCAGCTGCAGTTCGGCTTCAGCAACGTGCCGTCGCTGCTGATCGCGCAGACCAAGGGGCTGCAATTCGTCGGCATCGCGCCGGGCGCCTCGTCGAGCGGCATTCGCGGCCACGACTTCTCCGCGATCGTCGCTCCGGGCGACAGCCCGATCAACAGCGCCAAGGATCTCGTCGGCAAGACCGTCGCGGTCAACAACCTGAACAATATCGGCGACACCTCGGTGCGCGCGGGCGTGCGCGCCGCCGGTGGCGATCCGAAGTCGGTGAAGTTCATCGAGGTGCCGTTCCCGGACATTCCGGCGGCGCTCGCCAATCATCGCATCGATGCCGGCTGGGTGGTCGAGCCGTTCTTGACTCTGTCGCTGGCGCGCGGCGCCAAGGTCGTCGACTGGAACCTCGTCGACGTCGCGCCGAAGATGATGATCGCGGTCTATTTCACCTCAGTGAAATACGCCAAGGACAATCCGGACATGGTCAAGCGGTTCAAGGCGGCGATCACCGAATCGCTCGCCTATGCGGCTGCGCATGAGGACGAGGTGCGCCAGATCATTCCGACCTACACGCGCATCACCCCGGCGATCGCCGCCAAGATCACGCTGCCGAAATGGCCGCCCGAGATGAATCGCCAGTCGAGCCAAGCCCTCGCCGATGACGCGTACGAGGACGGGCTGATCACCAAGAAGGCGGATGTCGCCGCGCTGTTGCCTTAAGGCATTTATGACCGCGCAGACTGCCATCGTGCGGGCCAAGCTCACGGCCCGCACGCGCGTTTGGCTGCAGGGCCTCGGCGGCTTGGTCGGATTTGCCCTGCTGCTGGAAATCGTGCCGCGGATCGGCATCGTCTCGCCGGATTATCTGCCGCCGTTTTCCGCCATCATGGCGGCGCTGTTCGAGGAGATGCGAAGCGCGACCTTCTGGACCGCGCTCGGCGCGACGCTGGAAGCGTGGGCGATCGGACTCGCCATCTCGCTGGTCGCCGGCGTGACGATCGGCATCGCCATCGGCAGCTCGCATGCGCTGCGCAGCTTGACCCACTCGACCATCGAATTCCTGCGACCCATTCCCTCGGTCGCGCTGATTCCGCTGGCCGTGCTGCTGTTCGGCTCGCAGCTCGAATCCACGCTCATCCTGGTGATCTATGCGTCGTTCTGGCAGGTGCTGATCCAGGTGCTGTACGGCGTGCAGGACGTCGATCCGGTGGCGCGCGAGACCGCGCGCTGTTACGGGCTCAACGCCTGGGCGCAAATCCGCTACGTCACCTGGCCGACGGTGCTGCCTTATCTGATGACCGGAATCCGGCTGGCGGCGGCCGTCGCACTCATTCTCGCCATTACCAGCGAAGTCGCGATCGACACCCAAGGTCTCGGCAAGGAGATTTCCGATACCGAGTCCGGCGGCGCCGTGGCCATCATGTACGCCTATGTGATCGTCGCCGGGATCATCGGCGTTATCGTCAATCTGGGCGCGCGGGCTCTGGAGCGGCGGGTGCTGGCGTGGCACCCGTCGGTTCGCCTGGACGCCGCGGAGGCCGCCGGGTGAGCAACCTGATGCCGCCGAGCCGCCGTGTCGCCGTCGTTCTGGCGCTTCCGGTGACGCTGATCGCCGCCTGGTGGATCACCAGCGCCGACAGCCAAAGCTTCTATTTTCCGCCGCTGCAGACCATCCTGCAGACGTTCGCGAAGTTGTGGTTTTCGCCGCAGGCCTTGCAAAACGTGGTGCCGAGCCTGGTGCGCTTCTCCATCGGCTATCTCGCGGCCGCGCTGCTCGGCATCGGGATCGGAATTCCGGTCGGCGCCTCGCGCAACTTGCGTAACGTGCTCGAGCCGGTGCTGGAATTTTTGCGCGCCATCCCGCCGCCGGTGCTGGTGCCGGTACTCATCCTATTTGCCGGCATCGGCGACGAGATGAAGACGCTGGTGATCGTGTTCGGCTGCATCTGGCCGGTTTTGCTCAACGCGGTTGCCGGCGTGTGCGCGCTCGATGACGTGCTGGCCGAAGTCGTACGCAGTTACCGCATCGGCCGGCTGGCCCGGCTGTGGCATTTCGTGCTGCCTGGCGCCAGTCCGCAGATTTTCACCGGCCTGCGGCAATCGCTGTCCATCGGCATCATCCTGATGGTGGTGAGCGAAATGTTTGCCGCCTCAGACGGCATCGGCTTCGCCCTGGTGCAATATCAGCGCACTTTTGCGATCCCGGAAATGTGGAGCGGCATCATTCTGCTCGGCATCATTGGTATCGTGCTGTCGCAGATCTTTCGCGCGATTGAGGCTTGGCTGTTGGGCTGGTATCACGGCTTGCGCCAATCGCAGCGCGCCAACTGACGGATGCTTGAGGGGTCGATGGATCGGGCAGGAAAGCCGATGCTCGAGGTGAACCGGCTGCGCAAAGTCTATGACGATGCAAGCCGCACTGTCGAGGCGATCCGCGACTTGAGCTTCGGCGTCGGCCAAGGCGAGCTGGTTTGCATCGTCGGCCCGTCGGGCGCCGGCAAGACCACGCTGCTCAAATGCATTGCCGGGCTGTTGGCGCCGACCTCGGGCGATGTCGTCCTCGAGGGGCTGCCGGTCACGAGTCCGCCGCCCGCCATGGCGGTGGTGTTCCAGGAATACGGCCGCAGCCTGTTTCCGTGGATGACCGTACACGACAATGTGCTGTTGCCGTTGAAGCAGAAGAAAATGACCGCGGCCCGGCGCCAGGAGCTGGTGCGCGACGCGCTCTCCGCGGTCGATCTCAACGGCGTGGATGGCGCCTATCCGTGGCAGCTCTCCGGCGGCATGCAGCAGCGCGTCGCCATCGCACGGGCGGTCGCCTACGAGCCGCATGTGTTGTTGATGGATGAGCCGTTTGCGGCCGTCGATGCGCAAACGCGCGCCGATCTGGAGGATCTAATCCGGGTGTTGTGGCGCCGGCTGCGCGTGACCGTCCTATTCGTCACCCACGACATCGACGAATCGGTTTATCTCGGGCAACGCGTGCTGGTGATGTCGCACGCGCCGACGGTGATCATGGAAGACGTAACCATCGACCTGCCCGATGAGCGCACCCAGCTGGAAACCCGGTCGATGGCGCGATTCGGCGAGTTGCGCAAGCATATCTATTCGCAAATCCAGCTGGCCAAGCAAGGTTGGCGGCCGCCCTCCAAGTAGTGCCCAGCCGTTGCGCCAGGCGACCGCCAACCTCAAATAACATTCGCGGCAGCCGCCGAAACTCTCCGCCACGTTAATTTTTGCCAAAGGCAAATTCATTGCCATGCTGACTCCCGGCACATTCGCCCTCACTCTTTTGCTGTCGTTTCTGACCGCGCTCGGCCCGCTGTCGATGGATATGTATCTGCCGTCGCTGCCGGAAATCGCCCGCGCCTTGCATGCGCCGATCCTCGACGTGCAATTGACGATTTCCAGCTATCTGTTCGGCTTTGCCGTCGGCCAGATTTTTTATGGGCCGATCTCTGACCGCCTCGGCCGCAAACCGGTCTTGCTGACGGCGCTGGTGCTCTACGGCGTCGCCAGCATCGGCTGCGCCTTGGCGCAATCGGTCGATGGACTGATCGCGCTGCGCTTCGTGCAAGCGCTGGGCGGCGCCGGCGTGATTGTGCTGGCGCGGGCAGTGGTGCGCGACATTTATTCCGGTTCGCGGGCGAGCCGCGAATTGTCGATCATGGGATCGATCACCGCCTTCGCGCCGATTGTCGCGCCGACCATCGGCGGCGTGTTGCAGACGGCATTCGGCTGGCGCGCGACGTTCATCCTGTTGGTGATCTTTGCCGCCATCGCCGGCGCGGTAGCGACACTGCTACTGCCGGAGACCTTGGACAAACCGGCGGGCTCGCCGTTTTCGTTGGGCAAGATGCTCGCGCTCTATCCTTCCGTGCTTAGGCATCGCGGCTTTCTTGCCAATCTCGGCATTCTGACCACGACCTTCGTCGGTCTGTTTGCCTGGGTGTCGGGTGCGCCGATCGTGATGCAAAGCGCGATTTACGGTCTCGACCCGCTGCTGTTCGGCGTGACCTTCGCCATGGGCGCGGCGGGATACATGCTGGGAACATTCATCGCGGCGCGCATCGTCATGCGGCTTGGCATCGACCGCACCATGGGCATCGGCTGCGTCATACTGGCGGCCGGCGGCTTGATCATGGCGGCGGTGGTGGCGCTCCACCTCGGCAATGTCATCTGGTTCGTCGGCTCGATGATGATCTATCTCGCCGGCCTCGGGCTGGCTTTGCCCGCCGCGATGGCGGGTGCACTGACGCCGTTTCCCGACCGCGCCGGCACCGCCTCCTCGCTGATGGGCTTCACCCAGCAATCCGGCGCCGCCATCGCCGCCGGCGCCATCGGACTTTATCTCGGCCAATCCGCCTGGCCGGTCGCCGGCACGGTGGCGACCATGGGCTGCGTCGCGCTTGCGATCTGGGCGTTCACGCGCAAGGTGCGGGCGGCGGAGTGGTGAAGCTAAGAGACCGGCTTCAACCGATCTCAAATCAGCTTCAGCCCCTTCAAGCTCGCATGCCCCTCCTTGCCGACAATGATGTGGTCGTGCACGCCGATGCCGAGCGGTTGCGCCACCGCGATGATCTGCTGCGTCATCTGGATGTCG